>Ga0255338_1000172_pt1 | contig 263523 bp, 234 predicted proteins | sample MeOH1_35cm_T4_19_FD_203715 | JGI IMG/M metagenome (GOLD analysis project Ga0255338, IMG submission 203715) | Sandy soil microbial communities from University of British Columbia, Vancouver, Canada - MeOH1_35cm_T4_195 | ecosystem: Engineered > Artificial ecosystem > Sand microcosm >... | reverse complement strand
GAAAAAAATTAAACCAAACCAATAACCAATAGTATTTTTACATCATCATTAAGCTCTTACAATTATTGCCTTCCTCTCAGAGGGGTCAACATCCCGGAATAGGGGGGCAACATGAACGGAATTTACAAATAAAATACAATTAAGAGCTGAATAATTACGAATCTGATCGTTCTACCATTCATAATTTATGGATTCCAAGTTTAACAATTATGTTTCCTTCAATAGGACTACATAAAATGAAACTTGGTAACCTAATTCTGAAAATTATTTATAATGTGCAATTCAAGTCACACACGCCTAGGGCTTGACGAAGGTTGAACATCCGTGACTCTATCGCTGGCTTGGCCGCTAAAGCCTCGATTAGTTGAAGCCTGATTATAAAAGTCGATTAGAATTCCAACTGCTGATGGCAAGATACTACAGCCCAATTTTTGCAAAATCTATGCTGCGAGAAATACTATAGTTAGTTACTGATTTCTGCTGCGCTAACTTTTTTAATTTGCCCGTTTTCAGATAAAACAAGAAAGCCATTTTGTGCTTTCTTTTGAGTAAGAAGCTTCTTAAAAGTCAAGTCTAATCCTTTGCGAATTAGTTCACGAAGATTTTGAATGTCGGCATCAGTCTTTTTCATCGCTCTGTTTTTTATTATTTGCCAAACTGGTTCACCATGAATTTTTATCTGGGCATTACCCTGACCTTCAGCTACAAAAGCTGATGGTTTGCTTGAATTATTTATAACAATCGCAGAAATCACAAAGCTCAACTAATGCTGGGATTTTTGTTGCAGTTGAAGAACGTTATTCGTCAGCTCCAATTGCTGCAATGTTAGCAGAGGTTTTATTTTTTCGCTAACATATAACTTTGAGGTTTTAGCAATATTCCGTTTTTTGATAATAGAGGTTTGTCCATTCCCCACCAATTGAAAATTATTGCGAACTCTTCAAAATCTGTGTCAAATTTTAAAGCCAGTTTCTTTCCATTATTTGTCCAAAGAGCATCTTCAACTTCTATTATTTTTTCTTTTCCTGTTTGATTACCATTTTTAAATTCAATGATTTGCATTTGAAAAGGGCTTTGGGTATTCATTTCTTCTGAAAATTCAACTACTAAATTTGAAATATCTGCCTTTACAAAATTCTTTGTATCTATGTTTAATAATATTGGTTGAATTATTTTGTTTTCCATTTTCTTACACCATTCCAATAATGGCAAATATATATCTGAAATTTTTTTATTCCCTTTTTGCTTATAGTAAAGCTTAGATACTTTTTTTGCAAATAAGTTTTGTGCAATAAATCCACGAGAAGCATTTTGATACTGCCATTGCAAAGCAATTGAGTCAGAAACTTTCGGAAAATTTTCCTTGATAAATAAATCGTAAACAGCCCAAGTCATATATTCATTAAAACTATTAATTCCTGGATAACCCGATTCTTTATCCCATTTAGTAAGATCAAAATCTGAAGTAATTATTTTTTTAAATTTATCAGAAATTGGATTGATATAACCGTGATCCATCTCAGTAAAAAGGGAATGATTTTCAACGATTCTTGTGTTATAGTCATTTTCTAAATTGCCCAAAATTAAGTCTTTACTAATATTTGGAAAATCAACAGTGGTAGTACTGTTAATATCTCTGTGACAATTTTGTCCGCCAACTAATGGAGAAATTGTAATCACATAGTTTTTTAAAGATTCATTATTTGGCTTTTCTGCAACTTTGTCAAGAAACCGCTTTGATTTATTAATAAAATAATATTCTTTGTAGTTGGAAACAATTTTATCATAAAAACCTTTGTGATTTCTATAGAACTGTCTATAATTTGACTTCGACACAAAGTCGTTAATCAAGTCAATATTTTTGTCTATTTCTATTGGTCCAAAAGAATTAAATGGATAATCTCTTTTTAATTTTCCATTTTGGTCGAATGAAAAAGCATACATATCCGTTCTAAAACCAAGAAATTTTTTCCATTCAGGTCGTGAATAATTAACGCTGTCCAAAAGCGGGTGATTTTTTACTGGCTCAAAATATTTTAAAACGTCATCATAATATGGTGGCACTTTTTGCACGTCCCATTTGTCTGTTCTTCCATATTGAGTCAATGCTAAAATAATGTTTGACAATTCGTAACTCTCTGTCATTTCAATTTTAATATTTTCTTGTGAATAACAGTTTAGCGTTAAAAGTGTCAATGTGATAAAGAGCAATTTATTCATATATCTTGTCATTTGTAGTTTGTTCGTTAAAATCTTCCCTTAACTTCGCCCGAATAATAATTGGCTCAAAGCAGTCAGTGGGGTGATTCCTTTTTGAGCCCATTGTGAGCCCTTTGAGCCCATTATGAGCGAATTAAAATATAGTTCGTTCCTGCTCCAATATCACCAGTTCTTTTAAGGATTTTGAATTTCTCAACAAGTTCTGTCAAGTCTCTTGTTGCGGTTGCCTTTGAAACAGCATTTAGTGTTTGGTAATCACTATTAGTGATTTTCCATTTTTCTTTCAACTACAAAACCGCTTTTAATTGTCTGTCGCTAAGGCCAAGTGATTTGAGGTATTGCTCATTATAATTATCTTTTCTAAACTCCACAAAAAAGCCCGACATATCATAAAAGTAAATTGGCTTTGGAAGCCCTGCCAATTCACATTCTCTTATCATTTTTAAAGTTCCCCGTCCCCAAGATTCAATATAGCCACTTCTGAAAAGCGCATTGGCAATATCAGGATTGTATGCTTTAGATGGGTGTTTTATTAATAGGTTTTCAATTGTCCAGTTTTCAGGTAACTGCCCTTCGTTCCAAAAAATAATTTTGTCGCTATAAACACTTATTTGAATTGGAGTGCCGCTAGAATAATCTTTATGTGCAATGGCGTTTAGCAATGCTTCTCTTACTGCATCTCTTGGGTATTCATATTTTTCTATTCTGTTGATGCCCTCGTAACTGATTGCTGCTTTAATATATTTCGTGAACAACAAGTCCATTGTCTTCTCAATCTGTTCAAACAGGTTGCCGTGTATCTCGTCTTGAAATTTGAGGTCATCATCTGTCTCAAAATATCCGATTTTGATATATGCACCTGTTACAAATTTTTCAGGGGTAGCATGAAATAAAAGGATAGCCGCTCGTTTTAAAAAATCATTTTCTTTGAGTTGCAGGTTTTCAATAAGATGTTCGTTTGAGTCAGTTAAAATATCTTCTTCACTGCGTTGGCTCTTGATTGCCCGTTTACGAAAAAAATCAAATGTTTCTTGCTTTAAATCAGTAACAATAATATTAGGAACTGGAACACCATCCCAACGCTTGCCCTTTTCTGTAAAAGAAATTTGTCTAACGCTGCGCCCTTTAATTCCTGTTTGGTGCTACCGCTTCGGTAATGATATTGTCCTTTGTAATTAACAGGGTAAGGATAAGCTTCAACTATTATTTCAATAAAATCACCTTGTGCTGATGTATGCAGATTCACATCTACCAAAATACCCAAAGTATCTCTCACTTTGTTGGGTATTTCTTCCAATAGTTTTTTGGCATCTGTAACGCCAACAACATTTCCTGCATCGTCTTTGCCTATGAAAATGCTGCCGCCATCGGCATTAGCAAAACCGCATATCCATTTTAGGTATTCGTCTCTCCAACTACTTTTATATTCTATGTTTTGTGATTCGGGCATTATTGTTTTTAATTAATGTCTATCAATTGTTAAGCCACTAATTTAAGTTTTTATTGCCGGTTTGTGTCTATAAATGGCTTTACTATGTGATGTGTCTGCTTATGGGGTGGTGGGTGGGCTTGGGTTCTTTTGTTTTTTTGTGAGTGTCGTCAATGCACTGTTGAACTAAGCCTACGGTATCCTTCCGCAACTATCCATAAATTTAGTATTCACCCAAAAATTAATAATGGTCAGTTTGCTTTTTTCTACTTGGATTTTGACGCGTTCTCCTTCCTTGAACCCTACTTCTTCCAGCCATCTTCCCTCAAGCCTGATTTCAGGCACAGTAGTATTGTCCCACCTTCTGGTGCGGAATTTACTATGAATTTTTAATTTCCTAAATAGATTCATTGTTACATGTTCGCTAATCCGAACACAAGGTAGGAATAATATCTGGATATTCGCTATAGTGAACACGAAAGAAGAAAAATATTTTAAAAAATTAGGTGCCAAGATCAAGGAATTGAGAGAGGAAAAGGGGCTTGACCAGAAAGCCTTTGCATTTGATTGTGAGATTGGTAGGACTCAATTGCACATGATTGAAAACGGCAAAACAAATCCTCGTTTAGGCACTTTACTAAAAATTGCTAACGCCATGGAAATTTCTCTGTCCAAGTTGGTTGATTTGTCCTGATAGCTATTTCATTTCTCCCTGTATTTTTTCAAACAAGTCCATAAGTGTTTTATATTCTGAATTTAGTCTTACCTCTTCATTTTGAAGTCCAGCACTCAGTTCTATTTCTATATCGCATTCCAAAAACTTAGACGATTTCGGATGAACATAATTTAATATTTCACCGAAATACTGCTGGAAATGGTCGTAATTTTTCGTCACAATCGAGTATTCTGTCACTAATTGAAAGTACTCTGCAATATTATCGTCAAGCCTTATTTCGGTTTCTCTTTGTTGTTGTCCTTTTTCATAATGTTTCTTAAAACTGTCCGAACCGTCTGCTTCAATCGCAGAAGCTCTTGCGTGGATGTTGCTTTTGAACTGGTTACCTTGTTTCAATCCTTCTTATTCTGGATGTTGCTTTTGAACTGAATGAGGTGGAATTCTTTAATCTGATGGAGGTTTAGTTTCAATCCTTCTTATTCTGGATGTTGCTTTTGAACAATACAGTTTCCAGATATGTTAACCACTGGTGCCGTGTTTCAATCCTTCTTATTCTGGATGTTGCTTTTGAACAGTATCGCTTGCTTTTGTGCATTAGAGTTTAACTCAGTTTCAATCCTTCTTATTCTGGATGTTGCTTTTGAACAATTAAATTTGACGTTCAGGAAAGCTCCTAAAAATGTGTTTCAATCCTTCTTATTCTGGATGTTGCTTTTGAACGATATTCGGAGGGATCCTTTCCGGCTGCAATTCGGTGTTTCAATCCTTCTTATTCTGGATGTTGCTTTTGAACATTCCAGGGCGGAATGGCTACCGATCTATGGTGCGACGTTTCAATCCTTCTTATTCTGGATGTTGCTTTTGAACCTCCCAGGCACCTTTCAACGACTGGCCCAGTGATTTGTTTCAATCCTTCTTATTCTGGATGTTGCTTTTGAACAATGGCATACGACTATGCTTTGGGTTTCCAATTCTAGTTTCAATCCTTCTTATTCTGGATGTTGCTTTTGAACAAATCGCGCCTGTTTATTTCAGTGATCAAATAATTAGTTTCAATCCTTCTTATTCTGGATGTTGCTTTTGAACACTATGCGAGCGACCTGGCTAATGCAGAAGAAGCCAGTTTCAATCCTTCTTATTCTGGATGTTGCTTTTGAACAAGCTTTGTTTCGATCCACAAAACCTTTCCTGCCGCGTTTCAATCCTTCTTATTCTGGATGTTGCTTTTGAACTCTTTCGGGCTATTTGCAGCGTGAAGGCGAAGCAGAGTTTCAATCCTTCTTATTCTGGATGTTGCTTTTGAACCAGTCACGTTGCGGTACTCCAGGAAAACAAAAAAGAGTTTCAATCCTTCTTATTCTGGATGTTGCTTTTGAACTGCAGGTTATATTGCCATCTGATTTTGATATTACAAGTTTCAATCCTTCTTATTCTGGATGTTGCTTTTGAACCTTCTTTCTTTAGTCGGCGCTCCCTGACCTGGTTATGTTTCAATCCTTCTTATTCTGGATGTTGCTTTTGAACAATAATATTAGTTCCTGCCTGTACAGTCGGAACCTTGTTTCAATCCTTCTTATTCTGGATGTTGCTTTTGAACACATTGCCACGGCTGATATGTTTTACGTAGAGGCCAAGTTTCAATCCTTCTTATTCTGGATGTTGCTTTTGAACACCATGTGCTATTCCTTCATTTCTCTATGTAGCACAGTTTCAATCCTTCTTATTCTGGATGTTGCTTTTGAACTCAATGCCTCACCGACCCCGCAATCCTCGCATCTGTGTTTCAATCCTTCTTATTCTGGATGTTGCTTTTGAACAAGGATGAATTAGAATTGTTCTCAACGGAGTTCTGGTTTCAATCCTTCTTATTCTGGATGTTGCTTTTGAACAGTTAAGTTGGCTAGTAAGAAATACAATGCCGGCCCGTTTCAATCCTTCTTATTCTGGATGTTGCTTTTGAACATGTTTTGCCAGCGCATCCGCCATTTGCCCAATTGAGTTTCAATCCTTCTTATTCTGGATGTTGCTTTTGAACACCATTGTCAGATGCTTACCAAAAATTTAAGGAAATGTTTCAATCCTTCTTATTCTGGATGTTGCTTTTGAACAACTAGGTCGATAGCTGGAAAGTCCCATCCCTTCGTGTTTCAATCCTTCTTATTCTGGATGTTGCTTTTGAACGGTACCATGCGTACTGTCACTTAATCCGTATGTAGGTTTCAATCCTTCTTATTCTGGATGTTGCTTTTGAACCCTTTCCCATTGCTTTACCCCGCTTGAATCGACCTTGTTTCAATCCTTCTTATTCTGGATGTTGCTTTTGAACCGCTTTCGTCGTATTCCATTTTATCCCACACGTAGTGTTTCAATCCTTCTTATTCTGGATGTTGCTTTTGAACGTATGGCTACCGGAGGCGGTAAGTCGAAGTGTTTTAGTTTCAATCCTTCTTATTCTGGATGTTGCTTTTGAACACGAGCGTTCTAAATTTCTGTAACTGTATCATGGCGGTTTCAATCCTTCTTATTCTGGATGTTGCTTTTGAACATCCAGGGCCAGCCCGTCGCTATACGAAAGGTGTAGTTTCAATCCTTCTTATTCTGGATGTTGCTTTTGAACCCACGACCCAACGCGGTTGAATTTCTCTAATTGCTCGTTTCAATCCTTCTTATTCTGGATGTTGCTTTTGAACAGCCCTAAAGGCTACCGCTATGTTATTCATGGTCCCGTTTCAATCCTTCTTATTCTGGATGTTGCTTTTGAACTTTCCGCGTCTGGAAATTGCATCCATACCCAATTTGCGTTTCAATCCTTCTTATTCTGGATGTTGCTTTTGAACTAGGTGTTCCAGATGTGCCGGCACCGGTGGTAACACGTTTCAATCCTTCTTATTCTGGATGTTGCTTTTGAACAGTGTTTCTTCGAACGGTTCAAGTTCCTGTATAGACAGTTTCAATCCTTCTTATTCTGGATGTTGCTTTTGAACTGATTGATCAGGAACAATATCTTCATATCTTGATCTGTTTCAATCCTTCTTATTCTGGATGTTGCTTTTGAACTTCAGGCTAACCGATATTCGCGACCGATGGTACAGGGGTTTCAATCCTTCTTATTCTGGATGTTGCTTTTGAACCTGCGTTGTTTGTACCATGTGCTTGTAGTTGGTGTAAGTTTCAATCCTTCTTATTCTGGATGTTGCTTTTGAACGTGAAGTCGGGTATGTTGGCAACGTCCTCTGAGATAGTTTCAATCCTTCTTATTCTGGATGTTGCTTTTGAACCGGAAACGCATCAATGGCGGGTGGAATAATCAAAGGGTTTCAATCCTTCTTATTCTGGATGTTGCTTTTGAACACCCTGAGATCCGTTGCTTTATTGGTCGGGAAGAGTGTTTCAATCCTTCTTATTCTGGATGTTGCTTTTGAACAGTTGGAAGCAGATCGTATGAAGCAGGCGCAATGGTGTTTCAATCCTTCTTATTCTGGATGTTGCTTTTGAACTTAACATACGGATTGATACTATGCAGAAAGTGGAAGGTTTCAATCCTTCTTATTCTGGATGTTGCTTTTGAACCGGAAAAATTGATCACATTCTTACCGTTAACATTGTGTTTCAATCCTTCTTATTCTGGATGTTGCTTTTGAACATACTGAACCCACATTACAGGAATCAGTGCAAGAAAGTTTCAATCCTTCTTATTCTGGATGTTGCTTTTGAACACTCGTATATCCACCTGATAAGCTATCCACTTTCAAGTTTCAATCCTTCTTATTCTGGATGTTGCTTTTGAACAACCGAATGTAAGACCCTCATTAACCGAATCAGGGGGTTTCAATCCTTCTTATTCTGGATGTTGCTTTTGAACTTTAGCGGGAATAATTCAAGTATAAGCAACGGGAATGGTTTCAATCCTTCTTATTCTGGATGTTGCTTTTGAACTCGCAGACCTGCTCAATAGTGCCGCTAATAGCCACAGTTTCAATCCTTCTTATTCTGGATGTTGCTTTTGAACGCTCGAACAACGAAAGCTCGTTGTAGTATAGATATTGTTTCAATCCTTCTTATTCTGGATGTTGCTTTTGAACAACCAATATAGAGCCGATCGCAGTAGCTGAATTCGAGTTTCAATCCTTCTTATTCTGGATGTTGCTTTTGAACGATAGCAACAAGCAATAAGAGTCTCCGGACGATCTGGTTTCAATCCTTCTTATTCTGGATGTTGCTTTTGAACCAAAGCCGCCAATGCCCGAGAAAAGGCTACCATGCGGTTTCAATCCTTCTTATTCTGGATGTTGCTTTTGAACTGCTTTCAGCATATGCGCTAGATTATAATACAGTTCAGTTTCAATCCTTCTTATTCTGGATGTTGCTTTTGAACAATTTACCATCAAGCCATTTAATATCGCAATCCCGGGTTTCAATCCTTCTTATTCTGGATGTTGCTTTTGAACTGGTAGGTAGCGGGTTGGCTGATATATAAATGGGGGTGTTTCAATCCTTCTTATTCTGGATGTTGCTTTTGAACAATATATCGTTATCCCATATATTACTGAATCAGGCAGTTTCAATCCTTCTTATTCTGGATGTTGCTTTTGAACCCGTTTTTTTATAAAATATTTAATTATCAATATGTTATACTGCTTTTTTATTTCGAAATTAATACAATTTCTATATGCCCAGGGGGCTGTTTTTACTGTTTTGACACAATTTTCCGTAAATGCAATATGTTTATTGTCAATATTTTGCACCAGCTTTTTTTAGCAGTTAAAATAAATTAACCAGAGGAATTTTCATTTTATGCAAATATTCCGGTAAGTGCAATCTACGCATCTCTGTTTATATTTTGTTGCTTTCGGAAAAAAGTTTTTGTTGATAATTTCCTGTATTTCCCTGGCACACTCCCTTACCAATTGTTTGTCCGAAGGTAAAATAGCCACTTCAATCAATTTATAGTTACTTCTAGTATACACCAGGTAGCCTTTGTTTACTTCGCCACCAAAACAGGTTTCTATAAGCCAGGCATAACAAAACAACTGGACTTTGTATGTTTCGTATATTCTTTCTTCATACAGCGCAAATTTGTAATCAAGCGGGGCCATTGTTCCATTCTCTAACTTTAGCACTTCATCAATTTTTCCCCGCAATAATTCATTGGTAAGGTATTGATCGTTGTACCTCTCCACTACGCCTATCCTGCGGCGTAAGTAGCCTTTGTTTTGTTCTAATTTTTCATCATGTACCTCACGGCCACGCATTACTTTAAACTTTCGCTCTTCGTATTGTGGTATTGCTAGTACATACTCAAAATAAGTAAACCTTGGGCAATATAAATACTCAATAATATGCGAGGGAGTAAGTGTCATAAAAACAAAGCTTTAACTTCGTCTGTTACCAGTTTTTTATCAAAGGCCTTCCCCATCAATACGGTGGCTTGTAGTTCGGCTTTAGTCATAGGGAAAATATAAACAGAATCTGTTTCTTCATTTATCAAAGCTGCTATTTGTAATTTCAACGTGTCTTTCTGGTTATTATCAATAGTACCTAAAAATACTGAAAACTGAACCCGGTACAGCCCTGCCTGTTTGCAAAGCTTGGCTACTTTTAATCTTGCTTTATCTATTTCAATATCATACATAACCCATGCTATCATAAAATACGGTTTTAAATGTCATCCTCAGTTGAAAAATCTGGTTTGTTACCAATTAAGTCGTTGGCAAACCTGTGTGCATCCTGCTGCATGGCATTTGCCCGTGTTTGGTTTCGGCCTTTGTACCTTATTGTATCGCTTTCCATATATGCGTTTAATGCACTAATCAGTAATTCCTTTCCCTCCTTATTAAGGGTAATGCCATTGGTAATTTCATCAGTTTGGGCTTTTTTTACTTTTTTGGCACTAAATAACCTGAAGACCGTTGTTTCTACAATAATGCGGTATGGTTCAATAAAATCGAATACCATACTTTTTTGGTTGTAATCGTCCCGGTGCAAAAACCCAACGTATGGGTCAAGCCCCGCAAGCATCAGGCTTTTTTCTGTTCTTGAATAAAGTACGCCAAAGCCATAATTTAAAAATGCATTGTAAGCGTCTTTTGCAGGGCGCATGCTTCTTCCGTTAAACTGGTATTGTTCTGGCAGCACATAGTTAATAGTTTCAAAATATAACCTGCCTGCTGTTCCTTCAAGCCCACGCAGTGCATCGGCGATCTCTTCAATTTTGTTGCTATCCAGCTTAGTAACAGATATAACCAGGTTTTCTATTTTTGTAATTTTATCGTTTAAATACTCAGCCATTTGCGGGCGGTGCTTTTTTAAATCCTTAATAAAATCAAGCTGGTTGTTCATTTTTTCTGTTATCCATGCTTTGGTAAATACTACGGCCTCCTTGCCCAGGCTTGCTTCCAGTTGCCGCTTTCGTATTTTGGTGGTGCTGCCCAGCTTGCTGTGCCATATACGGCCCATCGGGTGTCCATCGGCCATTGTAAATATAATATCAATGTTATTTTTCAAAGCCAGTATAACGGCATCGGTACTTAACGTCGCACTGGTACTCATTACAATTGAGGTGATTTTATGTGCTGCTATATGTTTTTTTGTGGGTTCGCTGCCATCGCCGGGTATTTTAATTTCAAACATCTCATCTTTTACATGCAGGTAAGTGCCATAGGTGTTAAGGTATATTTGCATGGGGCTAATATTTTGTTAGGTATTTAATTTTGCAAAACAATTGCACCAAAGCCACGGGCAGTCGCTTTGCCCAGGCCAATATATTCCGGCAACAATACATTGGTAACAAAACTTCCCTCAAAAGCCAGCATAGTATTGTTTTTAAACTGTGTTTTCTTTTCTGCTGTTATTTTTAAATTAATCATTATATTAGCATCTGCCCTATAATTCACCCACTTAAAAAAGCTGAGTATATTACCTGTTAAAATAGATTTAAGGTGTTTGGACTTTTGCTCTGTTGCTTCGGCTATGTACTCAGCATAATTGCGCTGGCTAAGGGCCATCCAAAGCGTTTCAAACCGGTAGGCGTATAAATCTTCACACAGCCCAATATGTACCGTTTTGTTTTCAATATTTTTTTGTAATACAGGGTAAGTACGTTCGCCTATTTTTAGTTCTTTAATCTTTAAAAATAAGCTTATCAATAAATCGGCCCCTTCGTTAAGCCCAACCAGTATTGGTACCGCACCAAGCACCTTGTATTGTACTAGCGGGTAACGGTATGCACTTTCGCCTGTTTCAAGGTGATTGTGCAGCAGCGGCGAATGCTCCTGAAACAATCTGCCAAAATATCCTCTTAATTTATGTGCATCACGCGTGGCAAGTTGTATTTCAGGGAAGCGGATGATGGTTTGCTGGAGGGTGGGCATATTAAAAGCTTAAGGCGTTAATTTCCTGATAACCTGTATTCAATGAAAAGTTTTCTTTATCATAATTATAAAATCTGGAGGGTGAATCGAAAAGGGAAAGGTAAAATCCAGAAATCTTTTCATTATCAAAATCAATACTTTTTTTATTTAATGGTACCGGCACACTAATTACAAAATCATAAAAAGTTGATTTAATTTTAGCAAATTCCTGCTTTTTTTGAAAAACATCAAGAGCAGGGCTTTCCCAAATGTTTAAATATTTTCTCCAAACTTCTTTAGCCTCAACATTTAGCTGAATGAAAACTGACTCTGCCTTTCGCTCCTCAATCAGGGAAAATTCTCCAACATCCTTGAAGTTAAATTTACAAATAGCGGACAGATATTTTGAAAAGTGACTTTCCGATTGTTTACGCACTTCTTTGAAATAATTTTGAATCAAAGACAGATATAATTCCTCTTCTATCGCATCAATCCCCTTTAAAACATTTTTTGTTTTTTGGATCAAATCAGCACCATAAATTAAAGATGTCGCCTTTCTCATTTCTTCAATTTCATACAAGTAAACTTCTCCCTGGTGTAATTTTTCATTATATCGGTTTGCCCGCCCACCTGCTTGTATGATTGCATCAATAGGTGCCATAGCCCGGAAAACAACATCCACAGAAATATCAACACCTGCTTCAATCAATTGAGTAGAGACAATTATTTTTCTTTTATCGGATTTTAATTTGATGAGGTTTATAATAGACTTTCGTTCCCAGGGAGTAATCATAGTTGATAGATAATAAATATCCTCAGATTCGCTATCAATGCAATTTCTTAATTCCTCAAAACACTGTTTCGAATGCTTCTTCGTATTTAGTATTATTAAAATGTCCTTTTTTACATTGGTGGATAAATAAACAGTAATATCCTCTATAAAATCAGAAAACAAAATTGAATTGCCAGATCTGTTAATCAACTTTGTTCTATTAAAATACCCATAGTACTTTTCATAATCCGGTACAATCTCAATTATTTCTTTACCTGGTAAGAACATAAGGGGCATCGTAGCTGACATCAATATAAAATAGCAGTTGTAATTTTTTCCTAAAACCTCAAACGTGTTCTTTATAAGTTGCCAATACTGATATGGTACTGTCTGAACTTCATCCAAAATAATAATGGAATTTGCCAGGTTAGGCAATTTCATTAACAATGATTTATTATTTGAGAAAATTGAATTCAGTAATTGAACAAAAGTTGTAACAACTACTTCCGATTGCCAGGTTTCAATCATAAACTCACTTTTATCAGGAGTTAATTCTTCATCATTAAGTTTATAAACAGGCTCTGCTAAATGATGATGTTTAAGTAATATATTAGAATTTTCTGACTCCACAATCTGGCTATATACTTCAAAATTCTGGTCAATGATTGAAGTAAAGGGGATTGTTATAATTATTCTTAGATCGGAAGATCTTAATAAATTTTTCATTTCCAGCGCTACAGCAAAGGACGTGATCGTTTTTCCTAACCCTGTAGGTAGTGTTATTGAATATATATGTTTATCAGTTGAAAAAACTTTGGATAAGTTTTTTAGAGAAGTATCAAACGCTTCATTTTTCTTCTCATCAAGTTCACTTTTAGGAATATCGAAACCTTTCCTTTTTCTAAATGATTTTACCTTATCGAATGTTACAGTTTTTTTCTCAACATCAGGATTGACATCTAAAATAACATCCGTTTTATCAGATAGTAATAAAATACTGAAAAGCAATTGATGGAAATAATAAAGTTCAATCTTGTCCTGTAAGTTCAATTTATTAAAATCTTCATTTTCCGAAAATTCTAAATAAAATTCAGGCATGTCATCAAGGTATTCTTTTGAAAGAATATACTTTTTAAAGTCCTTGAAACAATATTTTAATGATAGGGCTGAACAAAAATGAGCAATAATAGTTTCTATATCGTCCTCGTTAAATGATGTAATTTGCTCTTGAAGTTCTTTGCTTTTTAATTCAATATAAAGTTCATCTTCGAAATTGTTTAATACTCCATGGTGCCGTTTAACCGATGTAAAAGTTAGATGTGCAAATAGCTGTTTTTCGGTAGCAGATAACTCGGTTTTACTCAAATATTCTTTTGAAATTTCCTTTACAAAAAGTGCAGAAATCAAAGCGTGATTTTTGGGTCCATTTATTTCATGCTCTTCACTCAACAAGTAGTTTTGAAAAAACGAAGTGCCTTTACCTAAGTCGTGAAAGGCCCCTGAAAGATAAGCGAGATCATGTAAAGCTTGCTTCCTTAGCGGGTTAGTTACAAACAATGTTCGTTCTGAAACTAAACGTTTACAATTTATTGCTACCTCATTTAGATGATCAATTAGTAGTTTATCAGGATGGGAATATATTTTCATAAAAACAAAATGTTACCAAAATCATCTGTTTGATAAATTTCACCTGATTTTATTTTAATCGTATTCCCATTAGTTTCCAGAACCACTTCTGAATATTCAGTTACAATTCTATCTCTCAACATTTGCACCGGCATCGTATCTGAAGCGTATTTAAAATCAATTGACCGATTAAATTGAATGGGGTCACCGGGATCAGTGTTTGAGAGGTTCACAGCTGTTACCACATCATAGAAGTTGTTCCCTTGTAATAGCTTCGCTTTTGTCACACCTCTAAATTCAACAGTGGCTGTAAACTGACTCAAACCCAAATAAGGAGTAAAGTGTGTCTTGTTTTCCCTTATGCGATCAATCAATTCAGAAAAGATTTTTTCATCCCGCAAGTTTACGAAGATGCGGAAAGAAGGATTTTTTAATAACTCAAATTCTATTTGTGTGCGCTGCTTAATATTGAAAAAACTGGCAGCCGTTTTTTCTGTATCTAATAAGTTAAAAGCAATATTTACCTTTTTTACAGGATTAATTAGCTGAACCCCAATATAAGCATTCTCTTTAGCAAATATTTCCGCAACAGGTATAACTCCTTCCCGAAATTTTCCCGCTGAAATTTCTCTTTCAATTCCTAATATAGATCCAAGGAAGCCTGTTATGGCTGAACGTGTCGGAATAGAATAAGTAAGAGGAGATGTGGTTGTATTGAATTTTCGAAAATGACCATATTCACTTCCGATATCAAACACCAGTATTTTATCAGAGTGCATTCAGATCGAATTTTCCGTCAATAATTGTTGCTTCTGGCACCAGTTTTAATCTGGAGTCTAATTTTATCTCTACTGATTCAATCTTTTCTTTATTCGCCCTTAGTTCAGCAAATACATCGGTTACATCCAATTTGAAATCTGCTAATCCACGAATTGCCAGATCATTTTTATCTGAAATCAATTTTAATCGTTGCCGTAAATTACCAATGTAGAATGAATCCTTGTAATTGATTATCATTAACAGAACAGGGCTTTGCCCAAACTTAGAACGTGATATTAGATTTTTGGTTCCTTCCCAAATACCTTCCTGTAGCAGCTTTTTATCATCCTCACTCATCAAAGAGTAATTTGCTGACTTTTCATTAATTACACCATTAAAACCAATCAATGCATAAGGCACTTTATACTCGGTTCTAAAAGTAGATTGTGATTTTTTATCGCCAGATGCAAAAGCACCAGTGCCCTGTTCTGTAATAACTTCAGTTTTATGAAGAGAGCAACCCATTTGAAACTGGGTTGGCCCTGTTAATGTTATTGAATCATTTTTTAAAGGTAATACACCGCCAAAGACACGAATATCAATACATGATTCTAACACCTTTTCTCTGCTTTCGCTAAATGCAACAGCTCGCCTTTTACCATCAGAAACATATTCCTTATCACCATCGATATATTTTGTTTCTCTAACAAATATATCCCTACCATCAGTGCCATTGAATCCTTTGTACTCAAACCAATAGTCCCTAATGGTTCGCTTGAGGCGGACATCTGAAACAATCACTGTTGAATTCTCCGCATCAAATCTGGGCCGGTTTTCATTAAGTGGGTCTCCATTTGGATTAGCGTTTTCTATTTCATAAAGGAATAAAAGCTCACTTCGATTTTTAATTGTTTGTGCCATAAAAATTATTATTAGGATGTTTGTAATTCTTCTTTTACTTCGATGTTTTTGAATTGATTCCCAAATTCAAGCCCCGCAACAAAATAGAATGATAATTCATTGTTTGAAATCTTGTGAACCCGGTGAATGTTGAGTATAAAATAATGATCTATAAATTCCCGTAAGTTGGAATAGGCATAAAATCCTTGGTACTGCGATATTTTATTTAGTGCCTCAACATACACACTTTGTAACAATTCTGCACTAAGGTTATAACCTCTTAATTTTTTCTCAAAGGGAGTATTGCCCAAATTGACTTGCTGAATATTTAACAAAAGCCTTACCAATATTCCAACAGAGAAAATTCCAACCTTATAGTCAGAATCTAAAAATCCTTGATTTTCACTTACAAAATTTCTCAACTTTTCAAGATCGAAAGATTGCTTTTTTTCGTTTTGTTCTATTGTGTCCATTGATGTATAATTTGAGTTGTAATCAATCAATCCAAGTTCCTGCAGATAGCAGGTAGTTAAATGTGCTTTACGAATGGTTAAATTTGTCATTTCCACATACCCATCAGAAGTTTGCATCCTATTATAGTTTGTACGAATTACTTCCATAAACTTAGTATACAATGCTTCCTTTGAGATATGCTGAAGCATAAAAACTTTTTGAATCAGGTCATAAAAATCCTTTTCAAAAAAAGTTTTCAGAACCCCAAAATTGAATATCAAATCAAACTTCTCCTTTTTTATTGTTATCACTCCTTTGTACAAAGGATGCTCATTTATCTTCTCTGGCACATCAACAAAAAGCTTCCTAAATCTTGAAGGGACAATTTCCTCCAACAGTAATTTAATTTTAATTGCCTTCGTTGTGGGATTTTCTTCATAGAAAAGAAGATTGAGATTGAAATAATCTTCTTCCATCGCAATCATCTTCTGTAAACTATCTTCTTTTACTTTGATTTTTTGCCCAAATTTTAGGTCGCTGTATAAATCTTTTAAACGTAATCGTGCTCTTTCTAAACTTTTGGTATCCTTACTTAAAACAGTTTTGGGGATTGCATAATATGCATTTCCATAGAAATAGCCGCTGAGGTTATTGACTATATAATTCCTCCCCAATTCGAATTCCAAGCTACAGTCAGTACAGATGGGATAATTCCGCCAATTATTTACTTGTTTAAAAAATCCACTCACCATGCCAGGTTTGTCAACTGTTGCATATTTAAATGGAGAAGCGAAGCCATGAAGAGTTGGCCTTTTTTGTAAACAAACAGAGCATACGGCGTCAACGCCTTCAGACTTAACATCATACTTTTCTGATTTTTCTTCAGTGCCGCTTAAAGTAAGTATCTGTTGAACAATTTCGAAATCTGCCAAATATTTCTCTTCATTATCGATTATAAACATTAAACTTAAGCCCGAAGCATTTTTATTTTCCTTAGAAAAGCTATCATAGAAATGCGATAATTCATTTTTTATATTCATATAATTCGCTTCCTGCAATAAATACTGGTAAACAGTTTGAAAAACCTGTTGCTCTTTAGCCAGTGAATTTAGAGCAAGGCGATTAATGAGCGTTTTAAACTGATTATCGACCAATGTTCGAAACTTCTTTTCAATGTCCCCAAACTTTGTTGTGAAAGTTATATCTCCACCACGGGCAGATCCTTTTCTGTAAGCATATTTTTGAAAGTTTTCGGTGCTAACATTTTGCGCATCAATATTTTTAAAAGAACAAGTAAGTTCGCTTTCAATAGTCTTTAATTCGAAAACAACAACTATCATTTTATAGTTTGCTTTTTCAGGAAACATATTTTGAATAAAAAGCTGATAAGGCTCTTTATTACCCATTTCTTTTAATACCAATTTCCCTATTTGTACAATGGCTTTGTCTTGCATTATTAAATATATATAATTAATCACTATCAACCATAATGATGCTTTTGTTTTTATAATGTTCTACAGTTACTGTTTTTCCCGAATCAAACTGTATTTCTGAATGATGCTTGGCTACTTGCTGTGCTACACGATCTAGTACAGTTGGGGCACCAACTTACGTACCCCTCCATCTTTCTTCGAAATAGCAACCTGGCGTACAGGTTCAGAAAAATAACTGCCTGATGATAGTCTGTTCCATAGCTTGTATAATACTCGCTGTAAATTGTTCTCTACACATTCCCATGTCATTCCATCTATGCCAGCACTCCCTTTGTTAGCACTTACTTTCTTGTATGCCTGCCACACCATTAACTTGGTAATTGGCTGTGATTTTGTCTCAAAATAATCTGTCATCCCATTGCTGGTTGTAAATCTCTTTGAAAACTAAACAAGCTTAACCCTTCGCTACACTTAATTTCTTAAGCTTCAACACTACTACGGTTAAGTCTGCCGCCATTGTTTCGCCTCTTCCTAAAGCGTTTGTTCTTCCCTTAGATTTTACAAAACAACAATGACTTCACTTGTTCCATAAAACAGCCTATGTTGCAGTCCTGCCAACTTAACTCCGGATGCCATGTAACCAATAATCTGGTAGTTGTTACACTCTTTTCATAAGCGCAAACGTAACTGCTTATTTTTGACATTGCTATTGCCCTTACGAAGCTTCATCATTGGTTCACTTGCGTTCAGCTCTTGCAATACACACCTACGGAAATCTTAGTTTCCGTTTTTCTTTATCGCTCACCACAATAGTGTTTCCAATTATTGCAGCATAAAGTGGTTTGAAAACAACTCCAGAAAGTCGTCTTCGGAAGGCCTTATTCTCTTTTAATAACCAAGAGAATCTTCCATCTGTCTTATAGCATTCACACACTATATTCTTAGTGCGCAATTCAAGTCACACACGTCTAGAGCTTGGCAAAGGTTGGATATCCGTGATTCTGTCGCTGACTTGGCCCACGACTAACCCGATTAACTAATGGCCAATTTACTGAAGCTGGGCCTGAATTCCCAAGATCATGCTCCAGCACTATCGCCCAACTTGCGCAAAGCCTATGTTGTGTACCGTATGATTTCGTCAATCTTTTTTTCTCCTAAGTTCAGTAACACCTGCAGGTTTGTATCTTTCGCAATAAATGTCCAACCCAAAGCGTAAAACAAGAACTGATACAGAAATTGCTAATGCAATTACTCCAATACCTTGTCCTGCTAAAGCAAAACCTACTCCTGCTGTAATATATTTTTTGTCAACTACAGAACCTGCCGCATTTGTGTACCATGCTTTATAAACTTCGCTTGTTGGGTCGCAAAGTGATTTATATACAACACGTTTAAAAGCTGAAAATACTGTACGACCTGCTTGTTCGTCTTTAATAATCTCTTCCGGTTGTGGAAGAAGTTTTTGCTCTTTAAATGACAATAATTTTTTTGAAAAGCTATCAACCTCAAAGAGCAAATCTTTTGTCAGTTTAGGTAATGATTTACCAATGGTAATAAAAAGTTGTTCTTCTGTTGAACTATTGAGAAGTTTTATAACTTGTGTATGAAGCTGCTCTGTATTTAGTTCTATTTTGTCAGTAGTTTTTAATGAAAATAAAGCACATTCTTCGTCAAAACGTGCAATAATTTCTCTGTTAAACCTTACTCTTGTCGCCTCTGTTTTAATTACTTTGTCGTTTTCCAAAACCTCTTTAATAAATGGTTTAGCTTTTTCAATTTCTGTCTTACGCAGGTATGCAATTGCTAATAATGCTGTTGCCTCTAAATGCAGTCTTGTTGTATTACTTACAAGTATGCGATTTGATAAAAAACCGTCAATTGCAAAATCATATTCTTGTTCTTCAAGTGCTAATTCAAAAAGTTGATTTTTTAATTCAACAAGTCGTGTCATTTTATTTAAAGTCCTTAGTACTTGTTGCAAGTCTGAAGCAACTATTTTTGCGTCTGATAATTTTCTGTCTTGAATAGCTTTTTTAAATTGAGGCAGAAGATTATCAAGTCTTCTGTTTAAACTTTCAACTTGCAGTATTGATAGTCTTTGCTTTGTCGGTTTGGAAGGTTTTGAAGGATTACTCTCAAGTTTTTGTTTGAGTAAATCCTGAAAGATTTCATTAATTTTTTTCGGGTCTGTCATTACTATTTACGTTACAATTAGATTGTTGCTTTATTTAAGTATCTGTTTGGACTTTTAGGGTGTCTGCATAGGCACACAACGTCCCAGCATTGGCGTTGTGGCGGAATTCCGTGATCCGTCAGCCGGGAACTGTTGCTGATTAAAGATACAAAAGTCGATTATTTATTCTGTCGCTAAATTTATAACGTCAAGCTGGAACCATAGCTGATTTCTTGTTGCTGCTGGGCTCCCGCATTCCGTCAGCCGCCATAATGCCAATGCAATGTTAGCGGCTGGCTTTAGCAACTACGAATCTTTTGAGATTTGCTGGGAGATTAGCGATTGCAGTATCCAGCTTTCTTCTTTTGTTTGTTGAAAGATTCGATAAATGAAAATAATTTGAAATTGAAATTGTCGAATCTTTTTCGTTTTCAACACTATTGTCTTCACTGTCGTGTGTCCAAGTGAAAACCTGAATCTCGCTATTTGAGTTTTTAAACAACCATGAATTTACATCTCTAAGTGCTCCTGCATCTCCAATATATTGGGCGAGTTCAGTGTTTTCTTCAAGAGTATCTTTACCAGACTTGTAAATAAATAACTTAATTGATGTTGGGGCATATTCAGAAGGTGTCCGAGCGATAAGACCAATTCTTGTTGAATCTATTTTGAATTTGAAGCATGCAAATAAACCTGGTGGATCTATAAAGTGGGCTCGTGCAATATCAGGTGGAAATAAAACAGCATCAATACTATCTAATTGAACGCCATCATATTTGTAATTCTTTTCATTGCCTTCTCCCATAGAATAAACCTCCAAAGTGTCAAAACTGATGTCTTTAAACTTTGAAAGAAGATGTTCATATTTTGAACCTTGAGCGTGAGATGGTGTCGCAGATTGGTTACACGCGATTGAGAGGAACACGAAAATGATAATAATATATTTCATCTTTTAGAAGTCTAATAAGCTTGCCGCTAACACTTAAAAGTAAGAACCCTCCCTCACTTAAAAAAACTGTTAATCATTTAGTTGCGTCCGCACAATTTCGGGTAGAGGATTCGTTTCTACTCAAAGAAGTGCGGGTGATCTACCTAAAAAACTGCGGAAGCCTGCCAGTTGGGTTTATCCGGCCTTATCTCCCACGCTCCCGCCACCTCAGTCCCAGACATAGGATAAGTCAATGCATATCCATGGGATAGGCATTGCAGTTTCAACAAAGTAATTTTCGGGGAGTGGTGATACAAGCAATAATTACACATTATAAAAAAAATTAGCGGAATATCCTAATTTTTATTCGAGGTTAACCGCAATATTTCAGAATCAGGTTATAGGGCTTCATCTACTGCGATAATCAACTTCTGTCTACCACCTGGATCCATATTTTGACCCTGTATAAAATCTGGTTCTCTTAACCACCGCCATAGGCTTTGAACGTGGTATTCAACAGGGCCGTCATACTGGTCATGAACTTCATGACCATCGAGAACTTTTCCTGCTGGTCCAGTTGAGACTGGGTTGCCACCCTGTTGCGTTTGGTGGGAAGACTGCGGAGTACATCCTTACCCCGCCAGGTGGAACCAACTACGTTCCCTACTTTTCCGGAGAATCCGCCCAGGATGCCTTTACTGAAAATTGCCATTTTGTTGTTTTTAAAGTTTTAAAAAATGAAATGATCGTTCTCCCGCTGCAGACGGGATCACCGGTGAATTGAACAGGGCAAAACTAGATGGGGAAAGGGCTGGCCGGGGGTTACAGGGGGTTACGTAACCCCAGATAACCCATTGATAATTAGAAAGTTATCGCCAAAAAACAGTGTTTTTTTGGGCCTGGACGTGGTTTTCTTCGGTACTTGTTCGAGTCAGCGACCTGTTTTTCCAGAGCTGGCGCGGGTTTCAGCATAGCGCTCCCGAACAATGTAGGAACCAGATAGGAAGGAGATAGCGGGGATTTTGGGGGAACTGGGCTAACAAACAACTCTATGAACATACAACATCAACCGAAAGAAAAGGGAGACCTACAGGCACTGTTGCCCATTGAACGGCATTAAATTCACGGGTTTTAAGGCTCAATTAACCAATATGGTTTTGTGCTCCATTTCAAATTGAAAATGAACAAAGTAGTTGACAACATCATTAGCAGTGCTAAATAAATATGTAGTTTACTTTCGGCATATTTTATCTGTTTTTGTCGAAACAAAGATACACATACATGGATAGCTTATACTATTATAACGACATTCTTTCAGTCAAAATCAGCCTTGATTTTAAACGAAGTTTATTTGACACCATCAATTGGGATCAGAAAATGATTGCCATCAAAGGCGCCCGGGGAGTAGGCAAAACGACGCTGCTGTTGCAACGGCAGAAATTTGGATTGGCCAAAAAAGCACATTCACTCTACATAAGCATGGATCACCCTTATTTTTATAATCGAACCTTGTTCGATTTTGCAGATGAATTTTACAAATTGGGGGGCCGCTTTTTGTTTATAGATGAGGTACATAAATATGCCCAATGGTCAAGGGAATTGAAAGTACTGTATGATGGTTTTCCTGAATTACAGGTAGTATTTTCTTCTTCGCCGGCATTAGATATTTATAGGGGGATCGGATTTAAGCCGCCGTGTTTTTACCTATCATTTACCGGGCATGTCTTTTCGCGAATTTCTGATCTTTGAAAAAAAAGTAACCACAGAGGCTGTTAATCTCAATAATCTTTTGTCAAACCATAGAACCCTGACAACTATATTAAGTAAAGAAAAAGACCTGCATATTTTACCCTTATTTATGTACGCCAAGTTGCTTATAAATTTTAATCGTTTTCCCTATTTGCATTTTCCTGAGAAAAGAATTTTTCAGGAACATCGGAATTAAACTCCCTGCCATGAAAAGATAGAATGTTTTATAATTAAGCAGATTAAAACAGTAGATTGAGATGGGTGTTAAATTTATGATTGACCAAATCAAATTTTCCAAAGCCTTGGCATATCTTGAACAGGGAAAACATTTTGGCAAGGTGGTCCTTAATTTGTAATCTACTACTGTATCTGACAGTACAGGATTGTTTGCTGGTTAAGTAGTAACATTCAATTAATATTGTAAAGATATCTTTATTCATGATTTACATCATCGCTATAGGATCATTTCAATCTTTGCTACTTCTGTTGCTGATGTATAACAACAAGCACAAAAAACCTTTTGATTTCTTTGTCAAATTGTTGCTCTTGTTTGTATTTGTTCACCTTGGTATCAAATTTGTGATTTATGCAATGCCCACAGGCTTGTTTCAAAAAGGTTTTGTGACTTTTATAGACCTTGCCTATGGACCGCTCTTATGGATGATTTCCCTCAAATTGAAAAATGACGCTTATCGCCCGGCCAAACATTGGTACTTGTATTTACCGGCAATGATTGCAACCATATTTTTTGTAGGCATAACAATCTTTAGTCTGCTGAACAGGTATCCTCCCGTTGAACTTATAGAAATCTATAACAATATTGCTACTGTTTTAGTATTGCCGTTATTATTCCTGTTTTCTATTCTGTCTTTAAAGAATTCAGGAGATATTCAGGATTTTTGGGCAACAGAGCGGAAATTGATCCGGAACATCTCCATCATTTTCCTGATCACATCTGTAATTTTCATTGGCACCTTTTTTTCAAATCTGCTTTTTCAAAAAGTCTTATTGGATGATTCAATTGGCAGGATTATTTTCTATAGCGATTTAGTTTTGGTTTGCATTATGATTCTTAGGTATTTAATGATTTCTCAAATGGAAAAGTCAGGGATTGGTAACAATGCTGATTCAATAGAAAATTTGGCAGATGAGCTCAAAACCCAGGAAATAGATGACCAACAGGAAAATCTTGTGCCTTTATTGGATAAAGAACTGATTGCGCAGAAGTTGGAGCAAAACGGTCATCATCAAAAAAGTATTCTTGAAAAGCTGGAGAAAATGATGCTGGAGAAAAAAATTTACCTGGATCCTGAATTGAACTTGGTCTCTTTGGCAGAAATGACCCATATTTCAAGGCATCATATATCTGAAGCCTTAAACCAGCACCTGGGCAAAACCTACTATGCCTATATTAATGAATATAGAATAAAGGAAGTGTTGATTTTGTTAGATAAATGCAAGAAACAGGGAATCAAACCCAATATCCTTTCAATTGCATTTGAAATGGGGTTCAATTCAAAATCCACTTTTCATCTGTATTTCAAGAAAATTACCGGTTCAACACCTTCAGCGTATATCAAGCATCAAACTGAGAACACAGAAAATGGCTCGTTTTCCACAGAAAATAAGACTTTCCTAAACCTCGGAATGAATTAGTAATAATTCGGTAATATTTGCAACTAATTGAATTTCAATAGCATTGAGTACAAATCCGTCGATTTTCCACTCATTCGGACCAGGCCGAACCAGTAGGACTAAATATTGATGCTGTACTAAGAGTTTTGAAAAAATTTTTCAAGATGAAACAGCAAAAATTAACCATTTGTGTATTTGCACAAATATTGATTGCCTTACTTGGAATTGTTTATTCCAATTTGGCATCGGCACAGCAAATCCTGGGACTTGTAAACGTAGACGGGAATCTTTTGCCAGGAGCAAGTGTCCGTTTAATGAATCAGAACCTGTCTACATTCACTGACCTTACCGGATCATTCAGGTTACAAAACAGGCAACTGGGTAAACAGCGGATTGTTATTAGTTATGTAGGTTTCAACGATAAAGTGATGGATCTTGATATACAATCAGGTGACAACAATTTAGGGGTCATTGCCCTGATTCCAAAAGGTAATGAGTTGAACAATGTGATAGTGAAAGGAACTTTGGCACTTTCACAAATAAAAGCCTATTCCATTAAAAAAAATTCACTGGCCATCATGGAAGTTATTTCTGCGGACGCCATTGGCAAACTTCCAGACCGTAATGCTGCCGAAGCGGTACAAAGGGTGCAAGGAATAGCCGTTGCACGATATCATGGTGAAGCGGATCAGGCAACTGTAAGAGGAACCCCTTTTTCCTGGACTTCCACTTTGTTCAATGGAAGTCGTTTGCCAAGCGCTGGAGCATACGGTACAAGGGCATCTGTGTTAGACGTGGTACCTTCTGAATTAATTCAATTTGTACAAGTAGCAAAAGCTATTACCCCCGACATGGAGGGGGATGCGATTGGTGGGTCAATCAATTTCATCACCCGCACTTCGCCCATTAAAAGACAATTGAATGTGAGTTTGGCTGGTGGATATAACAATTTTTCAAAAGATGGTACTTATAATGCCTCGCTGGTCTATGGTGACCGCTTTTTCAACAACAAATTTGGGGTAATTGTTGCAGCCGCAATTTGGCAGAGGCAATGGGGTACTGATTCCTATGACGTGGTGTACAATACCGGTCTGGCTACGGATGTTCAAAGAAAATCTATTACCTCTGTTCAGTTCAAACGTTATATGGGCAAAAGGGAAACCATTGGAACCAATGTAGGATTGGATTACAAATTCAACAATGGCAACAAGATCTATTTTAGGGGAATGCTGAACAAATTCAATGATGTACGCCCTGTATATGAATCCATTGTGGATTTTGCCAATAGCCGTTACCAGTACAATTATCGGTTTTCTGAATATCAAACCACGCTAAACGGTTTGGAAATTGGAGGAGAGCACCAATTGAACAGCCAATGGAAATTGAATTGGGCGGCCAGCAATTATGAATCCAGGTTTTTCATTGAAACGCCCAATACTACACCCGGTAACCAACGAGGTTTACCCATTTCTACCTTCCGCCAGCGCATTACAGGTGGTTTTAATGGATTGTCATCTGATGGAAGAAAATATTGGAATTTTGATTCACCAGACGGAGTGGGTGACGATCCCATGAACATCAAAGTAAATCTTAAAAATCCGGCAGAAACAATGGATCCAACTAAGTTGACCCTGCAACAATTGGTCATTGCTCAATTGGATAACAAGGAAAAAGACAGGGTTGCTAATTTGGATCTTAAGTATTCTGTGAACCTAAAATTAAACCTGAAATTTGGTGTCAAATACCGAAATAAAGATAAAGAAGGTATCAATTTTGCATCCCTGGTTTGGGTACCAAATGCAGCTTTGGGTGTGCCAAATGCCCCAGCCCTTGTTCCATTAAGTCAGTTGAACAGGACATCCTTCCCGGTTAGAGGTGGATTTTTCAAGGAACTTGGCGGAAATCAGGACATGTTCATGATTGACCCTATCACCAAAGAACAGTTGTTTCAATTATACGATACCGGATTCCAAAGAATCAACGGTCTGAGGAATGTATCGCCGGCAGGTAATGCGACTACAATGTATGACGGAAAAGAAGAGGTGCTTTCTGGATATGCCATGGGCGAATATGACCTCAGTGACAAACTGAAACTTGTTGGTGGATTCCGATTAGAAAATACAACCATGGTGCTGAATAGCATGGAATTGTTAACTTCTTTGGTTAATGGAGTTGCAGCCACGACAAAAAAACCGGTAACTGCAAGGAATCAATACAACACCTTTCTTCCAATGTTGCATCTTAAATACAAAATCACGGAAAAAATGAACTTGAGGGCAGCATACACCAAAACTTTTGTTCGCCCCGATTTTACAGCATTGATTCCAAGTTCTACTACAAATCTCACCACAACACCTAACAGTATCACCAAGGGTAATCCTAATCTGAAACCCACCTATTCTCAAAATTTTGACCTGATGGGAGAGTATTATTTTCAGAATATTGGTCTGATAAGTGGTGGATTATTTTACAAAAAACTTAAGGATGTGATTTTCACTGACCGCTATTTTGCCAATATAAACGGCACTAACACTTTGATTTCAGAACCCAGGAATATTGATAACGCCTTTTTATATGGCTTTGAAGCTGGCATCAATAAGCGGCTGGATTTTCTGAAGGGATTCTGGAGCGGATTTGGTGTTGAATTCAATTATACCTATATCAAGTCTGAAGCAAATGTTCCACGTCTGGTGGGAACTGCAACCGTATATGACAAGGTATCTCTTCCCAACCAGAGCAAGAGCCTGTATAATGCCATTCTATTTTATGAAAAAAGCGGTTTGATGGTGCGTTTAGCGGGTAACTATCGCGGAGCAAGCGTTGAAACAATCAATACTCTTCTTGGCCCTGACTACTATGTTTGGACAGGCAATAATTTTACATTAGACGCTTCTGCAACGGTTACGTTAAACAAGAAACTGCGGTTCTTTGTAGAATTAAACAACCTGACCAATGAACCTTTGAGAACCTATATGGATGATGTGCACAGACCAGTGATGACCGAATGGTACAGTCAGAGGGGTCAGGCAGGTATTCGTTGGGATATTATTAAATAATCAATTATGAAAAGGAATAAATATCAACTGATCATGATGATCCTTTGTATGCTGCCATTGCTTGTAATGGCACAGATATCTGATAGCTTGCAAAGAAAAATTTTTTTGAATGGCGGCGTTAATTTCAGAGATATTGGTGGCTATCCAACCAAGGATGGCAAAACCGTAAAATGGGGCAAAATTTACCGGGGAGCCGAGCTTGCAAATCTCACACTGACAGATATAGCTGAATTGGAAAAAAGGAAAGTTCACAATATATTGGATTTCCGAGGACCATCTGAAGTGGAAGCTGCACCAGACAAATTGCCCAAAAATGCCATACTTATTTCTCTTCCTGCCGGAAGCGAAACTGTGGGTGACAAAATGCAGATGTTGAAGATGATGACAAGTTCAAAGAATGCTGATAGCCTTCTCCTCCCTTTTTATGCCAATACGGAGCCATTTGAAAAAAGGTACAAACCCATGTTCCAGGCATTGTTAAACAGCAACAGTGACAGTGCTCTATTGTTTCATTGCTCAGCAGGTAAAGACAGAACTGGCATTGCCGCAGCTTTGATACTGACTGTATTGGGGGTGGATGAGAAAAAAGTAATGGAAGATTATCTGGCATCTGATTATTACAGACAGTCTGACAATCTGCGGATGAAGAAAATGTTGGTGAATATGTACAAAATGGATGAAAATGTAGTGGATGGCATTATGGGTACCAGGCCCCAATACCTTCAAGCAACTTTCAACGCCATCATAACCCAATACGGATCTATGGACAGTTTTTTCAAAACAGCCATGGGATTAAAAAAGAAGGATATTAAAAAATTGAAAAAAATGTATACGTCTTAGTAGAAATTAAGACAATTTGTATGAAGCCGGAGCAAATTGGTTCCGGCTTTTTTTTGCCACAACTTAAGATACTGATACTTTGCCATCCCGATTAGGAAAAATCCGGTTAACTTTACTATCATGATCAAGAATAAAACCATTGCACTCATTGCACACGATGCCCGAAAATCGGATATGATTGAGTGGGTGATCTTCAATGCAAAAACCTTATTGAACAATCACCTGATCTGTACGGGTACTACCGGCGGATTGATTGAGAAAGCCTTGGAGGATTATGTTAGGGATGGTTATGAGTCTAATGTAACCAAAATGCTTTCCGGACCAATGGGTGGCGATGCACAGATTGCTGCCATGGTGGTGGAAGGTAAAATTGATCTCTGTGTTTTCCTGATAGATGATTTAACGGCTAATCCGCATGAGGCCGATATCCAGATGTTGCTGAGGCAGTGCCGTCTGCACAATATTCCGGTGGCCTGTAACAGGCACTCTGCCGACCTGATGCTTACTTCCAGTTTATGGGGCACAAAATATGAGCCCTCCGAACCAACCTACCATAAATTTAAACGGTAATCGTTTAACCCTACTCACCATCGGTACGGTAAGTTGCTACTGAATACCGGTTAATGGTGGTTATCTTAAGCTGCTCGTTTTTAACTGCTACTTTTTTGTATTCCTTGAATGCTCCCTTGCGGTCTAAGAAGCCAATGATGCAACTCCTGGGCTCGGTTCCCTTACGCAGCTCCACTTTGGGCGCTATCCCAAAATTCGGGATACCCAGCGAGTCGGTTAATCGCAGTTCCTTGTATGCTATTTTTATCAGGTAGTTGAAGGTTTTGCCGGTTTCATACATCTGTACGGCAAACTTCCAGTTGTTGGCATAGTTTACGCCATCATCCACTTTTTCTGAATACGCGGCTACCGCTTCGGTTTTTGGATTGCCCCGGTTTTCTGAAACGGTTTCTGTGGCAGCCGGAGTGCTATCGGTTGGCTGTTCGGCCTGGCCGGCCCCGGACTGATTACAACTGATACAGCAAAGCAATAAACAGAAATAAGCAACAACTCTCATTACAATATTTTATGACGCTGAAAATAAGCAATTAACTAATAACGCAATACATCTCCTATCGCTTCGTCGGTCAGAAGTTGCTTTAGCCCAGGGTTGGCCATCACGGCGGTATAATCCATCCACCGGCCGTTCACTTTTATTGTTCGGTATACCAGGCGGATGCCATGGCTGTAATCTGCATACCAGTCTACATGCCCGGTGTACAAGGGTTGTATGGCTTTCCCATCCGGCTTGTGCCATCCATAAATTGCTACCCGGTTGGCCTTAGGTGAACGGGTTAACAAATCACTGATCACCACATCTTTTTTGATACCTGCAATCAGTCCTTTTCGTCCTTTTCTTTGTCCTTCTATAATCAGGTGATGTTGCCACATGGTTACCGTACTGTCGCGATAAATATACATGGGTACGGGTGCCAGCTTTACAACAGCGGCTGCATAGATATCATTCACCATTTTTCGGGTGGGCAAAAAACAGTGCAGGCTGTCGGCTATCTGTTGGGCGGCTATCGGCGTAAGGGGTATTCTTGCCCAGCTCTCTTTTGTTCCCACACTCAGGTAATCGGGTGTTACATAATAAGTAGCCTCCGTGTTCCGGCCGGTTGCCGAATCCCGGACCGTTACAGTTACAGGCACCAGCCGATCCATGAAATCCGGGCGGTTTCCGGCAAGAATAGCTGCAACAGCAAAGGAATCGCGCTGCTTCCATTGCATGGTCATGGCCGTTTGGTAAAACTGCTCCCCTGTAATCTGTTGGGCAGGTTCAACGGTACGCTGCAAAACAATGCCCTGCCGGCAACCGGCTAAACACAGTATCAGCAGTAGTAAAATAATTCTGGGCATGGGCATCCGTCAACATTGAGTCTACATTGAACAATACACTAAACTACCGATTAATCGGCACGTAGTTGCAGAAAGGCTTTCCCGATAGAATTGATCAGGTCGGACGCCAGTATACTTTCAATAGACTGGCTTTCTGCTGCAATATCAGCAGCCAGTCCGTGCAGGTATACGCCCAGCATAGCAGCCGCTTCGGCGCTGTAACCCTGTGCCAGCAGGGCGGTGATCATTCCTGTTAAAACATCCCCGCTCCCTCCTTTGGCTAGCCCTGCATTGCCGGTGGTATTGAACCAGGCTTTTCCGGCTGAAGCGATCAGTGTAAAATGACCCTTCACCAAAACAACGCAGTTGTATAGCTGTGAAGCGGCGATGGCTTTCTGCCAGCGTTCAAAATCCGTTTCACTCGGGCCAAACAAGCGGTCAAATTCTTTCGGATGCGGCGTAAGCACCGTTCCTTCCGAAAATTGCTGCAACAGATCCTGGTTCATTGCAACAATATTCAATGCATCTGCATCCAGTACCATTGGCCGGGTATTTTGCTGTATCAGTTTCCCGATCTGTTGTTGCGTTTTCAGTTCGGTTCCCAAACCGGGCCCAACGCCGATTGCGTCGTACTGCTCCAACACGGTTGTAGCTACATCGCGAAACACAACCATGGCTTCGGGTAACGCAATATGTATAATGGATGATTCTTTTTCGGGAACAGCGACCGTTAATAATCCAACACCCGAACGGAGCGCTGCTTTTGCCGCAAGCAGGGCCGCTCCCATTTTACCGGGATTGCCTGCAATCAGCAATGCATGGCCATAGGTTCCTTTATGCGAAAAGGGTTTACGGTTCTTCAGCAGGGAGGCTACAAAGCTTTTGGTTAAAAAGGTATATGGAATACCTAAACTTTTCAAGATCGATTCCATCAAATCTGTTGACGGAAGGGGTGCATCCGATTGTACGAATGCATCCCAGTCCTGCAGTTGTTTATCGGAAAGCCGTTTCATATTATAATAATCCTTTGGCCAGTAAATACTCCGCAATCTGTACTGCATTGGTTGCAGCGCCTTTCCGTAAGTTATCACTTACAATCCACATATTCAAAGTATTGGGCTGGGTTTCATCTCTTCTGATTCGCCCTACAAATACATCATCTTTTTCATGCGCCCACAATGGCATTGGATAAACCTGGTTGGCCAGATCATCCTGCACGATAATACCGGGTGCATTGGCCAGGATCTCTTTTACCTCGTTCACATCAAAATCATTGGCAAATTCTATGTTCACGCTTTCGCTGTGGCCGCCTACAACCGGTATACGCACCGTGGTAGCTGTTACACGGATGGAATCATCCTGCATGATCTTATTGGTTTCATTCACCATTTTCATTTCCTCCTTGGTATAACCATTGTCGAGGAATACATCTATCTGGGGGATCACATTCAGATCAATCGGGTACCTGTAGGCCATCTCTCCGCTCACGCCTTTGCGTTCATTGAAAAGCTGATCCACCGCTTTTTTCCCGGTACCGGTTACACTCTGGTAAGTGCTCACCACCACCCTTTTGATGGTATATTTCCGGTGAAGGGGTTGCAGGGCCACCACCATCTGTATGGTGGAACAGTTAGGGTTGGCAATGATAAAATCGTCTTTGGTTAATACATCTGCATTTACTTCAGGCACCACCAGTTTCTTGGTTGGATCCATTCTCCAGGCAGAAGAGTTGTCTATTACACGAATACCTGCTGCTGCAAATCTAGGGGCCCACTCCAATGATGTTCCTCCCCCTGCGGAGAAAATTGCCACTGCCGGTTGGGCTGCTATTCCGTCTTCCATGCTCACCACTTTATAGGTTGTCCCTTTAAAGCTCACTTCCTTTCCAACAGATTTTTCAGAAGCTATCGGTACAATTTCAGTTACCGGAAAATTACGCTCGGCCAATACCTGCAACATTTTAGTTCCTACTAATCCGGTTGCTCCTACTACTGCTACTTTCATTATTGTGTCTCCCAGTTCCCGCAAAGCGGGATTTTTAAACCCAGTCCCTTCCGGGGTGGGTGTGGTTAAAAAAAAGGCCCTCCAATATGGAAGGCCCCTGTGAATATCGTTATAATACAAACGTTGAGATACCTTCCGCGTCAGCGTGGTTTCTTAATTCGTTTTGTATGTTTCGTCATCATCATTGATTACAAATATATGGGAATTACCGAATTATCCCAAGGCTATATCAAAATTCACCAGTTGTACAAAATCGGATAAACGCTCATCCACATCTGCCTTGGATATCTCTCTCAGGCGTTGTGTTCCGAACTTCTCTACACAGAAAGAAGCCATTGCACTACCAATAATAATGGCTGTTTTCATGTTATTGAAAGAAATATCCCTGGTTTTTGCCAGGTGCCCGATAAAGCCGCCTGCAAATGTATCGCCGGCTCCGGTTGGATCAAATACCTCTTCCAGTGGCAGGGCTGGCGCAAAAAATACCTTCTTTTCATGGAACAGTAAAGCCCCATGCTCCCCTTTCTTGATAATCACAAAATGAGGGCCCATTTTCATGATGGTTTGTGCCGCACGAACCAGGGAATAATCCCCGCTTAACTGGCGCGCTTCGCTGTCGTTCACCATCAGTACATCTACCTTCGCCAGGGTTTTCTTCAGATCGTCCATCGCAATTTCCATCCAGAAATTCATCGTATCCATCACCACCAGTTTGGGGCGGTTGCGCAGTTGTTCAATGACGCTGAGCTGCACGGATGGAGCCAGGTTGCCCAGCATCAGGAATTCGCAATCCTGGTAGCTTTCCGGCACTACAGGCTGGAAATCGCCCAGTACATTCAATTGGGTTTCGATGGTATCGCGGCTGTTCATATCCATATGATAGCGGCCGCTCCAGAAAAATGTTTTTTCGTCTTTTTTAATCTGTACTCCTTCCAGGTTTACATTACGGGCAGTTAACGCATCCAGTTCGGCCTGGGGAAAGTCTCCCCCTACCACGGATATTTGTTTAACAGGCGCATAATTAGATGCACACCAGGCTATATAGGTACCTGCACCGCCAATGATTTTATCACTTTTCCCGAAGGGCGTTTCAATAGCATCAAAAGCCATAGAACCTACAACAACTAAAGACATAGAATGGGTTTTATTATCGGGCGCGAAATTAGTGCTTTGGGGGCAGAATTCTTGAAACTAACGCCAATAGATCCGCAAGAACATTTTTTTGCTAACACATGTTAGTATATTATCTTCGCCTTATGGCTAGGATAAAAATTGACAAAAACAGTTCCCGCAAGGAGGTTATTGTGGCAAAAGCAGCCGCCCTTTTTCGTGAGAAGGGGTTCAAGGCAGCCAGTATGCGCGACCTGGCCGAATCGGTAGGCGTGGAGGCCGCCAGTCTCTATAACCACATCAAATCCAAAACGGAACTGCTTCACGAATTGTGTTTTGGCGTTGCGAATCGCTTCATGCACAAAATGGATGAAGTGGAATCACAGAAGATCCCTGCCATTGAAAAAGTGGAGACAATGATTCGCTTCCATATTGATGAAATGATCAACCACTATGAAGAAGTATATGTAAGCGACCGCGAATGGAAACATTTATCCGATCCTTACCTTTCTAATTTCCAGAACCAGCGCAGAATGTACCGTAAACGTTTTGCCGCTTTGATTGAGGCCGGTATACGCGATAAGGAAATTAAAAAAATTGACGCCCCTACGGCTGTGCTGATTTTACTGCATGCCATTGGGGGGATTGAAAGCTGGCATCGCTCCACGCAAAAAATCAGCGCCGCTGCTCTCACAGACAACATGATTACCATACTGGTTGGAGGATTGACAAACAAATAGGCTATGCACAAAAACTTTGAAACACTCACCATAAGTGATGTAAGAAAAGAAACCAGCGATTGTGTGTCTGTTGCTTTTGTTATACCAGGGGACGGGAAGGAACAGTTTCGTTTTAAGCAAGGGCAGTATATTACTGTAAGAACCACTATTAACGGAGCGGATGTACGGAGGTCTTACTCTGTTTGCAGCAGCCCGCTGGATGGTGAACTTCGCATAGCAGTGAAAAAAATACCTGAGGGATTATTTTCTACCTATGCCAACGAGCAGTTGAAAAAAGGGGACCAGTTGCAGGTGATGGCGCCTGTTGGGCGGTTTTATACTGAGTTGGATCCGGCAGCATCCAATCATTATATAGCTTTTGCTGCAGGAAGCGGAATCACACCCGTTTTCTCCATTATCAAAACAACCCTGCTGACCGAGCCCCGGAGCAGGTTTACCTTAATCTACGGAAACAGGAACAGGCATTCCATTATCTTCAAAGAACAGTTGGAGGCCTTAAAGAATAAATTCATTGGCAGGTTGAGCATCATACATATTTTATCGAGAGAAAAAACAGACGCACCCATTCATTTCGGAAGGATCGATGCAGCTAAAACAACCGCTCTTTGCGAAATGCTGATTGATCCTGTTAAAGCCGCTGCCATTTTTTTATGCGGACCCGAAGAAATGGTCTTCAGTGTAAAACAAACCCTGGAACTAAAAGGCGTTGACCCAAAGAAGATTCATTTTGAATTATTTACCACAACCCAAAAAACAGGAACGGCTAACCGGCAGCGGAACGCTGTGGCCCGTGAAGTAAAAAGCAAGATCACGGTGAAGCAGGATGGTGCATCTTTTGAATTTGACCTGGAATTTGAAGGGGACAGCATTCTGGAAGCTGCCCTGAAACAGGGTGCTGATCTCCCCTTTGCCTGTAAGGGCGGCGTTTGCTGTACCTGCAAAGCCAAATTGCTGGAAGGCGAAGTGGAAATGGACTTAAACTACGGACTGGAGCCCGATGAAGTGGAACAGGGTTTTATTCTTACCTGTCAGTCTCATCCCATCACCGATAAAGTGATGATCGACTTTGATGTTAAATAAACCTATTATGGAAAAAACTTCAGAAGCATTTTTTCAGGATAAAATTGACCGGGAGATCCGGATTGAGCCAAAGGACTGGATGCCTGAAAAATACAGGCAAACACTGATTCGGCAGATCAGCCAGCATGCCCATAGCGAAATCATCGGCATGCTTCCTGAAGGCAACTGGATTACCCGTGCCCCCTCTTTACGCAGAAAGGCCATACTACTGGCCAAAGTGCAGGATGAAGCGGGCCATGGGCTTTACCTGTACAGCGCTGCCGAAACCCTGGGCATCAGCAGGGATGAAATGTATGAGCAGTTGCACAGCGGCCGTGCCAAGTATTCTTCCATCTTTAACTATCCCACTTTAAGCTGGGCAGATATAGGTGTGATCGGATGGCTGGTAGATGGTGCTGCCATCATGAACCAGGTTCCGCTTTGCAGGAGCAGCTTCGGTCCTTATGCAAGAGCCATGGTTCGGGTTTGCAAGGAAGAAAGTTTTCACCAGCGCCAGGGTTTTGAAATCCTGCTCACCCTTAGCAGGGGCACGGAAGCACAACGCAGCATGGCGCAGGATGCCATCAACCGCTGGTGGTGGCCCAGTATCATGATGTTTGGCCCCAGGGACGATGAGAGTCCCAATTCTGTACAGAGCATGAAATGGAAAATTAAAAGATTCAGCAATGACGAGCTAAGACAGAAATTCATTGATGTAACTGCCGAACAGGTGAAAGTGTTGGGATTCACGTTGCCCGATCCCAATTTAAAATGGAACAAAGCCAGGGGGCATTACGACTATGGCGCCATCAACTGGGATGAGTTCTGGCAGGTCATTCAGGGGAATGGCCCCTGCAATAAAGAACGCCTGGAAGCCCGAAAAAAAGCGTGGGAAGAAGGCGAATGGGTAAGAGCGGCGGCAAGTGCCTATACCGCTAAAAAAAATAAACGCAATACCACGGTTGCAGCATAAGTGGCCTGCCACCCAACAAATATTGATCATCTTTAAACGGATTGTATGAGTTTCCACACCAATAAATATTACTACGGCGACTCTGGCGAAGCCAAAAACGGCGCTGCAGATATTTCTGCTAAAGGAAGTGCAAAAGAAGAATGGCCGCTCTGGGAAATATTTATCCGCAGTAAGCAGGGCCTGGACCACAAGCATGTAGGCAGCCTGCACGCTGCAGATGCAGCCATGGCCATTGAAAACGCAAGGGATGTATACACCAGGAGAATGGAAGGCGTAAGTATCTGGGCGGTGGAGAGTAAATACATTCATGCAAGCAACCCCGATGAAGCGGGTGCATTATACGATCCCGCAAATGATAAGGTATACCGGCACCCCACATTTTATGATCTGCCGGATGAGGTGAAATACATGTAACCATGAACAAAACGCAACAATTTCATCAACTGCTGAACCTTGCAGACAATGCCCTGATCATCGGACACCGGTGCAGCGAATGGTGCGGACATGGCCCGGTACTGGAACAGGATATTGCTATCTCCAATATTGCCCTCGACTATATAGGACAGGCCAGGAATTTTTACCAGGCTGCTGCAACACTGATCAATGAAGACCCGGAAATGCTTACCGGATTTGTGCTTCCTGCCACAGAAGACAGCCTGGCTTATCTGCGGGATCAGCGGGAATTCAGGAACCACCTGATTACTGAACTTCCCAATGGAGACTGGGCTGTAACAACCCTTCGGATTTTCCTGTTCAGCGCCTACCAGTATTTCCTGTACACGCAGCTGAAAGATAGTGGCGATCTGTCCGTGAACGCGATTGCAGAAAAAGCATTAAAAGAAGTAACCTATCATGTAAAGTGGAGCGCCGACTGGGTGATCCGCCTGGGTGATGGCACGGAAGAAAGCAACCGGCGCATCAGGCATGCGGTTGATCATGTATGGGCCTATACCGGCGAATTGTTTTTACAGGAGAACGAGCTGCAACAACAATGGCTCCAAAAAGTACAATCGGTATTTGAAGAAGCGGGTCTTGTTATTCCGGAAAAGACCTGGATGCACCAGGGAGGCACCTCCGGAAATCATACCGAACACCTCGGATTTATTTTAGCAGAAATGCAGTTCTTACAAAGAGCCTACCCCGGCAGTCAATGGTAACCTATGCATCAATCACCCGATAACGATATCCGGAATATTTTGCAATCGGTATACGATCCGGAGATACCGGTTCTGTCTGTTATTGATATGGGTATCATCCGGAATATATCCCATACACCGGATGAAGTAGTGGTCCATATTACGCCGACCTATACCGGGTGCCCCGCGATGGACGTAATCAGCACACAGATCAGGATGGCCTTACTGGCGGCAGGTTTCCCCTCGGTGAAGATTGTGCAGGAATTATCTCCCGCCTGGACCACCGATTGGATCAGTGAGGAGGGGAAACAAAAATTAAAAGCGTACGGAATTGCGCCGCCAATCGGGAAAGCCATTGATTCCGTTTGGCTGGAAGACCTTAAAGTGCCTTGCCCACAATGCAATTCCACCAATACTGTATTGGTTTCACAATTTGGCAGTACTGCCTGTAAGGCATTGTTTAAATGCCTGGATTGTAAGGAACCCTTTGATTATTTTAAATGTCATTAAACAACCACCCGATATGGCTTCTATAGAATTAATTATCGAAAACAATATTGCCTTTATCACATTAAACAGGCCCGACAAACTGAATTCATTCAACCGGGAAATGGCGTTGCTGTTGCAGGAAAAACTGGATGAATGCGCAGCCAGTGAAGCGGTCCGCTGCATTTATATCACCGGCGCCGGAAAAGGCTTTTGCGCCGGGCAGGACCTGGCCGAAGTGGTAGACCCCAACGGACCGGGCATGCAGAAAATCCTGAGTGAACATTATAATCCCATTGTAACCAGGCTGCGTTCCATCCCCAAGCCCATTGTTGCCGCCGTGAATGGCGTGGCGGCGGGTGCCGGCGCCAATATTGCCCTTGCCTGCGATGTGGTGGTGAGTTCGACGTCTGCTTCTTTCATACAGGCTTTCTCTAAAATCGGTTTGATACCCGACAGCGGCGGCACGTTCAGTTTACCCAGGCTCATTGGGTTCCAGCGGGCCAGCGCTTTAATGATGCTGGGCGATAAAGTGAGCGCTGCCGATGCATTGCAGATGGGGATGTTGTATAAAGTATTTGACGATGCGGTATTTGCGGAGGAAAGTAAAAAGCTGGCCCTTACCTTATCTCAGATGCCAACACAGGCGCTCGGTTATATTAAACAGGCGCTCAATCAAACTGCAGTCAACGACCTGCCCGCACAACTGCAACTGGAAGACGAATACCAGCAAAAGGCAGCCGCAACAGCAGATTTTAAAGAAGGCGTTCAGGCATTTCTGGAAAAAAGAGCGCCGGTTTATTCAGGAAAATAAAAGAATCAATATGACACCACAACTGGTCATTGACCATATTATGAAAACCGATGCCTTCTCCAACTGGTTAGGCATCGGCGTGATTGAATTAAAAGAAGGGTACAGTAAAATACAAATGACCGTAAGGCCCGAAATGATGAACGGGCTTGGCATTGTACACGGCGGCATCGCTTTTTCCCTGGCAGACAGCGCATTTGCTTTTGCCTGCAACGGAAGAAACAACTTGTCGGTAGCATTGGATAATTCCATCAATTATCTCAAACCGGTTTTTCCGGGTGATGTAATTGTAGCAGAGGCAACAGAGATCCACAATGGCAGAAGCACCGGCCTTTACCAGGTAACCATAAGCAACCAGCATGGACATACAGTAGCCATTTTCAAAGGCACCTGTTTCAGAACCGGCAGGCCCGTAGTAAAAGCATCACTATGATCTATTCATTCAAAGGTTTTGTACCGGTAATACATGAAACTGCTTTCGTACACCCGCAGGCAGCAGTAACCGGCAACGTGATCATTGGTAAAAATGTTTACATAGGCCCGGGCGCCGCTTTACGCGGAGACTGGGGAGCCATTGTGATAGAAGATGGATGCAATGTACAGGAGAATTGTACCCTGCATATGTTTCCGGGTACTACTGTTTTACTGAAAGAAGCTGCACATATTGGCCATGGCGCCGTCATTCACGGAGCTACCATTGGCCGTAACTGCCTGGTAGGCATGAATACGGTTATCATGGACAATGTAGTATTGGGCAATGAGTGCATTGTGGGCGCCATGAGTTTCCTTAAAGCCGGTGAACACTTTGAAGCCCGGTCGTTGATTGCAGGTAACCCTGCTAAAAAAATCAAGGAAGTGAGTGAGGAAATGATTCAATGGAAATCAAAGGGTACACAGTTATACCAGTCGCTCCCTGCTGATATGAAACTGCACTGGCAGGAAACGGAGCCACTGAGAGAAATGCCGGCCAACAGGCCTCCGCAGGAAATATTGTACCAAACCTGGAACGGGTTGAAAAAATAGACTAACTACAATACCCTATCTTCGCAGCATTCCGGAGCAGCGTCTCTTACTGGCGCACATATCCGGTTTATTTAAACAAGAGCAGTGTCAGAACGCAATAATTTTATCGATTATATCCGGATTTTTGCCCGCAGTGGTCACGGTGGAGCAGGTGTTAAGCATTTTATGCGCAACAAACTGACTGCTATGGGAGGTCCCGATGGGGGTGATGGCGGAAGAGGCGGGCATATCATTCTGCGCGGCAACAGTAATTTGTGGACCCTGCTGCACCTCCGCTATTTTAAAAATGTGTTGGCCGAACATGGCGAAAACGGAAGCAAGGACAATTGTACCGGCCGCGACGGAAATGATATTATTATTGAAGTTCCCCTGGGAACCATTGCCCGTGATGAAGAAACCGGGCAGAAGGAGGCAGAGATTTTAGCCGATGGGCAGGAGATTATCTGGATGCGCGGCGGAAGAGGCGGTTTGGGTAATGCGCACTTTGCCACCCCTACCAACCAGGCCCCGGAGCATGCACAACCCGGAGAACCGGGTACCGAAGGATGGAAGAACCTTGAGCTAAAAGTATTGGCTGATGTTGGTTTGGTAGGATTCCCCAATGCAGGAAAATCCACGCTCTTGTCGGTAATTACTGCAGCCAAACCAAAGATTGCCAATTATGCATTCACCACACTGACGCCCCAGTTGGGCATGGTGGAATACAGAGACCAGAAATCATTCTGCATTGCAGATTTACCAGGTATTATTGAAGGAGCCGCCGAAGGCAAAGGATTGGGGCACCGGTTCTTAAGACATATTGAGCGAAATTCCGTTCTCCTGTTCTTAATTCCTGCAGACAGCTCCGATCATAAAAAGGAATTTGACATTCTCCGGAACGAACTGAAATCTTACAACGAAGAATTATTACAGAAGGATTTTATCATTGCCATCAGTAAAAGCGATATGCTCGACAATGAATTGAAGGAAGCCATCAGTAAAGAACTGCCGGCAGGTATTCCGCATATATTCATCTCTTCTGTTACCAATAAGGGGCTGACCGAACTGAAAGACCTGCTTTGGGAAACTTTGAACAAGCCTGTTTCATAGATTTATTTTACTGATTTTCAATTAATTAGAAAGTTTTTGGGTAAGGCCGGGTTACCTTTTACTCATTCCCGTATTAATGTGTATAGTGTACACTATGTAGCAGCCGCTACCCTTTCGGGTTACGCTTTCCGCGTACCATTTGCTTGCCATTGGAGGAAAATTTTTACACCTAAAAACTTAATTAAACATGAAAAAGCAAATGTTAACTTCTATCGCTAAAAAATTCTTTGCAGGAAACCTGGTTGCCGCAATGATGTTCCTGTCTGCAAACGCAGCAGTATCTCCTGTTCATTACAATGCTGAACCTGCTAAAAACAGGGCAGCTATCACTTTCAAAGGGACTGATAATGATTTTATGGCCTTCCAGGTTGTTTACAACAACCCCGAGGCGAATGCATTTAACCTGATGATCACCGATGAACTGGGTAATGTACTGTACTTCCAAACTTTCCAGGACGAAGTATTCAGCAAAACATTCAAAGTTTCCAAAGACGAAATCAACAAACTGAACTTCACCATTCGTGATGCTAAATCCGGTGAAACAGAAAAATTTAAAGTAAACCTCCAGGTAGGCATTACTGAGAACATCGACGTAATTCGTAAAAAATAATTACACCTTAATTACAGTTGACAAAATAAAAGCCCCGTTGATAAAAATCAACGGGGCTTTTTAATGATGCATTGGTTTTGTTGGCGGGTGGTCACTACTGGCTGCCAGTATTTGCTTTTAGCCAGGTTACTATTGTTAACAGGACTTCGGGTGAAATAGTTTCTTCTAAGTCGGCATATTCTGCTAAGTTGCATTTTCTACATTGTTGAAAAAGATGATTCAGCTTAGGAATGACTTTAACCTCAAAAGATTTACTTGTTTGGGTGGAAGTCAACTTTTCTAGTAGTTGAATATTGGAAACCGGATCCACTTGTATATCTTTTTCACCATATAAAGCCAGTATTTTTGTTGACATATTTTTATAGTATTTTTCAGGGTGAAGGGACATGTAGTATTTATACCACGGGAGATTCAGCGTCATTACCAGTTGACGTATATATCGCTGCATGCTTTTTTCATCGGTTACCCTTGTTGTAGATTTCACAGTGCTTTTACTCACCTGACTCTGCCAATCGATAAATTCCGATTCTGCTTTTTTGTAAGCTACGGCAGTATCGGGCGTTGCAGTTATTAACAGCGCCATTTTCTTCACCAAAGGCTGCAATTCTAATGATTTTTCTTCCGAAACCCCTTGTGCAACAAGCAAGGATGTGCTTTGAGCCTGTATTAGATCAATTGGTTCAACAATTGGACTTGCAAGCAAAACAACGAATGCTATATCCTTTCTTTCGCTTGCAACCATAGCAGCGATCAACCCTCCTTCGCTATGTCCAAGCAAACCCAATTGCGTAGTGTCTACTTCTACACGCTTTTTCAAGTATTCAAGTGAAGCTTCTGCATCTTTTTTAAAGTCTTCTGTTGATGAACTTAAAAAAGATCCTGTGGTCTTGCCAATTTCACGATCGTCTACCCTCAATACGGCAAATCCATTTCGAGTCAGATAATCTGCTAAAACGGCAAAAGGTTTGTGTTCGAACATTGTTTCGTCGCGATCCTGCCTTCCGCTTCCAGTAATCAATAAAACTGTCGGGTATCGACGGTTTTTGTCCTTAATCTGTGGATATGAAAAAGTGGCACCGAAATGGATTGTATTATCAGAATTATCATATTCAACATCTTCATTATTATATGGAAAAGGAGGTACTGGTGTCTGCTGTCGCACTGGTCTTTTGGTTTCGGTTACCTCGCTTGTTTTTTTTGCTTCGAAAGATATATTCATACCGGCCTGCTCCCAAGTGCCATTCAAATGTTTGGCATCATCAGGCAAAAGTGTCACACGCAAAGCGATGGCCTTAAACAATATCACCATCGACTTATTATCGGATTGGACTTCTGATGCTGGAACATTGTATGTTTTTTGAAATGGCACATCAAGTGTTACTGAATACTGCCCTTCCCCCTTTGGCTGTATATGTAGGACAACATTTACTTTACGCTTATTTGCTACGAGTCGTACATCCCAATCACCTGAATATTCCTGACTATATAAGGTTCGCGATGACGACAAAAATATAAATACAATAAATAATACAATCTTGTTTGGATGCTGAATTTTCATATAATATAAATTTAAAGTAAAAAGATTTCTTGCCAGGCGCTGTGTTCTATATCGAATTTACTAAAAAGAGATAAAGCTACACCAGTCCAACCTTCCAACAAACTTATCGACCTATCTTTGTAGTTGTTTTTTTCTAAATCCAACGAAGCAAACATAACTGTTTGGTCAAACCAATAATTCATTGCATCGGAATACATTGATAGACCGGTTTCGCGAAAAAGAGTTTGATACATTACGAATAGCCCCGAACTGCCATGACAAAAGTGTGAATCGTTGACCATAGTTGATTTTTCGTCTTTTCTCAAAACAGTCTTCTCACCAATTTGCACTGCCAGTTCAGAATACTCATTAAAATTCAGCACATCCGCAGCCCTGTGTAAGAGAAGAACAAAATTAAGATCTCCATAGCACCAGCCCATCCGGTTGAACCTTTTTATTTCTTTATCGCCTTCTTTAAATGCACTTGCATATAACGAGAACTCGACCTCTGGAAATCGAATTGGCAATTTTTGTGCGCTTATAAAGCGTATGCCCTCATTGATTATTTTTTTTGCTTCTTCTTTTTTCTCAAGCACAGGCCATGCTTTCAAAATCAGCAATAAGAAACCTGACAATCCGTGCGCAAGGCTCAAATCAATATCAACGTTTGTAAAACGCTTCAAACCCAGGTTAATAAAACGAACTCCATCTGGTGTGTAAATAGCTTTTGATGCAAGTTTGTTAAAAAGAATATTTATGCGGTCAATATTTTTTTTTCATTTCTTTCGTAAGAAAATAAAAAAAGATACCCAAAGAGCCATGCAGATAATCTATCCTGTCTGCTTCGAAATCCTTTAGTGCCGACTCATAGATGTAATTTTCTAGTTCTGTTAGATCGCTATCTATTTCCAATTCTATAAATCCCCGTTTGGCAAGATGATTTGCCGTATAGGCAAATCCAAGCGCCCCAAGGCTAAGTGGGTAGCCAAGAAAGATTGCTTTGTTTGTATTAATGCGATCAAATAGTGAACTGATCAACTCCTGACCTTTCGAATATATATCATCGTCATTAAAAAATTCTGCCGCATAATAATAATATCATTGTTGTCCGACTAAAATCGGGATTTAATATGATGTAGCCCCTATCAGTAAAGGGATAGATCAAAAAATAATAGTGTTTCAAATTCGGGGGTAGTACCCCCCTTTTTTTCATGGAGAAAAGGCCAATGATGTATTGTACGTTTTCCTCCAGGTTCTATATGTGTCTTTAATAAATAAAAGCCCCGTTGATAAAAATCAACGGGGCTTTTTAATGATCAGTTTATGGAAACTATCCTACCGCTTCTGATTTCATACTACGGGAAGCTTTTTTACGGTCTTCCTCATCCAGTATCGTTTTACGCATACGGATATTCTTAGGCGTTACTTCAATGCACTCGTCCTGCTGAATATATTCCATACATTCTTCGAGTGTGAACTGCAGTTTTGGTGTGATACGAACACTGTCGTCGCTTCCGCTTGCACGGTGGTTGGTCAGTTTCTTGGCCTCCACTGCATTTACGTTCAGATCTCCCGGTTTAATATGCTCGGCAATGATCTGTCCTACATACACTTCTTCTCCCGGCTCAATAAAGAAACTTCCTCTATCCTGCAGTTTATCGATGGAATACGCTGTAGTGGTTCCCTGGAATTTAGAAATCAATACTCCGTTATTTCTTCCGGGGATCGGTCCTTTCCATGGTTTGTATTCAATAAAACGGTGTGCCATTACAGCCTCACCTGCAGTGTTGGTCAGCATTTGTGAACGCAACCCGATCAACCCCCTTGAAGGAATTTCAAATTCCAGGTGCTGCATTTCGCCCTTGCTTTCCATAATCTGCATTTCACCTTTCCGCTGCGTAACCAGGTCAATCACCTTTCCGCTGAAATCGGCCGGTACATCTACTACCAGGTTCTCATATGGTTCATGCTTTTTGCCGTCAATGGTTTTCACCAGTACCTGCGGATTACCCACAGTCAGTTCATATCCTTCTCTGCGCATGGTTTCAACCAATACACCCAGGTGAAGAATACCGCGACCATATACCAGGAAACTATCTGCACTGTCTGTATCCTCCACACGCAATGCCAGGTTTTTCTCCGTTTCCTTCATCAAACGGTCGCGCAGGTGACGTGAGGTAACAAACTTACCATCCTTACCAAAAAAAGGTGAGTTGTTAATACTAAACGTCATGCTCATGGTTGGCTCATCCACGCTGATGATCGGCAATCCTTCCGGATTCTCCATATCTGCAATGGTGTCTCCGATATTAAAATCTTCCAGGCCTACTACTGCACAAAGATCGCCTGAAAGTACTTCTGCCACCTTGCGCTTACCCATTCCTTCAAACACATACAGTTCCTTCACCCGGCATTTCTTAATACTTCCGTCTGCCTGTACCAACGCTATCTGCTGGTTTTCTTTGATTGATCCTCTTGTTACCTTACCAATGGCAATTCTTCCGAGGAAGGAGGAATAATCCAGCGAGGTAATCTGCAACTGCAGCGTTCCTTCATTTACTTTTGGAGCCGGTACATATTTCAGGATACCATCCATTAACGGGAAGATATCTTCTGTTGGCGTTAAGCTGTCGTTGAACCAGCCGTTCTTACCACTTCCGTAGAAAGTAGGAAAGTTCAGCTGCTCTTCCGTTGCATCCAGGTTGAAGAATAACTCAAATACTGCATCATGCACTTCGTCGGGCCTGCAGTTAGGTTTATCCACTTTATTGATCAACACGATCGGATGCAGGTTCAGTTGCAATGCTTTTTGCAGCACAAAACGGGTTTGTGGCATCGGGCCTTCAAATGCATCCACCAACAGAACTACCCCGTCTGCCATTTTCAATACGCGCTCAACCTCACCGCCAAAATCACTGTGGCCCGGTGTATCTATCACATTTATCTTAACATCTTTGTAGGTAACTGCAGCATTCTTGCTGAAAATGGTAATACCGCGTTCTTTTTCAAGATCGTTGCTATCCATAATCAACTCACCTGCATCCTGGTTGTCTCTAAATACTTTGGTTGCTCCCAAAATCCGGTCTACCAAAGTTGTTTTGCCATGGTCAACGTGTGCGATGATGGCAATGTTTCTTATTTCCATTATTTTGTATTTGTCTCAGTATCAGTCACTTATGTAAATAATACTGCTTATTTGAGCGGCGAAGGTACGTTATTACAACCGGGCAACAAGAAAACAGCGTCAATATTCTGTTATATATAGCTGTATTTTACAGCCTGGTCTGATGGCCGGAAGCGACGCTGTTCTGTTATTGTAATTTAAAAATGAATAATATGCGGTTTATAAAAATATTGATTGCGCTGATAGTCATTCTGACGGCGATCTATCTGCTGGGTCCTCACCCCAACAAACCCGGGTTCAATACAAGCCTGCCAAATGTGCCCTCCGGTGCATCAGCCCTGGAGAATTATGTTGCAGGACTCGAGTCCCCGCATCACATCAAACCTAATAACCAGGCAAGGATTGTCTGGGCCAACGACACCCTGCGCAGGAAAACCCCGTACGCAATTGTTTACCTGCACGGATTCAGTGCCAGCCAGGAAGAAGGCAATCCGGTTCACCGGGAAATTGCCCGCCGCTTTGGTTGCAATCTTTACCTGTCCCGGCTCTCTCAGCATGGAATTGATACCGCCGATGCTTTAATCAATATGACCGCCGATAATCTTTGGGAATCTGCCAAGGAAGCCTATGCCATTGGTAAAGAGCTGGGTGACACCGTTCTTTTGATGGGCACTTCCACCGGGGGTACGCTGGCGCTGCAACTGGCGGCTGCCTATCCCGAAATAGGGGGATTGATCCTGTATTCTCCCAATATTGCCATTAATGATCCCAATGCATGGTTGCTGGATAACCCCTGGGGCCTGCAGATTGCGCGCATGGTTAAAAAATCCGATTACATTGTTACTGACAAAGACTTTCCCGCCTATAACCGGCACTGGAACCATGTATACAGACTGGAGGCGGCTGTTCAGTTACAGGCCTTGTTAGACAATGCCATGCAGCCGGCCTTGTTCAGCAAAATCAAACAACCCACGCTGCTTTTGTATTATTTTAAAGATGAACAACACCAGGATCCGGTTGTTAAAGTTTCAGCAATGAAAGAAATGTTTAATACCATCAGCACTCCTGCAGGTAAAAAGAAAATGAATGCTATACCAAATGCGGGAAGTCATGTGCTTGCATCTCCCATTGTATCCAGGGATATCATTTCTGTAGAAAAAGAAACAACTATATTTCTTAAAGAAATTCTTTCATTAAAAGAAATCAATCCCTGAATAACCGCTTACCTTTTCAAAAGATAAAGTTCCTTACCTTCATCCATCAAAAAATTGCTTGACTATGCCCCTGAGTAAGATTGCAGGAATTGGGAAATATGTGCCCGCTAATGTAGTTACCAACAACGATCTCATCAAATACATGGATACCAACGATGAATGGATTCAGGAAAGAACCGGTATTCAGGAACGCAGGTATGCGCACAGAACGGAGGAAACCACCACCACTATGGCTGTGGAAGCGGCTAAAATTGCCATTGAACGTGCAGGAACCACTGCAGAAGAAATAGATTTTATTGTATTTGCCACCCTCTCGCCGGATTATTATTTTCCGGGCTGCGGCGTGTTGGTTCAACGTGCGCTTAAAATGAAAGAGATCGGCGCATTGGATGTACGCAACCAGTGCAGTGGATTTGTGTATGCATTGAGCGTTGCAGACCAGTTCATCAAAACAGGTATGTATAAAAACATCCTGGTGATCGGTAGCGAAAAGCATTCATTCGGTTTAGACTTCACTACACGCGGAAGAAATGTGTCGGTGATCTTTGGCGATGGCGCAGGAGCGGTTGTATTACAACCTGCCGATAAAGAGGGGCAGGGTATCCTGAGTACACACCTGCATAGCGATGGCGAGTCCGCTGAAATGCTGGCCATGTACAACCCCGGCTCTCATGCCAATCACTGGGGTGCAAAAAATTATGCCGATTTTGATAACGCGGAAATCTCCGATATGTTCATGAGCCATCAAATGATTGATAAGGCGCAGCTTTATCCATTCATGGATGGCCCTGCCGTGTTTAAAAAAGCAGTAGTGAAGTTCCCTGAAGTAATCATGGAAGCCCTCAGCAAAAGCGGATACAGTTCAACCGATATTAATATGCTGATTCCCCACCAGGCCAATCTCCGCATCAGTCAGTTTGTACAACAAAAACTGCGGTTAACAGACGATAAAGTATACAACAACATACAGAAATACGGCAATACCACTGCCGCTTCCATCCCTATCGCTCTTTGTGAAGCATGGGAGGAAGGAAAAATCAGGGAAGGAGATCTTGTTTGCCTTGCAGCGTTCGGAAGCGGCTTTACCTGGGCCAGTGCATTATTGAAATGGTAGTATTTACAAGGGAGTGGGTTATGGAAAGAAAAATTATTTATTTGATCAATCCGATTGCGGGTGCGCTGAAAAAAGACAAAATCCGCATGCTGGTTGAAAGGGAAACCGCTTTAAGGAATATTCCTTATAAAGTATTTCCCACCAGCTCAACAGGAAACTATGAGCTGATCAGGGAACTTATCTTACAGGAAGGCTTTACCGATGTAGTGATGCTTGGGGGTGATGGCACGGTGAACCAGGTCACCGGCTTCCTGCGCAACACCGGTGTCCGGTTCGGTATTATACCTGCCGGTTCCGGAAACGGTTTGGCAAGGGCGGCCAATATTCCTACCAGGCTGAAGACCGCCCTCGGAATTATATTTGAAGGCCATACCGGCCCTGTGGATGCTTTTACGGTTAACGGAGAGTACTCCTGCATGCTCAGTGGCATTGGTTTTGACGCACAGGTAGCGCACGACTTTGCGCAGAAGAGTACCAGGGGACTGTTTACCTATACACAACAGAGCATCATCAATTTTTTTAAGGCCAATCCCTATCAGTTTGAACTGACCATCGACCAGTTCTCCTTTTTTACGGATGCCTTTTTTATCAGCATTGCCAATAGCAACCAGTTTGGAAACAATGCCATCATTGCCCCCCAGGCCAGTTTATCGGACGGCTTGCTGGATATAGTGATTGTTCAGAAAATGAATAAGGCCAAACTTCCATTTGCCCTGCTCAGGCAAATGCGCGGCAACAATAAGTTGCAACAACTGGTGGAAGATATGAGCAATAAAAGCGTGATCTATTTTCAGGCGCCTGCGTTAACCATACGCAATCCCAAACTGGCGCCGCTGCATATAGACGGTGAGCCGAAGGATACTACGGAAGAACTGAGGATTGAGGTCATCAGAGATGCATTTCTGTTGATTCAACCTAAATAATATTAAACGGCCCTTTTTTCTTTTTGTACGAGGTAAAGCAGCAGGACCAGGGCAAGCAGCAGCAGCATACCCGTGAGTTGATGCAACTGCGCCATCCATTCAAAAGCGCCCCATTTACCGGGAATAATGCCACTGCTGGTAAGCACGCTCATAATACCCAGTATCACCTGCACCAATACAATGATCAAAGGCCACTTCCTGAAACGGGTAAAATAGGCTGTGCCGTTTGTTTTGAACAGGCGGAAAGACCATACCAGCGCAATAACCAACAACAAATAAGCCAATCCCCTGTGTATAAAATGAATCAGTACGGTATTGTCGATAAAGTTCAGCAGTAAGGGCGTATCCCGGAACATCGATTCCGGAATCCACTGTCCGTTGATGGTGGGCCAGGTAGCAGCAACATTGGCTGCCTTATGACCGGCCATTAACGCACCATAAATCAATTGTATAAACAACAGGCCCAGCAGTATAAGATTGGTTTGCCTGATTTTACGATCGGCCATACGCTGTTCGTCCGGAACCAGCAATTTCAATGCAAACCAGAAGGTATATCCCAGTAAAACCAAAGCAAGAATAAAGTGCATCGCCAGCCTGGTTGGTTTTACATATACGGCATCCCCTGTTAACCCGCTTGCTACCATGACCCATCCAACCAGGCCCTGTAAGGCCCCCAGGAAAAAGAGTACGATCAACTGTGGTACCATCTCCTGGCGAAATGATTTTTTATACAAAAACCAGATAAAGCCAAAAGCAAACACCAGCCCGATAGACCTTGCCCACAACCGGTGAAACCATTCCCAGAAAAATATAAACTTGAAATCGCTGAGGGTGAATTCAAAATTCAGGATCTGAAACTGTGGGGTCTGCCGGTACTTATTGAATTCCACCAGCCAGGCAGCTTCATTCATTGGAGGAAGTGCGCCGGTGATCACATCCCATTCCGTGATGGATAAGCCACTCCCGGTTAAGCGGGTGATCCCGCCCAATGCAATTTGTATTACCGTCATTCCAACACCTATCAGCAGCCAAACGGCCACCTGCCTCGAAGATCGATCCGCAACACTCATATTTCCTGTTTTAGCTAAGAAAACACAAATGTATAACAAGCATTCGCTTTATCCCGGTTAAAACAATTTGATACTCTGCGCCGGATAGCGGAATTTTACGACATGCTACCATCCTTTTACCAGGAACAATTCATTGAAGCGGGCTGTGATGAAGCGGGCAGGGGATCCTATGCAGGACCTGTTTTTGCCGCTGCGGTCATTCTGCCCAGGGATTTCAAACACCCGCTGCTGAACGACAGTAAACAAGTGGGAGAAAAACAGCGGTTAATCCTGAAAGAAGTAATTGAATCCAATGCCATTGCATGGTCTGTTGCCAGTGTGGATGCGGAAGAGATAGACCGGATCAATATCCTGAAAGCCAGTTTCAAAGCCATGCACCTGGCTATTCAACAACTTAAAATAATTCCGGAATTTCTACTGATCGATGGAAACCGTTTTCCTGCATATCAAAAGATACCACACTGCTGCATCGTTAAAGGAGATGGAAAATATGCATCCATTGCCGCTGCCAGCATCCTGGCCAAGACATACCGGGATGCCTACATGGATAAGATTCACGCACAGTTTCCACAATATGGGTGGAACAGTAATAAAGGATACGGAACGCCCGAACATAGAATTGGTATAGAAAAAAACGGCCTCTGTGTATATCACAGGAAGAGCTTCAACATTGTACCCGCGCAAATAGCAATTCAATTTTAACCGGCGTTCCAGGCACCGGCTCCCAAACGAACCAGTTCATATTCCGGTTTGGTGCAATCGATAATGGTGGAAGGGACCATGCCGCCGTTGCCGCCGTCTACCACGATATCTACCAGGTTCCCGAATTTTTCAAACATCTTCTCGGGATCGGTATATTCTTCTACCATATCCCCGGGCAAGGAAGCAGACAACAAAGGGCGTTCCAGTTTTTCCACAATGGTACGCGCAATAATATTATCAGGAATCCTTAAGCCGACCGTACTCTTCTTATTCTGCAGGATTTTGGGCACTTCCTTACTTGCCGGCAGGATAAATGTATAAGGACCCGGCAAATGGCTTTTCAGTATCCGGTATAAGGGCGTATCAATGCTTTTGCAATATTTACTAAGATCACTCAGATCGTTACAGATAAAACTCATCTGCACTTTGGCCGGGTCAATCTGCTTGATTCTGGCAATTCTCTCTACGGCCCTGGGTTTAAAAATATCACATCCCAAACCATAAATCGTATCCGTTGGATAGATAATGATACCTCCTGACAACAAACAATCCGTGATGGTTTTAATATGACGGGGATTAGGGTTTTCCGGATGTACGTGCAACAACATATTTTAAAGGTAATCAAAAATCGAAGACGGCAAATGCCGTCTTCTCTTTGTTTGTAACCCCTGGTTAATAAATAGTGATAGAAACGGATCGTCACCATCTTTTTCTATCACGCAGTAAAACTAAAGCACAGCCCAACACCGGCATAGAGGTAAGCCACTGATTTTGACCCGTTTTATAACCCATTTATTTAAGCGGAAAACACGCTATTCTTTTTGAGCAGGATTTTTAATTTCAGCCCGCTTAAACTAATTGAATACATTAACACATTTCAAGCGTATGAAAAAAATTGCAGTAGTGGATGATCATGAACTGGTAAGGAGCAGCCTGGCAGAAACCATCAATACATATCCGGGTTACCAGGTTTTATTTGAAGCAAATAATGGAAAAGATTTTATCCGTCAGCTCAACCCGGAAGAACTTCCCTGGCTGGTTTTACTGGATGTAAAAATGAAGGAAATGAATGGCTTTGAAACTGCACAGTGGATCAGGGAAAATTATCCGCAGATGAAGATTCTTGTTTTAAGTATGCTGGATGACAAATTTACCATTATACGAATGTTCCATCTGGGCGTACACGGTTACCTGCTCAAAAGTTCCCGTTTGCAGGAACTGGAAAAAGCCTTCAATGAAATCGGGAAGAAAAACATCTATATCAACGGCGCCTTAGTCCGCAATTTTCCTGAAATGCTCAATACAACAGCAGAACCTCTGAATGAATATGAAACAGCGCAAAGCCTTTCTGAAAGGGAAAAAGATTTCCTCAAATGGCTCTGCTCAGAAAAACCATTAAAAGAGATTGCTGCTGAAATGCACCTGAGTCCCAGAACTATTGATGGTTACAGAGACAACCTGTTTCAGAAAACACAAACCCGCAGCAGAAGCGGACTTGTACTGTTTACAATCAGGAATAAGCTGGTAGACTTATGATTTGATTTCCCAAACCTCTCTGCCGCGGAGCATTTTATCCAGATCGCCTTTGCCTTTTGTTGCGATGGTTTCTTCAATCTGCATAGTCATTACATCTTCGTAGCAGGGGCGGTCTGTTTCAAAAAATACGCCAAATGGTCTTGGGTAATGTTTGCCTTCCTTATTGGGATCGTCGAACATACGAACCAATACCTGGGCTTTGTAGAAATCGCGTTCATCATGTACCCAGAGATCATCCACACTGTAATCTTTGCCGATCTCCACCACTTCCGGTGTAAACCCATTCAGGCGGATCCCCTTATCCTGGCTGGCGCCAAAAATCATTGGTTTACCCTGTTCAAGGAATAATGTTTCTTCGGGCTTGGTTGCTTTTTCGGTAAAGATTTCGAAAGCTCCGTCGTTAAAGATGTTGCAGTTCTGATAGATTTCCAGGAATGAAGAGCCTTTGTGCGCATTGGCCCGTGTAAGCATGTACTGAAGGTGTTTCGGGTCACGGTCCATGGAACGGCCCACAAAGCTGGCATCTGCACCCATGGCTAACGCCAGCGGATTGAACGGATGATCAATACTTCCGAGCGGGGAACTCTTGGTGATTTTATTCTGCTCGGATGTAGGTGAATATTGCCCTTTGGTTAAACCGTAGATCTGGTTGTTGAACACCAGCATATTCACGTCAAAATTTCTTCTCAATAAATGGATGGTATGGTTACCGCCAATACTTAAACTATCTCCATCTCCCGATACGATCCAAACACTCAGTTCTGGTCTTGCAGCTTTCAATCCGCTTGCAATGGCGGTAGCTCTTCCATGGATGCTGTGCATACCATAAGTGTTCATGTAATATGGAAAGCGGCTGCTGCATCCGATACCGCTGATGATGGCAATATTTTCACGAGGCACACCTATTGCTGGTATCACTCTCTGAACCTGCGCAAGGATTGAATAATCTCCACAACCCGGACACCAGCGAACTTCCTGGTCTGTAGCTAAATCTTTAGAAGTAAAGGCTGGGCTACTCAATGTTTCTGTGCTCATAAATCTGAATTTATATGATAAATATTTCTTTGTTTCTGTTTTATTGTAACGGTTACCCGTTCTGCAACGCTTCCCAATATTCAGCAGCTCTCCTGGTATGCGGAATTACAATCGTTCCTCCTACAATATTAGCTACAGCAAAAATTTCATACATCTCTTCGGTACTCACGCCAAGTTCGTGGCTTTTGCCCAGATGATATTTAATACAATCATCACAGCGCAACACCATACTGGCAACCAACCCCAGCATCTCTTTTGTTTTACGATTCAATGCACCGTCTTCATATGTATTGGTATCCAGATTCCAAAGACGCTTCATCACCAGGTTATTCTTACTCAGAATAACCTCATTCATTCTCTCCCTGTAATTATTGAACTCATTCACCATTTCACTCATACATTCACTTTATACTACAAAAATACAGCAGTAGTGATTTGCACCACACAATTCTTTGTATTTTAACCGTCTAAATCTTGTGAAATGAAGAAAATCTTCCTCCTGTTACTGATTCCCTTTATTGGCTATAGCCAGCAAAAAGGGGAGCTCATTAAGATTACCGACCTGCTAAAGGTAAAACAAATGAGTGGTTTAAGCCTCAGCCCTGATGGTAAAAAAGCTGTTTTTGTATTAAACAGCATTGAGCCTGAATCCGACAATAAATGGGAATTCAAATACACCAACCATATTTACATTGTGCCCACGGATGGCTCTTCCGCCCCAAAAGCCCTTACGGCCAAAGAAAACGCCTCCCAACCCACCTGGAGCCCGGATGGAAAGCAACTGGCTTTTGTAAGAGCGGTTGATGGTAAACCACAGATTTTCCTGCTTTCCTTCGATGGAGGAGAACCGGTTCAACTGACCAGGTTCAAATACGGCGCCTCCGGACCTAAATGGAGCCCGGATGGCAAACAGCTTCTTTTCGGAAGCAGTATTCTTTTAAAAGATCTCTTAAAAGACAGCTTGCTGAACCCGGCCAGATCCCTGCCTAAATGGCCTATGGAAAAGCCTGGCTTTCCTAAAAACGAATTCCTGAAAGCCAGTACCGCTAAGGCTGATCCGGATGGAACTACGGAAGAAATCAGGGCATACCTGGAACTGAACGCCGCAGACCGTAAGGCCAAAGTGATCAACAAGCTGCATTTTCAGGAGGAATCCACCACGTCCGGGGAGCTTTCCTTCAGCCATATTTTCATTGTAGCCGCAGAACCAAATGCCCTGCCAAGGGCCATTACCAAAGGATTTTATCGTTTCGGAAACGCAGACTTTACACCGGACGGCAAAAAAATTGTTTTCAGTGGCAGCATGGATTCTACCCGGCATCCCGACAGGGTACTCGAGAGCCGGCTCTTTATCGCCGATGCAGATGGAAGCAACCTGAAACAACTACTGGGTGCTCCGGGTAAAACCTATAGCAACCCGGTGGTTTCTCCCAGCGGTAAATGGCTGGCATTCCAAACAGGTGCGGTTTCATTTGTAGATGTTCCGGCACTGGCGATCCTGCCTTTGAACGGCACAGCCGCAGATATTACAGTACTGCCCTTCGACAGGAACAAAGGCGGGCTTAACTGGAGTAAGGACGAGCGATATATTTACTTCAGCGCACAAAGCAATGGCGGCGCCCCTGTTTTCAGGATGGATATCACTACCAAACAGGCAGAACAGCTAACCCCTTCCGATGCGGGCATCAGCAGCTTCGATTTGTTGGGCAATCAACTGGTATACGTTAAAACCGAAGTAGTCAATCCTTTTGAATTATACAGCAGCGATGCTTCCGGTAAAAATGCTACCCGCATCAGCAGCTTTAACTACAATTGGTTAAGTACTAAAAAACTCAGTCTGCCCGTTAAGAAAACATTCGTGAACGAAAAGGGACTGACGGTTGAATACTGGGTGATGAAACCCGCCAATTATGGAGCAGGAAAAAAATATCCGGCTATCCTGAATATTCATGGTGGACCTGCCGCCATGTGGGGGCCCGGTGAAAGCTCTATGTGGCACGAGTTTCAGTACTATGCTGCCAAAGGTTACGCGGTAGTTTACGGTAACCCCAGGGGATCGGGCGGTTATGGTGCGGAATTTCTCCGTGCCAATGTAAACGATTGGGGAGCCGGGCCTACATCCGATGTACTGACTTCACTGGATCTTGCCGCTAAAGACGGATTTATCGATACTTCCCGCCTGGCCGTTACCGGGGGCTCCTATGCAGGATACCTGGTGGCATGGATTGTGGGTCATGACCAGCGCTTCAAAGCAGCCTGCTCGCAGAGGGGGGTATACGATTTGGGCACTTTCTTTGGGGAAGGGAATGCATGGAGACTGGTACCAAATTATTTTGACGGATACCCCTGGGAAGAAAAAGCGAAACCTGCCATTGAGAGGGAATCTCCTTTGAAATATGTGGCCAATATGCATACCCCTTATATCATTTTCCATGGAGAAAACGATTTAAGGACCGGTGTGATTCAAAGTGAGATGTTGTACAAAAGTTTAAAAGTGCTGGGCAGAACGGTTGAATATGTACGTCATCCGGGCGGTACACATGAACTGACCAGAACCGGCAATAATCGCCAGCGTATTGACCAGATGCTGCGCACCATTGAATTCTTCGACCGGTTTATTCAACATTAATTTTCCGGGAAGGGTCTTCAACAAAAATACCGGCCGGGGGTTGTTCCCCGACCGGTATTTTTTATTGACCTGCCGCTGAAATACAAGAACGCTACCCTGACGCTAGATTGCTTCCGCCCCAAAATAGCGATGCAATACTTTCGGTAACTGAATACCCGTAGCGGTTTGATTGTTCTCCAGCAGGCAGGCTACAATTCTTGGCAATGCAAGTGAACTTCCGTTCAATGAATGTGCCAGCTGTGTTTTACCATCAGTTCCTTTAAAACGGCATTTCATCCGGTTGGTCTGGTAGTTTTCAAAATTACTTACACTGCTCACCTCCAGCCAGCGTTGCTGTGCGGCGCTGTATACTTCAAAATCGTAGGTAATGGCGCTGGTGAATCCCATATCGCCGCCACACAAACGCAGGATTCGGTAAGGCAGTTCCAGGGATTGCAGTAACCGCTCTACATGGGCAATCATATCCTGCAACACCTCATAACTTTTATCGGGATGTACAATCTGGATAATTTCCACTTTCTCAAACTGGTGTAAACGGTTCAGCCCGCGCACATCTTTTCCGTAACTGCCCGCCTCTCTTCTGAAACAGGGAGAATAGGCCGTCATTCTAACCGGCAGTTCATCTTCCTTCAAAATGGTATCGCGGTACACATTGGTAACCGGTACTTCTGCTGTGGGGATCAGGTAGAAATCGTCTTCCGTAGCATGATACATTTGCCCTTCTTTATCAGGAAGCTGGCCGGTTGCATAGGCAGAAGCTGCATTCACCATAAATGGCGGCAGGTATTCTGTATATCCCGCTCCGGTATTGAAATCCAGGAAATACTGGATCAGGGAGCGCTGCAGTTTGGCTCCCTTGCCTATATACACCGGAAAGCCGCTGCCCGTAATTTTATTGCCCAGTTCAAAATCGATCAGGTTGTATTTTTTGGTCAGATCCCAGTGTGGAACGGCATCCGGACCCAATTCGGGCATAACGCCACCGGTTCTTACCACTTCATTTTCTTCAGGTGTCTTTCCTTCAGGTACCTCAGGTGCCGGCAGGTTGGGCAACAGTACCAGTGTATCGGCCAACTGTTTCTCCACCACCGCCATTTGTTCTTTCAGGGGTTCCAGTTCCTGCTTCCAGCCTGCCACATTTTGTTTAATGGCTTCCGCCCCGGCCTTATCCCCCTTTGCCATCAGCATGCCGATTTCTTTGGATGCGGCATTCACTTTAGCCTGTGTATCGTCGAAGGATGCCTGGAGTTTCTTCCGGTCATCATCCAACTGAACAATGGCATCGACCAGTTGCAGCTCTTTAAAGTTTTTCTTCGCCAACCGTTGTTTAACTACTTCGGGGGCCGCTCTCAAAACACTCACCTGTAACATAAATACTCGAATTTCCTGCAAATATACCTTTTGCAGGTTGATGATGGCATGCTCCGGAGCTTTACCTTTGGGCTATGTTCATTACAGATGATTTACAACAGCGCTGGTGGGCGCTGGAAGCCAGATTAGTGGAGCGTTTCGGAAAAAAGCCCGACCTGGAGGCCGTTTTGTTCCTGATCGGGATGCAGGAAACGGGATTTGTACAGGAAAAAATCTCCAAGGAGGAGAAGCAGGACCTGATGCACGTGGCCGTTTGTACGGTGCTGGCCCAGAGTGGTTACTATATTATAGAAGGGAACGACCCGGACGGGTGGCCCCATTTTAAGCAACTGAAGGCCCTTCCGGAAATGAATTTACCCGAACAGGAAAATTTCATCAAAGACCATGTGTTGCTGTATTTTGAACAACAGGGCTTCTGATGAAATAGTCCCCTTTATAGACATTTAATTTTATCTCATTGTTTTTTATTGAATATTTGCACAAATAAAACCCAGCTTTTATGAATTTTCCTGAAGAACTCCGTTACACCAAAGACCACGAGTGGATTCGCCTGGAAGGCAATGTTGCAACCATCGGTATTACAGACTTTGCACAGCATGAGCTGGGCGATATTGTTTATGTAGACATCAACAGCGTTGGTAAAACACTGGCCGGTGAAGAAATCTTTGGCACAGTGGAAGCGGTTAAAACAGTGAGTGACTTATTTCTGCCTGTTGCAGGTACCGTAACAGAAGTAAACCCTCTGCTGGAAAAGCAGCCTGAACTGGTGAACACCGATCCTTATGGAGATGGCTGGATGATCAAAATGAATGTAACCGATACATCCGCTGTGGAAGGTTTGCTGAGTAAAGATGCTTACGCAGCACTGGTTGGATAATCGGTTCCACCCTGCCAACTGAATTCAAATCGTTTATTATACAACGAAGACTGCGCCTTATTGTACATGGTACAATAAGGCGTATTGTTATGGAGTTATAATGTAATAGAAGTATCTTTAACGGCATATACCAGGGTATGAATTACAACGGGCTGAAAAAACTCATCGGGCTAAAAAAAGAGTTCATCTCTCTTGAAAACAAGATTTTTAACCTTGTCACTTTTCTGGTTTTCGTTGCCATGAGCATCAGCTTCATCAGTAATATGTACCTGGGGATGAACAACACGCTCACCTGGCTCATTTTAGCGCTGCTCGCCATTTCCTTTCTGTTCTTTTATCTTTCCAGGTATAAGGATATGTATAAAAAGGTCAGTGGCTGGTACATCATATTCTGCCATCTTTTTTATGTGCCCATCTGGTTTTCCAACGGGGGAATTGAAGGCCCGACCATCATAGCCTACAGCCTGATTCTGACCATCGCCATGCTGATTCTCCCCAAAAAATTCCATTCTCCTTTCATCGGCGTTACCATTGCCATGATCATGTTGCTGATTTACATGGAGCAGCAACATCCGGATTGGATTGTTCCTTATGCCAGCGAACAGGTACGGCAGATAGACATGGTGGTGACCATCTTCCTTTATTTTGGTATTCTCGGTATTACGGTGAGCCTCTATAAACGGACCTATGATATGGACCGGGAAGACCTGATCAGAAAGTCGATTGACCTGGAAGAATCCCGCGAATACCTTTCCGAAACAAAAATGCAGGCCGAGGAAGCCACCAAGGCTAAATCGAGGTTCCTGGCCAATATGAGCCACGAAATCAGAACTCCGCTGAACGGGATCATCGGCACCATTGATCTGATGCAGCATACGCCCTTATCTGCTGAACAGGAAGAGCTGATGCACTCCTTAAAATCGAGCAGCACATTACTACTCGAAATCGTAAATGATGTTTTAGATATTTCCAAGATTGAAGCAGATAAACTGGAACTTTTTGAAGGCCCCTGTAACCTGGATGCCATCATTAAAAATGTTATTTCCATTGCTTCGCCCCGGATCACCGCCTTAAAAAAGGAATTGGAAATCACTTCCACCATTGATCCTAAAACAGAACTGGAAATCATTGCCGATGAAAGCAGGATCAAACAGATTCTTATCAACCTGGTGAGCAATGCTGTTAAATTTACAGAATCAGGTACGATCAGAATTGAAGTGAGTTCTCTCCCCATCGATGAAAGTATCCAGGAACTGAATTTTGCCGTAATTGATACCGGCATTGGTATCAGTGAGGAGCATATGCGAACCTTGTTTATTCCATTTACACAGATAGACAACTCTGCAACCAGGAAACACAGTGGCACCGGCTTAGGATTATCGATCTGCAGAAAGATCATAGAGGAGATGGGAGGCAGGATCTGGATTGAGAGCGAGCCCGGAAAGGGATCCGCATTCAGGTTTATTATTCCGGTGCAGATTAACCTGGTCAAAAAGACGCATAGCAGAATCACAGAAAACAAATCACCCCTTACAGGGAACAGTATTCAGAAATCTTTCAAATTACTGGTTGCAGAAGACAATGGCATGAACCAGTTACTGGCTAAGAAAATGTTCAGTAAAATCGGATATGATATTGAGATCGCCAATAATGGCAGGGAAGCGTTTGAAAAAGCCCTCATCAATAATTACGATTTTATCTTTATGGATATCCATATGCCCGAAATGGATGGACTGGAAGCTACCGTTCAGATCCTGAACAGCCCGCTGAAAAAGATGCCGGTGATTATTGCCATGACGGCAAATGTGGTAAAGGAGGCAGAAGAAGATTGCCTCGACGCCGGAATGAAAGATATTATCACAAAGCCATTTACCATTGAACAACTCAAAAGGGTATTGGAAAAATGGACTTCCTAGACAACCATTCATGAAAAAAAAATCTGCCCTGATTCCGCTGCTGGCATTCCTGCTTTCTCTTACCTGCAGTATCTTTCTTTTTACACTTCCCGGCAAGCAACTGCCCTCTATCGGGTGGCTGAATATCCCCTATATGGACAAGTATGTGCATGCGGCCATTTTTTTTACGCTTTGCTATACCGCAGCAGCCGCTATTTACGGTTTTACGGGAAAAAAGATCGGAGGATTGTTTGCACTGATCATTGCGGGCCTCTTTCTTTCTTACGGAATAGGTGTTGAATTTTACCAGGAACAGGTAGTGGAAGGCCGGAGTTTTGAATGGGCGGATATTATGGCAGACGCCAGCGGTTGTTTGCTTTTTCTGATCTGGATCAGGTTCAGAAAGCCCTGAAAAAAAGTTGGCCCCTGTGGAAACAGGGGCCGCAACCAAAACTAACTGCTTATGAGAAAAAATTTATTGAATCATTGTATATTCCAGTCCAATTTGTGTGCCAGAAAAGGATCAGTTTTGTTAAAGATTTAATAAGAAAACCCCTTTAAACCACCTTTCACAACACGAAGGTCTGCATAATAGACGCAATAAATGGCCTTATGTTTAATAAGAAATTGTTAAAGAATAAGGCTTCCGGCAGAAAACGTATTTTTACAACGCTTATGGCTTATTTCAACTGGAACGACAGCATCAATTTTCTATCTAAAATGACCCCTCGTCGTTGCTGGAATGCCTTTAGAGTATACGGTAGCTATCAGCTGTCCAAGCTGACCGGGAAGCCGATACAATGGGGATACCCCATTTCCATCTCTTTTGAACCCACCACCTCCTGTAATCTCAGGTGTCCGGAATGCCCGAGCGGTTTAAGAGAATTCACCCGCCCTACAGGAATGCTTAAACAGGATTTCTTCCGGGAAACCATCGATGATATTTATAAAGACCTGCTTTACCTTATTTTCTATTTTCAGGGTGAGCCATACCTGAACCCTGATTTCCTGGATATGGTTGAATATGCCCATAAAAAGGGCATTTATACAGCTACATCTACCAATGCCCACTACCTGACCGATGAAAAAGCCAAAAAGACAGTAGAGAGCGGGTTAGACAGGCTGATTATATCCATCGATGGCACCACCCAGGATGTTTATGAACAATACCGTGTGGGAGGCAGGCTGGAAAAAGTATTGGAAGGGGCACGCAATATTGTGAAATGGAAAAAGGCCCTGAACAGCAAAACTCCCTTCGTTTTCTTCCAGTTTCTGGTGGTAAAACCCAATGAGCATCAGATAGATGCGGTTAAAAAGCTTGGCGCTGAGATTGGTGTGGACCAGGTTAGGTTTAAAACAGCCCAGGTATACGATTACGAGAATGACCCCAACAGGCTGATCCCCGATAACAACAAATACAGCCGTTATAAAAGAGATGCATCCGGCAAAATGAAGGTGAAAAGCGGGTTAAACAACCATTGCTGGAAGCTATGGCATGCCAATGTAATTACCTGGGATGGCTTGGTGGTACCCTGTTGTTTCGACAAGGACGCCATGCACCAGCTCGGGAACCTGAAGACCCAAAGTTTTAGGGAAACCTGGCATAACCCGAACTATCAGCAATTCAGAAAAGAACTGATGACCAGCCGTAAAAACATAGATATTTGTGCCAACTGCAGTGAGGGTTTAACAGTTTGGGAGGATTAATGAGGTCATTTACAGCGATTTACGTAACTTGGTGTTTTAACAATGAGTATAGAAAAAGACATCCAGCAACAGGTGTTCAGAAACATCTACCAAAAAGCAACAGTCAACATCATGTTTTCTGCAGGCTGGCTATCTGAACATATCAGGAAGTTTCTCGAAGAAGAGGACATCACCCCTCAGCAATATAACATCCTGCGAATCCTCCGGGGAAGCATGAAGCCCTTAAGTACTTTGCAGATCCGGGAAAGAATGCTCGATAAAATGAGCGATACCAGTCGTATTGTAGACCGCCTGATCAAAAAAGGAATGGTCGAAAAGAAAATTTCTGCAACAGACAAACGCCTGGTGGATGTGAACATCTCCAAAAAAGGATTACAATTACTGGCCCGGCTGGATCAAAAAAATGATCAGCTGGACTATCTCCTAAAGAACCTGAGCAGGGATGAAGTGGAACAATTAAATAATTTATTGGATAAGATGCGCGAAAAGGTATAGTCATTACAATATATTCGCATGATGAAAAACCGGATCATTCTACCTTTGTTTTTTTGTATTACCTGCTGCCTGCAAACTGTAACTGCACAGCACTCTCCTAACTATGAGTTTCGCGGCGTTTGGGTAGCCAGCGTAGAAAACATAGACTGGCCCAGCAAAAGAAACCTGCCCGTTGCACAGCAAAAAGAAGAATTCATCCGCTTATTGGATATGCATCAGGTCAATGGTATGAATGCGATTGTGATGCAGATCCGCCCGGCCGGTGATGCCCTGTATCCATCTCAGTATGAACCATGGAGCGAATACCTGACCGGCAAACAGGGGCTGCCTCCCAATCCTTATTACGACCCGCTGGAATTCTTGATCAGCGAAACACATAAGCGTGGCATGGAATTTCATGCATGGCTGAATCCTTACAGGGCCGTATTCAATATTTTAAAATCTTCTGTAGCGCCTTCACATATATCCAGAATTCATCCTGAATGGTTTCTTGTTTATGGCGACAAAAAGTATTTCAACCCCGGCCTGCCGGAGGTGAGGGAACATACCGTAAGGGTGGTAAAAGACATACTGACCAGGTATGATGTGGATGCCATTCACATGGACGACTATTTTTATCCATACAGGATTGCCGGTAAAGAATTCCCGGATCAGCAAACCTTTCAGAAATACGGTAATGGGTTAAGTAAAGATGACTGGAGAAGAAGCAATTGCGACAGCATCATTGTACAGTTATACCGTGCCATCCGCAGCACCAATCCAAGGGTAAAGTTTGGCATCAGCCCGTTTGGCGTATGGCGCAATAAGAGCCAGGACCCGATGGGCAGTGAAACCAAAGCGGGGCAAACCAATTATGATGATCTTTATGCAGATATACTGCTCTGGCTCGAAAAAGGATGGATTGATTATGTAACACCGCAGCTGTATTGGGAAAGAGGTCACAAACTGGCAGATTACGATGTATTGCTGAAATGGTGGAACGATCATGCTTATGAAAAACAGGTATATATTGGAATGGGCATTTATCGCGCAGGCAACAATGAGGCCTGGAAAAATAAAAATGAACTCCCCGGCCAGATACGCGAATTAAGAAAATACAAAACTACCCAGGGCAGTGTGTATTTTAACAGCAGGGTATTTGAGAAAAATCCAAATGGCTGGAATGATAGCCTGCGCAATAATTATTACCACTATCCCGCCTTGATACCACCCATGCCATGGATCAATAATGATGCTCCTGAGCAACCGGTACTGCATAGAAAATCAGCCACCGAAATAGAAGCCAGTTACAATGGAAACCTCAAACTAAAGGGGTTTGGCCTGTTTGTTTTGCCGCAGGAGAAGGAACTTAAATTCATCAACACCCAACTGGTACAGATTATCCTCAGCAGTAAATCGGCTGTAATTGATCTTACCAAAGTTCGGGACGGCGCCGGCAAGAAAATTTATATTGCCACCATCGATACCAACAACAATGTGAGTGAACTGAAAGAGTTGAAGTAGCCGCAAGTTTTTGACATAAAAAAAGTATTAACTGAATAACAGCATTTCTTTAATAAGGTTCATGGTATCTTTATCCCATGACAACCCGGCAACAACAAATTGATCATTTTAACAGTATTTATAACTCGCTGAATGCCCAGCAGCAAAAAGCGGTGGATGCATTGGAAGGCCCCGTGATGGTTATTGCAGGACCCGGAACCGGCAAAACCCAGATCCTTAGCGCCCGGATCGGCAAGATCCTGCTGGAAACGGATACCCGCCCGGAGAATATTCTTTGCCTTACCTATACCGATGCCGGCGCTGTTGCCATGCGCAAAAGATTACTGGGTTTTATAGGACCCGATGCCTACAAGGTCAATATCAGCACCTTTCACTCATTTTGCAATGATATTATTCAGGATAATCTTTCCCTGTTCGAGAAAACCGCGCTGGATCCTGTTTCCGAACTGGAAAGTATTGAGTTATTCAAGGAACTGATCGACAACTTTCCCAAAAATCATCCGTTAAAACGCTACCGGGGCGATGTATATTTTGAAATCAACAACCTCCGCCAGCTCTTCAGCAACATGAAGCGGGAAGGCTGGACCCCTGCATATATCCAAAGTTGTATCGACAAATACCTGAACGAGATTTCCATCAGGGATGAGTTTGTATATAAGAAAGCGTACAAACAATTCAAGGCAGGGGACCTGAAGCAAAACAAGATTGATGAAGAAAAGGAGAAAATGGAAAAACTGCGTGCCGCAGTGAATGAGTTCAGCCGTTTCCAGGAACTGATGCAGAAAAGGGGGCGCTATGATTTTGACGACATGATCAATTGGGTACTGAACGCCTTCGGAGAGAACAAATTATTACTGGCCAGGTACCAGGAACAGTATCAGTATATACTGGTAGACGAATACCAGGACACCAGCGGTACCCAGAATAGCCTGGTGGAACAACTGATCAGTTTCTGGGAGGATCCCAACATTTTTGTGGTGGGAGACGATGATCAGAGCATCTATCGCTTCCAGGGAGCCAATATTGAGAACATGGAAAAATTTGCGGACCGTTATTCGGCATCCATTCTCACCATTGTACTGACCAACAACTATCGCTCCACCCAGCCGATACTGGATGTTTCAAAAACACTGATAGAACGAAATCAGGAAAGGCTCGTAAAGAAAATTGATGGCCTTAGCAAAGACCTGTTGGCCGCCAATACAAAAATCAACGGCTTGAAAGAGCCCCCGCTCCTGCATGAATACGAGTCCCAGGAGCAGGAGATGATTCATCTTACCATTTTGGTCAATGAATTACTGAACAAAGGTGTTGAGCCGGGAAAAATTTCCGTCATCTATAAAGAAAACAAGTATGGTGAGGTGCTGGGTACTTATTTCAAACAAAAAAACATTCCCGTATACAGTAAAAGAAACCTGAACATCCTGCATATTCCGCTGGCCGAAAAAATTATCCTGCTGCTGAAATACCTGGCAGCGGAACATGATATTCCATATGGAGGAGATGAAATGCTGTTTGAAATACTGCATTTCGACTGGTTCGCTATCCCGCCCATTGAGATTGCTAAAATGAGCGCCGCTGTAGCAGACAGAAAATTCAGCGACAATAAAACCTCTCTCCGTAAATTCATTTACGATACAGCCAACCAGCCTCCAAAAGATTTATTCAGCATTCCGGTAACAGGAATCAAAAAAGCAAGTGATGCATTGGAAAAATTAATCGGCGATGTGCCCAACTGCACCCTGCAACATTTATTCGAAAACCTGATCAGGGATGCCGGAGTGCTGAATGATATCATGCAGCAAGCGGAAAAACACTGGCACTTGCAGGTACTGACCGGTTTATTCGACTTCATTAAGGAAGAAACCAGGAGAAACCCCACATTGAAATTGCAGGAACTGGTGACCGTTATTGAACTGATGGAGAAGGAGGAGCTGAGCCTGCCTCTTGTTCAGGTAAGCGGTAGCGATAAAGGGGTGAATCTTTTAACAGCACATGGCTCCAAGGGACTGGAGTTTGAATATGTTTTTCTGGCAGGTTGCAATGCATCCAACTGGGAGAAAAAAAGAAAACCGGGCGGTGGTTACACATTGCCCGACACCATATTCGGATCACAACCAAAACTGAGCGACGAGGAAGAACTGAGGAGGTTATTTTATGTAGCGCTTACCAGGGCGGAGCAGCAACTGATCATTTCCTACAGCAGGTTTAAATCGGACGGTAAGGCCCTTGAACCTTCCATGTTCATTGCGGAAATTCAGGAAGAGCACCACTTACCGATCAACAGTGTGGTGATTAATCCGGAGCAGATCAGTGAATTCAGCGCACTGGCTTTCGAAGATCATTTAAAGCCGGAGCTGGAAAAAACAGAAGCGGAATTCATCAACCGGGTTCTTGAGAAATTCGTCATGAATGTAACCGCTTTGAACAATTACCTGAAATGCCCGCTGCAGTTCTATTTCAACAACCTGGTGCGTGTGCCCTCGGGTAAATCTGAGTCCACGGAATTCGGTTCCGCGGTGCACTATGCCTTGCAACGGCTGTTTCAGCAAATGCAGGAAAAAGAAGCATTTCCTCCGGTTGACGTATTCATTGGAGACTTTGAATGGTACATGCGCAGGCACCGGGAAAATTTTACCAAAGAACAGTTTGCAAGACGGATGGAATATGGAGAGGAAGTGCTGAACAATTATTACAATGCCTATCTGAAAGAATGGAATAAAATAGTGGTCATTGAAAGAACCATTAAAAATGTAGTGGTGAAGGGCGTTCCTTTAAAAGGAAAACTGGACAAGCTGGAATTTAACGGCAGCGCGGTGAATGTGGTAGACTATAAAACCGGGGATGTAGAGAAAGCAAAAGATAAGCTCCGTCCACCCAATGATAAAAACCCCGATGGAGGTGATTACTGGCGACAGGCGGTTTTTTATAAAATTCTCGTAGACAATTATGAACAGAAGAAATGGCAGGTGGTAAGCAGTGAATTTGATTTTATTGAGCCGGATAAGAAAAAAGAATACCGGAAAGAAAAACTGGTTATTACACCGGAAGATATCACCACCGTAACACAACAGATTGTTCGGGTTTGGGAAAAAATTCAGAACAGGGACTTTTATACCGGTTGTGGCAAACCGGAGTGTCACTGGTGCGGGTTTGTAAAAACCAATAACCTGGCCATCAGCCTGCATGAACCGGATGAGGAAGACGAAAACGAACCAAACTATTAACAGAAAGCTTTTAAGTTTACACAATCAAGCACCACCATGAATGCATTGAAAAAAATATTACTGAGTTTGCTGATTACCGGATTCATCACTTCGATGATGAGTTCCTGTGCCAATATCATTCCTCCCAGTGGTGGCCCCAGAGACAGTTTGCCTCCCCGTTTACTGTTTGCATTGCCCGGGGATTCCGCAGTGAATACCTCTCCCGCTTTGATTACGATGAACTTTGATGAATATGTAACCCTGCAGAACATCAATGAAAATCTGATCGTATCTCCCACTATAAAGAATATGCCACAGGTTGATGCAAGGCTAAGGGTGGTAACCGTACGAATCAAGGATTCACTGGATCCAAACACCACTTATTCGCTCAACTTCGGTACTGCACTGAGGGATGTAAATGAATCGAATATCCTGAAAGATTTCACGTATGTTTTTTCTACCGGCAAAACAATTGACAATTATTCATACAGCGGCAGGGTTTTACTTGCAGAGAAAGGGAAAACGGATTCTACCCTGATTGTAATATTGCATAAAAACCTGCACGACAGCGCCATTGTAAAAGAAAGGCCGCGGTATTATGCAAGAATCAACGGCAAGGGTGAATTCAGCTTTAATAACCTGTCGGCAGGCAGTTTTCGGGTATACGTATTGCCAAACGATTTTACCAGGAAATACGACGATAGCACCAAGCTGTTTGCATTCAGGTCCTTGCCATTGATTGTATCCGACAGTACGACACCTGATACCCTGTATGCTTATCAGGAATTCAAGGAAACACCTAAGGTCGTAAAACAAGCTGTTGTGCTGGATAAGTCGGGCAAGGAAGATAAACGGCTTCGCTATATCAGCAGCCTTGAAGGATCACAACAGGACCTGCTTAGTAGCCTGAAACTTGAATTCAAAAGACCCATCCGGCTGGCAGACAGCTCCGCAATTGTTTTCGCAGACAGCAGTTACCATAAACTCAGCGGATATACCCTGAGCCTGGATACCACCAAAACAGTTTTGAGCATCGGCTATTCCTGGAAGGAGCTGAATCATTTCAGGCTTGTGTTACCCAAAGAATCTATCACCGACACTGCCGGAATAACACTACCTAAAACAGACACCATCAAATTCAGTACTAAAAGAGAGTCCGATTACGGAAGCATTAAACTTCGCTTCAGCAGGTTGAATTTGACCAGGAATCCGGTACTTCAGTTTATTCAGTCAGACAACCTGGTGGAATCTGTTCCGCTGACCTCTTATGAGTTTTCCCGGAAACTTTTCCGACAGGGTACTTATGAAATGAGAATCCTCTATGATACCAACCGGAATGGAATATGGGATCCCGGTAGTTTTAATAAAATAAAAAAGCAACCCGAAATAGTGCAGCTGATCGCCAAACCCCTGAACGTAAAAGCCAACTGGGACAATGAGGTAACCATTGAACTGCAGTAGTGTTGCTTTTGAAGTGGATTCGTTAGTATTGGTAGAAGCCTTCCCCTGTTTTCTTTCCCAGGTTTCCCTGGTCCACTTTTGCTTTCTGCAGGGAAGAAGGAGTTAGTCGTTCCGGGCGGCCCAACGCTTCCCATACAATATTGCTGACACTGTAATTAATGTCGAGTCCGATCAGGTCCATTAACCGGAAGGGGCCCATTTTGAAACCTGCCGCTTCCATCAATGCATCTGCCTGTTCTATGGTCACCAACCCTTTTTCTACCATTTCCATGGCTTCGAGGTAGTAATGACGGGCCACGCGGTTTACAATAAAACCCGGGGCATCTTTACACACCACCGGAGCCTTTCCCAGCCGAAGCGCGAGTTGATATACCTGTTCTACCAGTTGAGGATCGGCATGATGGCCCCGGATCACTTCCACCAGTTTCATCACAGGTGCGGGATTGAAAAAATGCATCCCCACCAGTTTCTCCGGGTAATCCATTCCTGCTGCTATGGCATCGATACTAATGGAAGAGGTATTGGTAGCAAAGATGACAGACGGGTCGTTGATGGCCGCCAGGTCGTTAAATAGTTTTGTTTTGATGGCCTTGTCTTCGAGGATGGCCTCAATAATAATATCGGCCCGGCAATCGGCCAGGTCCGAACTAAACTGCATCCGGCTCAATACCTGCTCTTTTTCGGCAGCAGTAATTTTTGCTTTTTCTACCTGCTTATCCAGTTGTGCGGTAATGGAGGCCCTGCTTTTTTCCAATGCAACCGGATTCAGATCAAACTGGATGGTGGTAAAGCCAGCCTGTGCGGCAAGCTGGGCAATGCCACTGCCCATTGTACCGGCACCGCAAACTGCAATTGTTCGAATGGTTTTCATACGCGTTAAAACAGCAAGATACTTACATCTTATCCACGACGGGCTGTTTGAGGTCATCAAAAGAAAAAATTGGTGCTAATTTTATTGCATGGCAACAATACTACAACAGCTGGATCTATTTGGCATGCCCGTGGAAGTGGCCCCTTCTCCTAAAAAGAAGAAACAGGCTGCACCAAAAAAAGCTGCCGCACCACCCCCTGTTGTTGCTGCGCCCGTTGCTGAAATTTCTTTGCCCATAAGTGACTCTGTGGTAAATGAGGAACCGGTGGTTTATGCCAATGAGCAGATTGTGGTAAAACTAAAACCCAAGGCGGTTCCCGCAGTAAAAGAACCGGTGATCAGGGAACCTGTAACCAGGGATGCATCCATTCGGGAATCATCCGTTCGGGAGGCGGTGGTTAAACCCGAAAGCAAAAGAGGGCGAAAATCCTTTAAAGAAATTGATGCTACTGCCGACCTGATTGATATTCCGGACGATCAGGTGCTTCAGCAAAAACTGTATTATTCCATCAGTGAGGTTGCAGGCTGGTTTAAAGTAAATACTTCGCTGCTGCGTTACTGGGAGAATGAGTTTGATGTCCTGCAGCCCCGTAAAACCAGAAAAGGCGACCGCCTGTTCCGCATAGAGGATATCAAGAACCTGCAACTGATTTATTTCCTCCTTCGTCAGCGTAAATTTTCCATTGAGGGTGCAAAAAGCTACCTGAAGAACAATAAGCAGAAAATTGATACAGAAACGCAGCTGGTGCAAACCCTGAAAGGATTCCGAACCTTTCTGCTGGAACTCCGTTCTTCACTGGGGAATTAATTAAAGCTGATGCACATTCACATCCGTAGATGATGCGGCCAGTTTCACCTGGTTGGCTTCCAGCAGTTCAATAATACGGAGAATGATTTTTTGTTTGTCCCTGGCAAATTCATCAAAAGACTGCTGGACTGAAGTATAGTATTCAATACTGATCACATGCGCATTCTTACCGGTATCCATCAGGTATACAAGGCTGTTCTCTGAAAATGGCGCTCCAACCAATTGCTGAATTTCTTCCAGCAGTTTATGGAGGCGTTCAGAACCTGCACCCAGATCAACTTCCAGTTTAATATCGCCCTTGCGTTGCGTGCGAAGTGAAATATTGTCTACGATGGTATCTACCATCTGTTTGTTAGGTACCGTAATAAATGTTTTTTCCTGCGTTCTGATGCGGGTGCTTCTCAATCCGATTTTTTCAATGGTTCCCGTAAACCCGTTCACTTTTACGAGGTCGCCGGTAGCAAAGGGTCTGTCGAAGAAAATGATAAAGGAGGCAATCAGGTTTTCCAGGCTCTCCCTGGTAGCCAGGGCCAGGGCGGCTCCCACGATACTCAACCCGGTTAATATATTGCCTACATCCTTGTTAAATGAAAAGCGGAGGATCAGTAGTATACCAATGATAACCAGGATTGCTTTAAAGAAATCCTTAAAAAACAGGATCAGCTGATTGTCTGTCTGGTCTGCGGTCAGGTTGGCTTTTTCTTCCAGCACCATCGCTATGAAGTCGATCAGCCTCAGGCAGAGCCAGATAAATGCAATGATCAAAATCCCATTGGTCAGCGAGTCAAGTAACTGCCGCGTAGTAATCCGGTATATTTTCACATTCAGTGCCTCGGGGAAATGAAGACCATCAAATGCGATCAGGCCAATCATCAGTACCAGGAAAAGATCCAGCGGTTGTACTACCAGGTTTAGAAAAGAATCTCTTGCCACACTTTTACCGGCCTTCCCTACCAGCTTAAAAAGCAGTTTGGCCAGGTATTTGGAAATGATGCGTTTGGTGAGTAAAGCAAGGGATATTACCAGCAGAACATACAAATAGCTCTCTACGGTATTGTTCAATATTATTTTATGCAGAATCTTATCCATACTGTACAAATAGCATTAGTGAAACGTTAGCAGTTTCATATCGGTTCCGTCAAATTCGGCGTAGGTAAAATTACGGATCCAGTCGCCCAGATTAATATACCGGCTGTTTTCGGAAAGTTTCAGGTCAATGGGATAGTGACGATGACCAAATACCAGGAAGTTGTAAGGATCTTTCTGAATCAACTCCTTACTATATACAATCAGCCATTCCTTGTTTTCCCCCATAAATTCCGCATCCGCTGTTCCGGTTTTTTCACGGCTTTTTCGGCTGAAGTAATTCGCCAGTGCAATTCCCCAGTCCGGATGTAGTTTGCCAAACAGCCATTTACAGACCGGGTTCCTGAAAATCTTTTTAATGAATTTGTAGCCATGATCTCCCGGACCGAGTCCGTCTCCATGGCCAATATAAAATCGTTGGTTGTTCCAGGTAAAAACGCGGGGTTCGTGGTAAACCGGAATATTTAATTCCTTTTCGAAATAACCGCTCATCCACATATCGTGATTCCCCACAAAAACATGAACAGGAATTCCTGCATCCGTAAGCTCGGCCAGTTTACCCAATAACCGCACATATCCTTTTGGCACTACAGAATGATACTCATACCAGAAATCGAATATATCGCCCACAATGAAAACGGCTGCCGCACTATTTCGGATCTGGTCCAGGAAACGGATTACTTTTTTCTCCCGGATCAGGCTTCCGGCAGCATCCGGCGCACCCAAATGAAAGTCAGAAATAAAATAGATTTTTTTATCCGGTGTAACTGTCATGAGTTTATTTATTTCTTTCCCGCAGAAAAGTAAGAATATCGCCACTTTCAATCAAATGCCCCTCCTCAACAGGACGATTGTACCAATATGCCCAGGCTGTAGTTTCCAGGTCATTTATATAAACCGTGGTGAGTATTCTTTTATAGAGCGGGACTTCTCCTTCATTGCTCTGCACGCCTTCATAATCGTCCAACTGAGCCAGGGCCCAGGAAAATTCATCCGCATGTTTAATGCTATACAGTTCGCCCTTTACAAAGAAATTTTCTTCGGTCGAAATGCCTACGATATTATTGCCCAGATCAAATAACTTTCCCTTTGCAACAGCTTCTCCTTCCAGAACAAAATATTTGCTGATGTATCCATAAGCAGGATGTTGAAATCCACTTCTCAGAGAGCTGTACACAAAAATTCTTTGCGGGTTATTCTCCATAAATGGTCATTATCATTCGTCAATCAAAAAACAAAATACTTCTTTTGGGCCATGCACTCCCACTACCAGCGTTTTCTCAATATCAGCCGTTCTGCTGGGGCCGGTGGCCAGGCTTACCATAGAGGGGAAGGAGCTACCATACTGTTCTCTCAGTTTCACAATAGCATCCTGCACATCATACACCAACTGCTCAGGATGGGCTATACATATATGCACAGGCGCATAAACGCTTACTGTTCTTCCGCTTTGTTGTGCACTACTCAATAGCATACTCCCGGTTCTTGCAACCAGAGACTCACACCCCGTAAGCGCCACATCACAATGTGCAAGATCCTCTGTATAGGTAAATGTAAATCCATTTTTTGCCAGCATTTCCTTAATGGCATCTTCCCTGCAATAAATATTTTTCCATTGACGGGTCTCTATCAGCACAAGCAACTGGTTCACCAGTTCCGCCCTGTTAAAACAATAAGAGAAACGCCCTTTCAGCCCGGTGAAATTTTCTGCAAACTCCAGCTCCAGCTCCTTGGCCGACGCCGGAAAATGAAGTGGATTGGCAGGGGTATCCGAAAAGGGAACAGGCACTTTATGGACAAGTGCCTGTTTGATTTTATTTAAAATATTTGCTCTTGACTCAGTCATTATGCGTTAGCAGGTGTTTCGTCGTTGGCGGGATTGCTATCGACCGGAGCTGTGGCAGCCACATCGTGCTTTTCAGAGCCGGGGACATCAATAGACTCGGCTTCAATTTCCAGCAATTTCTTTTCTTCAAAAGGACGTTTACCAATCAGCACTTCCACATCGCTTTTATGCAATACCTCCTTATCCAGTAATTCCTTGGCCAGTACCTCTACCTCATGTTTTTTCTCTGTGAGGAGATTCAGTGTACGCTGGTAGGCGGCATCGATGATTCCGCGAACTTCCTCATCAATGATTTTTCCTGTTTCTTCGCTGTAAGGCTTGGTGAAAGTGTTTTCCTGTGAAGGGTCGTAAAAACTTACGTTACCCACTTTCTTATTCATACCATATGCGGTAACCATGCTGTATGCAATCCGGGTGATTTGCTGAAGATCATTGGCTGCACCGGTAGAAATTTTGCCGAAGAAGATTTCTTCTGCGGCTCTTCCTCCCAGTGTCATACAGATCTGATCCATCAACTGATCGGTATTATAAAGGTATTGTTCCGTAGGTGTGTACTGGGCATAACCCAATGCAGCCGTACCACGGGGAACAATGGTTACTTTCAGTAAAGGATACGCGTGCTCCAGGAACCATCCGCAGATGGCGTGTCCGGCTTCGTGATAAGCAATGATGGATTTTTCATGCGGAGCAATGATCTTGTTTTTCTTCTCCAATCCACCAATCACACGATCTATAGCATCCTGGAAATCACTCATATCAACCGCTTCCTTGCCTTTACGTGCAGCAATCAAAGCCGCCTCATTACATACATTGGCAATATCCGCACCTGCAAATCCTGGTGTTTGTTCGGCCAGCTTATGCAGATCCAGTGTTTCAGAAACCTTAATCGGTTGTAAATGCACTTTTAAGATCGCTTCTCTTCCTTTCACATCCGGTTTATCAATAGAGATCTGACGGTCAAAACGACCTGGTCTCAGTAAAGCAGTATCCAGTACATCCGGTCTGTTGGTGGCAGCAAGGATGATAATGCCGGTATCTCCTCCAAAACCGTCCATTTCCACCAGTAACTGGTTCAGGGTATTTTCTCTTTCATCATTGCTCATGATGGCGTTTCTTCCGCGGGCGCGTCCGATAGCATCAATTTCATCAATAAATATGATACAAGGCGCTTTCTCTCTTGCCTGTTTAAATAAGTCTCTTACCCTGCTGGCGCCAACCCCTACAAACATTTCCACAAAATCACTACCACTCAGGCTGAAGAAAGGCACTTGCGCTTCCCCGGCCATGGCCTTCGCCAATAAGGTTTTACCTGTTCCGGGAGGACCAACCAGCAGTGCCCCCTTAGGAATCTTACCCCCAAGGGAGGTATATTTTTTAGGGTTCTTGAGGAAGTCTACAATTTCCATCACTTCCACTTTGGCTTCGTCCAGGCCAGCGACATCAGCAAATGTGATATTCACTTTTGCTCCCTTGTCAAAAAGGGTTGCCTTGGATTTTCCAATATTAAAGATACCGCCTGCGCCGCCGCCGCCAGGACCGCCACCACCCATTTTACGCATCAGTAATACCCAGGCCCCGATGATAAAGAGCAGGGATAATACGGTATTGAACACAGGGCCAAACCATTCCGGATCTGAAACGGGGTTATCCGGCACTTTGGCCAGTGTAGGATTGGCTGCATAAACATCTTTCAGTTCATCATTGAAGCTTTTGATATCCACCACTTCAAACTCGAACAACGGAACACCCGTTACTTTTGATTTTTCCTTGCTCAGGTCTTTTTTAAACCTGGAAACATAAAAATCCTTACGAAGGCTGTCTACTTTAATGTAAACACGAATACGGTCCTTGTTCTTCACAATGTCCATGCGCTCCACATCTCCCTGGATCAGCATCTTGTTGATGAATTCCTGTTTACTGGTTTTAGACAGATCAGGAGAAAACCGCATGAACTGTGCAGAAAGCAGGATAACGGCCACTATTGCGTATATCCAATATATATTGAATTTCGGTCCCTTCTTTGGGGCGCCGCCTTTTTCTTGATTCATTTCTTTAAATTGTCGGTTTTCCTTTGCCATATCTTGATTCCTCTGATATTAATAATAATCAGGTCCCTATAAAATGCTTAGAACCTAGTTTTCATGCAGCTGCGACACAGCATCGCTCCACATCTCTTCCAACTGATAAAATTTTCTTGCTTCGGGGTGCATTACATGCACTACAATATTTACATAATCGATCAGTACCCATTGCGCAGTCTGTTTTCCCTCATGCTTATAAGGCAGTTCTCCGCAGATTTTCTTAACCTGCTCTTCTATATGATCACTGATGGCTTTTACCTGGGTAGTGCTGGAGGCTTCGCAGACAATGAAAAAATCTGCCGCAGCTTCAGGTATTTTCCTCAGATCCAGACTGAGGATATACTCCCCCTTTTTATCTAAAATGGCCTGAATAATGGTTTTAAATATTTTTGAATTGCGCGTTAACCTTACTATGGCGCTTTTTTCGCGGGTTTTCAGGACAGAAAGAGGTTCCAATAATGATGAATATTATAGTTAATTAATATTGCCTGTTTAACTTCGTCAAAAATAGTAATTCTTTGCCACGATCAGCTGTTAAAACTACCATAGGAAGCCAGTTTACACAATTATCCATTGTTGACAGTACCAACATTTATGCCATGAAACAATTACAGGCTAATTTGGCTGCTCACGGTTCGGCTTTTTTTGCCCTGGAACAAACGGCCGGTAAAGGGCAGAGAGGCAGAAAATGGCAGGCCAATCCCGGGGAAAACATATTGCTATCGGTGGTTCTGGACTCTTCTTTCCTGGTAATTTCCCAACAATTTCACCTGAGCCTGGTGGTTGCGCTGGCAACTTATGATTTTTTGCACCGGTATATTCCGGATGAGCTCAGCATAAAATGGCCCAATGATATCTACTGGCGTGACAGAAAGACAGGCGGAATCCTCTTAGAGACCAGCTTATTGGGGAACAAGTGGCAATGGACCATAGCCGGAATCGGGATCAATATCAACCAGACCCATTTCCCCGACCTCAGCAAAAAGGCGGTTTCACTGAAGCAAATTACCGGGAAAACGCATGACCCGGCTTTGCTGGCAAAAGAATTATGCGGCTGCATCGACCAACGGTACAGAGCGCTCAAAAAGGAAGGATTTGCCCCTTTACTGGAAGCCTACCGGGAAAGATTGCACAAAAAAGGAGAATGGGTTCGTTTAAAGAAAAACAATACCGTTGGCAAATATCTGATTCAATCCGTATCCGAGCAGGGAGACCTGGTAGTGGAAGCCGGGATGGAATATGTTTTCACACACGGTTCCGTTAAATGGATCGGATAGGGCCGGGTTATACCTGGTTGGTAATCTTGTCGAGCAGATGATTTTTCTTGTCCTGAGCCAGATATACCTCCCCCTCATTGCTCATGATCACTACAAAGTCTTTCTTATCTACTTTTTTGATGTGATTCAGGTTAACAATATAACTCCGGTGCGTCCGGAAAAAGGGGCCTTCCGATTCGAGGTATTCAAAATCCAGTAATTTTTTGGTAATGGTCAATACCCCATGACTGGCAGTAAATATTTTGGTATAACTGCCCTCTGCCTGCATATAGATGATATCTTCCTGTTTCACCACAAAGATGGTTTCAGCAGTTTGCAGCACTATTTTCTTCTCCTGCTGGTTAAAATTTTCGCGCAGAACCTGGTACTGCAACTTTTCATTTCCGGGCCTTTCAATATTCAGTTTTTTGAGCGCACGGGCAACATGTTCCAGGCGGACCGGTTTTAAAATATAATCCACTGCAGAACTTTCAAAGGCCCTGAGAGAATAATCGCTGTACGCGGTAACAAAAATGATTTTGAAATTGATCAATTGCTCGTCGAAAAAGTCCAGCAGTTCAAATCCGCTATAGCCAGGCATTTCAATGTCCAGAAAAACCAAATCAGGTTTCAGTTTATTGATTGTTTTTACGGCTTCCGGAACATCCTTACAATCGGCCAATACCTGAACCTGCTCAAAGTTTTCAGCTAAAAGTCCCTGCAATGCTTTTCTTGCATTGGGCTCATCATCTACGATAATCGCTTTTATCAATTCCATGCTTACCGAAGATAATACCGAACCCAGCTTTTATCCCTGGTTTTTTTTAGACAGGACATATAATTTGTGAAACCACCCTTTTTTACTAGCGGCCGGCATCATTTTTTGCATAATCCGGAATAATCAGCGTTATGGTTGTTCCTGCCGGCTGATTGTGTTCGTCCGATTTATCGATAATGGTGTAGCTGATTTTCTGTTTATAAAGCCGGTTAAAAAGATCAATCCTTTCTGCAATGGCTTTTGTTGCAAAACTGGATGGCTTGCTTTTATTACGTGTATTGATGATCGCAGATTGTTTTCTGCCAATTCCATTGTCTTCAATAATTACCTGAATGCCTTCATCCGTTTGCTCAAATGAAATGGTTAGCTTCTTAAGCCCGTTCTTATGCATCAGCCCGTGTTTCACCGCGTTCTCCGCAAATGGTTGCAGCATCAGCGATGGTATATAAATGGCTGTTGGATCTTCCCTGAGATTGGTTGAGATGGAGTAGCTGAAATTCTTGTCAAACCTGGCTTTTTCCAGCTCCAGGTACAAACGCAGATTCTCCATTTCTTCGTGCAGCGTTTGGAGCTGGCTGTCACTTGCCTTCAGTGTTTTTCGCATCAGATCACTGAAATTGCCCAGTAATGTGCCGGCTTCTGTTTTCCGGTTATCGTATAAAAGTCCCTGAACGGTATTCAGCACATTGTAGAGAAAATGCGGATTCATTTGTGAACGAAGCGCAACCAGCTGGCTTTTGAACAGTTGTTCTTTCAGGGTCTGCTGAGACAGTAATCTCCGGGACCACCACAGTAAAAACAGGTAAATAGCGCCAAAAAGCAGCAAGAGTATGCATGCAATAAACCACCATCTTAGCCAGAAAGGGGCCATAATGTGGAAGGAGTAGGTCATGAGCTCGCTTTTATAATGACCACTCCTGTCCTGCGCCTGGATCTGAAAAATATATTTTCCGGGTGTTAAACGGTTGTAGGTAATGGAGGTGGTAAAATAATTGGTTGTTTTCCAGGCAGTATCCAATCCAACCATTCTATACCGGTAAATCAGTGAAATGGGCGATTTAAAGTGAAGCGCTTCAATGTTAAACACAAAATTGTTCATGTCATTCTCTACCTCAGAATTGTTTTTCAGCAGTACCCCGTTGGCCGTAACATTCAGAACAGGAAAGCTGATCTTCCTTTCCTGTTTTTGTTCGGAAAATTGATTAACCAGCACGCCCGTTGTAGTTGCCAGAAAAAACCGCTCGGGGTTTACTGTGAAATCGTTTACCTGCAGTTGTTCCAGGCCATATTGATCGGATAAATTACTCACCGTTCCTGTTGAGATATTTACCAGCTCAAGGCTTTCGTCGGTAAGCGCCCAGATAGCATCATTAAAATAAGTACAATGTTTAATGTTGTTGCTTTTTAAGCCATTGTTCTTATTGAATATTTTAACCACTGCACCATTCCGGATGATGTACACACCATCCGTGGAAGTACCCGCAACCAGGTCACCTCCTTTCATTTCGTAAAGCGTTCTGGCAATAACCGGTTTATCATTCAGGTCTTTGATAATTTGATATGATCCGTCGTACCTGTATTCGTACAGTGCGTCTTCATAAGCTACCCAGAACCGTTTCCGGTCGGATGAGGAAAACACTGAATTGCTCCGGGTATTTCGCAGTACCAATACCCTGTAACCCGACCTTGTCTGGTATGGTTTTGCATAGGATTTATACAGCTGGCAACTGAGTAGGGGCATGCGGTCATTGTTGTTTCCGTATTTCCCGTTCAGGATAAATGCGCCATTGAAATAGGAAACAATGATATTGCCAAAAGGATCTCTTGCAACGCCTTTACTGTAATCGTATTTTTCAAAAGGATCCGGCTTATCCTCTTTGAAAATACCCCTTGTTGTAAAAATCAGTTGCTCTGTAGTGTCGTATGTAATGAACTCTATTTCCCGGGATGCAGAAAGATTGTATTTAAAAATAGTATTTGTCTGAACATCAAATCCCGCCAGCAATCCTTTGCTGCTGCCGGTAATTACCTTATGCCGGTTGATCGATTCTATTGCTGTAATATTATCAATATTCCCGGCAGGGTGCATTTTATACAGCTTATTTTCCAGCGAAGGGCAGGTGAACAGGCCATTGTCGAGTGTGCTGATCCAGTAGTTACCCTGATAATCTTTTACAATATCCGTTACGCTCTGATCGGGAAAAAAGAGTGTTGTTTTCCCTGACCGCACATCCCAGAGATATCCCCCCGACTGGGTACAGGCCCATTGTTCATTGATGCCTGTTGTTGCAAAATGATAGACTACTGTGTTGGGCGGCAGGGAAATGGGCGACAGTGGCCGGGTACTGTCGTTGTTAATTACAAAGCCCGGCTTACGATTGATTCCTATAGGAGAAACAAACAGGGATGTACCATCGCTGATGGCGCGCGTATCCCCCATATCCTTATAGGCCGTTTTGCGCCAACCGCCGCCCCCCGGAACAGAATAGGTAAATAACCATGCATTGCCCCCATATGCATAAATTGTTTCACCAATATGGGTCAGATAACTCACCCCATCCTGGGGCGGTTCTATGGTTTGAACCGTATGCCCGCTTTTTTTACTGATCTGGTAGATTTCCTGCAACGAAGCAATCCAGATATCAGTTGAGGTTACTACAATATTTAAAAAAGTAGCTGCTGAAAAAGCAGCCTGGTCTTTTAATTTAAACTGGTGCAGCGTATCATTTTTATAGTAAAAGACCTCTTTGTAAAAATTCATACACCAGATATTTCCCTGCGGGTCTTCCTGTAGGTAACTCAACGATTTAAGGCTGGTTTGATCAAAGGGAATCTCCGTAAATGACCTTCCGTTAAACCGGTACAACCCTTTATCTGTCGCCAGCCACAGATACCCCTTTGAATCGGAATGCATATCATAAATGACCTGCGTGGGCAGCTGTGCGGGATAGTTGAATTTCTGGAAATAAGGAAATTGTGCAGTGGCTTTCCCCAGCATAAAAAACAAGACCCAACAAATCAGCAACTGCTTCATATCCGCAAATATTAATAATATTAGCCTAAGTTAATATATGTGGGGCAGAAAAATGCATTATAAAACAGTTAGTAGTTTTCATGAAAGAAAATAGCCCGTTTAAATAAAAAAGTCCATACAAAATAAATAATTAATCAATTTTACAGCATTACTAACAGTAATAATTGGGGGTAGAGAGCTGCAATTAATTTGCAGCTTTCTTCATTTATAGGGCATAAGAACCGGATTGATCCTAATTTAGCGGAAATTATTGACCCGAATGCCCGAAATCAAACTCACTCAGTTCTCTCACGGCGGCGGATGCGGTTGCAAAATTGCCCCTGCTGTTTTAGATAGTATTCTCCAGTCTTCTGCACCACAACCTGCCTATTCCAATCTTCTGGTAGGGAACAGTAGCAAAGATGATGCAGCTGTTTATGATCTGGGCAACGGAACAGCCTTAATCAGTACAACCGATTTTTTCATGCCCATTGTGGATGATCCTTTTCAGTTCGGAAGAATTGCTGCAGCAAATGCGATCAGCGACGTTTTTGCCATGGGCGGAAAACCTGTAATGGCGCTGGCGATACTGGGATGGCCCATTGAGAAACTCTCTCCTGAAATAGCCAGGGAAGTGATTGAAGGGGGAAGAAGCATGTGCCTGGAAGCGGGCATCCCGCTGGCCGGCGGACACAGCGTTGATACCACCGAACCCATATTCGGACTCTCCGTAAACGGATTGATTGCCATAGAAAACCTGAAACAAAACAATGCGGGCAGGGAAGGAGACCTCTTGTTCCTGACCAAACCGCTGGGGGTGGGTGTATTATCCACTGCACAAAAGAGGGGCCTGCTGGAAGAAGCGGATCTGGCAGTACTGATCCACCAGCTCAACCAGCTGAACAAAGCGGGAGAAGCCCTGGGCGCAATTAAAGGAGTGCATGCAATGACCGATGTAACCGGTTTTGGTCTGATCGGACATTTGATGGAAATGGCAGAAGGCAGCGGGCTTGGCGCAACAATTTACTACAGCAAAATCCCTGCGCTGGAAGCAGCTAAAAAACACCTTGCGCAAAGAGTGATGCCCGACGCCACTTACAGAAACTGGAATGCCTACAGCAGCCAGGTTGCATTTGGAAAGGGCGTGGATGTAATGCAGGCATTTTCCCTGTTGCCTGATCCGCAAACAAATGGCGGTTTGCTGATTGCAGCAGACCCTTCGGCCATTACGGAAGTGCAGGCTGTTTTAAAAAGTTACGGGCTGAACGATTTTATCGAACCAATCGGCCGGCTCACTGCAACGGGTGAAAAGAGAATCAGCGTGGAGGCCTGATCTGCTAAAAGACCATATTACCTTTGTTTTTGATTTGCTCGTTGGTTAATTCCACAATCATCTGTACCCCATTCAGGTTGCGGATGGTTTGACGCATCCAATTACATTTTTCATCATCTACATATTCGTATTTCATCAGCCACAGAAAATCCATGTGCTTGAATTCGGGGAGCAGGTATTCCCCGTCGAACTGGTTCTGGTACAGATAATGTACCAGGCAATTATTGGGTTCTTTATACTGGTAAATAGAAAAATAATAGCTCCTGTTCTTCTTCTTCAGGTGAATTTCGATTTCAGGATTCAGCCTGAAATCATAGCCCAGCATATTGTTCAGCTGCATGCAAAACTGGTAGTTCTTCATAGTAGCGGTAATTCCGAGCAGACGTGTGTCTTCAAAAAAATCATCATTCAGTTCATCAACATCCAGGCGCAGTTTCATACAGCATATTTAAAACTCGATATCGATCTTCTTTTCTTCCGTACCACGTTTAATGATCAGCACGGTTTTATCTCCTTTCTTAAATTTGGAGAGCGACAGCATATAACTATTTACATCCACAAATTTGTATTCGCCCAATTGCAACAGAATATCACCAGCCTGCAGTCCTTTTTTTTCTGCCAGTTTGCCGGGGCTTACCCCGTCAATCCGCAAACCGGTACCGGTAAATCCATAATCCGGTATCACCCCTAAACTAACTGTAAAACGAGTGCTTCTGCCCATTTGTTGCTCTGCAGTTTTGGTAAAGGGAATTTTCCCTTTACCATCCGCCTGTTCAATAATTTTATATACCATCAGCAAAATGTCTTTCCCGCCCGTATAATGGATCTTATCCCAGTCGTCGGTAGCTTTGTGGTAGTCTGAATGACTTCCGGTGAATAAAAATAAAACCGGAATATCCTTTCGGTAGAAGCTGGCATGATCACTCGGGCCACTGCCGGCGCTGTCAATTTTGTACGCAAGGCCCTGAGCAACGGAAGGAATAATATTGCGCCAAACCGGTGATGTGCCGTAACCACCGATCGTCAACTTTCTTGCTGTATCGTATCTGCCCACCATATCCATATTGATCATATAGTTGGGCATAATTTGCTTCGTTGGGTTTTCCAGCCAATATTTACTGCCGAACAGTCCCAGTTCTTCTCCGGAAAAATGGATGATCAGGTAGTTGTTTCCCTTGGGCGCTTTCCTGGAAAGCTTACGGGTTAATTCAATCAATGCTGCAGTTCCGCTGGCATTGTCATCGGCCCCGTTATGCACCACATGACCTGTATCGAGGGCATTTTTATCTTCCCCATAACCCAGGTGATCGTAGTGTGCACCCAATATCACAGTGGTGGGAGCATTGTTGTTGATATAGCCTACGATATTTCTTGCTTTTCGAATGCTTTCAGTAAAAAATACCCGTAGCTCTATATTCAGCGATGCCGTATAATCAGGCAGGTATTTTTTTTGCCCCTGTCTGGTCAGGTAAACAACAGGGATTGCCGCAGGTACGGTACGGTCGTTTTTGTTGAACTGAACATTGTCGGTTATGGAAGAGCTGTTATATAAAAACAAGGCCGTGGCTTTTTTGGCAGCAGCATTGGCTGCTTCTTTTTTGATGGCTTCCTCAATATCAAAATGCGGATTGTTCCTGTTTTCTTCCAATACATCGGTCAGGTCCCGGAACCAGGGCTGTCCTGCCTCGCTCAATGCAGGGGCCTGGTTACCGTTTGCAGATCCGGTAGCGCTGAATGCCAATGGGAAATAATCGGTTTTCAGCCCAAGTGTTTTACCATCAATTTTTAGCTGGGTGTTTTCATCGATCTTTTTGCCCTCATTGATCTCAAATTCCTGTATAAATCCATTGGACCCTGCAGGTTCAAGGCCTATCTGTTTGTACTGTTCTATGATATATTCCATAGCCATCAGCTCGCCTTTGGAGCCGGTTCTCCTTCCCTCCAGCGCATCATCGGCCAGGTACTGCACATGTTTGGTCAGATTGCCGATAATAAAAGCACTTTCCTTAACAGCCTCTTTGCGCAGTTTGCGTTTAGACTGGGCGGGAGCAAGCAGGGGGAGTAACAAAATGATCGCAATCCATTTTTTCATAATAACAGTTTGTGGTACAAAAGTAAGCGGATGAAGCATCCGTAAAACGGATTCTGCATTAAATCATGTATATTCTGTTCCCGATCTCGTAACCTTATCCTGTTGCTTGCACCTACTTTTGCAACCTTGGCAACACCAAAGTTTCATATAGCATTAGTAGGTAACCCCAACAGCGGCAAAAGCTCCCTGTTCAACGCCCTCACCGGACTGAACCAGAAAGTGGGCAATTTTCCCGGTGTTACCGTAGACAAAAAGACCGGGATCTATTCTGTAGACAGCGACAAGGATACGGAGCTGATTGACCTGCCCGGCACCTACAGCCTCTACCCCCGCAGGGCGGATGAGTGGGTGGCATATAAAGTGCTGATGGGTGCTGATGAGTCGGTAAAGCCCGACATGGTGATCCTGGTGGCCGATGCCAGCAACCTGAAACGCAACCTGCTGTTCTGCAGCCAGATCATTGATCTGAAAATACCGGTCATCATGGCGCTCACCATGAATGATATTGCCGCACAAAAGGGGATCAAGATTGATATTCCTGGCCTGGAGGTGGAACTGGGCATTCCCATTGTTGCCGTAAATCCCCGAAAAAACAAGGGACTGAGCGAACTGAAAAGGGCCATTGCAAAGCTTACCCGCGCAACTCCTGAGGCTTCGGCCCGCAGTAATGATTTTATTGATGTAGCCGGCCTTGCCCCGGAAGCTATTAAAGCGGTACGGGCATTATTCCCCAAACTGAGTGAATATGCGGCCATCCATCACCTGATTAACTATGAAGAACTGGGCAGTGGGAATGAACAGGCAAAAATTCCGGAAATAATAGCCAGAACCGGTTTCAACGCCACCAAAACACAGGCGGAAGAAATCATGCAACGCTACAACCACATCAGGCAGGTGATGCAGAAAAAAGTGGTGGAACCCGGACCGCTTCAGAAAAAACTATTCAGCAACAAACTCGACAATATTTTACTGCACCGCACCTGGGGCTATCTCATTCTTTTAACCGTATTATTTCTGCTTTTCCAGAGTGTGTTTGCGCTGGCAGCCTATCCTATGGATGGCATTGAATGGTGTTTTGCCCAAATTAGTAGCTGGCTAACCGATACCTTGCCGGAAGTCTGGTGGAGCGATCTGCTGATTAATGGTATTGTGGCGGGATTGAGCGGCATCATGGTATTTATTCCGCAGATCATGATTCTGTTTGGAATCATCACCATGCTGGAAGACAGCGGCTATATGGCGCGCATCGGATTTCTCAGCGACAGGCTGATGCGTAAAGTCGGGCTGAACGGGAAAAGTGTCATGCCCATGATCAGCAGTTTTGCGTGTGCGGTGCCCGCCATCATGAGTGCCCGGAATATTGAAAATAAAAAAGAACGGCTGCTCACCATCATGGTAACGCCATTAATGAGCTGCAGTGCCCGGTTGCCGGTATACACCATTTTGATTTCATTGGTAGTAGATGATCATTATTATTTCGGATTTGTAAGCCTGCAGGGGCTCGTGATGATGGGGCTTTATTTTCTGGGCACTTTCATGGCGCTGTTTGTGAGCTATATTTTAAAGTGGTTCATCAATATCAAAGAGAAAAGTTTCTTTATCCTGGAACTGCCCATTTACCGGGCGCCCCGCTGGAAAAACGTGGGAATCACCATGGTGGAGAAGGCCAGGATATTTGTTACCGATGCAGGTAAGGTGATCATGATCATCAGCTTGTTGCTCTGGTTTCTCAGTTCCTTCGGGCCTGGTAGCCGGATAACCGATGTTGAAACCAAATATGCTGCCATGATCAAGGCGGCGCCACAACAGGCAGACTCCCTGAACAGACAGCTTTCTACCGAAAAATTACAGAACTCCTATGCCGGTATACTGGGCCAGGCCATTGAACCGGCCATTGAACCACTGGGTTACGACTGGAAGATCGGAATTGCACTGATTACCTCATTTGCAGCGAGAGAGGTATTTGTAGGAACCATGGCTACGCTGTACAGTGTGGAGGAAGCCGATGATCAGTCGCTTCGGGAAAAATTGCAATCCGCCACACATGCAGATGGCTCCAAAGTATATACCCTGCCGGCTGCATTTTCCCTGATGGTGTTTTATGTACTGGCTATGCAGTGTATGAGTACACTGGCCATTGTAAAGCGTGAAACCAAATCGTGGAAATGGCCTGTATTTCAACTATTGTACATGACGGCGCTGGCTTATGGAATGAGTTTTCTCGTGTATACCCTGCTTAGCTAATCTGCAAACTGCAGGTATACGGAAGTGCCTTTTTCCGGCTGACTTTCCACTTTAATAGAACCTCCGAGCATTTCAATAAAGTCTTTGGTCAGAATCAGTCCGAGGCCACTGCCCTTTTCATTGCCGGTACCTGCAGTACTCTGGTAGTGTTCGCCATCAAACAATTTATTCTGCATTTCAGGGGTCATGCCCACACCGGTATCGCTTACTGAAATCATAACCAATTGGCCTTCCTTGTGCGCATAAACCGTGATCACCCCTTCCTTGGCAAACTTATTGGCGTTGCTAATCAGGTTACGCAGGATGAAACGCATGGCATTGATATCTGATTTTACAAACAGATCTTCATCTACCAGGTTCACCATAATATTCGATTTCAGCGAAGACATGACCTCAAAGCTCTTGAACATATTGCTCACGAGGGTGCGCACATGTACTTTTTCTGTTTCTACCCCTCTGCCCCGCATCTGCATGGAACCCCAGTCTACCAGGTTGTTCAGCAGTTCCACGGTACCATCAATTTGCTTGCCTGCCATATTCATCAGTTCCACAGAATCCTGCTGACTGAGAATTTTACGTGCGTTCAGTTCAATGATAGACTTCACCGCACCGATCGGATTACGCACGTCGTGGGCAATAATACTGAGAATCCTGTTCTGCAGTTCCATCTGTTGCTGCAGTTTAATACGCTGCTGCTCCAATTGTTTATTCAGCAGGTTCTGGTCCAGTAGTTTAACTACCTGGCGGGCCAGCGACTGCAATGTATAGATTTGTTCTTCGTTTAATGTTCCGGGTCTGGTATCAAATACGGCAATCGTGCCCATTTTAAATCCATTGCTGTTGATCAGCGGGACACCTGCATAAAAACGGATAAAGGGATCCCCGGTTACAAGCGGGTTATCTAAGAAGCGTTCATCCTGTGTGGCATCATTCACTTCAAACACCAGGGCGTCTGTGGCAATGGTATGCCCGCAAAAAGAAATATTCCTGGGAAATTCAGTAGCATCGATCCCAACCCTGGCTTTAAACCACTGTCGCTGCGCATCAATAAGCGAAATCAATGCAATCGGGGTACGGCAAATAGTGGCAGCCAGCTTAACTACATCGTTGAACTCATCTTCGTATGAAGTATCGAGTACCTCATACCGATAAAGCTCTCTCAAACGCCGTTGGTCGTCGGATGGTATTTGGGGAGGTACCATAAAAAGATTGATTTGCTTTAACGGCTCGTTCCTTTTTCGCATTAAAAATGGACTTTTCCGGTTCTTTAACGCAGAAATGAGCAGTTTATTGGATGGAACAGGTAAATATTCTGCAATTATTTGCAGCATATTTACCTATTAATCAACCATTTAGATCAAATCCCAAGCAGCCAATATTTCTTCAGTATGATTTTTTGTGTCTGGTTTGGCGATGATTTTACGGATTACGCCGGTTTCGTCTATCAGGAAAGTAGTACGGGTAGTGCCCATATAGGTTCTTCCCATAAATTTCTTTTCGCCCCAGAGATTGTATTTATCTACGATCTTTTTTTCTTCGTCGGATACCAATGGAAAAGGAAGTTCAAACTTTTCTTCAAATTTTTTATGACTCTTTACACTATCTACACTCACACCCACTACCTGAAACCCTTTTTTTAACAAAGTGCTGTAATTGTCTTTCAGGTTACAGGCCTGAGCGGTACAACCCGGCGTATCGTCTTTAGGATAAAAATACAGAACCACTTTTTTGCCCTTGAAATCGGCCAGAGAAATGGCCTTTCCATTCTGATCAAGTGCTTTAAACGCAGGCGCTTTGCTGCCTTCTTTTAATACTGCCATGTTGTTTTTTTTATTGGTGCACGTTGTTTTGGCAGTTTTGAAACCAAGATTTAACCAATGGTTTGCTCATCCCGCCTTACATTTGTGCAATTTATTCAAATATCATGCCCAAAGATCAATCTATCAAATCAGTTCTCATTATAGGTTCCGGACCAATCATCATCGGACAGGCCTGTGAGTTTGACTATTCCGGCTCTCAGGCTGCAAGAAGCCTGCGCGAGGAAGGGATAAAAGTAGTACTTATCAACAGCAATCCGGCTACAATTATGACGGATCCAATGATGGCCGACAAAGTGTATTTGCTGCCATTAACGGCCGAAAGCATCGAAAAAATCCTGGAAGAGAATGAAATTGACGCGGTTTTACCTACCATGGGGGGTCAAACTGCGCTCAACCTTTGCAAGGAAGTGGAAGAACTGGGCATCTGGGAAAAATACAACTGCCGCCTGATTGGGGTGGATGTTGCCGCCATTGATACAGCAGAAGACCGGGAAAAATTCCGTCAGCTGATGGTTAAAATAGGGATGGCCGTGGCCCCCAGCCATGTTGCCAACAGCTTTCTGGAAGGAAAAGAGTTTGCCCAGGAGATCGGATTCCCACTGGTAATCCGCCCTTCATTTACCCTGGGAGGAACGGGGGGTGGTTTTGTTCACTCCAAAGACGAACTGGATGCCGCACTTGAAAAAGGTCTGAAAGCTTCTCCTATTCACGAAGTATTGGTAGAAAAAGCGGTTTTGGGCTGGAAAGAATACGAACTGGAACTGTTGAGAGACTGCAATGATAATGTAGTAATCATCTGTACCGTTGAAAACCTGGATCCGATGGGGGTTCATACCGGGGACTCCATTACAGTGGCTCCTGCCATGACCTTAAGCGATACTGCCTTCCAGGAAATGCGTAATAAAGCGATCCTGATGATGCGCTCCCTGGGTAATTTCACCGGGGGATGTAATGTGCAGTTTGCCCTGAATCCGGAAACCGAAGAACTGATTGCTGTGGAAATCAATCCAAGGGTGAGTCGTTCTTCCGCACTGGCATCCAAAGCAACCGGTTACCCTATTGCAAAAATTGCGGCTAAGCTGGCAATTGGGTACAGCCTGGACGAACTGAAGAACCAGATCACCAAAACCACTTCTGCTTATTTTGAACCTGCCCTCGACTATGTAATTGTAAAAATGCCCCGCTGGAACTTTGATAAGTTTAAAGGCGCCAACGATACCCTGGGTTTGCAGATGAAGAGTGTGGGCGAAGTGATGGCCATTGGCAGAAGTTTTGCCGAAGCGCTGCAAAAAGCCTGTCAGAGCCTGGAAAATGAAGCAGTAGGACTGGGTTATTATGGAAAAAGCCTCATGAAGAGCGAAGAATTGGTTGAGTACATCAAGATCCCGAAATGGGATCGCGTATTCCGCATCAAAGATGCACTGATGCAGGGCTCTACTGTTAAATCCATTGCACAGGCTACCGGAATTGACAGGTGGTTCCTGTACCAAATACAGCAGATCTGCACGATAGAAAAGGATATGGCGCAGTACAGCCTGGAAACACTCCCTGCCGCACTACTGAAAGAGGCCAAGAAAGCAGGCTTCTCCGATATTCAAATCACCAAAATCCTTTCAGGCAATTGCACAGAAGACGAAGTGTATGAAAAAAGAAAGGCGCTGGGAATCACCCGTATTTATAAAATGGTGGACACCTGCGCTGCCGAGTTTGAGGCCAAAACACCTTACTTCTACAGCAGTTTTGAAGGATAATCAATTTATTTTATTTAAAAAGGCTGCCTCTTTTGGCAGCCTTTTTAATTTACTGTACAATATTTGCAGTTAAGCTGCATAAATATGGCAAAAGAACATAACCAGATTTTTCAGACCAGTAACCCAACGCGATGGCAGCGCTTTAAATGGGCCAGCCGTTTATTGGCATTTTTTCTTTTCATAGCAGTGCTGGCCGTTGTTATAGCCATACGGACGGCTTATATGCCGAATATCCCCATTCTTCAAAGCAGTACATTCAAAAAAATACTGGAGTCGCCCGAAACCACCGATTCCATAGCTAAAGAATACCAGGGATTCCGAAAATTCATCGACAACAAATGGGCCCGAAAGAACGGGGCTGGCCAATATGAACGCGAAGACGTTATTCCGGTAGCCGGACAGTTCAGCAGTGATCTGGGCGTCAGAGCGGCTTTTTATGTAGACTGGGATCCGCAGGCTTTCTTCTCGTTGAGAAGAAACATCAGCAAAATCAACCTTGTTTTGCCCGAATGGTTCTTTTTTGATCCGGAAGGCGACTCCATGGTGGTACGCAGAGAAAAAAGAGGTTATGACCTGATTAAAAAAGCCCGGGGGTTGAGGGTAATGCCGATGCTTACCAACAACATCAATGGCAATTGGAACGGCAACGTAATCCACAGGATTCTCAACAACAAAACAAAGCGGGAAAAACTGATTAATGATTTATACAGGCATATTAAATCTGAAGGATTTGCAGGTGTTAATATTGACCTGGAAGAATTGATTGAAGATGACAACAGCATACTCTCTGATTTTCAGAAAGAGCTCTACGAGAAATTTCATGCCAACGGATTGCTTGTTTCGCAGGATGTAATGCCGTTCAACGAGGATTACGATTATCCAACATTGTCCAGGTACAACGATTACCTGTTCCTGATGGCCTACGATCAGCATACATCAGGTACCAGGCCCGGAGCAATCAGCAGCCAGAAGTGGATTGAAGCAGCGGTAGACCAGATGGCACAGCATGTCCCTACAGAAAAAATAGTGCTTTGTATTGCCGGTTTCGGTTACGACTGGCCACAGGGAGGAGAAGGCACCGATGTTACCTATCAGCAGGCTTTAAGTATTGCAAAAGAAAACGGAAGCCAGATTACTTACGATAATGATTCCTATAATCTGTATTTCAAATACACAGACAATGCCCGGCATGTAAGAGAAGTCCACTTCACAGATGCCGCCACCAATTTTAACACCATACGGTTTTCCACTGAATACGGGCTGGCCGGAACTTCTTTGTGGCGGATGGGAAGTGAAGACAGCAGGCTCTGGGATTTTTATCACCTGCCCCTGGATAAAGCTTCCGCACATCAGTTCAATTTTGAGGAATTCAGCAGGGTAAAAAGCAGCAATGACGTGGATTTTATGGGTGAGGGGGAAATCCTTGACGTGATTTCGACACCCACACCGGGAAAAATCAGAACCGAGCTGGATACATCGTGGATGCTGATCAGTGAACAGTTCTACGACACACTGCCTTCTATGTTTGTTGTAAAACAATTCGGGAAATCAGATGCCAAAAAAATGGTACTCACCTTTGATGATGGCCCGCATCCTAAATACACAAGACAGATTCTGGATATTCTGGATCACTACAAAGTGGTGGCCAATTTCTTTGTAGTGGGGATTGAAGCGGAGAAAAACATTCCGCTCATTAAAAGAATTTACAACGCAGGGCATGAGCTGAGTAACCACACTTTTACCCACCCCAATATGGCCACTGTTAGTAAACAGCGGGCCTTTCTGGAAATGGATGCCACCAGGCTCCTGCTGGAAGCGGTAACCGGCCGGAGTACCATCATGTTCCGCGCTCCCTACAATGCAGACAGCCGGCCGGAAACCATGGAAGAGCTGGTGCCGGTGGCATTGAGCAGAACCAAAAACTACCTGACCATCGGCGAAAACATTGACCCGCTCGACTGGCAGGCCGAAGAAGTGAAAGACTTTAATGCCGACAGTATCTTTAACCGGGTGGTAAGGATGAAAGACAATGGCAACATCATTTTACTCCACGATGCAGGGGGTAACAGAAGCGCCACGGTGGAAGCCCTTCCCAGAATCATCGAATACTTTCATAAAGAGGGGTACACATTTACCACGGTAGCCGACCTGATGGGTAAAACCAGGGACGATGTGATGCCCCCTGTGCCCAATTATAAAGGCAATTACCTGCTGCAGTTCAATTATTTTCTGGCAGAAGCAGGCTATTATTTTGGAAAAATCTTCAATGCTGTTTTCATACTGTTCCTGGTGCTGGGTAGTATCAGACTGGGGGCGCTATTGGTATTTTCAACCCTGCAGAGAAGAAAGAAGAAAAAAGAGGTGACAGCCGGAAAAGCAGATGCCGGACTGGTGTCGATCATTGTGCCGGCTTATGGTGAAGAAGTAAATGCAGTAAGCTCCTTACAAAACCTGCTGCGCTGCGACTATCCCAACTTCAACATCATTTTTGTGAATGATGGAAGCAGAGATAAAACCCTGGAGCGTGTTACCGCCGCATTCAACAATCATCCCAAAGTAACTATTTTGGATAAACCCAATGGCGGGAAAGCTTCTGCATTAAACTACGGCATTGCCTCCACCAACGCAGCGCTGGTGGTCTGCATTGATGCGGATACCAAACTGAGGCCCGATGCGGTAAGCAAGCTGGTACAACACTTCGATAACGAGGATGTGGGTGCTGTGGCCGGAAATGTAAAAGTGGGGAATGAAAACAACCTGATTACCCGCTGGCAGGGTATTGAATACATCACCAGTCAGAATATAGACCGGCAGGCCTTCGGGTATTTCAACGGAATCACGGTAGTACCCGGTGCAATCGGGGCTTTCAGAAAGCAGGCTATTAAAGATGCCGGTGGCTTTACCTCGGATACCCTGGCGGAAGATGCAGATCTTACCGTTCGAATCCTGCGCTGCAAGTATATTATCCTGAATGAAAACAATGCAGTTGCCATGACGGAAGCGCCGGAAACCATGAAAATGTTTATGAAACAGCGATTCAGGTGGACTTTTGGCGTTTTGCAGACATTTTGGAAAAACAGGGATGCATTGTTCAACCAGAAGTACAAAATCCTGGGCTTTATTGTGCTCCCGGATATATTACTTTTTAAATATATCATGCCGGTTTTTGCACCATTTGCCGATCTGCTGATGCTGATAGGATTGCTCACCGGAAGTGCAGGTGAAATAGGTCTTTACTATGCCATTTTTATGTTCCTGGATATTGTGGTTGCGGCCCTCGCCTTTTACTACGAAAAGGAACCGGCCTGGAAGCTTGTTTGGCTGATTCCACAGCGGATTATTTACCGTTGGCTGCTCCTGATTGTATTGTTCCGGACACTGCGCAAAGCTGTTCAGGGGGAGCTGCAACATTGGGGTGTACTGAAAAGAACAGGAAATGTACAGGATGCCATCTAAAAAACGCTTTACTTTGCATCACTTTAGCGAAAAAACATACTATGAAACTGAAAGACATACAGGTACTGAATGAAAAGGAAACAAGGGGTGGATTTGGCGAAGGCATACACGAAATCGGCAAGGAAAACCCCAATGTAGTAGTACTTACTGCAGACCTGGCCGGTTCTTTGAAACTGGGGCCATTCATCAAAGATTTCCCGGATCGTTTTGTACAGTGCGGTATTGCAGAAGCCAATATGATTGGAATTGCAGCTGGTATGACCATCGGGGGTAAAATTCCTTACACAACCACATTTGCCAACTTCAGTACCGGTCGTGTATACGACCAGATTCGTCAAAGTGTAGCTTATAGTGATAAGCATGTAAAAATCTGCGCCTCTCATGCAGGACTTACACTGGGTGAAGACGGTGCTACGCACCAGATCCTGGAAGATATCGGATTAATGAAAATGTTACCGGGCATGACCGTGATCGTACCCTGCGATTTCAATCAGACAAAAGCGGCTACGAAGGCAATCGCGGCACACGAAGGTCCGGTATACCTGCGTTTCGGCAGACCCAAATGGCCTAATTTCACCAAGGAAGACGGAAGTGATTTTGTAATCGGCAAGGCACAAAAATTAAGCGAAGGAACAGATGTTTCCATTTTTGCCTGCGGGCATATGGTTTGGAAAGCCATCGAAGCCGGAAGAATTCTTGAAGAAAAGGGCATCAGTGTTGAACTGATCAACTTACATACCATCAAACCATTAGACGAAGCAGCCATTATTACCTCCCTCTCCAAAACAAAATGTGCAGTTACCGTAGAAGAGCACAATGTAATTGGGGGAATGGGAGATGCTGTAGCGCAGGTAGCTGCAAAAAATTGCCCTGTGCCTATTGAATACATTGGTACCAAAGATACATTTGGTGAAAGTGGAAAGCCCACAGAATTACTGACCAAGTACGGTCTGGATACACCGTTCATTGTTGCAGCTGCTGAAAAAGCAATCTCCAGAAAATAGTTTTTTTCATAATAAGTCTTCAAAAACCGCAACAATATTGTTGCGGTTTTTTATTTACCTTACCTAACCTTTAACTACAAAAAAATCTTTAGAATTCAGTAACTTGTAAATGAAACAATATCCTTTTACGGCTGCTGCAAACAGTTGAGCCTCCCCCATTTTCTCAGCAAGGAAACTGTACAATGAACATTACATTCAACCATAAACAATTCAATAATCTTTTCCCGTTTCATATATTGATTGATCAAAATGGAAGAATTACCGGCTACGGAAAAACACTGGCCAAACTGGTTAATCTTCCTACCGGCGCTTTATTTTTTGATCAATTCAAAATAGTAAGGCCGGAAGGTGATATCCACCGGTTTGAACACCTGCTGCAACACATGGATCAGCTACTGGTCATTGAAATCAATCCGTCAAAGCGTATTCAACTAAAGGGGCAGTTTGAACTGTTGACCGATACAAAAGAGATTGTATTTGTAGGTTCTCCCTGGTTCAACTCCATGGAAGAGGTAAACGATCACAACCTCAGCGTTGAAGACTTTGCTATTCACGATCCTTTGATAGATCTGTTGTATGTACTGAGAACACAGGAAAATATTACGGAAAAAGTGAAGAGCCTTTTATCTACGATCAACGCACAGCGCAAGGATCTGAAAAAGCTTTCTGCCATTGCAGAAGAGAGTACAAATGCTGTGATTATTACGGATAAGGAGGGCAGAATAGACTGGGCCAATAAAGCGTTCACCAGAATCACCGGATATACGCTGGAAGAGGCAAAGGGTGAAAAACCGGGAAACATCTTACAGGGGCCGGACAGCAGCGGGGAGGCGATCGCTTACCTCAAGACCCAGATAAAAAACCAGCAGCCTTTTGTTTGTGAGCTGATCAACTATCACAAAAGCGGGAAACCCTACTGGATCAGGATAAACGGGCAGGTTTTGTTCGACCAGCATGGCGAACCTGCCGGTTTCTTTGCAGTGGAGGAAGATATCTCCGATGAAAAAGAACAGGACCGAAAGCTAAAAGCTTATGATGAACGTTTCAGAAAAGCGTTGGAGAAAATCGGAGACAATGTATGGCAACACAATTATCAAACAGGGGTCACAGAGTTCTCCCACAATAATGCAGAGCTCAGGGATTTTCTTAACCTTAACAGAGGACAAGATGGTTTATGGTTGCTGAATGTTCACCCGGATGATAAGGCAATTTTGCGGGAAAATGACCGGAAATACGATAATGGGCTGATTGATCACCACAGCATTGAATACCGTATAGTTAACTCAAAAGGAGAAACCCGCTGGGTAATGGACAGGGGTGTTATTACTGAAACAGACAGCAATGGTAAGGCAATCCGGATCACGGGAACACATACGGATATCACTAAACTGAAAGAAGCAGAATCTGCATTTGAATCTCAAAGGAGTTTTTATGAAAGCATCCTGAATAGTATCCCAATGGATATAGCTGTGTTTAACAACACACATCACTACCTGTTTATCAATCCGGTTGCCATCAGGGATCCTGAATTGCGGAAATGGATGATTGGGAAAAGGGATGAAGACTATTGTGTTTACAGAAACCGCCCGCTGAGGATTGCAGAAGACCGAAGGGCCTTTTTTAATAAAGTGATGGAGTCAAAGCGCCTGCAGTCGAGGGAAGAAATGTTGCCCCAACCGGATGGCAGTAAGAAATACTTCATCCGGAATATGCATCCGGTGTTGGATGAAAAAAACGAAGTAAAACTGGTCATTGGTTACGGCCTGAATATAACCGACCGGAAAATCATAGAAGAACAACTTCAGCTTAACGAAAAGCGGTACAGGGATCTGTTTAATTACAGCCAGGCATTGATTTGCACACACGATATAACCGGAAATATGCTTTCGGTTAATCCGGCTATCTGTGCTGCGTTGGGCTACATGCAGGAAGAGCTTATCGGAAAGAATATTAAGGATTTTGTTCCCGCAACAAGAAGAGATCAGTTCGATGGTACCTACCTGAAAGAAGTGATTGAGTCTGGTAAAGCGGAGGGCGTATTTATAGTAGTCAGTAAAAGCGGAAAAGAGATTTACCTGCTCTTCCAGAACTATAAAGTGGAGGAAGAAGGAGCTACACCTTACATAATCGGATTTTCCCAGGATATTACCAAACGCGTGGAAGCAGAAAGGGAATTGATCAAGGCCAAAGAGGCTACGGAAAAAGCAAGTAAGGTGAAGGAGATTTTCCTGGCTAATATCAGCCATGAAATCCGCACCCCAATGAATGGCATCATAGGCATTGGCGGCTTACTGCTTAAAACCAACCTGAGTCCCAAACAAGCCGACTATACCAAGCTGATACTGGAATCGGGCAATAACCTGCTGCATATTGTAAACGATGTGCTGGATCTCACTAAAATTGAATCCGGTAAAATTGAATTGGAACATATTCCTTTTGATCTTGCGCATAAGATCAATGTAACGATCAGTACCTTTACTTTCAAAGTGGAAGAAAAAGGGCTGAAGCTTTATTTCATCAATAAACTGGCCCCGGATACAGTACTGGTGGGAGATCCGTTCAGGCTGGGGCAGGTGCTCAACAACCTGATCGGAAATGCCGTTAAGTTTACGGAGAAGGGAAGTATAGAAGTCTGCGCAGAACAGGTCAGTGATGATCCCAGGCAATCACTGTTTGAGTTCAGGGTAAAAGATACCGGTATCGGTATTGCCGGGGATCAGCTTCCATTGATATTCGACGAGTTTGTGCAGGCGTCAACCGATACCAGCCGTAAATATGGAGGAACAGGGCTCGGCTTGTCTATCTCAAAGAACCTGGTTCAATTGCAGGGCGGTACAATCCGTGTAGAAAGTACACAGGATGTGGGTACTACTTTTATTGTAACCCTTCCCTATCAGAAGGGCGACAAATCGATGCTAAAGCCCGCATATTCCGAAATCCGTGTAACCGATACCATGGATAAAAAACGAATCCTGGTTGCCGAAGATGTAATCATTAATCAGATTATTGTAAAACAGATTCTGGAAGATTGGGGGCACGATGTAGTAATAGTAGAAAACGGCCAGGAAGCGATTGATCAGCTGAAAAGAAAGGATTTTGATCTCATATTGATGGATATTCATATGCCTGTAACAGATGGTTATGAAGCAACACAGATCATCCGGAAAATGAGTGATAGTGCCAAAGCATCCATACCCATTGTTGCATTAACTGCCAATGCTTTTAAAAACGAAATTGACCGTTTTTCCGAGGCGGGTTTTAATGATTACATCACCAAACCTTTCACCGAACAAAAACTGTTTCGTTGCATGGTAAATTTGCTACAACCAGATGTTCAGCCTGCCGGGGCCGAAAAGGAAAAAACAACGATTCGGTCGTTGGAAACGGCGAAGCCTTCGGAAAAACTTTATGATGTTACAGGTTTGGTGGGCGCCGATCCGGATGAAAACGATCGCGGGTTCATCCGCGAAATAGCTTCTGTATTTGTAAAAAATACCAGGATAGATCTTACAGCACTCCGCAAAGCGGTTGCAGCCAACAGTATCAATGATGTTTACCAGATCAGTCACCGGATGAAATCTTCCATTTACAACCTGGGCATCAAAGAGATATTCAAAATAATTGAGTGTATAGAATTTTACGCAAAGAGCAAGGAAGAAACAGAAAAAATACCTGCACTCACTGAGGAACTGGCCAACTACCTCGATAAGGTATTTGTTCAGATCAGCCAGGATTATGAACTTACATAAAGAAGGGTGATCTATGGTGCAAGGCGTTCGCGCTTCCATTGCTGACCGGGCTGCAATGTATATTGCAGGCGGTCGTGCAGGCGACTGGCTCTACCCTGCCAGAACTCAAAGCTTTCCGGAATCACGATGTAACCACCCCAATGTTCAGGACGGGGCACCTGGTTTTCGTCGGGATACTGCTCAGTTATTTTTTTGAAATTATCTTCCAGAAATTGCCTGCCAGGAATCACCTGGCTCTGTGGCGAAACCCAGGCGCCGATCCTGCTTCCCGGAGGGCGGGAATGGAAATACGCATCACTGTCTGCAGCAGCGATTTTTTGAGCAATTCCTTCAATCCTGATCTGGCGCTCCAGTTCCTTCCAGAAAAAGAGCAATGCAACATGCTGATTCGCTGCTATCTCCTGTCCTTTGGCGCTGGAATAATTGGTAAAGAACACAAACCCTTCGTGCGTGTATCCCTTCAATAATACGATCCTCGCTGAAGCTCTGCCCGCGGTATTCACTGTTGCAAGGGTCATGGCATTCACTTCATCAATTTCGGCACTGGTGACTTCTTCCCACCAGGAAGTAAACTGCTCGAAAGGATTAACGGACGCGTCTGCTTCGTCGAAGGATTTCAGCATATAATCGCGCCGGATATCGGCTATTGAACTGGACATACGCACTTTTTTTGCAAAGTTAGCCGTATTTCAGTAGATTATTCTGTTATATCCATCTTACTCATCTCATGCTTACTGGAGATATAGGTATATACCGCCGGAATAACCAGCAGGGTCAGCAATAAGGAAAACAGAATACCACCCACAATAACAATACCCAATGGAATACGGCTGGTGGCAGCGGCCCCGATGCTCAATGCAATAGGCAATGCACCTAATGCAGTAGCAAGACTGGTCATCAGGATCGGGCGCAATCGTTGCGTAGACGCTTCAATCACCGCTTCCATTTTTGGAAGGCCGATTTCTCTTTTCTGATTGGCAAACTCCACAATCAGGATGCCATTCTTGGTTACCAGGCCAATCAGCATGATCATACCAATCTGAGAAAATATATTGATGGTTTGATCAAAGAGCCACAAACAGAGTAATGCGCCGGCCAGCGCCAGCGGTACCGTAAGCATAATAGTGAAAGGATCCTTAAAGCTTTCAAACTGGGCGGCCAATACCAGGTAAATCAGCACCAGGGCCAACCCAAATGCGAAACTGGTATTAGAGGAACTTTCTGCATAATCCCTGGAAGGTCCGTTCAATGCGGTTTTAAAACTTTCATCCAGCAAACGCTGTGAAATGGCTTCCATGGCTTTAACCCCATCCCCGATGGTTTTGCCCTCAGCCAGTGACGCAGAAATAGTGGCGGCCTTGAAACGATTGTAATGATATAAGGTAGGCGGATTGGAACTTTCTTCCAGTTTTACAACAGCACTCAATGGAATTCTTTCTCCGCGGTTATTTCTCACATACAGTTTTTCAATGTCGGCCGGCTTTTGTCTTTCTCCGTATTCTACCTGCGAAATCACCTGGTACTGTTTACCATTCATGATGAAATAAGCCAGCCTTCTTCCGCTGAATGCACTGGAAACAACATCCGCCACATCTGCAGTAGATAAGCCAAGGTCCTTTGCCTTAATGCGATCAATCGTAATCTGCAATTCAGGTTTATTGAATTTCAGGTTCACGTCTACATTCTGGAAAGTTTTATCTTTTCTGGCTTCTTCCAGGAATTTAGGAATAATCGATTTAATTTTTTCAAAATCGAGGTTTTGCAGAATGTACTGAACCGGAAGTGACCCCCTTGATCCCAAACCCACAGAAATGGTTTGTTCTTCTACCGGAAATATCCGGGCATTATTGATCTGGTTTAATTTCTTACCAATTTCTTTGGCAATTTCTGACTGGCTGCGGTCCCGCTGATCAGGCTCCACCAGCCTGATCCTCGCAGTACCTGAATTGACGCCGCCCGAACCTCCAAAGCCCGGAACAGCAGCAAATACAAACGATTTTTCAGGAATGGAATCCATCAGGTAGCCTAGTAATTTATCGCCGGTTTCCACCATATATTGATAACTGGATCCTTCCGGTCCGGTCATCTGAAAGCGGATACTGCTTCTGTCTTCCAGCGGGGCCAGTTCACTTTGCAGGTCCTTGCCTATAAAAATGATTCCCACCAGGCAGGTAGCAATAATCACCCATGCCATCCAGCGAACCCGCAGAAAAGCGGTGAGTAATTTTCTATAACCCGACTCCATGCCACTGAAGAAAGGTTCTGTCATTACATAAAACTTACCATGCCCCGCATTCTTTCTATTCAGTACCACATTCAACACCGGGGTGATGGTTAATGAAACAAATGCCGAGATCAGTACGGCTGAGGCCACTACAATACCAAACTCACGGAACAGGCTTCCTACAAAACCCTGCAGGAAAATGACCGGCAGGAACACTACGGCCAGTGTAATAGAGGTAGAGATTACCGCAAAGAAAATTTCCTTACTGCCTTCCAATGCCGCTTTCCTTATCGGAAGCCCCCCTTCCAATTTCCGGAATATATTTTCCGTGACCACAATTCCGTCATCCACCACCAGACCGGTTGCCAATACAATACCCAGCAGGGTCAGCACATTCACCGAGAAGCCTGCAATATACATGATGAAAAAAGTAGCAATCAGTGAAATCGGAATATCAATCAGCGGACGAATTGCAATCAGCCAGTTACGGAAGAAGAAGAAGATCACCAGTACCACCAGTGAAAAAGAAATCAATAAGGTTTCTTCTACCTCTTTAATGGAGTTCCTTACATTTTGTGTCTGATCAATAAGGGTGGTTAATTTAAAATCTCCTTTCTCCGATTTCTGAATGTCGGCCAGGCGTTTATAAAACTCATCGGCAATTTTAATATAGTTGGCTCCCGGTTGGGGAATAATGGCCATACCTACTGCATTCACCCCGTTCAATCTCCAGCTGAACTCATACTGTTCAGGGCCAATTTCCACTTTGGCGATATCAGACAACCGCACGATACCGGTCGCATCCTGGCGGATGATCAGGTTCCTGAAATCTTCTTCCGAAGTTAAGCGACCCAGTGCGCGGATGGTGAGTTCTGTATTATCTCCATAAATTTTACCGGAAGGAATTTCAACGTTCTCTGTATTCAACGCAGTACGGATGTCACTAAAAGCAATATTGAATGCATTCATTTTATCCGGATTGATCCAAAGCCGCATGGAAGGGCGTTTTTGTCCGAATATATTTACTGCACTTACTTCAGGTATGGTTTGCAGCCTCTCCTGCAATACGTTTTCTGCATATTCACTTAACTCCAGCAAGCCCTTGGTTCCACTTTGTACCGCCAGCATAATAATGAAATCGCTGTTGGCGTCGGACTTACTTACAACAGGGGGTGCATCTACATCCTGCGGAAGATTTCTTACCGCCTGGCTCACTTTATCCCGCACATCATTGGCGGCGGCCTCCAGATCTTCATCAATATTGAATTCTACGGTAATATTACTGGCGCCATTTGAACTGGAAGAGGAAATACTCCGGATACCGGGAATCCCGTTGATGGATTTTTCCAGCGGTTCGGTAATCTGGCTCTCAATGATATCTGCATTCGCTCCCGCATAAGAGGTCCTTACGTTTACGACAGGCGGATCGATGGCAGGATATTCCCGCACGGCTAAAAAACTATATCCAACCACTCCAAACAAAACGATGAGGATATTCATCACCGTTGCAAGTATCGGTCGCTTTAATGCTAATTCAGATATATTCATTGTGTGAGGGTGCTGGGTTCTACTGTTTTACTAATTCATTCAGTTGCTTCACGCTTCTTACCTTAACATCAGATTTGGAGCGAACAAACAATACACCGGTTACTACTACACTGTCGCCCGGATTGATGCCATCAATTATTTCTGTTGTTCCTGCATTGCGGATACCGGTTTCTACGTCCACAAAAACACCTTTCCCGTCTTTTACCACAATCAGTTTCTTGGCAGTGGCATCCGGGATAATGGCATTGGAAGGAACCAGGATGCTTTTCTTTCCGATACCGGTTTGCAGGTATACCTTCACAAAGGTTCCGGGATTAACCGGGCTTCCTTCCAGTAACGCCCTTACTTTAAGGTTACGGGTGGTAGCATTGATCTGCGGATCGGTTGCAATCACTACTGCTTTTCTTTTGGTGTTGCTTTCATTAGATTGGATGCTTACCGCTCCGCCCTTTTTGATGAGATTGGTATAGAGTTCAGGCACATTGAAATCTATCTTCACCTGATCTACCTGCTGAAGGGTAGATAACAAAGTGGTTGGGCTTACATATGCGCCGGGGCTGATCTGCCTCAGGCCAAGTATACCGTCAAAAGGCGCTTTGATCACCGTTTTATCAATCTGGGCCTGTGTCACTGCCAGGTCGGCCTGAAAGCTGTTTACCTGATTCAGGGCCAGGTCGTAATCGGCCTGGTTAATCCCATTGATCGCCAGCAATTTTTTCAATCGCTGTTCGGTTTTTTGGGCCATCTCCAGTAATACCCTGGTTTTTTTGAGGCTGGCCTGAAGGTCAGCATCGTTGATTCTCGCCAGTACCGTACCCTTCGTTACCCTGGCACCATCCGGAACATTCAGGTAAGTGAGTCTGCCACTGATTTCCGGTGTAATATTGATTGTTTCCATGGGAATCACTGCGCCGCTCACTTCCACAGTGCCGGAAACATCACTGCTACCTGCTATAATTACATCTACAATTGTTGGCCCCTGCGATTTATTGTTTTGTACAGGTGCGGCTTTTTTCTGCTTACAGGCAAAGAGAAAAACAGAAAAAGAAAGACCAATAATAATTTTTTTCAAAAGTTGGTTTTTTTGGAGGGAATAAAGATAGTTTATATTTAAACCCGACCCTCCATCAGTGATGAATGGCCGAGGGTTCAATATTATCACCCGAACAGGCAGTCCGGATCCTGCTTACTCGTCTTTCCGGCGATACAATCCCCCCCTCCAGTTGAACCGGGAAGATTTAAATATTTCAAGGTTTTTTGTGATCCAATAACCCAGCTCCAGGTCGTTCAGGATTTTAACCAGTTCATAATCTGGCCGGAACCTGCGCATAAAAGTATCCAGATCGGGAGACTGCAGTTTGGTGATTTTACGGACAAATTGTTTGGAGAAACGGCTGTTTACATAATTCTCCTGCTCCTGTTCAATCAACCGTTGCTGCAGGGTGAGGATACTGCGGTTGTGTTTAACACGGAACATATTAATAATACTTTCCAGGTCAAAACCAACCGTTGCACCGGGGTTATAAGTAGGATTCCTGACAATACCCAGTGTGGGCTTTTTAAAATTAAATACTTTGGCATAGTCCTGCCTGTTCATCATGGAATCGTAGCGGTAATAACTGTTCCGCACTTTCACCGCAGGTAATTCAGTTGCCCGCACATGAATCATGACGTTGAAATGATCCGGGTTACTAATGGTATCCACCGCGTATTTCATGGTGGTCTTCCCAATCATAGAGAACCAGATGGAATCCTTTACCGGAACAACCAGCAGGTACCTTCCTGTGGAATCGGTGATGGTGCCCCGCCCGGAAGAACTCTGAACAGCTACAGCCTCCAGCGGGCGCCGGGCGGAGATATCATACACTGTACCACTAATAGTGGTAAATTGCGCAGATATTGAACCAGGCAGTGCGGCTGATAACAGCAAGATGAACAAACTATAAATACCCAACCTGATTCTCAAGTGCAATTTATTAAGTTGTAATATTAAAGCAGCCGCTGCATAGTTCCTCCATTATTAGCCGAATTAACGAGTTTTTTGCAGTTTAAAACTTTGTTCCAAGTATATAGGGAAGCATCTTACGCCAGGTTGGCCAGTCGTGGGGAATATCACTGCCCCAAACATCCAGATCATTCCAGATACCTTTGTCGTAAAGGATCCTGGAAAATCTTCTGCCGGCTCCGGGATCTTCAAAACTGCCGCTGCCGGTATAGATATGTATATGATGACTGGCGCGGATTTTTTGGAGGTACCATTCATCATTCAGATTAGGAATATAGTGTTCGGGGCTGTTGAAGTATACCTGGTCGTCCCAGAATCCTTTCGTGTATTCGGTTAAATTGTACACACCGCTCATGCAAATAGCGCCGTTCAGGATATCGGGGCGTTTCAGAAAGAGATTCATCGCATGCAAGGCACCGAAGGAAGCGCCACAGGTATAGATCAATGTATCATTTCCTGTTTTGCTGCGAATGTAGGGCACCACTTCATTAAATACATATTCATTGAACTGGTTGTGGCGGATTGCTTTATGCCCGGGAAGCATTTCATTATTCATCCAGCTTTCCTGATTCATGCTGTTGATGCTAAATACCTGGAATTTACCGGCATCGATCATATACGCCAGGTCGCCTATCAGCTGAAACCGCTCATATTCGAGGTAATCTGCCGCCGCAGTAGGGATCATCAGCACCGCAAAACCACTGTTCCCATAACGGGCAATAGGCATGTCTGTTTGAACTGCCGTGCTGAACCAGGAGCTAAGTTCTCTGTTCATGACCATTAATTGATACAGCTCTTCCTGATTTCCTTCCAGAGATCCCTGTAACATTGGGCTGCATAGCTGCCTGCGGCAAAAATTTCCAGCGGCGCTTCATGTACACCCATTTTTTCCACATCGCTCAGGTAAGGAATATAATTTTTGAAGAAGAGTTTGTCTTTATAAAATTCGTTGATGATTTCATGGTGCATGTTTTTCCGATGGTCCACCATACTGAAAAAGCATTTGATCTTACCGGTGTCCACATCATTTTCTTTGCAGTAATGCATGACCGTTTCAAAGGAACGGATAGACAGGGTAGTAGGAATATTCGGCATCAGGATCCAGTCCGCACCCTGAAAAACAGCATCATGTAAACCAGAAATACCCGGAGGGCAATCCAGAAAAACAATATCATATTGCTTTTTAATGCCAGAAAGCAGGGAAGCGATTTTTTTCTTAGGCTGCTTCATATCACCTAACAGGATATCTGCGTGCCGCGAAGAAAGATCGGCAGGAATAATATCCAGGTTTTCGTACGAAGAATGCTGAATGGCATCTTCCAGTTCTATTTCGTTGCTCAGGATTTTCTTTGCCTCATTTTTAACGGAGGCACTAACGCCCAGGTAAAAAGAAGAAGAGCCCTGTGGATCCAGATCCCAGATCAATGTTTTGTATCCTTCTTTGGCAGATAGATAGGCCAGGTTGATGGAAGCGGCTGTTTTACCAACGCCCCCTTTCAGGTTGTACAATGCAATGGTAACCATGGTAACTGTTTTCGGGTGTAAAGGAAGATAGTAAATTTATAATAAGCCTCCCAATAAAAGGCAGCCCAGCACAATAAAAGGGGCAGGAATCCGGTTTAGCCGGAGGAGGTAGAAAGTGCCGGCAATGATACCAATATCCCAAACAGCGGCCCATTGGAACTCATATATATGAACAAAAACATTGTCTTTCATCAGGTAGACAGTAGAACCGGCCATAATACCCACTACAGCGGCATTGATGCCTTCCAGGGAGCGGTAGATCACCGCATATCTCTTCAGATTCTGCCAAACGGGAAAGAAGAAAAGCACCAACAACGCACTGGGCAGGAATATACCAATGGCGCCGATCAGGCTGCCCAGCAGGTGCATGGCATCGCCCTCCTCACTCAAAGCCATTCCACCGGTAAAGGCGGCGATGGAAAATACAGGACCCGGAATGGCCCTGACAATCCCCGAACCGGTGAGGAAGTCTTCCCGGTCAATTTTCAATACATCCCTTTTATTTTCCTGGATCCTTTTGGTTTGCGGACGGGTAACATACTGTTCGTACATCAGGGGAATCAGCACATCCCCTCCGCCAAATACCAGACTTCCAAAACGGTAATTGTTTTCAAAAAGGTTAATGGCCTTTCTGTTTTTCCAGTTTTCGGCAGTAGCTGTTTCCGACCAATAACCGGTAACGCCGAACAACAAAAAAAAGAGGAGGATATTACCCCAACTGATTTTTTTAGAGGGTATTTCTTTTTGAGGAATTCTTTTCTCACTGAAATTGGTGGCAATGCCTGCCAGCAGAATCAGTACAGGGAAAACCCAGGGCGTTTTAAAGGCAAGAAAAGTGGCGATCGTTGCCATTAGCGTGATCACCCTGGTGATGGTATTGTGTACGGAAATTCCGAATGTACGGTAGGCAGAGTAAGCGATAAAGCCAATGGCCATGGGTTGAATAAACTGGAAAATAGCGGCTTTTTTTTGCAGGCCCGCAAAATAATCCAATAAAAAGGACAGGCCGGTCATCAGGGTACAGGCGGGGAGTATCCAAACCAGTAAAGTGAGCAGCGCCAGCCAAACCCCACCACGTTTGTACCCAATCAGGGTAAGGGTTTGAGTGGAAGATGCCCCCGGCAATAACTGGCAGAAGCCATTGTATTCCAACAATTCTTTTTCAGTAAGATCCCTGCGTTCCTGTACAAATGTTTTCATCATCATACCCATATGACCCTGGGGGCCGCCGAAAGCGGTTAAGCTGTGCAGCAGAACCGACTTCAGAAAGGGTATGTGACGAAGCATGATCATTTCTTCAACCCGATTTCTCTCAAACGTTCATCCAGGTATTCACCTGCAGTGGCATCGGGATAAACTTTGGGGTTATTTTCATCCATACAGCTTTCCAAACAAGCCAGGCTCATTTCGCTTTTGGGATGCAAAAAAAATGGCATGGAAAATCTGCTGGTATGCCATAGTTCGCGTGCAGGGTTTACAACCCTGTGCGTTGTACTTCTGAGTTTATTATTGGTCAACCGCTGCAGCATATCGCCCACATTCACCACAATTTGCTCAGGTAACGATGTTACGTTCACCCATTCGCCCTGTTTGGTCAGGATCTGAAGGCCATCTGCCGAAGCGCCTACCAGCAGGGTAATCAGGTTAATGTCTTCGTGTTGTTCTGCACGGATAGCTGATTTCGGTTCGTGGATGATCGGAGGATAATGGATACAACGCAGGATGGAATTACCATCATTCACAAAATTGTCAAAATAATGCTCATCAAGGTCCAGGTAAAGAGCAATGGCCTGTAACAGGGCTTTACCGCTTTTTTCAAAACTGCGGTAAGCATTGAAAAGGGTCTCATTGAATGCCGGGATTTCCACCACTACCACATTATCCGGGTATTCCGGTTTAAGGGGGTGGTTGCTACCCACTGTCTGGCCATACTGAAAAAACTCTTTCAGATCGGGTGCATCGCTCCCTTTGGCATGTTCACGGCCAAAGCTGGTATAGCCGCGCTGGCCGGCCAGTCCGGCAATTTCATATTTCAGTTTTTTCTCCAGCGGCAGCGAAAAAAACTGCTGTACATAGGCATACTGATCTGCAATTAACTGATCGGGAATGCCGTGATTTTTCACGGCAACAAATCCAACTTCTTCATAAGCTTTTCCCAGTTCCTGAACAAACGCAGCTTTTTGGGCAGCAGATCCGGAAGTAAATGCTGCTAAGTCTACGATGGGTATGGCCATGGCATATCGTTTAAGGTGAGCAATAAATGATGCTGTAAAGTACGAAACTCCTTGTAATGTAGTGGCGGCGTGTATAAGCGGTTACATCCGAATTTTTTATTAACGCCTGCCGATGACTGGTTTACTTCTTCGATTTGGGTTTCCGGAGCGCGGACAGTTCATTTTTGATCTTCTCAATGTCTCTGCGGAGTGATGCTATCAGAACGCCCAGTTGTTCCACATCCTGTTGAGAGGCAATGCCATAATTGGGTATCTTATCGAGCATTTGCTGGTTGGAGCCGGTCTTTTGAAAAAAATAGCTAACCTCCACACCCAGAATCTCTGCAATCTGCATAAGCCTTTTGGCAGAAGGATCTGTTTCGTCCCTTTCAATTTTGGCATAGGCGCCGGCTGTTATGCCCAGCTCTGCACCCATATTGTCCTGGGTATAATCTTTTTGCTCCCTGAGTTTTCTGATGCGGTATCCAATTGATTCTTTCACTCATCAAATTTGAGAAAGCGTCCATTTTTAAGCTGTCTTTAAAGTGTATTTTGCGGTATTTTCAGTACATATATTGTCATTAAACAGCATATTTACACTTTAAAGACAGAAAAAGGCCTGAACCCATCCATGTATACATCTCCTGAAACAACCCGTCCAATGCCCTCACCCGGCACCAACAATCTGCATTTTCGTATGTTGAAGCATGAATACAGTTACAGTGCGGGAAGGAAATCGTCTGCATATGTGAACAATGGCAACAGGATGATGCAGGGAAGTGAAGCAGAGATCCTATTGGGTTTGTTACCTGTTTATGGAAACAAACTGGAATGCATTGGCCTCAGTCTTTGCAATGACATCAACAAGGGTACAGATGACCGGAACAACCTGCTTTTACCAAAGTTGAAGCTGGCTTATCAATTATTACAGGAAGGGGGGATCTTATTTGCAATTGCAGATGCCCGGCAGTATACCCATTTGAAATCGGCAATAGAACAGTTTTTTGGCAAAGAGCGCCGGGTTGCCGACTTCACCAATTACCAGTACAACAGTGAAGCGGCGATCATACAACACCTGCTGATCTTTTACAAAGGGGAAATGGAAGAAAGCAGTAAAGACCGGCTGACAGATTGCTTTTCCGGAAAACGGTTCCGCAACATGTTGCCGGCCGGCCTGATTCAGCATTGTATGTACATAGCCTGCAGTAAAAACGCTATACTGCTAAATGCAATCACCGGTTTTGATACAATGGCTGCACCCGTGCTGCAGTTGAATAACCTGGATAAGGGAAACCGGAAATTCCTGTTATTGTACCCAAACAATGCCACCGATGATTATACTGCCGGTCAGCTGATGCTTGCATTAGAGACAGATTTTGATTGTTACAGTCCGGGGGAGACCTTGTTTACCGGGGAATTATCCAGACAACTGAATACCCGCCTCCCGGTAAAGCAACTCAGGGAATATATCTGGTACACAGAAACGGGAACGGGTTTTATCGATAACTTTTTTTCACCGGAAGATCCTTATCTGTTGGGTATCCGGGATGGTATCGCCATTTACCTGATGTATGAATACGACGACGCCACTTTGCTGGATCAGGATTTTTTGTCAACGATGCAAACAGATGCCGGGCAACACATTATATATGCCCATCAATGCAGCCTTTCGGCAGAGTGCCTGCAAAGCAGGCAGATTCGATTTAAACAAATACCGGAAGATATCAGCAGGAATATTGATCCGGTTAATTTCCGTACACGCTTAAAAACTTGATCCGCATGATTTTTAACTGCTCCCAGTTATAATCATACTCCGCCAGTTCTTCCTGTGCAAGCTGGAGTGAAGAGGTTTCACAATTCTTGAAATATTCAATAATTTCTTCCTGGTCGGTTTCATCCAGCCATTCGTCGATGGCGTAATCCAGGTTCAGTCTTGTACCGCTTGCGGCAATGGTTTCCATTTCTTCCAGTAGTTCATCCAGCTTTAGGCCTTTGTTCCTGGCAATGGTTTCCAGTGGAATTTTTTTATCGACGTTCTGTATGATGTAGATCTTATTGCTTCCTGCATTGGCCACGCTGCGCATTACAAAATCATCGGGTTTCTCTATCTCGTTTTCCTCTACATATTTCGCAATCATATCTACAAAGGGTTTACCATATTTAATGGCTTTCCCCTTACTGACGCCCTGGCATTTTTCCATCTCTTCCAGGGTGGTAGGATATAGCGTAGCAGCATCCTGCAGTGAATTCTCAAGGAAAATCACAAACGGCGGCAGGCTTTTTCGCTTGGCTTCTTTCTGCCGCAGTTCCATGAGCATGGCGAACAGTTTCTCATCAGCGGCAGCGCCTGTTTGAGAAGCACTTTCGCCCTCATCATCATCAGCATTGGCGTCTTCAAATAAATTATTCAGCACAATCTTAAAGGAAGCGGGTTTTTTCAGAAACTTCTCCCCTTTAGGCGTCACTTTAATAAGGCCGTACTCTTCAATGTCTTTCTGCAACAGATTTTCGAGCAACATCTGGCGCACCAGGCTATTCCATAAGTGGGGTTCATTATCTTTACCAATACCAAACACGGGCAATGCATCGTGGCGGAACATGCTGATTTGCGGAGTAAGCCTGCCCATCAGTACATTCACTACATAATCGGTTACAAAGCGTCCATCCAATGCATTCACCACTTTCAATACATTTATCACATCATCTTTGGCTTCAATTTTTTCTTTAGGGTTCCGGCAGTTATCGCAGAGGCCGCAATTCGGCGTATCCCAGTCTTCTCCAAAATAATGAAGCAGGATTTTTCTCCTGCACACAGAACTCTCCGCATAGGCCACCATTTCATCAATCAGTTGTGCCCCAACCTCTCTTTCGCTCAAAGGCTTATCGCGCATCAGGTGTTCCAGCTTGGAAACATCTTTGTGCGAATAATATAGCACGCAAATGCCTTCCAGCCCGTCTCTTCCCGCACGACCGGTTTCCTGGTAATAATTTTCGATGGATTTGGGGATATTGAAGTGGATCACAAACCGGATATCCGGTTTATCGATCCCCATGCCAAAAGCAATTGTGGCAACAATCACCTGTACATCCTCATTCAGAAACTGATCCTGCCTGTCTGCACGAAGCTTCTGATCCAGGCCGGCATGATAAGCGACTGCTTTGATCTTATTGGCCACCAATAACTCTGCCAGTTCCTCCGTGGTTTTACGGTTAAGGGTATAGATGATCCCGCTTTTCCCCTTGTGCTGCGAAATAAATTTAACAATGCTCTTCACCGTTTGTTCCTTTTCAATCTTCGGTTGAATCTCGTAGTAAAGGCTGGACCGGTTAAAAGAGGATAGCAACACATCCGGATTACGCAGTCCCAGGTTTTTTACAATATCACTCTGCACCTTGGGCGTAGCCGTGGCTGTTAGAGCAATCACCGGAATTTCGGGATTGATGATATCCATCATTTCACGCAGGCGACGGTACTCCGGGCGAAAATCGTGTCCCCACTCCGAAATACAGTGTGCTTCGTCTACTGCAAAGAAGGAAATATTCAGGTCGCTGAAATACTCCAGGTTCTCCTGTTTGGTCAGGGTTTCCGGAGCAACGTATAATAATTTGGTTTTACCGCTGTTCAGATCGTCTTTTACCGCCTTGATCTGTCCTTTGTTGAGAGAAGAGTTCAGAAAATGGGCTACCTCGTCGTTTTCGCTGTATCCCCTTACCAGATCAACCTGGTTCTTCATCAGGGCAATCAGGGGCGAAACAACAATGGCGCAACCCGGCATAATCAAGGCAGGCAACTGATAGCAAAGACTTTTACCGCCACCGGTGGGCATGATCACAAATGTATCTTTGCCATCCAATAAGCTATTGATTGCTTTTTCCTGTGTACCCTTAAATTCCCTGAATCCGAAATATTGTTCAAGCGCCCCGTAAATATTGTAATCGTGAACAGGTCCTTTTTTGGCTGTTTTCCTGGCAGCAGGTTTTTTTTCAGCCGTTTTTTTGGTGGTTGCCATCTCTCAAAGTCAATTTTCTGAAGCTAGTGCGATCTATGCCTGTATAAGTTAAATAAAATATTCCTAAACCCCCTTAAAAACGTAACAAATTGTGACGAATGCCGGTAATTTGTAAATGGGGGAGCTAAGTTAGTAAACTGTGCCGGCAATATCGCCCCTTTGATGTTAAAGTTTACCTTTGTTCCAATGAAATCTACCATACTACAAACCGCAATCAACACGATTGAAACGGAAGCCCGATCTGTAAAAGGATTAACAGCTTACCTCGATGATCATTTTGAAAAAGTGATTCATGCCGTTCATGGATCAAAAGGGCGTTTGGTCATCAGTGGCATTGGTAAAAGCGCGATAGTGGCTCAGAAAATTGTTGCTACGCTCAATTCCACCGGTACTCCTGCGTTATTTATGCATGCCGCAGACGCCATACATGGCGACCTTGGAATGGTTACAGGAGATGACATGGTGATGATTATCAGTAAAAGCGGAGAAAGTCCTGAGATTAAGGTATTGGTACCATTGATCCGGAATTTTGGCAATATGCTGATCGGAATGGCGGGTAATATGGGAAGTTTCCTGGCTAAAAATGCCGATCTGGTGATCAATACTACCGTAGACATGGAAGCCTGCCCCAATAACCTGGCCCCCACCAGCAGTACCACTGCCCAAATGGTGATGGGCGACGTAATGGCCGTATGTCTTATGGAGCTGAATGGGTTCAATAACCGGGATTTCGCCCGTTTTCATCCGGGAGGCAACCTGGGTAAGCGGCTCTACCTCCGGGTGGAAGATATTGCTGCCGCCAATGAAAAACCGGCCGTACTGCCGGATGCATCGCTCCGGGAGGTTATTGTGGAAATTACCGAAAAACGACTTGGTGTTACAGCAGTAGTGGATGCTTCCAACCGGCTAATGGGAATTATTACAGATGGGGATTTGCGAAGAATGCTGGAAAAAACAACGGATATCAGCCAAATCCGCGCCAGCGATATTTCTTCCCCTGAACCGGTGACCGTTTCCCCGCAGGCACTGGCGGTAGAGGCCCTGGAACTGTTAAAGAACCACGACATCAGTCAACTGGTTGTTACCGAGGAAGGACAATACAAAGGAATTTTACACCTCCATGATTTAATCAGAGAAGGAATTGTTTAAGAAAGCAATAAGTTCATATTAAACTCGTTCAATATTCGTGTACTATTGCACCTGATTTTTTTAACTGTTTAACACAAAAAATTGCAATGAATAAACACCATTATGTGGCAATCATGGCCGGCGGTATTGGCAGCCGCTTCTGGCCCAAGAGCCGCACTTCTTATCCCAAGCAGTTTCTAGACATTCTCAATACCGGAAAATCGCTGATTCGCTGGACCTACGAACGTTATGCAAATTTCATACCCAACGAAAATATATATATCGTTACCTCAGAAGAATATGTTGATATTGTAAAACAACAGCTACCTGAACTTCCCGTAGAAAATATCCTGGCAGAGCCCAGCAGAAAGAACACTGCTCCCTGCGTGGCATATATTTCTTACAAACTCCTGCAGAAGGATCCGGAAGCTGCCCTGATTGTGGCGCCCAGCGATCACATGATCCTGGACCCTGAAAATTTCAAAATCATCACCCTGAAGGCACTGGATTTTGTGTCTCATATCAAATCGTTGGTAACACTGGGTATCAAACCTACCCATCCTAACACGGGGTATGGGTATATACAGCATGAACCGATGCAGGTGGCAGATGGAATTTACAAAGTGAAAACCTTTACTGAAAAGCCCAACCTGGAACTGGCCAGGACCTTCCTTGCCAGCGGTGATTTTCTGTGGAACGCCGGCATATTTGTATGGCAGGTGAAGAACGTGATGAAGGCATTTGAAATATACCAGCCCGAAATGTTTGAGCTGTTTGATGCCGAAAAAGCACACTTCAACACACCCGGAGAGAAAGAAGCCATCAACCGCATCTATCCTTTATGTACCAATGTTTCCATCGATTTTGCCATCATGGAAAAGGCGGATAATGTGTATGTGATCCCTTCCTCATTCGGATGGAGCGACCTGGGCACATGGAACAGCGCTTACGATAACCTGGAAAAGGATTACCTGGGCAATGCAACCGCATCGGACAATGTAATTGTCATTGACGCCACCAAGTGTATGGTATCCGCACCACACGAAAAACTGGTGGTACTGCAGGGGCTGGATGATTTCATTATCGTAGATACCCCGGATGTACTGCTGGTTTGCAAGAAAGAGAAAGAACAGGCCATTAAGGAATATGTAGCCGAAGTGAAACGAAATAAAGGCGATCAATACTTATAAACGCTTGTTAGTTAAAATATTTAAGGGGATGATGTTCATCCCCTTTTTATTTATGATTACATTTGATATAACTTGAACAATCAGACCATGGCTCAACCCCGTACAGTAATTACCGGTACAGGCAGTTATATTCCGCCGCATATCAAAACCAACAAAGAATTTGCCGAACAGGATTTTTTTGGAGAAGATCATGTGAAAATTTCCACCCCCTCTTCAGTGATTGTAGAGAAATTCAAAGACATTACCGGCATTGAAGAACGCCGGTATGTTGGCAGTGAGTTCAAGGCTTCTGATATTGGTATCATTGCAGCCAAACATGCCATTGATGATGCGGGGATTGACCCCGAAACACTGGACCAGATCATTGTAGCGCATAACTTCGGAAACGTACTTAAAAATACCATCCAGGGTGATGCCTGCCCTTCGCTTGCATCGCATATTAAAAACGGGCTGGGCATCCGCAACCCCAACTGTGTTGCCTATGACATTCTGTTTGGTTGTCCCGGATGGATATTGGGCGTGATACAGGCCGATGCATTCATTAAAGCAGGATTGGCAAAAAAATGCCTGGTGATCGGAACGGAAACACTGAGCAGGGTGATTGATCAGTATGATCGAGACAGTATGATTTTCAGTGACGGCGCCGGTGCCGCCATTATTGAAGCGGTGGAAGGAAATAAAGATTCGAGTGGAATCATTGCAAGCAATATGCAGAGCGACTGTGTGGACGAACTGGAATACATCACCATGGGCAAATCCTATTTACCCGATGCCGATCCTGCAGTGCGTTATATTAAAATGAAGGGCCGCAAAGTGTATGAATATGCCATTAGGAATGTCCCCAATGCCATGAAAGCTTGCCTGGAAAAAAGCGGTGTACATATAACGGAGGTAAAGAAATTTTTTCTGCACCAGGCCAATGAGAAAATGGATGAAGGATTTATCAAAGCGCTTTTTAAACTATACGGCATCAGAGATATTCCACAGAACATCATGCCAATGAGCATACATACATTGGGCAATAGTTCCGTGGCAACGATCCCCACCTTATATGACTTAGTGAAAAGAGGTGAGCTGGACGATCACAAGCTGGAACCAGGGGATGTAGTTATGTTCGCTTCTGTAGGCGCAGGAATGAACATCAATGCCATCTGCTACAGGGTTTAATAACCTCTTACATTCCTTCCATCCATATAATTCAGGAATGCCTTATTCACTACACGGTTACCACCCGGTGTTGGGTAGTTACCGGTAAAGTACCAGTCTCCTGTATTGGTGGGGCAACTGTCGTGCAGGTCTTCAATGGTTTGGTAAATTACCTGAACCGGCAGATCAACACCAGGAGGAGTAATGAGCTGCGCAATTTTATCAGAAATTTCCTGTGTAGTAAACGGCTTATAAATTTGTCTGACTACATTTTCGGAACCCAATTGCCCCTCTTCGCTGAGTTGATTGATCCTGTCTTTTACTTCTGTAAGCACATGCTCCATATCTCTTTCCTTCAGCAGGGCTATTGCAGCGCGGAAAGCAATAAAATCTCCGAGTTTGCTCATATCAATGCCATAACAATCCGGATAACGGATCTGGGGTGCGGAAGAAACCACAATGATCTTCTTTGGTTCCAGGCGAGACAACATTCTTACGATGCTTTCCTTTAAAGTAGTGCCCCGCACAATGCTATCATCAATTACTACCAGTGTATCTTCATTTTTGCGGACAGTTCCGTACGTGATATCGTACACGTGCTGAACCATTTCATTCCGGTTGGCATCTTCTGTAATAAAAGTCCGGAGTTTAACATCCTTGATAGCAATTTTTTCCTGACGGATCTTTCTGTTCACCATTTCTTCCAACTTCTCCGGGGTGAAATCATTTCCCCAGCTCAGGATCCGCTCTACCTTAATTTTATTCAGGTATTCCTCCATTCCTTTTACCAGGCCGTAAAAAGCAACTTCGGCGGTATTGGGTATATAAGAGAAGATGGTATTCTTAAGATCATAAGTGATGCTTTCCAACACGGTTTTACTGAGGTGATGGCCCAGTGCAATCCGCTCCCTGTAAATTTTTTCATCGCTGCCCCTGGAGAAATAAATTCTCTCAAAAGAACAGGCTCTTCGTTCCCTGGGTTCAAGAATCTGTTCAATTATACAGCCATCCTTGTCATCGGCAATCAGGGCCATGCCCGGCATCAGTTCCTTTACTTCGTTTTCCGCCACATTAAATGTGGTACGAATAGCGGCACGTTCACTTGCTGCTACAATCACTTCATCGTCTATATAGTAATAGGCAGGACGGATACCGTGCGCATCACGCATCACAAAACTGTATCCGTTGCCCAGCAATCCGCCAATAGTATAGCCACCGTCGAATAAAGGAGTAGCTTTTTTCAAAACTGTAGTAACATCTGCCTGATTGGGATGTGCTGCATCTTCGAGCGACAGAAAATGATGAATCACTTCCATCATTGCAGCCAGGTCACTTTGTTTTTGGAAATCGCCCGGCGCCATTTTGATAATATCGAACAACTCATCTGTATTAACCAGGTTGAAGTTGCCCGCCAAAGCAAGGTTTTTGCCCGGAGCGAGGTTGCGTTTTATAAATGGATGGCAGAATTCAACATTGTTTTTACCCTGTGTACCATAGCGAAGGTGTCCGAGTAACAATTCTCCTAAAAAAGGGAGGTGTCCCTTCATCAAACCAGGGTGCAGTTTGATATCGGGCTGATACTTCTCCAACTCCTGAATTTCCTGGCCAATTTTGAAGAAAAGATCCGCAATTGGCTGAGGTGCATTGCTCCTTACCCGGTGCAGAAAGGGATTTCCCGGTTCGGTATTCAGTTTCACAGTGGCCAGGCCAGCGCCATCCTGGCCCCGGTTGTGCTGCTTTTCCATCAGGAGATACAGCTTGTTCAGGCCGTAGGTTACTGATCCGTACTTTTGGAGATAGTAGGAAAATGGCTTACGCAAACGAATATAGGCAAGGCCGCATTCGTGTTTAATTTCGTCGCTCATGGTAGTTGTTAAAAAGAAAGTGGCGAAGGTACAACTCCGCCACCTTTTTTTAAGTTAATTATACATAGGTTTTTTGAGGGCTGTTAAACTGCCTGCCAGCCATAAGAATTCATGGATAAAATGATCTATTGGTTTCTGGAAGTTTGGGTCCAATAACCTACCCTCGGCATCAAACTTCTTGTCTACGAAAGGGGTAATCAGCATATGTGGAGAGGTAATACCGAATAATGCCGGTATCAGCAGCAGCAATTGCTGACTGGAGCGCATACCCCCCATGGCACCCACGGAGGCCGTGGCAATGCCAAATGCCTTCCGGGTCTGTTTGGGAAAATGATCCATCAGGTTCTGCAGGGCGGGGGAATAGCTGCCATTGTATTCGGGTGTTACCAGAATAAATGCATCTGCAGCAAACATGCGTTTGGCCAACGGTTTAAACTGTTCGGGGGTCTTTTCCACCGAGGTAAAAACCTCCTGCAACAACGGCAGGTTCCATTCACGTATGTCAATAATTCCTACTGTGTGCCCGGTGTGTTGCTTCAGCGCCTGGGAGAGATGCAACGCAACACGGTTAGAAACACTTCCAGCCCTGGGGCTTCCTGATATAATTTCTATGTTCATGGTATACTACTAACAATTATTAAAAGACCTGGTTCTGAAAACCGGAATTAAGCTTGTTTAATCATTTGAACAGACAGGTTTAGCTTAATTTCATCGCCTACAACCACACCACCGGCTTCTGTAGCTGCGCTCCAGGTTAAACCAAATGCTGCACGGCTGATTTTACCCGTGATTTCAAAACCTGCCTTGTTCTGGCCGTAAGGATCAGTTACCGCACCGCCAAAATCAACAGCCAGTTCAACAGGCTTGGTGATGCCTTTAATGGTCAGGTCGCCTTTCAGAGAATAGTCACTGCCTGATTTTTTAGTAAAGGCGCTTGAAACAAAGCTGATTTTAGGAAATTGGGCTGCAGAAAAGAAGTCATCACTTTTCAGGTGTGTATCTCTTTGTTCGTTATTGGTAGAAATGCTGTCTGCTTCTGCATCAAAGCTGATTTTTGCATCGCTGAAATCATCCGCTGAAGACTCCATTATAGCATCAAATTTCTGAAAGCTACCGGTAACATGGGTGATCATTAAGTGTTTTACTTTAAAGCTGATTTCACTGTGCGCTGTGTCGATTTTGTAAGTTGACATGATTTGTTGTTTTTGATTTGAATAATTATGTAAAAAAGATTGTTTACGCTTCAATAAGTACGCCCATTTTACCCAACTGATAATCCCTGAATGCTTCCATGATCTGTGTTTCATTGTTCAGCACAAAAGGACCATGAGAAGCAACGGGCTCTTTCAATGGTTCTCCTGTTCCAACCAGCACTATACTGTCTTCGATGGCATTCAGTTCAATCCCATCCCCATCTGTATTAAAAGTGGCCATATAGAAGGCTTCAATCTTTTCTGCCTGGCCCACCTGCACTAACCCGCTTACCACGTAGAGAAATGCATTGTGCAGCCGGCTGAATGGAATAAAATAGTTGGCACCCTTACTTATGTATACATTAAACATATTTACCGGAGAAAGCGGCAAAACAGGTCCTTTTATCCCGTTCAATTCACCTGAAATTACCTGGATGGAGGTCTTTTGGTCATCGGACCGTACCACCGGCGTTTCTTCCGCAGTTAACGGGAAATAAGCAGGCATATCCATTTTATTTTTTGCCGGGGAATTGATCCATAGCTGAACCAGCTCCTGTATTCCACCCTTTTCATGAATATCAACCGGAGGGCGTTCACTGTGAATCACACCCATTCCTGCATTCATCCATTGAGTACCACCGGCATAAACTACATTGCTATTTCCCCTGCTGTCGCGGTGATGCACCCCGCCTTTATAAATAAAGGAAACAGGTGAAAAACCTCTGTGCGGATGCGGGCCAACGCCTGCATGTTTCACATCCACGTCTTTGGAAACTTCCATGATGGCATGATGGAGCAAAAGAAAGGGATCCAGCATATCTATCTGACGGGAAGGCAATGGCTGACGGATGGGGAATCCACCCATGTCCATTGGCTGCGCAAAAGCAATATTTTGTATGGTTCTATGTATATACATGTATTTATTTAAAAAAAATTATACTTCTTCTCCCCTCAGCTTCTCCAGCAATTCATTCAACTGCCTGGCATCGCTGCTTTCAATCCTGACCATCTCCTCCATTAACGCATTGATCTTTTCGGTAGTGGCTTCCAGTATGGTTATTCCGCTTTGGGTAAGCGTGATGACTGTTTCTCTCCGGTCGCTGGGGGAAACAGAACGTTTAACGAGTTTTTTAATTTCCAGTCTGTCAATGATCCTGGGTACATTTGAGCTTCTTTCGATCATTCTGCAGGTGATGTTTTTCACACACATTTGCTCGGGATGCTTCCCTTTTAAAATACGTAATACATTGTATTGTTCATGGGTTAGCCCGTAAGCTTTCAGCTCGTTACTCATTCTTGTTTTCAACCACCAGGCAGTATAAAGAATATTCAGACTTGCCTTGTGCATCTCATCTTTGAATTTAGTACTTTGTATGGCTTGTTCCAGTTTCACTATGCAAATATACATGTATATACATGTAATTTCCAAAAAAACTTTTCTCCGCTCAGAAACCTTCCTGCCAGGTCCCGCAAATAAAAAATGGCTCACCGGCTGCGAACAACCCGATGAACCATTAATATTAAATAAATTAAAATTTATAACTACTTAATTCTCTCTTGACTTGGCGGCATTTTCTGCTGCTTTGCGCCAATCTTCCAATCCTGCACAGTTGGAATAATCCTTATCTATCAGTACATAATAAGTGGGAATATGATCCTTGAACCATTTTTCCAGCGTACTGGTTTTTTTCTCTTCCAACGCACGCTGCGCTATCCGGTTATAATCTTCTTTCAGGTTTTCGCGATGCGGCTCTTTCCTGGTTTTATAGTAGATGATCCGTACCACTTTGCGGTTACGATCGTCTACATAAATCTGTGGTGCGGAAATATCTCCCGGTTTCATTTCGCTGATGGGCTTGATCATTTCCTTATCCAGCATATCCAAAGAAATAAAAGTAGATCCGTCTCTTCCGGCAAATGCGCCGGCGCTGAATTTACTGGATTCATCATCGCTGTATTTATTAACCGCCTCCGCAAAACTGATTTTACCTGTTTTAATATCGGTACGGATACTGTCTAGTTTTTCTTTGGCTTCTTTTACTTCATCATCGGTTACCGGAGGAATGCGCAGGATATGTCTCACAATGGCTTCGTCACCTGAACGGCTGATCATCATAATGATGTGCAAACCAAACTTGGATTTGATCACAGGAGAAATCTGCCCTTCTTTTAAGCGGAAAGCGCCTGCCAGGAATGCAGGGTCCCAGAATTTATCATTCCTGTTCAACGTATATTGCCCACCATTTTCTTTCACAGCCGGATCTTCTGAATAATTTTTGGCAAGCTGCTCAAATTTTTTAGCGCCCAATGCCTCTGCTTGCTTTTTGTAATCGTACATCTGTTTAGACACATAATCTTCTACATCTTTATTGGCCTTGGGATATACAACAATCTGGCTTACTTCAATTTCGCTTTCATAAAATGGAAGGCTGTCTTTGGGGATTTTATTGTAATACACTTTTACTTCTGTAGGCGTGATCTTGATAGCATCCACTATTTTACGTTGCATCTGGTCTGCCAGTTTTTGTTCGCGGAACGCTTCCCTGAAATCATCCTTTAACTGGTATACCGTTTTGCCGGCAATCTCTTCCAGGATATCTTTTGAACCGTACTGTTGTATGGTTTGACGAATCCGGTTATCCAGTTCTCCCTCAATCTCATCATCGCCAACAGTAATGGAGTCTTTCTGTGCCTGTAACAACAGGGCTTTTCTGATCAGCTGGCTTTCCAGTACCTGGCACTCGTTGGGAATATTCGGATTGTCCTGACCCTGCGACTGACGCCTGATATCGGCGATGGTATTCTGTATGTCGGAACGGAGGATAATTTTATCACCCACCTGTCCCACAATTTTATCTGCCACCACTTTTTTGGTTTGCGCCTGTACCGCAGAAAAAGTGCCGGAGGCCAGTAAGGCGCCTATGATTACCAGTTGCTTCATCAATTTCATATTTATCAAAAATAAACAAACAATACCTGTTTTATCCAGCCCAAACCGCTTTTAACAAAACATAAAAGCCTCAAACCACCCGCCGGTAATGAATAGAACGAGGCGTAAGGCTTGAGGCTTTAGTTAAACAATTTCCTAGAGCGTACGCTTCACTTCTTCTTCTTCAAATGCTTCCACTATATCACCTACTCTTATATCGTTGAAGTTTTTGATGGTCAGACCACACTCCATATTGGATGCAACTTCTTTTGCATCGTCCTTGAAGCGTTTCAGGCTGCCCAGTTCTGCACTCTGGCCTTCTCCTTTAGGATATTCCACAATACCATCCCGAATAATCCGGATCTTACTGTTACGGGCAATCTTTCCCTCCAGTACATAACATCCTGCAACGGTTGCCTTATCAAACTTGTACACTTCACGGATTTCAACGTTGGCAGTGATTTTCTCCTGGTATTTAGGTTCGAGCATACCCTCCATCGCACTCTTAATCTCATCGATTACGGTGTAAATGATGGAGTATAACTTGATCTGTACGCCTTCTGTTTCCGCCAGCTTGTTAGCCTGCATGGAAGGACGAACATTAAATCCGATAATAATGGCGTCTGAAGCAGTAGCCAGCAGTACATCACTTTCAGAGATTTGTCCTACACCTTTCAATACCACTCTTACAGCAATCTCTTCGGTAGATAGTTTTTGTAATGAGTCACTAAGGGCCTCTACAGAACCATCCACGTCCCCTTTGATGATAATATTAAGTTCCTTGAAGTTTCCGAGCGCCAAACGACGGCCAATCTCATCCAGTGTAATATGTTTTCTTGCACGAAGACCCTGTTCACGCAGAATCTGTGCACGTTTGGTTGCCACTTCTTTTGCTTCAGCCTCTTCGTGGAATACTTTGAACTTCTCACCAGCCTGTGGAGCTCCGTTCAATCCGAGTATCACTACCGGGGTTGATGGCGGCGCATCATCAATACGCAGGTTCCTTTCGTTAAACATGGCTTTCACACGTCCAAAATGCTGACCGGATACAATCAGGTCTCCCTGACGCAGTGTGCCGTTCTGAACCAGGATGGTGGCTACATAACCACGACCCTTATCAAGCGATGCTTCAATGATTGTTCCGCTTGCCTCCCTGTTCGGATTGGCTTTCAGATCCAGCAGATCGGCTTCCAGCAATACTTTTTCCAGCAACTGGTCTACATTCAATCCCTGTTTGGCAGATAATTCCTGGTTCTGGAATTTACCACCCCAGGCTTCCACCAGGATATTCATCTGAGACAGTTGCTCGTATATTTTCTGCGGATTGGCTCCGTCTTTATCAATTTTGTTCACCGCAAATATCATCGGTACACCAGCTGCCTGCGCGTGGCTGATGGCTTCCCTGGTTTGAGGCATTACTGCATCATCTGCTGCAACCACAATAATAGCGATATCGGTTATTTTCGCACCACGGGCACGCATGGCGGTAAACGCTTCGTGGCCCGGTGTATCCAGGAATGTGATGGCTCTGCCATTCGGAAGTGTTACCTCGTAGGCGCCAATGTGCTGGGTAATACCACCGGCCTCACCGGCAACCACATTGGCATTTCTGATATAGTCGAGCAGAGATGTTTTACCGTGATCCACGTGACCCATGATGGTTACAATCGGCGCACGCTGCTGCTGGGCGGCTTCATCATCGGCTTCTTCTTCTTCCTCCATTTCATCTGCATCTTCCACACCAATGAATTCCACTTCGTAACCAAACTCACCCGCTACCAGTTCAATTACTTCCGCATCCAGGCGCTGGTTGATGGATACCATGATACCGAGGTTCATACACTTACCGATTACATCGGCAAAGCTTACATCCATCAGGTTAGCCAGCTCACTCACAGTAACAAATTCTGTTACCTGCAGTTTGTTGTCTTCCATCATTTCCTCGCCCATTGCTTCCGCAGCTTCATCTCTCTTGGCTCTTCTGTATTTGGCTTTCAGGCTCTTTCCTCTTCCCCCGGTTCCGGCAAGCTTGGCCTGCGTTTCGCGGATCTTTTCCTGAATAGCTTTCTGATCTATTTCTTTGTCTTCATGACGAGGAGCGTTTCTGTCGTGACGGCCACCGCCACGGTTTCCGCCCTGACCGCCTCTGTTAAATCCACCACCCTGCTGTCCACCACGGTTGAACCCACCACCGCCGCCGGTATTGTTGCGGGCCGGAACAATCGGACGGTTAGGTCCGGTCAGCGGCCTGCCTTCTGCATCTTTTGCAACCGGTGCAGTGGGAGTATTATCTCCTTTTTTATCTACAGGAATACGTTTGCGTTTGCGCTTCTCATCCCTTCCAACCGGTTTAGGACGGGTATCGCTGTTCACCGGAAGTTCAATTTTCCCTAAAATCTTTGGGCCTTCGAGTTTCTCGGCACGGATATTCTCGATGGTTGGAGTTGTTGGTTCCGCTTCTACTACAGGAGGTACTGGTTTAGGCGCTTCCGCAACAGGAGCCGGAGCTTTTACAACCGGTTCAGCAGGTTGTGGAGGAGCTGCCGGAGCAACGGGCTCTACTGGTTTTGCCGGTGCTGCCGGTTCTACCTTCTTCACCGTTTTTTTAGGACGGGTTGAAGAGTCGATGGTAGAAAGGTCTATTTTATTGATCACGCGCGGCCCTTCAATGCCGGTTGTTTCTGTTTTGATTTTTTCCGGTTCAGCAGCGGGAGCCGGAGGCGGTGTTACGGGAGCGGGTGCTTCTGCTTTTACTTCCACTACAGGTTTCTCCTCAACCGGAGCGGGTGCTTCTACCACTACCGGGGCAGGGATAGGTGCTGGTGCAGGCACAGGTACAACAACAGGCTCCTCTGCCTTCACTTCTTCCTTAGCCGGTACAGGAGCCGCTTTTTTCTCCTCTTTCCGGAAGGTGATTTCTTCCTCATCCTTCTTCTTACGCGCTTCGGACTGTGCCACTTTCGGGATTTCCACCTGGTCCGCCTTGTTCTTGGCAACCTTATCGCTCTGGAACTCTGCCTGCAGGGCACGATACTGGTCTTCCTGAAGCTTTGCGGTAGGTTTCAGGTCATCTCGGTTAAATCCTCTTTTCACCAGGAATTCGATCAGGGTATCCTGACCAATGTTGAATTCCTTAGCGGCTGCTAACAGTCTGGGTAATTTCAGTTCTGACATTCTTTGTTTTTAAGTCCATGGTCCATTCGCTGCTGCCCATGGCTATGGACTATTGTCCACGGGCATCTCTTATGGCACCAATCAATGACTTGAAGCTGGTTACGCTCCAAGACAAAGATACGTGCTTATTAGCTGCTTATTCTTCTCTATCAAATTCTTCCTGCAACACCTTCCTTACTTCCTCAATCGTTTCACGCTCCAGGTCCGTTCTTCTTTCCAGTTCATCCACGGTAAGTTTCAGAATACTGCGGCCGGTATCACAACCAATTTTCTTGAACTCATCAATGATCCAGGGTTCAATCTCATCGCTAAACTCATCCAGGTCAATATCAAACTCATCGCTCACTTCTTCATCTTCGCGGTAAACATCAATCTCATAACCGGTGAGCTCACAGGCCAGTTTAATGTTTACACCACGGCGTCCGATGGCCAGGGAAACCTGGTCGGCCTTAAGATAAACATTGGCTTGTTTCTTCTCATTGTCCAGCTCCATGTAGCTGATTTTGGCCGGCGTTAAGGAACGCTGGATCAACAACTGGATATTGGTGGTAAAGTTGATTACATCAATGTTTTCATTCTTCAGTTCACGAACAATTCCGTGAATACGGCTACCCTTCATACCTACGCAGGCGCCAACCGGATCAATACGGTCGTCATAAGATTCCACGGCAACCTTGGCGCGATCTCCCGGATCACGTACAATTTTCTTAATGGCAATAAGTCCGTCAAAAATTTCCGGAACCTCAATTTCAAGCAATTTAGCCAGAAACAGCGGGCTGGTCCTGGACAGGATGATTACCGGTGAGTTATTTTTCATATCCACGCGCGCAATCACGGCACGGATATTCTCTCCTTTTTTAAAGTAATCCTGGGGAATTTGCTCAGATTTTGGCAAAATCAGCTCATTGCCTTCTTCATCCAGCAATAACACTTCTTTTTTCCAAACCTGGTAAACCTCGGCACTGATGATTTCTCCAATACGATCTCCGTATTTCTTCACCAGTACGTTCTTTTTCAGATCGCTGATCCGGCTTGCCAGGGTTTGTTTGGCAGCCAGGATGGCGCGACGACCGAAATCAAGGATATCCACTTCTTCGTAAAGTTCTTCCCCTACTTCAAAATCGGGTTCAATTTTAGCTGCATCTGTATAGGCAATTTCGGCGAGCGGATCCATTACTTCTCCATCTTCCACAATCATACGACGGCGGATGATTTCAAGGTCACCCTTCTCTGCGTTTACAATTACATCGAAGTTTTCATCGCTTCCGAATTTCTTGCGCAACAAGGTCTTGAATACATCTTCAACCACTTTCATCATCGTGGGACGATCTATATTTTCTGCGTCTTTAAATTCCTGAAACGCCTCTATTAGATTGATACTGGCCATAACGCTGTTTTTTGTGTCTGCTAAAATTTAATTTGAACGGTTGTTGATTTTATATTGCTGAATGGGATTACCAGTTGTCCGGTAACCGCTTTTTTTCCTTTCCCAGTTGTTGTTGCAAGAATAATATCCGCTTCTGCCACGGCCTCCAGCACTCCTTCCTTTTCAGTGCCATCCAGGAACTTTACTTCCACTGTTCTGCCAATGTTTTTGGCATACTGGCGATGCAGTTTCAGCGGTTCATCAATTCCCGGTGAGGAAACTTCCAATGAAAAATCCCCTTCGGGATATAAACCTGATTCTTCAATAAGTTTATAAAGCTTCCTGTTGAAGGAAACGCATTTTTCAATTTTGATCCCCTCGTCCCCGTCTACAAAAACCTTGATATTATGGGTGGGTTTAATCGTAACGGATACCAGGAAATAAGCAGGTTCCTCCGCTAAGATGCTGTTTAGCATCTGTTCAATCTTCGGAATATTAAGGTCTGTTGCCATGGTAAAAAAGGAGAAGGGAACGATAGTCGTTCCCTTCTGTTGATTCTTTGATGGTGCAAATATACGAAACGGGAGGGGTATTCTCCAAATTTTTAGCGCCCTTGTCATTTTTAGGCATTTTAACAAAAGGATGACCGCTTTCTTGGTAATTTTATGTCCTTATGTTTAAGATACTATTCTGGTGTTTATTAATTTACCTGGGCTACCGCTTTATATTCGAGCTGGTAATCCCTGTAAGCAGAACGGCCGGCCAGTTAAAAAAGAAAATGGCCGAAATGCAGGAGCAACAAGCATTTCAACAACAGTATACCCGTCAAAGTTCCGGGCAAACAACCCAACAACCCCAATCTGGCGGCGCTACCGGTAATCCCGGCAGGGACGATTATATCGATTTCGAGGAAATCAAATAAGCCTTACAATGCCAGGTCCAGCACGGTTTTGGGCGCTTCCAGATGAATCGTCCGGAGTCCTGCCTGTTGAGCGCCTTCAATATTCTTAAAAGTATCGTCAATAAAAAGCGTTTCTGCAGGATTCAGCTGTTGCTCCGTCAGAATCTGCTGAAAAGATGCAACATAAGGCTTTCTCAGGCCAAGCGTCTGGGAGTAATAAGCATGGATGAAATAGCTGTTAAAATCCTTATCGGGAAAGGTCCGGGCAAAATCAGCAATGAACTGGTCGTAATGGATCTGATTGGTATTGGAGAACAGGTAAATATGGTACCGCTCCCGTATTGCATCCAGCCAGTTGATGCGTTCCGCCGGAAAATCGAGCAACAAAGCATTCCAGGCTGTTTTGATCTGTTCATCTGTCAGATCCAGCGCGGTTTCTTTCCTGAAAGCATCATAAAACTCGCCGGGAGACAGGCGGCCTGTTTCCAGTAGTTCAAAAAGATCATTGGAATGCTGCTGGGTAAACATAGCATCAAACTGATGCACCCCAAGGTCTCTGAAAGCCTTGCTGGTTAATTGATAATCGATGTTCAGAAACACACCGCCTAAGTCGAAAATGATATTTTTTACCGGTTCCATACCGGCAAAACTAAGAAGGACCGATAAATCTACTCTGCTTTTTCTTTGGAAGCCCCTTCCGTAATTAACTGAAAATAGCTTGCTTTAAACCGGTTGTTCACCAGCTTACCCTGTACCCTGGCATTACGGACAGCATTACAGAAACCGTCTGATGCATGCGCATCGCCATGGGAGTCTATATCTGTTCCTGTTACAAAATAAGCCTTCCCCTTTATGCGGATAGCAAGATCGCAGGTTTTACCCGGGAGGCCCAGCTGGCATTGCCCACAGCCCACTTCTGCAATAAATACCGGGCTGTTTTTTTCAGGCTGAAGCGGCGGCTTACCAAGGGATTGCGCAGCTAAAGCAGTTAGTGAAAAACAAGTCAGCAAAAGGATCAGTAAATGTTTCATTCATCACAATTTTACGTTTCAATATAAGCAAATAAAAGGTTACAAAATGTTGTAATTTTCACATCTTTTTTTTGTTTCGTACCTTGCGCCTTCAAAATCAACACCATGACAACAGAACAGGTATTGCGCAACAGAAGCGAAAACAAATGTGAACTCTGCGAATCGGCCAGTGAGTTAAAAGTTTATGAAGTACCTCCGCAAGACAGCAGCAATGCAGAAAACAACATCCTTGTTTGCGCTACATGCCTTTCTCAAATTGAAAAAAAAGCAGAACTGAACCAGGATCACTGGAAGTGTTTAACAACATCCATGTGGAGCGAAGTCACTGGTGTTCAGGTAGTTGCGTGGCGTATGCTGAACCGGCTGCGTACAGAAAGCTGGGCAGCGGATTTACTGGACATGCTGTACCTGGACGATGAGAACCTGGCCTGGGCCAAGGCAACCGGCGACCATGAAAGTGATGGCAGTGTAGATCTTCATAAGGATTGTAACGGAGCAATGCTGCAACAGGGAGATACGGTGGTGTTGACCAAATCACTCGATGTAAAAGGATCAACACTCAATGCTAAAATGGGTACCGTAGTAAAAAATATCCGCCTGGTACCCGACAATACCGACCAAATTGAAGGAAAAATTGAAGGCCAGGTGATTGTGATCCTCACAAAATACGTTCGTAAGCAGGGAAGCTAACCGGATTACCTTTTTTATACCAAGATTTGATGCCCTTTTGTTAAGGTCCTGAATTTCAGCGTAAACCATGTAAAAAAAACTGCAAGTGTCAATAAATACGGCTTTGCGGGGTTAAATGCTGCAAATGATGAGTAACTTTAAGAAAAGGACTGTTTATGAGTATCCATACAAATAAACAAGTCAGCAAATCAGGGGAATCTTCTACAGACGAACAACTATTCAAAACGCTTTTTAAAAGAATGGCGAAGGGGATTGTATGCCAGGATGGAGAGGGCAAAATCATCACCGCCAACCCTGCCGCTGAAAAAATGTTAGGACTGGATGTAGACCAGATACAAGGTATTATTGACAATAAAAAGAACTGGGATATTATTCATCAGGACGGGAGCCCTTTCCTGCCTGAGCAGCATCCTTCTATCCAGGTTCTTCACACAGGCAAACCGGTACACAATGTAGTGATGGGCGTTTACCATCCGGGAAAAAAATCACATACCTGGATCCTCATCAATGCTGAACCCGAGTTTAAAGAGAATAAGTTAAAGCCCTATCAGGTCTTTACAACATTTACAGATATTACCGATCAGATTAACGCGGAAAGGGAGCTTCGCTTTCAAACAGGTCTTCAGTACCTGCTAACGAAGATTTCCAAAACCTATATCAATCTTTCTATTGAACAACTGGATCAGGCCATCAATACCTCTCTTGCGGAATTGGGTGAATTTATAGGTGCAGACCGGTTTTATATATTTGATTATAATCCTGGGGAAAATACGTTTAGCAATACGCATGAATGGTGCGCCGGGGAGATAAGTCAACAGATCAATCAATTGCAGAACCTGCCGATTGAAGGGGTTCAGGAATGGGCAGATCTGATTAGCAGAGGGGAAACCTTGCATATTCCCGATGTATCTGAATTACCTGAAAGAAGCGCATTGCGAGTATTTCTGGAACAACAGGAAATCAAAAGCATGGTCTCCGTTCCGCTTATGAACAATGGGGTCTGCACAGGATTTATTGGGCTTGACGCTGTCAGGAGTAAGCATATTTTCTCTGAACCAGAACAAATGTTGCTCAAGGTTTTTGCGGAAATGCTGGTGAATGTAGCAAGCAGGAACCGTACATTGGAGCTTTTGCAGAAAAGTGAAACAAAATACCGGGAAATCACAGAGAATATGTCGGATATGGTATGGACCACCGATATGAATTTACAGCCCACCTTCTGCAGTTCTTCTATTGTGAAAATATTTGGATACAATGCTGAAGAGTTTAAAAAGATGCCGCTTTCAAAGCTATACCCTCCCGAAACTATCCTTCAGATCAACCAGCTTCAACAGGAAATCAAACAAAAAAATGATAAAAACGAGCTTACCGGCAACGATAGCTGGACAATAGAAGCTCAGGCATTCAAAAAAAACGGGGACCGTTTCTGGTTTTCCACCACCATTCACCCTCATCACAATGAGGACGATGTAATGACGGATTTTATTGCTATCACAAGAGATATTACCAGCAGTAAACTGGCTGAAGTAAAACTTTCCGGTAGCGAGCAGAAATACAAAACCTTGTTTTATGATTCGCCGGATGGTTACTTGATTATTAAAGACGGGGTTTTTATTGAATGTAATAAAGCTGCAGAGTTATTACTGGCCGGCGACAGATCAATGATCCTGGGGAAAAGGCCTGAAGCTATTTCACCGGAGCTTCAACCCGATGGCAGGAGATCTGATGAAGCGGCCAGGGAGGTGATCAATGAAACCTTTAAAAAAGGAAGGACTTCTTTTGAGTGGGTACATACCCGGTTTGACGGAACACCCATACAGGTACAGGTTAATCTCACCTCTATTGAATATGAAGGCGACAACCAGGTGCTCTTTACCACCTGGCGTGATATTACGGCCCAGCGAAAAGCAGAAGAACAGGTCAGAAAATTATCCAGGGCGGTAGAACAAAGCCCGGTAAGTATTGTAATCACCAACCTAAATGGGAATATTGAATATGCCAATCTCAACACATTCAGAACCACGGGTTATACACCCGAAGAATTGATCGGTAAAAATCCGAGAATATTGAAATCCGGGAAAACCTCATCTCAAGAGTATACGGAGTTATGGAGCAATATTACTGAAGGAAAACAATGGAAAGGTACTTTTCATAACGTTAAAAAGAACGGAGAGCTTTATTGGGAATATTCCGCCATCAGCCCCATCTACAATGATCGGGGAGAAATTACGCACTTCCTGGCTATTAAGGAAGATATCACCGAAAGAAAAAGAATTGAACAGGAAATCAAGGACCTGAACCAGAATCTTGAGGAGAAAATATTGATCCGCACAGCAGAATTAGAGAAATCCAATACTGCTCTCGAGAAAGCAAGAACGGAGGCAGAGCAGGCCAACCTCGCTAAAAGTGATTTCCTGTCGAGAATGAGTCATGAACTCCGGACACCAATGAATTCGATTCTCGGTTTTGCTCAATTACTTGAAATGGGCGAGTTAAATGCGGCGCAGCAGAAAGCAGTGAACCATATACTCAGAAGCGGCAAGCACCTGCTGGATCTGATCAACGAAGTGCTGGATATTGCAAGGATTGAAGCCGGTCGTATATCCATCTCGGTGGAACCGGTGGAAATAAACAGTATCCTGCGGGAAATCTCCGATACACTCAGCCCGGCTGCTGCTGCCAATGGAATCACCATTCAGATAGCGCCAACTATAATGGAACCCTTGTATGTACGTGCCGACTGCCAGCGCCTGAAACAGATACTTCTGAACCTGGTGAATAATGCCATCAAATATAACCTGCCTGGCGGGTGGGTATCATTAAAACTGGAAATCAGGCCGGGGAACGAAAAGGAAATTGTGCCAGTCAGAATTTCTGTGACCGACGGAGGAATGGGTATTGCAGCAGATGATCTTCTTAAAATCTTTACGCCATTTGAACGGGTTGGCGCAGAGAAAACAGCCATTGAAGGTACAGGTCTCGGTCTTGCTGTAGTGAAGCAGCTCACTGCATTAATGGGAGGGGAACAGGGAGTTGAGAGTGAGATCGGAAAAGGAAGCAATTTCTGGATCGAGTTACCCAAAACCATCAAGGAGCTGGACAGGGTTCAACAAAACGGGGATCTTCAGAACGGGTATCAGAAAGAAGTTGAGAAAAAGGGTTCTATATTATATATTGAAGATAACGTGTCTAACATTGAACTGGTTGAACAAATCGTCTCAACCAACAGGCCTGGCATTCGCCTGATCACCAACATGTTTGGAAAACAGGCATTTCAACTTGCCCTACAGCATAAACCCTTATTGATCCTCCTGGATCTCAATTTACCGGATATGCATGGCTCAGCTGTACTGGAACAGCTGAAGGAAAATGAAGAAACCGGTTCCATACCGGTGGTAGTAATCAGCGCAGATGCCATGCCCAATCAATTAAACGCCCTGATAAAGGCCGGAGCCAAAAATTATCTTACCAAACCATTTGATGTCAGCGCCTTTATTAACATACTGGATAGCTATATCAAATAAATTGCTGCAAGCATGAACATCCATTTAACAGATGCCCGTATTTTAATTGTAGACGACCAAACTGCCAATATTGAAATACTGGAGAACCTCCTGCTTATTAAAGGATATAAAAATATCTGGGCTACCACTGATCCCAGAGAAGTATTACCCATTGTAAAAAATTTTAATCCTGATTTGCTTTTATTAGATCTCATGATGCCGCATTTATCCGGTTATGATATCATGGAACAACTTAAAGAAGATGTTTTAGCAACCCGGCTTATGCCGATACTGGTACTGACTGCTGATGCAACGCCGGAAGCTAAGAAAAAGGCATTAACCGAAGGTGCAAGTGATTTTCTGACCAAGCCTTTTGACCTGGCCGAAGTGGATCTTCGAATCAAAAACTTATTACTGAATGTATACCTGATGGATCAACTCAGGAATCAGAACCACCTGCTGGAAGAAAAAGTAGCAGAACGCACTGCAGCGCTCAGCCAGATGAACCGGGAACTGGTTATTGCCAAAGAAAGGCTCGAAGGGAATATAAAAGCCATACAGTTACAAAATAATATGTTCAGGGAAATTGGATGGATACAGTCGCACGTAGTAAGGGCCCCGCTTGCACGGCTGATGGGCGCCATTGCGGTATTACAAATGGAAAATGCCACTGAAACAGATCGGGGCGAAATGATTGACATTATCCTTACTTCCGCCAAAGAGCTGGACCTCGTGATCCGTGATATTTCCGAGAAAAGCCATCTGGCCAAAATTTTGGATGAAGAAAACGCCGGACAGCTATCCGCCCCCGCCTGAGTGGATTACCACCCCGCCTCTTTTTTTACACGGCGGAAACCAATATTTCATTATTTTTGCCTCCCTTATAAGAACAGTACTGTTCTTCGGGCCTATAGCTCAGTTGGTTAGAGCACCTGACTCATAATCAGGGGGTCCCAGGATCATGCCCTGGTGGGCCCACTTGAAAATCAAGCATTTACACGGTTTCCCCGGGTAGGTGCTTTTTTCTTGCCGGAAAAACCTCCTTAAGCAATTACTTATTGTGAGTGAGGTTAAGCCAATTTATTATTCTCTTTGATTGGCAGTGGTTAAACCACCATTAAAGTCAACTAAAAGTATCATAATTAAAATTCTCATCCATGATGCCGGTAAAAAAGGGGTTGAGCAGTAATATTGATGACAAGGATGGCTTGCTCAATATTATAAAAGCAGGTGCATCCGCAGGTGGGGTAAGGGCCTAAGCAGTTATCGCATACAATCCGAAAACAAAAGAGGTCAGATCGGGGCAATTAGAGGTGCCGGCCGGTTTCGCCCACTGGCTGCCTAAATTGGACGGTGTGCCAAATGATGAACTGGGTGACCCGAGTTGCTTTAAACAATCTTTTTCCAGGCATCTCATGGTTCGCGGGAGGTCCAATTTGGATATACGTTCTAACAGTTACTGTTCGTTGGAAAAAATATTAACAAAATGATCGCTACCTAAATTAGTTAAGTGAACGGTACTCATTGGGTGAAACCCCAACCTTCTGCTTAAACAACCGGGTAAAATGTTGAGGATATTTGAACCCTAAATCTGTAGCGATCTGCGCAACAGATTTACTGAGATCAAATACTTTTTCTTTTGCCAGATCAATCACTTTAGACTGTACATATTCCTGTGCTGTGCGACCGGTCTCTTTTTTGATGAGATCGCCAAAATAACCGGCGGACAGGTTCAGTTCATTTGCACAATAGCTTACTGACGGCAAACCTAATGACTGGGGCTTATCAGATAGAAAATAATCTTTGAGTAACACTTCAAAACGTTCCAGTACGCCCTTGTGCGGCGTGTCGCGGGTTAGGAACTGGCGGTCGTAAAATCGGATGCAATAATTCAAAAAAAGTTCAATATTGGCAATGATCAGGCGTTTGCTGTGCTTATCAATTGCACCTTCCAATTCGTACTTAATCTTAGTAAAGCAATCCAGAACAATCTCCCTTTCTTTCGTAGATAGATGCAGCGATTCGTTGGATTGATAACCGAAAAAGGTATAATCTGCAATATGCCTTCCAAGTGCTGTACCATGTATGAAATCGGAATGAAAAATCAAAGCATATCCTTTCGGCTGATATGTTTCACCGTTGCTGTTCATTCCAACCACTTGTCCCGGTGAGAAGAATACCAACGTTCCTTCCTGGTAGTCATAGGTATGTCTTCCATAAGTTAGGTCTCCGCATACAACATCCTTCAAAAAGACCGTATAAAATCCAAAATACATTTTGCAACCCTGGCGCGGGTCGGCTTTGGATAGATCCACAACACTCACAAGGGGGTGCAAGGTTTCATTTTTATTAAAAACATTGTAATCATTGATCGTTTCAAACCGCCGCATTTCTTTCATAATAATGAATATTGTAGGTGACAAAATTACCCTTTTCAACCACTTTTCATAGATACGGAGCCCAAATCAGCAATAGTGGTAGATAAAACAGCAATTTATCTACCCTTTCCTGCCGCTTAAGGCAGGAACTTTGCTTTATAATTATAAAAAACAACATGGAAAAGATATTATTGAATAACGGAATTGAAATGCCGGTTCTCGGATTCGGGGTTTTTCAGATTGCCGGTCAGCATGAGTGTGAAAATGCTGTGAAAGATGCAATTGCTACTGGTTGCCGCATGATTGATACGGCAGCTTCCTACCAAAATAAAGAGGCCGTTGGTATAGCTATCAAAACCAGCAGCTTTTTCGATCATCGCGATCCTGCAATAGCAAAATGGTTAGGTGAAAGAAAACTGGCTGTATAGAACCCAAAAAATATGATTATGAAAAAACGAATATTAGGAAATAGCGGATTGGAAGTTTCGGCAATTGGTCTCGGCTGCATGGGGATGAGTTTTGCTTATGGACAGGCAATGGGAAAGAAAGAAGCAATTGCATTATTGCAAAAGGCATTTGAACTGGGAGTAACCTTCTTCGATACAGCAGAAGTTTATGGCCCATATACGAATGAAGAATTATTAGGTGAAGCACTGGCACCCTTTCGCAAAGAAGTAGTTATTGCTACCAAATTTGGCTTTAAAGATGCCTTCACATCCGGAGGGATGGATAGCCGCCCGGCAAACATTAGAGCAGTTGCCGAGGCATCTCTTAAACGGTTGAGAACGGATGTAATTGACCTGTTTTATCAGCATCGCGTTGACCCCAATGTTCCTATTGAAGATGTTGCGGGAACAGTGAGTGACCTCATTAAAGAAGGTAAAATTAAACATTTTGGACTTTCGGAAGCAGGTGTTCAAACCATCCGTACCGCACATGCTGTTCAACCGGTTGCCGCACTGCAAAGTGAATATTCACTCTGGTGGCGGGAACCGGAAAAGGAAATACTTCCGCACCTGGAGGAACTCGGTATCGGTTTTGTCCCTTTCAGTCCCCTCGGTCGCGGTTTTCTTACCGGAAAAATTGACGCCGCCACGAGTTTTGATGCGAATGATTTCCGAAACAATCTCCCAAGATTTTCAGAAGAGAACCGTAATGCAAATCAAAACCTTGTAAAACTATTGGAAAAAATCGCAAAGCAGCGAAATACTACCGCTGCACAAATATCGCTCGCATGGCTGTTAGCACAAAAGCCATGGATCGTCCCTATCCCCGGTACAACAAAATTGCATCGCCTGGAAGAAAATACCGGCTCAATAACTATTGATTTAAGTCAGGATGATCTACAGGAAATCAATACAGCACTTACAATAATAGAAGTACAGGGTGCTCGTTACCCGGAACAATTACAAAAGGCAACAAATCGATAGATTATCTAACACCAAAAACAAACTTATGAAAGCATTTATTCTTGGGCTCTGCTTCTTCGCAATGGCATTGTATGTAGCAAATGCACAATCTATGAACGATGAACAAAAGATACTCGCGCTCTCCAAACAAAAATGGGTATGGATGGCCGATAAAAATGTCGACGCCCTCAATGCCTTGTTCGATACGAAATCAGTCTTTGTTCACATGGGTGGCAGTTGGGGCAAAACTCAGGAATTGAGCATCATTAAAAGCGGAGGTATCTGGTATAAAAAAGCCGGGGTCTACACAGCTTCCGTGAATATCATAGGCAACACTGCGATTTTATTAAACGACATTGACCTATTGGCAGTAGTAGGCGGAAACGAAGTTACACATGCTTTTATGGTGACTGAAGTATACATCAAGGAAAATGATACATGGAAAATGGGGTCACTTACTTTCTCCCAACTGCTCAGACCGGTTAAAATGAAATAATAAATAAGGATCTAATTCCCCGATATGAATATATAACCTTTCCCTGCCTAAATAATAATTACTCATTTTTAGGTATATAAAAAGGGGGCATTTGTATTTATTTTTGAGCGCATTGTATCAACTAATAATCCATGCCCTTCTTTCATAAATATTACTGTGTATTTGCTTTTCTGCTTATCACATATATTGCTGATGGACAAAGCTTTACCAGCGTACGCGACTGGCCCATGCCAGCCGGAGATCAATCAGGGCTGGTAAGTCCGGGCTTTAAAGTGGTTCCCGCTTTTTTTCTTGAAAAGCTGGGAACAAAGACCTACCTGATCCTTAAAATGGAGATCACACTCGCCAGCCCCAATAATCCCGTAGCACCCTATTCCTACCGATATATGCGCCAGGGCAAAATCTATACAGACAGAGACCTTGGCTTCGTCCCATTTCGTCCTATTGGCCTCTCAGCGGCCACTTTCAGTGTGAGGGTGCAGGGCCCGGGTGTTAATAAACAGATAAGTTATGAATGGTTCCTTGGTCGCAATCAAATACAGGAGGTGCCAAAGGATACAAGGATTGAAAGCTACGCCGCGCATGTACAAGGCTTGACCCATGTTTACTATCATGGTACTGATGCCATCGATAGGGCTATTAATGATTTTGAAGCCGCAGTACGGAAAAAAGAAGAAGATGCCAAACGGGCAGAAAGAGAAAAAGCAGAGGCTGAAAAGAAAAAAGCAGAAGATGATCAAAAGAAAGCGGAAACAGGAAAAAAAAGAATAGAGGAGGGAAAAAATACAGTTGCAACGGGTGGAAAATTAGCTTCATTTGATAAGGATCCGCAAGGAAACCCATCTGTAAAACCTACGGCTACCCCGCTTGCCGGCAATAAAACAAAGTCTGATCAAAGTTTTTGGTCAGAAAAAAAGCAGCAGAAGGATAGCCCAATTCCGGATCAGCCCATTCATAAAAACCTTCCTGACTTTGTACGAACAACAGATGGTGGGTATTTTCATCGGGGGGATGACGGAAAATTCAGGGAAGTAACGCAACAGGAGTACCAGGATGCCAAAACCGCGGCTTCTTCCAAATCACAAAAGCCGGTAGAACCCGAGCAACCCACTATGACTGCAGAAGAAGTGCGTAACCAGGTCAATAAAATGTTTACTGATGCAGAGGCACAAAACAAAGCCATTACTCAACGTATAGAACAGAAGGCTGAGATGTGGAGGCAAAACTATTATTATGCCGAAGCAGTTCGCAATGGAAAAGAAAATCTCTCGGCGCTCAGCTCACTAAACGGATCATATCAATCTGTTCAGGAACTGGAAGCCGCTTTCAACCGGCAATACACTTCCATCCGATCCGAAGTGCAGAACCTGGAACAGGCGCGTAATGCAAAATTAAGTAACGCTGTTAATGGCTCTTTTAATGAAAATAATACAGAGAGGGCGATTGGGCAGGGCATGCAGTTGATCGGAAACCTGATTAATAGCGCTAAGGCAGCAAAAGAAGAAAGAGAAGCCAGAGAGGCGCTGAGGGCGGAAAGAGAACGGCAAATAGCTGCTATTAATGCAGCTAAAATAAAGGCCCGTGTTGGGATGCGCAACCAGCTCTTACGCAGCTTCCCCAATGGAGGCACTCCACTTACCACACATAAAGTGAGTTCCCCACAGGTATATATGTTTGCCTATATAACAGATATTACAATTTTTGACAAGGAGCAATCGGTTGTATCCGTAAGTAATGTATTCCTTGTCCAGCAATATTCAGATGGCACATTCCCTTATAAAACAAGTGTGTTAAGCAAATTGCGTGGATATGCGCCCGGTGAAGTGATCATAGTAGGTTATTATGCAGAAAAAGATAAGGCGGAACAGATGCGCAATGCCTTTGTGAATCTGGCAGCAAAGAGCGAGTTGTCTGTAAAAGCATTTACCATCAAAGCGCCTTCAAGCACAGCTACCACAGCCACACCAGGCGAAGGTGTCGATTTCTGGGAAACCGGCAAAAAAGATTCTACCATAGGGAAAGGTGCTAACAAGAAACCTGATTTTTGGAACAATTGATCTTTATAATTTAATTATATATGCGAATTAGTGTACTCATTTTCTTTTTGTTATTGGATTCATTTTCATTGTTTGGCCAGGTCAATGAGGTAGAGGCCAAAGCTTCTTATATGCTGGCAGAAGAAAACTATGGCAAAGCCAATTATCCGGTGGCGCTGCAATTCCTAAAGAATGCCCGGCTTAAACTGGGTGGTAATAACTGTAAAATTTTATATCTCCAGATCCAGATTGAAAGTGAAGTGGCTAAAACACAAAAAAATTACAGGGATAGTTTATTGAAAACAATAGATTCGTTTCAGGCATCTCCGGATATAAAAGAATTTAACGAGGAAAAAGTACTGGAAGTAGTAAAAATGAAGCTTGAACTGGAACAAAGGGTCGCAGAGGAAAAAATACAGGAGGAAAAAAAGGCCAAAGAAACAGTAGAAAGGGAAAAAAGCTTTAAGGCCACCATTATTGGTGCCGGATGGGAGTTTGGACAAACACTGGAGGAAGCCGAAAAAAAGCATGCTGATTTTTTTCGAAAAACCCAAAGTGAAAAAAGTATCCGCTATCCCGGACTCAAATTGATCAGTTCTAAAGATGTTGCATATTTATCTGTTTATATCAATAAAAACAAAAAGATTGTCGGTTTCAGAACCAATGTTATGTATGCAAAGCTAATCAGTAAATATCAAAATTATGTCGAGCGAAAAGATCAGTTATTGAAGCAGGTTGATTTGTATACACAAATATTTGGATTTTCTCCTGTAAGCGGTTTCGCCTCTCAGGATGGGTTATCCTTTATCTGGAAGAAGGAACAAAAATCTCTGGAGTTGTCCTGGGCGGTTTTTAAAAATGGGAGTGGATTTTATGGAGTCGAATATTGGTATGAGATTGATGAATCGATTCAATAGTTTTAATAAAATATGTATATGCGCAAGTTCCTTTTGTGTTGATGATGTTTCTATTCTCAAGTCAGGTATTCTGCCAGCTAAGTGAAATAGAAGCTAAGGCGGCATATGTGCTGGCCGAAGAAAACTATGGCAAAGCCAATTATCCGGTGGCGCTCACTTTTCTAAAAAACGCCAAGACAAACCTTGGACGTACCAACTGCAAAATTTTCAACCTACAGATCCAAGCGGGAGTAAATATTTGATATAAATAACGAATATCATTTTTTAGATCGTAATAATTCACTGCGCATTTTGCTCAGGAACTCAGGCGTTACACCTATATATTCCGCAATTAATTTTTGGGGAATATCATTAATGATGGAGGGATAGGTATTGCAAAAAATACTGTAACGCTGTTTAGCGGTGAGGCTCATATTATCAATCAATCTTTGGCGGCTGCTTACTAAAGAATTTTCAGTTAATATTCTGAAATATCTTTCCAGCTTTGGGACCTTATCAAATAAATCCAACTGATCAGCCCTGCTTAATAAAGCAACCTCACTATCGGTAATTGCTTCCACATTCAGGAAAGCGGGTTTTTGCGAAATAAAACTATACATATCCGTAATCCACCAATCAACAGGTGCAAATTGCAATATGTGTTCAAAACCGTTTTCGTCCACCGAGTAGGATCTCAAACAACCAGACAAAACGAAAGCAACGTCACGCGCCGCCTGCCCCTCTTTCATAATCAGTTTTTTGCGCTTTACCTGCACAATCCTGAATTTGGAAGCAACCAGTTCAGATTCCTCCTTTGTGAGAGAAATATGTTTTGTTAGGCTGGCAATTATATTGGCACAAGTCATCTGTAAATATACTTATAAAAGCAGGAAAGGGGTGCTGGCTATTGGGTGTATATATTCGGTTATTTATCTTTAGCTTTATACAAACCTCCACTACATGAGAATTTTTTTGCTGTCTCTGCTCTTATGCATATCCTCTGCTCTCCAGGCCCAGAAAATTTCCTTTTTCACCGTCAGCCCCGACAGCACAAGATTTGCTTTAACAGCAGAGGGAGCATCCCACCTGGCTTCTCTGCCTATGAAATGTATTTTACAGCAGTATCCTAATAAGATCAATCATACAGCTGTCAGTGACAGCGACCAGGTTTTAACGCCCATACAACAGCACCCCAGTTTTTATGGTTGCTTCGACTGGCACAGCAGTGTGCACGGCCATTGGATGCTGATTCGTTTATTAAAACAATTTCCTGAACTGAAAGAGCAGGCTGCCATCAGGAAACTGATATCCACTACTATTACGGCAAATAATATCAACCAGGAAGCAAGGTATTTTAGCAGTACGCTCAGCAAAAGTTTTGAACGAACCTATGGCTGGGCGTGGACCCTTAAACTCCAGGAAGAATTAATTACCTGGAATGATCCGGATGCAGTAAAGTGGCGTACTGCATTACAACCGCTTTGTGATACAGTGATACAACTTTGGAGAAAATTTCTTCCCAAACAAACCTATCCAAACAGAACCGGCGTGCATGGCAATACAGCTTTCGGGTTGAGTTTTGCCATCGACTATGCCCGTACCACCAAAAACCACTTATTTGAAGAAGAATTGATACAGGTTGCTAACCGGCTCTATCTGAAAGACAAAGCAGCTCCGGCTGTTTGGGAACCTGACGGGTCCGATTTTTTTTCTCCGGCTCTCATGGAAGCCGACTTAATGAGGCGGGTTCTCCATAAAACCTCTTTTCTGAACTGGTTCAACAATTGGTTGCCCGTTAGCGCCCTGAAGCATTTAACCGTATTACCGGTAGTATCGGACAGAACCGATTTACAAATCGTTCACCTGGATGGATTGTGCTTCAGCAGAAGCTGGTGCATGTCTGGTATTGCCAGGCAATTGCCCAATGCCGACAAAAGAAAGTCGTTGTTACTCAATGCAGCTGTAAAGCATTTGAACCAAAGCCTGTCCTCCGTTGCTTCCGGTCACTACGGCGGAGAGCATTGGCTGGCTAGTTTTGCGGTATACGCAATCAATGCAGAGAATTAAAATATTGTTTTTTGATAAGTTTTTAAAAAATCTCAGGCCTTCAACCAATTCAGGAAGGATGGCGCCTTAACCTTGTTGATAATAATCTCTTCAGGAACTTCGGGAACAAGACTTACAAACAGCTTTCGAAATCCGTAATGGATCACCTCCCTAATGCTTTCCCTGTTAATAAGGTATTGACGGTTGGCCCTGAAAAAACCGGATCCGCATATGACTTCCAGTTCATCAAGGGTATAATTAAGACTGAATTTTTGATTTTGAAACGTTATCAGAGAAGTGCTTTTTTGCTCCACATAAAACAATGCAATAGCACTAATCTTAACCGGTATGATTTTATTTTTACTATTCACCAGCAGGGATTGAGGCCTGGCATTGCTATTCTGGCTGATCGAAGCAAGAAGATCGGCGTGATTCAATGGGTTTGAAAATGATTGTTGTAATTTTTTGTATTTATCCAATGCCTCGGCAATCAGTTGTATACTATAAGGTTTTAACACGTAAGCAATTCCGTTATTGTCAAATGCTTCAAGCGCATGTTGGTTATAGGCTGTACAATAGATCACTGGTGTGGTTGCATTGATAGCAGTAAATATTTCAAAGCTATACCCATCGCAGAGTTGAATATCACTGAAAATTAATTGTACGGAATGATTACTCCTAAAATAGGCCTGCCCTTCCTGAACGGAACCGATGGTTTTAATAATATTGATGTTTCCGTCGATTGTTTTCAACATTTCGGCCAGATCATCAGAGGTCATTTTCTCATCTTCAATTATCACTATATTGAGACTCATACAGTTGTTTATATCATTTTGGTTCAAGTTCCGTATCAATAGGTATCGTATTGCCAGGCAGTATCGGAATCGTTACGGAAAATTCAATTCCGCTGTTGGAAATAATTACCCGCTTTTCGCTAAGCAACCTGTACCGTTCAGTCAGGTTTTTCAATCCAACTTTACTCGTACTCTCCGAAAAGTTTCTTCGGTTTATTCTATTATGAACAGTTATTGATTGAGTTGTTTCATTATAGTCAATAGAAATATGCAAAGGCGTTTCTGTTGAAAATGCATTATGCTTAATGGCATTCTCAGCAAGCGTCTGTAGTGCGTAAACGGGAAGCTTCCCTTTAACGGAAAATATTTTTTCATTATTAACACCAAAACTGATCATATTTCCAAATCTTACTTTCTGCATTTCCAGGTAACTGATACATAACTTTAATTCATCGCCGGTATCTACCAGTGTATCCAGGGCGATACTCGTGGAAAAGCGCAGGATATCAGAAAGTTTCAACAGGTAATCTTCAGCTTGATTCGGGTCTTTTTTCAGCAACAACCGCAGTGTGTTGAGAGAATTGAATAAGAAATGTGGGTGAAGCTGCATTTTCAACTGATTATTCTTTGCTTCCAGGTTAGACTGTTTCAATAAAATATTTTCATCTTCTACTTTTTGTTTCTTAAAATAGAGCGTCACCAATTCACATAAAATGAGAATAATAATATTCGTCATTAACGCATTCACCAGGGGAGGTATAAAGAACCCCTTTTTTTCAGGTCGCTTGTGTATCAGATGCATTCCTTCTTTAAATTCAGGCGGCGTCTTTGCAAATGCCGTATCTGCAAAATGCCTGGTTATCACCGGGAGGCTGCTCTCTTTTTGTATAACTTTTTCAGAAAAACGTATGCTGGGAGGTGGAAGGTTTCTAAAGAAATAGCTGAATAAGAGAGAAGAAAAAGCCAGGCAAAGTATACTGCTGAAAAGTAAACGGATAATCAACTTTCCTAAAAATTGAATACGAAACCCGGCTAGTAAAAGAGCAATATTAAGAACCCAGAAAAAAAGAGTCGTAAAAAGATTAAAAGCAATAACAGGAAAAAAGTACCGCAGCTTGGAAAATTCAATCCTCAGCAATGGGGTTCCTCCAAGCAAACTCAGCAATGGAGTAGTGATCAGGGCAATTATAATCAGCCTGTAAAGTAGTTTTCGTTCTTTAAGCAGTTCGGTCATACTGTTTCCGGTAGGCCGCAAAGTTGCACCAGTCAGCTAATTTTATAAAAAAATCCGGCAAGCTTTAACTATAATAAATGTTAATCTGCTGTATAACAAACCATCTCTGAACAAGCTGGAAATCAGGTATTTATTTCAGCGCATGTTTTGTCCAATTCAACTGTTGTTTTGCCCCATTCAGTCCCTTTAACATTTCCTTTGGCTCCATTTTGGAAAAATTTGTGCCGAAATCAAAGCGTATGAAAAAAGTCAACAATCATTTACGTACATCACTTTTATTATTCCTGTTAATAGCCGGAATTACGTCCTGCAGCAAAAGTGACAGCAGTAGTACAGATATTATCGGGAACTGGAAAAGAGGTTCTGAATTTGAAGGGGTTGGAAGAACAGAGTCTGTCACTTTTACAATTAACGACAAGGTTTACATTGGAGGGGGGTTTGATGGCACCAACCGATTGAACGACTTCTGGGAGTTCAACCAGTCTACCGGAAGCTGGATCAGAAAAGCAGACTTTCCCGGAACTGCCAGGAGTAGTGCGGTAGCATTTACCATCAACGGAAAAGGATACGTAGGTACCGGTTTTGACGGAATCAAAAAACTAAAAGACTTCTGGGAGTATAATCCCGAAACCGATACCTGGAAACAGGTTGCCGACTTTGCCGGAACTGAAAGATACGGGGCAGTCGGTTTTTCTATTGGCAGCAATGGGTATGTATCCACTGGTTATGATGGTAATTACCTGAAGGACTTATGGGAGTATTCGCCCACATCCAATAGTTGGACACAGAAAGCAAGCTTAACAGGTAGCAAAAGAACCGATGCTGTTGTTTTTGTTTACAATGACAAAGCCTATGTGCTTACCGGCATTAATAATGGCAGTTACCTGAATGATTTCTGGGTGTATGATCCCGCTACGAACCAATGGGCGGAGAAAAGAAAGATCACCAGTGTCAGCGATGATTCTTACGATGATGATTATGGTGCAAATATCACCCGAAGCAATGCGGTTGCATTTGTAATGAGCGGGGGTAAAGCTTATCTGGCTTTAGGGAGCATTAGTGGTGTAACCGGCACTACCTGGGAATATGATATTGCTACCGATTTATGGATTCAGAAAACAAGCTTTGAAGGATCTGCAAGAGAAGGTGCTTTATCATTTACATTGAACAACAGGGGATATGTCACCACCGGGCACAACAGCAGTTACCGATTTGACGATTTATGGGAGTTCCTGCCTTTTGCAGAACAAGACGACAATGACAACTAAGATGACTATGCGCCCGCGGTTTTTATTGATACTGGTACTATTATTCACTATTTTCAGTGCATGTGAAAAGGTAAATGTGGGTTTTGGCGATGCTGCTACATCCACAGATCCAAATCTCACCTATATTGATAATTATAGTGTGGAATTATCGACCTACAAACCTGATTCATTTCTGACCTCTTCACATCAGGTATTCAGCATTGGGCATCATACTGATCCGGAACTTGGAATAACCAGGGCAGGTTCATTTGCCCAGATCAATATGCCTGTATCGAACCCACTTGCAGATGTGGATGCGGAATTTGACTCGCTGGAATTGATTATAAAACCTACTGGCCAATTTTATGGAGACAGCTCAGGTACCATGAAAATAAATGTATACCGGCTCACAGAAAATATTAAAGATGATTTCCTGGGAGATTATTATTACAACAGCTCTTCCTTTGCCCATGATCCGGTTCCGATCGGTCAGAAAGAAATCAATTTATCCGGAAGAACAGGAACAGAAATACACATTAAGCTTTCCGATGCACTGGGGCAGGAATTACTGAATAAATTCAGGTCGGGCCATACAGATATAGCAAGCGAAGCTGCATTTCTGGATTATTTTAAAGGGATTTATATTAATACCGATTCCATACAAACCAATACAATCGCTTATTTCAAAGCACCCTCAGACTCTGTTTTGCTGCGACTCAACTACCAGGAAAAGGGGTTATACACCGAAAAAAAATCGTTGAATTTCAGCTTTACGATTGCAAAACAGTTTAATCAGATTGGCTTTAGAAAAACCAATGTGAAACTATCTGCTTTTGAGGACCAGAAGATTCAGTTAATCGACAGCAGGTATTCTGGAAACCAGGCTTTTTTTCATTCATCAATGTCTTCCAAAATAAAAATATCGTTCCCCACTTTATTAAATCTAAAAGAGCTGCACCCCTATATAAAAATCATCAAAGCCATATTGGTACTGAGACCGGATCCTGTTTCATTATTGAAGCCCTATCAGCTGCCATCCGCCCTGAACCTTTATTCCACCGATGAAACCAATACGGCAATTGCAGGTATAACGGATGCCACAGCTACCGGAACACTCCAAACAGGAAACTTGTTTATAGATGGTTTGTATGGAGAGGAGACAAATTACAGCTACGATATCACTTCTTTCATTACAGCAAAGATGGCTGAAGGACAGTTTTCAACATCAGCATTGTTACTTACCTCCACGCAAACAAGTATTGATGCTGCTACGGAACGGCTGATTCTGAATAATCAGAGTAATAAGCAGCCGGTTCAATTGAAATTGTATGTGTTGGGTCTATAAATACTCGTTATGAAATGTAAACATCTTTTGCTGTGCTGGATCATGCTGGATATCTCTCTCAGCACATCCGGGCAGAATGTCTCCTCTCCCTATTCAATTATTGGCATCGGTGATATTGAAACCACAGATAATGGAAGATTCGGCGCCTCCGGAAGTACCGGTGTTTCAAGAAGAGAGATCGGTTTTTATAATTTCTCTAACCCTGCATCCTTAACAGTTATTCCATATAAATCGGTGAATTATGATATACTGATCAGGGGCAGAAACAGTAAATTTAAAGCACCCGAAACAGATACCTTCACCAGTACATCAAAAGATTTTGTTGTCAAAAGAATTGCCCTTTCCTTTAAGGTAACGCCAAAAATTGCTTTTTCTTTCGGACTAAAGCCTTTCAGTAGTGTTAACTATCAATATACAGGAGGTTCCTCTGCAAATGATCAGAACATAGACTATACCCGTTATATAGATGGTAGCGGGGGAATCAACCAGGTTTATTTTTCGATTGCCCGTGAAATCAGTAAAGGCTTATCTGCTGGGCTTACCGCTTCCTGGTTGTTTGGCTCACTGAAAAGGAGTACTGCTTATTCCAATGATGCGCTCGGGCTGGATGTAGTAAAGAAGGAATATGATTTTTATGCCGGGGCCGGGTTGCAGGGCGGTATTCAATATTATCCTGCAAGCTCAGGAAACTGGCAACAATCAGCTGGTTTAACAGCTACTGTATACAACAGTCTCAAAGGAGAAAGGACCATCGATTATCTGGAAAACAATACTGCTGTAAAATCATTGGGGCCCGAAAAAATCCAGTTTAGAATGCCGGTATCTGTTGTTGGAGGATACAGGATTGCCAACAAAAACGGTTTGGGTTTTCAGGTCCAGTGTAGTTATCACCAATGGCCAAAGCAGCAGCTTAACCTCAACAATGCTACCATATCTAACGCGTTCGGGTTGAGCACAGGAATCGAATACAGCAAAAGAACAATGATTTCGGGTTACGCACTTGAGCAATATTACCTGGCATGTGGTTTCCGATTTGAACAATCCTATATCAGGCTGAACAACAATAGTTTAAATGAGTATGCCTTCACACTTGGCGGCGGAAAAAATGTCTCCCCTGTCATTAGTATCAATGCGGGTATAGAGATTGGCAGGAGAGGGCAGATATCACTTAAGCAGATCAGTGAAAATTACTTTCAGTACTCAATAGGAATTACTTTAAAAGATATATGGTATGGTACCAGGAATTTCAGAAAATACGACTAAGTCTTACATAAAAATGAAATGGATTTTTCTGCTGGCCTTTTGTATCAGCTTTAACAGCATAGGAGCGCAGAATCTTATTGGAACATGGTATTCGGAAGATGGTACCAGGCAGTATGAAATACACCGGTCGTTAGAAAACAAGTACAATGCTGTCATCAAATCTTCGGCAAGACCCGGTGATATTCAAGGCTTTGAAGTATTACGTGAACTGACATACAATTCACAGAAAAACAGATTTGAGGGATACATTTATACAGCTTCGGAAAGAATTCCCTCATTTGTAACGATTCATATTTCTTCCTCCAACCCTTTGCTCCTCCAGCTATCCATCAATGGCATTTTATTCACCCGGGTACAAATCCGCTGGTACAGAACCGCTCCGGGATCAGATGCAGGAATACCTTCTTCCGGAAACAATTAGTCTATTGATTTGGTAGGATTATATAATTCCCCTATTTTTGTGCCTCAAAAGTAAAATTTGATGATCATGATTTCTTTGCGGCACTTTGTACGATGTTGATGCAGATCTAAACACTCCCCTACACCAATCCTTATTTTTTACACCATTAACCGTCCGGACCGGAGTGCAACTTCGTTTCCCGAACGGAAGAAAAATCTATTCTTTATGCGAGAAAGAAACTATTTAACTCTCCTCTTAACCCTCTTTTTAACACTGGCTTCCCTCCAGGTGTTCGCTCAGTCGGCCACAATTAAGGGAACTGTAAGAAGCGGTACAACCTTGCTCTCCGATGCTGCTGTACGCGTTGGAAAATCCGGAACCACTACCAATACGCAGGGTACATTCAGCATCTCCCTGAATCCGGGTAGATACACCATTACAGTTTCCTATACAGGATACAATGTGCAATCCAAAACAATTCAGCTGGCTTCGGGTGAAACCATCACCAGCGATTTTAATCTTGAGCCGTCCGAAAGTTTGGATGAGGTAGTGGTATTGGGTAGCCGCGCTACTCCCAGAACACAACTCGAAACAACTGTTCCGATTGACGTACTGGATATTAAAAAACTGGCAGGAGTGGGTGCGCAGGTAACCCTGAACCAGATCCTGAACTTTGCGGCTCCTTCATTTACTTCCAACACACAGTCACTGGGAGATGGTACCGATCACATAGATCCGGCATCTTTACGCGGATTGGGACCGGATCAGGTGTTGGTCTTGGTGAATGGCAAGAGAAGGTACAATTCTGCATTGATTAATGTAAACGGAACCTTCGGCAGAGGCAGTGTTGGTACAGATTTGAACGCCATTCCGGTTTCTTCCATTGAAAGAATTGAGATTCTGAGAGACGGTGCTTCTGCACAATATGGAAGCGATGCCATTGCAGGCGTTATCAATATCGTATTGAAGAAAACGGTCAATAAATTATCTGCTTCAGTAACCTATGGCGGGCACAACTCCAAATCGAACGGACAAAAATATACAGACGGACAAAATATTCAGGCGGCTGTTAACTTCGGTTTACCTATTGGCGGTAAAGGAGGCTATATCAATTTCTCCGGTTCTTTTGATGACCGCAAACCAACCGACAGAGGTGGGGCAAGAACGGATGCCATCTACAAACGCTATCCGGGTGGTGTAGACAGGACCGACTCCTTCCTGGTTGCTACCAATACTACCCGAAAAGATTACAGTCTCGTGGTAGGCCAGTCACAATACAGAAGCGGTCAGTTTTCCTTCAATGCCGCTATCCCGCTGTCAGAAACCGCAACGTTTTATTCTTTTGGGGGATTGGGTTACCGAAAAGGTAAGTCCGGCGGTTTTTATCGTTTACCCAATGAATCCAGAAACATCCTCGACATCTATCCACTGGGTTTCCTGCCGTATATTGGCTCTGATGCATATGATCGCTCTTTTGTAACTGGCATCCGGGGTAAAGTAGCCGATTGGGATGTTGACTTCAGCAATGCCTATGGACAAAACCAGTTTGACTTCAGCGTGTTAAATTCTTTAAATGCTTCTTTGGGAAAAACGTCCCCCACCAACTTCTACGCCGGTGGCCCTAAATTTACCCAGAACACAACCAACATTGATTTCAGCAAAGGATTTGACTGGTTAAGTGGCGCCAACCTTGCTTTTGGTGGTGAATTCCGTTATGAAAATTATCAATTGAGCGCTGGTGATCAGAATTCCTATGCCAACTACGGTTTAGCCCGTCAGGTGGGTGTAGATGGAAGTGGCAACCCGATTCTTGTACCAGATTTTTCCGGTAGTGTAAATACTTTATTTGGCCCGGATGGCTCACCAAGGCCGGGCGGCGCACAAGTGTTCCCCGGATTCAGACCGGAGAATGCAGTGAATGCCAACAGAACTGCAGCAAGTATTTATGCAGATGGTGAATTTAATTTTACCAAATCCTTCCTGGTGAATGCAGCCGTTCGTTATGAGAACTACAGCGATTTCGGTTCAACCACCAATGGTAAAATTGCGGCACGCTACAAACTGAATAAAACATTCACAATCCGCGCATCAGCAAGTACAGGATTCCGTGCGCCTTCTTTGCAACAGCGTTATTATGCAAACACATCCACTGTTTTTACCAGCGGTGTTCCGGCTGAAGTGGGTACTTTCCCTAACGACAGCCGCCCTGCACAATTACTGGGCATTCCGAAGCTTAGTCCGGAAAAATCAAAAAGTGTAAGCCTTGGATTCACCGGAAACTTAGGAAAACTAAAGGTCACCCTGGATGGTTACTACACCAGGATTGATGACAGGGTTATTTATACAGGCCAGTTCACCGGAAGCAATTCACCAAGTGCATCACCGGTAGACAAGGAAATTTATCAGTTGCTTTCCCTGGCAAACGCTACCGGCGCTGCATTTTTTGCCAATGCGCTTAATACGGAAACCAGGGGTATCGACCTGATCATCTCCTATAAATTCAAACTGGGTAAAGGAACGTTGAATGCTGACTTTGCAGGAAATGCTTCCAAAACCAACCAGGTGGGGCCAATCCATGTTTCCGAAAAACTGATTGGAAAAGAAAGCACATACTTCAGCAACTCCAGCAAAGTGTATCTTGAAAATGCAGTACCCAACACCAAGGCCAATCTTGCTTTAAACTATACCATTCATCAATTCAATATCTTCCTCCGGAATAACTATTTCGGCGGTGTAATTGAAGCAACCAACACCATTGCCAACCAGCAATTCTATGCTCCTAAATGGGTAACGGACCTGTCTGTTGGATATAAGCTCAGCAAATTTGCCAGCATTACCCTTGGCGCCAACAATCTACTGGATATTTATCCGGACAAGATTGCTATTGCAGGTAATAGCAATTCCGGCAACTTCATTTACTCCAGAAGTTCCCAGCAATTTGGATTTAACGGTCGCTACCTCTTTGGTAGAATCGATATTTCATTATAAACTTAAACAGGAGAAAAGGAGCGCCATGCATGAATTTGTATGGTGCTTTTTTTATTGCATTTTCCAACCGGCTTAACCCATCTTACCGTTTTATCTATCCTTTCGATGATCACATTTCTGGATAGAATTGCACTCTCCTCTGCCAGTTCATCAATCATGGACGACTTGCAGATCAACACGGTACAATGGGGATGGATTCTGGGCATCTTTACCATTGCCTACGGGGCGTTTGAAGTTCCAACAGGCTGGCTGGGAGATTAGATTAGGTGGGAAAAAGGTATTGACCAGGGTCGTTTTATGGTGGTCCTTTTTTACCATACTTACCGGTTTTTCAACAGGATTTATCATGCTGCTCGTGGTCAGGTTTTTATTTTGGATCGGGGAAGCCGGCGCCTATCTGAGTACGGTTGTATTTGGATACCTTGCTGCTTCATATGGCTATTACCTGCCTTTATTACTGATTGGTATAATTGTATTGACCGGTGCCTTTATCTGGTTTAAAATTGATGCCACCAAAAAATTAGCAGAGCTCCCGATGAGCTGGCACTACTAGGTTAAAGTGATCCGAATCTAATTAATCAACTGAGAATTACTGAGGTATTGCTGATCGGGAGCGTAGATGAACAGACAGGATTCTCCCTGAATTGTTTGAATGATGTTCTTTACCAGATTATTGGGAACGGCCGGACAACCCAGGCTTCTTCCCAGGTAACCCATTTGACTGATTGCGTTATTACTTACATAATCTGCGCCATGTAATACAATTGCCCGGTCTTTTGCCTGATCGTTGATACCAGGCTCAATACCCTGTAAAATCAGGGATTTCCCGTGCTTACCTGAGTAAGGCATGCCGGTAATGTAAAATCCAAGGCTGCTCTGATTAGAGGAATTTCTGTTGGAGAAATGTTTTGCAAATAAGGTCCCGGAATTCCTGCCATGGGCCACAAAGGTCTGAAGCACCATTTCCTCCTGCTCCATATCAATGATGTATAAACGCTCCTCACTGCTGGGTTTACTGAAGTCGGCAATGGTCAGGTAACGATGGTTGGTTAACCTGCCCTGCTCCTTTAGTTTGTTGTAACCGTTTACGGCAAAGGCAACTGCCTGGCTGTTGATATTCAACTTTTCGGACAGGGTTACGGCAAGCGGCTCACTTGCTTTCGGGGATAGGGTTGGCTTATACGTGTAGGACTGCAATGTGATGAACGAGAGCAGTAAAATAAGTATTAACTGTTTTTTCATGGAATAACGGGGGGTATTCTGTAATTGGTTGCAAAACTAAGGCAGATATCATGCCAAAAGGGCTCAGGAGACTGAAATAATCGTTAAAACCTTTGCTTTTTGGGCAGGTTTTTTTCATAAATAATTGATTATCAACAAATAAATTTGAGCCTGAACTTATGTCTGGATTTTCAGACAATGCCGGATCAATTGAAATTCACCTGATTAAAATAAAAAAGCACCTGCAATGCAAGTGCTTCCCCCTAAACAATCCTATTCATACTTAATACCCCGGATTTTGCTTCAGATATCCCGGAAGATTCGTTGCACCATCAATCGCAGTTTGCGGTATCGGGAAAAGGCGCTTGTTTTTATCCGTATTAGTTTTTTCAGTCCAGGTGCCTTCATATTTTCCAAAACGGATCATATCAGTTCTTCTATTCATCTCCCAGTACAATTCAAATCCCCTTTCTCTAAAAAGCAGATCAAGCGTAAGTGCACCTGTTAAAGAAGACGGTTTTACATTATACGCTGTTCTGGAAAGGCGAACCGTATTTACATCGGTAATGGCTCCCGCTGCATCATTTTTGCGCAATTTTGCTTCAGCACGCATTAAAAAAATATCTGCCAGGCGAACAATAGAAATATCAGCTTCTCCAAAATTTCTTCCACTGGAAGACTTTCTGCTGAATTCATATTTTTCTACGCGAAATCCGGTAGAATAATCACTTCCTGCTGTGGTAAAATCAACCTGTTCCGTAAAATTTACCGGCAGTGTAGGTTTACTCCTTGTATCATTGTACAATGGACCCACTTTATAACCTCCGGAGGCGCATTTAACAAATACACCATTCTTTCTGATCAAACCATATTGCTGCCCGCGTAAAATACCACGATCTATATTAAAATCTGCAACACATGAATCTCCCGGATTAGTGTAGATGGAAATATTCTGTTTATAAAATCTTGGATCTGCCTTAGCAGGGTCTACTGCACCATAAGCATTTACCCATGTTCTGTAAAAATCGGAAGTAATGGCAGGGCCATCCGTACCGTTTGCACCGGGGAATGCAGGTAATGGAAACTGGTCGCCGGAAAGAGAGAAATAAGCGAGGCGGTTATGGCCGTTGAGATCCGCACGCTGATCAACTGCAAAGATCAGTTCTTTATTAGAATTGTTAGCATCACCAAAAATGGCAAAATAATCAGGAGACAAAGCGTACTGACCGGAAGTAATGATTTTATCACAATATTTGATAACCTCATCCATATCCGCAGCTTTGAAATCAAAACTGGAAGCATAGATATCACGATATACCGGTGCATTGAGATGTAATCTTGCCAATAAGCCCCAGACTGCAGCTTTGGTTAATCTCCCCGGTCCATTGGTGGTACCCAGCTGGAGTTCAACCGCCAGTAACTCATTCTTAATATAATCAACAGCCGCGCTTCCTCGAATAATTGCGGACGTTTGTCCGGGATCTTCTTTTACAAATACAACTCCGAATAAATCGAGGCTGAGTAAGTTATAGAATGCACGCATCCCTCTTGCTTCAGCAGCATAAGCTACAGCATTGGCATCTGTACTTCCCTTTAAAGAACTAATAGCGGTAATGGACCTGGAGAGTCCCTGTGCAATCAGGTTCCAGGTATCCTTTACATTGGGATCTGTTGTGGCTGTTTCATGCTTGTGTAAAGATATATATATCCCGTTATCACCCCAATCGGTACCACCCCGGTAAGGGAGGATTGCTTCATCGGTAGAAATTTCCTGCAGGGCAAAATAAGTTGTATGACGATAGATGTCCGGCAGTCTTGCATATACCGGAGCAATCAGGCCATCAGCAATCTGCTTCTCGGTTAACCCTGTTACAGAAGATTCATCCAGCACATTCTCCTGTAATTTACTACAGCCGCTTGCAGAAAGAATCAGCAGCGAAAGTATGGAGAGTTTAACTATATATTTTTTCATGCGTTTTAATTAAAGGGATATATTCAGGCCGAAAATGATTGATTTTGCTTTTGGATAACTCTGGTAATCAATGCCATAAGAAGAAACGCCATTAATGGTTCTGTCTGCATTTACATCAGGATCATATCCATTGTATTTAGTAATCACAAACAAGTTCTGACCAGTTACAGACAGACGAACTCCGGAAATCCATTTACTGATCCCCAGCTTATCTACATTCAGACTATAACCGATTGCCAGATTATTCAATCGCAGGTACGCCCCATTCTTTAAAAAACGGGTACTTACCGGTGCAGCATTATTCACCGACTCCTGCGGATTAGTCACGGCTTCAGGCGTGGTATTAATTCCCTTTGAAAGGCGAAGCTTATAAAAATTTGCATTTGCCGTATTGTCGTAAACTTTATTTCCGGAAACGCCATTGAAATTCACAGCGAAGTCAAACCCTTTATAAGAAATGGTCCCGAAGAAATTGTAAAGAAGATTTGGCAGGGCCGTTCCTGCAGCTATACGGTCCTTATCGCTTACAATACCGTCACCATCCGTATCGCGGTAGGTGCTTAATCCTGCATTATCAAAACCGGTAAACTCTTTCAGGTAAAAAGTACCGATAGGCTGATTGTTAATGTAACCGTTAATAGTCGCAGAAGTTAATCCGGAACCGGATGCAGACCCTGAAGGAATGACTGTGTATGGAGAGCTAGTCACTTTGTTACTGATGGCTGTAATGTTTCCGCCAATGGAATAGTTAATCCCCTTTTGTGTACGCACTTTGTATTCCAGTTCAAATTCCACCCCTTTGTTAGTAATTTTCATATCCTTTACATTCGTCCAGAAGCTTCCTGCCGGCTGAACAGGATCAGCAGGAATCACTTCTAATAAAATATTGTTTGATACTTTATTAAACAGGTCGATTGATCCATTCAGTTTTCCGTTCAGGAAGCCAAAATCCAATCCGACATTTGTTTGCGTGGAAACCTCCCACTGAATATCAGGATTGGCCAAACGGGAGAAAGTGGTTCCTGCCGGATATGCTCCTGATGCGTAAAGCGGATAACTTGTTGTGGCAGATACTGAAGATGTATAGAGCGCCTGTGTAATTTTTGAAGGGATTTCCTGATTCCCTGTTTTACCCCAACCTGCTCTTAACTTCAGGTTACTGAAGGGACTGTTGGTCATAAAATCTTCTTCCGAAATTTTCCAGCCGAGTGAGAAAGACGGGAAAACACCATACTTATTATTGGCACCAAATTTAGAAGAGCCGTCTGCTCTGACATTTACAGTAGCCAGGTATTTGTTTTTATATTGATAGTTTACCCTTCCAAAAAAAGATTGCAACTCATTTTCCAAAGCATATCCACCGGGCTTATTATTAGCAAGAGTCAGGTCCTGGCCAAGTCCTGGGTTGTACTGTGGCTCAACAGGAGAAATAGGGAATTTGTTAATGCTGTAATTTCTGCCTTGCAGGAAGATTTTCTGAAAAGAATGACCTGCAAGGGCAGACAGATTATGGTTGCCTTTGTTCAGGGTATAAGTGAGGTAGTTTTCAATCAGCGTGTTTCTGTTGGTAGTATAATAAGTTTCCAGTCTTCCCTCCCTAAAGGGGACTGCGTTGGGTAAAGACTGTATGTCTCTTGTGCCCGTAGAATTATCTACTCCAAAGTTCAGCTTGTATACAAGCCCTTTCGTGATTTTAAAAGAAGCTGAAATATTTCCAATTACCCGATTAATTTTAGCAATATCCTGTTCCAGCTTAAACGACAATAATGGATTTGAAATACTCTGGTACTGAGCAGGATTTCCACTGGCATCGAGTGCCGGATAAGTTGGGTTATTTGAAATAGCATCACCAATTACACCATTTATAGGAGGCCGCTTATTATAAGTGCTGGTTGCATTTAAATTCAGTTCTATTGTTAACCGGTCTTCCAGTAATTTTTGTGTTGCATTAAATCGACCTGAATACCTTTTAAAATCATTGAACCTGATAATACCTTCCTGGTTCTGCAAACCCAATGAAGCATAATAAGTTAGCTTATCGGAACCGCCGCTTAGGGTAAGATTATGATTTTGTGTGAGCGCTGTTCTGGTGATCTCTTTCTGCCAGTTGGTGTTACCGCCTTTGTCATCCAGCACGCCGCCTACTGCAGGTACTTGTTTTCTGTATTCGTCTGCAGAGAAAACAGGAAGTGCTCTTGCTATATTGGATAAACCAAAACTTGCTGAATAGCTCATTGTTGAGATGCCGGCTTTCCCTTTTTTAGTGGTAATCAGAATTACTCCATTTGCACCACGCGCACCATAAATAGCAGTAGCAGAAGCGTCTTTCAGCACATCCATAGACTCAATATCGTCCGGATTAAGGAAGTTGAGCGGGTTTCCGCCGCCTGTACTGGAATTATCAAGGGCCAATCCATCTACCACAAACAAAGGTGTACTTCCTGTTCTCACCCCACCAGGCCCACGTACACTTATTGACAATATTCCACCGGGTTCACCACTGGCTGCAGTTACATTAACACCTGCAACCTTGCCTTGTAACAACTGTTCAGGTGAATTGATAATCCCTTTATTAAATGATTCGCTTTTGATTGATTTAACGGCACCGGTTACATCCTTTTTACTTTGTGTACCATACCCTACCACTACCACCTGCGTAAGATCACTTACTGTAGTTTTTAATTCCACATTTAATGTGTTTATGCCATTCACAGCAATTTCCTGCGAAGCATATCCTATATAAGAAAAGATCAACACTACATCTGCATTACTGATCTTTACCGAATACATACCATTTGCATCAGCAGATGTGGTTGTTTTTCCTCCTTTAATGGTAACAGTTGCCCCCGCCAATGCCCTGCCTGTAGTAAAGTCTGTTATTTTTCCGGTAATTACTTCTTCCGTCTGCGCTTCATCTCTATATGCTGTAAGTCCTGTTGCATAAGTGGGCACCATATTGAAAGTAAGAAGCAACAAGAACAACGATCTACAGAGAGTTCGAATGCTGTATGATTTAAATTTAGTCATTGAGTTCTTTTTGTGGTATTTTACTGACAACGAAAGTATATTCCTGAATGCTCAATAATAGCCTGTCATTTAATTGTAAACATTTGATAACACAAAAGAAACAAAAACATAATATGTTGAGCAAAGCCTTAGATTTATGTTTGACTAAATATGAACAACATGAAGTTTCTGCTGCAAATCGTTTGCCTGCTTTCTTTTTCATTTACTGCTCTCCGGGCTCAACCCCATATCTATTCTGCGTCCAACGCTCATTCACATAACGACTACAGGCAGGACAGACCTTTTTATCATGCATTCAATGAGGGTTTTGGTTCCATTGAAGCAGATATACATTTGCTGAATGGAATGCTTTTGGTTGGTCATGATTCAACTGACCTCACTATAGACAGAACACTGGAAAAAATGTACCTGCAGCCCCTGACAGAAGTAAACTTTGCGGGCAGAAAACTGCACTTACTGATAGATATTAAATCAGCGTCAGAACCTACCTTAAAAGCATTAGTGGATTTATTGAAAAAATATCCAACATTAATCAATCACCCGTCTCTGCGCATCATTATATCGGGTAACGGCCCCGATACGCATCGCTATAAAGATTATCCTTCTTTTATCTGGTTTGACGGAAAGCTTAAAGATCATTATAGCCCTGAAGCACTTTCAAGAATCGCATTATTGAGTGAAAACCTGAATGATCTCGGAGATTGGAAAGATCACTGGCCGCTGAATAAAGCAGAGTTAAAAAAAATCAATGAACTAATTACGAAAGCACATGCCTTACAAAAACCTGTTCGATTCTGGGCCAATCCGGATCACAAGGAAGGGTGGGAAGCAATGATTGGATTAAAGGTTGATTACATCAACACAGACCGTATTAATGATCTTTCTGACTATATCACCAAAAGAAACCTCACCACCCATGTATTGCCCTATAACCGGATAATACGTTCCGCCGGGAATGTTGTCCGTTTTGGAAATCCCGATCTGGAGAATCATGCATTGGATGTTGCTTCTTTAGATGAAGAAGGTATGGTAGTCATCGAAGACCGATATGGGATAGCCGCTTTAGATATTCATACAAAAACCATCCGCTCGAGATGGAGTTTTCAGGATGTTGTTCAATATAAAAATTACATGAGTACCTATTCAGGTATTCGGTGTTTCAGGGAAAAAGACAAAACATGGGTTATATGGAGCGCGGCAGATAAAAACGGGAATGGCGCTGCTGTTATGATTGCAGAATGGAACAATGGTTTTACAAATATTTCAGAAATACCCGTCAGCAAAAAAACGCCCGCCCGAAATGCTATTCCCAATGAGGTGGTCAGTGTAGTGGAAAATGGAGAAAGATATATTTATCTTGTATTGAATGGTAATGACGAATTACTGAAGTTAAACTGGAATAAACATTCCATTGTTTGGAACGTACCTACATCAGTGGCTCCATATGGCCTCGCGCTTGCAGCAAATAAAGTGTACGTAAGCAACTGGGCAGGCGAACAGGCTTCTGATTCTTTGAAAGAAAGGGCAGGTGTTCCCTGGGGACTGGCCTATACAGATCCGCGCACCGGAGCCACTTCAAACGGCACTGTAAGTGTTTTTGATCAGCAATCCGGAAAAAAGCTTCATGAAATAAAAGTGGGCCTGCACCCCAATGTGGTAAGGGCTTCTTCAGACGGACATTTTATATTTGTAGCCAATGGCTCAGATGATCATATATCCGTGATTCAAACAAAATCTGACCGGGTTTCCGAAACCATTCCTGTGGGGCTGTTAAATGATAAAAGAGGGGCACAGGGAAGTACTCCTAATGGATTACTGCTAAACAAGGATAATTCACTATTATATGTTTCAAACGGGATGGATAATGCAGTTGCAGTAATACAATTGGGTAAAAATGCGTCCCTTCATGGGAAATTAACCTCGCATATTAAAGGATATATTCCAACGGAAGCATACCCGGCAGGCTTATTGATCTCAAACGGTCAACTGGTTGTTGCTAACCTGGAATCAGATGGCGCCAATGTAATCCACAAAATTAAAGGAGCTCGTTCCATCCACAATCAACTCGCATCTGTAAGTATTATTCCGGTTCCGGAGCAGGCTGTATTGCTTAACTATACAAAAGAAGTTGCACAGTTGAATTTGATCAACAGAACAGAACAATTACTGTTACCTGCCAGGCAGAATATGGCTCCTGTTCCCGTTCCGGAAAGAATCGGAGAACCATCCGTATTTAAACACGTAGTTTATATCATCAAGGAGAATAAAACCTACGACCAGGTTTTTGGTGATATCAACATTGGAAAGGGTGACTCTTCGCTCTGTGTATTTGGAGAAAAAATAACACCCAACATGCACGCCTTGGCTAAACAGTTTGGATGGATGGACGATTATTATGCCTCCGGTAAATCTTCTGCAGAGGGGCACCAGTGGACAGATGCCGGTATGGTTTCAGATTATGTTGAAAAAAATGTTCGGGCATGGTTCAGAAGTTATCCGCACAGGCAGGAAGATGCCCTGGTATACAACAAAGCCGGTTTCATCTGGAACCATGCCATGGATCATGGTAAAAAAGTGCGGATATTCGGAGAAGCCTGCGAAACAGAGTACGACCGAAAACTTAAATGGGCAGAGTTGTACAAAAGGTATCAGGCGGGTATTCAACCGGATTGGTATAATAAAAGTACAATCAACAGGATTCTGCCCGTTATTTCTCCGGACTTTCCTGATTGCGACAATATGGTATTCAATGATCAGCAAAGGGCCGATATCTTTATTAAGGAATGGAAGCATTTTGAAGCAAAGGACAGCATGCCTCATCTCATGATTCTATCCCTGCCTAATGATCACACTGCGGGTACATCTCCTGATTTTCCTACTCCCAATGCAATGGTGGCGGATAATGATCTTGCTGTTGGACGGATTGTAGAAACAATTTCTAAAAGCAGGTTTTGGGATTCTACTGTAATATTCATCACACAGGATGATTCTCAGAGCGGTTGGGATCATATTTCCGCTTACAGAACCATCGGGCTTGCCATCAGCCCTTACAGCAGCGGGAAACTGGTATCAAGTAACTATAATCAGACATCTATGCTCAGAACCATTGAGCAGATACTGGGTATTCCTCCAATGAACATCATTGATGCTACGGCACGTTTGATGACAGATTGTTTTCAGCTCAAAAAAAATATGGATTCATATACCTCCCTACCTAATAATGTTCCTTTGGATCAAATGAACAAACCGCTAAAAGGTCTTACTGGCAAAACCAGGAAAATGGCTTTAATTTCTCAAAACGAAGTGTTCAATGAAGTAGACGGCGGAAAAGATGATGCCATGAACAGGATCTTGTGGTATTATGCAAAAGGAAACAAGAAATACCCGGTTTCAAAATAAGGTTATCGTTCAATCATCAATTGAAACATCAGGCGGTTCTTGGCCTTATTGATTTTGTTCAGCCTGTTTTTTCTTCTCTTTTTCCAATTTTCTAAAATAACCCCTGAAGAAGAAATTATGCTTTAGCGCTTCCATATTCTGATTGAAACCATCTGTACCTTTCTGAATATTCTCCAGGCTTCTGTTCAACTTATTAGCCATGGCGCTGTCTTTCAGCAAGGCGTTTACAGTTCCTGGCCCCTGATCAATATCTTTTTGTATTCCTTTCACTGCGGAACTAATCTGTTGTGAAAGCCGGTCGGCCTGATCGCCAACTTCTTTGATCTTTAAAACAGCCGCATTCAGATTTTGTCCCAGCGCTGTATCTGTAACGATAGCGCCCAAAGATCCTTTCCCATTTTTTACACCAAGTACAATCGATTGCAGGTCGGCGATCATCCTATTGGCCTTATCGGTAGCCTGATGTATATTGTATGCCGACTTCTTTAAATGGTTGGGGATTCCTTCCTCGTTCAGGAGATTCCACAAAGCAGTACTGTTGTTTATTTTACCAATTGTTGTTTTTAACCCCTCGGTAATAATAGCCAGGTCGTTATTCGTTTTACTGAGTGTCCGCAGCATTTCATCGGTATCAATCGATTTCCTGGCGCTTAGCACGTCTCCATCTTCCACGGGTGAAGCGGGTGTTTTTGAGCTGGAGATCTCTACTACTTTATTACCCACCAGCCCATCAGTACGAATAGAGACAATGGCATTTTTACGGATCACCGGTTTAACCAATTCATCAATCACCATTTCAACTTGCATTGTCGTGTCGTTCAGGATATTGATTTTTTTAACCGTACCCACATCAATGCCCGCGTAACGTACATTGTTGCCCGACTTCAAACCCTGCACATTATCCAATTGCACTTTTAATACAAAAGAGGATCCAAATAAATGCTGGTTTTTCCCTATCAGGTACAACAACACTATAATAAAAGTCAACCCGGCTAATACGAATGCGCCAAGCCTGACATTGTTGAAAGTTTGCTTTGCCATTTATGCTTACTGTTTAAATTCTTGTTCAAAAAACTGTTTTACCTTCGGATCTGTATGATGTTGCAGTTCTGCATACGTTCCCGCTGCATAACAGGTTCCGTCGTACAATACCACCACCCGGTCGCTGGCCCTTCTCACACAATTCATATCGTGTGAAATGATCAGCGACGAAGTATTGTATTTCTTCTTGATTTCTATCATCAAACTAATGATCTCACTTCCGGTAATCGAATCCAGACCGGTGGTGGGCTCATCATACAAAATAATATCCGGCTTTAAAATAAGTGTTCTGGCAAGGGCAATCCTTTTTCGCATTCCTCCCGATAACTCAATCGGCATCATATCTATTGTATGTGCCAACCCTACATCTTCAAGCGCTTCCATCACCATGTTATTCACCTCCTCCTGCGAAACTTCAATCCAATGCCTGCGCAGCGGAAATTCAAGGTTTTCTCTCACCGTCATGGAATCATATAAAGCATTGCTCTGAAACAGGAACCCTACTTTTGCCCGGATTTTATCCAGCTCTGTGTCATCCATATCATTGATACACTGATCAAACACATCGATGGTTCCCTCGTCTGGTTTCAGCAACCCGATAATGCATTTGATCAAAACGGATTTTCCCGAGCCGGACTTACCCAGCACCACCACATTCTCACCCTTGTATAATTCAAAATTGAAATCAATCAGCACATGATTGTTACCAAATGATTTATACAGATGCGATATTTTCATGACCGATTCAGACGGTGTCATACTACTGGTTTAATTAAATCCTAATAAATCTGTGATCTGCACAGCCAACAGATCCAGGATAAATATCACAACAGAAGAAAGCACCACCGCCGAGTTGGCGCTGTGTCCCACACCTTCTGTTCCCTTTTTACTGTTATACCCCTTGAAACATCCAATGATTCCAACCGCAAATCCAAAGAAAAAAGTTTTGATAAACGCCGGTAGCACATCATTAAAAGCAAGGCTGTCTATTACTTCAACCCAAAAAAGATGGAAGCTGGTAGCGCCTCTTACATTAACGCCAAGATATGCCCCATATAAAGAGATGGCATCGCTCAGCACCGACAGGATCGGCAGCATACAAACTGCCGCCATTACCCGGGTTACAACCAGGTATTTAAAGGGATTGGTTCCACTTACTTCCATGGCGTCAATCTGTTCGGTTACCTTCATGGAACCTAATTCTGCACCAATACTGGAGCCGATTTTACCTGCAAAAATCAATGCGGTAATGACAGGCCCTATTTCACGCACAATGGCAATGCCAACGATTGCCGGCAATTGGGATTCCACACCATAATCTACCATGGATGGGCGCAATTGCAAGGTGAGTACGAGCCCCATAATAAAACCGGTCAGTCCTACCAGTGGCAAGGACTGGTATCCAATAATATAACATTGCCTTATAAACTCCGACACCTCATATCTCGGCCTGAAACATTGCGCAAAAAAACGGGCTGCAAATCGGGAGAGTTCGCCTGCTTCGGAAAGAAATGCCTGAAATCTGGTTTGGTTGCTCATTTGCATGAAGTTACCAAATAAACAGGAAGAATCAGAACCGGTTATCTTATAAAACTGTTCGGGTTATTTTGCTGCATGTATTAGGATAAAATGGTAACTTCAAGTGTTGGTTTTTTGCCCACTTATTCACTAAAAAATTCGACCAAAATCCTTCAGCATTTGTATGGTGTACAATTCAAAAAAATCTATTCTTCTTATAGGTTACGACTCAAATATCGGGCTTGGAGTGCTTTTTTGCCTCCGGTCCCTGGGATACGATTTTTACCTTCTCTCACACAATGCCAGGAATGCCGCACGATATTCCAGGTTTACCAAAAAATCATTCCTGTATCACGCAGAAAAAGACAATCTCACCGAAAAAATTATTGCCCTTGTAGACCGGTATAAGATTGATCTTATTATGCCTTACGACGAGCTGGAAACCAGGGAGGTTACCAAAAACAAGGAGGTTCTGAGCCAATATGCACCCTGCCTTTTAGGAACAGACCCCGCTTATTTTGATATAGGCATTCACAAACTGAGGCTGGCAGAATTCCTGACCGAAAAGGGAATATCCTGCCCTGCCTTTGCCACTTTCGACAATAAGGCACAGCTCGAAAAGCTCATTGAGCTGGCCGGGTTCCCTTTACTGCTAAAACCGGTGAGGCAATCTGCAGGCAGGATGATTCAGAAATTTCACGACCCGGAATCTCTCCAGGTTTTTTTTGCAGAAAGACCAAATGAACTGAGAGACTTTATACTCCAGCCCTTTATCATTGGTTCCGATGTTACCTGCAATGTGATTTGCAGGAATGGCGAAATCATCTGTTATACCATTCAGGAATCCCCCATCAAAACAGGCTCCAATTTCAGCACAAATGATACGCTGGAATACCACAATGACGAAGAGGTGATTGGCGTGGTCAGTAGCATGATGAAAGAACTGCATTGGAACGGAGTTGCCTGTGTGGATATGAGAAGGGACGCGCAAACCAGAAGGGTGTACGTGCTCGAGATCAATGGCAGGTTCTGGGCTTCTGTTGTTCCATCCTTTTTAAAAGCAGGAGTTAACTTTCCGCTGATTCTCGCTAAACTTTCCCTGGGAGAGCAGGTGGAAATTCCAAAAATGAGGTCTGCAAAACAGGTTTCATTTAAAGAATATCTGCATTCGCTGTTTACCGGAGGCAAGCTGAGGTTCAGGGATACCAAATATGAAAGCTACCTCTGCGACCCCATCGCAAGATTCATACAGGTATTTATCAAATAAAGTATCCCCGAGCATTTACCCTGTTCAGATAAAATATTGAGGCAATGAGTATTGTAGAAAAAATAAAGTCGAACAAGAAACTGAAATCATTTGTATTGTGGACCATCATGGCCAGGGGCGCCGCACAATGCAGGTGGTGGGTAGTGCTCTTTGTGCATCCCTTTATCCACAAGCGGGGAAAGGGGTCCATTATCCGGCGCAGTACCAGGCTGGATGTGATTCCCTGGCGGAAATTCAATATCGGAAAGAATACGGTGGTAGAGGATTTTGCCTGTGTAAACAACCAGGTAGGTGATGTTTTTATTGGCGACAATTGTACCATTGGAATAGGAAATATAGTGATAGGACCGGTAAGTATTGGTAACAATGCCATACTGGCCCAGCATGTGTGCCTGTCGGGGTTGAATCATGGCTATAAAGACATCCATGTACCCATCCGCAACCAGAAATGTTCCGTAGCCATGATTACACTGGAAGATGATTGCTGGATTGGCGCCAACTGTGTAATTGTTTCAGGAGTAACCATTGGCAAACACGCCATTGTTGCTGCGGGTAGCGTAGTCACCAAAAACGTGGCGCCATTTACTATTGTGGGGGGCAATCCTGCCAAATTACTAAAGCAATACAACACTGCTACCGGAGATTGGGAAAGTCCCCGGTCTAATTGATTCCAACTATTCAGTCCACCATTCAGATACGCACTTATCTATGTTACCATTATTCCATTTGATGAATCGCCTGGCATTTTTACTGATACCGATAACCCAACTCATTGCTACCCGCAATTTTGCCCAGGTAAACAACAAAACAGCCAATGAATTCCGGTTAGTGATTGGCACTTATACCAACAGCGGTAAGAGTGATGGAATCTATACCTACCGCTTCAACGGCAATGACGGGAGTGCTGTTTTTCTCAATAAAACAACCACAGCCGATCCTTCTTTTTTAACAATGGGAAAAAATAACCGGTTTCTTTATGCAGTAAATGAATTGGGAGGAGGAAAGGGAAGTGTAAGCGCTTTCCGTTATGAACATAGCAATGGGGAAATTACACTATTGAATACGGTTCCTTCAGGAGGAGATCATCCCTGTTATATTACCACCGATCGTAAGCATCGGTATGCATTTGTTGCCAATTATACCGGAGGCAGTTTCTCCGCAATCCGCATCAAAGAAAACGGGTTGCCGGACAGTGTGATTCAAACCATTCAGCACAACGGTAAAAGTATTACTGCAAGGCAGGAAAAAGCACATGTACATTCAACTGTTCTGTCTCCCGACGAAAAATACCTGCTGGTGCAGGATCTCGGCACAGACCGAATCATTATTTATGCAGTCGACCTTACTGCAGCGGCCAACCCTGTTGCAGTAACACCTGTTTCCGTTTACAACACCGTCGCGGGAAGCGGACCAAGACACCTGCTATTTCATCCCAATAAGAAATGGGCTTATGTGATACAGGAATTAAATGGAACAGTAACTGGTTTGTCTTTTGAAAAAGGAGCGCTCAAAAAAATACAGGATATTTCCCTGCATGCTGCAGCAGTAACAGGAAATGACGGAGCCGCGGATATTCATATTTCTCCCGATGGAAAATTTCTCTATGCATCCAACCGGGGAACTTTCGATGAGATCACTATTTATAGCATAAATGCAAAAGGGAAGCTCAATTATAGAGGCACAGCATCCACACTGGGAAAGGCCCCCAGAAACTTTGGTATTGACCCTTCCGGCAATTTCTTACTGGCGGGGAATCACCTGAGTGATGAAATCGTTGTATTTAAACGCAATCGATCCACGGGATTATTAACCGATACCGGAAAAAGAATTAAGACAGGTGCTCCTGTTTGCATCCGGTTTATCCCGGAATAATCAACTTCCTGAAGCACCCTGTTCCCTGCTGCTGCGATTTCCATCGGGTCTGTTCCCCTCCGCACCACGATTGCCTGCGGGTCTGTTATTACCTGGCCGGTTACCACCACCATGCCGGTTACCGCCGGGCCTGTTGCCTGGGGGCCTGCCACCTCCGGCGCCGCTTCTGCCACCAGACTTTGGCGCATATGCAGGGGCAGAGCCAAATTCTTCCGGTACAGCTACTTTGGTAACGGGCTTGCCCAATAGTTGTTCAATAGCGGCAAACTTTCTTTGTTCCGCTTCGCTGATAAAAGTAATGGCCGTTCCCTTGGTTTCTGCGCGGGCTGTCCGACCAATGCGGTGAATATAATCTTCTCCGTCATTGGGTACATCATAGTTGATGACCAGTTCAATTTCTTCAATATCAATTCCACGGCTGAGAATATCCGTTGCAACCAGGATCTTTATTTTCTTGTTGCGGAAATCCTGCATTACCTGTTCCCGTTTATCCTGCAACAGGTCAGAGTGAATTTCTTCAATGGAGAAACGGGCGCGTTTTAATTCGGAAGCCAGCTGTTTTACATGCTGTTTTTTGGAGCAGAAGATAATGACCCTGGTATATGCTTTGCTATTCAGCATATGTTTAATCAGTGGAATTTTCTGCGGTTCAAATACCACATAGGCTTCCTGTACAATTTGCTCCGGAGGTTTGGATACGGCAATATTGATTTCTACCGGATCATGCAATAACTTACGGGCGAGGTCGCGCATCTTCTGGGGCATGGTTGCTGAAAACAGCAGGTTCTGGCGCTTCTTGGGAAGAAAGGAAATGATCTTCATGATATCATCATTAAAACCCATATCCAGCATACGATCTGCCTCATCCAGCACCAGGTAGTTCACCTGGTTCATTTTAACATACCCCATATTAAGGTGGGCAATCATCCGGCCTGGCGTACAAACCACCATGTCTACCCCACTGCTCAATGCCTTTTTTTCCGTAACAAAGGAATTACCATCCCCGCCTCCATAAACGGCAATACAACTGATATCTGTAAAGTATCCCAGGCCTTCCATCGTTTCTGCAATTTGAATAGCCAGCTCCCTGGTAGGAACAATGATCATTGCATTAATATGGTTGGCGGGATGTGGAGAAGTGAGCATCTTATGAATGATCGGCAAGAGGAAGGCGGCTGTTTTGCCTGTTCCTGTTTGTGCAGATGCAATAATATCTCTCCCTTCTAAAATGGGTTGAATTACCTGGGCCTGAACGGGGGTCGCTGTTTCGTAACCCATGGCATCAATGCCTTCCAGTAATCTTTCGTCTAATCCTAGTTCTCTAAAATTCAAAATAATTAATCATTAATTCAGCGAAGATATCGCTGCTGTCAAAGTACACTTTATCTCATCAGGATAAAGCCGATATTTCCTTATTCAGAGCAGTTTTGACCTGTTCAAAATATTTTTTAAAAATGGTAATCATGCCAGGTACGGTTTCCAGGCTGGTTTGCTGCCGTGCATTCCGCTCCATGGCCTGTGCGAGCTTATGCATTTCCGGCACCTTTACAACAGACAGAGAGGATTTTGCATAGTGTGCCGTTTTGTAAAAGTTCTCCCAGTCTGCCGCAGCAAGGTATTCATCCATTTTTTGCATGGTTTCCGGCATGGTTTCCAGAAACATGTTCATAATCGTCACCTTGTATTCATTGTCTCCCTCCGCAAGTTCATTCAGCATGTCCAGGTCAACCAGTGGTTCTTCGCCTGTTGAGGCTACTTCGGCAGCAACAATGGGTTCGGCCAGTGCCAGTGGAACCGAGGGGGCCTGTAAAATGGCATCCAGTGTTTTATACAAAGCATCCAAACCAAAAGGCTTGGCCAAACATCCATTCATCCCGACCTGGGTGAATTTATCGCCTTCCGTACGGCTGCTCCAACCAGTCATTGCAATGATGGGAATGGACGAACTGATCTCTTTCCGGATCACCTGGGTAGCTTCAAAGCCATCCATTTCAGGCATATTGATGTCCATCAGAATCAGGTCATAATTACCGGATTTCAGCAACTCTATTGCTTCCAGGCCATTTCCTGCAATATCAAAAATGGCGCCGGTGGTGTTCAGCGAATGGGTGATCAGTTTCTGGTTCACAAAGTCGTCCTCTGCGATCAATATTCGCTTCCCCTTTAAAAAATCCGTGTTCATCAATGCATATTTTGTGGTAGTTGAGGCATAAAGATAAAAAATTATATGCCCAAGGGCCCGAATTTAGTCATTATAAAGGTCAAAAGCAGCTATTTTGACTAATTTTTAACCGTTATAATGCGTTCAATTCTATTATTTTTGCCACCTGCCAGGGTATTAATCCGGCAAACAACCGAAAATGAAAAAAACATTACTACTGCTTTCAGTGCTGATAAGTGTGGGTGCAATGGCTCAAACCAGCAATAGCAAGAAATTTGATTTAGCAAACCGTACCAAAGATCATTTTATGATCCAATTTGGCTCTGATACCTGGACCAACCGTCCGGACAGCGTCAGAACCGGCGGATTCAGCAGACACTTCAATCTCTATTTCATGATGGATAAACCCTTTAAAAACAACCCTAAAATGAGTGTTGGTTTTGGAGCTGGTTTAGGATATAGCCATATGTTTTTTGATAATGTGAATGTAGATGTCAAATCTACCGCTTCCACCCTGCCATTTACCATTGCAGACAGCATCAACCACTTTAAGAAGTTTAAAGTAACCAATATTTACCTGGAAATACCGGTGGAACTTCGTTATTTCACTAACCCGGCCAATCCTAACAAATCATGGAAGTTTGCCGTAGGTGCGAAAGTAGGAACCCTGCTGAAATCCTTCTCGAAAGGAAAGAACCTGGTGAATAAAAGCGGGCAGTCTATTTATGGAACATCCTATGTTGCCAAAGAGCAAAGCAAAAAATTCTTTAATGGTACTGAAGTAGCTTTAACAGGGCGGGTTGGTTACGGATTTTTATCCCTTCACGGAAGTTACCAGCTAACCAGTGTACTGCGTGATGGTGCAGGTCCAAACATGAATAAATTCAGTATTGGCGTGGCTATCAGCGGATTATAATAAAATCTCTCTTTCAGTAAAGCCTCTTTGTAACCAGAGAGGCTTTCTTGTTTATAAGACCCGCTGAAAGACTAACTTTGTAAAAACAGAACAATTTGATTGAAAAGAAACAACTGATCGCCAGGGAAGAAAAAGCAGTGTTAGTGGGAGTCATTTTAAAAGATCAAACCATAGAACAGGCGGAAGAGTATTTGGATGAACTGGCGTTCCTGTCTGAAACTGCAGGAGCAACTGCAGTGAAGCGATTTACCCAGAAACTGGCGCATCCCGACAGCAGAACTTTTGTGGGAAAGGGTAAACTGGAAGAAATTAAGGACTATCTCAATGGAAAGGACATTACCCTGGTTATTTTTGACGACGAACTCACGGGTTCGCAAATCTCCAATATTGAAAAGGAACTGAACGTAAAAACCATCGACCGGAGTGATCTGATCCTGGATATTTTTGCCAGAAGGGCAAGAACGGCTCAGGCCAAGGTACAGGTAGAACTGGCGCAATATCAATATTTATTACCCCGGTTAAAAGGTATGTGGAAACACCTGGAGAGACAGGGTGGGGGTATTGGTACAAGAGGCCCCGGTGAAACAGAGATTGAAACGGACAGGCGTATTGTAAAAGACAAGATATCCTTACTACGCAAACGCCTGAGCGAAATAGACAAGCAGGCATTTACACAACGCAAGGAACGGGGCGAACTGATTCGGGTGGCATTGGTAGGATACACCAACGTGGGTAAGAGTACACTGATGACAGTATTGAGCAAGAGCGAGGTATTTGCCGAAAACAAACTCTTTGCAACACTGGATACGACCACCCGGAAAGTAGTATTTGAAAATACCCCTTTCCTGTTAAGCGATACGGTTGGATTCATCCGTAAGTTACCCCACCACCTGGTAGAAAGCTTTAAGAGTACCCTGGATGAGGTAAGAGAAGCAGATATTTTGTTACATGTGGTAGATATATCTCACCCGCAGTACGAAGAACAAATCGGTGTAGTAAATAAAACGCTGCAGGAACTGAAGGCATTTGAAAAACCCATTCTTACCATCTTCAATAAAATGGATCTTTACGAGGAAAAAACATTCGACGAATGGCTGGATGATGCTGTAAAGCAGGAGATACTGCACGATCTGAAGGAGAAATGGGAACTGGCCACCAACAATAACTGTGTATTTATTTCTGCATTGGAGAAAAAAAACCTGGATGCCTTGCGCGAATTGATTCTGGAGAAAGTAAGAGACATGTACCATGTGCGTTACCCCTACAAGACAATGTTATATTAATTGGTATAATATGGCAGAAAAGAAAATCAGCTGGGTTAAAGTAGCAGAAAGCCTGTCAGAAATTTCCTGGCAGCCCAATGATATGTGCATTATCCCGGCCGGGGGAAAGATGATTACGCTGGCCAGGCACAAGGGCAGTCTATACGCGTTTGCCCAGAAATGCCCTCATGCCGGCGGTATTATGGCCGATGGCTTTCTGGATGCTATGGGAAATGTGGTTTGCCCCATCCACCGGTACAAATTTTCTGTGGAAAACGGCCGAAGCATTAACGGAGAAGGCTATTACCTTAAAACCTACCTGGTAAAAACCGAGGATGCAGGGGTGTATATTGGATTCGAAAAAACTACTTTTTTTAATTTTTAGTGTATTTTTTTTGTAAGAAAGGGGAAACCCCTATTTTTGCATCCCCGAAAGGGGAAATTCCTCCTTAGCTCAGTTGGTTAGAGCATCTGACTGTTAATCAGAGGGTCTCAGGTTCAAGTCCTGAAGGGGGAGCCACTCTAGACAGCTCGATTTTTTGGTCGGGCTGTTTTCTTTTAAAAGCCTTGTCTACATTGAGTAATAGGCTGAATACTTGGTTTATTTTTTCGGTTCGATACTTTTCTCCATCGAAAATTAATTTTTCAGGGTATATCGAACCAATCAGCTTTGGTTTGCCCATCAAACTAGCCTTAGAGTAGAATCCACTTACATCTGATAAAAGGATATTGGTTGTGGCTACGTACTTTTCATAATCAGCCGATGCCTTTCCTAAAGTGGCGTGTTCCATTACAAGCTCATTTTCCCTATCCTCTAAGTTCTGAGAAAGACGGTTATACCTTTCGACGGGTAGATTACCTGATGCAAACCTTTCATCTAAAACACCAATTTGTTCTTTAACTTGTTTTATAGATGCTTCAAGGCTTTTTCTTTTTATATCTCTTTCCGTATCACTAGTATTAAAAGTATCTCTTAGAATCATGTTGTACAGGTCTAAGGCCTCCTTTCTAACATTAAATTGGGTTAACTCTTTCTCAAAAGCATCATTGACAATATAAGCTTTATAAGATTTACTACAACCGTATTTTCTTTGGCAATAATAGTAACTATAATGCCCACCATTTCCCTTTGATGTACTACCTGTCATCAACTTACCGCAATTGGGGCAAATGACATAACCTTTTAGTGGGAAAGCATCGTTCCTCGTTTTTCCTTGATAGGGTTTCTTTTTGCCCTTAATGCTTGTTTCATGCAATCTTTTGTTCTTACTTACCTTCAATATCTGAAAAAGGTAAGACCCTTATTATTGGTTGAAACCATTCTCGGTAACTTTTAGTTATTATCAATGATGATTTTCAGAGCCTTTTCTTTTGCCCCATTCAAGAAAATCTGATATGCTTCTTCAATTTCATCCAATTTGTAATGGTGGGTAATCAGCTTTTTCAAATCAAAACGATTGGCAGATACTGCTTTAATCAACATTGGGGTAGTATTTGTATTTACAAGCCCGGTAGTAATGGTCAGGTTCTTGATCCATAGTTTTTCTATTTCAAAATCAACCTTTACGCCGTGTACGCCTACGTTTGCAATATGTGCCCCTGGTTTTACTATTTTCTGGCAAATATCCCAGGTTGCCGGGATTCCCACGGCTTCAATAGCTACATCTACGCCATCACCTACAATACTTTGTATGGTTTCCAAAACATTTTCCGTACCTGAATTAATAGTGTGGGTTGCACCTAGTTCCTTAGCCAGGCCTAATCTGTTTTCATCCATATCAATCATAATAATAATTGATGGCGAATAAAATTGTGCGGTTAGCAACACTGACATACCAACAGGTCCTGCACCAACAATGGCGATTGCATCTCCGGGTTTTACCTGGCCATATTGAACACCTATTTCGTGTCCGGTAGGCAAGATATCACTTAGCAAAACAGCCACTTCATCATCAATTGAAGCAGGTATTTTATATAGGCTATTATCTGCATGTGGAATACGGGCATACTCTGCCTGGACGCCATCAATCATATATCCCAAAATCCATCCACCATCTTTACAATGCGAATACAATTGTTTTTTGCAATATTCGCAGGATCCACAAGATGTAATACACGAAATCAAGACCTTATCGCCTTTCTTAAACTGTGTTACGCTTTCGCCTACTTCTTCTACCAGCCCTACACCTTCATGTCCCAAGATGCGACCATCGGCAATCTCAGGGTTTTTACCTTTATAAATACCTAAGTCGGTACCGCAAATAGTTGTTTTTAAAACCTTGATAATCACATCCGTTGGTTTTAAAATAGTTGGTTTTGGTTTTTCTTCCAAAGCGATATTGTGGTCTCCATGATAAACTAATGCTTTCATATGTACTTTTTGAGTTTAAAATTATTACTATAAAGATACCACTATGTGGATTATTTATCTCTATCTATTTCGACTAAATATTAACTATTTAAGACGGTGTGGCCACTTTTCTAATTCAGCTTCAAAGCACTATATGTGGGGATCCAACCCAATATTTCATGGAATAAGGTTTTAGTTTATTGCATTTACATATTGGACATTGATAAAGTAATTGCATCTTCGTTTTTGATTAAGTAAAAAATATCAGAAGTTAATTGACCCTAATGAAAGTATCTTAATTAACCCAAAAAATTACTCATTAACTATCTGACAGTTATGCTTTCGTATAATTTCCTTATTTATAGTTTTTCTAAACCGGGAGCAAACAGGAAAGTCGATACTTAAAATGCTGGTAAATATAGTAAGCAGAAATTATTGCAGGAAGTAACACTTTAAACAGCACAACATTTTTTGCCGAATTATTTAAATAATTAGTTTATATACAAATAGATAGGTATAACTAAAATAAGTTATTCATTTATCTGCATTTCCCGGTTGACTAAACCCGCCCTCTTTGAGTGGAAGTTTCTTTCCAAATTTCTTGCATTTTCTGATCTGACTTCCTACATTTGTTAACCAAACAGTTAAACTAAATGGTTAATAAACAGGGGGCGGCAGAACACCTGATCCTTTCGGCGGCCAAAAAAATTTTTTCCGCCAAAGGAAAAGATGGCACAACAATGCAGGAGATTGCCGATGAAGCCGGTATTAACAAAGCTTTGCTTCACTATTATTTCAGGAACAAGGACCTGTTATTCGAGAAAGTATTTTTTGCCGAACTGCAGAAATTTTCGCCGATCCTGAAAACCGCAATCGCATCGGATGCGCCGCTGTTTGAAAAAATAGAGAAACTCTGTGAAACCTATATCCGGATGGCTATAAACAATCCGTTTTTACCTGTATTCGTAATCAGCGAGATCAACAAACAACCTGAAATATTTATACACAGGATGTTTCAGAACAATCTTCCCGATTTCCAGAAATTCAGTAAGCAGATAGAACGGGAAATAGAACTGGATACGATCAAGCCGATATTACCGCCACACCTCATCATGAATATCCTGAGTATGTGCGTGTTCCCCTTTTTACTGAAGCCGATGTTCGTCCACGGCATGAAAATTAATAAGGATCTCTATAATGATCTGATGCTACAGCGAATCCAGGAAGTCCCCGCATTTATCATCAACTCAATTAAAAAATAAACCAGTTATGCGATTTATCATTCTGTTCTTTCTGCTGGTTGCAAAAATGGGACTTTCCCAAACCTATACACTGGAAAAGATCCGGGAATTGGCCCTCAGCAATTATCCGCTTATACACCAGAATAATTTATTAAAACGTTCCGAGTCGCTGAACATAGCAAATATCAAAACATCGTTGCTGCCGCAAATAACCATTAATGGTCAGGCTACTTACCAATCAGATGTAACAGGATTAACTATCCCGAACAACCTCTTCAAAATAGACGCGCTCTCCAAAGACCAGTATAAAGCAACTGCGGAAATACAGCAGACCCTGTACGACGGAGGAATGAATAAGAAAACCAGGGAGCTTTCACAGTTGTCGCTGGAAATAGATCTACTGAAAAACGAAGTGGAACTGTACAAACTAAAAGAGCGGGTAACACAGTTGTATTGCAGTGTTTTATATACCGATGCACTACTGCAGCAGGTAAACTTTATAACTACCGACCTGAACAATGGTTTACAGAAAGTGGAAGCTCTCTATAAAAATGGGGTGGCTTTTAAAAGTAATGTACTGCAGGTAAAAGCACAGATCTTAAAGAATAACCAGAAGACGGAGGAAATTCTTGCCGCAAAAAAAACATTATACGAAGCGCTGGAAATGTTAAGCGGAGAAAAAATGAGCGATTCGGTAGTATTTGTGTTGCCCGATCAACTGAACCTGCCGAATGAAGGCAGCCAGGTTATGCGACCGGAAGTTTTTTTGTTTGATGCACAGATCAGCAGTATAGACAGGCAAACCGGACTCATCAACGCCAGAACAAAACCAAGAATGGGCACTTTTTTACAGGGAGGCTATGGAAAACCGGGGCTGAATATGCTAAAGAATGAATTTGCCTGGTTTTCTCTTGCCGGTATCAGGCTGCAATGGTCACTGGGTGGTTTTTATACCGCAAAAAAAGAACAAATCATCTTACAGAACCAAACTGGGCTCATTAAAAATCAAAAAGACACCTATCTGCTGAATACAAATATTCAGTTGAAACAACAGCTCAACGAAATCAGCAAACTGGAGAACCTGATCAGCTCAGACAAAGAAATAATAGCCATTAGGGAACAGATCAAAAACACTGCGCTGGTTCAACTCACCAACGGTGTCATCAGCGCCAACGATTATTTAAAAGAAGTAAATGAATTTGACCAGTCCGGGCAAACGCTGATTCAGCACCAGATACAGCTTGTTCAGTCTAAACTGGTATATCAATTATTAAAAGGGAAAATTTAAATACATGAAAAAATATACACTTCCGGTAATGCTGTTGGCGTTGTTCGGCTGCAGTAAATCCAACTCGGAATTTGATGCACAAGGCGTTTTTGAGTCGGAAGAAGTGATTGTTTCTGCAGAAGTTCCGGGTAAACTATTGGCCTTTCCTATAAATGAAGGAGATAGCCTGATCAAAGATCAAGTGGTTGCCTACCTCGACTCTGCAGGTTATGTGCTGCAAAGGGAACAATTGAATGCAACACTTTCCTCTATCAACGAAAAAACAACGGATGTATCGCCACAGGTAGTTTTACTGAATAACCAGGAGCAGGTACAACAGACACAACTGAAGAACCTCTTGTTTGAAAAAGAAAGGATAGAAAATCTCTTAAAAAGTGATGCCGCCACCAGGAAGCAACTGGATGATATCAATTTCCAGATCGAATCAGTTGGCAAACAGATAAAAGTTACGCAACAACAGATTAATGTACAGGTTGCTAACGTACACAACCAGAACAAAGCAGTCTTAAGTGAACTTAATCCCGTACATAAAAAAATTGACCAGGTAGAGGACCTGATCCGGAAAACACGGGTATTGAACCCTGTAAACGGAACCGTACTGACCACCTATGCAAGAGAGGGCGAAATGACTGTCGCAGGGAAACCCCTGTACAAGATTGCAAATGTTCAGGAGCTTACATTAAGGATGTATATAACAGGCGACCAACTGGCAATGGTGAAGATCGGGCAGAAAGTGAAAGTCTTTATTGATAAGGATAAAAAATCATATAAAGAATACACCGGCGTCATATCGGCCATTGCCGCCAAAGCAGAGTTTACACCTAAAACCATCCAGACAAAAGACGAAAGGGCCAACCTTGTATACGCCGTAAAAGTGCTGGTAAAAAATGATGGCGATATTAAAATCGGAATGTATGGAGAAGTTCGTTTCTGAGCAGTTCCCGATCATTGTTTCATCGGTCAGCAAATCCTATACAACAGGCAAAACTGTGGTGAAAGCTTTGGACAATATCAGCTTTGAGGTAGAGAAAGGTTCGTTGTTTGGATTAATTGGACCGGACGGGGCCGGTAAAACAACTTTATTCAGAATATTAACCTCCCTGTTGTTATTCGATACCGGCCGGGCATGGGTAGACGGCTTTGATGTAATAACCGGTTATAAAGAGATCAGGAAAAGGATCGGGTATATGCCCGGCCGTTTTTCTCTGTACACTGACCTGACCGTACAGGAGAACCTGAATTTTTTTGCCAGCATTTTTGAAACCACAATCGAAGAGAATTACGACCTGATAAAAGGCATTTATGCGCAAATTGAGCCTTTTAAAAACAGGAGAGCCGGAAAATTATCAGGAGGAATGAAACAGAAACTGGCGTTAAGTTGTGCATTGATCCATCGCCCCTCTGTACTATTTCTAGACGAACCCACCACCGGGGTTGATGCCGTATCACGGAAAGAATTCTGGGATATGCTTCAAGCGCTGAAAAATGAAGGCATCACCATCCTTGTATCCACCCCTTATATGGACGAAGCAAATCTTTGTGATAAAGTGGCGCTGATACAGGCGGGCAGGATTCTCGGCATCAACACACCACAGCATATTACTCAAAGCTTCGCAAAAACAATATACCGGGTAAAGAACGGCAACATGCACGCTTTATTACAGGAAGCCCGGCATTGGGATTTTACAGAACAGGTGTACCCTTTCGGCGAATATCACCATGTGGTGATCAGGCAGGGCTCACCGGAACCACAATTCCCTGCAGGGATTGATGCAGGAAAAATACACCCTGTTATTGAAGATGTATTTATAGACCTAATGCGAAACAATGAACAATAAGGTGATCATAGTAGAGAAACTAACAAAAATCTTCAATGGGTTTACTGCTGTCGACGGGATTAGTTTTGAAGTGGAGAAGGGAGAGATCTTTGGCTTCCTGGGCGCCAATGGCGCCGGCAAAACAACAGCTATGAAAATGTTATGCGGGCTGTCTATGCCCACCAGCGGCAAAGCAATTATTGCCGGATTTGATGTATACAGGGAAAATGAATCCATCAAAAAGAATATCGGTTATATGAGCCAAAAGTTCTCGTTGTATGAAGACCTTACCATAAAAGAGAATATCAGGTTCTATGCCGGCATTTATGGTATAGAACCAAAAGTTATTAAAACAAAAACCGCGCTACTGATTGAACAGCTTAGTCTTGAAAAAGAAGCCAATATGTTGGTGAAGCAATTACCCCTGGGGTGGAAACAGAAACTGGCCTTTTCCGTGGCAATATTTCATGATCCACAGATCGTTTTTTTAGACGAACCCACTGGCGGCGTAGATCCCATCACAAGAAGGGATTTTTGGAATATGATCTACGAAGCTGCCGCGAAAGGCATTACAGTATTTGTAACCACACACTATATGGACGAAGCAGAATATTGCGACAGGGTATCGATCATGGTAGACGGACAGATAGATGCCATGGACACGCCGGGAAATTTAAAACGATTATTCCAGGCAGAAAGTATGGACCATGTTTTTCTACAGATAGCCAGAAAAGCTAAAAGAGCTGAATAATATGAAGCAGTTTTATCATTTCATCATCAAAGAGTTCTATCACATTTTCAGGGATCAAAAAACACTGTTGATCTTATTGGGTATGCCAATGGCCCAGATCGTCATATTCGGCTTCGCCCTTTCTAATGAGGTTAAAAATGCACATATTACCATCGTTAATCAGTCAAATAGCGCTGCTTCTGTTAAGCTGGTTCAGAAAATAGAATCAAGCAAATACTTTGAGATCTATAATCAAAGCACCCAAACAACCGATATTGAAAAAATGTTCAGAAAAGGAAGTATCAAAATAGCGCTGGTGATACCCCCCGATTTTGACAAAGCCATACTTGCACAGAACAGTTCCCGGCTACAGATCATTTCGGATGCTACAGATCCTAATGTGGCTACCACACTTACCGCCTACCTGTCAATAATAGTGGCCGAGTTCCAAAAAGAAACCAACCAACCCAACAGCATTCCATACACAATCGACGTTGAGACCCGGATGATGTATAATCCGCAATTGAAAGGTGCTTACAACTTTGTGCCGGGCGTAATGGCAATGGTGCTGCTGCTGGTTTGTACGCTCATGACCTCTTTAACAGTGGTTAAAGAAAAAGAATTGGGTAATATGGAGATCCTGCTGGCATCCCCGGTAAACCCACTGATCATTATCCTGGCTAAGGCAGTACCTTACCTGTTGTTATCCATCATCAATATCATCACTATTTTATTACTGAGTTATTTTATACTGGATGTGCCTATTAATGGAAGCCTGGTCCTGCTTTTTTTGGTGAGCATCCTGTTTATCCTGGTTTCGCTGGCACTTGGGTTACTGATCTCTTCGGTCACAGGTTCGCAAAAAGCCGCCATGTTCATTTCACTGATCGTCATGTTCCTGCCAACAGTAATGTTCAGCGGCTTCATTTTCCCAATCGAGAATATGCCTTTACCATTAAGGGTTATCTCAAATATTATTCCGGCTAAATGGTATTTTATTATCGTGAAATCGGTTATGATCAAAGGGTTGGGCCTGGCAGTGATCTGGAAAGAAGTTCTGATACTGACCGGCATGATGCTGTTCTTTTTTACGATGGCCATCAAAAAATTCAAAATCAGGTTGTCATGAGTCCACTGAAATACATATTACAGAAAGAGTTCAAACAGATCTTCCGGGATCCTGCCATTATCCGGGTAATCTTCATCCTTCCCATTATTCAGCTGATTGTTTTACCTATGGCTGCCGATTATGAAATCAAGAATATCAATATTGCCATTGTAGACAGGGACCACAGCACCAGTTCTGGCAGGCTTGTTCATACAATAACATCATCCGGCTATTTTAGGTTAGTCGATTACAGCAGCAATTTCAATCAGGCTATGCAGGGCGTTGATAATGATAAGGCAGATCTGATCCTGGAGCTACCGCAGGGTTTTGAGTCAGACCTGTATGCCCGGAAAGAAACCAGGGTTTTCCTGGCCGTAAATGCCATCAACGGAGTAAAAGCAAACCTTGGCGCCACATACCTGAGAACAATTATACAGAACTATAATAATGATTTCAGGGTAGCTGTGCTTACGCCCGGCCGGTTCAACGACCTGCCGGTTATAGAAACCACATCATCAAACTGGTATAACCCAAAAATGAACTATACTTTTTTTATGGTACCCGGCATTCTGGTTTTATTAATTACCATGATCGCTCTTAACCTATCCGCGATCAATATTGTGCGCGAAAAAGAGATCGGAACCATTGAACAGATCAATGTTACCCCAATTAAAAAAGTTCATTTTATCCTGGGTAAACTGATCCCTTTCTGGATACTCGGGCTGGTAGTCATTACAATCGGTTTTTTGATTTCCTGGCTGGTATACGGCATTATTCCATTGGGTTCATATCTAACAATTTACCTGTTTGCAGCAGTATACCTGCTGGTAATCCTGGGATTGGGTCTCCTCATATCCACCTACGCCGAAAACCAGCAGCAGTCTATGCTGATCTCTTTCTTCCTGCTAATGATCTTTGTTTTAATGGGCGGGCTTTATACCAGCATCGACAGTATGCCGGAGTGGGCGCAATGGGTTACCAAATTCAATCCTGTAGCCTATTTTATTGAGGTGATGCGAAGAGTGGTATTAAAAGGAAGCGGGCTGAAAGATATCAGGCAACCCATGCTGATTATGCTGGGCTTTGCCCTCGTTATTAATTACTGGGCCGTGTTAAGCTATCGAAAAAGGTCTTAACGGCTGAGACTAAGCCTACCCTACCTGTAACCCGTGTAAACAATTTACGGCTGCCAGTCTATCTCCTGATAATGCTGATTGCATATCCTCCGCCCGGAGCCGAAAACTGACTCAGTTTTGTACTGCTGTTTACCTTGATTTTTTTGATGGTATACGCTTGTGGATTCGTTCTATAATGTGCATCTTTTGCATCTGCATAAATAGTGGCTTCGTACTCAACACCTTTATCCAGGAAGTCTAATGGTATGGTCGAATTACGCGGAGTGGTTCCATTTACATTACCGATAAACCAGTTATGGGTTCCTTTAGCTTTTCTGGCTACAGTGATATATTCACCGGGCTCCGCTTCCAGATACTTACTATCACTCCAGTCCACCGCTACGTCCTTAATAAATTGGAACGCATCTGGAAACCGATTGTAATTTTCGGGCAAATCAGCTGCCATTTGTAAAGGGCTGTACATGGTTACATACAATGCCAGTTGATTGGCTAAAGTACTGTTAACATGGGAATGGTTATTGGGGCTTATTTTACTTACATCCATCTCAAATATACCCGGCGTATAATCCATGGGGCCTCCTATTAACCGTGTAAATGGCAGAAGGGTAACGTGATTGGGTTTTGATCCGCCAAAAGCCTGGTATTCGGTTCCCCTGGCAGATTCGTTGCCAATTAAATTAGGATAGGTTCTGCAGATACCGGTTGGGCGTACCGCCTCATGCGCGTTCACCATAATTTTATATTGAGCGGCTTTTTCGATGGCATATTGATAATGGTTATTGACCCATTGAGAATAATGGTAGTCGCCTCTTGGAAGAATGTTTCCCACATACCCGCTTTTTACAGCCTCATATCCGTTGTCTTTCATAAACTGATAGGCCTGATCCATATGACGCTCATAATTTCTTACAGCACCTGATGTTTCGTGATGCATGATCATTTTAACCCCTTTTGATTTTGCATATTCATGTATTCCTTTCACATCAAAATCAGGATAGGGAGTTAAGAAATCAAATACATAATCTTTTCCATGACCAAACCAATCTTCCCATCCGATATTCCAACCTTCTACCAATACGCCATCAAATCCATGCTTCGCAGCAAAATCAATATATTTTTTCACGTTCGCGGTTGTTGCACCATGCGTTCCATTCGGTTTTGCCATGGCATAATTGGTTACGCCAAGTTGCACGGAGGGGAATTCATCGGTATATGACCAACTACTTTTACCCGTAATCATTTCCCACCAGACACCTACATATTTAACAGGTTTAATCCAGGAAGGGTCAGCTATTTTAGAGGGCTCGTTTAAGTTCAAAGTCATTTTAGAAGCCAAAATATTCCTTGCATCATCGCTCACCATAATGGTTCTCCAGGGTGTTTGGCAGGGGGCTTGCATATTTCCTTTATCGCCATTTGCATTAGGTGTTAACCAGGATTCAAATACCATGTTTTTATCATCCAGGTTCAGATGCATGCAGGCATAATTGATTAAAGCCGCTTCGTGCAAGTTGATATATAATCCATCTACAGTTTTAAGCATCAGGGCTGTTTGTACACCTGTAGGTGAAAAAGAGGTTTGTGATGCATTACCCGTTACGGCTCCTTTAAATAGCCCTCTTATTTCTGACAGCTTAGATGTTGTATAATCATATTCCTGCGTATCATAATCGCCCGGAATCCAAAACGCAGTATGATCGCCCGTCATGGCAAACTGCGTTTTCTCTTCTTTAATAGTAAAGTAAACCAGGTTTTTTTGAGTTGGGAATTCATAGCGGAAGCCCAGTCCATCATCAAATAACCGGAATCGGATAATAACCTGGCGGTCGGTTTTTGGTTGAAGTAAGGTAACCGCTAATTCATTATACTTATTCCGGATAGCGGCAACTTCACCCCAAACTGGTTTCCAGGTTTCATCGAATGAACTTGTTTTAGTTTCTTTTACAGTAAACCCATTAACTAATGAAATAGAATCTTTGTCCAGTTCAAATCCTAATTTACTGGGCTTTACAACTACCTTAGTTTTATAGCTTAACCCATAGGTGGGCGTACCATCTTTTTGTAAGGAAAAACTAAACGCTAATTTTCCGTTGGGGGATTTTAATTCCTGAGCTGCTGCGCTGTTTAAAAATACAATACAGGCCAGTAAATAGAAGAAAGCGTATTTCATGGTGTTGGGTATTATAAATAAATCGATAAGAAAGTTGTTGAGGACCAGTGATTAACAGTATAAATTTAATGCATTTTTTAAAGATTACACCGGCCCGGATATATAGTATTGGTATAACTTAAATTAAGTTAATCCGCTTTCGCTATCGTTTTAAATTCATTTTTCTTAAAACTGCAAAACAGGAAATTCTGTGTTGTATTAAATGGAGTCTTGTGCTCCTCTGTTACACATTTTATTCTGTCAAAATTTTTCTCAAATCTGTCAGACATAGAAGCTTCCGTATATTGTTTTATTTCAAGACCACTACATTTTTGGGGGCCATTCTCTGAGAAAGTACCCAAAACCAGGTAGCCGCCCGGTTTAATTCCATTTTCAGCGTTAAACACGTATTTATCAATTCGTTCGGGGGTTGTTAGAAAATGAAAAGCAGCTCTGTCGTGCCAGAAATCAAATTGGACCGGCGGAATAAAATCAACTACATCAGAAACAATCCAATGTACCTTTTCCGCAGTTTTGCCCAGCCGGAGTTTTGCCCTGTTTAATGCTTTTTCTGAAATATCAAGAATGTATATATTCAGGTAACCCCGCTCAACAAGTACATCAACCAGGTGACTATCTCCACCACCAATATCAATAATATTAGCATCCAACGGGAGGTTAAACAACTCAAGGAATGCTACTGATGTTGCAGGATAAGCCTGAAACCAACTGAATTCGGTCTCGGCTTTAGTGGTAAACACTTTTTCCCAATGGTCTTTTTCGATGAGCGACATACACTTGAATTTTGCTGCATGAAGTTAGCATTTAACATTTTGTTTTAAAATCCCGTTAAAATAGGCATCATTTAGAAGATTTATTTGGAAGTGCCCGTTTTATTTATAACTTTGAATTACAAAGTACTTTTAAAACAATCAAAATGGATAATCAACAAGAACAGTTAGAAGCAATCCGGGATATCCGAACCCTTATGGAACGTTCGTCCCGCTTTTTGCCTCTAAGTGGCCTTTCCGGAATCATCATCGGGATATTGGCAATTACCTGTACCATAGTTGCTTATTCCGTGCTTGGTCTTTCTTTTAAAGAAACCGGATACCCTGCATTAATAATAAAAAATGGTCATCTCAACCCTTCAACCTTTCCTTTGCTGTTTGCCGATTTTGTACTAGTGCTGATGGCCTCTCTTTTTACTGGCATGATGATGGCCATGCGAAGAGCAAAAAAAATGGAGTTGCCCGCATGGGACGCTACTGCTAAACGCCTGCTTATTAACCTGGTGATTCCGCTGGTGGCCGGAGGCATTTATTGCCTGATACTTCTCTATCATGGGCATATTGCGCTGATTGCTCCGGCTATGCTCATTTTTTACGGGCTTGCTTTACTGAATGCAAGTAAGTATACGATCAACGACATGCGCTACCTGGGTATTCTTGAAATTGCTACAGGCCTGATAGCATCCTTTTTTTCTGACTATGGCCTTTTGTTTTGGGCTTTTGGATTTGGACTACTTCATATGGTGTATGGCATTATGATCTACTTTAAATACGAGAAGTGAAAAATTATATTGAAGATATCAATAAGGCATTTGAAAGCAGGGTTCGATTGGGTATTATGTCTATACTCATGGTGAATGACGTTGTTGATTTTCCATCGCTTAAAGAACAACTGCAAATCACTGACGGGAATTTAGCCAGCCATTTAACTGCACTGGAAAAATTGGAGTATATACAAGTCAGTAAAAAATTTATAGGGAAAAAACCAAATACGTCTTATGCGGCAACCAATATTGGCAGAAAAGCTTTCAGTGAACATCTTAACGCACTTGAAAAGTTAATCAATATATCGAGCCATTAAATAATTTATAAGCCCAATGCATACATCAAACCACATTAACATGAAAGCAACAACGCAACTTTCGGAGGAATTAAACACTATAAAAACCGGGATTCTCGATAATATGGATAATCCCGGTCAGCTTGAGATGTTATTTAGAAAAAACAAAATCACTTTCCAGAAAGTCTTTAATAATCTTTACCCGGAAATAAAAGAAAGTCTGGTGGCCCAATTCTGGAACGAAAGGTTAAACCAACAACAGGAGGAGATCAACTGGGGCAAAAAGTCTGATCTTATTTTTATTGCCTGTGCTGCTTTCCTTACTGGCCTGATTGCCCAGATACCTCAATTTACCGGTATCCGGCCAGATACTTTTTATGCACGGAACATCTCCATACTGGTTTTCCCTGCGTTAATCGTTTTTTTTGCCAGAAAACAACAACTGCCACTCAATAAATGGATCATGCTGTTGGTGCCTGCAGTTATTACAGCTGTATATATGAACAGCCTGCCGTATAATGACCATAGCGATACTTTTGTACTGGCAGCCATTCATATGCCGGTTTTTCTATGGGCAATATTGGGTTATGCATTTACCGGAGGAAATTTAAATGCGCCCCTTAAAAAGACCGAATTCCTGCATTTCAATGGTGATTTCGTTGTAATGACAGCCATCCTGTTTTTGGCGGGTCTGTTGTTTACCGGAATTACCGTTGCGCTCTTTGAATTGATCGGAATGAATATCAAAGATTTTTATGTAGAAAATATTGCTGCCTGGGGACTTACCGCCATTCCAATATTAGCAACCTATTTAGTGCAAACCAACCCACAACTGGTTAATAAAATCTCACCATTAATTGCCCGCATTTTTACACCATTGGTATTGATTACGCTCATTTCATTTTTATCTGCCGTATTATTTACCGGCAAAAGCCTGTACAATGACAGAAATTTTTTACTGGTCTTTAATGGGTTATTAATTGGCGTAGTAGCAATCATTGTTTTTTCCATTTCAGAAACTGCAAAAAACAGTCAAAATTCATTCAGCTTGTATTTATTGTTCGCACTTTCTGCATTAACTGTTTTATCGGACGCATTAGCGCTTTCCGCTATTTTATTCCGAATTTTCGAATATGGAATTAGCCCTAACAGGCTGGCTGTTTTAGGAGGAAACCTGCTCATATTTATTAACCTGGTTTTTGTATCACAGAAATTATTTCTGGCAATCAGGGGTAAAAATGAAATTCACAAGGTAGAAAACATCATTGCGCTGCTTATTCCTACTTATGGAATTTGGGCTGCTGTAGTGAGCTTTCTTTTCCCTTTGTTGTTCCAGCTTAAATAAGGTTCCTGGCAAGAACAATGATTCGGATTTCTACCAAGCAATCCTGTTCTGCTACTATTTCCAAAACAGAACGCTTTATATATGGTTCCAGGGCTGCCACGAAGGGACCAGCTGTTATGCGTTGGGGAGTCGACAGAATGATGGTGGCGCCCTGATCCAGAAATTTCCTGATCAATGCCAGCAAAGATGCAAACTGTTCCTGAGCATAATTGATATCGCTTAATAAAATGGTGTCACCGCTAATATGATCCGGAAAATGGTTCCAGTCAATCTGCTTTGCCTGTACATGCATCAGACCCAGATATTCGATGTTTTTCTGTGCAAGAGCGATGGCTCCCGGTACGTAATCGCTGATAAGGATACCTGAAGCCAATGAAGCTGCAAAAAAAGAAGGCAAACCTATACCCGCTCCCAATTCCAGCACATGTTTATTCAATACCCATTCGGGATTGCTTTTGAGAAAAGAAGCCATTGCTCTTGCAGCAGGCCAGATCTTTGCCCAAAATGGAAAGGCTGTTGACGTATCGTTGGCAAGCAGCTTTTCGTAAGTTGGTTTTACCTGTTCCGGGTCTGGTACGTAGAGCGTTAATCCTTCCGGTACGTCTGCTAACTTATGGGGGTATGGCATGTGGGTAAATTGTTTTAACCCTGTAAATCCTGTGCTGACATTACTTTACAGATCTGTATAATTTCACCTGCCGCCCGGGCAGGAAGCAATGATGTATCGGAAATCCCTGAAACGACCCGCGTAATATTATGGTCCACCTGTCCTTTTCTTTGCCATACTTCTTTAGTGGCAAAAGTTATATAAACCGAAAAGCTGTGATGGCCTGATCCCGGACGCTCCCCTATGATATGTAAAATTCCGTATTTCTTTTTTGGAGAAGCGGGCTGACTGTTGCCAAATAAAAACTCACCGCATTGGTACCCGGCCCTGACCCTGCCATGAGTGATCACCAGTTTTTCAACAGCCGGTTTAAAGTTCGCATTAGCCAGCCCCAACTCCAATAATGGAAGAAAGGTATCCAGGTGTCCGGGGTCTGTTAACGACAGAACATTCAAACCATCAGAAATAACGATCTGCAGATCCGGAACTTCTTCTGCCCATTTTTTTTGGATTTGTTGCAGTTGCTTTGCTGCATCCTGATTAATCTTTTCACCACGCACCGGGTGATACACATAATCTTTCCGGTTCGCCGCAGTAGTAGTGAGCGCCACAGAACCCTTTACAGAGCGGATCAATGATGGCGGTGTTTCAGTCCAGAGACTTTTCTTTGCATCTTCGTACAGTACATGCACTTCTTTATCCAACACCGGCTGCATTTCCCAATAATTTTTTCCATAACCCTCTGCAATGGGAACGCCGCGTTTGCGGATTCGTTGAAGGATCGCTTTCCCTTCTGCCGCTATTATTTCATAAGACCTTTCATCACCTTTTGCCAGGCAATATTGATAATACACCCATACCGGATCACCGAAATGACTGGTTGGTGTTCCGGCCTGATTGATGACTCCTATCCTTTTAAAAAAATCCCACATCCGGTCATTCACTTTGTATCCAAACTGGCGCCTGATCCGTAAATGATCACTAAACGATGTGGTAAGGTAGCTGAGCATCGGATCATTCTTGGTAGGCAATGCCATAAGGTAGGCCGGGTTAGCCGGCATAATCCGATCCATACACCAGTTCAAATCATCCAGGGAAACATCCATGTGCAGGGTGGTGCAAATATCAAGGCCAATGGTCAACCCATGCAGTTTACCCATGATGGTATCTTCCAGGCAACAACGGACCAACTGTTCTTTGGTTCTGAATACTTCCGGTCCAATAAATCCTGCTACATCATTCAGAAAAACCCAGGGTGCATATGCGGCAGATTTGTCTGCAGTCATTTTCATTTTAAGGGCTCTAACAAATCCATATTTTCTGGCTTCGTGAACCACCATATCAAATCCTTCACCATGACCATTGGTGCCATCTGCACCCTGACCTGTTTCAGCATACAATCCATATTGCCCGGTTCGGGTGGCTGTATGTTGAAACATCTTTTCGATACTCAGGTCAAATGTTTGATTGGCATTTACAGTTCCTGCAATACTCTGAAACCAGACCCCTGTTGTACCAGGTTGTACCTCCTCCACTTTGGCCTGTATATCTATATGAGAAAGCACACAATTGGGTAATATGTTTTGCAGATTAAACACAACCAATATTTCATGCAATGCCTGTTCAATTTTAGCAACCGATGCGGGTTCACTGGAAACGGGATTGGTACCCAATACCAGGTCTCCCACTGCATAGGACCATCCGTCAAATACCTGCCAGATGATATCTTCTGTATCATCAGTAGGGGAATTTGGCTGAATGCGTGCGCCCAGGTATCCCTTGCTGCCTATATTACTATCCGGCAGGGGATTGAACACCTTCTGCCCAACTGCAACCAGTTCTTCATTGCTCATGATCTTTACCAGGCAGGCAATTACATCGCTGGTAAGTGCCGGCATAATATTTTTAATGTTCTCTTCTGACTGAGTCAGCACATAATTTTTAAGATCAGCGAAAGTCCAACCCGCAATCAATGGGGTTTCTTCTGTTGTACTGTTAATAAGTTCCACCAGTTCATCTGTAAAAAGCGGTAGTTGGTTGATTGCTGTAATTTTAGTCTTCGCCAGGAGGGTTCTTGCATGCTGCCTGGAAACATCTCCGTCGGCGGCTATTCCTGCTATCTGGTCCCCCTCCCTGAATTCATTGGCGGCACCGATTATTTTACGGTAATAGTCCATATTCATCTTCCCCTTTATTCTTTGAATATGGGAAAAAATATCTTCATCCGGAAGAGGATCCGGAATGAATACTGTACCGGTGGTGCTTTGTTCAGTATTATCTTTCATCAGGTTGCACCCGCCAAGTAAAATGGAATAGCCACCCAGGTATCCTGCCCTGGTTATAAATTGCTTTCTGCTGATTTTCTTTCCTGGCATGGCTTTTGGTTGATTGTGGGTTGTTACAATTTAAGCTATTTCGTGGAATTGTAATACTGGCTGGTTAAATTCTTATTAACTTCATTCTATAAACCTGCACAATGAAATTATTTTCAATTGCCTTTTATAAAACGATTCTTGCCTCATTACTGCTGGTAAGTATCTCCCAAACAACCCATGCTCAAATCAGTGCTCCCAAATGGAGCCCGGAGGAACAGCTGGAACTTTTTGGTTACTGTAACAAGCCTGCCCTTATAAGTGGATTAAGCATTTCTGCAGAAACTGCCGATAAGATCGGAACAATCAACTATTGGGCTACTTTACAGAAGCAAAAAGTGGAGGCGGGTACCAATGACACTTTTGCTACTGCAGGCGAAGTGAATCAGGAAGTGATCAAAAAATACAAAAACCTTTCCATTACCGGAAGCAGGCTGGAAACACTCAATAACCTGCTCAATATAAGCGGATGCCCTTTAATTACACTCAGCTTCAATCATGCTCATGACTCATTAACCAGGGCTCAAATAGTGCTGGCTTATAAAAGCAAATACCGGAAAATGCTTATTGACCAGATAGGGATCAATGGGCGACAGGCCGATATGCTGATTGATGCAGAAGCCTGGAAGCAAAAGGAAGCACTCGTTATAGCAGCTATCCCCGAGAATGATTTTAACCGGATCCGGAAAACGGTAGGGTTACACAATGAATTGGACAGAAAATACAAAATGATCGACCTCACTGATCAGCAAAAAGAGGCCGCTAAAAACTTCTTTCTCCAACATCAGTTATAACCAACTATCGGTCTGCTCATTTTGCAATGAGGCTTTCGTAGAGGATATTCACTGCTTGCCGGATTATTGTGTTAAATCCATCGCTATAGCGGGGATCACAACCATTACTGATCACTACAAACCCAAACTTTTCTTTGGGTTCAAAAAACATTGCACTGTATAAGCCATAGGCTGAACCTGTATGCCCTTTCATGGTCTTACCCGGAATCAGTTTTTCAGACGTCATGATTGCAAGACCGTATCCTTCCTCTGTGGAAAGAGGAGTCTGTATTTGTGCAGCACTGTTTTTAGAAATAATACGTTTCCCTTTATAACGCCCCTGTTTACTGTGCATGATCATGTATTGCGCAAGATCGGTAGCTGAAATTTTCATACCGCCTGTTGGAGAAAAAATGGGGGTTGTATAACCCATTGTATAGTTGGCAATCTCTTTACTGCGGGGTGCATACGCACCGGGGGATGCTTCAAACCTAGCAGAATCGCCATTGTATTCATAAATAGTGGCAAAACGGGATTGGTCGAGTGAGTCTACACAATAACCACCGTATAAACCAAGCGGATCAAGCACATGGTGTTTTACGTACTGATCAAACCGCTCTCCGGAAATCTTTTCAATAATGGTTCCCACCATATTAAAGTTCAGGTTACAGTACATATATCCCTTTCCCGGTTCATAGTCATTAAAGCATTTTGCCCAGTTACTGTTTTTATCGGGATTGATGGCATCCAGTGTAAAATAGCCCTGGCTGTCGTTGATGGAGGAACGATGAGACAGAACCATCCGGAGCGTAATTACAGTTTCGGGATATTTCGGGTTCCGCACGGTAAACCCCACCAGCTTGCTGATGTCATCTTCCAAACCGAGCTTACCCGCTTCCGCCAGTTGCATGATGGATGTTGCAGAAAAAGATTTGGAAATAGAAGCAATCCGGAACAGGCAATCATTGGTAAGCGGCGTGTTGCTCTCCAGATTTTTCTTTCCGAAAGCGTTTGTATAAATGATTTTATTGTTTTTTACCACCGCTACCGCCAGCCCTACCACTTTAGTTTGTTCCATCATTGCCCGTATACCGGCTTCCGCTTTTTCCGGTTGGCTATAACTACAGAAAGAAGACAGTAACAGGGCCGTAAATGCTAAAAAAGAGAACAATCTTTTTTTCATAACAATTCATTGAGGGGTTGATCAGCGTTTAAATCTTCTTGAACTTACGAAATAAAGCGCAAACCCGCTAATAACTGTAACCAGTCCAAGCACAGAAAAAACTCTTAACAGAATATTTCCGAAATGATCCCTTCCTTCATAATCCATTGTATGCATCATCCAAAGAAAATCAAATACCCGCCACTTATCATTTCTGAATTTCTGAATTGTACCCAGTTCGGTTGCTACATAAACCACGGTATTGGCCGAATTACCAAAACGTATGGCATAAGCTGGCAGTGGCTGCCCCCTGTATTCGTGGTGCTTATTGGTACTGGCTATCAATTGTACTTCCTTTACTTCGGGAGCGCCACTAAAATGTGATTGAGCAACTTTGATAGCCTCCTGCCTGGTCAACGGGGCCCTGAGCTGACCGGTTGTTGCATTGGCTAAATGATTCACGGTAGCACGCTCATGTGCCTGTTTATTTGGATTATGTATGTTACGCACACACCTCACCTGATAAAAAGGGTTTCCGGAAATTTCAATCAGCTGTATGGATACCAGTGAGTCAATCCTGTGTACCTTCCTGATAACATCAAGCACCTGGGTAGGTGAAACCATTACCAGGTCGGAAGATAATAAAGGAGCAGATTTCTTATCAAAATCTCCGTGAATTTCATCCATATTACTCCAGCTGAAATAGAGTCCTCCAATAGTCCAGAGGAAAAACTGGATTCCCAGTAACAGCCCCAGATAGCGATGCGCTTTTCTGATATAGTAGTGGTTGCTTTTTGCCATGCCTACTAAAATATGTAATTATTATAATAAAGGGGTTATCAGGATGAGTATGATCACAATTCGCAACCATAAGTTGTATGTGAAGAACCGCTTTGGCACGTTACGAATATTTAAATGATCCGTGAAACGGATTACGCTATAAAGTTACTGTATCCGCTAATGGATTACGCGCTACAAGAATTATATTCGCAATGGCATATATAATATATAGAGATAATGAACAATATAATCATCAGAAAGGCTGATTCTCAGGATATTTACCTGCTTCACAGTATCAGCACCGAAACCTTTGTGCAAACTTTTGCAGAGGTAAATACAAAGGAAGATATGGATAAATACCTGACTGAGCGTCTCTCATTAGCGCAACTGGCAACAGAATTCAATCATCCGGACTCTGTGTTTTATTTTGCCTTACTCAACAACCAGGTAATAGGTTATTTGAAAATTAATACCGGCGCTGCACAAACAGAATTGAAAGAACCGGATGGATTTGAAGTAGAAAGAATCTATGTACTTAAGGAATACAAGGGCAAAAATGTTGGTCGGCTTTTATTGGATAAGGCAATAGAAATAGCCACCAATAGAAAGACCGCTTATATATGGCTGGGAGTTTGGGAAGAAAACCACAGGGCGATACGTTTTTATGAAAAAAACGGCTTCAGTGCTTTTGGCAAGCATATTTTCAAACTGGGCAATGATGAACAGACCGATCTGATGATGAAACGAGTATTTAATTAAAAACAGGAACCATGAAACAAAAAATTTACCAGGTAGATGCTTTTGCAGAACAATTGTTCTCAGGCAACCCGGCTGCAGTTTGTCCCTTGGATCATTGGCTGGAAGATGATCTGTTGCAGAAAATCGCTATGGAAAACAACCTGGCTGAGACCGCCTATTTTGTTCCTGCTGGTGACCAGTTCCAGCTCAGGTGGTTTACCCCAACTACAGAAGTTGATTTATGTGGTCATGCCACATTAGCCAGCGCCTATGTATTGTTTCATCAGTTGGGATACGGTAAGAAGGTGATCAACTTTCACTCCCCCAGAAGTGGCGCATTATCCGTTACGAAGGAAGATGGATTCCTGACACTTGATTTTCCTGCGGATACCATCACTGAGGTTAGCGCAACACCAGACCTGACCAATGGCCTGAACATTTTACCCGGAAAAGTATTTAAGGGTAAAACCGATTATATGCTTGTATACGAGCATGAGGATCAGATAAAAAATATCATTCCGGATTTCGCGGCAATTCATGCAATTAAAGCAAGGGGAATTATCGTTACTGCAAGAGGGAAAGATGTGGATTTTGTTTCCCGGTTTTTTGCCCCACAATCTGGTGTGAATGAGGATCCTGTTACCGGTTCCGCTCATACCACCCTTACTCCATTCTGGAGCAGGATGCTCAACAAACAGGTACTTACTGCAAAACAACTCTCTGCAAGAGGCGGTTTCTTAAAATGTTCGCATCTTGGAGAGCGCGTAAAGATCAGCGGGCAAGGCAGGCTTTACCTGGAAGGGGAAATTTTTATCTAAATTATTTTTCTACCCGGCGTTAACAAACCCTTGGCAAATATGGTAAAACCACGTTAATAAGGAACCCAGAAGCAGCAATATAATTCAGCAGCTTGCCTATGCAAGAAACCTGAAAATGAAAAAAGCAATTGTATTACTTACTACTGTTCTGTTTTTTGTGTTAAAATCAACCGCCCAGTTTGAAACGGGCCAGCGAATTTTTTCCGGCGGAATCAACTTCAACAATTACAACAACCAAACTGACCTTAACAACAGCACCAGTAAAAATGCTCAAACCAGTTTTAGCCTGGATGCCTCTCTTGGAAAATTCATACGCCCCAATGTTGTTCGGGGATTTAGTATTAATTACGGACACAATTATCAAAAATCAGACCCTTCTTCCTATAAAATGAATTACAACAGCGTTGGGCTTGGTATTTTTTCAACGCATTACAGGTCTTTCGGAAAAAATTTCTTTGGATTTCTGCGGTTCAACCTCAACGGAAGTTACCAGTTCGGTAATACGGTACAGTCTGGGGTTGATCAAAAAAACAGGGGCTATGAGCTTTCTGCCGGCCTCACTCCCGGTATCTCTTACAGGCTGAATAAAAGGGTTTTATTAAATGGAACACTCAACAATATTGCTTCATTGAATTTTAATCACCGCAGGACAACCTATTCCAATTCCGGCGAGGTAAACAAAATCAATCAAACCGGTCTTTACTCCAGTCTTTCCAATGGTAGTCTGGGAGCCATTGGCATAGGATTCAGCCTGTTGCTGAACAAATAATTTTATTGTACCGCTTTAATGGGCACCAGTTTGATCATCCCGATCTTATTGAAAAGCCGGATGATGGGATAAACCGGATCAAACTCCCACCACTTTGCTGCAAAATTCGGGCGGGCGCCGGCATGGTGGTGATTGTTCTGGAATAATTCTCCCAGCATCAGAAAATCAAAGATCAGGGTGTTTTTGGAATGATCCTTCTCATTAAAGTTTCTGTATCCATACTTATGTCCTGCCCAGTTTACAACGGCTCCCTGGATCGGGCCAATGAGAAAATGGATGGGCAGTAAGAGATACATCCACCACTCTGTTGCAAAAAAAGCGTAAAACAAAATATATCCTGCGGCAAAAAACAAGCGGGTAAACCAACTGTCTGCGATTTTATCGATTGTAGGATATACCGGAAAGTTCTTATCGAATTTTTGTTCTATTTCAAGGGTACCTTTCAATACACCATGGTATACTTTTTTTGTATGCCACATCATTGAAAAAGCTTCCCTGAAAAAATGAGGGGTGTGCGGATCTTTTTCTGTGTCGCTGTATGCATGGTGCATCCGATGCAGAATGGCATATGCCCTGGCATTCAGGTAAGAAGTGCCCTGTGTAACCCAGGAATAGATGTACCAGAATTTTTCCCAGAACGGATTCATGGTAAACATTTTATGGGCAGCGTAACGATGAAGATAAAAGGTTTGTGCAAACAAGGAAAGGTACCAGTGCAACAAAAGAAATACAGCAATAATCATTCTGTCAATCCTATTTGGGGGTTATAAAGGCCCGCAAAGATGAGATTAAATTCTGGTTAAAAATTAAAAAGTCAGCTCCGGAAGATGAATTTTCACAAAGAGGAAACATGATTTTTATCATTTTCCATGGGGAGAATACGGGGTAACTTTATGCTAATTTTTAATACGTATTGTGCCTTTTGCACTACTGCCCCCGGCTGCCATTCTTTTATATTTTAAATTAACCCACATGAGAACGAGATCAATAAACGGATATCTTCCACTGTACCTATTTGGATTGGTTTTACCTGCCTTGCTCGCCTGCAATAAAAACATTGCTGTGATTGAATCACCCGGTGCTACCATTACAACAACTGTTGATCAAACAATTCTTCCCAACCAGGTTTCTACTTATCCACACCTGATTGGCCCCAACGATGTTGCCTTATTTTCGCAATATGGATATGGCGCCTGGCAATACGGGGCGGGAGCGCCTTATCAAAAAAGAATAGACCTGATGTCTTTGAATTATACAGGTAATTCCGTTACCAATACGGCGCTTCTGGCCAACTTCTTTGCCATTTCAGATATTCATATTACCGATAAAGAATCTCCGGCACAGGCCATTTATTATGGCTACAAATGGGGCGTTATCTCCGGCTATTCCCCTGCCATGCTTTACTCCACCCATATGCTTGATGCCGCAGTTCATACCATCAACAGTCTTCACAAAAAAAAGTCTTTTGATTTTGGACTTTCCATCGGCGACGCCCTCAACAGTTCCCAGTATAACGAACTGAAATGGTTTATTGATGTAATGGATGGCAAAGTTATTAACCCGGATTCGGGAGAGAAAGATGACCCCAACCCCGGACCCGGCAACGACTACCAGGATGAATTCAAGGCTGAGGGTATTGATCCTTCTATTAAGTGGTATCAGGCACTTGGTAACCACGACCATTTCTGGATGGGTATGTTTCCTCCGGATCAATATATCCTGGATAAAATGACCGGTAACACTATTCTGAACCTTGGGAATATATTCAAAGACCCTTCCGGAATTAACAGCAGGGGTTATTATATGGGTGTGATAAACGGTAAAACCCCTAATGGTGAAATTATAGGCGCAGGACCTGTGGGAAGCTTTACGACTCCTCCCACTGTTTCCCGCGATCCGAACAGGCGTTTTGTTACACGAAATGAATTCATGGATGCGTTCTTAAAAAGCAGTGGCTCCCCCGAAGGTCATGGCTTTACCCCGGCAACTGCAGCCTCCGGATTTGCCAATTATACATTTGAACCCAAATCAGATCTGCCATTGAAAGTAATTGTACTCGATAATACCAACAGAGACGATCGCGTTGTAACGGATGGTTATGGCAGGGGATTTATCGATAAAGAACGGTACGATTGGCTGATCAGTGAACTGGATAAAGGGCAGGCCGAAGGCAAACTCATGATTATTACTGCTCATATTCCCATTAAGGTAGTACTTCAGCATACATTAATGGGAGAGGTCATGACATGGGGCTCCGCTTCATATAAAAATGAAGATGAAATGCTGGTAAAACTGCATACCTATTCCAACCTTATTTTGTGGGTATCGGGGCACAGGCACCTGAGTGTGATTACCCCTCAGAAATCTCCCGATCCTTCCAGACCTGAACTCGGCTTCTGGGAAGTGGAAACCCCTTCTTTGCGGGAATTTCCCCAGCAGTTTAGAAGTTTCAGGATCACCCGCAACAGCGATCAGACCATTTCCATTTTTGCTACCGATGTGGATCCTATTGCAAAAGAAGGATCATTGGTTGCAAAAGCAAGATCCTATGCTGTTGCCGCCAACCAGTTATTCAATATTGTACAGGAACCAATGCCATCAGGAGTAGTAAATGCGGAGCTCATTAAGCAACTTAGTCCGGAAATGCAGGCTAAATTGCAAAACCTTGGAACACCCATTAAATAAGCGTATACGATAAAAGCTTAGCCTCGTTTTTTAAAAACTGCAAAATAAACATCTGCCCGTACCTGAAAGCCCAACTTCCGGTAAACATTAATAGCGGTTGTATTGTCAGTTCGCACATGCAGAAAGGGGACAGACCCATCCTGAAAAATTCCTGCCGCTACTTTGGCCGTGAGATAAGATGCATATCCATTGCCCAGGTATTCGGGACTGGTACAAATAGCACTGATTTCGGTATACCCGTCAGTTTTTAACCGCTCACCCGCCATCGAAATCAGCCGGTTGTTTTTGTACAAGCCAATGTAGTTGCCAAATTCAATGGTTCTACTGTAAAAGGGGCCGGGTTTGGTTAATTCGGTGAGTTCCAGCATTTGCGAAACATCTGCATAGCCCAATTGACGCACCGTAAGATCTCTTGCTGCAACGAGTTTCAGTTCAGAACAATACATTTGGTAGAGCGGGATGGAAAAGATTAACTCAGTTTCAGCAGGCAGTTGCACCTCCCTTGCTATCATTACAGAAAAAGAGCGCCCCTCCGGCAGTTGCAGGAGCATTTCCTGCCGGGCTGCCTCATCCCAGTTTTTCATTCCGATAAAAGGAGAAACATCTTCCGGAAAATACTTTACAGTTTCCGTTCCCCTATTAAAATGTTGCTGTTTACTACTCAGTGCTTCCCAAACCGGATTTTCTAATGAAGTGATCATACCACAAATTTATCTACTTCTCCAATTCCATTCTGTTTATACTATAGTTTTTCAAATCTCGCCTGGAAAAACCGCAGGTATTTGGGTTCATACACCATTTTCATTCCTTTGATGGAATCACGGCGTTCATACACCCTTGCCGCAGATTCTGCAATCACGTCCATATGTGCCTGTGTATATACCCGGCGCGGAATGGTAAACCGGACCAGTTCCAGCTTTGGATAATAATTCTCCCCGTTGGTCTTTCTGCCTGCAGATACCACCCCGCGCTCCATTGTTCTCACACCGGAATCCAGGTACATTTCTGCGGCCAGCGTTTGTGCAGGAAACTGATCCTGCGGAATATGGGGCAGGAATTTTTTAGCATCCACAAAAATACCATGCCCGCCAATGGGTTTAACAATGGGAACTCCGTATTCCATCATCTTTTCTCCTAAATAAATTACCTGGCCAATTCTTGCCTTGATATGATCATCGCTAACACTTTCCTTAATACCGATTGCCATGGCTTCCATATCTCTCCCCGCAAGTCCGCCGTATGTATGCAATCCCTCATATACCACCACCATATTCCTGGCTTCTTCATATACGTCATAATCGTTCACTGCCAAAAATCCGCCAATATTCACCAGGGCGTCTTTCTTTGCACTCATAGTGGCGCCATCCGTGAGCGAACAGATTTCCTTCACAATGGATTTGATGGACCTGTCTGCATATCCTTTTTCTTTCTGCTGAATGAAATAAGCGTTCTCCGCAACACGGGTCATATCATGTATGATCCTGATATTGTGTTTTTTGGTAAGCGCCCGCAATTCCCTGAGGTTCTTCATACTGATGGGTTGACCTCCAGCCATATTCACGCTGGTGGCCATGCTTATATAGGGTATTTTGGGAGCGCCGTATTTTTTGATCAGTTTTTTCAGTTTACTGAGATCGATATTTCCTTTGAATGGAAAAGTATTCTCCGGATCATGCGCTTCATCAATGATCACATCTTCAAACCTTCCTCCCGCCAGTTCCTGATGCAATCGTGTAGTAGTGAAGTACATGTTCCCTGGAATAATATCTCCTTTTTTAATCAAAATTTTCGACAAAATATTTTCCGCCCCTCTTCCCTGGTGTGTAGGAATCAGGTACTTATAGCCATATACTTCCCTTACCACTTCTTCAAGATGATAAAAGTTTCTGCTACCGGCGTATGCTTCGTCTCCCATCATCATTCCCGCCCACTGGCGGTCGCTCATGGCAGATGTTCCACTGTCGGTCAGCAGGTCTATGTACACATCTTCTGATTTTAGCAAAAAAGTATTATGGCCTGCATCCTTCAGGGCTTTTTTCCGTTGCGCTGCTGTTGTCATTTTTAACAGCTCCACCATTTTTATTTTGTAGGGTTCGGCCCAGCTTTGTTTAATCTTTTTCATTTTGCAGTTTTAAATTAATGATTCAATAGGGGTTAATTTAGCGGTAAAATGCCGGAGCATCGGCGCTTCTTCCACAATGGTCAACCCTTTGATTTTCTCTCTTTCCTGAAACACTTCAATGATCACCTCTGCCACATAGTCAATATGACTCTGTGTGTACACTCTCCTTGGAATGGCCAGCCGAACCAACTCCAGTTGCGCAGGTATCAGTTGCTTACGTTCATCATATTTTCCAAACATCAGCGAACCAATTTCAACGCTGCGAATACCGCCATGCAAATACAAAGCTCCTACCAACGCCTGCCCGGGATATTGTTCTACCGGAATATGTGAAAGAAACGCTTTTGCATTCAGGTAAATGGCATGCCCGCCGGCTGGTTGCATTACCGGCACACCTGCAGTAATCAGTTTGTCGGTGAGATACTCAATGCTGCGAATCCTGTATTGCAGATAATGTTCGTCCATCACCTCCCGCAAGCCAATGGCAATGGCTTCCAAATCCCTGCCGGCAAGGCCACCGTAAGTAGGAAAACCCTCCGTCAGTATCAGCATGTTGCGGCATTGTTGTGCCAGCTGTTCGTTGTGCATAGCAATAAATCCGCCGATATTGGCAAAGGCATCTTTCTTAGCGCTCATGGTACAGCCATCTGCATAGGAGAAAAGTTCATATACAATTTCCGGGATTGCTTTTTGCGAATACCCCTCTTCGCGGAGCTTGATGAAATAAGCATTCTCCGCAAACCGGCAGGCATCTATAAAGAGTGGTATTCCGTGCTCCCGGCAAACCGCTTTTACTTCGCGGATATTCTGCATACTCACCGGCTGTCCACCGCCGGAATTATTGGTGATGGTAATCACGCAAAGCGGAATATTTTCAGCTCCTTTCTGAGCAATGCAGTTTTTCAATGCTTCAACATCCATATTGCCCTTAAAAGGAGCCGGAATAGAGGGATATTTCCCTTCCTCACAAATCAGGTCGATTCCTTCTGCACCGGAAAATTCTATATTGGCCCTTGTCGTATCGAACAGCGTATTGCTCACAATGTATTTTCCTTTCCCGCCCACAATGCTGAACAGGATTTTTTCCGAGGCTCTTCCCTGATGAGTTGGAATCACCACCGGCATGCCGGTGATTTCCTGGATGGTAGATTCGAAGTGAAAAAAACTGCTGCTTCCGGCATAGGATTCGTCTCCCTGCATAATGCCGGCCCATTGACTACTGCTCATGGCGCTTGTTCCGCTGTCTGTGAGCAAATCAATCAACACTTCGCTGGCGTGTATGAGAAATGGATTATAGTGAGCATCCTTTAGGATAACCGCTCTTTGTTCTTTTGTGGTGAAATAAATCGGCTCCACCGATTTTATTTTAAACGGTTCAATGATCGTTTTCATTTGTTTTATTTTGGCTGATATTACAGATCAATTACTTTGATTTAATCAAAGAATGATGTATACGTATTTTTACATGAACCAGGTTCACGCAATTGTCTTAAAAGAGGGGGTGCAACTCCCTTAATTGAATGAAATTCAGGAAGGTCTGCTGATGATATTTTTCCAGAGTTGCATATGATAAAGTTCTGCTTTTTATGGATAATAAAGTCAAAGCAAAGAGCAGTGGCCGGAATTATTGAAGAACCGGATGCTAAACATCCGTTTCATTGAAAGACAGTAACAAACTGGAAATATTCACCTCCACCTTCCTGTATTTAATCCCCGCTTTGTTCAGCATCATCCTGGAGGCCCTTGCAGGTTCCGTTCCTTCATATTTATCAGAAAGATAAATCACCTCGGTGATTCCCGACTGAATAATGGCCTTGGTACATTCATTACAGGGAAAGAGGGCCGTATAGATTCTGCAGTTGTGCAGATCCGTTCCAATACTATTCAGGATCGCATTCAATTCTGCATGACAAACAAAAGGGTATTTGGTTTCCAGGAACGCACCCGTTTTAGCCCAGGGAAATTCATCGTCGTGGCAACCCACAGGTAGCCCGTTATAACCCGTACCGACTATCCTGTTCTTTTTATTTACAATGCAGGCGCCCACCTGTGTATTCGGATCCTTACTGCGGTGTCCGGATAAGAGAGCAATGCCCATAAAATATTCATCCCAGGAAATATACCCCTCTCTTTTTTTCAAAACAGTTTATTTTAACTACCAAATTAAGTAACTCTGCTAACAAATCCTCGGCAACTGTTCCCCGGTTAGATAATTCACCATACGCTTTCCACCTACACGGCTCTTCATCATCACTTTGCCCCCATGATCCGTAGTCACTTCTCCTATGACGGCTGCGTTGGTTCCATTGGAATCCTTACGAAGCAATGCAAGGAAGGCATCCGCAATTTCCTTTTTCACTACGGCAAGAAACAACCCTTCATTGGCTACGTACAAAGGATCAAGCCCCAGCATTTCACAAGCGCCGTCTACCTGTTCATCCACGGGCAGAAGTTTCTGATCCAGGTAAAATCCAAGCTGGGTAAGCTCCGCAATTTCATTCAATACAGATGCTATTCCGCCTCTTGTAGGATCACGGAGAAAATGAATATCTGTTCCGAACGCTTCCACAATGGTTTGTACGGTATGATTCAGGTTGGCGGTATCGCTCACAATACTGGTTTCAAACTCCAGGCCCTGGCGCAAACTCATAATGGCCATTCCATGAGAAGCAATATTGCCGCTCACAATAATCACATCACCATCCTGTATGTTTTTGTGGTGGATATTTGCCTTAGGGTTAATCAGTCCCACCCCGGATGTATTGATGTAAATTTTATCTCCTTTCCCTTTTTCCACTACCTTGGTGTCGCCCGTTACTATCTGAACACCTGCATTATCTGCCGCATTTTTAATACTTACCAGAATTTCCCAGAATTCAGTCATAGGAAAGCCTTCTTCTATAATAAATGCCAGCGAAAGGTATTTGGGTTTTGCCCCGCACATAGACAGGTCATTCACTGTACCATTAATTGCCAGGTCGCCAATATTGCCACCGGGGAAAAAGATGGGAGAGATCACATAACTGTCCGAACTGAATGCCATTTTACCATTCATTTCAAAAATAGCGCCATCGTGTTGCTGGTCTAACAAGTCGTTTTTAAAAATATCAAAGACGCCGCTTTGCAAAAGACGGTGGGTAAGCAATCCCCCGCTTCCATGCCCTAACGTAATTACATCAAAATCAAATTTGGGCATCGGGCACTGTAACTGCATTTTTATTTTATCGGCCATAATCATTTTTTAAAAGAAAAAACTCAGGCTGAATTTTGCCGCAAGTTTTGTTCCGGGGGTGAAATGAATTTCTTCTACCGGCGTAACTTCATTTTTTAAACGGCTTACCGTAGCAAACTGGGTTTCCTTCCATTTTACATTCAGCATATTCTGGATAGCAAATCCTATCTCATATTTTGGTTGCGTATAGTTTAACGCCAAATCATTCACAAAGTATCCTTTCGCTGTGATTGAATAATCCGTATTGGCAGGCCTGTTTCCCAGCCACCGGTAACGGATACTGCCGTTGATACCGGTTTTGTTTTTATAAGTAATCCCCCCGGTGCTGCTCCAAACGGGGGCCAACGGTATATAGTTTTGTCCTTTGATCTCATCTACCATCCTTCCATGCGCATAGTTCAGGTCCACATCTATATACACCGATGTAAACGGTTCATATCTCATGGAAAAATCAAACCCTGTTCTTTGGGTTCTTCCTGATGGTTCAGCATAGGCTCCGTCTCCGCTATACACAAATTCCTGCTTTAACCAAAGGTACCACAAAGCGCCATGCAACAACATGTTTTTGGATGGTTTAAGTATTACACCAAAATCGGCTGAATAAGCCGCCGGCATTACATCTCTCCCTTTCTCCAGTACAGCTACCCTGGTGTCATTTGAATGAAATCCTTTGCCCAGATTCAGATAGAACCGGGTATTTTTGTTGCTTTGATAATGAAAGCTCAGCTTGGGACTCAAGATAGCTGCGGTTGCTCTGAAGAGACTGTCTGATTGAAGATGATCTTTATAGTTATTCAACAATTGATCATACCGCAGACCCAGGTTGATGCTAAAACGGTCTGTGAACCGGATTGTTTCATTTTGATAAACATACAGGTTGGTTTCTGCAACATCCCCGTATGCTTTTCTGTTTAACAGTGTAGTACGATCGATGGTATGGGACAGTTCCAGGTCATTGATCTTATCATGCCTGAATCCGATACCGGACGCCGAACTGAGCTGTACCGAACCCAATTGAGAAACACGATGAAAGCTGCCATTGTAGCCCGCCAGATTCCTGTTTTCTCTCTGCCTGATCTGATCACCATTAACCGGATCATCCAGGTAAAAAGTAAAATTGGAATGCAGGTTGAACCTATAATGGGAATACCAGAACTGGTTTTTAAAATAATCTCCGTTTTTCTGGGTAGTGATGAACTGTGCATTCAGGTTCTGCCTGGAGGTTCTGCCGCCTTCTGTATGATCAACGGCTCCGTAAAAGCCAATGGAACCGTCGGCAACAGCACGATCCGGAATTTGCCCTGAAGCATCCCACTTGCTACTGAAAGAGGAAGCACTCAGGGTTAAATAGGTATTCCCGGAAATCTTCCCGTTGTATTTCAGGAAGAAATTAAACCGGTTAAAATGTTGGGGGAAGTCAAAATAACCATTGGAATAAGCCATTTCGGTTGCCACATAGAACGATTGTTGTTTTTCCTTTGCTTTCTCATTCAACAGATTAAACATACCCAGCGCTCTGTATGTATCAAACATACCGCCTTCCAGTTTAATGGTGTTATTGCTGAGCCCATTCCTGGTTCTGATATCTACAAAACCAGAAGTGGTAAAATTTCCTTTGGATGCATCATAAGGTCCTTTTTGAAAATCAACCTGTTCAATGATTTCGGGTATCACAAAGTGCATATCTGCATAGCCCTGTCCATGTGCCTGAGAAACCAGGTTTACCGGTATTCCATCCGCAGTAATATTGATATCGGTTCCATGATCGCAATCAAATCCACGGATAAAGATCTGTTCTGCCTTACCACCTCCCTGGTGCTGGCCAATAAATAATCCGGGCACCATCCGCAGGATTTCCTGCGAATTGTTGACTCCCCGCATCCTGATATCTGTTTTGCTGATGGTTTTATATTCCTCTCCTGCCTGGGATCTGACCGTAACCTGTTCCAGCTGTGTTGAGCCGGTTTTCATTGCAACAGGAAACGATGGATTAAAATCACTCACCATCACCATCACATCTTTATATCCGATGGAACTAAAAAGAATATAGGCGGTATGGCTGGTGGGCTGTGCAACAAAATGACCCCTGATATCTGTCACAACAGATCTGTTATCCGGCATGAGGGTAATGACAACCCCTTCCAGTGAAAGACGTGTATTGGCGTCAACTACATACCCCTTTAAGGGTTTCTGAGCCGTTGCCATTGTACAGGTTATCGCCAGTAAAGCCGCTAAAAAACATCTCATGATTGTTCAATATTATTCCTCCCCGGCATAATGATAATAGGCTGCGCAGGCTCCTTCACTGCTTACCATTGGTGCACCTAAAGGATGTTCCGGTTTGCATTTAGTGCCGAAATTCGGGCATTGTTTCGGCTTCTTCAAACCTTTCATGATATCGCCGCTGATACACTCTTTGTTTTCTTCGGCAAAAGGAAGGTCAATCATGAACTTCAATCTTGCATTGTAGTTTTTATAGCGGTCGTTCACTTCGTAGCCGCTTTGTGGAATATTGCCTATTCCCCTCCACACCCTGTCGCTTACTGCAAAAACTTTTTGGATGGTATCCTGTGCAAGGCGGTTCCCTTCGCGCTGAACACTTCTTGCATACTGGTTCTCTACTTTGTATTCGCCTTTCTCCAGCTGTTGAACGGCCATCAGGATGCCCTGCAATAAATCCACCGGTTCAAAACCGGTAACCACAATCGGGCATTCATATTTTTCAGCAACAGGATGGTATTCATTGATGCCCATAATAGTACAAACATGCCCTGCAGCCAAAAAAGCGTCGATCAGGTTTTCTTCATCGCTTAAAATAGCTTCCATAGCAGGAGGCACCAGTACATGAGAGGCCAGTATACTATAATTGTCCAGTCCCAACTGATCTGCGTGCACCACACTCAAAGCATTGGCGGGAGCAGTGGTTTCAAAACCAACCGCAAAGAACACAACCTGTTTGTCCGGATTTTGTTTGGCCAATTGAACGGCTTCCAGCGGAGAATAAAGAATCCGCACATCAGCTCCTTCGGCCTTCACTTCCAGCAGGCTCTTTTTGCTTCCCGGAACCCGCAGCATGTCTCCAAAGGAACACATGATGGTATTCGGCTGCTCTGCCAGGTATATAGCCTCGTCAATAACACTCACACTTGTTACACAAACAGGGCATCCGGGTCCATGGACCATAGTAATCTTATCGGGCAGCATATCCAGAATGCCATTCTTTACCAGGCTATGGGTTTGCCCCCCGCAGATTTCCATAAGTGTCCACGGTTTGGTCGTAATCCGGTGTATTTCCTTAATGAATTCTTCCACCAACTCAGGGTCACGGTATTCGGTCAGGTATTTCATATAATGGGGGATTACTTTTAATAAATTTTTTCGTTGGGTGGCGTTTCCAGCTCTTCCACCTCTCCCATGTCTTTGAGATAGTTGAACACTTTCTGCGCTTCTTCTTCGTCTACTTTCCCAATGGCAACCCCTACATGTACCAGTACATAATCGCCTACCTGCACTTCGGGAACCATACATAGATTCACCTCTTTCTGTATACCGCCAAAAGACACTTTCCCGGTTCTGAAAGTATCATCCAAGGCGTTGATCGTTAAAATTTTACCGGGTATGGCTAAACACATATGATGAGATTTAAGATTCCTGATGAATTGATTCCGCCCCCGATATTAAAAGAAAAGCCGTCCGTTGCTGCGTGATTTCGAAACAGGCTAATTGTCCGAATCCGATACATTCATCGTTGGGGCTTAATTGCTGATGAAAATATACATTGATTTTTCCGGATAATGCCTGTGCAACCAGATCAGTAAGCAGGGCGTTCTGAAAAACACCTCCGCTGAATGCTACTTTTTTAATTTTATGAACAGCACAAAGCTTTACTATTGCCACCGCCAATGAATGGAAAACCTTCCAGGCTATTTCCGCAACAGGAATTTCAGCAGCAATATCTGTTAAAAACTGTTCCAAAAACCGATCCCAGTTCAGTACGCCGTTCTTCTCTTCCAAAGGATAGGTTTCCCCTGATCTTAAAACAGCATTGCTTGCAGAAGCCTCCATCAGCATGGCAGCCTCTCCTTCGTAGCTATGTTGTGATTTAATTCCCAGCATACAGGCCAGCCCGTCGAGGAATCTTCCCATAGAACTGGTTTGCACCGGTTGTTCCTGTTTCAGCAATTTCTGAAAATAAGCCCATTCAGTTGCACTAAAATAAGGCCGAAGCATTTCCATTTTCCCTGGGGAACGGCTTAACAGACTCAGGGCGGAGAGTCTCGGCTCCTTACTCATTTTATCTCCGGCCAGTTGAGGAAAATAATTCAGATGCGCCACCCTTTTCATTTCCCGCTGCTGGTATACAAAGCATTCACTTCCCCAGATTTGTTTGTCATCACCGTATCCCGTTCCGTCCCAGATGATGCCCATTACCGGCTCTTCGGCATGCAACAATTTGTTTTCTGCCAGCACTGCAGCAAAATGGGCTTTATGATGCTGAATTTCAACAACCGGAAGGTACCCGTTTTGGTTGGTTAGTTCCTTTCCGTACTGTGATACAAAATAACCGGGATGGCTATCCACCAGCACCTTTGCAGGTGCTGTTTGGAGCAACTGCAGCAGATGGTGCAGCGTCTTGGAATAACTTTCCTGTGATTCAACGGTTCCCTGATCTCCCAGGTACTGGCTAACATACAGGTTTGTACGGTCGAGTATTGCAAAAGCGCTTTTTAGTTCACTACCTGCGGCAAGAAGGGTTTGTTCATTTTGCCTGAAGGGATTGGGGAAATAATTGGGTGCCAGCCCCCTGCCTCTTCTCAGGATAATTCTTTGGCCCACATCGGTAAACTGCATCACACTATCGTCCTGCGGTACCAGGATCTCCCTGTCGTAGGTCAGCACCCAATCGGCTGCTTCAAATAATTCTGCCAATGCTTCCTGATCCTTATAAATAATCGGAGAGCCGCTGATATTGGCGCTGGTGGCAATAAGCGGGCGGCCCACTTGTAAGGAAAGGAGGTATAATAAAGGGGAGTAGGCAATCATTACACCCAATCTGGTCAGTCCGGGCGCAACCTGACTGGTGCAGATGCTGTTTCCGGAAGTTGGCCTGAGTTTACACAACACAATCGGAGCTCCATTACTGAGCAATGTATCCTCTTCAATCAGCCGGAGTTCCACATCTTTTGACGCCGAATGAATATCGGGGTATAAAACAGCCAGTGGTTTGGAGGGCCTGTGTTTTTTAATCCGAAGCGTTTGAATCGCCTCCGGATTGGTTGCATCACACATCAGCAGGTATCCGCCAATACCTTTAACGGCAATGATCTTGCCATTGAGTAAAGCTTCCGCAACTTTACATACGATAGCAGACTGATCAATATTGATCTTATCGGTGGGTGATTGATAGAGGTGCATTTTTACCGCGCAGGACTTACAGGAATTGGTTTGACTGTAGTGCCTGCGGTTCTGAATATCATGGTACTCTGCATGGCAATCTTCACACATAACCAGGTGTTTCATGGTGGTATGCTCCCTGTCGTAAGGCAAAGCATCCACAATGGAATAACGGGGTCCGCAGTTGAGGCAGGTAGTGAACGCATACCCGTTTCTTCTGTTGGTATCGGCTGTCAATTCCGTTTTGCATTCAGAACAAATGGCAATATCGGGCGTCAGTAACAGGTCTGGCCTCGTAGTTGAAAAACTTTGCCGAATGGTAAACCCCTCAAATGATTTTGTTTCTGTACTGAAAATATCGTGATAAGCAATCAGTGCATTGCGGGGGGGGGTATTGGTTACGGCATGATAGAAAGCCGCCATATCCATCAGGTTGGCAGTAAATTCTATCATAACGCCCTCATTGGTATTGCTTACCCAGCCGCTAATGTTCATCTTTTTAGCCAGCTTGCAGACAAAGGGCCTGAAGCCTACGCCTTGTACCAGGCCCCTGATATGAATATTATAGGTCCGAAGCATTCGGTCAGATTAGTTCCGGAACTGCTACTTTGGATTTTAACCAATTATACCAAACAGACAAACCTTCACCGGAAGTACAACTTACTTCTATGATTTCTAACCCGGGGTTTACCTTTTTTGCATTGGCTTTTACCTTTTCCATATCAAAAGGAACATAAGGCAGCAGGTCTATCTTATTAACAATACACAGTGTGGAGGAATGAAACATATCCGGATACTTCAACGGTTTATCATCGCCCTCAGTTACACTGATGATTACTACCCTTTCGTTTTCTCCCAGATCAAACATGGCCGGGCATACAAGATTACCCACGTTCTCAATGAATAAAACAGAATTGTCTCTGGGTTTCATTCCCTGTAAGGCATGCAATACCATATGAGCATCGAGGTGACAGCCCTTACCCGTATTGATTTGTGTTACCTTTGTACCGGTAGCGTGTATCCGGTCGGCATCATTAGTGGTTTGCTGATCACCCTCAATCACTGCAAATTCCAGTTCACCTTTCAGGTCTTTCAGCGTTCTTTCCAGCAGGGATGTTTTTCCTGAACCGGGAGAACTTACCAGGTTCAGCGCCAGGATGTTTTTGGCATCAAAATAACCCCTGTTCCGCTGGGCCAGTAAATTGTTCTGGTGCAACACATCCTGTTCCACGTCCACAATCGTTTTGGTAGTCGCATGTGAATGCCCGTGATCATGCGAATGCCCGCCATGGGTATGCTCATGTTCACCAAGATGATGTATGGCAGTATTGCCACCGGAATCACAACCACAAGTTGCACACATAAAAAATATTTAATTCTATAAGATAATCTATTTAAGAAACAACCAGCGATTTTACCTTCAATTCTTTTCCGTTCAGTATATCCAGCAAATGTTCCCCACACACCGGACAGGGATCGAAATAATGCTGAATGCTGAACACTGCATCGCAATCAAGGCACCTGGCTTTTGCTTCTATCAGGTTGATTTTCCTGGCAGCCTGCTCCAGAACAGAACCTTTAACCGCCTGTTTCCAGGCAAATTCAAAGGAGTCCATTTCTATACCGCTCATGGTACCAATGTCCAGTTCAATCTCATCTATAACAGCAGCACATGCCTGGTCGGCCTGCTGCTTAGCAATATCAATGATGCTCATTACTATGGAAAGCTCGTGCATTATTTACTTTTGAGAGCCCGCATCTCTTTTGCGGAAATACCTTAAACCGGCAAAGACCATCAATAAACTACCCAGCGTAATTACTGCATGCATGGGTTCGGTAAAATAGTGGATAATAGTATAACCCTCTGATTCTCCGTGACCTGGGTGCGCCATGGTTACCAGTGGAGCAATTGTAACAAGGAACAGGCCTAATGAAATAGCAAGTTTTTTCATATTTTATAGTTTATTAGTACAATATTAAAACTAATCACCGTTCGTTTTTATGATGAAAGTCATATTTTCTGATGACACTTCGCATAAAAAAATTAAAGTAGTCATTTTAGTTTTGGTAAGCTCTTAACCTTAAAAATATCAGCATGACTAACGATGTTTTGCCAAAACAACCTACTTATTACGAGGAGGTTCAAAGAAAAGGATATTCCCGCCGTGATTTTGTCCGGTTTGTAAGCATGATGACCGCATTCATCGGCCTGGAACAATCCGCTATAGGTCAGGTAACCACGGCCTTGGAAACCAAACCACGTGTTCCTGTTATCTGGTTACACTTTCAGGAATGTACCTGCTGCAGTGAGAGCTTCATCCGCTCGTCTCACCCGATTGTGGCAGATATTTTACTCGATAAAATTTCGCTGGATTATACCGAAACCCTGATGGCCGCTTCCGGCTTTCAGGCAGAGGAGGCCCTGCACAACACCATGACCAAATACAAGGGACAGTATATCCTTTGTGTAGAGGGAAGTGTTCCGCTGGCCGCAGACGGTGTTTATTGTATGATTGGTGGTAAAACCTCCCTGCAAATTCTGGAAGAAGCTGCAGAAGGGGCTGCTGCTATTATTGCCTGGGGCAGTTGTGCCAGCAATGGTTGCGTTCAGTCTGCCAAACCCAACCCTACAAAAGCAACGCCTATCCATAAGATCATTAAGAACAAACCTATCATCAAGGTTCCGGGTTGCCCTCCAATAGGTGAAGTGATGGCTGGTGTCATTGTACACTACCTCACTTTCGGCAGAATCCCTGAGCTGGATAAACTGGGCAGGCCAAAAGCATTTTACAGCAAACGCGTACACGATACCTGTTACCGTCGTCCTTTCTACGATGCCGGCCTGTTTGTGGAAAGCTTTGACGATGCAAATGCCAAAAAAGGATATTGTTTATACAAAGTTGGCTGTAAAGGGCCTTCTACCTATAATGCCTGTGGTGTAATGAAATGGAATAACGGAACCAGTTTCCCGATCCAGTCCGGACACCCTTGTATCGGTTGCAGTGAGGAGAATTTCTGGGACAACGGAAGATTCTATGAACGAGGTTCTTCATTTGCCGGATTTGGTATTGAAGCCGATGCCGATACATTTGGTAAAGTAGCGCTGGGTGTTACTACAGCCGCACTGGTTGGTCATGCCGTAGCTACCAACATCGGAAAATCTAAATTCATCAAAGAGCATCAGCAAGAAGGAAGAGAGAGTGAACATGAATTGAAATCTTAAATTAAAATCACCATTCAACTAGCCATATGAGCAAAAGAATAGTTGTTGACCCGATCACGAGAATCGAAGGTCACTTACGCATAGAAGCTGATATTGAAAACGGCAAAATTAAGGACGCTTATAGTAGTGGTACCATGGTGCGGCTACTGGAAGAAATTCTTCGCGGCAGAGATCCAAGAGATGCATGGGCATTTGTTGGAAGGGTTTGCGGAGTATGTACATCCATACATTCCGTTACCTCCGTCCGCGCAGTAGAAGATGCGCTGGATATCGTTGTTCCGCCCAATGCGGAACTGGTAAGAAACCTGATGAACTGTGCGTTGTATATGCACGATCACGTGGTTCACTTTTACCACTTACACGCCATGGACTGGGTAGACGTGGTAAACGCCTTAAAAGCCGACCCTAAAAAAACATCTGAACTGGCACAGAGTATCTCGAAGTGGCCCAAGAGTTCTCCAGGTTATTTTAGCGACCTGCAGGCAAGAATTAAAAAATTCGTAGACAGCGGACAACTGGGTATTTTCTCCAATGGATATTGGGGTCATCCTGCTTACAAGCTTCCTGCAGAAGTGAACCTGATCGGATTAGCACACTACCTGGAAGCATTGGAGTGGCAAAAGGAAATTGTAAAGATCCAGGCCATCCTGGGTGGTAAAAACCCTCACCCCAACTACCTGGTGGGTGGCATGGCCTGTGCGGTGAGTATTGATGATGTAAGTGGTCTGAATGCTGAGCGCCTGGCCTATATAGGTCAGTTATTGAAAGATGGTAAGCAGTTTATAGAGCAGGTATATATTCCGGATCTGATGACGGTGGCTTCCTTCTATAAAGACTGGGGGGCTATTGGCGGTGGACTGGGTAATTACCTGGTTTACGGAGATATGCCTACCAATGGATACAGAGATGCATCCAGTTTCAAATTCCCTTCCGGCGCCATCCTGAACAAGGATGTTACCAAAGTATACGAAGTGGATCTGAAAAAAGAAGACGAGGTACAGGAATTCATCACGAGGTCCTGGTATGAATACAAGGAAGGAGACGCTAAAGGTTTGCATCCCTGGAAAGGAGAAAGCAAGATCAACTATACAGGCCCTAAACCCCCGTTTGAACACCTGAAAACAGATGAAAAGTACAGTTACCTTAAAACACCAAGATGGAAGGGCAATGCAATGGAAGTAGGACCATTGGCGAGGGTACTGGTAGGATATGCAAAAGGAAGGGAAGACTTTAAAGAAGTGGTAGATAAGGCATTGAAAGACCTGAATGTTCCTATTGCAGCCTTGTTCTCTACTTTGGGAAGGACTGCCGCCCGGGGCTTGGAATGTGTACTGGCAGCACAGTGGGGTCAGGAGTTCTTCGATCAGCTTGTATCGAATATTAAGAATGGTGATACAAGAATGGCAGACTCCAGCAAATTCGATCCTTCTACATGGCCCAAAACAGCCCTGGGTGTAGGGCACGCTGAAGCGCCAAGAGGTGCACTGGCACACTGGATCAATATTGAGGATGAGAAAATAGCCAATTACCAACTGGTGGTTCCAACAACCTGGAATGCATCTCCCAGGGATGGTAAAGGTCAGATGTCTGCCTACGAGGCAGCATTGATCGATACCCCGGTTGCTGATGAAAAACAGCCACTGGAAATTCTGAGAACCATTCACAGCTTTGATCCATGCATGGCTTGCAGTGTTCACCTGTACGACGAAAACGGAACAACCATCAGCAGAATCAGTGTTGTAGGAGACTAAAACCTTTAAATCAATTTTATGGCAAATAAATATTTGCATATTCACAGGCTTCGCAGAGTGTATGTGTGGGAGTTGCCGGTAAGATTTTACCACTGGCTCAATGCCGGCGTAATCATCGTACTGATTGTAACGGGATTTTTTATCTCCAATCCGCTGGCACTCATGAGTAACCGGGAAGCTGCCAATCAATATACAATGGGATGGTTCCGCTATATTCACTTTATAGCGGCCTACCTGTTCTTCTTTAATTTTTTATTCCGTATCTATTGGGGGTTTGTGGGGAACAAGTACGCAAACTGGAGGCAGTTCATCCCGGTTTCCAAAAGGTTTATCAAAGAGATGTGGACTGTATTCAAGATCGACATCCTGATGCTTAAAAAGAATGGACAGCAACAGGACCATTTAAGCGTAGGGCACAATGCAATGGCGGGTTTCATTTATTTTCTGACCTTTCTTGTGTTCCTGGTACAGTGTTTAACCGGTTTTGGACTGTATGCATCAATGTCTGACTGGTGGTTACCAAAAATGTTTGCATGGTTCCCTGCAATGCTCGGTGGCGACATTGTAACCAGGCAGATTCACCACTGGGCAATGTGGTTCTTTATTCTCTTTGCGGTGGTACACGTTTACCTGGTATTCTACCACGATTATGTGGAAGGAAGGGGAGAGGTCAGCAGCATGGGGGGAGGATGGAAATTCATTGAGGAAGATGTGTTTGAAAAAGACAAGCATATGACCCCTAATCCCGAAAAAACTAAATAATTGAACATGATTGGCAATACAGGCACACTGGTGATGGGTATTGGTAACTATTTAATGGGAGACGAAGGTATTGGTGTACATGTTGCCAATCGCCTGGAGAAATCTATGCTGCTTCCTGAGGGGGTCAGCGTACTGGATGGAGGAACCGGTGGCTTTCATTTGCTGGAATATTTTGAACGCTACGATCATATTATTCTGATAGATGCCACATTGGATAGTCATGTTACGGGTACCATCCGCAAGATCAAACCGAGATTTGCAACCGATTTCCCTCCAGCCATGAGCACACACGATATCGGGTTGAAAGACCTGGTAAGCGCCCTCCAGATCCTGGGGAAAATGCCGGAAATCGATTTATTTGTAGTAAGTATAGCAACCATTCAGCAACAGGGAATTGAGTTAACACCTGAAATAGAGGCGGTTGTTCCAAATGTGATTGACGAAATTTTAACCCTTTTAGCAGAAAAAGAGGCCATTTTAGCCATTTAAGCGATTTATATTATACTAATATGCCATTTAGCCCGCCAAAAAGCGGGCATTTGGCTTTTTTTTAAGGGATTAAAAAAAGCTTAAAACATTATATTTGTTCTTCAACCTAAAATTGGAGGCATGTATATAACGCTACTTAAACCCACTCACCTACTGATTGTTGCTACCGCTGTACTGTTTCTGTTTTCCTGTTCTGCCAGGCGTGGAAAAGAGGAATCCGCTTCGGTACCGGAATTACCGGTGATTGAGGTTGTAGTAAAAGATACCACCCTGAACAGTGAATATGTTTCGGATATTCAGGCGTTGAAGAACGTAGAAATCAGGGCCCGTGTGGGCGGTTTTCTGGAAAAGATTTTTGTAGATGAGGGGAATGAGGTTAAAAAGGGCCAGCCGCTTTTTCAGCTAAATGATCAGGAATTGAAGACTGAAGTAGCCAGGGCCAAGGCCAATGTGTCCAGTGCCATGGCTGATGCAAAAGCAGCCGAGCTGGAAGTAGACAGAACCCGTATCCTCGTTGAGAAAAACATCATTTCTAAAACAGAATATGAACTGGCGTCTGCAAAATTAAAAGCGGCCAAAGCCAAAATTGAAGAAGCGCTCACTACGCAGAAAAGCGCTGAAACAAAGCTCTCTTATACCTATATCAGCGCTCCTTTTGACGGAATCATCGATCGTATTCCTTTAAAAATAGGCAGCCTGATTGATCCGGGCGCCTTATTAACAACGATCTCTGATATCAACCAGATCTATGCTTATTTCCATATTTCAGAGAACGAATACCTGCGTTTTAAAAAATCACTGACAAAAGGACCGCAGGAAAACAAACCGCTTCAACTGATACTGGCAGACGGATCAGAATATGCTTACCCTGGAAAGATTGAAACCATTGATGGCGAATTCAACGACAATACCGGCGCCATCGCGTTTCGGGCAAGGTTCCCCAACCCTAATAAGCTTCTTAAACACGGTGCAACCGGTAAGGTGCGCCTTACCAGTGCGGTAGAAAACGCGATCCTGATTCCACAGCGATCTACTTTCGAAATCCAGGATAAAAACTATGTATTTGTGGTAGATGGCAAGAACAAAGTAACCATGAGAGCCTTCCGGCCGGGTCAGCGCGTAGCCCAATTTTACATTGTTGAACAGGGATTAAAACCCGGGGAAAAGTTTGTATATGAAGGTATGCAAAGCATCCGCCAGGGCGATATGATTACCCCGCGGTTCCTGAATACAGACAGTCTCATGAAAACGGCCATTGAACAGTATTAATTCATTTTTATGCTAGAAACCTTTATCAGACGACCGGTCTTATCGCTGGTTATCTCCATCATTATTACATTACTGGGAGTGCTGGCCCTGTTTACATTGCCGATTACCCAGTTTCCCGATATCGTTCCTCCCTCTGTTACTGTAACCGCTAAATATACGGGCGCCAATGCCGAAGTACTGGCAAAAGCGGTGGCAACACCGCTGGAACGCGCCATCAATGGCGTGCCGGGTATGACTTATATGTCGTCTGTTTCCAGTAACAACGGGGTTACCCTGATTACCATTGCATTTAAAGTAGGAACAGATCCCGACCTGGCTGCGGTAAACGTACAGAACCGGGTTACCACCGTGCTGGACGAATTACCCGAAGAGGTGATTAAAGCCGGGGTGACGACAGAAAAAGATGTAAACAGCATGCTGTTGTACCTCAATGTAATGAGTGAGGATAGTGCAGCAGATGAACAATTCATTTACAACTTTGCGGATATCAATATTCTGCAGGAGCTGAAAAGAATTGACGGGGTTGGTTTTGCAGAGATCATGGGGCAAAAAGAGTACTCCATGCGTGTATGGCTGAAGCCCGACAGGATGCTGGCCTATAATGTTTCTGCACAGGATGTGGTAACAGCATTGCGAAACCAGAACGTAGAAGCCGCTCCCGGTAAAACCGGGGAAAGTTCCGGAAGAAGCCCGCAATCCCTCCAGTACATTCTTCGTTACACCGGAAAATTTGCGGATCCTGACCAATATAAAAATGTAGTAATCCGTGCGGAAAACAATGGCTCCATTCTGTACCTGAAAGACATTGCCGATATTGAACTGGGTGCCATGAGCTATAGCATGGTGTCCAAAACAGATGGAAGGCCATCGGCGTCCATCATGCTGAAACAACGCCCGGGTTCCAATGCAAAAGAAGTGATCGAAAAAGTGAAAGCCAGGATGGCTGAGCTCAAGGAAACCTCTTTTCCTCCGGGAATGGTATACAATTTTGCCTATGACGTATCCCGCTTCCTGGATGCATCCATTCATGAAGTAGTGAAGACCCTGATTGAAGCGTTGATACTGGTATTTATTATTGTATTCATCTTCCTGCAGGATTTCCGTTCCACCTTAATTCCCGCCCTTGCCGTACCTGTTGCCCTGGTGGGAACCCTGGCCTTTATGCAGGTCATGGGCTTCTCCATTAACCTGCTGACCCTGTTTGCGCTGGTACTGGCCATTGGTATTGTAGTAGACAATGCCATTGTAGTGGTGGAAGCCGTCCATGTAAAAATGGCGGAGCAGCATCTCTCGGCCATGGATGCCACCGTGGCTGCCATGAAAGAGATTAGCGGGGCGATTGTGGCCATTACGCTGGTGATGTCCGCTGTATTTATTCCCGTAGCATTCCTTTCCGGATCTGCAGGCGTATTCTACAGACAGTTTTCTCTTACATTGGCCGTATCTATTGTAATATCCGGTGTTAACGCACTGACACTTACCCCGGCCTTATGTGCATTGATGATTAAACATACCCATCAGGAGAAGAGTAAGGGTCTGCTGGGCAAATTCTTCAACGGATTTAACAACGGTTATGCAAAAACCGAAAACAAGTACATGAAACTGGTAAGCTGGATCGCCGGAAGAAAAGCAATCACCATGGGATTACTGGTGGCCTTCTTTATTGGTACAGTTGGCATAAGCAGTATATTACCCGGCGGTTTTATTCCCACCGAGGATCAGGGTATTATTTATGTAAATGTGTCTGCACCGGCCGGCGCTACGGTTGAAAGAACAGAAAAAGTATTAATGGAACTGGAAAAATCCATCAAGACCATTCCATCTGTAGAAAACCTGACTACGCTTTCCGGTTATAGCTTAATTACCGAAGCAGCCGGAGCCTCCTTTGGCATGATGATGATTAACCTGAAGCCATGGGATGAGCGGAAAGAAACAGTGAGTGAACTGATCCCGATGCTCCGGGAAAAAACAAAGCATATCACCGATGCCGCCATAGAATTCATGCCACCGCCAACGGTTCCCGGATTTGGAAATACCAGTGGTTTTGAACTTCGGGTGATTGATAAAACAGGTTCCGGCGATTTGCAGAAAACGGCAGCGGTCACCAACAACCTGATCAATGAAATTGAAAAAGGCGGAGTGGTTGGATCGGCCTATACCAGCTTTGATCCCAATTTCCCGCAGTACATGATCCATATTGATTATGATATGGCTGCAAAAAAAGGGGTGACTGTAGAAAATGCCATGAGTGATCTGCAAACAATGATCGGAAGTTTTTATGCTACCAATTTCATCCGATTTGGACAGATGTATAAAGTGATGGTACAGGCCTATCCCAATTACAGGGGTAAACCAAGCGATCTCCTGAGCCTATATGTTAAAAATGACCGGGGGGAAATGGTGTCTTACTCAACGTTCTGTCGCCTGGAAAGAGTATATGGACCGGAACAACTGACCAGGTACAATATGTATACCTCTGCCATGGTAAATGGTGACGCAGCCCGGGGTTTCAGCTCTGGTGAAGCTATTCAGTCCGTCGAAAAAATTGCGAAAGAAAAACTACCCAGGGGTTATAGTTATGAATGGTCCGGAATTACCCGCGACCAGGTACAATCCGGCGATCAGGCAGCAACTATTTTTATAATTTGCCTGATTTTCGTTTACCTGATTCTTTCTGCACAGTATGAAAGTTTTATCATGCCTTTTGCGGTGATTCTTTCCATTCCAACGGGTATTTTTGGCGCTTTCCTGGCACTGAAAGTACTGGGGCTGGAAAATAATATTTATGCACAGGTAGCGCTTGTAATGCTGATCGGATTATTGGGCAAGAACGCCATCCTGATTGTGGAATTTGCCATGCTCCGGCGCGCGCAGGGTTTCAGCATTTTTGAGGCTGCCAGGGAAGGTGCGGTATCCAGGTTACGTCCAATCCTAATGACCTCCTTTGCATTCATTGCAGGCCTAATTCCTCTGTGTATTGCATCAGGTGCCGGCGCAATCGGTAACCGTTCCATCGGAACCGCTTCAGCAGGCGGCATGTTCTTCGGAACTGTTTTTGGGGTAATCATCATCCCTGGTCTCTATGTGATTTTTGCCGGTATTGCTGAATTTTTCAATCGTAAGAAACCAGTGGCTGCGGCTGTACATATCAGCGAGCATCCCGAAGAATTTTCAGACAGATAGAAGCAATTACTATGAAAAAAATAAATGCATATTCTTTTTTATTATTCTATTGTATAGTTATCCTGTACAGTTGCAGTATACCTGCAAAAACAACCAGTCCTGTACTACAGGAAATGCCTGAGAACTACGGTTCTCCCGGAAAGGATAGCCTGAATATGGCATCCATTTCGAGGGAATTGTTTTTCCATGATGAAACATTGTTGGGTTTAATAGATACAGCGTTAAAGAATAACCCCGATCTGCAGATAGTACTGCAGCGGGTAGCTGCATCAAGGGCCTACCTGACTATGGGCAGGGGTTTAACCAGGCCCTCACTGGATGCCGTTGTGTCTGCAGGGGTAGACAAGTTTGGGGATTATACCATGAATGGATTGGGTAATTATGATATGAATCTCTCCCCCAATATCAACAAAGACCAGCGGATTCCGTTGAACATGCCAGATATGTTCCTGGGATTCAGAAGCAGTTGGGAAGCAGATATATGGGGTAAACTGTCTGACAAGAAAAAAGCAGCTTATGCACGTTACCTTTCCTCCGAAAAAGGGAGGCTGTGGACTACTACTCAACTGGTAGCGCATGTTGCATCATTGTATTACGAATTATTGGCCCTGGATAAAGAAGAAGAGATTATTCTTAACAATATTGAACTGCAGGAAAATGCATTACAGGTGGTCATTGCGCAGAAAGCGGGAGGAAGAGCCACAGAGCTGGCGGTACAACAATTCAATGCACAGTTACTGGGAACAAAAAGTTTTCTGCATGTGATCCGGCAATCCATTGTGGAAACAGAAAACGCCTTGAGTGCCTTAACCGGGAAATTCAACCAGCAGATCAAAAGACACAACAAAATTGTGGAATTGGAATTGCCAACCATTGTAAATACAGGAGTGCCTACCCAATTATTGATCAACCGTCCGGATATTCAGGAAGCAGAATTACTGTTAACTGCTGCCGGAGCGGAACTGGAAGCCAGCAGAAAAGCTTTTCTGCCCTCATTAAACATCACTGCATACACAGCATTAAACTCCTTTAACCCCCAATTTTTAGTATCCCCAAAATCGCTTGCCTACGGAATTCTCGGGGGGTTGGTTACTCCGGTGCTAAGCAAAAACATGCTCAAAGGAAACTATGAGCTTGCAACAGCAGCCCAATCGGGGGCGTTTTATCAATACCAAAAAAATATCCTGAATGCCTACCAGGAAGTACAAACGCAATTAAAAGGGATAGAACATTATAAACAGATTTACGTCCTGAAAAGCGAGGAAACCAAAAGCCTGCAGGCAGCAGTAAGCACTTCAAAAGAATTGTACCGTACCGGCTATGCTTCTTACCTGGAGGTCATCACGGCACAAAGAGGTGTACTGGATGCTGAACTGGAATCTATTAAGAGCAAAAGAACCGTATTCATTCGCCTGATCGATTTATACAGAGCTTTGGGAGGGGGCTGGAATTAACCCCTCCCAGGCCTGATTATTTAGAATGCTGATAAATGTTGTGTTCTACCGCATAGAGAATAATACCGGCAATGCCTTTAGCGCCGGTTTTATTCATGATCCGCGTCCGGTGTCCTTCCACGGTCCTTTTACTTAAATGCAACTCCTCCGAAATTTCTTTACTGGTCAGTTCCTTACAAATCAGCCGGATAATATCCAGCTCCCGGGTACTGAACTGATGTTTCACTGTTGAAGGATCAGGGTTTTTCCGGGTGATCATTTCATAAAAGCGGTCGGCGCTCTCCGCACAGAAATAAGGCTCCCTTTTATAGACTGCTTTAATGGCTTCATGGATCTCATCCACATCTGCAAATTTGGTGACATGTCCGAGCGCACCCAACTCCACCATTTGCCGGATACCCTCATCACGGGGAGAAGAAGCTAATGCAACTACCCTGCTTTCGGGTAATGCAGCAAACAACTCTTTAATAGCGGCAATGCCATCAGATTGAGGGAAATTAATAGAAATGACGACTACATCGGGAAGGTCGGTCCTGGCCAGACTGATCATTTCAATTTCATTGCGGGCTTCTGTAATAGTGCCCATATTGGGTTTCTGTTCCAATACATGTTTTAATCCTGTCCGATATACACTTTGGCCATCTGAGATCAGGATGTTGATTTTATGCTTTACCATTAGAAAAATTTTCCATTTAATTATGTTCTTTTTTCAAATGGCAGTTTTCTAAAAGGCAAAATGCAGTAAATATTCCAGCAAACAATCAAGGCTTTATACTGATTTTTTTCGCATATAGCCGCTTCAAAATAAGTAAACTTCCTAAAACAATGATTTTTCTCAATAAATCACTAATTTAATTTCATGAAACTACCCAAATTAATCATGGCTGCGGGAGCAGCCATCTGCATAATGCCTGTAAAAGCGCAGCAACAATTGAATACAGACAGCCTCTTTAAAGAAGCGGCCCGCACGGAAGTATGGGAGCCTGTTCCGGCAAAAATCACTCCCGGTAAATCGGCCGGTGATGCACCTTCGGATGCCCTCATCCTTTTTAATGGCAAACACCTGAATGAGTGGCAGAAAAAGGGAGGAGGCAACCCCGGATGGAGAATTGATGCACCTGGTACACTGAATGTGGTGAAAGGTTCGGGAGATATTGAAACCAAACAGGGGTTTGGCAGTTGCCAGTTACATATAGAATGGAAAAGCCCTGCAGTAATAGCCGGAAAGGGACAATCCAGGGGGAACAGTGGAATTTTCTTTATGGGTCGATATGAATTACAGGTACTGGACGCCTATAACAACCCTACCTATGTAAACGGCCAGGCGGGTAGTATCTATAAACAGTTTATACCTCTGGTGAATGCCGCCAGAAAACCAGGCGAATGGCAATCTTATGATGTGGTGTTTACAGCACCAAGGTTTTATGCGGATGGTCAGGTACAGGAACCTGCAAGAATTACAGTTTTTCACAACGGCGTACTGATACAGAACAATGTAACTATTAAAGGCAACAGTGAATGGATCGGCGCTCCGGCGTACAAAGCGCATAGTGAAAAGGAACCTATTATACTACAGGATCACGGAATGGATGGGGGTAACCCGGTTGCTTATCGCAACATCTGGATCAGATCACTGTAAGGGCAAATTCCAGCGCTCTTTTTCGGTCCGGGATACGCTGAATGTGGCCATTAAATTGCCAGAAAGGTACGTTGAGATCGGGTGCAGATAATACAGGCATAAACAGACTTGTCTGCAAATGTATTGAATACTCAATTTTTTCTATCTTCAAAGCATGGCGCAAAGCAAATACCTGAAATACCTGAACGTATTATCGCTTTTTGATACAAAAAGAACCCGGGATATTTTCCAGATCAATCCCACGGTAATTCCGCAGCGTGAAGAAGCGGAGCATATCCATATTACCGTATTTGATTACAATGCAGAACAGCTGGAAGAAAAAGTATTTGACAATGTTGCTGCAACCTATCCTTTCCGCGACAACAATAAAATCAGCTGGATCAACATAGATGGGATCCGCAAAAAAGATGTGGAGGCTGCCTGTAGCCATTTCGGTATTCATTACCTGATTACAGAAGATATTCTCAGTGTAAGCCAGCGTCCTAAAATGGATGACCTGGATCCGGTTCTATTTGGCCTGCTAAATATGCTCTATTTCAATGAACAAACAGGTGCCGTAGAAACAGAACAGATCAGCATTGTGCTTGGTAAAGGGTTTGTGCTTTCTTTTCAGGAAGACGCCAACAGGGATGTTTTCACGCCTATTAGGGAAAAATTAAGGGTTGCCGGCAGTAAGCTTAGAACGAGTGGTGCGGATTATCTCTGCTATGCATTATTGGATATGATTGTTGACAATTATTACCTGGTGATGGAAAAGATCGGAGAAAGAATTGAATGGCTGGAAGAAAGAATTATCCGAAGCACCAATAAACGATCCCTGGCCGAAATCAATGCGCTTCGTAAAGAACTGATTGTGCTGAAAAGAAATGTAAGCCCTGTCAGGGAACTGATCAACGGCTTTATCCGGAGCGAGAGCGATCTGCTGGAAGACAAAACCACCAAATATTTCAAGGACATCTATGATCATATTGTACAGGCCAGCGACCTCGCGGAAAATTACCGGGATATGATGATCAATCTGCAGGATCTCTATTTGAGTAATGTAAATCTGAAAATGAACGAGGTCATGAAAGTAATGGCCATTGTAACCTGCCTGCTGGCTCCCGCAACAGTAATCGGCGGGATTTTTGGGATGAACTTCGATAAGCTACCTTATATACACCATCAATACGGGTTTTATATTGCCGCATGCCTGATGCTGATCGTACCGGTAATCATGGTATTTATTTTTAAGAAAAGAGGCTGGTTTTAGTGATCACAATCGTCTGCGTGGGCATGATTGTGTTTGCGGCATAAACGGTAATTAAGATAATGCCCGGCCACAATAAACAATACCGCAGGGCCCAGCAGCCAGTAGCGCCATTCATGCAGAAAGCTCACTTTTACCAGCAGCAGGATAATCCCCAAACTGAAAAGGATCATTGGAAACAGGCTATGATGGTGTTTAACCAATCCATGATATAGAGAAAAAATGCCTATACAAAAGGCAATACCAATCATAAAGTATTCAAAATGAAGGTTTTCGATAATATTTACCCCAAACAGCGGCAAACTGCTCAAAAAAAGCGGGAGTACGGCACAGTGAATGGCACAAGCCACAGAAGCAGTAATCCCCAACGCATCCCAATTGATTTTAAAACTCATCTGCCTGCAAAAGTACAACAGTGCAACCATGTTGCAAAATAATTGTACAAACGGCTGTACCTTTGCATTTCAATCATGAATATGAGTAAAAAAATATTGGGGTACCTGGTTTTCTTTATTGTACTGGTACTGGGGTTTTACTACTTTCTTTTCCGTGATAATGATATGTGGAAGAAAAAGCTATCTATTATCAGTTATGTAAAGCCTTTCCATTTTACCACCCAGCAGGGGCTTCCTTTCACAGACCGGGACATGCTGGGGAAAGTGACCGTGGTGGAATATTTCTTTACCACCTGTAAGGGGATCTGTCCTAAAATGAACACTAATATGAAAGCCATTTACCAGGAGTTTCAATCTGAACCCAATTTCATGATCCTTTCCCATACCTGTAATCCTGAAACCGATTCTGTTCCCGTATTGAAAAAATATGCCGATTCATTGGGAGGTCAACCACAGAAATGGGTATTCGTAACCGGAAGAAAGGACAGTTTATACCAGATGGCAAGAACCTCTTACCTACTGGATGATCCTAAAAACAGCTTTGAAAAGATAGAAGACCAGTTCATCCATACCCAATTTTTTGCACTGGTGGATAAAGATGGTAAAGTGAGGGGCCAGATTTATGATGGCCTGAAAAAGGAGGAACTTGATCTGCTGAAAAAAGATATCCGGACCCTGCTTGCAGAAAAATCTTCTACCGGTAATTTTGTGAATGGTATTTTTAACAATAACCCCTGATAACAGGTTATGCATAACAAAATTACCGATACCCTGAAAAAGCACCAGCTGAGTGTTACCGATTCCAGGAAAAAGATCCTTTCTTTCTTTCTGCAGTCCGGTAATGCCCTGGCACATGCAGATATTGAACATAAAAGTGGTACCGAATTTGACCGGGTAACCATTTACAGAACCCTGCAGACCTTTGTTGAAAAGGGAATCATTCACACCATACCTACTGCAGACAACTCCATCAGGTATGCGCTCTGCAAAGACGAATGCGTAGAAGGGCATCATCACGACGACCATGTTCATTTCATTTGTGATGAATGTGGCACCACGTATTGCCTGGACCATGTAGGCGTTCCGAAAGTAAAACTGCCAAAAGGATTTAAAGCTGCCCAAACCGATCTGGTAGTAAGCGGAACATGTAATAACTGCGAAAAATGATATTAATAACGGGCGCTACCGGATTGGTAGGATCACATCTTATTCAGCAACTTGTTCAGGAGGGTAAATCTGTGCGCGCCTTATACAGGAGTACGATTCCATCCATTGCAGGTTCGGAAGGGGTTGAATGGGTGAAGGGAGATATTCTGGACACCAGCTCACTGGAGGACGCCATGCAACAGGTAGACCAGGTATATCACTGTGCAGCCATTGTATCCTTTCATCCATCGCAAAAAAGAGCGCTGAATAAAACCAATATAGAAGGTACCGCCAATGTGGTCAATGCCTGCATCAACCTGGGTGTGAAAAAACTGTTGTTTGTGAGTTCAGTGGCGGCGCTTGGAAGAATCAGGGAAGATCAACCAATCGATGAAACCATGAACTGGACGCCCGAAACCAGTAACAGTGAATATGGTAAAACCAAATTCATGGCAGAACTGGAAGTATGGAGGGGGATGGGAGAAGGGCTGGATATTGCCATTGTAAATCCCGTGATCATCCTGGGAGCAGGAAATTGGGATGGAGGATCTTCCGGAATCTTTAAATCGGCTTACAACGAGTTTCCCTGGTATACAGAAGGGGTCAGCGGATTTGTGGATGTGAAGGACCTGGTACGCGCCATGACGCTTATCATGCAATCACCTGTAAGCGGAGAACGTTTCATTATCAGCGGAGCAAACAACGCTTACAGAGACGTGTTTACAATGATTGCCAGGGGATTCAATAAAAAACCCCCTTATAAAAAAGTAACCCCGTTATTGGCTGAGATTGTATGGCGGCTCGAAGCGCTCAAAGCAAAATTCACCGGCAGGAACCCATTGCTGACCAAAGAAACCGCCAGGACCGCTCAGGCCAAAGTAACCTTCAACAATACCAAATTATTGAAGAAATTTCCCGAATTCAGTTACATGCCTCTAGAGCAATCCATCAGCCGGATCTGTACGGAAATGCTGAAAAAAAACGGGATCTGATATTACTCCATCACTTTCTTCCACAATTCCGGTATGCGTTTAATCCATACCAGTTCTCTTCTTTTGATGGACGCGTCTTCGGCAGGATAACCAAAATAGGTTTTGCCGCCGGCAAGTGATGAAGGCACCCCACTCTGTGCAAGCACCACCGCATTAGCGCCGATGGTGAGTGTTTTACTTACGCCAACCTGCCCCCAAAGGGTAACCCCATCTTCTATAACAGTTCCTCCGGCAATTCCTACCTGCGCGGCGAACAAACAGTTTTTTCCAACGGTAACATCATGGCCGATGTGTACCATATTGTCCATCTTGGTACCCTTGCCGATCCTGGTTTCTGCCGTTACGCCTCTGTCGATCATACAACCTGCGCCGATTTCCACGCCGTCTTCAATCACCACATTGCCACAACTCAGCATTTTCTTAAACCATTGTTCGCGATCCTTTTTAGTGTTGTAATAAAAAGCATCACCGCCAATCACCGTTCCGGACTGAATCACTACATTGTCTCCGATCACTGTATAATCCAGCAGGGTAACATTGGGATATATAACAGTGTTCTTTCCAATCCTGACCTGTTTGCCGATAAATGTATTGGGCATTATAACAGAGCTCTCGCCAATCACCAGATCATCACTGATCGATTGATGCGCCGGGGTAAAAGGACGAAAATGCCGGACAATGGTAAGGTATGCTTCAAATGGATCAGATACCACTAAAATGGTTTTCCCTTCGGGTATAGTAACTTCTTTTGTATTGATGATGATAAAATCCGCGGCGCTTTTTAAACAGGTATCATAATACTTGGGGTGGTCTACAAACACGAGATCCCCTTTTTCTACTTTGTGAATTTCATTGATGCCAAGAACAGCAGTTGTGGTATTACCTGCAACTTCTGCATGAATCATGTCGGCGATCCATTGAACCGAAACCGGAGCGGGAAACTTCATTTGGTGTGATTTTAGCGGCAGTAAAGGTAGTATGCATAGGTTTCAGGGAAATTTTTTTTTTGGGGGGAAGCCCGGAAAAGGGATAGAAAAAACCCCTTTTTATTTACACAAAAACGGCATGCGGTTTTTGAACGGCGCGCAGATATACAAAAATAACTTCTTCTCAAACGCTTTGTTCATCAATGTTACAGAAGATTGTATTTTTTTTCGATTGAATGCATAGTTGTAAAAATGCTTCCTGCGAGCAGGAAATCAGGTTCGTAATTTCACTACACAATCCACATCAGCAGCCAAAATGTTAATAAAATTGTTTAAAAAAATTTTTGCATTCGTTAAAAGTCTTTTTAATATTGTGTAGGGAAATTCGTTTCCCAGTACTTACTAACCCATCCATATACAAAGTCTCGCTTCTGCGGGACTTTTGTTTTAGTACTTTTCAAAGCAGTTATTATGAGTCAGGTACATTTTTCCGAACAGGAATTAATCAGAAGAGAAAAGCTTGCAAAGCTACAGGCAGCAGGTATTGATCCTTTCCCCGCGCCGCTTTATCCGGTAAATCGGTTTTCTACAGATATCAAAAACAACTACACCGAAGAAACAAAAGATCAGTTTACCGGTCTGTGTGTTGCAGGCAGGATCATGAGCATCAACGATAAGGGAAAAGTTTTCTTTATCAAAATACAAGACAGCAAGGGCATTATTCAACTTTATGTGAAGCGGGATGAAATATGCCCCGGCGAAGACAAATCTTATTTCGACAACCTGGTAAAACACGGATTGGATCTCGGAGATATTGTTGGCTGTACCGGTTATGCGTTTGTAACAAAAACCGGAGAAACCTCCATACATGCGCAAACCATTACGTTGTTAACCAAATCCCTCAAGCCGCTTCCCGTGGTTAAAAGGGATGAGGAAGGAAATATTTTTGATGCGGTAACTGACCCGGAGTTCCGCTACCGTCAGCGTTATGCCGACCTCATCATCAACCCGGATGTTAAAGATACTTTCCTGAAAAGGACCAAAATCATCAACACCATCCGTGAGTTTCTGAACGAACAGGGAGCCCTGGAGGTAGATACACCGGTTCTTCAGTCGATCCCGGGTGGAGCGGCTGCCCGTCCGTTTGTAACACACCATAATGCACTGGACGTTCCTTTCTATTTAAGGATCGCCAATGAGTTGTACCTAAAGCGGTTGATTGTAGGTGGATTTGACTGGGTATATGAGTTCAGCAGAAACTTCCGCAACGAAGGGATGGACCGTACGCATAATCCGGAGTTTACCGTGCTGGAATGGTATACCGCCTATAAGGACTATCTCTGGATGATGGAAGTAACCGAACAACTGTTCGAAAAAATTGCCATTACCCTGCACGGGACCACAGAAGTTACCCTGGGCGATACCATTGTTAATTTCAAGGCGCCGTTCAAAAGGATCAGTATTCACGATGCCATTAAGGAAAACACAGGTATTGATGTAAGCGGGATGGATGAAGCAGGTCTCCGTGACGTATGTAAGCAACTGAAGATAGATGTTCCTCCTACCATTGGCAAGGGCAAACTGATTGATGAGATTTTCGGTACAACCAGCGAACATACTTTTATTCAGCCGACCTTTATTATCGACTATCCTGTTGAAATGAGTCCGCTTACCAAAAAGCACCGCAGTAAACCAGGACTGGTAGAACGCTTTGAGCTGATGGTCAATGGTAAGGAACTGGCCAACGCCTATTCCGAACTGAACGACCCGGTCGATCAGCGCGAACGTTTTGAAGAACAGGTTAAGCTGATGGAACGGGGAGATGATGAAGCCATGTTTATCGACTATGATTTCCTGCGTGCACTGGAATACGGGATGCCGCCAACTTCCGGTATCGGGATTGGCATAGACCGTTTGTGCATGATGATGACCAACCAGGCATCCATTCAGGATGTGCTGCTGTTCCCCCAAATGCGTCCGGAGAAATTTGAAGATTAACCGGAAGATCCGGCTATAGGAGTTAATTCTTATCAATAAAAGAGCGCAGTAAAACTGCGCTCTTTTATTGTGATAGATACCCAAAAATTCAGCCGTTGTCTTAATCCCTGTAGTTTAGTGCAGGTTTCCGCTCGCCCAACAGGGCCTTGTACTGATAATCTCCCTTTGATTGTAGAAACTCTTCTTTGGCTTTATTCACCAATGTTGGATCTGTGAACAGGTCAATTGCAGTCAGCGCCATAGTTTTGGCAGCAACCATCATGCCTTTTGTTCCCACTTCTGTGCCCCCGCAGGCTACTGCCTGCCAGCTGTGTGCGGGCGTACCGGGAATCCAGGTGGCTGCGCTAAGGCCAACAGTGGGTACGGCATAACTTACATCACCCACATCGGTAGAGCCGCCTCCTGCGTCTATCACAGCCTGTAACGGTGCAACAAGGGAGGCGCTTTCAATAGCAGGCGCTTTATAAGTAAAAGAGGACTGCAGTTTTTTGCCAAACTCAATTTCTGCGGGACTGTATTTTACCCCGCCCACCTGCTGAAGGTTTTTTTGCATGGCTTCTGCAAGGGTTTTATTGATCAGGAGGTCGTGCGTGCCGCCAATAATTTCAAATTCCACTTTGGTTTCTGTTCCCAGGGCTGCACCATTGGCTGTTTTCTCCAGTCTTTCAAAGATGGAAGCCACCACTTCTTTCTTAGGGTGGCGTACATAATAAAACACTTCAGCAAAATCGGGTACCACGTTCGGCGCTTTTCCGCCCTGTGTGATCACATAGTGTATCCTGGTTTCCTGCGGAACATGTTCCCGCATCATATTTACCATATTATCCATCGCTTCCACTCCATCCAGTGCAGAACGTCCTCTTTCCGGTGACATGGATGCATGTGCAGATAAGCCGTAGAACCTGAACTTGGCAGACTTGTTGGCCAGTGCACTGGTCATGGTTACACTGTTTTCATCGTCGGGATGCCAATGTACGGCTACGTCCACATCTTTGAACAAACCCGCACGAACCATATATACTTTACCGCTGCCGCCTTCTTCCGCCGGGCAACCATATACACGAACGGTTCCTTTCAATTTTTTAGCTTCAATCAGTTTTTTGATTTCTATTCCGGCGGCAACAGATGCTGTACCAAATAAATGGTGACCGCAACCATGGCCCGAATTCAATCCGGCAACGGGCTTTTTCTCAGGATTGGCATCCTGTGATAATCCTGGGAGCGCATCGTATTCTGCAAGGATGGCAATCACTGGTTTGCCGCTACCATAGCTGGCTACAAATGCCGTTGGCATTTCACCCACACCTGCCTCCACACTGAAGCCGTTATCCTTCAGGGTTTGTTGCAGGAGCTGTGTACTTTTAACTTCTTTATAGCCAACTTCTGCAAAACCCCAGATCTGGTGGGCCAGGTTCTTATAGCTGTCGTATTTTCCATCGAGCTGCTGAATAGCTTCTGTTTTAATTCCTGCTACCGGAATTGTTTTTTGTGCATGTATTCCGGACAAAGCCAGTGAACACAATGCAAGCAGTACTGTTTTTCTCATGTGCTGGTTACTATTGGTAATGGGGATATGTTAAACAAAAAGGTCTTTGTACAATTCTGCTCCCGGAACCACTGAATATTTATCCAGATCGGTGATCCCTTCCGCAGCCAGTACATCTTCGTCTACAAACGTGTTTCCACTGCACTGAGCAGCGGTTTTAGACAGGATATAATAAACGCTGTCAGCAATGATATCCGTAGTACGGCTCATTTTAGCCAGGGCCTCTCCGCCCAGTAAATTTCTTACTGCTGCAGTATCAATGGTGGTTTTGGGCCAGAGGGCATTGGATGCTACTCCGGCAGCTTTTAATTCGGCGGCCCATCCAAGGGCAAGCATGCTCATACTATATTTGGTGATGGTATAGGCAATATGTCCACCCATCCATTTTGGGTCGAGGTTAATGGGCGGGGAGAGCGTAAGTATATGGGGGTTCTTTCCTTTTTTAAGGTAAGGAATACAGTGTTTTACTACCAGAAAAGTACCCCTCACATTGATTTGCTGCATCAGGTCAAACCGCTTGGCATCTGTTTGCTCTGTAGGAGTTAGCTGAATAGCCGATGCATTGTTGATCACCACATCAATCCCGCCAAAATGATCCACGGCCTGCTTCACAGCTGCTTCAATCTGTTCCTCCTGCCTGATATCTACCTGAACAGCCAGCGCCTTGCCACCGGCTGCTTCCACCTCTTCTGCTGCAGAATAAATGGTGCCTCCCAATCTTGGATCTTCCGAAACACTTTTTGCGGCAATGACAATATTGGCGCCTTCTTTGGCCAGGCGTAGTGCAATGGCTTTACCAATACCTCTGCTGGCACCGGTAATAAAAACGGTTCTGTTTAGAAAAGGGGACATAAGCAAATTGTTAGAGAATAAAAGTACGTAAAGCCATTTACCAACCGAGAAATTCTTTTATTACTTTTTCCGTTTCCAGGCAGGCAATATCCAGATCGCGGTTAACAATCGTTTTATTAAAATGATGGCTGAACGACATTTCATAACTGGCTTTGCTAAGCCTGGTGGAAATGCTTTCGGCGGTTTCCGTTCCCCGGCTTTCCAGTCTTTTTTTCAATTCTTCCACGGATGGCGGTTCAATAAAAACGGATAAACAATTATTGCCGAACTGCTGCTGAATATGTATTGCGCCTTTTACATCTATGTCCAGCACCGGCACTTTGTCCGCATCCCAGATTCTTTGCAATTCGCTTTTAAGGGTTCCGTAGTAACAGCCTTCGTATACCATCTCCCATTCTACAAACTCATCCGCCTCAATTCTTGAACGAAACTGTTCTTCAGGTATAAAATGATACTGTACTCCATCCAGTTCCCCTGCTCTTGGCTTGCGGGTGGCAGCAGAGATGGAAAAAGCCAGTTTAGGGTATTTATTCAGCAGAAATCGGGTGATGGATGTTTTTCCCGCTCCGGACGGGGCGGTAATGATGATCAGCTTATGACTGGAAAGGGTCATTGTAATTTTTGCTGCAAAGAAACAATTAATTTGGAGTAATTTTATATTCGTCACTCCCTAAATTGCGCCCACTTTGAGAATTCAGGAAGTTATATCATGTAATAACAGCACTGCTGCATTCAATGAAAGTTCTCCCTGTGTACGTTTACTGATTCAAAAAAACGGCCAGATCATCCATTGCAATAATCGGGCTGCCGAGGTATTTGGATATGATGCCGAAACAATTCTTTCCGCATCGGTTAAAGATTTACTGGACCCTTACGATAACAGGATAGATGAATTATTGAATACCCCCTTATCGGGCAAAAAAGTCACCATCAATACAGTGGCGATCAGGAAAAACAAAGAGTTTTTTCCTGTTTCGATTACATTCCTTGAATACCACGACAACGAACTGACCCGGAATGTAATGGCATTGAGCATTATAGACATCACGGCCATCAATAAAACAGATTTGTTGTTACAGGAGACCTCGCAAATTGCGAAAGTAGGTGGGTGGGAATTGGATCTTGAATCCAAACAGCTTTACTGGACCAGTATTACCAAGGAGATTCATGAAGTTCCTGCAAACTATATTCCAACATTGGAAAAAGCATTGGACTTTTATCATGGAGAGGAATCCAGATCACTGCTAACCAGATCAGTGGATATTGCAATGCAAACCGGCAAACCCTATGATATCAAAGTAGTGATCAAAACGGGTAAGGGAAATATCAAACAGGTAAATTGCAGGGGAAAAGTACATTTTGAAAATGGCATTCCCACCCACTTGTTTGGAATCATCCAGGATATCACCGAACAGGAAGAAAACAGGCAAAAGCTGATGACGGCAGTAAGTGAGTTCAATAAAATCATGGACACATCTCTGGATATTATCGGGGTCATTAACAAAGAGGGAGAATATATACAGATAAACAAAGCGGCTGAAAGAGTATGGGGGTATACAAGAGAAGAGCTGATTGGCAGTAAAAACACCAAATTCATTCTGGAGGAAGACCTGGCAAAAACCATCGAAATCATCAATAAAGTAAAAAGCGGAATTGATGTGACCAATTTCGAAAACAGGTATAAAACAAAGGATGGAAGAATTGTTGCCATGTCCTGGTCTGCTACTGCTGACCAGGTTTCCGGATTCCGCTATGTCATTGGAAGGGATATTTCAGATAAAATTAAGAATGAACAGCAGCTAAAATTACTCGAATCAGTAATCACGAATACCAAAGATGCAGTGTTGATAACAGATGCCATCGCTACAGATGAATCGGGGCCAAAAATAGTATACGTTAATGAGGCTTTCACCAGAATGACCGGTTATACCAGGGAAGAAATTTTGGGTAAAACGCCTAAGCTGCTTCATGGTCCGGAGACCGATCAACAGGTAATAGCTAAATTGTACAAAGCGATTGAGCACTGGGAATCCTGCGAAATAGAAGTAGTCAATTATAAGAAAAACGGAGAACCCTACTGGATCAATTTTACGGCGGTTCCTGTTCCGGACAATATGGGTAGCTACAGCCACTGGATTGCCATCGAAAAAGATATTACAGAAAGAAAAAAAGAAGAAAAGGAAAGAACAAGACTGATCAATGAGCTTGTACAGAGCAACAGAGATCTCAAACAGTTTTCTTATATCACATCTCATAATTTAAGAGCACCGCTCACCAATTTGCTTGCGCTGATCAAACTCCTGAACTGGGATGATATAAAGGACGAGGAAAATAAAGTCCTGCTTCGGTCTTTTGAAAAATCTACCGAGCAACTTAATGCAACCATTAATGATCTGTTGAAAGTGCTGATTCTGAAAGAACAAACGGCCATCCTTACAGAACCGGTTTCACTGCAAAAAGTTTTAAATGAAACTTTGTTGTCGTTTACTTCTCAGATGAAAGACTTACAGGTGAATATAAAGACAGACTTCAGTAAGGCAGGCACCATTTATTTCAACAAGGAATACCTGGAAAGTATTTTTATCAACCTGATCGGAAATGCACTCAAATACTATTCGCCGGACCGGAAACCGGAAATAGACATCAGTTCAAAAGAAACGCCGGATTATATTCAGGTGATTGTTAAGGACAATGGCCTGGGGATTGACCTGGAAAAAAACAGGGGCCGCATTTTCAAATTGTTCCAAACCTTTCACCAGGGGCGAGACAGCAAAGGCGTAGGTCTCTATATGGTGCAAACCCAGTTACAGGCTTTGGGGGGCAAAATAGAAGTAGAGAGCGAAGTAAACAAAGGCTCCGTATTTATCGTTTCTTTTAAGAAGCAACTCAATTAGTTTTTTTACTGTTCCTGCCCACGGCATAATGTGGTTTCAATTCTTCGTAAATAACTTTAAACTCATCCATTCCGGATGCGGCAGCGTTTTTAGAATTCTGAAAATATGCCCTGGACTGCTGCAGAATTTCATTCCCGATCAGCAATTTGGCATCTTCCAGCTTAGTTCTGATCAGTTCCACCTCGCCCAGCAACTCTGCATATTGCTCATACAGGTGCAGGTAGTTATTGCATTTGGCCACATCCACAAAAGAAGGAACTGTATTGGGACTCCTCCGCATAAACTGAACAGCCTTTTGCACAAAAGTCTGCCGCTTGGTATTCAGCTTGAACATGCTTCTCCTTTGCTCGGGTTTCAACTTAACGTTTCCGGGGATCATATTCCGCAGGGCAGATATATGCTGACGGATCGACATCAGCTCCGAACCAATAAAGCTTCTGAAAGAATTCATGGCAGGTTTTATGGAAAAACGCTCATTCAAATTAGAAAATTGCCCATTCGGGCGGTTTGCTTATTAACGAAATGTTACCTGCTTTCCTCTTTTTCATTATCTTAATAGCAACAATTGCCTGCTATGCGTGTATGCTGGAACCTGTTTCTATGGCTGCGGGGGTGGTCCATACGTGGCGAATTCCCTTATCAGCTTAAAAAATGTGTGGTCATTGTTGCGCCGCACACCAGCAGCTGGGACTTTATAATAGGCCTGGCTGTAAGGAGCAGGCTCCGGCTATACCATATCCGTTTTATGGGAAAAGACGCTTTATTCAGGGGTCCTTTGGGTTTTATCTTCCGCAAACTCGGTGGTTTTCCGGTAGACCGGTTCCATAAAAACAATATGGTGGAACAGGTGGCGGGCCTCTTTAACACAAACGACTCATTTGTTCTGGCACTCTCGCCCGAAGGAACCAGAAAAAAAGTAGACCGGTTAAGAACCGGGTTCTACCATATAGCGGTGAAAGCCGGGGTACCCATTGTGATGGCCGGCTTTGATTTTGGAAAGAAAGAGATCTCGATTGCCCCTCCATTTTATCCAACCGGTAATATGGATGCGGATCTGAACATGATTATCGGGCACTATGCATCCCTTAAAGGAAAAATTCCCGAACAGGGGTTAGCCCATTTACTAAGAACTTTTGCTTAATCCCCCCAACCACTATGCAGAATCAGTACCCGACTATCGTAGACCAGTTTTGTAAATTTGAACGGGAAAAGGGGAGCCTGCTTTTTTTATCGGAGCCGGTGAATGGCGTTTACCAGAATTTCACCTGGGCCCGGGCCGGGAAAGAAATCCGTTCAATGACAGGGTGGCTGCAAAACAGCGGTTTAAGAAAAGGAGATAAAGTGGCCATTCTCAGTAAAAACTGTGCACACTGGATGATGGCGGATCTTGCCATTGCCATGGCGGGTATGGTTTCTGTTCCGCTTTATCCGAATATTACCGCAGAAGCTATTCGGGAAATTTTGCTTCACAGCGATGCAAAGTTAATATTTGCAGGCAAACTGGATAACCCGCTTGCGATCAGAACGGGCATTCCGGTTGAAATACAACAGATCAGTTTCCCCTTTTATTTTAATGAAGGTTGTTTGAACTGGGATGATTTGGTGCAATCTGCCACTCCGCTGGAAGGAGTGCCTGAAATAGATGCAAAAGCGCTTTCCTGCATCATTTACACATCTGGAACAACAGGGCAACCCAAAGGGGTTATGCATAGTTTTCATGGAATATCCTTTGCCGTTTATTCCTTTTTAAAAAGTAATCCGCCAATTGAAAACGAGGTCTTCTTTTCTTATTTACCGCTCTGTCATGTTGCTGAAAGAATGCTGGTGGAATGTGGTACCATCTTCACAGGCAGCACCGTTCATTTTGTAGAGTCGCTCGATACATTTTCTAAAAACCTCTATCATACAAAGCCTACCATCTTTTTGGCGGTTCCGCGAATCTGGGAAAAGATACAGGAAGAAATTCTGAAAAAAATGCCACAGGCGAGGCTCAGCCGGTTATTGCGCATACCCGTGGTTTCCGGATTGATTAAAAAAACCATCCGTAAAAAACTCGGACTTGGGCGATGCAAATACTTGTATACCGGCGCTTCCCCCATTAATCCATCTGTGTTGGAATGGTTTGCCCGGCTGGGATTGGTTATCCAGGAAGCCTACGGTATGACCGAGAACTCTGCACTATCTCACTCCAATAGAAGAGCCAATGTGAGGTTTGGTACTGTTGGGCAAAGCTACCCGGGAGTGGACGTGAAACTGGGCAAAGACAATGAGGTACTGGTAAGAAGCGAGGCTTCCATGCTGGGTTATTACAAAGAGCCCGAACTAACTGCAACCATGTTTGAGGGAGACTGGCTTAAAACAGGAGATGAAGGATTCATTGATGCGGAAGGATTCCTCACCATTACCGGAAGAATCAAAGACCAGTTCAAAACCAGTAAAGGCAAATACATCATACCTGCACAAATTGAGTCGAAAGTGCTGGCCCATCCATATGTTTCACAGGCCTGCATTGTTGGATCAGGCATGCCGGCCCCCCTACTCCTATGTACACTCTCCGAAAAAGCCCTCGTACAGGAAAAGCCCTCCGTTTTACAACATCTCCAGGATCTGCTGAATAAAGTAAATACCCAGTTGGAACACCATGAAAAGATTGCAAGGCTGATCATTATGCGGGAGGAGTGGACGATCGACAATGGAATATTAACTCCAACACTTAAAATCAAGCGCAAAGCAATAGATGCCCTTTTTCAGGAATATTACACCGCCTGGTATAACCTGCAGCATCCTGTTGCTTTTATATAACCCCCTGACATTTTATTTGTATTTCTTGGCATAAGTTTTGAACTTTACCGTTTGGAACACAATTAATTGGCTTAAAAAACGTTCCTTATAGAACTTTGTAACAAACCGTTATACGATGAATATTAAATTGTACACTTTTGCCGCAATTGCATCTTTTGCATTATTTTCCTGCGTTAGCCCTAAACAACTCAGACAATCTGAAGCAAAATATGCCGAATTAAATGGCGCTTATGCCGAACTGCAGGGTAAATACAGAGCACTGCAGGACGAGATGAACAAGTCTAATAATGATAAAGACAAGCTGGCTACTCAAAAAGCCGCGCTGGAGTCTCAGATAGCCGGCCTGAACAATCAGCTGGAATACCTGAAACAGAACAACAATACAGTGCTGAACCAGTTAAAAGACCTGTCTGTGGTAACCGGTTCTCAGGCCGAGAGCATCAGAAAATCTTTAGAGAATATTGGTGCAAAAGACATTTATATCAAGGACCTGCAGGGATCCATTGCCCATAAGGATTCCCTGAATATGGCCCTGGTCATGAATCTGAAAGGAGCAATTGGCAACCTGGACGACAAAGACATCAACATTAAAGTAGAAAAAGGAGTCGTTTATGTAGATATCTCCGATAAACTGCTGTTCAAAAGCGGAAGTTATGATGTAAACGAGCGTGCTAAAGAAGTACTGGGCAAGGTGGCTAAAGTGCTGAAAGCGCAGCCAGACATCGAGTTCCAGGTTGAAGGTCATACTGATACTGTGCCTATCAAAGGCGGTGCACTGGTAGATAACTGGGATCTCAGTGTTAAACGTGCTACTACTATCGTAAGATTATTACAGGATACCTACGGTCTGGATCCTAAGAGAATGACCGCTGCCGGAAGAAGCGAATACATTCCTGTAGCCGACAATGGCACTGCAGATGGACGTGCTGCCAACCGCAGAACCAGGATCGTGATCTTACCTCAACTGGATCAGTTCTTCAAACTGCTGGAGCGCAAGCAATAATCCGGACAGAAAAATAATACAAGGCGGGGTTTTACCCCGCTTTTTTTATGCCCGTCATTTAAACATTCAATTTTTTTAGTGCACACATTTGGCCTAATTTGAGTTAGTATTTCCGTGCAATACCTATGTGCAAGCCTCCAAAAAAATATCTGGTTCAACTTAGCTGTATTCTGGCATGTATTTTATGCTGCTGTTTTCCCGGTGAGGCAAAAAACATAAACCTTCCACATGCACAGAATGGTGTTATTGATCTCCGGAATATTCCACTCAACGAAACTTCCGTTCCCCTCAACGGGTCCTGGGAAATTTATTGGGAGCAATTACTGACTCCTTCGGATACAAGTGGTTTACGCACGGCATACACACTCTTTCCGGCGCTCTGGAATAAAACCATGCTCAATGGCCGCCAACTACCCTCCCAAGGCTACGCCACGTACCGGTTAAGGGTCTTGCTTAAACAGAATCCTGAACGGAAACTGGCCATTAATATGCCCGACACCTACTGTTCCTATAAGTTGTATGTGAACGGAAGTTTGCTGGCCGTTTCAGGAAATCCGGGCACCAGCAGAGAAACAACCGTTCCCAAATGGTTGAATAAAACGGAAGTGCTGCCCGTGTCCGACACCCTGGACCTGCTGCTTCAGGTAGCCAATTACAGTCATTTTAAAGGAGGGCCTTATAAACAGATCACTATCGGGGACAAGGAACAACTATTCAACCAGAGAAACGCCGAACTGGCTTTTGATTTTCTGCTTACAGGGTGCCTGTTCATGGGAGGGCTCTTTTTTCTCGGGCTATATCTGTTCGGGAAGCATGATAAGGTTATTTTGTTTTTCTCTCTTTTCTGTATTACCTACAGCTACCGTATTATTGGTGCCAAGGGCTATGCCCTTCATACGGTTTTTCCTGATTTACCCTGGTATTTTGGGGTTCATTTGGAATACCTGACACTTTTTGTGAGTGTGGTTTTTTTCTCGCTTTACTCCAACTATCTTTTCCCAAAGGAGAACAACAAATATGTTTTTTATAGTGTGGTTGGCTCAAGCAGTCTGATTGCTTTGATCGTTATCCTGTTCCCTCCGGTTGTATTCACCCGGTTAATCATTCCTTTTTTGCTGGTGATGTTCATTGTGATCTCTCATGCATTTTATGTTTATGTCCGGGCATTCAGGAATAAACGCCTGGGGGCAAAATATGCATTGTGGAGTACCGGAGTGATCCTGGTGGTTTTCATTATTATCAACTTAGAGTATTTCGGAATCGTTCATCCACCCAGAATTATCCTGTTCCTGGGGTATATTCTGTTTTTCTTTTTACAATCACTGATCCTCTCTTTCCGCTTTGCCTCTACCCTTAACACGGCAAAAAAGCAGGCCGAACTGGGGCTGGTGGCCAAGAATGAATTCTTGTCGACCATGTCTCACGAAATCAGGACCCCCCTCAATTCTATTTTGGGTATGACACACCTGATGTTGCGCGACAAGCCTTCCGAAGAACAAAAAGAGCAACTGAACGTATTGCTCTTCTCGGCCAATAACCTGCTTGCCATCGTAAACGATATCCTCGACTACAACAAAATTGAAGCGGGCAAGGTGAACTTTGAATCGATTGAAATGGACCTTCCGGCCATTGCAAGAAATATTATCAGCGGACTAAGAAGTGCCGCCGAAGATAAAAATATTGCCCTGAAACTCAATATTGATCCGGCCCTGGATTGCAATGTACTGGGCGACCCTACCAGAACCAGCCAAATCATTGGTAACCTGGTGCACAATGCCATTAAGTTTACGCGGAGAGGGCATGTATTACTGGAGTTGAAAGTCACTCAAAAAACAGATAAGAGACTGAGCCTCCTGGTGAGAATAGAAGATACGGGCATCGGTATTGCTCAGGAAAAACAAAAACTCATCTTCGAACAGTTTACCCAGGCAGATGCCTCCACTTCCAGAAATTTTGGTGGTACCGGGCTTGGACTGGCGATCTGTAAAAAATTATTGGATCTGCAGGGTTCCCAACTGGATCTGGAAAGTGAGCCAGGGAAGGGTTCTGTATTTTATTTCACCCTGAACCTGCCTGTTGTTCCAAAAGCAGTAGTTCCGGTTCAACAGGTAGCGGATTCACTTCCTGCAGAAGACAGTAAGCCGCTGGCCAACATACATATATTACTGGTCGAAGACAATGAAGTGAATATTCTGGTTGCCAAAACCTTTTTATCCAAATGGGGGGCAGAGGTGGATGTCGCAATCAACGGACAACAGGCAGTGGATATGCTCAACCCGGAAAAACATAAACTGGTATTGATGGATATGCATATGCCGGTGATGGATGGCTATGAAGCCACCCGTATCATCAGAAGCAGGGGAATCCATGTACCTATTATTGCGCTTACAGCCAGTTTGCCGAAAGAAGTGGAAGAAAATGTTAAATACGAAGGCATGGACGATATTATCGTAAAGCCATTTTCTCCCAGGGAGCTATTTAAAATAATTCTGCATTATACCGGTATACACCGTTATTAGCCATTTGATTCACCCGAATTTATACACCCACCTTGAATCTTAGAAACAAGCACCTAACTTGCAGGCGAAAGTAAACAACAGTATGCAGGATTATTTGAAAGGATTGAATGAGCCACAGAGAGAAGCGGTAACCCATATCAAAGGGCCGCTGATGATTGTGGCAGGTGCAGGAAGTGGAAAAACAAAGGTATTAACTACCCGGATTGCCCATCTTATGGCCAATAAGGTAGATGCGTTCAATATTCTGGCGCTTACGTTTACCAACAAGGCGGCCGCTGAAATGAAAGAGCGTATAGAAAAAATCCTGGGGAATTCAGAAGCAAGGAACCTGTATATCGGAACATTTCATAGTGTTTTTGCAAGAATTCTGAGAGGAGAAGCGCACCGGCTGGGTTATCCGGGCAATTTTACCATTTATGATACGGACGACAGCCGGTCTGTGATTAAAACCGTCATCAATGAGCTCAACCTCGACGATAAACACTATAAACCCAATGTGGTCGGCAACAGGATTTCTTCTGCCAAGAATGCACTGGTGGGACCAGCCGAATACGCAAATGATTATTATATACAGCAGGAAGATCTGCGCGCCAACCGGCCGGCAATCGCGCAGATTTATGCAGCTTATGCCAACCGTTGCTTTAAGAACGGGGCCATGGATTTTGATGACCTGCTGTTGAAAATGTATGAACTGCTGAAAAACTTTCCCGAAGCCCTGCACAAATACCAGCATAAGTTCAAATACATCATGATTGATGAGTACCAGGATACCAATACGGTACAGTACCAGATCACGAAATTACTGGCGGCGGCACATGAAAATATTTGTGTGGTAGGAGATGATGCACAGAGTATCTACAGTTTTCGCGGTGCTACCATCGAAAATATTTTGCAGTTTCAAAAGGATTATGATGATGTGAAAGTAGTGAAGCTGGAGCAGAATTACCGGAGCAGCCAGCATATTATTCATGTTGCCAATGAGGTCATCAAAAATAACAAAGGACAGATTCCTAAAAATTTATGGACCGATAATGCGCCCGGCGAAAAGATCAGCCTGGTGCGCACCATGACCGATAATGAAGAAGGAAAATTTGTAGCAGATACCATCCAGGAACAAAAACTGCGGAATCATTATTTCAACCGCGATTTTGCCATCCTCTACCGGACCAATGCACAAAGCCGTTCCTTTGAGGAAAACCTTCGCAGAATGGGCATCCCGTACAGGATTTACGGAGGTACCAGCTTCTACCAGCGCAAGGAAATCAAGGATTTGCTGGCCTACTTAAGGGTGATTGTAAACACGCAAGACGAAGAGGCCCTGAAAAGAATCATCAACTATCCGGTAAGGGGTATTGGAAAAACCACCATGGAAAAATGTGTGATCTTTGCCAATGAGCACAAGATTTCCATGTTCGAAGTAGTGAGCCGTGCTGCAGAGTTCGGATTCAAGGCAGGTACGCTTGAAGCGTTGCAGAATTTCGTTACCATGATCCGCTACTTTCAAAGCATGCTGACCGATAAAAACGCTTATGACGTAGCAGTACAGGTCGGTAAACATACCAACCTGGTAAAGGAACTATTCAACGATAAAACCACAGAGGGTCTTGCCCGTTATGAAAATATCCAGGAGTTGCTGAACTCCATTAAAGAGTGGACAGAAAGCCCCGGCAACGAAGACGGAGAAGTAGGTGAAAAAAGTCTTGGCGCCTACCTGCAACAGATTACCCTGTTAACCGATGCGGATGATGATAAAGAAAACAACGATGTTGTAAAACTCATGACCATACACGCCGCAAAGGGATTGGAGTTTGGGTGTGTATTCGTAGGTGGCGTGGAAGAAACCCTGTTCCCCAGCGCCATGAGCATCAATACCCGCGAAGAACTGGAGGAAGAACGCAGGCTTTTTTATGTAGCTGTTACCAGGGCCAAGCAAAGGTTGTGGCTGACCTATTCCAATTCACGCTATCGCTTTGGGCAACTGGTGCAGAACGAACCCAGCCGCTTCATTGAGGAAATGCCCGAACAATATATCGACAAAAGCTTTGCAGGGGGTAATTCCAGAAATAATTCCGACAATTGGGGGGGAGCCTATGAAAGAATGCACAGAGGATTTACCCCCAGGGATGCAGCTGCTGGCGCAGAAAAAAAATACGGACCAGCGCCTTCCAAAAAGGCGGCGGGCAGTAAACCTGAATACCTTCCGGTAATTCCGCCAACCCCTAAAGTTACGGTGCATGTTCCTTCTGCAGATTTTACACCGAGCGACACTTCATCTCTTGAAGCAGGTCAACGGGTAGAACACCAGAAATTCGGATTTGGTAACGTTACCAGTATCGAAGGATCTGCACACAATCCAGTTGCTACCATTCAGTTTGAGAAAAACGGGGAAAAAAAGATCATGCTCAATTATGCCAAACTCAGGATCGTACCATAAACACTATCTGTATTTGGCAAGCCGCACACCCTTATCGGCAGTGATGCGTGTTTTTGATACAGCGGGTTTGTATAAACCACCATTGGGCTGGGGTAACAATAAAGTACCGGGAAGGAACAAAAAACTTTCGGGGGCTTCTTCCGGTTTGGCTACAGCAGCATTGTTTTCAGGAGCTGCTACAGGGCCGGCAACCGGTGCCGCAGGTGTTGCGGCCATCACTGCTTTCTCCTCGTAAGCAGCTGCACCTGTTACAAATTTCTGCAACACACTCATTTGTGGCCGGTCATTCTGGGCCAGCGGGTAAACAGAAAGCGGATGTCCGCCCCATTTTTTTCCGGAAGCCCAGTAAACAGCCATTACCTGATGGTCGCTCAGGTATTTCAGGAAGCGCTCCATTACATTCAGCCAGCGGGGATCGGTATCGGGAACCGTAAACTCACCGATCATGCCCCGCTTATTGTTCTCTTTCAGCCAGTTTACAAAAGGTTCCGCTCTTTTAACGCCGGTATATTCCTCCGCCTGGTTCTGGTCGTACGAATAGACGTACTTACCGGTGAAGTCTATATCAAAAAAGCAATGTGCGTTATAGATGATTTTATCGGAGGGGTCTTTCAGGTTTTTCAGGTGATCGCTGTACAGGTACCAGCTCTCGGCGGCCGCATAGTTTTCGCCGGCAATGATGATGGCATTCCTGCTGTCTGCCTGCCGGATGGCGTTAATGGCCTGCTGTGCGGTGGTGAACCAGTCAAATCCCTGCATTTCGTGCGGTTCGGTCATGATTTCATAACCATATAAATGCTGGTATCCCGAAAAAGCATTCGCCAGCCTGTTCCATACATCGGCAAAATCGTTCCGGCTTACCGAATAGCTCCCGACAATGTATTCAATGCCGTTTTTACGGTAGCGGCCTCCGTTATGCATGCTCAGGATTACATTCAGGCCCTTGTTGGAACACCAGCCAACCACTTTCTTGATTTCCCCTATTTCCTGGTAATCCAGGTCACCACCCAGGTTTTTCTGGACTCTTTCCCAACGAAACGGGATCGTAACTGTTTTAAAGCCCTTTTTGTGGAAATAATTCACTTCTTCCTCTGTGGGATAAACGTAGTCCTGGTTCAGGCTACCGGGGATATTTTGCTCTCCAAATTCGCCTCCGCAGAGGTTGATTCCCAATGAGAAAGCCGTACCCTGGGCCTTGCCGGAGATGTTGATCAGCACTAGAAGTATAAGCAGCAGATAAGTACGCATATACACATTACATTCAGAACGTATGTTATATAACGTATTTTAGGGCGTATTATTGGATGAACTTTCGATATCCGAAAAATAAGCCATCCAAAAGACTTCCTCCGGTGATTTGAACACTCCTTGCCTATGTTTTGTTTATTTTTGTACATTATAGCATTTGAACATTCGCTTTAAAACAAATCATATGATACAAACAGGCAACCCGGTAATCAGCATTTATACTGAAATGACCCCAAATCCAGAAACCATGAAGTTTGTGGCCAATAAGCTGTTGTATCCGGGCAAGAGCATAGATTTTGCCGATGAGTCTTATGCGGGACCTTCCCCTTTGGCCAAAGAAATATTCAGTTTTCCTTTTATAAGAAGCGTATTCATAGCCAGTAATTTTATCACGCTGACCAAAACCGGTGATACCGACGACTGGCAGGATGTAATCCCCACTATTAAGGAATTCCTGAAACAATACCTCGAAAACGGTGGTGTGGTGGTAAACGACGAGGAAGTAGCCAAGGTAAAACAGGAAGCCAGCAACACCGTTAGCGCAGACGACGACGATATTGTAAAAAGAGTGAAAGAGCTGTTGGAAAACTACGTAAAGCCCGCTGTGGAAATGGATGGAGGCGCCATTCAGTTCAAAAGCTACAATGATGGTATTGTTAACCTGATGTTACAGGGTAGCTGCAGTGGTTGTCCTTCTTCCATGATTACCCTCAAAGCAGGTATTGAAGGCATGATGAAACGCATGATCCCGGAAGTTAAAGAAGTTGTTGCCGAGGCGGAATAAGCACGAAATGCTTAATTTTCAGCCCGTGTAACAGCATGAAACAACCATTCACTTATTTTATTTACCGGTACTGGGATGCTATTCTTGCATCATCCATTGTATTTGTTTGGATATTACACTATGCCCGCCACGGAGGAATCGGCATTTCCCCCGATTCAGTAGCCTACCTGAGCGCTGCAGATAATATTGTTAATGGATTTTCTTTTACAGATTATAATGGCATCCCCTTTGTACTATTTCCGCTGGGTTATCCGGTATTTCTGGCCATGGTGCAATTGTTCAGCCCGGACACGCTGATTCATACCGCACCCACCCTCAATGGCCTGCTTTTTTCCGGTCTGCTCTTCATGAGTAGTTATTTATTCCGGCAGATGCGGTTTTACCATCCGGCAGTAAGGTTGCTCCTGTTGCTGCTGCTGGCAACCAGTTCTGCTTTACTGGAAGTCTATTCCATGCTCTGGTCAGAAACCCTGTTTCTTTTTTTGGTACTGCTTTTTTTCATTGTGTTTAACCGGTACCTGCATAGCTTGAAGCGGCGCGATCTGCTGATGGCAGCAATGGTTGTTTCCCTGGTTTTTGTTGTTCGCTATGCAGGCATTACCTGTATTATTACAGGATGTTTACTGATCCTGCTCAATGGCCGGCTGACCGGTAAAAAGAAACTACAACACCTTATGGTATTTGGTACGGTGGGTATTGCGCTTGCTGCCTGGAACCTGGTACGCAACAACCTGATATCCGGTACATTCACCGGCGTGCGCCAGAAGGCTACCAGAACCGTTGCGGAGAATCTGCAGGATATCGGAGAAGTGCTGCGGTATTGGTTTCCGCTGCCGGAATCCGTTCCCGCCTGGACCATGGTTGCGGGTTCGCTGATACTGCTGATTGCATTATTGTTTGTACTGCACAGTCTGTTGCAGCAACAATACTTCTCTGCAACCGAACACAGTATTGCGCTTTTTATACTTGTATATGCAGCATTCATGTTAACGATATCCAGTGTATCCAGGTTTGAAACACTGAGCAGCAGGCTGCTGTCCCCGGTATATATTCCAATACTACTCCTGCTGGCAGCCGGATCGGTCTACCTCGTGCGCAGGAACAACAGATTCCTGAAAATAGCCATAACACTATTGCTACTGAGTACATACGGATATACACAGTATCACCATTATAACAACAACAGCCATACCTGGGAAGGTGTATCTTATGCGGGAATGCCAGGATATACTGAGGGCCAGTGGAAAAAATCACCGCTGATCGATCACATGAGAAAAAGGAAGGCATTATTCAGCGGACCAATTTTCTCCAATGCTAATGATGCCCTGTTTTTTTTATCCGGCATTAAGGCTTTTCCGCTCCCACACAAAGACATCCCGGGAGAAATCAGGGCTTTCCGGCAAAACAAATCCTTTTTCCTGGTTTGGTTTTTTTATGGGGACAACCCCGACCTGATTGGTCTGGAATATATACAACAGCATTATCCAATAAAAGCCTCCTGGCAATTTAAAGATGGAATTATCTTCAGTTTTTGATCAGTTTATACAAGGCTTACGGCAAACCGGATGGCTGGAATTCATTGCTGTACTGTCGGGCATAGCCAGCGTGTGGTTCAGCCGAAAAGAAAATATCCTGGTGTATCCTGTTGGCCTGATTAATACCACTATTTATATCTACCTGAGTATGAAGGGGCATTTATTCGGAGAAGCCAGCGTGAATGTATACTACACTGTGGTAAGTGTTTATGGTTGGATTATCTGGTCTAAAAAGGATCAGGAAAAACACAGGCCCCTGTTACAGGTTACCCGCAGTAATACAAAGGAATGGATGCAGCAACTCCTGTTCTTTACCGGTTTTTACCTTGTAATTTTTGCCGCGCTTACCTGGCTCAAACAATCATTTGCGCCGGAAGCCATACCATGGGCCGATGCATTTGCCAGTGCAACCGCCTATACAGGCATGTGGCTGATGGCCCGAAAAAAAGCAGAGAGCTGGATTTGGTGGATAGCAACAAATATTGCCTCTATACCGTTATACTTCATCAAAGGCTATGTATTCACCAGCGTACAATTTGTGGTGCTGCTCCTTTTGGCTATTGCCGGTTTAATCAGCTGGCAAAAAAAAGCAAACCATGCGTCCAGTTAAAAAGATTGTAATCATAGGTCCTGAATCTACGGGAAAAAGTACATTGTGTGAATTACTGGCACAGCATTATCAAACGGAATGGTGCGGTGAGTTTGCGCGCGAATACCTGCTCACAAACGGTACCGGCTACACAAAAGATGATTTGCTGTTGATTGCGAAAGGGCAACTGGCGCTGGAGGATGAAATCAGCAATAAAGTACAGTTACAGCCCTCAGTTGTGTCGCCAGTGCTCTTTATAGATACGGATATGTATGTAGCGAAAGTATGGAGTGAATATGTTTTTGGAGATTGCGATTTCTTTATCCTGGATGCCATTGTAAAAAGAAAATACGATCTCTACCTGCTTTGCAATATTGATTTACCCTGGGTGAAAGACGAACTAAGGGAATACCCCGATGAAAAACCAAGGCAGGAATTATTCGGGATCTATAAAGACCTGCTCATTAATCAGCAGACCCCCTGGGTATTGATCAGTGGCAACTATGAGGAAAGACTGGCTACTGCTATTAAAGCGGTGGATCAGCTTAGCTGATCCATAAAACTATTGTTTTAATAAAGCCCTGATGTCTTCATCGTCTTCAATATTGCGCATCTGCTGGAGGATCTGCGGATAGCGCCAGGAAACCCTCCTGCTCATGGGTTTTACAGAGAACTTTTTGGGGTTGGGCAGGCAGGCTATGATCATGGCAGCTTCGGCCCTGGTAAGCTTTTTAGCAGGTTTTTTAAAATAATGTTGTGCAGCGGCTTCAATACCAAAAATACCGGGACCCATTTCTATCACATTCAGGTATACTTCCAGGATTCTTTGTTTCCCCCAGATCCATTCGATCATTTTGGTAAAATAGAGCTCAGGTACTTTACGGATAAATTTGGTGACGCTTCCTCCCTGCCACAGAAAAACATTCTTAGCGGTTTGTTGGGTAATGGTGCTGGCGCCGCCGCCCAGGGGTATCCTGGTTTTCTTACCCTTCTTTTTGGGTTTCAGGCTTTTTTCAATCGCATCCCAGTCAAAGCCGCCATGATCGGTAAAGGCCTGGTCTTCGCTGGCAATAGCGGCCAGTTTAACGGCATAATTGATCTCATTCCAGCTTACATAATCACGCTTCAGACCATAACCGAATGCATTGGAAATTTGGGTTACGGTAACCGGAGGCATTACCCATCTGGTGAAAATGATATAGAGCAGGGAGGAACAAAATAAGATCAATGTAATACGCTTGATCCGGCGCCAGATCTTGCCGAAGCGCCCTGCAGGTTTTTTTTTCATAGAGCAGTCAGGCGGGTTTGTTATTAATGATATGACCAAAATTCAGTACCCCCCAGCACAATGCAACACCAAAACCAATGAGGATGATTCCTGAAATAATATTAATGTAGTGAAGATTTTTGGGGGTGAGCCTGCTGCGAAGTTTACCGGCCAGCGCCACTTTCAGTATATCACTCAGTAATACAAAAACAAGGCAGGTAACAAAAACGATGAATTTGTATTGAACCGGATTGGGCGTTGAAGCCGCATCTCCAATGATGGCAGCGGTCCAGGCAAACCAGAACAGAAAAACACCTGGATTCAGGATATTCATAAAATAGCCGGCCACAAAAATTCCGGCGAGGTCTCTTTTCCTGAATTTTTTTGGAACCAGTTTATTCTCCTCATCCGTAACCACTTTCTTGAAAAATAAGGTATAGACCCCTACCGCTATCAAGAAAACACTACCGCTCACAGCAATGGCCGTGCTGTGGTTCAATGCAGCAGTAAAGAGGGAGGTAAAAAAATTACAGATCAGCACCAGGGTAATATCGCTGGCAGAAACGCCCGCTACAAAAGCATATCCTGCTTTATGCCCGTTATTTACACTTTGCTTGATGATCGCAAAAATGACCGGCCCTACAGAAATACTTAAGAACAACCCTAAAACCAACCCTTTTAAAATAGGTGCGAGCATAGGTGCAATAATCGGTTAAAGCGTGGATTTTTCAAACTGCTTTTTAGCAACTGTTGTTGTATCTAAAAACTGCTGCCATTCTTCCAGGGTTTTTCCTTTCAACACCCTGGGGAATTTATGCTGCCCTCCGATCTTACCTTTCATTTTCATGAAATCCATAAAATGCTGCTCGCTCAGTACTTTTAGTTTTACTTCGCGGAGTGCGCTTTTTCTTTCAACGGCATAATCGTCGTTCAGTTCTTTCAGGAACTCATCAATGCTGTTACCCAATTGATCCGGATCAACCGCGTCATTGCAGGCAACATACCATTGGTGCGCAAAGAAATTTCCCGAAGGCACTCCCGCCACGGTGAATTCGGGAATACAAATATTAAATTTTTCGCCCGCCATCTGTACCGCCCTGTTCATATTGTCCACGCTCAGGTGTTCTCCTACGAGGCTCAGAAAATGTTTGGTCCTTCCGGTGATGATGATCTCAGATCTTTCCTTATCAACAAAGCGGATCGTATCACCAATCAGGTACCGCCAGGTACCGGCGGTTGTACTGATCAGCAGTGCATAGTCTTTGCCTTCTTCCACCTCGTGCAGCATCAGCGCCTGTGGTTTTTCTTTCATGTCTCCATCGGGAGTAAAGTTTACATCGTCGAAAGGTACAAACTCCATGAAAATATGTTCATTGGTCACCAGGCGCATACCCGGTGCATTCTGCCGATCCTGGTAAGCAATAAATCCTTCACTTGCCAAATAGGTTTCTATATAAGTGATGGGTTTGCCCAACATTTTTTCAAACCCTTTTTTATAGGGCTCAAAACTTACACCACCATGAACAAAGAATGCAAGATTAGGCCATAGTTCATGGATGTTTTTAAGTTGATAACGCTCAACAATCCGCTCAACACACATCTGGATCCAGGCAGGCACTCCTACCAGGAAACCGATATCCCATTCGGGCGCTTTCTCCACAATCTCATCAATTTTCTTATTCCAGTCTTTCTGTTTGGCTATTTTCTTACCGGGCTTATAAAACGGCTGAAACCAGAACGGCGCTTTTTTTACCGTGATACCGCTCAGGTCGCCGGCATAGTAACCGGCGCCTTTCTGCAATTCGGTAGTTCCTCCCAATGTAAGCCATCCTTTACTGAGGGAGGCATAGGGAATATTTTCATAAGAGCGCAGGCTCAAAAGCTGCTTGATCATAACGATCTTATTGCCCTTTAGAATGTCGTTGGTAATGGGAATGTATTTACTGGCGGCTTCGCTGGTGCCGCTGCTCAGGGCATAATACTTGATTTTGCCGGGCCAGCAGATATCAGACTGACCTTCAAGGGTTTTATGCCACCACTCATTGTAAATCTTATTGTAATTAAACGTGGGTACGATTTCCTGGAATTTTTTACCCGGATGCTTGCTGACTAAAATTTCGTCGAAGCGGTATTGCTGGCCAAAAGCGGTGAATCTTGCTTTTTTCAGCAGCTTCTTCAGTACCCGAAGCTGATCCCGCCTCAGGTTATTCTGGGGCAAACGAAGTGCCTTGAGGATTGAATTAGGAAGTTTCAGATCAATGATGGACATCGTTAGCTAAGCTCATTTAGAATCAACGAAGCTAAAACAAATGCCCAATATTTAGTCAAACTATCGGAAATACCCTTTAAGGCCTCCATCTTCTGTAGCTGGAACCACCGCCAAAACCAAGGTTGTAAGTAACCCTCAAGTTGAACGGGAGGCGGGAACGGGTTTAAGTATAGAAGTTTTCATGACCCTGATTTTTATACCACAAAGCTCCTTCGAATAAATCCGGGGGGTGCTGCCAGTTCGCAGAGTATATTAATTATTAGTCATTCAATTTTTTATAATAAATAGGGCTTTCGGGCCGGGCCATTTCGTTTGAAATGCCCTGTTTATCGCATTTCTAGTATGTCAGATAATTTTTAATTACTACATTTAGGGAGGCAACCCAATAAGAAATCGGCCGTTTTTTGTCAATTATTCGTTACACGATCACTAAATGATGAATATTTTATAAAATGGATGCTTTTAAAAAAATCTTACAAGAGCAGAAAGATTATTATGAAAGTCTCCTGAACAATGTGCCGGCCGATTTTGCCATATTCAATACAGAACACCGCTATGAATTTGTAAATACCAGGGCCTTCCCCGGGCAGTATATCAGGGAATGGGTAATCGGGAAAACCGATTATGAATACCAGGAACTCAATGATTCCCCAAAAAACATTGCGGAACAGCGCAGAAAATATTTTAGTGCTGCCTTGAAAGAACAAAAAATGGTGGAGTTTGAGGAAGTCACCGAAACGCCTGACGGAAACAATATATATTATTTAAGGAGATATTTCCCCGTTTTAAACGGAGGTCATGCTGTAGATAAAATCATCAGTTATGGCATAGATATAACAGACCTGCGGCATAGGGAGCAGGAAATGCAAAATAGAGCCGGTTTGTTCCGCCGCCTGGTTAACAGTATGAACCAGTTGGTTGTTATTGTTCACAAAGACCTGACCATTTCTTTTGCCAACAAAAAATGGCTGGATGAAATTGGCGTGAAGACCTATCAGCTCACCCAATATTTCCTGGAAGGAGAAAAGGGCTTTCTGGAGGCTTTCGCTGCAGTCATCAACGATCAGGAACCTGATCCTGCAAAGGACCTGAAAGTGATCATGGAATCCCATTCCGGCAATCGCCTGATTATGGCGTTCAGTATAGTTCCCTTTTTTTATACCGATACGGAACAGAAAAGCTGGGCCGTGTTTTTTACAGATATCACCGAACATATCCGGATTGAAGAGGAGCTCAAAAAGATCCTGGAAAAAGAGTATAAACTGAATCAGTTGAAAAGCAGTTTCGTAAGCCTGGTATCGCACGAGTTAAGAACGCCATTGGCTGTGATTCAATCCAACAATGATCTGATTAACCAGTCTGCAGAACGGCAGGGGCTGGGAGAAACCCCTTTCACAAAAAAGTATACCAAAAGAATTGCAGATCAGATAGACAATATGACCAAGATGCTGAACGACTTTTTGGTAGTTGGAAAAATTGAATCAAAAAGTATCCGGTCGAAGCCCGAAAAAGTGGATGTTCGGAAAATGCTGGAACACCTGTTCAAAGAATTCTATTCTCCCTGGAAAGACGGACGCAGGCTGGTTTACAGGTTCAGCGGCAACAATGAGCCGGTTTGGATTGATCCCATTCAGCTGAAACATATTCTGACCAACCTGATCGATAATGCTTTTAAGTATTCTGAGGAAAAAGCGGCCCCGAAAGTTAAAGTAACGCTGAGAACAGAGAGCTGGTCCATATTGATTGCCGATCAGGGAATTGGAATACCAACGGAAGATCGCGAAAAAATGTTCAATGCATTTATCCGGGGGTCCAATGTGGGGGATATTATAGGAACGGGTGTGGGGCTGATGATTGTAAAATATTTTATGGGGCTCAATAACGGAACCATTCAGTTGAGAAGTACCCACGGAAAGGGTACCATATTTTACCTGAATTTTAAAAACAACATTGATTCACCGGTTGAATAAATTTTTACTATGAAGGAAACATCCATTTTATTGGTTGAAGACCATAAAGAGTTACGAGAATCACTGGAAGAAAGTCTTTCATTTACAACAAACGTAATCGCTGTATCCAATGGAATAGATTGCCTGGAAACCTTAAAAAAACAAATTCCGGACCTGATTCTGCTGGATATCATGCTGCCCTTCCCACTGGATGGTTTTTCCATTCTCCGCATATTAAAGAATGATCCCAAGCTTTCAGCCATACCGGTGATCCTGATGTCGGCGCTGAACAGCGACGATAAAATTAACATGGGCCTGGAACTGGGCGCCAACGACTACCTGGTAAAACCCCTGAAGATCAATGAATTGCTGCTAAAAGTGAAGAACCTGGTAGGAATTAAAAAGGAGATTATTAACCAGATGGAGAAAAAAACTGTATTGAAAGATGAAGATAACGACCTGCCCAGTTTTGAGATGACCTTTAAAAAGAACTTCAGTTCGGCGGTGGATGAACTGTTCGATAACAATACGCTCACTGTTCAGGACCTGGCCGAAAAATTGTCGATGAGTATTTCCACACTCGAAAGATGGGTGATCCGGTTTTATAATATTACCCCGCAGAAATACATCATCCGTTCCCGGTTAATGAAGGCAGAAATGATGCTCCGTCAAAACCTGGGCTCCATCAAGGATATAGCTTATACCACCGGGTTTAACTCCGAACCCTATTTCTGTGCCTGCTTCAAAAAGGAATACGGTAAATCGCCGCTGGCATTTAAGAAGGATGTAGGTGGAACAGCACAGAGATGACGAATTTTTTACAATAAACAACGAATTATCATCATATTCCCGGGTAGATGAGTTCTAATTTTGATAAAAATTCAGCACCATGGAGGTCCTAAACAACTACGAGCGCCAGGGAGAGATTGAAAGCTCCTAGTAAATGATGGGAATCTTCATTCTTTTTGTATTAGCGATGATGGCCTATTCCAGCCTTACCGGGTCATCTGGCAAAATGGAGAGCCAGGCCGCCAAAAAAAGCTGATGTTCAACTGGTACAGAACCAATAGTCTTTTCAGAAAAGCCTGTTTTTAATCCTTGCCCCCTTTTTAGCCAGATAGATACCGCAGTTAAGCAGTAATCTGCTGGCCCATTGATTGCTTTCCGGGTAGTATTTTTCTACAAACAATTTCATGGAATCATAAAAATAATGGTTGTACAACCGGCTCTGCCTGTCTGTGCTGGCGCCCTTGTAATGTAAAATGGTCACGCTGCCCAGGTAATGGTTTTCGTAACCCAGCTCCACAATTCTTCTGCTCAGATCCACGTCTTCGCCATACATAAAGAATCTTTCGTCAAAACCCCTCAGGCGGTCCAGAATGGTTTTCCGGGTCATAAAAAAGGCGCCGGCCAGCACATCTACCCGGTGGTTATCCCTGTCGTCCAGGTTGCCCATGGCATAGCGGTTAAAAACAGCCGAGCGGGGAAAAAGGGCCGACAATCCGCTTAGTTTAAAAAAAGCCGTAAGCGGAGTGGGGAAAGCCCTTTTACTTTCGGGCAAAAAAATACCTGCCTGGTTCACCATTCTTACTCCTACTCCACCAACATGAACATTTGCCCGGAGATAGTCCACACATTGCCGGAGGGCATCCGGGGGTACCAGGGTGTCGGGGTTCAGGAACAACACAAATTCCCCTTTGCAAACGGCTAAACCCTGGTTATTGGCCCTGGAATAGCCGTTATTGGTCAAATTAACGATGACCATAACATCCGGGAACCTGGTTTGAACAGCCTGGATGGCAGTGTGTTCCGCTTCATTGTCTACCACAATAACCTCCGATTCAATACCGGAAAGGGCCTGCTGAACGGATTGAATACAATCCGCCAGATAAGGGTAAACCCGGTAATTCACAATGATGACCGATAACAGCAATTAGGATAAATTATGCTGTCAAAGATGCTGAATCTGTACCAAAAATTACCAAATCAAATGAATCGGGGTTACTTTTGCAGCATGCTGAAACATACATTATTAAAAGCCGCCGAAGCAGGTGCCGCAGAACTGCTGCGTTTTTTTAACGGAAGTTTTGCCGTAAGCAACAAAGAGGGCATCAATAACCTGGTCACAGAAGCCGATCATGCTGCTGAAAAAGCCATCATGAGCGTGATTCAGGCAGACTATCCCGACCATTATATACTGAGTGAAGAATCCGGGGAACACATTCAGGACTCATCTTATAAGTGGATCATCGATCCGATAGACGGAACGGTGAATTTTGCCAATGGTATACCCATTTGTTGTGTAAGCATCGGGCTGGAGCGTGCCGGTAAAATGCTGATGGGCACGGTATATAATCCAATCATGAAAGAACTGTTCTTTGCACAGAAAGGATTTGGCGCCACATTGAACAACAAGCGTATACATGTCAGCGAAAAATCCGAAGTGATTAAGAGCTGCCTGGTAACAGGGTTCCCATACACCTATCTTGATGAACCCAACGGGCCAATCCAGGTATTTGAAAAACTGATCCGTAAGGGAGTGCCGGTAAGAAGACTGGGAAGCGCTGCCATAGATTTGTGCTGGGTAGCAGCCGGAAGATTCGACGGTTTCTATGAGCATAAACTGCAGGCATGGGATAGTGCGGCAGGATTTCTGATGGTGGAAGAGGCCGGAGGAAAAGTAACTGATTTCAACGGAGACTATTATTCTCCTTACCAACCCCATTTGCTGGCAACCAACGGAAAAATACACGATGAACTGCTGCGGGTTATTAACGGGGGGTTTTTTTAAAGAAACATATTATGGAAGAAAGAACAGAGATTGCCAGCTTGGGTGAATTCGGGCTGATTGATCATCTTACAAAGAATATAGAACTTCAGCACGCATCCACCATCCTGGGCGTTGGTGATGACGCGGCCGTGATCGACCATTTTGGCAAACAGACCGTTATAACCACCGATCTTTTACTGGAAGGGGTGCATTTTGACCTGATGTACACCCCGCTAAAGCACCTGGGATTTAAGGCAGTGGCCGTAAACCTGAGTGATGTGTATGCCATGAATGCCACACCAACGCATATTACCATAAGCATTGGCATCAGCAACCGGTTCAGTGTGGAGGCGTTGAATGAGTTTTATGAAGGCGTTTATTTTGCCTGCGAAAAATACGGGGTAGACCTGGTGGGCGGAGATACCACCAGTTCAGCAAAAGGATTTGTTATTTCCGTTACAGCCATAGGAGAAGTGGCTCCCAATAAATTTGTTAAAAGAAGTACTGCACAGAAAGGAGACCTGATTTGCGTAAGCGGCGATCTGGGCGGGGCCTACCTGGGGCTTACCCTGATGGAAAGAGAAAAAAGAATCTTCCAGGAAAATCCGCAGATTCAGCCGGATCTGGAAGACGAAAGTTATATCATTGGAAGACTGCTGAAACCGGAACCGAGAAAAGACATCATAGCATTTTTTGAAAAGAATGATATTGTGCCTACAGCCATGATGGATGTAAGTGATGGTATCAGCAGTGAGGTACTGCATATCTGCAAACAGTCTAACCTGGGTGCGGTTATCTATGAAGAGAAACTGCCTGTTTCCGAAGACAGCAGGAAGGCAGCATATAAGTTTGGGCTGGATCCCACTGTTTGCGCATTAAACGGAGGAGAAGATTATGAACTGATCTTTACCCTGAAGCAGGAAGATCATGAAAAGATCGTACTCAATGAAGAAATCAGTGTAATCGGCTATACCACCGACCCGGAAGAAGGTGTTAAACTTTACACCAAGGGGGGGAACCGTTTCAATATTACCGCACAGGGCTGGAATGCTTTTCAGCCATCATAAGACCAACAATCCGCTGCTGCATGAGGATCATTTTGCTGATTATTGTAGGATTCTTTGGTAGCCGGCTACAAGTAAGGGCGCAGCAAACTTCTGTATTCATGCAAAGGATTGCACCCGCACAAATGAGGTCGGACCTGGTGCTGCTGAAAAAAATACTGGAAGCCAATCACCCCAGTCTTTACTGGTATACCAGTAAGGCTGAGATAGACAGCTCCTTCGAAACGCTGGAAAAAGGGCTGACCGATTCGCTCACCACGATTGAATTCAGAAACAGGGTAGCCGAATGGATCAGCCAAATCAAGTGCGGGCATACTGTTGTAAGGCTCCCCAAAAAAATCTCCCGGCAATTTCAACAGAACAAAGTAGCGATGTTTCCTTTGCAGGTAAAAGTGTGGGGAGATAGCATGGTAGTACTCGGCAATCAACATAGGAGAGATACGGCGTTAACAAGAGGAACCATTCTGCGGTCTATTAACGGGTATGATACTAAAGCAATAACGGATCGGATATTCAGTACCATTTCTACCGATGGGGATGCGGTTAACCACCGGAACCAGGTAGTGAGTAATTCATTTCCCTTTTGGCATGCCCTGCATTTTGGAACAGATTCCATTTACAGGATCGAGTATATAAACGCTTCGGGTAAAACAGGAACAACCACTATCAGACCGTTTTCACCGGCAGAACGGGTAGCGCAGCAAAAACAAAGCGACAGCCTTGCGGTAGTAAAATCGCCGGAGATCGGCAAAAGACAAATGCGCCGGTTATCGCGCAGGTCATTGACCATTGATACGCTGCAACGTTCCGCATTCATGCGGTTGAACACGTTCAGCAGGGGTTCCTTGAAATCCTTTTTCAGGAAGAGTTTCCGGAAAATGAAGTCCTTGCAGATTGAGCACCTGGTGATTGATTTAAGAAACAACAGCGGGGGAAGAGTGAGCAACAGCACGACATTGACCAAATACCTCCGCAAACAACCATTCAAAATAGGGGATACGGTAGCGGCCATCAGCAGAAAGTTTCGCTACAGCCGTTATATACAACCCGTTGTTCCGTTCTGGCTGGCCATGAATTTTGGCGCAGTGAAAGCGGCCGACGGCGCCATCCATTATCGCAGATACGAACAACATTATTATTCGCCCAAAACCAGGCATCATTTCGATGGAAGTATTTACCTGCTCCAGGGTGGGTATACCTTTTCCGCAGCAACCATGTTTATTGCCGCTTTGAAAGACCAGGAAAACGTTACGGTGATCGGGGAAGAAAGCGGCGGCGGATACTATGGAAATTCGGCCATGCATATTCCCAATATTACCCTGCCCGAAAGCCGGTTGAGCGTAAGCCTGCCGCTCTACAAACTGGTCATGGATAAAAACAGGGCCCGGGGAAGGGGGATCATTCCTGATATTCTTGTACCACCCTCTTCAGCAGCCATCAAGGCAGGTATTGATTTGAAAATAGACACGGTACTCTCCCTGATCACAACAAAAAAGCCCTCCCGCTAAATCGGGAAGGCTTCAAAAAAAGATGGGCAGCATTAATGTTTTTCTGCGCCGGGCCTGCATTTCTCTGTCAGTTCATGAAACACTTCATGGGTCGCGGTGATTAAGGTGGTTAATTCTTTATCAGACTTCTTTGCTTTAACTCCGGCTTCCAGATCGGTGCAGGCTATAACCAGTTTCTTTAAGATAGGTTGAGCAACTTTGGCATCATATCCTGCAGGAGCAACAGAAGATTGCCAGGTTTTTGCCTTTGCAACCAATTCAGCAGCATTTGCACGCGCAGGTTTCAGGTTACCCTCTTCAGCAGGATGGAATGTTTTGCTCATTACAGCGTGGAAATCATGCATTTGTTTCCACTCGGCTTGTTGTGCTATTGCGGCAACGGAAAAGATGGCAGCAAGGGCCAATACGAAGAATTTTTTCATGTGCTTCTTGTTTAATTTCTACAAAGATATAGCTATTCCAAATCGCTCATCCAGCGCTATTATATCAGCGGCATGGCCGGGTTCCAGCAACCCGGTAATGCCTGGTTTCTGTATCAGTTGTGCGGGGTAAAGGCTACACATGCGCAGGGCCTCTCCGGGTTCAATGCCAACCTGCTGTATAAAATTTTGCACACACTTCAGCATGGTAAGGGCAGACCCGCTCAGCACACCATTTGCCTCGTACCTGTCGCCGTTCAACCGGTGCTGATAGGGGCCGCCGGTTGCTTCTGTAACGGCATCGGTGATGGCAAACAGTCTTTCGCCCAATTGCTTTTTGGCAATTTTAATGGCAGCAAAATCAACATGGTATCCATCCGGTACAATGCTGCTGCGCACCGTTGAGTGGTTAAACACAGCGCCTACCATACCGGGGGCCCTGTGCTGCAAGGGGCTCATTGCGTTGTATAAATGCGTAGCGGCAGGTATTCCTTCATCAAAGGCTATCATGGCTTCTTCATACGTGGCATTGGTGTGCCCGGCAGATACCACCACTCCATAAGAACGGATCAGATCAATGACCTCCCTGCTGCATACTTCGGGTGCAACGGTAATCATGGTGATGATCCCCTTACCATACTCCAACACTTCCTTTGCTTCTTCCAGGGAAGGAGCATGGATGAGGGAGGCCAGGTGTGCGCCTTTTTTAACCTCATTGATCCAGGGCCCTTCAATATGCAACCCAATACAGCCCAGGCCGCCCTGCTCCCGGTAACTTCGCACGGCATCAATACAGGCAAAAATCACATCCCTGCTGTTGGTGGCCAGCGTTGGCTGAAACCAGTGTGCGCCCCCGGCTTTACAATACTGATAAAGCAAATCCAGTGAGTGGGTATCAGGAAACATGCTCAGCAGTTTTCCGCCTGCACCATAAATCTGGAGGTCAATCAGGGCCGGTGCAATCACCGGATGAACCTGTGCTGGAGAGCTGGCCAGCTTTACGGTAGGAATAATTTCTTTTACAAGACCCTCCTCAACAACCAATGTGGCATTTTCGTGCCACTGTTTTCCGGTAAATAATTTTTGTGCAGAATAATAACGTGGTTCCTTCATTCGGTAGGTTACTAATGTTGAATATTAAAATGATCCGCGTCTTTCCAGAAAGGAAAACGGCTGCGGACTTCGGCCAGTTTATCTTTATCCAGCAACCGGGTGCTGATGACCTCCTTGCCGGCTTCCGTAAACAGGACCTCGCCCAACGGGTCAACCAGCATACTGTCTCCGCTGTGTTCAATACCATTGCCATCTTTGCCTACCCTGTTCACACCAATCACATAACACTGGTTTTCGATGGCCCTTGCGATCAATAACGATTTCCAGGCATGGCTTCTGCGTTCGGGCCAGTTGGCCACATACAACAGCACATCAAATTCCGGGGTATCTTCAGATTGTTGCCTTGCCCACACCGGAAAGCGAAGGTCGTAACAGATTTGCAGATTAAACTTCCATCCGTTTACGCTGGTGATCAGCCTTTTATTCCCTGCGGTATAAAACCGATCTTCCCCAGCAAAAGCAAAGCGGTGTCGTTTATCATATACGCCCACGGTTCCATTGGGCAATACCCAGAGCAGACGGTTGTAATATTGTTGATCCGCTTCAATGATCAGCGATCCGGTTAAAATGATCTTATGGGCCGCCGCGATCCGTTTCATCCATTGCACAGACGGGCCATCCATGGTTTCGGCCAGTTCGGCCGGCTTCATGCTGAATCCGGTAGAGAACATTTCCGGGAGCACCACCACCCCGGCAGGCTGCTGAAGGGAGGCGATTTTTTCTTCAAACTGCTGAAAATTGGCGATTTTATTTTCCCAGTGCAGGTTCGACTGGATCAGTGTTACAGAAAGTGTATTCATACAATCTCGTTCAAATTAATGGATCCGGTAAGCCAGTTGTATTCCGCCATAGCGATGCGCCCTGGTTTGTGCCGGTGTTTCTTTAGACTGGTACACCCATTCCAGTTTACCGGTCCAGCGGCCTTCGGCATAACAGGCACCGATGGTTTGCTGAAACACAAAAGTAGCCGGTTCGCGGGTTACTGCCGTGGTTCCTTTACTGAACAAGCCCCCCTGCAGTGTACCATTATAGCCCTGTAACACTCCCTGGGGGTACCAGTACAGAAAGAACTCATGGTTTCTTTTTTTGGTTCCGGCTTTTTCAGACAAGCGGGCATTCCATAAAGCGCTTTCATTGTTTTGCTCAAACGCACCCAGCACCAGCAGGGCGCCCAGCCTGGCCTGGGTATACGTGGCGCCCAGGTTAGCCTGTACTACCGGCACCATTTTAAACAGATCCGAACGGAGAATGGTTTTGGCAAAGCCGGCTCCCAGGTCAACACTCAACGCGTTTTCAATCTGGTACTGCCATCCGGTAAACCGTGCATAGTTCAGCCAGCGGTGATATGTGTTCTGCATCGCTTCGCCGCCAGAGGCAGGACCCAATAAGCCCAGGGATCCGTTCCACTGAAAAAGAGCATCATGCTTTAAAAAAACCGTTTGGGTGTAATTGAGGTAGGTATACCCGCAATAAGGCCGGTCAATATCCGCCGGGGTTACGGTTCTGCGGATCAGGGGAGTAAAGATTTTCTGACCCAGTTCCAACGAATGGATTTTTTTCCGGCCCTTCCTGGTTGTTACAAACCCGTAGTTCAGCAGGATGCCATTGGTATAGTAGGCGTCGTCCAGTTTAAACAGGTAGGCATCGTTTTCCGTTTTAAAGGAAAACTCCCGGGTAAAAGCGTCTCCGGATTGGGTTTGGGAGCTGGCGTCAAAGCCAAGACCCCATAAAAAGGCCATCAGGGCACAGCGAATAAGGATGATTTTATAATGCATATTATTAATTGGATAAGGACCTGATTGTTTGAAGGATGGATTGAATCAGCCCCGGTTCATATCCTTTTTGCATCAGGGAGGTCCTGGTTTTGACCTCCCTGTTAATGTATTGCTCCTCTTTCAACGACTGCCATTTGGCCCTGATCAGTTTTTCGGCTGTTGCTGCATATTCATCCTGATCAATTTCCTCCAATCCTTTTTTGATATTGTACTCGCTTACCTTCTTTTGCCGGAGGGCATACACAATTTTATTAATCCCCCATTTTTTCTGCCGGAAATAACCGCCCGCAAATTGACGGGCAAAACGTTCTTCATTCAGGTACCCTTCTTCAATCAGCTTTGAAATCAGCAGTTCCACGTCTGTTTTCCGCAAGCCCAGGCTGTACAGCTTTTCCTTAACCTCGCTGTGACAACGTTCCTGGTAGCCGCAATAGTGCTTCAATTTCATGAAAGCCTGTTCAGGCGTAGCGGTGGTTTTCCGGTTCAACAGGTCTTTTTTTTCGGTAAAGTAGTTATATTTGTTAATAGGCCATAATAACCAGGTTGCAATATCGTTATTCTTCGGCTACCCACACAATCACGATTATGTCTGTACCTAAACACAATGTTTGTTTAATTGACGACGATAAGATTTACCAGTTTACCGCCCGAAAAATATTGGAATCGACCGGTTTGGCAAAGAATATCCTTTCTTTTTACAACGGAAGTGAAGCCATTGGGTTTTTGAAGGAATCCGGAAATGGAGACCAGGAGCTGCTTCCCGATGTGATTTTCCTGGACATCAATATGCCGGTTATGAATGGCTGGCAGTTCCTGGAAGAATACCATAAAATCACCGGCAACTTCCGGAAATCCATTACCATCTATGTGGTCAGCTCCTCTGTAGACGATTGTGATATCCAGAAATCAAAGGAATTTACCACGGTTACCGACTATATTATAAAGCCCATCAACCGGATTAAGTACCAACAGTTGATAGAACGGCTGAACAACGTATTGGATTAGCCAATTCACCGTTTCCCAAAAGTTTTATACATTCTGATTGTGGGGATTATTTTGGTGACTGAATCTTAACATTTTACAGTAGGTTTGTCACATTCTAAATCGTGTTTATGAAATTCATCGTTTCTTCTTCTTCGTTATTAAAACACCTGCAACAGATCAGCGGTGTAATCAATGCCAATACGGTATTACCTATCCTGGAAGACTTTTTGTTCGAGATTGAAGACAAAAAGCTGAATGTAGTGGCAACCGACCTTGAAACCGTGATGCGTGTACAGATGGATGTGGAAAGCAAGGCCAACGGTAAAGTGTGTATTCCGGCAAAAATCCTGATGGATTCACTTAAGAATATTGCCGATCAGCCGCTGACATTTACCATCGATAAGAATTTTGCCGTGGAGATCACCAGCGACAACGGTAAGTACAAAGTCATGGGCGAGAATCCCGACAATTTCCCGAAAGAACCATCAGCAGATGATACCACCGGATTTACCATGACCAGCAGCGCTTTGCTGACGGCCATCAACAAAACCCTGTTTGCGGTGAGCGGAGATGATCTTCGTCCTGCCATGACCGGAGTGTTTTTTGAACTGGGTAAGGATGGTGTACAGTTTGTGGCAACCGATGCGCACAGGCTGGTTCGCTACAAAAGAACCGACACCCATGCCACCAAAGCGGATTCATTTATTGTTCCTAAAAAGCCATTGAACTTATTAAAGAACGCACTGCCCGATAATGAAGACGAGCTGAACATCAGCTACAACAGCAATCACCTCTTTGTGCAACACGGTTCCACGCAGATGATCTGTCGTTTGATCGATGCGCGTTTCCCGGATTACAAAGTAGTGATACCAGCAGACAATCCTTATAAACTGGTGGTGAACAAAGCCGATTTCCAGAATGCCTTGCGCCGGGTGAACGTGTTCTCCAATAAGAGCACCAACCAGGTAGCCCTGAATATCACCGGAAGCGAATTACAGATGGCCGCACAGGATGTGGACTTCAGCTTCGAAGGTAATGAGCGCATGAGCTGTCAGTACGATGGAGAAGACCTGCAGATCGCATTCAACGCCCGTTTCCTCATCGAAATGCTGAACGCAGCAGATACGGATGATATAAAGATGGAACTGTCTACATCCACCAAGGCTGGTTTGATAAAACCAACCGAGCAGGCAGAAGGCGAAGACCTGTTAATGCTGGTAATGCCGTTGATGCTGAATAACTAAGCGCATACTATATTCAAATAAAGAAGCCGTCTCCATATGATTGTGGAGGCGGTTTTTTATTGGAGGGAAATGCTTCCCTTATCAATATTCCTTCACCAGGGTATCGTAGGAGATATTCAGGTGGGCATGTAATTTTCGAATCATACTCAGATTCAGTTTTCGATGCCCGTTGAAGAGATCGGTTACCCTGCTTTTATATCCAAGTATACCTGCCAGTTCCTGTTTACTTAAACCTTGCTGCTCCATACGATATTGAATAGCTGTTAGTGGATCAGGCGCTTCTATTGGGAATTGAGCGTCCTCATAATTTTTGATCAGCAGAGCAAGCACATCCGCCTCGTCGCTTTCGGGCGTACCCGTTTTTGCCTGAAAGACTTGTTCAAATCGCTGTAACGCTGTCATATAGTCTTTTTTTGAATGGATGATTTTGAGTGTCATACGAATTGCTTTTCTTTAAAATAAGTTTACGGTTGCTGCATCTACTTTGTCGTAAACAGCATGCGTGCCGATGAATTTGATAAATACCCAGCCTTTCTGATAATTGATCTCAGCGATCAACCGGTAGTCATTCTCATTGATTTTAAATATTGCCCGGTTGTTTTTAACCGTTCTGGCTGTATTAAAATCCCTCGTTACATCCCCGGGTCTCTTCCAGTTTTTGGCCGCCACATCATTATACCATTTCTCCAGGGTCTCTTTACAATCAGGATGCTTTGCGTAAAAAGCGATAATGGAGCTACGGTTATAAATGTTCATGGAATACTTGGTTTTACAAAGATAAGAAAAAGTAACCAAAATGGTTACTTTTTGCAAAGTAAGTAATTATTTAACACAATCAACTGAGCCATCGTAGGGTTGAAAATAACTCTCGTTTATAGTAACAGGAAGCATGATGAACACGATAAGTGGCTAGAAGATGTCATTGAAAATACGGTTAAGCAATTAAACCTGGTTTACCACAGGAACCTTGAAAAATTAATAACAAAAGCGGGGTCATACTCGCTTCTGCAAAAGGATCTTGGCGAAATTTGGTTCCTTTGTCACGAAATAGACATTTTAGATTGAGAAAGATTGAATTACAAATGTTCCCTGTGCCGGCCACAGGAATACGAGCTTGCCTACATTTTTTTTGCGAATCTTATTTTGAAATGATCTTTACCAGATTAGGATCATTCTCAACAAGTTTGCCCTCTTTGTCAATGAGAAAAATCCTCGGAATACCGGTAACGCCATATGCGATTGCGGGACTGCTCATCCATCCGCCGGGATGCCACGCGCTGGTCCATTCTAATTTCTCCTTTCTATCGGCGGCTTTCCAATCCTCCTGTTTTTCATCTACAGAAACGCTAAGAAAAGTAAAATCTTCTTTGGACGCCTGCTGGTACGCTTTGCGGATGCTTGGAATCTCCGCGCGGCACGGCCCACACCACGAAGCCCAAAAGATTAAAAGAATATTTTTACCTTTATAATCAGATAACTTTATTTCTTTACCCCTGTTATCCACTGCTGTAAAAACAGGAGCCTGTTCTCCCAACACCAACTTCTGCTGCGCTTGCAATATATTTACCACATCACTTCCCCACGACGAATTCTGAATATCTGTGTGCAATTGTCTAAAAGCAAAAGCTGCTTGTTCTTTTGTGAAATTTTTCTTGGCAGCTTCCATTCTAATTACAAATGCACTCCACATGGATTTCGAGTGATTAGAGATGAAAGCAAATTGTTTATCGGTGAGTGTTTTTTTTAGAATCAGTACTGCTGCGTCTAATGAATCAGCCGCCGCTTTTGAAGTATTCCGTAGACCTGGAATCATGTTCCGCAGTTTTCTTGCGGAATCGTCCAGTGGTTGCACATGGTTCATGTATTCTTTATAATCATTTTGGAGTTGAGAACCCCTTGCTTCAAGTGGTATCCTTTTATTGAATTGGCCCCACAGATTAACAGGCATTTGGTTATCCAACCATATCGCGTACACATCCGATCTGCTTCGGTTCGCCAGTATCAAGGAGACCGGTTGTGTAACCTGACCTTTATATTTGAAATGTAATTGTTGATTTTTTGTAATCGACGAATCCACGAAAACACCGTTATCATCCCTCAAGAAATAAATTATGTTGTCAGGTACTCCATCGAGCCGGACACCAATTTCAACCTTCTCCTGCGTCATACCCACAGCAGGAAGAAGGAAAAACATAAGGAAGTACCTCATACCTATAATTTGCCTGTAATTTATATAAAAGAGTCACTAGTCCCCGACTAAAGTTACATGAAAAAGGCAAAAAGAGTAGGCTCCCAAAAAGGAGTCTACGGAATGTTGTAGATTTGTTTTACGAGAACGAATAAACAACATGAGCAAAAATACAGAACTTAAATTAGTCGGTTACTAGTGATATATTATTAAAATAGTTGCCAACAATAGGTAGTATTTAGATCTTTGTGTAAATAGAAAGAAGTAATTGTATTAGGGAGATAATCCCCCCTGCAGGAGGAGCGAAGTGAGGCGGAGCGTAGCGGAGCCGAACGAAGCGGAACCTGCAGGGGGGTGCGGCTACAAAATGGCCACATTTTTTATTAACTTTAATACAATTTTTATGGACAATCAGACACAACTCCCAAAAGATTTTTTCAAGCAATTTAAAAGTAAGGAAGACTTCCAGTCATTTTTTACAGA
>Ga0255338_1000171_pt1 | contig 263739 bp, 252 predicted proteins | sample MeOH1_35cm_T4_19_FD_203715 | JGI IMG/M metagenome (GOLD analysis project Ga0255338, IMG submission 203715) | Sandy soil microbial communities from University of British Columbia, Vancouver, Canada - MeOH1_35cm_T4_195 | ecosystem: Engineered > Artificial ecosystem > Sand microcosm >... | reverse complement strand
TCGTCCAGGGCGGTGGTGCCCGTCTCCGCCGCGTCCACATGGGCCTCCCCAAGCACCGCGCGGCGCGTCGCCATTCCGGTGGTCCAGAGCAAGGAGCGGTCGGAGAGGGAAGGCACGGCGGGTTCCTTTTCGTAGGGCGGCGGATGAAGGCATGCGTGAAAAATCGCGCGCGGCCTCGCGGCCACGACCCATCAAGTCTCCATCGAGGACGACGAAAGTTTCATACGATTTTCGTCATGGAAAATGATATTTTCGCATTTTAACATGTCAATTTTGATATGTATGCCCGATGAACCGTGCCGCGGAGGCGCTGCACCTCCCCCGCCGAGGTGGCGCGTGGCGGCGGAACGACTGATACGCGCCCCACGAAACGGGACGCACGACCAGACACCGGAAACCGAACGCCTGCACGACCTTGACGGCAGGGGGCGGCCAAGTGGAGTTTGCCCGGCCCTTCACCGCCCGCGAGGTAACGCCATGAGCGCGTCCGTATTCGAACATCCGTTCCTCGGAACACTGCTGGGCGATGACGAAGTGGCAGCGCACTTCACGGCCGCGTCGGATCTGGCCGCCATGCTGCGCTTCGAGGCGGCGCTCGCCGAGGCCGAGGCGGAGGCCGGCGTCATCCCGCAGGCGGCGGCGGCGGACATTGCGGATGCGGCGCGCACCCTCCTCCTCGCTCCGGCGGACCTTGCCGCGGCCGTGGCCCGCGACGGCGTGGTGGTCCCGGATTTCGTGCGCCGGCTCCGGACGGCCGTGGGCGAGCCCCATGCCGCCTTCGTGCACAGGGGCTCGACCAGCCAGGACGTGATCGACACCAGCCTTTTCACGCGGCTTAAGGCGGCTTCCGAGATCCTCCTGGCGCGGCTGGACGCGCTCGTCGTCGGCTTTGACCAGCTTGCCGCCGCGTCGGGCGACCTCGTGCTCGCCGGCCACACGCGGATGCAGCGGGCGCGGCCGATCACCCTCGCCCACAAGATCGCCGGGTGGCAAGATCCCCTCGTCCGCCATCAGGCGCGGTTCCCGGCGGTGGCGGCGGACCTCTTCCGGGTGCAGCTCGGCGGGGCGGTGGGCAACCGGGCGGAGCTCGGCGAAGCCGCCGACGCGGTGGCGGCCGGCGTTGCCGTCCGCCTCGGCCTCGCGACCGCCGCGCGCGCCACCCACGCCGAGCGCGACGCCATCGCCGCCTATGGTCACTGGTGCACGCTCATCGCCGGGACGCTCGGCAAGTTCGGCGCCGACATCGCGCTCATGGCGCAGAACGAGGTGGGCGAGGTGACCATTGCGGGGGGCGGTGGCTCCTCCGCCATGCCGGAGAAGAACAACCCGGTCGGCGCCGAGGTCCTGGTGACGCTCGCGCGCTTTTCCGCCGTGCTCCAGGGCGGACTCGACCAGGCCCTGGTGCATGAAAACGAACGCTCCGGCGCCGCCTGGACGCTGGAGTGGATGATCCTGCCCCAGCTCGTCGTGGCGGCCGGCGCCGCCACCCGCACGGCGCTCGCCCTGCTCGGCGCCCTGCGCTTTCCCGCCCCGACCTGAGCGCGACGCGGGGGCCGACCGCGCCGTGCGTCGCGGCCGCGCAGCGGCTATGCGGGTGGCGTGTTCTCGCCGACGCAGATGATGCCGTCCGCGTCCACGATCACCGGAACGGTATCCAGAGCGCATCCCACTCCGAGGCCCTCCACACCCCTCCCATCGGCGACGCGGAACGCCGCATCGTGGTTGGAACAGCGCACAAGCGTGCCGTCCGCGCTGACCACGCGCGTGCTGCGATAGGTAAGCGGCAGGTCGCGATGGGGACACAGGTTCACGAAGGCGGCCACGCCGCCCGACACCCTGACGAGCAGGATCGGAAAGGCACCCGCCCCGCTGTCGATCTCCACGGCCAGCACGCCCATGACATCGAGTTCGGCCGCGGCGGCGAGCGCCGCGCCCGGCGGCGGAGCGCTCCGGCAGACGCGGAAATCACCCATCCTCAGTCCTCCGGTCCACCATTCAGGCGGTCAGCACACCGCGCTGGATCTGGTCTGCCTCGATGGATTCGAACAGGGCCTTGAAGTTGCCCTCGCCGAAGCCATCATCGCCCTTGCGCTGGATGAACTCGAAGAAGATCGGGCCGATCACGGTCTTCGAGAAGATCTGCAGCAGGATGCGCGTGGCGCCGCCATCCACCACGCCCTCGCCGTCGATGAGGATGCCGTGGGTCTTCAGCCGGTCCATGGGCTCGCTGTGGCCGCTGACGCGAGCGTAGGAGCGCTCGTAATAGATATCCGGCGGTCCGGGCATGAATGCCACGCCGCGGGCGGCGATGGCGTCGGTGGCGGCATAGATGTCGTTGGTGGCGATGGCCACGTGCTGGATGCCCTCGCCCTTGTACTGAGCGAGATATTCCTCGATCTGGCTCTTGTCGTCCGCGCTCTCGTTGATGGGGATGCGGATCTTGCCGCAGGGCGAGGTCAAGGCGCGGCTGGTGAGGCCGGTGAGCTTGCCGGCAATGTCGAAATAACGGATCTCGCGGAAATTGAAGGTTTCCGCATAGAATTTGTACCAGGTGTCCATGTTGCCGCGCCTGACATTATGGGTCAGGTGGTCAAGGTAGTAGAAGCCGACGCCATAAGGCGCGGGGTCCACGTCGCCGAGCCATTCGAAATCGTCGGAATAAGGCGAGCCCTTCGCGCCATAGGTGTCCACGAAATAGAGCAGCGATCCACCGATGCCGATCACCGCGGGCACGTCTAGGGTCTTGTCGGGGCCGTTATATTCGGTGGCGCCGAGATCCAGCGCGCGCTTCAGGGCGTGCCGGGCATCCACCACGCGCCACGCCATGGCCTGGGCGCAGGGGCCGTGGGCCTGCACGAAGCGGCCGGAATGGCCGTCGTGCTCGCGGTTGACCACGTAGTTGATGTCGCCCTGGCGATAGAGCGAGATATCCCGCGTCTTGTGGCGCGCCACCTCGGTGAAACCCATGGTCTCGAACAGCGGCCCGAGCACGGCGGGATCGGGGTGGGCGAACTCGACGAACTCGAAGCCGTCGGTTCCGGCGGGGTTGCTGGCGCTGATGGTGGCCGGCGGCGCGTCGTGCGGGAAAGGTCCCATGGCATCCTCCCTGGAGCGTGGATGGGGCAGAGTGGGGCAAAGTCGCTGCAAAGGGCGTGCGAAATTGATCCAGATCAGATAAATATCGCGAGGATTGAGCGTCTCTTGCTTAGTTTTCGCGAGATTTGTGCATGGATATCTTCGACATTCGCATTCTCTCCGCGCTACAGGATGACGGGCGGCTGACCAATGCCGAACTGGCCGAGAAGGCGGGACTTTCCGCCTCCCAATGTTCCCGCCGCCGCATGGCGCTGGAGGACGCCGGCGTCATCGCCAGCTATCGCGCCGTCCTTTCGCCCGAGGCGCTGGGCCTCGACGTGCTGGTGTTCGTGCAGGTGACCCTCGCCACCCACTCGCCGGACAATGCCGCGCGATTCCTCGCTTTGGTCGCCAGCCTCGACGAGGTGCAGGAGGCCTATTCCCTCACCGGCGAGGCGGACTATCTCGTCAAGCTCACCGTGCCGACGCTGAAGGACCTCGCACGGCTCTTGTCGGAAGCCTTCCTGGCACACCCGTCGGTGGCGCATCTGCGCTCCTCCATCGTGCTCGACCGGCTGAAGCAGAGCGCCCGGCTGCCGCTGGCGCATCTGCGCCGCTCCTCCCGGACGGAGGGCTGATACCAATGGCCCGCGCGGCGCTTGAGCGTACCCACTTGGCATCGGTCGAAGACCGAGGCTGACGGTATGAGCGCGCCGCGCCCAGCCCGGCCCCCGGTCATTGCGAGAGCTTTTCCAGCGCGACGTCCGTGGTGCGTGGTCCAAGCAGGCCGACCGCCAGCATGGTGATGACCATGCAGGTGGAGGTGAAGAGGAACACGCCCGTCACCCCGGCATGGTTCAGCAAGTATTCGAGGACGAAGGCGGTGAAGATCGCCGAGAAGCGGCTCCACGAATAGACGAACCCCACGGCCCGGGCACGGATGCGCGTCGGATAAAGCTCGGCCTGGTAGGCATGGTAGGTATAGGACAAGGTGTTGGCGGCCAGCGTGATGGTGAGGCCGGCTGCGAGGATGCCGGCCATGCCGGTCTGCTGCGAGAAGGCGAGGCCCGCGACCACGATGATGCCCGCCATGGCCAGGATCACGGTCTTGCGCTCGTAGCGGTCGGCGATGATCATCCCGAGCAGCGGGCCGACCGGCGCGGCGATGGCGATGATGCTGGTGTAGCCGAGGCTCGCGGTGACGGTGATGCCCTGCTTGATGAGCAGAGAGGGCACCCAGTTGGCGAAGCCGTAATAGGCCACCGTCTGGAACACGTGGAACAGCAGCATCATGATGGTGCGCTGGCGATAGGGCGGCTTCCAGATGTCGCCGAACCGTTCGTCTTTGACCACGGGCGCGACCTGCTGCGGCTCGGGCGGGGGCAGGTCCTTGCCGGTCTCCTTGCGGACCTTCTCCTCGAGGCGCGACAGGATGACGTCGGCTTCCGCGACCCGGCCCTTCATGGCGAGCCAGCGCGGGCTCTCGGGCAGGCGGCGGCGGACCCACCAGATCACCAGCGCGCCGCCGGCCCCGATCAGCACCACCCAGCGCCAGCCATCGAAGCCGAACGGCGCCATCGGCACGAGCAGGTAGGAGAGAAACGCCACCGTGGGCACGGAGAGGAAGCCGATGGCCTGCGAGAGGGCCGAGGCGCGGCCGCGCATGTGCTTGGGCACCAGCTCGGTGATGTAGCTGCCGATGGTGACGATCTCGACGCCGATGCCGATGCCGGCGATGAAGCGCCACAGATTGACGTCGAAGGCGGTGGACTGGAACGCCATGACGGCGTTGGCGGCCGAGTACCAGAGCAGCGAATAGGTGAACACGGCCTTGCGACCGAACCGGTCCGCCAGGAAGCCGCAGCATAGCGTGCCGAGGAACAGCCCCGAGAACAGCGCGGCGATGAAGCTCGCCCGTCCCGAGAACAGCAGCTCGAAGAAATTCCACACCGATGTCGCTTCCGACACCGACGCCGCCTTGGCGCTCAGGATGCCTGCCTTGACGAGGCCGGGCGTCACGTAGCCGGTGAGGAACAGGTCGTAGAGCTCGAAGAACAGGCCGAGGCTGATCAGCACCACCACCCGCCAGACCGGGCGCGAGGCCGGAATGCGGTCGAGCCGGGCGGAAATGGTGCCGGCATCGGGTTCGGTGCGTGGAACGGCAGCCGCGTCCGCGACCGCCCCCATGTCGAGGGCAGACAAGGCTTTCATGGTTTCCTCCCGAAGAACCGGCCTGGGCTGTTCCCGCCCCTTGGCCGTCGCAATGACTTGATCTGGATCTGGATCTGGATCTGGATCTGGATCTGGATCTGGATCTGGCTTCCAGCGCTCCCGCGACCGCCAGTCAGGCTGGCGCGGAAAGGCCGGTCAGGCTGGCTCCATGGCTGGCGTGTCCGGCGCCACCAGAACGCCGGCGTCGAGCAAAGCCGAGATATCGGATTCGGAGAGACCGGCTTCACGAGCCACGTCCCGGCCGTGCTCGCCGATACGCGGCGGCTGGCGGGTGAGGCCGGGGCGCCCGTCGAACAGGGAGATGGGCAGGGCCGGCAGGCTCGCGGCCGCCACGGCCGGATGGAAGTCGTCGTCCCGGGTCCGCGTGAGGTCCGTCGGCAGCAGGCCGCCGGAGGCGAGCAGATGCGGATCGTCGAACAGGTCGCCGGGCCGGTTGATGGGGGAGAAGGGCAGGCCGAGCGCCTCGCAGCGCGCCATCAGCTCGTCCTTGGAAAGGCTCCTGAACACGCGGCCGACACGCTCGAGAATGCGTGGGCGCGCGGCGGCAAGGTCCGCCATGCGGGCAAGGCCGGGATCCTTGAGGAAATCGTCGAGGCCGAACGCCGTGCAGAAGCCGCGCCACTGAGTCTCGGTCACCACGCCCACGAACACCTGGCCGCCGTCCGCGGTGTCGAAGATGTCGTAGAGCGGCCAGGGCTTCTTCATGTCCGGGTCGCCGAAGGGAGTGGGATCACGCCCCTCCACCGCTGTGCGTGCCATGTGCTGGGCCACCAGCACCATGTTGGTCTCGAACAGGCCGGACTGGACCTGCCCGCCGCGCCCGGTGATGTCCCGCTCGCGCAGGGCGGCGAGCACGGCGAAGGCGCCGAACAGGCCGCCCATGATGTCGTTGACCGAGGAGCCGGCCCGCAGCGGCCGGCCGGGCGGGCCGGTCATGTAGGCGAGACCGCCCATCATCTGCACCACCTCGTCGAGGGCGGCGCGGTGCTCGTAGGGGCCGGGCAGGAACCCCTTGAGCGAGCAATAGATCAGGCGGGGATTGTCGGCCTTGAGGGCCTCAAGGCCGAGCCCCATATTCTCCATGCCGCCAGGCCGGAAGTTCTCCACCAGCACGTCGGCGCCGGCGGCCAGCCTTCTCACCAGTGCGAGGCCGGCCGGGGACTTCAGGTCCACGCACAGGCTGCGCTTGTTGCGGTTGAAGGTGGGGAAGAAGCCCACCGCCGGCCCGGTGAGCCGGCGGGTATTGTCGCCGCCAGGGGCGGGCTCGATCTTGATCACGTCGGCCCCGAGGTCGGCGAGGAACATGCCGCAGCTCGGCCCCATGACCATGTGGCTGAACTCGATCACGCGGATGCCGGCGAGAGGCAGGCGGCCGGGGGCCGGCACGGCAGCGTCGAGGGCGGTCATTGCACAGCCTCCAGGGCCTCATGGACAGTGCTTGAAAGGCGATAGGTGCGTGGAATGCCGGCGGCCGCGACGCGCCCGTGGAGCCGCTCCGAGGGCAAAGCCTCGGCGAGCACGGCCCGGGCCGCGATGAGGGCGGCAAGGTCGATGCCCGTGTCGAAGCCTTCCTGCTCCAAGAGATAGACGAGGTCCTCGGTCGCCGCGTTGCCCACCGAGCCGGGCGCGAAGGGACAGCCGCCGAGGCCGCCGAGGGCGCCGTCGAAGCCGCCCACCCCTTCCTCAAGGCCGGCATAGACATTGGCGAGGGCGGTCCCGAGCGTGTCATGCAGGTGCAGATGGCCGAACCGCGCCGCCCCCACCTCCCGGCGCACGCCGCGCACCAGCCGCTTCACCTGGGAGGGCGATGCATATCCGAGCGTATCGGCGAGGCTCACGGTGTCCGCGCCCGCGGTGGCGAGGGCGGCCGCGAGACGCAGCACATCCGCCTCGGGCACGATGCCCTGGAGCGAGCAGCCGAAGGCGGTGGAGATCCCGGCCTCGATCCGCGGGCGGCCGGCCCCCAGCGTTGCCGCGAAGGCGGTGATGCGGGCGACCTCGGCCACCTGCTCCTCGCGGCTGCGCCGCACGTTGGAGCGGCTGTGCGCCTCGCTGGCGGAGACGGGAACGATGATGACCTGCGCCCCGGCGGCGGCCGCGTTCTGCGCGCCGCGCAGGTTCGGCGCGAGCGCCACCACCTTCAGGGCCGGATGCTGCCGCCGGACCGCCGCGGTCACGTCCGCCGCATCGGCCATCTGCGGCAGAGCGGCGGGCGGGACGAAGCTCGCCACTTCCATGTCGCGCACGCCGGCGGCGACCATGGCGTCGATCCACAAAAGCTTGGCGGCGGTGGGCATGATCGCCTTCGCCATCTGAAGGCCGTCCCTGGGGCCGACCTCGCGGATGGCGAGGACAGGCCGCTTGGCGTCGGGGGCCATGGTTTCCTCGTTTATTTTGATGTGTTGATTGGAAAATACATCCGCATAATACGGACGAGAATCGCTCATTGGCGCCCCCACCGTCCGCCATCCACGGATGCTGGGGGCGCGACGCAGGAGGGCGTGCCCAATGACGACACCACCGGATTGGATCACCCTGCGGCTGTTCCTCACCGCCATCGAGCTTGGCAGCATCGCCAAGGCCGCCGATCGCTGCGGCATCGCCAATTCGGCGGCGGCCAAGCGCATCCAGTTGCTGGAAGCGCAGGCCCGGACAGCCCTGGTCGAACGGCATGCCCGTGGCATCATCCCGACCGCTGCGGGGGAAAGCTTTGCGCGCCATGCCCGTGGCCTCATCGACCTTGCCAGGCACCTGGAAGACGAAATGGATGCCTTCGCCGCGGGGGGTGCCGGCACGGTCCGCCTCCTGGCGACGGCATCCTGCATCGGCGGGCACGATCTGGCGGACCTGCTGGCGGGCTTTGCCCGGCTGCATCCGCGCATTCTCGTGGATCTGCGCGAGTTAACCAGCTCAGTGATCCTTCAGGACCTGATCGAGGGTCGGGCCGATCTCGGGATCGTCACCACCAATGCCCGCATCCCGGTCGGGCTCGAAGCGCAACCGTGGCGGGAGGATCGCCTGCTCGCCATCGTCTCCGCCGACCATCCGCTGGCAGGCCGAAAGAGCGTGAAGTTCAGCGAGGTGCTGGAGCATCCGCTCGTGGACGTGCTGGAGATCGGCGCCCTGTCGCTGCTACTTGCCGAGGCGGCCCAGGCCCTGGGCCGCAAGCCCTATTATCGCTACCACGTCACCTCCATGGACGCCGCCCGCCGGCTCGTTGCGGCGGGCCTCGCCGTCAACGTGATGCCGGATCACATGATCGCGCCCTATGCGGAAAATCTCGGCCTGCGGGGCATTCTCATCGACGAGCCCTGGTCGCTCCGGCGGTTGCGGCTCGTGTCTCGCGTCGGCGGCGTCTCGCCGGGCCCCGCCCGCCTGCTCGCCGACCATCTGTTGAACGCTCCGACGACGAGTGCCGGCCCCTCATCCCCGGCGTGATGCCGGCGCTCAACCGCGACGCCGTTTTCCCGAACCTCGGCGCGAGGCGAGCCAGGCAGGCGATGTGCCATCGGCAGGCGGTGATTGACGACAATGGCGCCTCTATGGCGCTGGTGATGGGTCCGCGCGAGCGCGACCCGCCCCATGGCCGAGCGCCTTGATCCGGCGCGCCATGATCGCGTCCACCCCTTCATCTGTGACAGAGGTGGGTTCACGGACCATCGCTCCAAGACCGACCCCGCCCACGTCAGCGGGGCCGATCTTCGTTCCGCGGCTCAAGCTCCGCAACGATACCCATATTGCCCGAGGTCTACATGGGCGTCCCGGATCTGGTGCAGACAGAATATTTCTGGGGACTTTACGCTATCCGATGATCACTTTCAGCGCTTTGGTGGACGAGGCCTTCTCGAACGTCTCGTAGGCGTCGAGGATGTCGGCCAGGGCGAAGCGATGGGTTATCAGCTTGCGCGGATCGAGCTTCTTCGACTGCACCGTCTTCAGCAGCATCGGCGTCGTCACCGTGTCCACCAGCCGCGTGGTGAGCGTGATGTTGTGGGCCCACAAGCGTTCGAGGTGAAGGTCCGCCTTCGTGCCGTGGACGCCCACATTGGCGATGGTGCCGCCAGGTGCCACGATGTCCTGGCACAGCACGAAGGTGGCAGGAATGCCGACCGCCTCGATCGCGGTGTCCACGCCGATGCCGCCGGTCAAGGCCATGACCCTCTCGATGGCGTTGTCCCGGCCGCTGTTGACCGCCTTCGTCGCGCCGAAGGTCAGGGCGACCTCGAGGCGGTTGTCGTCCAGATCGATCATGATGATTTCGGCGGGGGAATAGAACTGCGCGGTCAGAAGCGCCGCAAGGCCCACCGGTCCTGCCCCGACGATGGCCACGGTGCTTCCCGGCTGCACCTTGCCGTTCAACACGCCGCACTCGAAGCCGGTGGGGAGGATGTCGCTGAGCATGACGAGGGATTCCTCGTCCATGCCTTCCGGGATGTGGTGCAGGGACGTGTCGGCGAACGGGATGCGGACATATTCGGCCTGCGTGCCGTGGATGGTGTGGCCGAGCATCCAGCCGGCGACGGAGCAGTGGGAATACATGCCGCGCTTGCAATATTCGCAGCGGCCGCAGGACGAGATGCAGGAAATGAGGACATGGTCCCCCTTCTTGAAGGCCGAGACCGCCTGACCGACCTCCTCGATGACTCCAACGCCCTCGTGGCCGAGCACGGTACCGGGTTTCACGGTGGGCACGTCGCCCTTGAGGATGTGCAGATCGCTGCCGCAGATGGTGGTGCGCAGGATCTTCACCACGGCGTCAGTGGGCTGTTCGATCCGCGGATCCGGCACCTCCTCCAGCGCCTTCTTGCCGGGACCGCGATAGACTAGACCCTTCATCAGGGGCCTCCCTTTCCAGTGTCGATGAATTGGCGGCACGCTGGGCAACGGCCGCATGCCGCGTCGCCTCGTGGGCAAGAGTGGTGCCATGGCTGCCCGCCGTGCATTCGCGCGCTCCTTCGGTGCCACGCGGCGTCTGCACTGTCCGCAATTGCGACGCCGGCGGACGAATTCCGGTCGTCCGGACGGGTCCGGCTGGGGCTGGGGTACGCCCCGCAGGCAAGGGCCACGCGCCGTCGCGCCTGGCGCCGTCTTCTCCGCGTGCGACGCGACCGGTCCGGCCGCGTGAAACAAGGAGCTGGGGCCCGCGTGAACAGGCAAAGCGAGGCGGAAGCGTGCGGGGCCCGTCGCCCGGCGCGGCTATGACGCTTCAGCCGCTTGCCGGGTCGCGGCGCCCAGCCTCAGGGGATTGATGTGCCAGCCACCGGTCTCGAACGCGCTCTGGCTCTGCGTTGGCATGCGCGTGGCGAGCCAGCAGCGCGTCGGCAGCAGGGGCGCCTTGGCAACGGCCCGCAGGGCCGCCGTGTCGCCGGGAAGGTCGGCGAGGCGACGGCGGATGTCGTCCACCGCAGCCTCCGGGAGGTCGCGGCCGATGAAGACGAGCCGCCCGCGCATGTCGAAGCGCGTGCCGTCCGCCGGCCAGCGCGGAAGCCGCACCGGTGGGTAGGCGACGCGCTCCACGCATTGGACCACCACTGGGCCGCTGAGACCAGCCACATTCATCAGCCCCTTCACACGCAGGAGGCGCGATCCGTACTCGGCGAGAATCTCGCCCATGGCCACGCTGAAGCCGCGCCATGGCACCTGGCGGCCGAAGAAGCAGGTGAAGCTAACCGACGGCGCCCCCTCGGCGTGGACCGATGGCGGCGCGATGTTGTCGCGGGCGGCGGCCTCGGTCTCGGCGACCCAGCGCGCCACCTCCTCCGGCAGGCTTCCCGGCGCGTACAGCCCGGCGCCCAGGATGCGCCGGGGTTCGACCTCGCCATGGGTGACGGCGAGGCGCGGGGCCGACGGGTTAAGCACATCGAGCCGCGCGTCGAGCCGCTCGCGGGCGCTGCGGTCGGAGAGGTCCGCCTTCGTGAGGAGGATACGGTCGGCCATGCCCACCTGGCGGCGGGCCTCCTCGTGCCGGTCCAGCTGCTCGGCGCCGAGACCCGTGTCGACCAGCGTGACGACCCCGTCACAGCGGAAGCGGGCGGCGACGAAACGCTGTTCCATCAGCGTCCAGAGCACGGGCACCGGATCGGCGAGGCCGGTGGTCTCGATCACCACACGGCGTACCGGCGGGATCTGCTGGCGCGCGAGCTTGCCGTGGAGCTGTTCCAGCGCCTCCACGAGATCGCCGCGGACGGTGCAGCATACGCATCCGGAATCGAGAAGCACCATGGTCTCGCCGATCCGCTCCACCAGATGGTGGTCGATGCCCACCGCGCCGAACTCGTTGATGAGGAGCGCGGTGCCGGTCATATCCGGATGCGAGACAAGGCGGTTGAGCAGCGTGGTCTTGCCGGCGCCGAGAAAGCCGGTGAGGACGGTCACCGGAATGCGTGGGTCGGTGGTATCGCGTTCGGCCATGGGCGGTCTCGAAGGTTTGGCGCCGGGGCGCGACGATGGCGGTGCGCGCAGCAACGCGCGTGCCAGCGCCGGAATGCCGACCCCGGCGGGACCGCGAGCAACCGGAGCGTTCGATTTTCGGCCTCTGCCACGTTCGGAAATCGAACGCCATCGGACGGATGCCGCACCGTAGCCGGGCGGAGAAATCGCTCGAACATCCCGCCCCGCGGGAGACGTGCTGCGTGGCATGATCGATGCTAGTATCGCACTTCGGCATGGTCTGCCCCGCAAGCGCGGGACGGGCCGCTGCAGGCTCGCGCAACGGAGGCTTCAGCGCGCGCGCCGCGGCTGCCACAAGAGCGAAAAGAAGACGTCCGCCCAAGAAGATGCAGACAGCAGATCTGCCCGGGGCGGCGCACCGGCCGGCCCTCGGGGCCGCTGGGGGGAGGACGCAAAATGCCTTTCGGACGGCCCGGACAGAAATTCTCGGTACCCGAGAACGACGACAAGGTGATGGTGTCGTGGGAGCGCTTCCTCGGGGGCGACGAATCCACGTCCGACGCATTGCGCCGGCTCGTGGACGATTCCTGGCGACGCTGCCTCAGCAACAGCGTGGACCCGCAGCGGGCGCAAGCGCCCCCGCCCATGCGGGAGGATTCGCTGCACTCCCTGCGGGATGACTGCCGCGAGCTGCTGGAGGCGAGCCAGCCGGTGATGGCCTCGGCCCGCGAGTTCCTCGCCGAGACCGGAACGGTGATGGTCCTCACCGACGGCGCCGGTGTCATCCTCAACCTCGAGGGGGACCTGCGGCTGCGCGATGCGGCGGCGAACATCCACCTGCTGTCCGGCGCCAGCTGGAGCGAGACGGCCTGCGGCACCAACGCCATCGGTACCGCCATAGAGATCGGCCAGCCGGTGCAGATCCATTCGGCAGAGCACTATTGCTCCGGCATTAAGCGCTGGTCATGCTCGGCTAACGTCATCCGCGATCCGTATGACGGTGCCATCCTCGGGGTGGTCGATGTCTCGGGCCTCTCGGATACGTTCAACCGCCACAGCCTCGCGCTGGTGGTGGCGACGGCCGGGCGCATCGAGAACCGGCTTGCCCAGCAGGAGATGGATTTCCGCCTGCGCCTGCTGGACCACTGCATGGATCGCCTTTCGGGATCGAGCTCGGACGGCGTGATCGTGTTCGACCGGCGCGGCCGGGCGGTAAAGGCCAATGGCGCCGCCACCGACGCTCTCATCGACCTGCAGCGCCAGCGTGGGGATGCCTCGGGCGCGGACCTGTCGCGGCTGCGGCTGAACTGGCGCAAGGAGGCGCCCCTGCCGGACGAGCTGCCGCCCTGGCTGCGACGCGAATGGCTGGAGCCCGTTGTCACCGACGGCGAGCGTCTCGGCATCGTCCTCCGCCTGCCGGCACGCCGCACCGCGCCGGCCCGCCCGGTGGACACCAGCATCGTCGCCGCGAAGGCGGAGGCGGGCGACGATGCCTTCTCGCGGATCATCGGCGAGGCTCCCGCCCTGCGACAGGCGATCGGCCGCGCACGCCAGCTGGCCAAGAGCCGGGCGCCGGTGCTGCTGCTGGGCGATACCGGCGTGGGCAAGGACGTGTTCGCCCAGTGTCTCCACGCCGGCAGCGCCGGGCGCGACAATGCGTTCGTGGCCCTCAATTGCGGCGGTTTTTCCCGCGAGCTGCTGACGAGCGAGCTGTTCGGCTATGCGGAGGGCGCCTTCACCGGCGCGCGCCGCGGCGGGATGATCGGCAAGATCGAGGCGGCCGACGGCGGCACCCTTTTCCTCGACGAGATTGGCGAGATGCCTAAGGACCTGCAGCCGCATTTCCTGCGGGTGCTGGAAGCCGGCGAGGTTTACCGCATCGGCGAAACGCGCCCGCGCAAGGTGAACTTCCGCCTGGTGGCCGCCACCAACCGCGATCTGCGGCACGAGGTGGAGGTGGGGCGGTTCCGCATGGACCTGTTCTATCGCGTGGCGGTCACCAGCATTTCCATTCCCGCCCTGCGGGAGAGGGCCACGGACATTCCGCTCCTGGCCGAGCATCTGGTGCAGGAACTCGCGCGGCGGCAAGGACTGGAGCCGCGCCGGCTCTCCCCCCGGGCGATCGAGGTGCTGCAGGCCTATGCCTGGCCGGGAAACGTGCGCGAGCTGCGCAACGTCATCGAAGGCATGCTCCTCATCGCCGAGGGGGAGGAACTGAGCGAAGCGGACATTCCGGACGAGATCTGGACGCAGCCGGAGAGCGACACTCCGCCATCCACCGCGCCGGCCGGGGAGGCAGGGCACCTGCGTGGCCTCAGCGGAATGGAGAATGCCGAGCGCCTGGCGCTCTTGCGCGCCATGCAGATGCACAAGGGCAACATGACCGCGGTGGCCCGGGATCTCGGCATCGCCAAGAGCACGGTCTACGCCAAGCTCCGCCGCTTCGGCCTGGAAGGCGTGATGGGCGAGACGCGTCGCTTCCAACTTTAGAGGGTGGGCCGAGCAGATTTAGTTCATCTTCCCGGTGAATCACGCTAATATTGAATGGATAGCACACGTCATCTGCCTGACAAACGTCGATATATTGAATAGATCTGATTTCCGGCACTCCGCCGCAAGCCCATCCTCCAAACCGCCGATCTCGATCGGCGGTCTTTTTTTGCCGGAGCGGGCATGGTGCACTGCGCGCGTCACATGCCTGCGTCGCACAATATAGACCGATTTCCGAACGCGTATTCGCAAAGACGTCGGCAGGTGTCCTGCGCGAAAAAACCTGACCCGCCGAAATCAGATCAAATAAATGAAAACCGAAGGCGCAAACGCCTCCTCGGTCTTGGCATGCCCCTTGCGATCATCTGACGAGCGTCTCGGATCGCGCCTCGCCCAGCAGGCGAGCGCTGCCGCGCAGTCGTCCGAAGATGTCGGTTCATGTGGCCGCAGCCAGAGAAAAACGGGAGGAAAATGAGCGTATGTCCCTTCAGATCAATATCGACAATGGCGGCACGCTGACGGACATCTGTATTCTGTCCGATGACCAGGTGAGGAAAACCAAGGTCCTCACCACGCCCTACGATCTCAGCAAATGCTTTTTCGAAGGCCTGACCAAGGCCTCTGGCGTGCTCTACGGCGCGCCGGACGTGAAGCGGCTGCTGGAGGAAGTGGATCTCATCCGCTACTCCACCACCCAGGGCACCAATGCCATCTGCGAGCGCAAGGGCCCGCGGCTGGGCCTCATCCTCGACGCCGCCGCGCACGATCTGCCGAGCCGCCTCGCGGCCCACGACCAGGACGTGTTCGAAGCCCTGGTGGGCGACCGCATCGCCTTCCTCGACGCCGCCACCATCAGCGGCGAAACGGCGGAGGTGGAGATTGCGAAGGCCATCAACAAGCTCACCGCCGCTGGCGCCAACCGCCTGGTGGTGAGTTTCGGCGGCACTGATTTCCAGGCGCTGGAGAACCGCTTCCGCCTCGTCGCCCTGCGCAAGTATCCACGCCACCTGCTCGGCGCCGTGCCAATCCTCTACGGCTCCGACCTCACCACCGACACGGACGGCGAGCGTCGCACCTGGACGGCACTCATCAACTCCTTCCTCCACCCCTCCATGGAGGCCTTCCTCTACAATGCGGAGAACCGGCTGCGGGCCTACCGCACCAAGAATCCGCTCCTCATCTTCCGCAACGACGGCGACGCGTCCCGCGTGGCCAAGACGATTGCCATCAAGACCTATTCGTCGGGCCCGCGCGGCGGCATGGAGGGCGTGAAGTCCTTCTCGCGCCGCTACGGCTTCACCGATACCGTCTCCATCGACGTGGGCGGCACCACCACGGACATCGGCCAGTACATCGGCGGCACGGTGGCCGAAGTGCGGCGCGGCCACGTGGAGGGCATCTCGGTCTCCTTCCCCCTGTGCGAGATCCTGAGCGCGGGCGCGGGCGGCTCCTCCATCTTCAAGGTGGTGGACGGGCGCATCGTCATCGGGCCCGAGAGCGTCGGCGCGGTGCCGGGGCCGGCCTGCTTCGGCCGCGGCGGGCGAGAGGCCACCATCACGGACGCGAGCCTTCTGATCGGCCTGTTCGATCCCAGCTCCTATTTCGGCGGCGGCATGGGGCTCGATGCAGACCGCGCCGCCGCGGCAGTAACCGCCCACGTCGCCTCCCCGCTCGGGCTCGGCCTCGACGACGCGCTGCTGCGCATGGAGTTCGCCTATGAGGAGAAGATCGCCGCCGAGCTGCACCGCTTCACCCGGATCTCCGATGAGACGGTGATGCTCGCCTTCGGCGGCGCCGGCCCGCTGAACGCCTGCGGCGTTGCGGAGAAGGCGGGCATCCGCCGGGTGGCGATCCCGCAGATGGCGGCGGTGTTCTCGGCCTACGGCATCGGCGCCTGCGATATCTCCCAGCGCTACGCGGTGACGCTGTCCGATCCCGCGGAGCTCGCCGACACCATCGCCTCGCTGAAGGTGAAGGCGGCGCGCGACATGTTCGCTGAAGGCTGCGCTGAGGGGGCCTATTCGGTCGAAGCCCGCATCGTCGCCGATTTCGGTGACGGACGCACGCAATCCCAGCTGCTGGGCGACCAGCCGGAAGTTCCGACCGCCTTTGCCGGAGCACGTTCGGTGGAGGTGGAACTGAAGGCGGTCCGGAGCCTGCGCGAAGGCACGGAGCAGGCCGCCAGCTTCGCCCCGCACGCCCCCGCTGCCGCCCACGGCAAGCGCAACGTGCTGATCCGCGGGCGCGGGCGCATCGACGTGCCGGTCTATCGCCTCGCCGACCTGTCGGCGGGTGACTGCGCGTCCGGGCCGGCCATTCTCGAGGAAGACTATTTCACCTGCCAGGTGCCCAAGCACTGGCAGTTCGTCATCAGCGACGCGGGCGACGTCCTGCTGAGCCGGGAGGATTGAGCAAGATGAAAGTCGCCATGACCGAATATCTCCGGATCGACCTGAAATTGGAGAAGTGGGAATGCCGCGTGTGCGATCACGAGATTGCTCCGGCCCGCGGCAACTACAAGGAAGGCCTTCTGGTCCACGATCGCGATCCCCGCGAGATCCATCCGCCGATCATCGATCCGGACAAGTATCGCTTCACCTTCAGCCCCGATCCGGAATGGGTTCGCATCCTCGAATATTGCTGCCCCCACTGCGGCACGCAGGTGGAGACCGAATATGCCGTGCCCGGCCACCCGCCGCTCCACGACATGGAAGTCGATATCGATGCGCTCAAGGCCCAATGGGCGGCCCGCGGCGAGGCGGCGGCGCCCTATGCGGGCCCTGCCGTGGTGCGTGACGACGGCCACGGACACTGAAGCCCCGACGGTGCCGCCCATCCCCGCGCGGAACGCGGCGGCACCACGCCACAGCACAACGAACGCGGCGCGACGCGCCCGCCAGCATCCTCAGGGAGGAGACATGAAACGCGTTTCCGTGGACATCGGTGGCACCTTCACCGACTGCTTCGTGGTCTGGGACCAGCAATATATCGAGGCCAAGGCCCTCACCACCCACCATAACCTCGCCATGGGCTTCAACGAGGCCCTGGGCAAGGCCTGCAAGGTGTTGGGCCTTGAGCTGGAGGAGATCCTCGGGGCCGCCGACAGTGTGCGCTACGCCACCACGCTCGGTACCAACGCTCTCATCGAGCACAAGGGCCCCAGGATCGGCATGCTGGTGACGGCCGGCTATGAGGCCACCGTCCCCTTGAGCCGCGCCCGCGGCTATGGCGAGGGGCTCGACAATCTCGGCCAGCAGGACATGCCCAACGCCAAGCGCCCCGATCCGCTGGTGGAGGCGCACATGATCCGCGGCGTGCGCGAGCGGCTCGATTTCCAGGGCAAGCTCGTGATGCCGCTGGACGAGGAGGACGTGCGCACCCAGATCCGCGAGCTGGTGAACCGCGGCGCCCAGATCATCGTGGTGGCGCTTGTGAACGCGGTGGTGAACCCCGCGCACGAGCAGCGCATCGAGGAGATCATCCTCGATGAATATCCCTCCCACCTGCTCGGCGCCATTCCGGTCATCCTGTCCCACCAGGTGGCCGGGCGCAAAGGCGAGTATGTGCGAGCCACCTCCGCCATCGTCGACGGCTACCTGCATTCCACCATGTACCACGCCCTCTCGGCGCTGGAGCAGAACCTGCGGGCGCATCGCTACGAAAAGCCCATGCTGGTGATCCACAATTCCGGCGGCATGGCGCAGCTCAACTCCACCGACGCGCTGCAGACCATCCATTCCGGGCCGGTCTCCGGAATCGGCGCCTCCGAGCATCTCGCCATGCTCACCGGGCTCGGCAATGTGGTCGCCACCGACATGGGCGGCACCAGCTACGACATCGGCATCGTGGTGGACGGCGGCGTGAAGCATTACGACTTCAACCCGGTGATCGACCGCTGGCTGGTCTCGGTGCCCATGGTGCACCTCGTGACCCTCGGCGCCGGCGGCGGCTCCATCGCCTCCTACGACCGCATGTACAAGACCGTCAAATGCGGCCCCGAGAGCGCCGGCTCCGATCCCGGCCCCGCCTGCTACGACCGCGGCGGCATGCGGCCCACCGTGACCGACGCCGACCTGCTGCTCGGCTATCTCGATCCGGCGAACTATGCGGGCGGGTCCATTCCCCTCAACCCGCGCCGGGCCAAGGCGGCCATCGAGGACACCCTGTGCGACGACCTCGACTGCTCGGTGATCGAGGCGGCGCTGCTGATCCGCGAGAAGGTGGACGACAACATGGCCAACGGGCTCTTCACCGAGCTGCGCGCCCGGGGGTACGATCCCAAGGACTTCACCATGCTCGCCTATGGCGGCAACGGCCCGCTGCACTGCTGCGGCATCGCCCAGAACCTCAACATCGACCGCATCCTGGCCCCGCCGCTCTCCTCCGTGTTCTCGGCGGTGGGGGCGGGCAACATGCACCAGCTCCATATCCACGAGCAGTCGCTCTACATGGTGCTGTACGACAGCAACACCCGCGCCTTGTTCGACGACTATGAACGCTTCAACGCCATCGTCGCCGACCTGAAGGAGCGCGGCACCCAGGACCTGCTGCGCCAGGGCGTGTCGCTCGCCGACATCCGCCACAATCTGGAATTGGATATGCGCTACGGCAACCAGCTGGTGCAGACCACGGCGGTGATCCCGAGGCACGAGGTGAGCGGGCCCGCCGACGTCCTCGCCATCATCGCCCAGTTCTCCGCCGACTACGGCAAGCGTTTCGGCGAAGGCTCGCAGGCGCCGGAGGCGGGCATCCGCATCAACACCATCCGCGTGGCGGCCTACGTCCATCACGAGACGGTGCGCTTCGAGGACATCAAGCCGGTGCCCGAGAGCGAGCGCAAGGCGCCCCCGCCACCGGCCGCCACCCGCATCTGTCACTTCGTGGGACAGGACGGCCCGCTGGAGACCCCGGTGTGGAGCCGCACCGACATCGCGCCGGGAACCCAGATCGAGGGGCCGGCCATCGTCGCCTCCGAGGTCACCACCTTCCTCGTCAATCCGGGCTGGACCTTCGTGGCGGCGAAGCAGGGGGCGTCCTGGTTCCTGCGCGCCAAGGCACCGGGCAAGCCCCACTGACGCCGCGCCGCTCCCCCTGCGTGCCGGCAGGGGGAGCCCCGCGCCGCGCGACCGCGCGACGCCCATCGACATATTCCGGGAGGATCCCCCATGAACGACATGAGCATGACCAGCCGCGGGAAGTTGCCGAGCGCCGAAGAGACGGCGCTCATCCAGAAGTTCCTGAACGACACCACCTTGTTCCTTGGGCCGGACCCCGAGATCATGCAGAATCACGACCTCATGCCGCGCTCGGCGGATGAGGAGGAGGCCATCGCCAAGGTCTGCGATGCCCACATCATCGCCAAGATCCGCGACCGCATCCAGGCCGGCTGCGACGAAGGCTACGAGATGGTGGAGCAGATGGGCGCCGCACCCGGCGCCAAGTGGGGCGATGTCATCACCGGCGTGTATTCGGCCTCCGGTGATCTGGCCATCGCCTCCGCCGGCGGCGTGCTGATCTTCTCCGCGCTGGTGCACCACCCCATCAAGTTCATCATCAAGAACTGGATCAACGACCCCACCGTCGGCGTGCGCGAAGGCGACGGCTTCATCCACAACGACAGCCGCTACGGCAACGTGCACAACACCGACCAGTCCATGATCCTGCCCATCTTCCATGAGGGCAAGCTCGTGTGCTGGGTGGCCTCCACCGTGCACGAGGGCGAGAACGGCGCCATCGAGCCCGGCGGCATGCCCTCCATGGCTGAAAGCCCCTCGGACGAAGGGCTGAAGATGTCGCCCTTCAAGGTGGTGGAAAACTACCAGATCAAGCGCGACATCCTCACCTTCCTGCAGAATTCGGTGCGCGAGCCGAAGCTGCAATATGAAGACATGAAGGTGAAGCTGTTCGCCTGCCTGCGCATCAAGCAGCGCATCGAGGAGACGCTGAACACCGACGGCCCCGGCGCCCTCGTCTCCACCCTGCGCCTGACCATGGAGAATGTGCGCGCCGAGGTGAAGCGCCGCATTTCCGAATGGCCGGACATGACCGTGCGCACCTACATCATCCAGGACTCGACGCTGCGCGAGAACTGCGTGGTGAAGATCAATTGCAAGCTCACCAAGACGGGCGACCGGCTGATCTTCGATTTCCGGGGATCCGCCCCGGAGTTCACCAACCGCGCCACCAACACCATCGTCGCCGGCCTCAAGGGCATGCTGGCGCAGGTGTTCCTGTGCTATGTGTGGCCGGACCTGCCGCGCGGCCAGGCGGCGTTCGCGCCCATCGAGGTCATCACCGACCCCCATTCCATCGTCAACTGCTCCTATGACGCGCCCAACTCGCAAAGCCTGATGTCCATCTTCACGGGCTTCACGGCGGGCCAGCACGCGGTGGCGAAGTTCCTTTATTCCTGCCCCGAGAAGTTCACCAAGGTCCACGCGCCGACCTTCAACATGATCAATACGTTCGTGTGGGGCGGCGTGTCCCAGCACGGCGAGACGCTGGGCAACCTCTGCGCGGACCTCAACGGCATGGGCGCCGGCGCCACCGTGGACCGGGACGGCGAGCATGCCCTGGCGCCCATCTTCGCCACCATGGCCGACATCGGCGAACAGGAGCTGAACGAGGAGGAGGTGCCGTTCCTCCAGCTCGTGTCCAAGAAGATGACGCGGGACGCCATCGCGCCGGGCAAGTATCGCGGCGGCCAGGGCTACACCATGATGGTGGCCACCAAGGATAGCGAGCAATGGGGCTTCATGACCGTGTGTCAGGGCGCCAAGATTCCCCCATTGCAGGGCCTGTTCGGCGGCTATGCCTGCGGCTGCTATCCGCTTTCCAAGGTGAAGGGCGTGGACGTCTACGACGTGCTCATGAACACGCCGGAGAAGTTCAAGCATTCCATCGAGGAGATCATGAACGAGCAGCCCTTCGAGGGCGCGAGCTACACCACCCACCACATGGGCATGGGCTTCGAGATCTCGAAGCGCGGCGAGCTGTTCATGATCTCGCAGGGGGCGGGCGCCGGCTATGGCGACCTGCTGGAGCGTGATCCGCGCGGCGTCATCAAGGACATCGAGGAAGGGCTGATCTCCCCGGAGGTCGCAGCCCGCCTCTACAAGACGGTGTTCGACCCGGAGACCCTGGCCATCGACGAGGCGGCGACCGCGGAGGCCCGCGCCGCCGAGCGTCGTGCCCGCGTCGCCCGCTCCAGGCCCTATTCCGAGTTCGTGAAGGACTGGAGCAAGCCCACTCCGCCGTCGCACCTGCAGTATTTCGGCGCATGGGGCGATGATGTGTCCGTTCTCTACATGGGGGGGCCGGAGAAGACCCGCTCCGCCGACACCCCGCGGCCGAACTACATGCCGCACCCCAAGGATGTGCGCATCGCCGAGCTGGAAGCGCGCCTCTCCGCCTTCGGCGGCATGGGGGGCGAGAAGCAATGAGCCCGCGTCTCGTGGACGACCTGCCGCGGCCGTCCGGCGTGCCCGGCCTCAGGATCTGGCTGAAGTCGTCGGGCTATGCCCGGCGGCTTCTCTGCGGGGAGGCCGGAGACCCCTGGGAGAGCGCGCCGCGCTATCTCTCCTTCTTCACCCAGGCCCACGGCCTCCTGAGGTCGGACGTGGGCGTGGTGGACGTGGGCGATCTCTACCGCTCGTGGCTCGCCCGCCATCCCGCGTTGACTGCGGAGATGGCGGCCAAGCCCCGCGCCGCCTTCCCCCTCAAACGGATGCTGGAGGAGGACGGGCCACGCCGTCTGCTCACCGAGGTGGTGGAGGCGGTGGCGGCGAGCTTGCGTGGGCAGACGCCGCTGGTCCTCGCCATGCCCGCTCCACGGCGCTGGCTTGCCGAGGCGGCCGGCTTTGCCGGGCGCGTGTCCATCGACATCGACACCGACACGGTGGAAAGCGCCGCCATGTACATGGCGGATCTCGCGCGAGTGGTCTCCGCCCTTCCCATCGGCGGGCTGCTGCTGGAGGAGGACGACGCGGCGGAAGACGGAGATATCGAGGCCGTCAGGCCGCTGGCGAATATCGCCCGGCACTATCGCTGGGGGCTTGCTCTGCGCGGGCGGGCGGGACCCGGTGCGCATGAGCTCGACACCCTCATCTCCACCGCACCGTTAGAAGGCGGAGACCTCGCCCTCGGCCTTGACGTGAGCCGGGATCTCTGGAGCGGGGCGCCCCTCGCGACCCTCGGCGCGGGGCAATTCTACTTCGCCGAAATTCCCGAGGGGGCGGAGCCGGAATTCGTGCTCCAGCAGCTCTCCCGCCTCAGGGCCTGACCAACGCGGCGCTCCCGCTCCGTCGGCCCCTCGCATCGGCGGGACCCGACTCCGGGACGCTTTGCGCCCGAGGCGGGCCGGCGCAGCAGACCTGCGTGCGGCGGGGGGCGGCACGCCGAGGCCGCCCCTTCAACCAACAAAATTCCGGAGGAAATAATGATCCACTTTCTCAGGCGTTCCAGTCTCGCCGTCTTCTGCGCAGCGCTCGCAGCGGCTCCCGTCAGCGCCGCCGACGTGAATTCGGGCGACTACCTGCCGGCGCCCGCCGGCACCAACCTTCTCGTTTTCTATAGCCAGTACGCGACGCGCGACGAATATGTCAGCCCCTCAGGGCAGAACTTCTCCAACGACACCGGCCTCGACTCCTACGTCAACATTCTGCGCTACGTGCATTATTTCGACATCGGCGGCTTCACGGTGGCACCGCAGGTGCTCATTCCGGCCGGCACGCTCTACAATGGCCGCTTCGAGGGCACCGCGTTCGATGCCGCCGCAGGCGTCGCCGATCCCATCCTCGCGACCACGGTGTGGGTGGTGAACAACAAGGCCACTCAGACCTACATCGGCATCATGCCGTATCTGTTCCTGCCCGTCGGCCAATACAGTGCAGGGCAGGTTCTGAACCTCGGCGAGAACCGCTGGAAGCTCGATCTGCAGGTCGGATGGTATCAAGGTCTCACGAACGCGGTCGCGCTCCAGCTCACCGGCGACGTCGTCTGGTATGGCGACAACACGCAGGGTGGCAATGGCACGCAGACCCTGTCGCAGGATCCCACCTACCAGCTCCAGGCCTGGCTCTCCTACGCCTTCGCCCCCACCTGGTCGGCCGCCGTGGGCTATTCCCAGTTCTGGGGCGGGACCGAATATCTCGCCGGCATGCCCACGGGCAATGCAACCGACCGCTCGCAAGTTCGGCTCGAATTGTCCAAGTTCGTCACGCCGACGTTCCAGGTGCTGGGATTGATCCAGCGGGATGTCGCTGCCTCAGGCGGCTTTCCGGAGGCTTTCCGCGGCACGGTGCGCCTGCTTCAGGTCTTTTAGCCGAAAGCTTGCCGATGCCAGCGGACGTCCGGAGCGCGCGATGGTTCCGGGGCCATCCGCGCGGCGGCGCGCCGCCGCCGCATCGCTTTGATCAACCATCTTATCGCTGGCTTCGAGGTGACCTGCGAGGACTGGGATGGACGCTGCCGCGTCGCCCCCACGCTCAGCGAGCTGTGGGCCGTCGGCCCGCCTTCACGATGTGGCTCTCCGCCCTGCTCCATGCCCATGGCGCGCGGATCGTCCGGGTCAAGGGCCTGCTGCGCACCACCGCCGGACGCAACGCATTGGTGCTGCACGGCGTCCAGCACATGATGCATCCGCCCCGCCACCTCAGCGAGGCGGTGGACGACGGCAGCCCGGGTTTTCTGGTCTTCATCACGCAGGGCATCGACAAGGCGCGGATCATCGCAAGTCTCGATGCCTTCCTTTGTGCGGCGCAAGGCCTCGCGCCACCGGCGTCCACCGGGACCCGCTTGGAATGCGCCTAGAGCACGCGCCGCACGGCCTCACCCGCCGAGATAGGCATGGACGAGGCGCTCGTCCTCCAGCAGGGAGCGCCAGGCGCCGCGAGGCACCTCGTGCACCAGGCGCCCGAGGGACATGACATAGCCGCGGTCCGCCACCTCGGCGATGAGGCGCACGTTCTGCTCCACCACCAGGATGCCGATGCCCCGGCCCTTCAGGCGGTGCAGCAGCTCCAGGATGTGCTTCACGATGAGCGGGGCGAGGCCGGCGGAGGGCTCGTCCATCACCAGCAGGCGCGGGCGCAGCAGCAGCGCGCGGGCGATGGCCACCATCTGCTGCTGCCCGCCGCTCAGAAGTTGCACCGGCGTGTCGATCCGCTCCCTCACCACCGGCAGCAGGTCGAACAGCTCGGCGTCGTCGCTGAAGCATTTCAGGCGCCCGCTGCGCCGGCCCATGCGCTCGGCGAGTGCCAGGTTCTGGCGCACGGTCAGCTCCGAGAACAAGGCCCGGTTGTCCAGCACGAAGGCCATGCCCTCCCCTGCCCTGCGGTGGCCGGGCTCGGCCGTGACGTCGTGCCCGGCGAAGCGGATGGCGCCGGCGCTCGGCCGCAGCAGGCCGGCAAGGGCACGCACCAGCGTGGTCTTGCCGGCGCCGTTGGGACCCACGAGCCCCACCACCTCGTCCTCCTCCACATGGAAGCCGATGGCCTCGAGCACCGGGAGCGCCCCATAGCCGGCGTGGACCGCTTCGATTTCCAGCATGGCGCCCCCCTCAGCTGCCGAAATAGATCTGCCGCACCTGCGGATCGGCTTGGATCTCGGCCAGGGTGCCCGAGGCGATGATGCGGCCGAAATAGAGCACATGGGCACGGCCCACGATGCGCAGGAATTCCATGTCGTGGGAGACCACGAAAATGGTCATGCCCTCCGCACTGAGGTCGAGCAGCATGTCGCCCAGCGCCATGGCCTCGTCCCGCGTCAGGCCGGTGGAAGGCTCGTCGAGCATGAGCAGGCGGGGCGCGCCGGCGAGCGCGCGGGCGACCTCCAGGTTGCGCCGCTGCCCGGCGGTGAGCCGCGCCGCCGCCGTGTCGGCGAGGTCCTTCAGGCCGAACCGCGCCAGCAGCGGCTCGCTCGCCTCCCGTGCGTCGGCCACCTCGCGCCGGGCGCGCGGGGCGCCGAACAGGCCCTCCACCAGGCCTGCCCGCATCTGCCGGTAGAAGCCCAGGGCCACATTGTTCCGCACGGTGAGGCCCTCGAACACCTTGGACGTCTGGAAGGTACGCACCACGCCGAGGCGGCTGCGGTCCTGAACGCTCAAGACCGAGATGTCCCTGCCGCGGAAGCGGATGGCTCCGGCGGAAGGCGGCAGGAAGCCGGTGGCGATGTTGAAGAGCGTCGTCTTTCCCGATCCGTTCGGCCCGAGCAGGCCCACGACCTCACCCTGACCGATGGCGAGGGACACGTCGGCGAGCACCTGGAAGCCGCCGAAGCTGCGCGCCACGCCCTCCACCGCGAAGAAGGCCGCATCATGCGACATGTTCCACCTCCTTCGCCGTCGTCACGGGCGCGGGCCGGCGCGCCGGGCGCCGCGCCCCGCGCAGGCGCGTCCACAGCCCCGCGAGGCCCTCCGGGCACAGGATCACCACCGCCACCAAAGCGAGGCCGAACAGCACATGGTGGATCTCGCCGAACGCGCTCAGCGCCTCCGGCACCAGCGCCACGAACAGGGCGCCGATGATGATGCCGGAGAGCGCGCGCGCCCCTCCCAGCACCGGCACGAGCAGGAACAGGATGGAGCGCTCCACCCCGAAACTCTGCACGCTGACGAAGCTGACATAATGGGCGAAGAGCGAGCCGGCGAGGGCGCCGAGCATGGCGCTCAGCACGAACATCTTCACCTTGAGGGCGTGCATGTCGATGGAGAGCACCGCCGCGGCATCGGGCGCATCGCGCATGGCCTGGGCGGCGAGGCCGTCGCGCGAGGCGATGAGGTTGCGCGCCAGGACAAGGGCCAGCGCGAGGACGCCCCAGGCGAGGTAATAGAATTTCTCCGGCTTGTCGAAGCGCACGATGGCGAAGTCCAGCGCCGGGATGCCGCCGATGCCGTAGGAGCCGCCGGTGAGCCAGTCCCACTCGAAGAACAGCTCCCCGCCGGCGATGCACAAGGCAAGCGTCGCCAGCGCCAGGAAATAGCCGTTGAGCCGCAGCGTCGGCCAGCCGATGAGGCCGGCAAGCGCGCCGCTCACCGCCATGCCCGCGAGGATGCCGGCGACCGGCGGCCAGCCGAGCTCCACGCAGCCGTAGGCGCTGGCATAGGCGCCGATGCCGTAGAACACCGCCTGCGCCAGGTTGAGGATGCCGCACTGGCCAAGCAGCAGGCCGACGCCGAGGCCGGCGACACCGTAGATGGCGGCGAACGTCAGTCGGTCCACCAGTTCCACCGGGGCGGCGAGGGGCACCGCGGTGGCAAGCGCCACCATGGCGGCGAGCGCTGCGCGGCGGGTCGAGAGAAGGGAGCAGGGCACGGGCATGGCTCAGCCCCCCGCCCGCGCCCTGCGGCCGAGGAGGCCGTTGGGCAGCAGCACCATCACGAGGATCAGCACGGACATGGCGAACACGTTCTTGTAGCCCGAGGCGATGAAGACGATGCCGAACGCCTCCACCATGGCGATGAGGATGCCGCCGGCGACGGCCCCGAGGGGATTGGCGAGGCCGCCCAGCACCGCCGCGGCGAAGCCCTTGAGGGTCAAGGCGAGGCCCATCTGGTAATTCACCTCGGTGAGGGGGGCGACCAGGATGCCGGCGGCCGCACCCAGGGCCCCGCCCAAGGCGAAGGTGAGGGTGCGCATGCGCTCGGTGTCGATGCCGGTCACGGTGGCGCCGTCCGGCTCCATGGCCGCGGCCATCATGGAGAGACCCAGCATGGTGTGGCGGAAGAACCAGGCGAGCCCGAGGACCAGGGCCGCGCCGCTGGCGATGAGGAACAGCGCATGCACCCGCACCGTGGCCCCGGCGAGGTTCACCACCGCGTTCCCGCCCACGGCGGGCAGGAGGTAGGACCCGCGGCCGGCCACGTAGAGCACGGCTGCGGACATCGCCACCGCGAGGCCGATGGAGACGAGCAGCAGCGCGTCCTCCCCGGCCCGTCGGCGGATCAGCGGGCGGATGAAGGCGACCTCGGTGAAGCCTCCGAGCAGGAGGCCACCGACGATGCCCGCGAGGGCCGCCACCGGATAGGGCAGGCCCGCGGCATCGAGCAGCCCCACCACGACGAGCGCGCCGATGACGACGAACTCGCCCTGCACCACGTTCACCGTGCGGCTGCCCTTGAAGATCACGGCGATGCCGAGGCCCACGAGCGCATAGACGAATCCGTTGGTAAGGCCTGCGAACAGCGCCTGGACGAACAAGGCCGCAGTCATCTTCCGCCCTCCTGAAGGTTCGCTCCGAAGTTCAGCGCGCAGGGAGCGGCAGGCGGACGAAGCTGCCGTTCTTCACCTGCGAATAGCTGAAGCTCGAAAGGCCAAGGCCGGTCATGTCCGGCGCGGAGAAGTCATAGGTCGCGAGCACGCCGCGCAAGGGCTTGCGCAGCGCCGCGCACACCGCCGCGTTGTCGGCCTCGGGGCCCGCCTCGGCGAGCACCTTGGCAAGGAGGTTCACCGCGTCCCATCCCGCCGCTTCATAGTTCTTCGGCAACCGGCCGTAGGCCTCCTTGAAGGTGGCGACGAACTTCACCTGATGCGGCAGCGGATCCTCGGCGATGAGGAATTCGGGGAAGATCACCCCCTCCGCCGCCTCTCCCATCGCCCGCACATAGTCATAGGACGAGGAGGCGATAGAGCCGATCACCGGCACGCCGATGCGCAGGTCGTGGACGTTGCGGAACGGCGTCGCAGAGGATGCGACGATGACGACCACGTCGACGCCGGCATTCTTCACCTTGGCCGCCTGGGCACTGACGTCGGTGGCGCCGATCTCGAACTTCTCCACCTGCGCCAGCTCGACACCGTATTCTGGCGCCACCGCCTTCAGGCTGTTGGCCACCGCCTGGCCATAGCCGGAATCGTGCAGCAGCCCCACGCGCTTCGCCTTCAGGGCGTCCCGCACATAAGTGAGCGCCGCGCGGGCGTTGAGCTCCTGCGGGGCGAGCAGATGCACCACGCAGGTGCGCTTGGCCTCCACCGCCGGCCCGATGCCCGAGAGCGCCACCTGGGGCAGCCTGATGGGATCGGTAAGGCCGCCGATCGCCACCGTGCTCGGCAGGTTCGAGGAGCCGATCAGCGCCCGGACCTTGGTGGAGCGGATGAGCCCCGTCGCCTTGGAGATGGCGGTGTCCGGATTGGAGGCGTCATCCTCGATGACCAGCTTCAGCGGCCGGCCACCGACACCGCCCGAGGCGTTGACGATCTTCTCGGCGAGCAGCGCGCCGTCCCGCTCCGGCTGGCCGACCCCCGCCACCGGGCCGGTCACCGAGAGGATGGCTCCGATGGTCACCGGCTCCCCGGAGGTCGCCTGCGCTCGCGCCGGGGCCGAAGCCGCTCCGGCAGTGGATAGGGCCATGCCGGCGATGAGCAGCAGGACGCGACGGCGCCGAGCGCCGCACGAGATGCGTCGCATGAAGATTCCTCCCGTGTTGGTTTCTTGGCGCTGTTGGGCGCGGCGATGGGACGCTAGGAATTTTTTTCGATTATGTCAATTTTCTTCGAAAATAAATTTGGGCTAGGATAGAAGCCCGCGATCGGGAATCGCCAAGTCGGGAGAATGAAAGTGGCGCAGGCGGCAGGCGTGAAGGTGGCCGGAGCAACGGTGGAGCGCGGTGGACGCACCCGAACCGCCGGCGCCTACGAAGAATTGCGCCGCGACATCGTGCGCAGCCTCTGGAAGCCGGGCGCGCGCCTGCGCTTCGAGGAGTTGAAGGCGCATTACGACACGGGGCTGAGCCCCCTGCGCGAGGCGCTGATGAAGCTCGCCTCCGACGGCCTCGTGGAGCTCGAGGAACACAAGGGATTTCGCGTCGCGCCGGTGTCGCGCGCCGGCCTCGTCGATATCACCAACATGCGCAAGGAGCTCGAATCCATGGCGATTCGGCTCTCCATCGCCCATGGCGACGACCACTGGGAGGCCGGCATCGTCGCCGCGCTCCATGAGCTCGCGAAACGCAGCAAGCTCGGCCCGGATGGCCTGGTCGACGATGAATGGGAGGCGCGCCACCGCGCCTTCCACAACGCCCTCACCGCCGCCAGCGGCTCGGAATGGCTGCAGCGCTTCCGTTCCCAGCTCTACGACCAGGCGGACCGCTACCGGCGGGTCGCGGTCCACTACATGCACGCACCGCGCGACGACCTCGTCGAACACCGCGAGATCGCCGACGCGGTGTTGGCACGGGACACGGAGGCCGCCGTGTTCCTGTCGCGCCGCCATCTCGACCGCACGTGCCAGATCCTCCTCTCCTCTCCATCTCACATATTCGGCGATTGACTATTTTTTCGAAAATATTCTTGAACGTCCTAAAATCCCTCCCTAAGGTGCCGTCATCCCAAGGAGGCACCCCTCATGCGTCTGGTTTCCTATGCTCTGGATGGCCGAACCGGCCTGGCGCTGCGCACCAGCGGCGGGCTGAGAGACCTCGGCCCACGCCGCCTGGAAGACATCCTCGCCACCGGTCCCGGGGCGCTGGCGGCCCTCGCCGGCGTGGACGGGCCGATCCTCGATGCGGCGGCGGTCGCCTACCGCCCCGTGCTCGCCCGGCCCGGCAAGATCCTGTGCATCGGCCTCAACTACGTGGACCACGCGGCCGAAAGCCCCTACCTGAAGGTGCCGGACTATCCGGCCGTGTTCCCGCGCTTCTCCTCCAGCCTCATCGGCCACGGCGCCCCCATCATCCGCCCGACGGTGTCGCATGACCTCGACTTCGAGGGTGAGGTGGCGGTGATCATCGGACGCACCGGCCGCCACATCGCCAAGGCCGACGCGCTCGCCCACGTGGCTGGCTACTCCATCTTCAACGACGCCTCCATCCGCGACTACCAGTTCAAGTCGGCGCAATGGACCGTCGGCAAGAATTTCGACGCCACCGGCCCCTTCGGCCCGGACTTCGTCACGGCGGAAGAACTGCCTCCGGGCGCCCACGGGCTGAGGATCGAGACCCGGCTCAATGGCGCGGTGGTGCAGAGCGCCTCCACCGCCGACATGTGCTTCGACGTGGCGACCCTCGTCTCCGTCGTGAGCGAGGTCATGACTCTGGAGGCCGGCGACGTCATCATGACCGGCACGCCCGCCGGCGTCGGCTTCGCCCGCAAGCCACCCTTGTACATGCGCGACGGCGACGTGTGCGAGGTGGAGGTGGAAGGCCTCGGCGTCCTGCGCAACCCGGTCCGCGACGAGGTGGCCTCCCTCGACGCCGCCGCCGCCTGATCAGCTCGAGCCGCGGCGCCGGCGCGCGGCGCCGCGGCTCTTCTGGAAAGGCCCTGAAAACCCGCTCCCGAACCAAACTCCGAAAAGAAGTCGCGCCACAGCGGCCGCAACACAAGAGGAACGCCATGACCAGTCTCGTGAACCGCCTGGGCTATGTCGCGCTCAACGTGACGGATCTCGACTCCGCCATTGCCGACGCCACCTCCATCACCGGCCTCAGCATCGTCGAGCGCAGCGCCGACCGCGCCCTGCTCACCTCCAACCGCCAGCATGCCGAGTTGGTGTTGCACCGCGCCGGGCAGGACGCGGTGCGCGCCATCGGCCTCGAAGCGCCGGGCACCGCCGAGGTCGAGGAGGCCGCCGTGCGGGCGCGCCGGCTCGGCTGGAGCATCGTCGCCGAGCATCCCTCCGTTCCCGCCATCGCCCGCGCCGTCACCATCGCCTCGCCCGAGGGGCACGTGCTGGAGATCCACACGCCGCTGCCCGAGGACCAGCCGCGCCGCCATGGCGGCCCCGGCGTCCACCCCCGCCGGCTGTGCCACGTCAACCTCGCCTCGCAAGACCCGGCGGCGTTCGAGCGCCTGCTGGCGCAGACGCTCGGCCTCAAGCTCTCCGAGCGGACCGAGGGCTGCGAGCTCATGTGGATGCGCGCCGCCGACGGCCGGCACCACACGGTCGGCATCGCCAAGAGCGCGGAGCCGGGGCTTCACCACTTCGCCTGGGAATTTGCCCAGTTCAGTGACTTCATGCGCCTCGGCGACCTGCTCGACACCCAGGACCGGCTGATGGTCTGGGGCCCCGGCCGGCACGGCTGCGGCGACAACCTGTTTTCCTATTACGTCGATCGCGCCGGCTTCATGGTCGAATGCTCGGCGGAAATGGAGGTGATCCTCGACGACCGCCCGCCGAGCGTCATCTCGTGCCCACCCGATCTCAGCAACATCAAAGTGGTGAACCGCTGGGGCGCCCCCCCGCCGCGGGCGTGGATCGAGCACATGTCGCCGTTCGCCGCACCCGACGGCCTGATCGCGCTGGCCAGCTGAGCACGCGGGAGAGCAGGATGGATCTATCGGGCAAGGTGGTGGTGGTCACCGGAGCCGAATCCGGCATCGGCCGCGCCATCGCGACGGCCGCAGCGGCGGCCGGCGCGGCGGTGGTCTTGGCCGGCATCGCCGCCGAGCGCCTCGGCGAGGCGGCGGGCCACATCGGCGCGGAGGGAGGGCGGGTTCTCGCCGTCCCGACCGACGTGCGCGACCCGGCGGCGGTGGAGCATCTGTTCGCTGCCGCCGTCGAGCGCTTCGGGCGGATCGACGGCGCGGTGGCGAACGCCGGCATCATCGGCGTGCGCAAGGCGGTCATCGATCTTGCCCCGGAAGACCTCGCGGCGGTGCTGGCGGTCAATCTCACCGGCACTTTCCTCACCCTCGCCGCGGCCGCACGCCGCCTCATCGCCCAGGGAGGCGGCGGCTCGCTCATCGCCACGGGCTCCTCCACGGCGCTGAAGCCGGTCCCCGGCCTCGCCCCCTATGCCGCGTCCAAGGGCGGGGTCCATGCCCTCATGCACGCCCTCGCCCTGGAACTCGCCCCCTGGCGCATCCGCGTCAACACCCTGGTGCCGGGAACCACCGCGACCGAGGCGACGCGCGCCATGCCGGGCTATCTCGACGAGGTGGCCCGCGCCCTGCCCCTCGGCGCCGTGACCGAGCCGGAGGAGCTGGCGCGCTACGTGGTGTTCGCCCTGAGCGACGCCGCCCCGCACATGACCGGCACCCTGCTGAAGATCGATTCCGGCCGCACCCTCTGACGCCGAGACGCTTCGACCCAATTCCCATACGGAGGCATCATGCCCACGGACGCCGACATCTTCAGCCTTATCCGCGACCTTGAGGAGCGGCGCTACGCCGCCATGCTCGACGCCGACATCCCGACCCTCGACGCCCTGCTCGCCGACCAGTTGGTCTACACCCACTCCAACGCCACGGTCGACAGCAAGGCGAGCTACCTCGCCAAGGTCGCGGACAAGTATTTCGACTATCTGGAGATCACCCATCCCGAGGAGCAGATCATCCGCCACGGCTCGACGGTCCTCGTGATCGGCCGGATGACAGCGCGGGTCCTCATGGAGGGCAAGACCGAGCGGCGCCTCAACAACCGGACCCTCACCGTGTGGATCGCGGAGGGCGACGCCTGGCGTGTGGCCGCCTTTCAACCGACGCCCATCCCCGATAGCTGAGGCCCTCCGGCACGGCCCGTTCGCCACACCCCGCAAGATGATGTAGACCGCTCCATCTTTCCGGTTGCGCGGGGAATGATCCTCTGTACTGGTGAAGCCCGTCGAAATACTGAGCGGCCGCGCCGTCCACGGAGCGCGACGGAAGCGGCAGCCGCCGCGTCGGCGGGCCGGGTCCTCGGCCGCAGCTTCACATCCAGCCGAGAGCCCCGGAGACCATGAGCGACCGCGACCCCGTCATCTGCGAACCTGTGCGCACCGCCGTCGGCCGCTACGGCGGCATGTTCAAGGAGGTGCCGGCCGCGCGGCTCGGGCGACAGGTGATCGAAGCGCTGGTCGCCCGCACCGGCATCGACCCGGCACGCATCGACGACGTGCTCTTCGGCCAGTGCTACCCCAACGGCGAGGCTCCGGCCATCGGCCGCGTCGTGGCGCTCGATGCCGGCCTTCCCGTCACCGTGCCCGGCCTGCAGATCGACCGGCGCTGCGGTTCCGGCCTCCAGGCCGTGCTGGACGCGGCGATGCGGGTGAAGACGGGCGTGTGCGACGTGGTGATCGCCGGCGGCGTCGAGAGCATGAGCCGGGCCGAATATTATTCCGAGGACGTCCGCTGGGGCGCCAACGGGCGGCCGACCACGCTCCACGACCGGCTCGGCCGCGGACGCGTCACGGCGGGCGGCGAGCGCTATCCTGTGCCGGGCGGCATGCTGGAGACGGCGGAAAACCTCCGTCGCGCCTACGGCATCGGCCGGGAGGAGCAGGACGAGCTCGCCGTCATGTCCCACCAGCGAGCGGTGGCGGCCATCGAGGACGGCCGCTTCGTCCAGGAGATCGTGCCGGTCGAAGTGCCGGGCAAGCGCGGCAAGCCTCCCCTCGCGATCACCCGCGACGAGCACCCGCGCGCCGACACGAGCACGGCGACGCTCGCCGCCCTGCGGCCCATCATGCAGGCGCAGGATGCCGACGCCACCGTCACCCCCGGCAATGCGAGCGGCCAGAACGACGGCGCCGCCGCCTGCCTGGTGACGACGCGGGAAACGGCCGAGGCGCTCGGCCTCCGGCCGCTCGCCCGACTGGTCGGATGGGCGGCGGCGGGCGTCGCCCCGAAGATCATGGGAATAGGCCCGGTGCCAGCGACCGAAAAGGTGATGGCCCGGACCGGGCTGTCGCTGAAGGACATGGACCTGATCGAGCTCAACGAGGCGTTCGCGGCGCAGGTGCTGGCCTGCACCCGCGAATGGCGGTTCGGCAAGGCCGATTTCGAGCGGTTGAACGTCAACGGCTCCGGCATCTCGCTGGGCCATCCCGTGGGGGCGACCGGCGTGCGCATCCTCGCCACGCTGCTGCGGGAGATGGAGCGCCGTGGCAGCCGCTATGGCCTGGAGACCATGTGCATCGGCGGCGGCCAGGGCCTCGCCGCGATCTTCGAACGTATCGGGTGAGACCGGGCCGGGGCCGCCATGGCGCCCCGGCCGTCTTCCGTCGCAGCGCCCGCCCCCTCGCGGCGCCGGCGCCTTTCAGCTCGCGATCAGGGCTTCAGCGTCCGCGCCCAGCCGGCGATCGCCGCGACCACGGCGGCGGGCTGCTCGGGAATGAGGGCGTGACTGGCGTTGTCCACGGTGGCGATGGTCACCCGGTCGCCGAATTCCGCCTTGATGTCATTGGCGGTGGAGCGCGGCCGGAAGGGGTCCTGCAGCGCCTGCAGGTCGAGCAGGGGCGCCGAGCCGCCGGACCACCATTCCTCCTCCTTCGGCCCCGCGATGATGGGCCGCTGGTAGGCCGCCATCTTGGGGTGCCACCCCGCGAGCCACACCGAGGCATCGTTGCCAGGCGCGAAAAAGGCGACCTTCAGCGCCGCGACGCGCTGCGCATCGGGCAGGGTGACGTTGCCGGCGTCGCGCAGGGACACCAGCAATTCCTTCGGGTAGTTCTTGGCCGCAGCCGCCACGATGACCACGCCGCGCACGAGGCTCGGATGATCCACCGCGGTCATGCGCGCGACCCAATTGCCGAAGGCGTGCCCGACCACGATGGCCCGCCCGTCCCGCGCATTCTCGATGGTGAAGGCGACGTCGTTGGCAAGATCGTGCAGGGTGATGCCCTCGGTGGGGCCGGTGCTGGCGCCGGCGCCGCGCGGCTGGGGCCGCAGCACGCGGAACCCGGCCTTGGCGAGCCCCTCCGCCACCGCGTCGTAATCCTCGGAATCCCGGGCGGACGACGGCAGCAGCACCATCAGGGGGCCCCTGCCCTCATCGATGACGTCGATAGCCACGTCACCGCGCTTGATGGTGTAGCGCGTGCGGGCCTCCCCGGCCTGCGCCACGCAGGTCCAGCCGATGGCGAAGGCCATCGCCGCGAGCAGAATCCTCATCACTTTTCCTCCCTATATTGATTGTTCTGCGCCTTGTCCCCGGCCCGGGCTCACCACACGGCGGGCTCGAAGGCATAGCCCTCGCCCTGGCGGCGGATGTAGCCGCAGTGGGGCGCGCCGAAATGCATGGGCATGATGAGGGTGCCGCGCTCGGCCTCCCGCGCCAGCAGCGCCGCGCGGGTATGCCGCGCCACGTCCGGCAGAGCGCAATAGGTGGTGTTGAGGGTGGGATCGGCGATCTGCGCGGGACTGTGCATCACGTCGCCGCTGAACAGGGCCTCCTCCCCGCGGGATCGGATGCGGTAGGTCTGGTGGCCCACCGAATGGCCCGGTGCCGCCTCGATGGCGAGCAGGCCGGCAATATCCCCGTGATCGGGAATGAAGTCGGCGAGCCCCGCCTCCACGATGGGGCGGACGCTGTCGTCGAAGGCGGCGTCGATGATGGGATCGGGGGACTTCGCCAGCGCCTCCACATAGTGGTCGTATTCGAGCTTCGGCATCAGGTAGCGGGCATTGGGAAAGGTGGGCACCCAGCGCCCGTCGGCGGATGGCACCGTGTTCCAGCCCACATGGTCGCTGTGCAGATGGGTATGCACCACATGGGTCACCTTGTCGGGCGCCGCTCCCGCCGCTTCCAGCCACGGCAGCACGAGGCCATTGAGCTGGTGCATCCGCGCGGCCACGCGCGGCTTGCGGTTGCCCACGCCGGTGTCGACGATGATGACGTTGCCCCCCGCATGCACGATCCACAGCTGGATGGTGACGATGAGCCGGTTCATCTCCGGCACGTAATGGTGCGGGGCGAGCCAGCTCGCATTGTCCTTGAGCAGGCTCGGCGCCATGTCCGGAAACAGGAAGGCCGGATCATGGGTGGGCGCGGCGTATTCGAGAAGGCGGGTGACGCGGACTTCCCCCACCATGCGCGATTGAATCATGGAATCCTCGACGGGTTTCGGCGTGCGAACGGGTGGACGGAGGCGGCAGGGTCAGGAATCGTCCACCACCGGATTGGCCTTCACCGAGGGCCGCTCCAGGAATTCCGCGTGCCAGGCCGCAAGGGCCCGTCGGCCTTCGCGCCATTCGAGGAAGGGGAAGCGGAAATCAAGATAGCCGAGCGCCGTGCCGATGGTCAGATGACCGATGTCGAACGGCCGGTCGGCGAGCAGCCCGGCGTCGGCTTCCAGGCGCGCCAGCACCCGCTCCACCTTGCGCGCGTTGGCGGTGACGAGATCGTCCGACTGCATGCCCTCGCCGCGCAGGCGCTCGATGAGCCACAACAGGCCGAGATCCATCAGCCCGTCGCCCAATGCCTCGTTCCTGAGCGCGACGAGCCGCCCCGGCCATTCGGCCGGGAACAGGCGCGCCTTGTCGTGCAGCGTGTCGAGATATTCGCAGATGACGTGGGAATCGTAGACCACCGTGCCGTCGTCGAGGACCAGAGTGGGCAGCTTGCTCAGGGGGTTGCCGTCCATGAGCTCCTCGTGCGCCTTGAACGGCGAGGCCACCGTGCGCACGCAGGTGACCCGATCCTGAAGGCCCATTTCGTGGATGGCGATCATCGCCTTGCGCACGAACGGGGAGCGGGGGGACCAGTGCATCTTCATGGGAATGGGCTTTCGGTTTCGGCGGCGCCCTCAGGCGGCGCGCCAGAAGGCATCAAGCTGCTGCGCCACCAGATCCGGGGACTGATGGGCCATCACATGCCCGCTCGGCACCACCTCGAAGCGGGCGCGGGCGATGGCGGCCGCGGCGCCGGCGACGATCCCCGGCGGCCGCAGCGGATCGTGCGCGCCGGCGAGCAGCAGCGCCGGGCAGCGCACGGCGGCGAGGGCGGGGCCGGAGTCCAGCGCCGCCAGCATGCGGTAGGTGGCCGCGTAGCTCGAAGGATCGTTGCCGAGCCAGCGCGCGCGATAGGTGGCGAAGCGGCCGTCGTCCCGGAGCACCTTTGGATAGGTGAGCGCCAGTTCGCCGTCCGCGATGGAAGCCATGCCACCCGCCTCCAGCGCGTCGGCCCGTGCGCGCACCGCGTCGCGCCGCTCGGGCGCGATGCCCAGCGCCGGCCCCATGAGGGCGAGGCGCCGCACCCGCTCCGGATGCCGTGCCGCGACATGGAGCGCCACCGCGCCGCCCACCGCCATGCCGCACAGGTCGGCCGGCTCGGTGATGGAAAGCGCGTCGAGCAGCGCGACGAGGTCGCACACCAGTTCGTCCATGATGCCGGCGCCACGCAGCTTGGAGGCGTCGCCAAAGCCACGCATGTCGTAGCGCAGCACGGTGCGGCCCTTGGCCACCAACGGCAGGAGCGGCGCCCAGCTCTCCAGGGCACCGCCCATCTCGTGGATCAGCACGAGCGGGACCGGCCCGTCGCTGTCGACGGCGTAACGGGTGCCGCCGCCGTTGGCCTCGATCCAGTTCATGCCGCCCCCCGAGGGGCCGGTGCCCGCCCCGGGAAGGGCCGGCCCGCCCAGCCTTCGCTGAGGGGCGAGAGGAAATAGAAGGTGATCTTGCGGGAGGCGAAGCGCCAGCGCCCGTCCACGCGGTGCATCACGTCGTCGTAGTGCCCGGCGGAGACGAAGGACACCCCGTCGGTGACGGAGAGATATTCCATGGAGATGCGCCCCGTGGCGACGTCTCCGTCCAGATCGACCGTGCCGTTGGTGCAGAAGTGCCAGAAATCCTCCGCGAGCTTCGGCACCCGCTCGCTGAAGAAGGCGTGAAGGGCGTCGTGGCCGCACACCGCCTCCAGTCCCTCGAACACGCCGTCGGGCGTGAACAGCGCGATGAACTCGTCCCATCTGCGCGTATCGAGCAGATGACAATAGTGGGCCCGAAGCTGGGCGATCTCCAGCTGGTCCTCGACCAGCTTCAGGCGGTCCTCGATGGTCTTCAATGCATCCCTCCCCAGGGATTATTCTCAAGTCTTGGCGTCAGATCAGAAAAGCGTGAGCAGCTTGGCGTGATCGGCAAGGTCGGCCGGCTTGCCCTCATAGATGGTGACGCCCGACTTCATGGCCACCACCCGATCGGAGACGGCGAAGGCCTCGCCCACATTCTGCTCCACCAGCAGGATGGACATGCCCCGGCGCTGCTGGATGGCGCGGATGGGGGTGAGCAGATCCTGGAACAGCTTGGGGGCGAGCCCGATGGACGGCTCATCCAGGAGGAGGATGCTCGGGCGCGACAGGAGCGCCCGGCCGATGGACACCATCTGCTGCTGCCCGCCCGAGAGCTGGCCGGCGCGCTTGGTCCAGAAGTCCCTCAGCTTCGGCAGGAGCTCCAGCACCTCGTCGATACGGGCACGGCCCTCGCCGGCGTCCAGGCTCGCCGACCAGAGCGCGAGGGTGAATATCTCCTTCACCGTGAGGCCGGGGAACACGCCCCGCCCTTCCGGCACATAGGCGACACCGTCCCGCGCCATCAGGCTCGGATGGGGCTTCAGCGCCCGGCTGCGCAACCGGACCTCGCCCGCATCCGCCGGATGCAGGCCGAACAGGATCTTGAGCAGGGTGGACTTGCCGGCGCCATTGTGCCCGATGAGGCAAAGGACCTCCCCGTCCGCGAGGTCGAGATCGATGCCGGCCAGCACCTCGCGTCCGGCATAGGAAGCCCGTAGCCCGCGCACCGCCATGGCCGGCGCAGGGGTCGCGGTGGAGGGGATGGAGACGCTCATGTTCATTCCCTGCGCTCCCCGAAATAGATGGCGATGAGCTCGGCGTTGCCGAGGATCTCCGCGGGCGTGCCCTCGGCGAGCTTGCGGCCCTGGTCCAGGAAGGCGATCCGGTCGGCGAGCTCGGTGACGATGTCGAGATTGTGCTCGATGAGGCACACGGTGACGCCCGCCGCCGTCGCGTCCCTCACCAGCTTCACGAACCGCGAGCGCGAGGCCGGATCGAGCCCCGACGCAGGCTCGTCGAGCAGCCAGATGGGCGCCCCCGTGGCGATGATGCGCGCCATGGAAAGGAACTTCGTCTCCGCATAGGAGAGGTCCACGGCCCGCGTGCCGGCGAGTTCCTCTAGCCCGGTGGCGGCCAGCGCCCGCTCCACCTCAAGCCGCCGCGCCGCCGCGCCCGAGCTACCGCCGGGCTGCCACAGCCAGGGCGTTGGCTCGATGGCGGCGAGCACGTTGTCATAGACGCTCATGGAGCCGAACAGGCGCAGGTCCTGGAAGGAGCGGGCGATGCCCTTGAGCGCCACCTTGTGCGGTTTCTGCCGCAGGATCGATTCCCCCTTCAGCTCCACCGCGCCGCGATCGGGCACGAGGTGGCCGGTGATCAGGTTGAACAGCGTGGTCTTGCCGGCGCCGTTGGGGCCGGCAAGGGCGGTGACGACCCCCTGGCGCAGCTCCAGGGTCACGTCCTGGACTGCGGCGAGGCCACCGAAGCTGCGGGAGATGCCCCGCGCCGAGAGCAGGATCGGCTCGCTCATCTCACCCCCCGCGACAGGCCCACGAGGCCGCTCGGCCGGAAGATCATGAGCAGCGTCATGAGCGCTCCGTAGATGAACTGCTGCACGGTGCCGATCTGCGTGGAGGGGATGAAGGGCAGGAAGGAGAGCGCCGCCGGCAGGCTGAGCAGGGCGATGACGCCCACGAGCGGGCCGGTCAGCGTGCCGGCGCCGCCGATGATCACCATGGCCATCAGCACCACCGACTGCTCGAGCGTGAAGCTCTCCACGTTCACGAACGCCATGTGGAAGGCGAACAGGGCGCCGGCGATCCCGACGAAAAAGCAGCCGATGACCACCGCCAGCGTCTTCAGGGCCCGCACGTCCTTGCCGAAGGCCTCGGCAGCGCTCTCGCTGTCGCGCAGGGCCATCAGCGAGCGGCCGAAGCTGCCGCGCATGAGGGTGCGGACCGCCAGCAGCGTCAGCGCGAGGCAGGCGAGCGCCAGCACCAGGAACGCATCGGGCGAGGCGACGTCGAAGCCGAGGATCCGCGTCGGGGGGATGCCGACCAGACCGCCCACACCACCGGTGAAACCGTGCGCCTCGGCGAAGAGGGTGGACGCCATCATCTGCAAGCCGAGGGAGGCGGCGACGAAATACTCGCCGCGCACCCGCAGTGCCGGCAAGGCAAGGCACAGGGAAAGGGCCGCCGCCGCCACCGCCGCGGCGAGCGCCGCCACCAGGAAATCGGCGCTGAACGTCAGCGCGACCTGGGCGGCCACATAGGCGCCGATGCCGAAGAACATGGCATGGGCGATGGAGAAGATGCCGGCATAGCCGATCAGCAGGTTGAGGCTGGTGGCGGCGATGCCGAAGATGGCGATGAGCGTCGCCAGATTGACGAGATAGGCGATCATCGCGCGCCCGCCCTCCCCATGAGCCCGTTCGGGCGGAACAGGATGAAGCCGAACAGCATCACGAAGCTCGCGGCCTGGCTCCACTGGGTGTCCACCACGCTCACCACGAGATTCTCCACCAGGCCGAGCACCAGGCCCGCGAGCGCGGCACCACGGATGGAGCCGATGCCGCCGACCACCGTGGCGGCGAGCGAAACCAGCATCACATGCGCCCCGTCCGCCGGCTGGATGCCGGTGGTGACCGTGGTGAGGATCGCACCCGGCACCGCGAGCGCCGAGCCGAGCACGAACGCCAGCGCCGAGAGGCGGCGCGCGGAAAGGCCGTAGGCCCGCAGCAGCTCGGGATTTTCCGAAAGCGCCCGCAGGCCGAGGCCGGCATGGGTGCGTTCCAGGAACAGGGTGATCGCCGCGAACACCAGCAGGACCACCGCGAGCGCCACCCAGAATACGGGCGCGATATAGAGTCCCGGCAGCAGCTCCGTCGCCCGGGTGAGGGGCAGGGAGATGGTGGCGAAGCCGCCGCCGAAGAAGAACTGGATGAGCGCCTGCATGGCGATGCCGGCGCCGAAGGAGGCGACGAACACGGTGAAGAAGGAGCCCTCGTGCTTCTGGATCGGCCGGTAGACCAGCATGTCCATGAACAGCCCGAACGCCACCGCGACCGTTAGGGCGACCAGGCTCGCGATCGCCCAGTGGGCGCCCATCTGCATGGCTTCGAGGAAGGCGTAGCCGGCCAGGATGAAGGTGGCGCCATGGGCCACGTGGAAGACGCGGGTGGCGCCGAAAATCAGCGCGAAGCCCGCGGCGGTGAGGGCATACAGCATCCCGGTCTGGATGCCTGCCACCGCCAGCTGGGTCAGGAGCATGGGGTCAGCTCACCTTCTCGAACTTGCCGTTCTGTACGCGGTTGAGCTGGGTCGGCATGTCGATGGCGCCGCTCGGCGAGAAGCGCGCCCGACCGCCCACCAGATCGAAGGTGCCGGTGGCAAGGCCCTCGCGCAGGGTGTCGCCGTTCAGCGGCTTGCCCTCCTTCTCCAGGCGCTCGATGAGCTGGGCGTAGAGCAGCACGGCGTTGTAGTAATTCTGCGCGTAGGTGTTGGGGTTGTCCTTGTGGCGGGCGCGCCAGCCCTCGACGAAGCGGCGGGTGAGCGGATCCTTCGCATCCCAGTCGGCCACCTGCGAGGTGAACAGCAGCCCTTCCGATTCCGGCAGCGCCGCCACGGAGGGGGTGCCACCCACCGAATAGGTCATCAGCGGCTGGGTGATGCCGTTGTCGCGCAGCTGCTTGAAGATCTGGGTCTGCTGGGTGCCGTAGCTCGCCACATAGACAAGGTCGGGCTTCGTCTCGCGGATCTTGGCGATCATGGCCGAGAATTGCTGGGCGGAGGGGGCGGCGCTGAATTCGCCCACCAGCGCGGCGCCAATGGCCGGCAGGCCGTCCTGAAGGCCCTTGCGGAGGGCATTGCCCAGCGGGTCGTCCAGATAGATGAGCGCCACGCGCCTGATCTCGTTGCGCTTCATCCAGCTGAACGCGGTCGGCAGCTCCTGGTTGGCGAGCGGAATGATGTTCCAGAAATAGGGGGAGAGGCCGGCAAGGTCCGGCCCCACGCCGCCGCCATTCACCATCACCACCTTGGCGCGCGTGGCGATGGGCTCGGCCGCCTTGGCCACACCGGTGAGCCCCACCAGCACGTACGGCGCGCGGTCCACATTGGCGAGTTTCGACATGCCGACGGCGCCGCCCTGGGGCGTGCTCTGGCTGTCCTGCGCCTTGAGCACGATGGGCTGGGAGAGGCGCTTGTCCTGGGCCACATGCTCCAGCCCGAGGGCGGTGGCGGCGGTGTAGATCGAGCCGAGCTCGGACAGCAGCCCGGTCATCGGAAACAGGGTGCCGAGCACATAGGGCTCGGTGGCGGCGCGAAGCGCTGCCGGGAACGCCGTGCTGGCGAGCATGCCGGCAAGAACGGTGCGGCGGGTCAGCATGTTGTAGTCCCTCCCTTTTTTCGGCGCCATTCGCGGCACCTTGTGGTTCACGCGAGAATGGGCGCGGCTGTGACCTTCTGCAGTTCGGACCGGGTGAGGCCGTCCACCAGCTCCACCAGCCGCAGGCCCTGCGGCGTGATGTCGATCACCGCCAGGTTGGTATAGATGCGGCTCACCACGCCGAGCGCGGTAAGCGGATAGCTGCAGTCCGACACGATGCGCGGCGCACCGTCCCGGGTGGTGTGTTCCATCATCACCCAGACGCGCCGGGCGCCCAAAGCAAGATCCATCGCCCCGCCCACCGCGGGGGCGGCATCGGTATCGGAGGTGGCCCAGTTCGCGATATCGCCATTGGCCGCCACCTGGAAGGCGCCGAGCACGCACAGATCGAGGTGCCGGCCACGGATCATGGCGAAGCTGTCGGCCTGATGCATCAAGGCCGCGCCGTTCAACAGCGTGACCGGCTGCTTGCCGGCATTGATGAGGAAGGGATCGAGCTCCCCGGCTGCCGGGGCCGGGCCGAAGCCGAGCAGCCCGTTCTCCGATTGGAAGATGACTTCCCGGTCGGCCGGCACATGATTGGCGATGAGCGTCGGGATGCCGATGCCGAGATTGACGTACCAGCCCTCGGGAATGTCGGCCGCGGCCCGTGCCGCCATCTGGTCACGGGACAAAGGGGCATGGGCGCGCGCCGTGATCTCTAAGGTGTCCTCACGCATGGAGCGCCCCTGCTGGATGATGAACGATGCGGTCCACGTAGATGCCCGGGGTGACGATGGCCTCCGGGTCGAGCGCGCCGAGCGGGGCCGCATGATACACTTGGGCGATGGTGAGCTCCGCCGCCGTCGCCATGACCGGGTTGAAGTTGCGCGAGGAGCCCCGGTAGGTGAGGTTTCCCCAGCGGTCCGCCTGCCAGGCCTCGATCAGCGCCACATCGCCGTGCAACGCGTGCTCCAGCACATAGTCGCGGGTGCCGATGCGGCGCGTCTCCTTGCCATCCACGAGGCGCGTGCCGGCACCGGTGGGGGTGAAGAAGGCGGGAATACCAGCTCCCGCCGCCCGCAGCCGCTCGGCGAGCGTGCCCTGCGGCACCAGTTCCAACTCCAGGCGGCCGGCGCGATAGAGATCCTCGAAGATCACGGAGCCGGGGATGCGCGGATAGCTGCACACGAGCCGCCGCACCCGCCCGGCGGCCAGCAGGCGCGCGAGCCCGACACGGCCGTAGCCGGCATTGTTGGCGACCACGGTGAGGTCGCCGGCGCCCTGCTCGATGAGCCCCTCGATGAGCAGGTCCGGCTGCCCGACTGCGCCGAATCCCCCGACGAGGATCGTGGCCCCATCCTTCACCCCCGCCAGGGCCGTTGCGACCGAGGGCACAAATTTATCGATCATCGCCTCCCACCCATTCCGCCGGCGAACGGCCTTCGCTGCGCCGTCCCGATCTTCATTTGTCCGTGTATTGGACATTTGTCCGATAAATAGAGCGCGGCGGCGCCGACCTGTCAAGGCTCTCCTCACCTCGGACACGTGGAGCCCGGCGCGACGGACGGACCGGGGGATGGCGGAATCCTGGCGTGGGCGCCGGCCGCGAAGGGCGCCGACGACTGTCCGCCAATTGGACAAACGTTCGCATGATGATACAAATGGGGAGATCTGAGGCCGGGCGCGGCCCACGGCGAGGGTGTTTCCGCCTGCCGCCGCAGCGTCGAGGTTCAGCGTGCCTCAGCTGGACGATTTTGAGAAGAGCTACTCGTGATCAAGAAGGTCTCGGAAAACGACACGCGCGGGCCGGAATTCGTCACGGCCCTCGAACGCGGACTCAATGTGCTCGCGGCTTTCGGACGGGCGCCACGCCGCATGACCCTCACCCAGGTGGCGGAGGCCACCGGCCTCAGCCGCGGAACGGCGCGCCGCTTCCTGCTGACCCTGCAGGCCCTCACCTATGTGGACAGCGACGGCAAGCTGTTCTGGCTGACGCCGAAGGTCCTGCAGTTTTCCAGCGCCTATCTGTCCACCTGCGCCCCGGCCGAGGCCGCGCGCAGCGTCATCCGCACCCTCACGGACCAGATCGGGGAATCCTCCTCCATGGCCATGCTGGACGGCCATGAGGTGGTCTATGTGGCCCGCGTCGAAACCCGCCGCATTTTCTCCTCGGGCCTCGAAGTGGGCTCCCGCCTTCCCGCCTTCTGCTCCTCCCTCGGCCGGGTGCTGCTGGCCGGGCTCGACGACGAGGAGCTCGACCGCTGGCTGGCGGAAGAGGCTTTCGTCGCACCCTCGCCGCGCAGCATCACCGAACCGGACAAGGTGCGCCTGAAAGTGCTCGAGGCGCGCCGTCTCCAATATGCCATCATCGACGGCGAGATGGATGTGGGCGTGCGATCCATCGCGGTTCCGGTCCACGACCGGGACGGGCGCACCGTGGCCGCACTCAATATCGGCACCACGGCGGCGCGCGCCTCCCTCGATCACATGCGCAAGGTCTTCCTTCCGGCGCTGCGCGAGGCCGCGAACGAGATCGAGCGCACGATGAACGGGTGGCTGCAACCTTAGCCTTCTCCGGCGCGCAGGGACCGCATCCGCGACCTGTCGCGCCGCTTGCCGACGGAGGCCGGCGCCCGCGCCCGGCAAGCGATGCTGCCGGATGCCGACCCCACGCCTGGAGCCGGGCCCGGGCACCTGCGACGCGGATCATTCCCCTCCCCCCTGGGCCCGCCTCGTCCCCGTGCGCCGGGGCGATCCTTTCGATCGCATCGGCACTCCGCGCCCCGCCGGTCCGCTTCATTCGACATCGGCGCCCAGCGGCACGCTCCGACCCGCGCGATCGGCCCGGGGGGGGAGCCCGGCCCGGCATCGAGCGCCAATTGTCCGCGTACTGGACTTTCGTCCGTTAAATTGCAAGCATGCCGTCGACGGCGAGCGACGTAGAGGCACGGAGCGCCGGAGCGGCATATTTCCGGTCCATCGAACGGGAAGGTTCGCATCGGGAGGAACGGACGTGGAATTGCGCCAGATACGAACGTTCGTCCACGTGGCCGAGCTCGGCAGCATCAGCGCCGCGGCCGAGCGCCTGCACGTGGCCCAGCCCGCCCTCAGCCGCCATCTGCAGGCGCTGGAGCAGGAGCTGGGCGTGCGCCTGTTCCAGCGGAATGGGCGCGGCGTGGTCCTCACCGATGCCGGCAAGCTGATGCTCGCCCGCTCCGCCGGCGTGCTGCGGGAACTCGACGGGATGCGCGAGGACCTGCACAACGCGGCCGAAGCGCCGCGTGGTCAGGTCTCGTTCGCGCTGCCGCCGACGGTCGCCGAGATTCTCTGCGGCCCCCTTGTGGAGCGCTTCAGCAGCCGCTTCCCGCAAGTGCAGCTTTCCATTTCCACCGGGTACAGCGGCTATGTGCTCGACTGGCTGCAGCGCGGCGTGGTGGATGTGGCGGTGCTCTACGATGTCGCCGCGTCCCCCGCCATGCGCCTGCGCGCCCTGCTGCCGGAGCGGCTTCATCTGATCGAACGGCGTGAGGACGGCGCGGCCGGCGCCCCTTCGGTGCCGGTGGAAGCCCTCTTCGCGCGACGGCTCATCCTGCCCCGGCCCCAGCATGGCCTGAGGCTCCTGCTCGATGCGGTCGCCGCACGCCAGGGGATGACTTTCGCGCCGGTCATCGAGGTGGACTCCCTCCCCCTCCAGCTCGACCTGGTGCGGCGCGGCTTCGGCTCCACCGTGCTGCCGGCAGCGGCGGCCCATGCCGACATCAGCGCCGGTCGGCTCGTGGCGCATCCGCTGGTCGCACCGGAGGTGACCCGCCAGCTGGTGCTCGCCACCCCCATCGACCGTCCGCCGAGCCGAGCCGCCCAGCATTTCGTGGAGGCGGTGGAAGAGACGGCACGCAGCCTCGCCGTCTCCGGCGTGTGGGGCGGCCCGGCGCCCGGGGAGATCAACTCGTCCATGCCGGACCGGCATAACGGAAATAATGAAGCAGCTTTTCTATCGGGCGAAACAGTCTGATAGTTCATGTCCCGATGAATACACTATCCGGCGCGGCGGAAAGCTGCTCCGTTTTTCCTACCAGCAAGAACTTTGAGGAGACGCTGCATGAGACGCGCGGCCATCGTCAGCCCGGTGCGCACGCCCGTGGGCACTTTCGGCGGCAGCCTGCGGCCAGTGCCCGTGGAGCAGCTCGGGGCGCTTGTCGTGAAGTCGGTGCTGGACCGCACCGGTATCGATCCCGCCCTCATCGAGGACGTGGTGTTCGCCCAGTCCTATGCCAACAGCGAGACGCCCTGCGTCGGCCGCTGGATCGCGCTCCAGGCGGGCCTTCCCATCGAGGTGCCGGGCATGCAGCTCGATCGGCGCTGCGGCGGCGGCCTTCAGGCCCTCGTCACCGCCGCCATGATGGTCCAGACCGGCGCCTGCGACGTGGTGCTGGCCGGCGGCGTCGAGAGCATGAGCAACATCGAGTTCTACACCACCGACATGCGGTGGGGCCGCCGCGCCGGCACGACCCAGCTCTACGACCGGCTCGATCGCGGGCGCGAGCGCTCGCAGCCGGTGGAGCGCTTCGGCGTCATCTCCGGCATGATCGAGACGGCGGAGAATCTGGCGCGGCAATTCCAGATCACCCGCGAGGACGCGGACGCCTTCGCGCTCCGCAGCCACCAGCGCGCCGCCGCCGCCTGGGCGGAAGGCCGGTTCGATGCCGAGGTGGTGCCCGTCGATGTGCCCCAGCGACGCGGCCCGCCGCAGCCCTTCACCCGCGATGAGGGCATCCGCGCCGATGCCACCGCGGAGAGCCTCGGCAAGCTGAAGCCCATCATCCCCGGCGGCACCGTCACCGCCGGCAACGCCAGCCAGCAGAACGACGCCGCCGCGGCCTGTCTTGTCGTCGCCGAGGACAAGCTCGCCGCCCTCGGCCTCGAGCCGCTGGGCTTCCTCGCGGGCTGGGCGGTGGCCGGCTGCGATCCGGCCATCATGGGCTTCGGTCCGGTGCCCGCCACGCGGCGCCTCTTCGCCAAGACCGGGCTCTCCTTCGACGACATCGGCCTCGCCGAGGTCAACGAGGCCTTCGCCTGCCAGGTGCTCTCCGTGCTCAAGGGCTGGGGCTGGGACGACCAGGACCGGCTCAACGTGAACGGCTCCGGCATTTCCCTCGGCCACCCCATCGGCGCGACGGGCATCCGCATCATGACCACGTTGTTGCACGAGATGCAGCGCCGCGGCGTCCGCTATGGCCTGGAAACCATGTGCATCGGCGGCGGCCAGGGCGCGGCCGCCATCTTCGAGCGCGCCTGATCGGCGACGGAGCCCCACCATGGCCATCGAGCTCCAGCCGGAGATGCTCGACTTCACCACCCTGCTCCTCCCCGGCGAGTACCTCGCCTGGGGCCAGGCCTCCGCCGAGCCGACGGCGCTGACCGCCCGCCTGTTCACGCAGAGCGGAGCCATTCCCGGCCTGCGCGCCTTCGTCGGCATGAGCTGGGGAACACCGTTCGACGGGGTGGAAGCGATGCGCTTCCAGTCCTATTGCGGCGCCGGCCACAATCGCGTGCTGGAGCGGGCGGGCGCGCTCGATATCCTGCCCTGCCACTATTCGGACCTGCCGGGGCTGCTCGCCCGGCAGGTGGACGTGCTGCTTCTCAATCTGGCGGATGACGGGACCGGGCGCTTCAGCTTCGGCGCCGCCCTCGAATATCTGGCGCCGCTGGTGGACAGCGCCCGGCTCGTCGTCGCCGAGGTCAATGATCAGACGCCCTGGTCCTGCGGCGAGCGCACCCTGTCCGCCGACGACATCGACATCATCGTGCGCACCTCCCGGCCGCCCGCCACGTCCCCCAAGACAGAACCCGGCGAGGTGGAGCGGGCCATCGCCGCGCGCGTCGCCGGTCTCGTGGAAGATGAGGCCACCCTGCAGATAGGGATCGGCGGGCTGCCCGAGGCGATCCTCGCCGCCCTCGCCGGGCACCGCGACCTCGGCCTGCATTCCGGCCTCGCCTCCGACGGCGTCGCCGGCCTGGTCGAGGCCGGCGCGCTCACCAATGCGCGCAAGAGCATCGATGCCGGGATCGCCGTGGCGGGGCTCGTGGCCGGCGGGCCGCAGCTGATGCGCTATGTGAACCGCAATCCGTGCTTCGCCTTGCGCCCCACGACCTATACCCATGCCTTCGACGTGCTGAGCGCCCACCGGAGGTTCACCGCCATCAACGCCGCCATCGAGGTGGATCTCACCGGACAGATCAACGCCGAGGTGGCGGGCGGGCGCTATGTGGGTGCCGTGGGTGGGGCCGCCGACTTCCTGCGCGGCGCGAGGGCGTCGCGGGGCGGACTGCCCATCGTTGCCCTTCCCGCCACCGTGAGAGGGCGCGAGGGCGCGCGCAGCCGGATCGTCATCCGGCTCGGCGGACCGACGAGCACGGCCCGCGCGGATGCGGGCATTATCGTAACGGAATACGGCGTCGCCGACCTCCGCGGCCTCGGCCTCGGCGAGCGCCGACGCCGCATGATCGACATCGCCGCCCCTGAATTCCGGGCGGCACTGGAAGCAGGCGAGGAGACCTCGCCCCACCCCGCGCGGACGTGAGCGCCCCAGCAAGCGGGCCCATCAACGACGACTTCGATCGAGGCTTACCCCCATGCAGACCGTTGGCAGCGACCAGTTCCAGGACATCCGCGACGCAGTGCGCGCCCTGTGCGCCGACTTCCCCGCCGAGTACCACCGCAAGGTGGACGAGGCCCGCGGCTATCCGGAGGCGTTCGTCGACGCCTTGACCAGGGCCGGCTGGATGGCGGCGCTGATCCCGGAGGCCTATGGCGGCTCCGGCCTCGGCCTCACCGAAGCCTCCGTGATCATGGAGGAGATCAACCGGGCGGGCGGCAATTCAGGGGCCTGCCACGGCCAGATGTACAACATGAACACGCTGGTGCGGCACGGTTCCGAGGAGCAGCGCCGGCGCTATCTGCCGAAGATCGCCTCGGGCGAATTGCGCCTCCAGTCCATGGGCGTCACCGAGCCCACCACCGGCACCGACACCACCAAGATCAAGACCACGGCGGTGAAGACCGGCGACCGCTACGTCATCAACGGCCAGAAGGTTTGGATCTCCCGCGTCCAGCATTCCGACCTGATGATCCTTCTCGCCCGCACCACGCCCCTCGACCAGGTGCGCAAGAAGTCCGAAGGCCTCTCCATCTTCATCGTGGACATTCAAGAAGCGATGGCCAAGGGGATGACGGTCCAGCCCATCCTCAACATGGTGAACCACGAGACCAACGAGCTGTTCTTCGACAATCTGGAGATCCCCGCCGAGAACCTGATCGGCGAGGAGGGCCAGGGCTTCAAATATATCCTCACCGGCCTCAACGCCGAGCGCACGCTGATCGCCGCCGAATGCATCGGCGACGGCTACTGGTTCATCGACAAGGTGACCGCCTATGCGAAGGAGCGCATCGTCTTCGGCCGGCCCATCGGCCAGAACCAGGGCGTGCAATTCCCCATCGCGGACGCCTTCATCGAGGTCGAGGCGGCGAACCTCATGCGGTTCGAGGCCTGCCGCCTCTACGACGCGCACGCGCCCTGCGGGACCCAGGCCAACATGGCGAAATACCTCGCCGCCAAGGCCTCCTGGGAAGCGGCGAACGCCTGCATCCAGTTCCATGGCGGCTTCGGCTTCGCCTGCGAGTACGACGTGGAGCGCAAGTTCCGCGAGACCCGCCTCTACCAGGTGGCACCGATTTCCACCAATCTCATCCTGAGCTACGTCGCCGAGCACGTCCTCGGCCTGCCGAGGTCGTTCTGATGGCCTCGTTCCGAGGAACCCCTGCGATGGCCGACGCACCTACGCTCGACATTGATCACCTGCGGTCCTGGATCGGCCGCGAGGACACCGCCGCCGAGCTGGTGACGGCCGAGCTGGTCCGCCGGTTCCGCGCCACGTTCGACGAGGATCCCGGCGCGCCATTGCCCTCGCAGGCCGTACCGCGGCTGCTGCACTGGTGCCTTGCCCAGCCGGCGGCTCCTTCCCACGCGCTCGGGCCGGACGGCCATCCCGCCCGCGGCGGCTTCCTGCCGCCCGTCCCCCTGCCCCGCCGCATGTGGGCGAGCGGCCGCCTCGCCTTCCATGGCGAGATCCGCGTGGGGGACACCATGCGCCGCATCTCGCGCATCGAGAGCGTGGAGGCGAAGGCGGGACGCACGGGCGCCCTGTGCTTCGTGACGGTTCGGCATGAGATCGATGTCGACGGGCGCCCTACCCTCTCCGAGACGCAGCACATCGTCTATCGCGGCCTCGATGCCGGCGGCCCGCCCGCCAGCGCGCCCGAGCCCGCCGCCGAGGGCGCGTTCCGCCGCGCGGTCGATCCCTCCCCGCCCCTGCTGTTCCGCTATTCGGCGCTGACCTTCAACGGCCATCGCATCCATTACGATGACCCGTATGTCACGCAGGTGGAAGGCTATCCGGGCCTCGTGGTGCACGGCCCCCTGCAGGCGACGCTGCTGTACCGGTTCGCGGCGGAGATCCGCGGCGCGCCGCCTGTGCGCTTTTCGTTCCGTGGGCTCTCGCCGGCTTTCGCCAACGTTCCGCTTTTCCTCAATGCGGAGGAGGATGCGGGCAAGCTCACGCTGTGGACCGCCCGCGCGGGAGGGCCGGTGGCCATGCAGGCGGAGGCGGAATGGTGATGACCGTGCTCGATATCATCGTGCCCCTGTTCGTGCCGGGGCATCGGCCCGAGCGGTTCGAGAAGGCGGCGGGCGCCGCCCCCGATGCGGTCATCCTCGACCTGGAGGACGCGGTTCCGCCCGACGCCAAGGATGCCGCGCGCGCCAACCTCGACACCGGCTTCACCAGGCGTCCGGTGCTGGTGCGGGTGAATGCCTCCGGCACGCCGTGGCACGAGGCGGACATGGCGGCCGTGGCCCGGCTGAAGCCGGCGGCCGTGATCCTGCCCAAGGCCGAGAGCCCGGCGTTGCTCGATGGCGTGGCCGCCGTGCTCGGACCGGACGTGCCGGTCATTGCCCTGGTGGAGACGGCTGCGGGCCTCGCCCACGCCCGCGCCGTGGCCGCCCATCCGACGGTCCGGCGCATCGCCTTCGGCTCGGTGGATTTCTCCGCCGATATCGGCTGCGCCCATGTGCGCGAAGCGCTGCTCGCCGCCCGCGCGGAACTGGTGCTCGCCTCCCGCCTCGGCGGCCTTGCCGCTCCGCTCGACGGCGTCACCACCCGCATCGACGATCCTTCGGCGGCGAGCGACGACGCCCGCTATGCCCGCGCCCTCGGGTTCGGCGGCAAGCTCGCCATCCATCCCCGCCAGATCACGCCGATCCGCGACGGCTTCCGGCCCGATGCGGAAGAAATCGAGTGGGCACGCAAGGTGCTGGCGTCGGGCGACGGCGCTGCGAACGTCGATGGCGCCATGGTGGACGAGCCGGTCCGCATCCGTGCCCGCTCGATCCTCGCCCGCAGCGCACCGGCCCTGTAGCCCCCCGCCCCGCTGGGGTCGTTCTCCGCGTCCCTGGACATGGCCGTGGCGCCTGCGGAGGAACCGGCCGAAGAGCTGAAGCCGGCGGTCCCCGACAAGCGACGGGTGACTGCCGGCTTCAGCATCTGTCCGCAGGCCTGATCGCCAGCGGAGCTTTGGCAGCCTCCACGATCGGCGAGACTCCACGATCGGCAGGACGGCGTCGCCTGACCCGCAAATGGCGCCCGTGCCGACGTGAGGGCGGACGTGGGAACGCGACCTTAGAGCGCACGCCCTTCGGCCAGGGACGGTGTTGAGAAGTTCGGGCGGAACATCTCCCGCATCTTCTCCAGATAATGGGGTTCGGATGTGGTCCAGCGTAGCTCCGCAAGCAGCCTGGTGTCGGGGCCCGCCGGATAGCGGATCTCCTCCCCCTCCGCCGTCGCAGCCGCGAACACGGCCTGCGCCACCTCCGCCTCGGTGCAATAGGCCGTCGGATAGCTGGCCATCTTCTGGAAACAGGACTGGGCGAAGGCCCCATAGCCCTCCGGGATCAGGCCTTGCATGCGGGCCCCGCCATTGGCCGTGAAGTTCGTCGTCGGCCCGTAGCCCGGCTCCACGAGGCGAGCCCTGATGCCGAACGGTTCCAGCTCATAGGACAATGATTCCGTGAAGCCCTCGACGGCGCATTTGCTGGCGGCGTAGATCGCCACCAGTGGCATGACGCCGATGGCCGTGCTCGACGTGACATTGACGATGACGCCGTGCCCCTGCCGGCGCATGTGCGGGATGATGGCGCGGCAGGTGGCGAACACGCCGAAGCTGTTGGTCTCGAAGATCTCGCGGATGATGCTGTCCGGCGTCGCCTCCACCACGGAGGCCATGCCGATCCCGGCATTGTTCACCAGCACGTCGATGGCGCCGAAGGCCGCCACGCCGTCGGCGATGGCGCGGGCGATGCTGTCGGCATCGGTGACGTCGAGCTGCAGCACCTTCAGCCGGTCCGAGGCCGGGAAGAGATCGGGGACCGGCCGCCGCATGGTGGCGAGGACGTTCCAGCCGAGATCCAGAAAGTGCTCCGCGATGGCCTTGCCATAGCCCGACGATGTGCCGGTGATGAGAATTGTCCTGGTCATGCCTGTCTCCATTTCCGATGTCAGGATAGACAGGCGGGCGATACGATATATAATCGATACGCCATCAAACATTATCGATCGTCCAAAATGGATCCCTTCAGCGACGTCATCGCCCTGCTCCGCCCGTGCGCCGCGCTCTCCAAGCCGATTACCGGACGTGGCGACTGGGGGGTACGCTATGCCGCCTATGGGCAGCCGGGCTTCGCCATCGTGCTCGCGGGGCGATGCTGGCTCGCCATCGGCCAGGAAGATCCGGTCCTGCTCGATCAAGGCGACTTCGTGCTCCTGCCCGCCACGCCGGCCTTTGCCCTGTTCAGCCGGCCGGGCGTCGCCTGCGTCCTTCGCGAACCCTCGGAGGTGGCGGTCCATCACGGCGAGCCGGAAGGCGAGCCGGATTTCCGGATGCTTGGCGGCAGCTTCAGGATCGACCCGGTCAATGCGCCGGTCCTGCTGGCGCTGCTGCCGGCGATGATCCATGTCCGGTCGAGCGACGCCGACACCGGTCGCCTCGGCCGCATCGTCGATCTCATCATGGACGAATGCGGAGCTGATCGGCCCGGCCGGGACATGATCCTGGAGCGGCTGCTGGAGGTGATGCTGGTGGAGTGCCTGCGCTGGCACGGCCTCACCGACGATACCCGGCCCGCCGGCCTGCTGGCGGGGATGCGAGACCCGGCCTTGGCCAAGGTTCTGCGCGCCATGCACGCCGACGTTCGGGTCGGATGGACCGTGGCCGATCTGGCGACCCTCGCCGGCATGTCGCGATCGGCCTTTGCCGCCCGATTTGGCGAGACCCTCGGCTGCGCCCCCATCGAATATCTCGCGCGCTGGCGGATGGCCCTGGCGCAGGACGCGCTGAGCCGCGGCGGACAATCGCTCGAGCGCCTCGCGGAGGAGATCGGCTATGAATCTGCCAGCGCCTTCAGCACAGCGTTCCGGCGGCGCGTCGGCACGTCACCGGGCCTGTTTGCCCGCTCGCGCCAGCCTGCGCGATGCAACTGAGGTCGTTGATCACCTCCCCGCACAAAAGTGCGTCGAAGAGGCCCTCGAAGGAGGGCGCGGATAACAGCGGTGTGAGGCCGCACCCACGCTCCATGTTGGACGCGGGATTTTCCGCATTCACGCCTCGCTGCGGATCTGGCGGCGGACCTCGTCGGCCAGCGGATGCAGCATGCCGGGCGCCACCGCTCCGACGAGGCTGTAGCCGAGGCCATCGTCCGCCCAGGTGTAGCCGTTGATCCCATCCTGAACGTGCGGCGCCATCGGCATGTCGGGGCCGCTGGCCATCGGCCGCGCGAACATGACCAGCCTATTGCCCTTGTCGTCGTCATACATGAACAGCGCCGCTGGTCCGTGCTCGGTGGCGACGACACGCCCGCCCATGAGGCGGTAGCCGGAAGAGGCGAGGTCGGGAATGGCCACCGGCCGTCCGAGCCGGCGCGAGGTCCAGGCGACGAGTTGCGCCCGGTTCTCGGCACGGATCTCCACCGGCCGCGCCTGGTCGGGCGCAAACACCGCATAGCTCGCCGCCGCTTCCCGCCCAAGCGCCTGCAGTCCACCGGAGGAGGCAACGCCCATGCCGCGCAGCGACCACCCGCCCACAGCACCAACGCCCAGCAGCAGGACGGCGGCCGCAGCCATGGCCCAGCGGGGCGTGCCCGCGGGGCGCCGCCGGGCCTCGATCATGCGCGCAAGCGAGAGCTGCGGCGGCAGCGGCTCCTCCACCACCGGCGCGAAGGCGGCGCGCAGCAGGTCGCGCTCGGCGCGATGGGCGGCGACCTTCTCCGCCACCTCGGGGTGGGTCTCGAGATAGGCGACGACCTCGGCGCGGCGCTCGGCGTCGAGGGCCTCGTCCACATAGGCGTTGAGGTCGTCTTCGGCGATCGGGCGGGTGGTCATTTCACTCTCCGCAGGTGCGGGTGGGCACTTTCCGGCCTCGGCGTGTCGGAGATCTCCTTGTGCAGCCGCTCGCGCGCCCGCGACAAACGCGACATGACCGTGCCGATCGGCACGTCGAGCACCCGTGCCGCCTCGGCATAGGAGAGTTCCTCGACGCAGACCAGCAGAAGCACCGTGCGCTGCTCGTCCGGCAGTCGCGACAAGGCGGAAACGAGATCGCGGTAGCGCAGGCCGTCTTCCTGCGACGCCGGATTGGCGAGATCGCCCTCCCCCACGTCCTCGACCGCCACCGGGCGAGGACGGCTGGATATCCGTCGCAGCCGCGTCATGGCGAGGTTGTGCAGGATGGCGAAGATCCAGGCCCGCGGCTCCCTGTCGGCGCGGCGCTGGTGCCAGCGGCCGATCGCCCGTTCCAGGCAGTCCTGCACCAGATCGTCGGCCGCCGCGCGATCCCGCAACAGCGCGCGCGCATAGCGCCGCAGCGCGGGAATGAGCGGTTCGATCAGACGCACCATCTCGGTCATCGCAGGCATCCCGTGGAGGACAGGGCCGAGGGTCGCCTTTCTGCCGCACGAATGCGGCGGGAAAGGCGGCCCTGCGCGTCAGTTGATCGTCTGGCGCTGCACCACGGCGCCGGGCTGGGCGGCCGTGCCCTCGGCGATGACCAGGTAGCGCCGCGCCGCCTTCGCGTCGCCCTGCACGATCTGGCGGATCGGGCCGGTGGCGTTGACGATGGCGGAGCCCGCCGGGTTGGTCATGAAGGCCGAGAGCGGCTCCAGCGCACCCTTGCCGTCCGGCTGGCTGGCCAGCGCCATCACGTAGGGCTGCTTCGGCTCCAGCCCGGTCACCGAGGCCTGCAGGATCTGGATCAGGCCCTGGTCGAACAGCGAGACGCTGGTCGGCGCCTTGCCCTCTCCCTTGCCGGCAGCCCGGCCGAGGGTGAGGTGCGCCGTCTGTCCCGCCACGCCGAGCGGCTGGAGCCCCGCCGTGCCGTCGCCATCCGGCACCGCGCCGGGCACGTAGTTGACCGCCTGCGGTGCCTGGCCGATCGGGATGGTGGCGACCACCGTGTTGGTCAGGGTGTCGATGGCCGCGAGCGCGTCGGCATTCTCGAGCCCGACATAGACCCGCGATCCGTCGCCCGACGGCCAGATGCCGTGGGGAAGATTGCCGACCGGAATGGTCGCGACCTGCGTGAAGTCGTCGGTGCGGAACACCTTGATCTCATTCAGCCCGCCGACCGTCACATAGGCAAAGGTGCCGTTGGCGTTGCGGGCGAAGTTGACGTGATTGGTGATCGCCCCGGTGTCGATGGTCCTGATGATGTCAAAGGGCGGCCGGGCGTTGAACACCTGCGTCTTGCCGATGTCCTTCAGCGTGAACCAGACCTGCTTGCCGTCCGGCGTCGCCGCGATGTTCGGGCAGAACGGGCTCTCCTGCTTCACCCGGGCCACGACCTGGTGGTCGACGACGCTGATGACCTCGGTCTCGGGAGTGAAGGACGAGCAGACATAGCCGTATGCGCCATCCGGCGAGAAGATCTGCATGCCGGGGCCGTTCGGCACCTTGATGCGGGTCTTCTCCTGGTAGCTCTGCGCGTCGAGCACGGCGATATAATCCTCGCCGCGCACCGTCACCCACACCTCCTTGCCGTCGGGCGTGAAGAACGCCTCGTGTGGCGAGCGGCCGACATAGGTGGTGTGTGTCACCTTGTTGGTGGCGGTGTCCACGAAGGTCACCGCGTTGGAGCCGATCGAGACCACGGCGATGGTCTTGCGGTCCGGCGAGAAGCCCATGCCGTGCACCAGCACCTGGCCCTTGTAGAGCGGGCTGAAATTGCCCGGCTGCGGATCGCCGAGGCGGATGACGCCGAGCAGCTGGTTGGTGGCGGGATCGGTGACGGAGACGGTATTGGAGAACTGCTCGGCAGCGTAGACGCGGTCGCGGCTGCTCAGCGGGATGTCGGGAGCCGAGGCGGCGAAGGGCGCCTGCCCGGCCAATGCGGGCAGCGCGCAGGCGAGCATGGCGCTCGCCAGCAGGCCGGTCAGGAAATGGGTCTTCATCGGTCGTCTCCTACTTCATCGACATCGGCATCGCCGGCGACGCGGCGCTGTGAGACATGCCGCCGTGAGGCATGGCCCCCTGGGCGGACGGGGCGTGGACCGGGCCGGCGGCCTCCGCCCCGAGCTTGGTCGGCGCCGGCGCCGAGGGCGGCAAAGACTGGCCGAGGGCGAGGCGCATCGCAGCGATCTCCTGCTGCTGCTCGACCACGATCTCCTGCGCGAGACGCCGCAGCTGCTCGTTCCGGCCGTAGCGCAGATAGGCGACCGCCATGTCCACGGCGCCCTGGTGGTGCGGGATCATCATCGCGGCGAAATCGACATCGACATCGCCGGTCGGGGCGACGTCCATGTCCGCCATCATCTTGTCCATCGCCGCCGCGTTCTCGGCGAGGAACGGCGCTTCGTCGACGGGGCGGGCGGCTGCCGGGCCGGCCGGAGCGACATCTTGCGCCTGCGTGGCGGCGGTCCCCGCGGTGCACGCCGCGGCAAGGGCGATCAGGCCGATGGCGAGGGATGGAGCGCGAATGCGCATGACGGTTCTCCTGCGGCGCGACGGCGCCTTCAGGAGGGTGGACTCCGCCGGGCGGCATTTATTCCGAGGCGGCACGAATCTTTCCGGCGCGCCCGGAGCGGTCCGCAAAGGCGGTTCCTGGACGGGTGCGGAAAAAAGCGCGGGGCGAGGGAATAAAGCGGGGCGGCGGCGCGTCTGCCTCACGTCCCTTCCACGAGAGGAGCCGTCCATGATCCGCCTGTCCGCCTTCGCCGCCCCGTTGGTCCTCGCCGCCTTCTGCGCCACCGCGGCGGTCGCCGGCCCCGCCGAGGACCTTGCCAGGTTGCGCATCGATGCCGTCGCCGGCGGCGATCTCGCCGCCGTCACCAGCGCCTATGGACCCGGCGCGACCCTGCACTGGGTCGGCGGCCCGCTCGACGGCAGCTATGCCGCGCCCGACGCGATCAAGCAGGTGTGGTCGAAGTTCTTCACCGCCCAGGGCACCCAGAAGGCAAGCGTCGCCACCCTCTCGGAAGCCGCCAATCCCAAGGGTGCGACGGTGACGGCGGACGTCGCCTTCGCCGGCAAAAGCACGGTCAAGGTGCGCTACGTGCTGGTCTATCGCGACGGCAAGCTCGTCGACGAGATCTGGCAGGTCAATCCCGCCGCGACCTATTGATTGGACAAAAGGGCGGACTGCTCCCATGCGAAGCCGCGAGGGGGCAGTCTTCCTGTGACGAGATCACCTGCGTGACCTCCCGTGGGGAGGCCCGGCCTCGACGATGGCGATCAATCGAAGAGGCCGCGCACCAGAGCCGCATACCACGCGTCGTTTTCAGCACGGAGCCGGCCCCGCAGGTCGGCCGGCTCGCCGGACTGGGAGAGGAAGGTCTCGGTTTCGCGGATCCTGCCGTCCGCGACAGCGTAGCGGCTGCTTTCCTTCACCACGTCGTCCCTGGCGATCGCGCTCCAGCAGGTGTTGGCGTAACCGGGGGCATCGGCATGGGCGGACAGCAGCTCGCTGCGCAGGGCTGCGGCAACCACCATGGCCTGGTTGTTGGCGGCGAAGGCGGATTTCGGCATGTCACCGGCGTTCGCCGCGTCGCCGATGATGAAGATGGTGCGGTCGATGGTCGAGGCCAGGGTGTCTGGGACGACGGGGCACCACCCCGAGACATCCGCAAGCCCCGCCGCACGGGCCATGGCGCCCGCCCATTGCGCCGGGATGACGTTCACGAGATCCGCGCGCGCATAGGTCTCGAAGCCGGTGACCACGGTGCCGGTCTTCGGATCAACGGACTGGACACCCTCCGAGATATCCGGCGCCATCCATTCGATCATGCCCGGATAATGGGCCTCCCAACCCTCCTGGAAGAGGCCTTGCTTGGGGAATTTCGGCTTGGGATCGAGAATGATGATCTTCGCCCGCTCCCGTCCGGTGGATTTCAGCGCATGCGCCATCATGGACGCGCGCTCGTAAGGCGCCGGTGGGCAGCGCGAGGGGTTCGGCGGGGCGATGATCACGATGAGCCCGCCATCCGGCACCGCATCGAGCCGTGCCTTGAGGCGGCGGAACTGGCGCTCGCCCGTCCAGGCGTGCGGCATCGCGTCCTCGGCCTCGCGGCTCCAGCCCGGAACGGAATCGTATTTCAGGTCGATGCCGGGAGACAAAGCGAGGCGGTCATAGGCCAGGCGGCGGCCGTCGCCGAGCCGCACCCCGCGGCGATCGCGATCGATGGCGGAGGCGGCGGCCGGCACCACCTCCACGCCGGCCTTCGCCAGCCCGGCATAGGAGAACAGCAGGCTGTCGGGATCGCGCAGGCCGCCAAGCGCGAGGTTGGACTGGAAGCAGGCGAAGTAGCGAGCGTGCGGCTCCACCAGCGTCACCGCGATCCCGCCGGCGCTGTCCGTGACGACCGCGCGGGCGAGGGAGACACCGCCCGCGCCGCCGCCGACGATCACCAGACGGGGCCTTGCCCGGGCGTGCACGTGGGGCGCCTGCAGGGCACCCGCGGCCAATACCGCGCCGCCCAGAAGGGCCCTGCGGGAGATCGCACCCGGAGGGGCCATGGGATCATCCCACCTTGAGATAGGCGAAGCCCTTGTTCTGCAGTTCGCCGACGGTGGCGACGCCGGACGGGACGAAGCTGATGTACGGCGCCTTGCGGGCCTTCTCCCTGTCGAGCTTGTTCCGCTCGAAGGTCAGGGAGCACAGATAGATCTTGAGCCCGTTCTTGCCGAGGGAATCGATCTTCTCCACCAGTTGCGGGTCCAGCGCCTCCTTTTCCCACAAGGTGCCGGAAAGGCTGTCCAGGAAGAATTTCACCCCGCCCGCATGGGCCACCAGCACCAGCTGGATGGCGAACGGGTCGGCGCCGTAGGCGGCATAATGGTTCGAGATGTTGTTCAGGGTCTGGGCGAAGCGGTTGGGATCGCCATAGTCGCAGTGATAGAGGCAGGCATGGTCGGCCTCCTTGGCGATATCCTTCGTTTCAACGCTCTGCGCGGCATGCGCCGCCGCGGGAACCGCGCCGGCGAGGGCCATGGTGCCGAGGAAAGCCCGGCGGTCGAAATGGGGCATCGTCTCCCTCCCGTCATTCGGCGCTTGGCGCGCCTTGGTCGTCCATTTCGAGCACTCGTTCCGTGCAGGGTATGAACGAAAGCGTCATATCGTCATGTGGGGCGGCGGCGCACGACAATTGGGAACGTCCGGCGTGGCGTGTCCTCCAGCGGCCTCACTTCTTCGCACCGCTCGCGTCGAACTGGGCGAGGTAGGCGATGAGGTCGGCGCGTTCGGTGTCCTTCTTGATGCCGGCGAACGCCATCTTGCCCTTGGGTGCGAGCGCCTTCGGGTTTTCAAGATATGCCCCGAGGGTCGGGGCGTCCCAGATTTTTCCGGCAGCCCCGCCGTCCTTGATGTCCTGGGAATAGGAATAGCCCTCGAAATGGGCCCATTTCGCACCGACGATGCCGTTCAGCGGCGGCCCCACCTTCGATTTGGCATCCGGGCCGACCGCATGGCACGCCATGCACTTCTTGAAGATGGTCTCGCCCATGGCCGCATCCGGCTCCGCCATGGCCCGGGGACCTGCGGCGATGGTGATGAGGGCGGCAAGGAGGAAGATCTTTCGCACCCGCGGATCCTTTCGCTTGTCTGTCGTTGACGGAGTGGCGGATGCCGGCCGCGGTGAATATCACTCAAGGTTGCCCTTCGGCGGATCGGCGTCCGGCGTCACGTTGAGGATCTGGGCGCGGGCGGTCACATGCACCTCGCCGGAACAGTCCTTCATGCACGGGGCGGCCTTCCAGAACGATTTTTCCGTCGTCTCCCGGTCGTCGTCATAGAAGGTCGCCTCGTTGGGGAGGCTCACCTTCGGGAAATTCTCCTTCGAGAGCACGAAATCTTCCGGGACGAGGTCGTTGAGGTTCAGGAGATAGGCGACGATCGCATACGTCTCGTCCGGCGTGAGCGACTGGTTGTTGCCGAACGGCATGGCACGGTGGACGTAGTCGAACACGGTGGAAGCATAGGGCCAGAAGGAGCCGATGGTCTTCTCCGGCCGGTCGGACTTCAGCGTGCCGCGACCGCCCGCAAGCACCGGCCAGCGGCCGGCGCCCTCGCCGAATTCGCCGTGACAGACGGCGCAGCTCTGCAGGAAGAGCTCCTCGCCCTGCTTCACCGATCCCTTGCCCGCGGGAAGTCCTTCGCCATCGGCGCGCACGTCGATGTTCCAGGCCGCGATCTCCTCCGGCAGCGCGGGCCGGCCGAGGGCGATGGCCTTCGCCGGAGGGACGCCGGGTCGCGCCGCTGCCGGCACGTTGACGGCCTGCCGCGCCTTGTCCTTGTCCGGGGCCTTCTCGCCTTTGGCCTGCGCTCCCGCCTTCGTCGCCTCGCCCTTCGCAGAAGCGGGATCGGCGACGGCGGAGACGGAAGCCGCGGCGAAGGTGCCCGCGAGGGCGGCGGCGACGATCAGCGCCTCAGCCGACTTCCACATTTTCCGTCTCCCCGTTGGAGCGCACCAGCCACGTCTGGATGCCGTTGTTGTGATAGATGGAGTTGGTGCCGCGAATGGCCCGAAGCTCCTGCTTGGTCGGCTGCACGTAGCCGGTATCGTCCATGGCGCGGGACTGCACCATCAGCTCCTCGCCGCCCCAGTCGAAGTCGAGGTAGAAGCGTGTCATGGACATGGGCGTGTTCGGCCCCTCGATGCGCGCCGTGGTCCAGTTGCGCCCGCCGTCCAGCGATACATCCACGCGCCTGATGGCGCCGCGCCCGGACCAGGCGATGCCGGTGAGCACGGTGGGGCCCTTCTGCTTCAGGGGCGCCTGCGGGCTGGGGCTGGTGACCACGGACTTCGCATCCATGATGAAGGTGAAGCGGCGGGAGCGCCCATCGGCGAGGAGGTCGGTGTATTTCGAGGTTTCCTCGCGCTGCTGCCACGGCTGGTCGCCCACCTTGATGCGGCGCAGCCATTTGACCCACATGTTGCCTTCCCAGCCGGGCACCACCAGCCGCACCGGATAGCCCTGCTCGGGCCGCAGCGCCTCGCCGTTCATGGCGAAGGCGACGAGGCAGTCGTCCAGCGCCTTCTCGATGGGGATCGAGCGGGTCATTACGGCCGCGTCCGCGCCTTCCGCCAGCACCCATTTGCCCTTGGGCTTCACGCCGGCCACGTCCAGGAAGGCGCGCAGCGGCACGCCGGTGTAATAGACGTTGTGAATCATGCCATGGGTGAACTGGCAGCCGTTGAGCTGCGCGCCGCGCCACTCCATGCCGGAATTCGCCGCGCATTCGAGGAAATAGGCGCGGTTGACCCGACCCGGCATGCGCTTGATGTCTTCGAGCGTGAAGACCAGTTCCCTGTCCACCAGGCCGTGGACCATGAAGCGATACTTGTCCGGGTCGATCTCCGCTTCGCCGCCGTGATGGCGCACGAAGCACAGGCCGTTGGGCGTGATGGTGCCGTCGAGCGCATAGAGCGGGGTGAAGCTCACCGAGCTCTCGGAACTGGCGGTGAGCCAGGTCACTTCCCGGCGCACCACGTCATTCTCGAATTTCGAAGGCTTGCCATAGGGGTTGACGTTGACTCCGGCGCCCAGCGCCTTCGACCAGTTCGGCACGGGCACGATGTTGGGATCGGGTCCGGCGGCGGCCGGAGCCGCCAGGAGGGGACCAGTGGCCGCCGCCGCGACACCGGCCGAGACGGCGGCGCCTTGCCCCGCCACGGAGAGGAAGCGGCGGCGCGAGAGGGCTGGTGCGGCACCGTTTCCGGCGGAGTTGCCGGTCCGGGGGAACGTATTGTCGGGCATGGTGTCCTCCCTGATATTCTTTTATTCGCAAGTTTGAATATTTATGGCGAAAGCTGAACGGAACGGTGCGCGAAACGCTCCACCATCCCCCTCACGCCCCCGTCACCTTCACCGACGCATTGGGGATGATCTTCACGGTCTTCGCGCCGGCCACATAGCGTTCCACCATCTCCCAGATGGGCGGCCCTTCCACGTTCTGGGCGATGGAGGCCCAGCCGGCGACCGTATAGGTCTTGTCCGCGTCCAGCGGCTTGCCGCTCTTCAGGAAGGTCAGGCCGGAGATGCGCTGGCCGACGCCCTTGGAGACATCGATGGCGTAACCGACACCCCCCACGCGCACCATGTCGCCGCCGCCCTGGAAGTAGGGATCCGGGTGGAAGATGTTGTCCGCCACGTCCTCCAGGATGTCCTTCAGCTGCCGGCCGGTCATGGCGTTGCGGTAGCAGACGGGATAGGTGATGGCGGTGGCGTTGGAGATGGCCTCGAAGGTGATGGGATCGCCCGGAAGCAGCGTGCCGCCCCAGCGAAAGCCGGGGGAGAGGGCGATCTCGGCATCCCGCTCCTGCATGAGCGCGTCGCAGATCATGTCGTCGAAGGTGCCGTTAAAGTTCCCGCGCCGATAGAGCAGGCTCTCCGCCCGTCCCACCTCGCGGGCGAGGTCCCTGGCATAAGGTGCGCGGATGTCCGCCACCAGCTTCGCCATCTCCGGATCAGGCGCGATCACGTCCGAGAACACCGGGATCAGCTGGAACCTGTAGCCGGTGACCGACTTGTCCTTCACGTCCAGGTCGAGGCGCGACAGGAACTTGCCGTGGGAGCCGGTGGCGATCAGCAAGGTCTTGCCCACCTCGGTGGCGGCGGGCATGGCATCGTGGGTGTGGGCCGTGAGGATCACGTCGATGCCCTTCACCCGCGAGGCCATCTTGCGGTCCACGTCGAAGCCGTTGTGCGAGAGCACCACCACCACGTCGGCGCCGCCGGCGCGGGCGGCATCCACCTGCTTCTGCATCTCCTCCTCGCGGATGCCGAACTCCCAGTCGGGGATCATCCAGCGCGGGTTGGCGATGGGGGTGCGCGGGAAGGCCTGGCCGATCACCGCGATCTTGGCGCCGCCCTTCTCGAAGGTCTTCACCGCGTCGAACACCGGCTCGCCCCACTCGGTGGAGCGGACATTCTGGGCGAGGAAGGCGAAAGGGGCCTTTTCCTTGATCTCGGTGACCCGGTCGGCGCCGTAGGTGAATTCCCAATGCCCCACCATGGCGTCGAGCCCGAGGGCGGAGAACACCCGCACCATGTCCTCGCCCCGCGTCTTCAGGGACGACCAGGAGCCCTGCAGGCCGTCGCCACCGTCCAGCAGCAGCACCTTGTCCGCCCCCCGTTCGGCACGGATGGCCTTGATGAGGGTGGCGAGGCGGTCCGCCCCGCCCATGCGGCCATAGCTGCGGGCAAGCGCCGTGAAGTCTTCCGAGGTGAGCGCATAAGCGTCGCGCGTGCCCAGCTTGATGTTGAAGTAGGTAAGGAAGGCCGTGTCAGTCAAATGCGGGGGCACGCCCCGCGCGTCACCGACGCCCAGATTGATGGACGGTTCGCGGAAGTAGAGCGGATTGAGCTGGGCGTGGATGTCGGTGACGTGCAGGATCGTGCAGGTGCCGGGCCGGCCGAACTTCAGGAGGTCGTTCTGGGTCAATTGCCCCCCGACGGCCTGCGCCAGCCCCGCTCCCGAGGTCGCGAGGAGGCCGGCGAGGGCCGTCCCGGCGGACAGAAAATCGCGCCTTGAGATCATGGTGATCGCGCTTTCCAAAAGTCATGGAGGTGCCGTTTGCCGGATCAACGCGTGATCCGGCAACACAGCGCACCAGAAGGCCGGATGAGTGGCGAGCGATTTGCTTCGACGTCAGGCCACAGTGAGCTTGGCGATGGCCTTCTGCTCTCCGCCTGTGTCGTCCTTCCAGGAGAAGGTGAACTCGCCGCTCTCCTTGGCCTTGTAGAAGAAGGACTGGAAGGGATTGGCGGAGATGGACGGAAACCATTCGGCCTTGAAGAAGGGTTTGCCGTTGAACGAGGCCTCGAAGGTATTGATGATGTCGCGCGGCACCGTCTTGCCGGCGGCATCCTTGCGCTGGCCGCTTTCCATCTCGTGGGAAATCAGGGTCTTGATCTCGATGATCTCGCCGGCTTTCGCCTGGGCGGGGACGCGCACGCGAGGTGCGGACTTGATGGCCATTTGTGTCCTCCAACACTTTCGGTGGGGCGATTTTCGCCCGCGATTATTGTGATTCGGCTTGGCGTCCGGCTCAGCCGCCGCAACCGCCGATGGTGACCTTCACCTGCGACTTGGCGGAGAAGAGCGCGCCGGAGGACATCTCGGCCACCGCGATCACGTTCTGCGTCTGCGCCAGCCGCATCCGGGTCGATGCCGACGCTTTCCCGCTCTCCGGCGTGAAATGGTAGGTGACCACCTGGGGAAGCGGATTGCCGTCGGCGAAGACATGAACGGACTTGACGAAATCGGCGTCCGTCATGGGGCTGTCCACGTCGATGTTGATGGGCACCACGAGGCCGTTCTCGGCGATCTCGGGCACGTCGAGCTTGACCTTGCCTTCGCCCATCGCCTTGCCGCCGAAGAGCTTCTTCATCTCCTCCGCCACCTGGGCTTCGGTCGCGAGGCTCATGCGCGGGGCGAGCACCGCGGCAAAGGCGGCGAATCCTGCCAGTTGCAGCGCCCGTCGGCGCGAAGGCACAAGGGTGGCGTCCATGTGAAGAGTCATCCGTTTCCTCCTGGGGCCGGCTGCGATGCCGGCTCATAAGCCATTATTTTTGCTTGATGATGTGGACAGCGCGCGCTGCGCCGTCCTCGATCAATTTCACATATTGTGATATCGATTTTTTTGAATGTAAAGTAGCTCCCATCCGATGATCGCTCTCGTCTATCGAGGGCGGGTTCCACGATCGGACGCCGTGTTCCTTGAAGGGCTTCAGCCAGAAAGCCCAACCGCACGGCCCGCCACGTCCGGGAGGATATATGCGACCCAAAGCCACATTACTCACATGTCTGTGCGCCTTCGCCCTGGCGCTCGTCCCCCTCCTGACCCTCAGGGCGCAGGAGGATGCGAGCGAGAAGGAGATCGAGCGCTACCGCGCCATGATCAACGATCCCATGGCGAATCCCGGCTATCTCGCGGTGGACCGCGGCGAAGCGCTGTGGTCCGAGCCGCGGGGCACGAAGAACGTCTCCCTGGAGACCTGTGACCTCGGCCGGGGGCCGGGCAAGCTGGAGGGCGCCTACGCCGCCCTGCCGCGCTACTTCGCCGACGCCGACAAGGTGATGGACCTGGAACAGCGCCTTCTGTGGTGCATGGACAAGATCCAGGGCCTCGACATCAAGCCCATCGTGGCCAAGCCCTTTTCCGGCCCCGGCCGGGGCTCGGACATGGAGGACCTCGTCGCCTTCATCGCCAACAAGTCGAATGGCATGAACATCGCGGTCCCACTCTCCCATCCCAAGGAGAAGGAGGCCTATGCCATCGGCGAGGCGCTGTTCTACCGGCGCTCCTCCATCAACGACTTCTCCTGCTCCACCTGCCATGGCGACCTGGGCAAGCGCATCCGACTGCAGGGGCTGCCCCAGCTCGACAAGCCCGGAAAGGACGCGCAGCTGACCATGGCGTCCTGGCCCACCTACCGCGTTTCCCAGAGCGCGCTCAGGACCATGCAACACCGCATGTGGGACTGCTATCGCCAGATGCGCATGCCGGCGCCGGACTACGCCTCGGAGGTCGTCACCGCCCTCACCGTGTTCCTGAACGCGCAGGCGGCAGGCGGCGAACTCAACGTTCCGTCCATCAAGCGCTGACGGGGAGAAGACACATGCAGAGAATCCTTTTCGCGGCGGCGCTCCTCGCCGGCCCGGTGGCGCTCTCGCCCGCCCTCGCCCAGCAGATCCCGGCGGCCCCGCCGTCGGTGGTGGACAGGGTGGTGAAGGAGAGCTTCACCAAGCTGCCGGAAGGCTGGGCGGCGCGCCTTGTGCCGGACGAGACCATGCAGATCTGCTCGGTCACGCGGAACCAGCCATCGGCCAGGGAGGCGGAAGCCATCATGGCCCGAGAGGCAAAGACGGTAAAGGTGCCGGAAGGCAGCGTCATCGGCAATTGGAAGGAGGGCGAGAAGATCGCCCAGAACGGCCGCGGCGGCCAGTTCTCCGACCCACCCGGCACGGTCAGCGGCGGCAATTGCTATGCCTGCCACCAGATGGACCCGCGGGAGGTGAGCTACGGCACGCTCGGGCCGAGCCTCGTCAATTACGGCGCGGACCGCAAGTTCGCCGCCGAGGACGCCAAAGCCGCCTACGCCAAGGTGTACAACGCCCAGGCCGTGTTCGCCTGCTCCTCCATGCCGCGCTTCGGGCACAATGGCGTGCTCGGAAGCGAGCAGATCAAGGACGTGGTGGCCTACCTGTTCGATCCGGCTTCGCCGGTCAACAAGCCGCTCAAGTAGGCCGTCCCGGCACGCGGCGGCCCCGGTCCGCCGGGGCCGTTTTCGTTTGCCCGGGGGTCAGCTCTTGCGGCCTGCGCGGGCGAGCCAGGCGTCGAAGCTCTCGCGCGCGTAGGCCCCCGCCGCCACATAGGTGAACATGGCCGAGAATTCCGCCTGCGGCAGCAGTCCCGGCATGCGCGCCACCTCCCGCGCCGTGCCGTCGCGCAGCGCGAAGAACTGGAAGGTCGGGGTCGCGCGGATGCGCTCGCGCTGGCCGAGCGCCTTCTCCGCCAGCCTGGTCCCGTCGAAGGCGGTCACCTCGCGCGCGCCGAACAGGTCGAGATGCACGATGTCGAACGCCGCCTTGATCGGGCCTTCAATGGCCGGATCCGCGAAATAGCCGGTGTGCAGCGTCTTGCAATAGATGCAGCCGCGCTGGCTCCACTGCAGGGCGAAGTGACGGCCCTGCGCGGTGGCGGCGGCGAGGTCCTCGGCAAGGTCGAGGAAGCTGTCCACGTACCAGTCCTGGGTATAGAGCCCGTCTTCGCCGAGATGGGGGGCGGCCGCGGCGGTGTCCGGGCCGAGCATCGCCCCGGCAAGGCCGGCTGCGCCGCCCAGGAGGCCCCGGCGGGTGAGCGAGGAAGCGTCCGACATGTGGGTCCTCCGGGTGGTCGTCAGCCGATGGTGCCGAGCGCCGGCACGCTCTCCAGCAGCCATTGGGCGAGTTGCGGCATGAAGCCGGTGATGAAGGCAAGGCCGGTGAGGATGAGGAGGCCGCCGGCCACCTTCTCCACCAGCCCCAGCCGCCGCCGTGCCGCCCCCGCCCAGGCGAGGAACGGCCCGGTGAAGGCGGCCGCGAGGAGGAAGGGAAGGCCGATGCCCGCCGCATAGACCGCGAGCAGCAGCATGCCCCTGCCCACGGACCCCTCGGCCCCCGCCACCATCAGGATGGCGGCGAGCACCGGCCCGACGCAGGGCGACCAGCCGAAGCCGAAGGCAAGGCCGATGAGATAGGGACCGAGAATGCCGGCCGGCGTCGCCGCGGCATCGAACCGCGCCTGGCGGTAGAGCAGCGGGATGCGCAGGATCCCGGTCATGTGCAGGCCGAAGACAATCAGGGCCGCGCCGGAAACGAGGGTCAGGATCTCCACGTGGCGCATCAGCGCCTGGCCGAGGGTGGAGGCGGTGGCGCCGAGCAGGATGAACACCGAGGCGAAACCCAGCACGAACAAGCCAGCCGCCAGGATCACGCAGCGGCGGCCCCTGCCCCGCCGCGCATCCTCCTGCGCTCCTGCCGCGCCGGTGAGAAAGCCGAGATAGGCCGGCACCAGCGGCAGCACGCAGGGCGAGGCGAAGGACAGAAGCCCGGCCAGGAAGGCGCCGGGCAGGCTGACATCCAGCGACATGATCCTCCCTCCCGCGCACATTGCCGGCGCGGATTTATGTTGCTCATGATATATGCGAATGCGATAATATGAACAGAAAAATGCACATCCGAGCCGTAGATTGATGCGCAATTCCGTTATTCGCCGGGTTTTGGTCGGGCTTGTCGTCGGCTTCTCGTGCCTGCCCGCCACACACGGCGCGCAGGCGGGAGAGCTCGTGATGTTCGAGCGGCCGGGCTGCGTCTATTGCCGCAGGTTCGAGCAGGACGTGCTGCCGATCTACGGTCGGACGGACGAAGGTCAGCGGGCGCCGCTGCGCCTGGTCGACCTGTCGGATGGCGTGCCGGCGGACATCGCGCTCGCCGCTCCGGTGCGCTTCGCGCCCACTTTCGTGCTCGTGGATCACGGGCGCGAAATCGGGCGCATTACGGGTTATGCTTCTGATGAAGCGTTCTGGGGTCTGCTCGGTGCGTTGACGGACAAGCTCATGCCCGACCGGCCGTGACGCCGTGGGCCTGCCGTCGAGAGCGAAAAGGTTTTGAGAACATGCCGCCCATCGTCTCCACGCGGATCGAGGACGAACTGCGGGAAGGCCCGGAGATTTCGCCTGAACTCGACCAGCTGATGCGCAATGCGCGCAAGGCGAGCGATTTCCTCAAGGCCCTGTCGCACGAGAACCGCCTGCTGCTGCTGTGCCTTCTGGCCGAGCGCGAGCGCTCGGTGACGGAGCTGGAGAACATTCTCTCGCTGCGCCAGCCGACCGTGTCGCAGCAGCTGGCGCGCCTGCGCCTCGACGGTCTCGTGACCACGCGTCGCGAGGGCAAGGCCATCTACTACAGCCTGGCCAACGAGAACGTGCGTAGCGTCATCTCGGTGATCTACGGCATCTATTGCGGAGCCTCGGCCACAGGCGAAAAGTAAAGAAATTCGGCGCCGGGCCGGCGACGGGACACTGCATAAGTCCCGCTCCGGCCGTCTCAGGGAGGAGGCGCATGGACGTTTCGAGCCCCTGGTGGACCGCGCTTGCGGGCCTCCTGGTGGGATGTTGCGTAGGCTTTGCGGTGTTTCGCGCCCGCCTGTGCACCTTCGGTGCGCTGGAAGATGCCATGGTCGGTCAGGACTGGCGTCGCATGAAGGTGTTCGGGCTGGCGCTCGGCATCGCGGTGGCCGGCACGCAGCTTCTCTCCCTTCTCGGGATTCTCGCGCCCGAGCGCACCAATTATGTGGCGTCAGCGGTGCCGTGGCTCGGCATTCTTCTGGGTGGCCTGCTGTTCGGCCTCGGCATGGCGCTGGTGGGGACCTGCGCGTTCGGATCCCTGGTCCGGTGCGGCTCGGGCGACCTGCGCAGCTTCGTGGTGCTGATCGTGTTCGGGGCGGCGGCCTACGCCACCTTGCGCGGCATCTTCGCGGGAGTTCGGGTCGATGGGCTGGAGCGGGTGGCGGTGGCGCTCCCCGCCGGGCTGCAGGCGGACCTGCCGTCCGTTCTCGGCCGCCTGTCCGGTCATGACCTGCGGGCCGCGTTCGGGCTCGCCGGCCTCGGCCTTGTGGCGCTGGCGTTGGCCGACCGCCGGCTCCACCGTGCGCCCCGACTGATGACGGCGGGCGCGCTGCTCGGGCTCGGCATCGTCGCCGGGTGGCTCGCCACGACCCTGCTGGTGGACGAGTTCGCGCATCCGGTCGCGCCGCAGAGCCTCACCTTCGTCTCGCCGGTGGCGCGGGCGCTGTTCGGTGTGCTGTTCGATCAGGCGAGCCTCGCCGAGTTCGGTGCCGGAAGCGTCTTCGGCGTCGCCGTCGGTGCGTTCGCGGCCGCCCGGCTGGCGGACGAATTCCGCTGGGAAGCATTCGACGATCCCCGCGAAATGAAGCGCCACCTGCTCGGGGCGGTGCTCATGGGCGCAGGCGGCATCCTGTGCGGCGGCTGCACCATCGGGCAGGGACTGACCGCAGGGTCGCTGCTCGCCCTGTCCTGGCCGCTCGCGCTGGCCGGCATGGCGGTGGGCGCGCGGATCGGCATCGCCCTGCTCATGGAGGGCTCGCTGATGAACCTGGTCCGCGGCACGCTGCGGCTCCGGGAAAAATAGGCGAGCGGCCGCAAAGGCGCTGCGGAAACGACAGGCGGCATGCCAGCTCGGCGGCCCTCCGCCGCGGGGATCCCGCCCACTACATTCATAATCTTGAATTTAAATTCTTTTAATGTTATCTCCTCCGCACGCCGGCGTGCAGGCCTCGAGCGGAAGGCCCGTCACGAAGCCGACAGCACCGCCGAACGAAGACAAAGGAGCGTATCAAAATGACCGTAGATCGTGCCGTGCTCATGTTGGCCGGGTTTATGGTTCTTGTCTCCCTGGCGCTCGGGCTTTACGTGTCGCCCTACTGGCACTTTTTAACCGCCTTCGTCGGATTGAACCTGATGCAAGCATCGGTAACCGGCTTCTGTCCGGCCGCTCTCATCTTCAAGAGACTGGGCTGCAAGCCCGGTGTCGCCTTCGAATAAATCGGCCCCGCCGCTGCCCATCGTCCTTCCGATGACGGAGTGTCGCGCGCCGACCCCGCCGGGAGTCCGGCCAGTTCCTCGTTCACCGAGCAAACCATGCCACGAACCACCGTCCTCGTTCCCGCGCTCGTGCTGGCCTTGCTTCTCGCCGAAGGCGGGGGCGGCATGGGCCGGGCGTCTGCCGCCGCCGCGGAGCTGACAATCACGGCAATTCCGGTCCCGGAACTGAAGGCGGTGTTCGGGCGGGTGGAAAGCCGCACCGTCGTGCCGGCACGCGCGCGCATCGGCGGCACGATCCGCCAGATCGGCGTCACCGAGGGCAGCGAAGTGAAGGAAGGGCAAGCCATCGCCCTGGTGGTGGACGACAAGCTGGCCCTCGAACTCAACGCCGCCGAGGCGAAGATCAAGGAGCTCAGGTCCCAGCTCGCCAATGCCCGCACCGAGCTGGATCGGAACCAGCAGCTCCTGACACGGGGCGTCGTCAGCCAGAGCCGGCTCGACCAGTTGCAAACCCAGTTCGACGTGGCCGCCAACCAGGTTGCCGCCGCCGAGGCCGACAAGGCGGTCATTGCGCAAAGGGCCACCGAGGGCGCCATTGTCGCACCGGCGACCGGGCGCGTTCTGACGGTGCCGGTGACTCTCGGCTCGGTCATCCTTGCCGGCGAGGAAGTCGCCCGCATCGCCAGCGGCCAGTATTATCTGCGACTGTCCCTGCCCGAGCGCCACGCCGCGGACATCAAGGAGAATGACACGGTCCTGATCGGGCAGCGCGGCCTTTCCCCCGCCAAAGGGGGCGACCGGACGACCGCGCGGCCGGGGCGCATCGTCAAGATCTATCCGGAGATATCGGACGGCCGCGTCATCGCCGATGTGGAGGTCGCGGGGCTGGGCGACTATTTTGTGAACGAGCGCACCCTGGTCTGGATCCCGGTCGGCAGGCGGGCGGTCATCGCCGTTCCACCGGAAGCGGTCACGACGCGCCACGGCATCGACTATATCCGCGTCGCCAGCCCCGATGGCCCGCTCGACGTGGCGGTGATCCTCGGCGAGACCTTCCCGGACAATGGCGGGACGCGGGTGGAGGTCCTGACGGGGCTCAAGGACGGCGACCGCATCGTCCTGCCGGGAAGCACGAAATGAAGCTCGGTATCGCCGGCAACCTGACGCGCGCCTTCATCGGCTCGCCGCTCACGCCCCTGTTCCTGCTGGCCGCCTTCGCGCTGGGCATCGTCGCCCTCGTCACGCTGCCGCGCGAGGAGGAGCCGCAGATCTCGGTTCCCATGGTCGACATCCGCATCGAGGCCAATGGCCTCAGGGCGGAGGACGCGGTCAAACTGGTCACCGAGCCGCTGGAGACCATCGTCAAGGGCATCGACGGCGTCGAGCACGTCTATTCCCAGACCGAGGACGATGGCGTCGTCGTCACCGCGCGGTTCCTCGTCGGCACCAGCTCCGATGCCGCGATCCTGCGCGTGCACGACAAGGTGCGGGCGAACCTGGACCGCATCCCGGTGGGCATTCCCGAGCCCCTGATCGTGGGGCGCGGCATCGACGACGTGGCCATCGTCGTGGTCACGCTCGCCCCCGAGCCGACCGCCGCCGCGCGCTGGACCGCGAACGGGCTGACCCGCCTCGCCCGCGAGTTGCAGGTGGAAGTGGCCAAGCTGCCGGATATCGGCCTGACCTATATCGTCGGTGAGCAGCCGGAGGAGATCCGGGTCGAGCCTGATCCGGAGAAGCTCTCGCTCTACGGCATCACTCTTCAGCAGCTGTCCGCCAAGATCGAGGGCGCCAACCGTTCGTTCCAGATCGGCAAGGTCCGCGAAGAGGGGCAGCAGCGCACCCTCGTCGCCGGCCAGACCCTGCAGACCGCGCCCGAAATCGGCAACCTGTTCATCACCGCCCGCGACGGCCGGCCGGTCTATGTGCGCGATGTCGCCAAGGTGGTGCTCGCCACCGAGCCCAACGAGGCGCGCGTCACCGACGTGCGCAGGACCGCCGCCGCGCTTGAGCGCGTGCCCGCCGTGTCGCTCGCCATCGCCAAGCGCCCCGGGACCAACGCGGTCGTGATCGCCGAGGACGTCGTCCAGCGCCTGGAACAGGTGCGCGGGCAGATCGTCCCGCGGGACGTGGAGATGACGGTCACGCGCAATTACGGCGAGAGCGCCAACGAGAAGGCGAACGAGCTCCTGTTCCACCTGGCCCTCGCCACGGTCTCGATCGTGGTGCTGGTCGCGCTCGCCATCGGCCGGCGGGAGGCGCTGGTGGTGGCGGTGGTCATTCCCACCACCATCCTGCTCACCCTCTTCGCCTCGCGCCTCATGGGCTACACGCTCAACCGCGTCAGCCTGTTCGCGCTCATCTTCTCCATCGGCATCCTGGTGGACGATGCCATCGTGGTGATCGAGAACATCGCCCGCCACTGGGCCATGCGGGATGGCCGGCCACGGGACGAGGCGGCGATCGAGGCGGTGGCCGAGGTCGGCAACCCCACCATCGTCGCCACGCTGACGGTGGTGGCGGCGCTGCTGCCCATGCTGTTCGTCTCCGGCATGATGGGCCCCTACATGAGCCCGATCCCCGCCAATGCCTCGGCGGCGATGCTGTTCTCCTTCTTCGTCGCCGTGGTGCTGACCCCCTGGCTCATGATGAAGCTGGGCCGCAAGGGCGATGCGACCGCCCATGGGCATGATGCGGCCGGTGGTGGCGGGCATGGCGGCTGGCTGGGGCGAGCCTATGTGGCGGTGGCGGCGCCGATCCTCAAGACGAAGGCTCGCGCCTGGACCTTTCTTCTCCTTGTCGGCTTCGCCACGCTCGCCTCGCTGGGGCTGATCTATACCCGGCACGTCACGGTGAAGCTCCTGCCGTTCGACAACAAGACCGAGCTCCAGGTGGTGGTCGACCTGCCGAAGGGCTCCTCGGTGGAGGACACCAACCGGGCACTGCAGGGCATCGTCGACCGGCTCGCCGCGATCCCGGAAGCGATCTCGTTCCAGACCTATGCCGGCACGTCGGCGCCGTTCAACTTCAACGGCCTCGTGCGGCACTATTATCTGCGCTCCCAGCCGCAGCAGGGCGACGTCACGGTCAACCTGGTGCCGAAGGGCGAGCGCGAAAGGCCGAGCCACGCCGTTGCCCTCGACATCCGCGAGCGCCTGAGGGGGCTCGATCTGCCGGCGGGCACGGCGGTGAAGGTGGTGGAGCCCCCGCCGGGGCCGCCGGTGCTCGGGACGCTGCTCGCCGAGATCTACGGCCCCGACCCCGCCACCCGGCGCGCGGTGGCGGCCAAGGTGCGCGCAACGTTCGAGAGCGTGCCCTTCATCGTCGATGTGGACGACAGCTACGGCATCCGCCCCGAGCGGGTGCGGATCGCCATCGACCAGGACAACCTCGAATATTACAAGGTCGAGCAGGGCGATGTGTACGACGCCCTCCGCGCCTTCTATGCCGGTTCGACGGTGGGCTATTCGCACCGCGGCGGCGCCCGTCAGCCGATCCCGATCCGCCTCGCCTTGTCCAAGGGCGCCGGTGTCGTGAACGAGCGCACGCTCACCATCCCGGTGCCTGCCAATGCCCTGCCGGGCGCCCGCAGCATCGTGGAGCTGGGCGACGTGGTGAGCGTGACGCGCGAGCCGGCCTCCTACCCCGTCTTCCGCCACAACGGCAGGGCCGCCGAAATGATCACCGGCGAACTCGCCGGCCAGTTCGAGGCTCCCGTCTACGGCATGATGGCGGTGGCCGACGCCATCGAGAAAGCCGACTGGGGCGATGTGCCGAAGCCGGTGATCGCACTCCACGGACAGCCCGATGACGAAAGCCGTCCCACCTTGCTATGGGACGGTGAATGGGAGGTGACCTGGGTCACGTTCCGCGACATGGGGGCGGCCTTCGGCGTGGCGATCCTCGGGATCTACATCCTCGTGGTCGCCCAATTCGGCTCCTTCAAGGTGCCCCTCGTCATCCTGACGCCGATCCCGTTGACCTTCATCGGCATCATGCTGGGCCACTGGCTGTTCGGGGCACCGTTCTCGGCAACGTCCATGATCGGCTTCATCGCGCTTGCCGGCATCATCGTGCGCAACTCGATCCTTTTGGTCGACTTCATCCGCCATGCGCGCACGCCCGAGCGGCCCCTGGTCGACGTGCTGCTGGAGGCGGGCGCCATCCGCTTCAAGCCGATCCTCCTCACCGCGCTCGCCGCCATGATCGGGGCGGCCGTGATCCTGACGGATCCGATTTTCCAGGGGCTCGCCATCTCCCTCCTGTTCGGCCTCGCCTCGTCCACCGCGCTCACGGTTCTGGTCATTCCCGCAATCTATGTGGTGCTGCGCGGCACCGGGCGCACAGGTCTCCCGCCGATGTAGGCGCGCAGGATGAACACCATGCCTCGGCGTCGATCCGATCGGCCTTCGCTCTCCGACCGCGACGCATGAGCGGAAAGCTGGCGAGGACCAGGACGGAAGCGGGCCCCATTAGCGGGAGGACAGGCCGGAAACCATCGCCCCCCGCGTCAAGGCCGGAATAGACGTGAACAGGTTTTCCGGCGCGCCTGGGTCCGGGCGCATCTCGGACGCTCCAGACGGCACCGCCGGAACGGTCCGGGAGGCCGTCTCTCGCGTCCGCTCAGATGCGGAAGCTCGCACGCTCGTCGGCGTCGATCTGGGCGATGAGGTCCGTTTCCCACGCCAGATACTGCCGAGCCGCCGCCTTGTTGCCGCTGTGGCGGTCGTGCACGAAAAAGAGGAAATCGATGCACTCCGCGTCGGCGGGAACATCGGGCGTCGCCTCGGTCCCAAGGCCTGCCGCGGCCCAGCCGGCCGGATCGGCAAGATGCAGGCGCAGGTCACGAACGCCGCGCTCGGTGAGCTCCAGGGCCGCGAGCCGGGCCACCTCCGCACTGTCGGTAATGAGTATGACCGGGCCGGAGGAAGGAAGCGCGAGGTCGCCGAGGCGGGGCCTTATGGTCCAGATGGCGCCCTTCAGATGCTCCGCCCGATAGGCGGGGCTGGAGCGGAGGTCGAGCAACGTCGCGCCGGTGCCCATGGCCGCGAGCTCCCGCGTCGAGACCGCGGGCAGGTCGGGAAGGGCGAGCGGGGCCTCCTCGCACGGCGTCAGGGTCGCGAAGACGCCTTCTGCGAGCACCATCGCGTCCCAGCCCATCTGTCGCAGGCGCGCGGCGATGACGGGCGCACGCACGCCCTCGCCATCGAACACCACCACGCGGGCCATGCGTGTTCCCAGATATTGGTCGGTCGCCTGGACGAGCTGGCCGCCCGGTGTGCTGCGCGCCCCCGGCAGGCTGGCGGCGGCGAATTCCTCGGGTGTGCGGACATCGCACAGGTAGGTCGTCCAGACGGTGTCGGCGCGGAAGGCCTCCACCTCGAAGGCGGAGACGAACGGCACCTTCCAGGCATCGGCGAAGGCCCGTGCCTGCCGGCGCAGACGGGGGAGCGCGGCTTCCGGCGGCGGCGGCGGATAGAGCCGGTTCGCCCCGCGATCGAGGACAAGGTCTTCGAGGTACCAGCCCTGAGTCCCGTTCTCGAGGGCGAACACCGGGTTCGCCACGCCCATGTCGATCAGTGTCTGCGCGCCGATGATGGAACGGGTGCGGCCGGCGCAGTTCACCACGATGGTGGTGGTGGGATCGGGGGCCAGCGCGCCCGCCCGCAAGGCGAGCTCGCCATTGGGGCAGCACACCGCCGTGGGGATGCTCATCTTCCGGTATTCTTCGACCGGACGGCCGTCCAGCACCACGAGGTTTTCGCCCTTCGCCAGGCGCTCCGACAGCTCGAGCGCGCCGATGCGCGGCGTGTGGAAGGCGATCTCGGCCAATTCGCCGAAGGTCTTGCTGGGAACATTCACGCCTGCGAAGAGCTGGAAGCCGGCCTCGGCCCAACCCGCCGCCCCGCCATCCAGCACAAAGACCCGGCTGTATCCCAGGGCGGCAAGGCGCCGGGCGGCACGATCGGCGACCCCCTCGTCGCCGCCATCATAGACGACGACGCGAGTGGACCGGCGCGGCACCAGCCGGCGCGCCTCCGGCTCCAGCCGGCTGTAGGGAACCGAAACCGAGAAGAACAGGTGCCCCTCGCCGTAGCGACCATGCTCCCGAACGTCCAAAAGGGCGATCTCGCCGCCGTCGTTCAGCCAGGATTTCAGCTCTCGGGCGGAGACGCGCGCGCGATGGGCGACGGGCGCCGCAGACATGTCGTTCATGATGCTCGATCTCGCTCAGCGCCGGGTCTGGACGCCGATGGGCATGGGCTTGCAGGTCTTCGCCTCGACGTCGAAGGTGAGGCGCTCGGACAGCGTCTCGAGGGCGCGCCCGTACATGTGGAGGTGACGGATGGGCTTGTCGCCGCGGATCTCCACGGCGTGAATGTCGTCGGGCAGCAAAGCGATGCCGCTGTCCGGCCCGACCAGCACCAGATCGGAAAGCTCCAGTTCCGCGTGGCCGGGCGTGCCGCCGTCGTCGAGCCGGCGATACACGAAATTGTGCTCCTCGCCCTCGATGCCGGCGACGCATGCCCAGGTGGTGTGATTATGCGGGGGAATGCGCCGGCCGGGCAGCATCACGTTGAGATAGAGCGCGTAGCCGTGATCGGGATCTTCCTGGATGAGATAGCGCGCCTGCCGCGACGTCTCGTCCGGCACCGGAAACGCGTCTCCGGTCCAGAAGTCCCGGGCGTCGGCCAGCCTGCGGACTTCTTCCAGCACCTGGGCGAGTACGCCGCGATCGAGTCCGCCCTTGGCGGTGAAGGCCTTGATGCGCTCGATCGACTGCTGCACGGCGCTCTGGCGCTGCTCGCTCAGGTTCATCCCTCGTCTCCCTGACAAAAGGGGCCTTGGGGCCCGGTCCTGACCATGAGCCTTAAGGCAGGCCGAATCCGGCAACAATTTAATTGTCGTCGGAGAAGCATTAGGCTGTGTAATGATTTTATCGCCGATGCAGCAGACTGCCCGATATGCGCGTTGAAAAATAAGGCTTGAAAGATACCCCTCCTTCGAACCCGAGCGCCATTCATTAGGACCCCTTACCTATGTGCGTGCGACTTTTAAATTGTGCCGTGCGCCGGGCATGGCTTTACTGCACGCCTGACAGTCCCATTCCGTACCGGCTCCGGTGCGGTGGCGGAGGGTTACACCGGGGGCGCCCCATGGCCGATCGCCGGACAATGAAGCGCATCCGCGTGGCGGGACCTGAAGGCACGGGGCCCGGCGGCGGATGAGGGGAAGCGGTCCCGATGCGGTCCGAACAATGAATGGCAGCAGACGCCTGAAGGCGCGGCCGAGAGCTTCCAGAGCTGAAGGGATCTAGTCACATGATGGTTCTGACGAGTTGGGGTGGCGAAGCAGCCAGCGGCCGTAGCGCGTCCGTCTGGCGCAGAAGCGCCCTCGCGGCCCTGTTGCTGGGCGCGGCGATCCTGCTGCCACAGGCCTCCCCGGCAGGGGCTGCCACGGTGACCATGGTGCAGGCAACCGAGCCGCCGACCCTGGTATCGCTGACCAATGTGGCGACCACCGCCCTCGCCGTCAGCGCCAAGGTGACCGAAGGGCTGCTCGAATACGACGAGAAGCTCGATCCCAAGCCGCTCCTGGCCACCGCCTGGGACGTGAGCCCGGATGGCCTCACCTACACCTTCAAGCTGCGCGACGGGGTGAAGTGGCACGACGGCAAGCCCTTCACCTCGGAGGATGCGGCGTTCTCCATCGACCTGCTCAAGAAGGTGCATCCGCGCGGCAAGACCACGTTCGCCAATGTCTCCGCCATCGAGACCCCGGACCCGCTGACCGTGGTGCTGCGCCTGTCGAAGCCGGCGCCCTACCTCATCAAGGCCTTCGCCCCGGCGGAAACGCCCATCGTCGCCAAGCACATCTACGCTGGCACGGACCCGGCCTCGAACCCCAACGGCAACGCCCCCATCGGCACCGGTCCGTTCAAGTTCAAGGAATGGGCACGCGGCAACTATATCGCCTATGAGCGCAACGACGATTACTGGGGCAAGCCGGACCCCAAGGTCGACCAGCTCATCGTGAAGTTCATCCCCGACGCCGCCGCCCGTTCCATCGCCTTTGAATCCGGGGGAGTGGATTTCGGCTATCGCACGCCGGTGGCGCTGTCCGACGTGGAGCGGCTGAAGGCGCTGCCGAACCTGAAGTTCGAGACCAAGGGCGCGAGCTATTCGTCCAACGTCACCCGCCTCGAATTCAATCTCGACAACGAATACTTCAAGGATCCCCGCGTCCGCCAGGCCATCGCCCACGCCATCGATCGCAATGTGATCGTCAAGACCATACACTACGGCCTCGCCACCCCCACCAGTTCGCCCATCGCGCCAGGGCTGGCCCAGTTCCACGATCCCGCCCCGAGCCCCTACGCCTACGACCTCAAGGCCGCCGCCAAGCTGCTGGACGAGGCCGGGCTGACGCCGAAGGACGGGCGCACCCGCTTCCATCTCACCCTCGACTACAATCCCATCACCACCGAGGGCCGCCGCCTCGCCGAATACATCCGTGCCTCGCTGGCGCGCATCGGCATCGCCGTGGACCTGCGTGCGCAGGACATCTCTGCCTTCGTCCGTCGCATCTACACCGACCGCGACTTCGATTTCGTGGTGAACGGGGCAAGCAACCTGTTCGATCCCACGGTGGGCGTGCAGCGGCTCTACTGGTCGAAGAGCTTCCAGAAGGGCGTGCCCTTCTCGAACGCCACCCACTATTCAAACCCGGAGGTGGACCGGCTGCTGGAGCAGGCGGCGGTGGAGAACGACCCCAAGGTGCGCGTGGAATTGTTCCGCAAGTTCCAGGAGATCGTGGGCAAGGACATCCCGGACATCAATCTGGTGTCGCCCACCTTCCTCACCCTGCACAATGTGCGGGTCCATGATCTTGTCACCACCGCGGACGGTGCCGAAGGCAATCTCGCCCACGTCAACGTCAAGTAGCAGATCCCGCAATGGCCGCCTTCGCCCGCCAGTGCCCGCCTCGGCGGCCTCCGGCCGGCGACGGCGGCCGGAGGCCTCGTCCATGAGACTCTTGTCCCGCGCCGGCCGAAGCCTCGGGCGCACGCTTCTTCAGGCGGTGCCCACGGTCCTCGGCATCGTCGTCCTGAACTTCCTCTTCCTCCAGCTCGTACCCGGTGATGCGGCGGACGTGATCGCCGGTGAATCGGGCTCCGCGACCCTCGAGAGCATGGAGGCCCTGCGGCGGCAATTCGGCCTCGACCAGCCGGTGCTGGTGCAGTTGCTGAGCTATCTCGATCATCTCGCCCACTTCAGCCTCGGCTTCTCGCCGCGCTACAACATGCCGGTGGGCGAGCTCATCATGTCCCGCCTGCCCTTCACCCTGCTGCTGATGGTGAGCGCCTTCACCCTGTCGCTGGTGCTGGGCATCGCCTTCGGGACGCTCATGGCCGCGTTCGCCCGCCGCTGGCCGGACCGGCTGCTGTCGGTCCTGGTGCTGGTGCTCTATTCGGCGCCCGGCTTCTGGGTCGGGCTCATGGCCATCGTGCTGTTCTCGGTCAAGCTCGGCTGGCTGCCCAGCGGCGGGGCCATGACCATCGGCGCCGACCTTTCGGGATGGCCCGCCATCGCCGACCGCCTCGCCCATCTCGCCTTGCCGAGCTTCTCGCTCGCCTGCTTCTTCATCGCCGTCTACGCGCGCCTCACCCGCTCGGCCATGCTGGAAGTGGAGCGGCAGGACTTCGTGCGCACGGCGCAGGCCAAGGGCCTTTCCGCCTTCACCATCCAGACCCGGCACGTGCTGCGCAACGCGCTCATCCCGGTCACCACCGTGGCGGGCCTCCACCTTGGCAACATGCTGGGCGGGGCCATCGTGGTGGAGACCGTCTTCGGCTGGCCCGGCATGGGCCGCCTTGCCCTCGATGCGGTGATGGCGCGCGACTTCAGCGTGCTGCTCGGCGTCCTGCTCCTCTCATCCTTCGTGGTCATCTTCGCCAACGTGTTCATCGACCTGCTGCACGCCTGGCTCGACCCCCGCATCGAGGCGCACTGATGTCCTCAGACACCACCCGGGCGGCCAGCCTGCCGCTGTTCGTGCCGAAGTCCCGGCGGGGCCTTGCGGCCCTGCTCCTCGGCCACCCCACCTTCGCGGCGGGCCTCTTCATCTTCGCCATCGTCGTGCTGCTCGCCCTCGGGGCCGACATCCTCTATCCGGGCGATCCGCAGGATATGGTGGGACCGCCGCTGTTGTGGCCGTTCGCGGACATGGAATATCCGCTCGGCACCGATTCCCTGGGCCGCGACGTGGCGGCGGGGCTGGTGCACGGGGCCCGGGTCTCGCTCATCATCGGCTTCTCGGCCGCAGCCATCGGCCTCGTCATCGGCACCCTGGTGGGCGCGGCGGGCGGCTTCTTCGGCGGCTATGTGGACAATATCCTGGTGCGGCTCACCGAGCTGTTCCAGACGGTGCCGACCTTCCTCCTCGTCATCGTCATCGTGGCCATCGGCGAGCCGTCCCTGCCGGTCATGGCGGCGGCCATCGGCATCGCCTCATGGCCCACCATCGCCCGGCTGGTGCGGGCCCAGTTCCGCAGCCTCCGGGAGCAGGACTTCGTGATGGCGGCGCGCAGCCTCGGCTATTCGGACGCGCGCATCATCTTCGTCGAGATCCTGCCCAACGCGCTGCCACCGGTGGTGGTGACGGCCTCGGTGATGGTGGCGGGCGCCATCCTCACCGAGACCGGCCTGTCCTTCCTCAACATGGGCGATCCCAACCTCGTGTCCTGGGGGTCCATGATCGGCGGCGGCCGCGAGATGCTGCGCACGGCGTGGTTCCTCACCGCCCTGCCCGGCATCGCCACGGCGCTCACCGTGCTCGCCCTGAACCTCATTGGCGACGGCCTCAACGAAGTCTTCAATCCAAGGATGCGCGAGCGATGAGTGCGCAGGGCCTTCACGGCGAAACATCGAACCGGCCGGTGCCGCTGCTCGACGTGCGCGACCTGTCGGTCGCCTTTCCCGGGCACCTGGCGGTGCGCGGCATCTCCTTCCAGATCCGGCGCGGGGAGACACTGGCGCTGGTCGGCGAATCCGGCTGCGGCAAGTCGGCGACCTCGCTGGCCATCATGCAGCTCCTGCCGCGCGGCACCCGCCTCTCCGGGCAGGTCCTATTCGGCGGCACCGATCTCGTCCGCGCCGACGCCCACATGCTCCGGGAGGTGCGCGGCAAGCGCATCGGACTGATCCTCCAGGAGCCGATGACCTCCCTGAACCCGGTGCTCACCATCGGCGAGCAGATCGCCGAGAGCCTGATCCGCCACGACCGGCTGACCGCGCGCCTGGCGCGGGCCCGCACGGTGGAGCTGCTCGACCTCGTGCGCATTCCCGACGCCCACCGCCGGTATGACGACTACCCCCACAACATGTCCGGCGGCATGCGCCAGCGGGTGATGATCGCCATGGCGGTGGCCTGCAATCCGGAACTCATCATCGCCGACGAGCCGACCACCGCCCTCGACGTGACCTTGCAGTCGGACGTGCTGGAACTGCTCGACAGCCTGCGCCGGCAGCTCCACATGGGGCTGCTGCTCATCACCCACGATCTCGGCGTGGTGGCGCAGTGGGCGGACCGCGTCGCCGTGATGTACGCCGGCAGCATCGTCGAGATGGCGGAGACGCACGCGCTGTTCGAGCGGCCGCTGCATCCCTATTCGCGCGGGCTCATGGGCTCCACCGTCCGGCTCGAGAGCGGCGCCCACTACACCACGGCCCGGCTCACCGAGATCCCCGGCTCGGTGGCGTCGGCCACCGGCGAGACGGGCTGCACCTTCGCGCCGCGCTGCCCGCAGGTGATCGCCCAATGCCGCATCGCCCCGCCGCCGCTGGTGCCCCTGCCGGACCGGCTCGCCGCCTGCCGGCTCGCCACCGAGACGCCGAAGGAGGCCGCCCGTGTCGCTGCTGGATGTTGAGAAGCTCGAAACCAGCTACCGCTCCCACGGCCGTGTCCTGAAGGCGGTGGACGGCGTCTCGTTTCGCGTGGAGAAGGGCGAGACGGTGGGGCTCGTGGGCGAGTCCGGCTGCGGCAAGTCCACCCTCGGCAAGACCATCCTGCGCCTCGTGCCGTCGTCAGCCGGCGCCATCCGCCTCGGCGGGACCGACATCGTGCCGCTGAAGGGCGGGGCGCTTTCGCCCTATCGCCGGCGGATGCAGATGATCTTCCAGGACCCGTTCGGATCGCTCAACCCGCGACAGACCGTGCGCACCCTGCTGGAAACCGTGCTCAAGGTGCACGGTGTCGCGGATCGGGCCGAACGCCGCCGGCGCGCGGCCGGGATGGTGGAGCGCGTCGGCCTGTCGTCGAGCGCGCTCGACCGCTTTCCGCACGAATTCTCCGGCGGCCAGCGCCAGCGCATCGGCATCGCCCGGGCGCTGGTGCTCTCGCCGGAGCTCATCGTCTGCGACGAGCCGGTCTCGGCCCTCGACGTGTCGATCCAGGCCCAGATCCTCAACCTGCTGGTGGACCTCAAGCGCGACCTCGGGCTGTCCTACCTCTTCATCTCCCACGACATGTCGGTGGTGCGCTATTTCACCGACCGGGTGATGGTGATGTATCTCGGCCAGATCGTGGAGAGCGGCAGCTACGAGACGCTGTGGACCAATCCGCTGCACCCCTACACCCGCGCCCTGATGGCGGCGGTGCCCTCCTATGACATCGACCGCAAGCGCACCGCGGTGGCGCTCAAGGGCGAGTTGCCGAGCGCGGCCCGCATTCCCTCCGGCTGCCGCTTCCGCACCCGCTGCCCGATCGCGAAGGAGGTCTGCGCCACCGAGGCGCCGGCATTGCGCACCCTGCCGGGCGGCCAGGAGGTCGCCTGCCACTTCGCCTGAGGCCGCAAATCCCCGACGCGTTCGAGGAAGGAGAGAAACATGCTCAAGATCTGGGGCCGGCTCAATTCGGTGAACGTGGAGAAAGTGGTCTGGTGCGCTCTCGAGCTCGACCTGCCGTTCGAGCGGATCGATGCGGGCGGCGCGTTCGGAGTGGTCGGCACGCCGGAATTCCGCGCCATGAACCCTTGCGGCCGCGTCCCGGTGATCGAGGATGACGGGTTCGTCCTGTGGGAATCCAACGCCATCGTGCGCTATCTCGCCGCCCGCCACGGCTCCGGCACCCTCATGCCGCTGGACCCGCACGCGCGGGCCGACGCGGAACGCTGGATGGACTTCCAGCTCGGCACCGTGGCGCCGCTGCTCTCGCCGGTCTTTCGCGGCCTCGTGCGCACGGCGCCGGAGGCGCGCGACATGACCGCCATCGCCCGCGCCTTCGATGAGTTGAAAGAGGTGTTCGTGGTGGCTGACGGCGCCCTCGTGGGGCGCACCCATCTGGTAGGCGATCGTTTCACCATGGCGGACATTCCGCTCGGCGCGGCGGCGCACCGCTGGTTCAACCTGCCGCTCGACGGCCTGCCGCTGGAGCGCCCGCCGCTTCCCCGCCTCGCTGCCTGGTACGGCCGGCTGAGGGCGCGCCCCGCCGCGGCGCAGCTCATGACCACGCCCCTGACCTGAGCCATGGATCACCGAGTCATGGACCACAATGTCCGCCGCATCGGCGTCCTCGCCCCGCCCGCCAATGTTGCGGTCGAGCGCGAATGGCCGCGCTATCTGCCGGCGGACGTGGTGATGAACCACAACCGGCTGTCCCGTCCGTCCACCCTGGTGGCGAAGGACGATCTTCTGGCCATGAATGCGTCGGTGGAACGGGCCGCCCGGGACCTCGCCTTCGCCAAGCCCGAGGTCATTGCCTACGCCTGCACGTCCGGCTCCTTCCTCGAAGGCAGCGGCGCGGAGGGCGCGGTGGCGCGGCAGATCGAGGCGGTGACCGGCGTTGCCGCCTTCACCACGTCGGAGGCCGTGGTGGCGGCGCTGAAGGCGTTGCGGGCACAGAGCGTTTTCATGATCACCCCCTACCCCGACGCCGTGAACGCGGAGGAGGTGGCCTTCCTCACCCACTACGGGTTCGAAGTGGCGGGCGTCGATGCGTTCGGCTGCGCCACCTCGGCCGAGATCCGGGCGCTGACCTCGGATCAGGTCGCGGGCCTTGCCTTGCGGCACCGGGCGCGGATCGCCCGATGCGATGCCCTCTTCGTCAGCTGCACCAATCTGCTCACCATGAACGAGATCGAGGGGCTGGAGGTCGGGCTCGGCGTGCCCGTGGTCTCCTCCAATCAGGCAACGCTCTGGATGGCGCTCGGCCGGCTCGGGGTCCACGCGCCGGCGGGGCCGGGGCGGCTGTTCCGCCTCGCGCCCTGAGGCCAGGCCATGCCATAGCCCGCGCGCTTGAGCGACCCCCCGGCGCCGGTTGACGGCCGGGCCGGAGGGTCTTCAGAAAGCCATGCCGCGGAACGTCTCGAACACGCGCTTGACCGCGTCGCTGACGCTCTCGTCGCGCATGTAGAGGTGGAAGGTCACGTCCGGCAGCCGCGGTAGCCCCTCCGCCTCGCCGAGCACGCGCAGATCCGGGGTGAGCATCTCGATATTGCGGGCGGTGACCCCCAGCCCCGCCCGCACCGCCGCCCGGATGGCGCCGAGGTTGAGGCTGAGATAGGCGATGCGCCAAGCCATGTGCGCCTTGTCCAGCGCGTCGATGGCGAGGGCACGGAACAGGCTCGGCTCGTTGGAGACGATGAGCGGCAGCGGCTTCTTGCGCTCGTAGGGGAAATCGGCCGCGCACAGCCAGACGGTCGGCGAGGTGCGCAGCATGATGCGGGGACGCTCGGGATCGAGGCGGGTGGTGATGGCGAGGTCGAGCTCGCCCTTGCGCAATTCCTCCATGAGGAAGGGGCTGCGGCCGGTGCGGATTTCCAGCAGCACGTTGGGATGGGCCTTGGCGATGCGTCCCAGCATGATGGGCAGGATATTGTCCGCCATGTCGTGATTGGCGCCGAGGCGCACCACGTCCGCCTGTCCGGGGCCGGCAGCAAGGGCGATGTTGGCCTCGTCGTTCAGGGCAATGATGCGGCGGGCGTAGTCGAGCAGCTTCAGGCCGTCTTCAGTGAGGCGCTTCGAGCGCCCGTTCTTCACCAGCAGGGTCTTGCCCACGTGCCCTTCGAGACGCTGCATCTGCTGGCTCACCGCCGACTGGGTGCGATGAACGCGATGCGCGGCGGCGGCGAACGTTTCAGCGTCCGCGATGGCGACGAAAGTCCGCAGGAGATCGAGGTCGAGATTGCGCATCACGGCGGAGGCCAAGGCAGCAGGCGGAGGATAAAAGTTAGCGTATCTAATGGATCGCGTCACGACTTTTAAATTGTCCGGCGCCCCGCGGATGCGTATCCATGACGCCGGATACAGTGTCAATTCGGCTTCAATCGGCGCTTTGCGTCACATTGCGCCGGTCATTCCGCGGATGGAGACGCCTTGTCGATGGCCTCCGAATTTTCAGTCGATCCATTAGCAACCCTCAAGGTCCCTTGTGCGGGGCGGGAGTGCCGCCGGTGAAGAAGGACACGCTTCTCGTTCACGCCGGGCGCAGTGCCACCGGGCCGGTGAACCCGCCGGTCGCCCGCGCCTCCACCATCCTGTTCGAGGACCTCGCCGCCTACGATGCCCTGCGCGGCGACCGCTTCGCCGGATTGCGCTACGGCATCCACGGCACGCAGACCCTGTTCGCCCTCGAGGAGGCGCTGACCAGGCTCGAAGGCTGCCATCGCGCCATCATCGTGCCGTCGGGCCTCGCCGCCATCACCGCCGCGCTCATGGCGGTGGTGAAGCCGGGCGACCACCTGCTCATGGTGGATACCGTCTATGGCCCGACCCGTGCCTTCTGCGACGGCCTGCTCGCCCGCAACGGCGTGGTCACCACCTATTACGATCCCCTGATCGGCTCGGGGATCGCCGATCTCATCCGCGACAATACCCGCGCCATCTTCTGCGAGAGCCCCGGCTCCCTCACCTTCGAGGTGCAGGACATTCCCGCCATCGTTGCCGTCGCCCGGGAGCGTGGCATCGCGGTGCTGCTCGACAACACCTGGGCGAGTCCGCTCTTCTTCGATGGGCTCGGCCATGGCGTGGACATTTCCATCCAGGCGGCCACCAAGTATCTGTCCGGCCATTCCGACGTGATGATGGGCACCATCGCCACCACCGAGGCCTGGTGGCGGCCGGTGCGGAACGTGGTGGCCGACCTCGGCTTCTCCACCAGCCCCGACGATTGTTATCTGGTGCTGCGCGGCCTGCGCACGCTCGGCGTGCGGCTGCGTCACCAGGAGAAGAGCGCGCTTGCGGTCGCCCGCTGGCTGGCGGGGCAGAAGGATGTGGTCCGTGTGCTCCACCCGGGCCTGGAGGGTGATCCGGGTCACGCGCTCTGGAAGCGGGATTTCACCGGCGCGTCGGCCCTGTTCGGCGTGGAGCTGGCGGTGACCGCACCGGCGGCGGTCTCAGCCTTCGTGGATGGGCTGGAGTTGTTCGGCATCGGCTCCAGTTGGGGCGGCTTTGAAAGCCTGGTGGTGCCGGCCCGCTTCACCCGCGCGGCGCGGCCTTTCCCCCTGTCCGGCGCGCTGGTGCGCCTGCACGTGGGTCTTGAAGACCCCGAGGACCTGATCTCCGACCTCGCCGGCGCCCTTGATGCCATGCGGGCGGCGCAGGACGGCGCAGCCCCATCCACCGCGCGGGCCTGACGCCCGCTTCGATCTTCATCGCTTCTTGCAGGTTCTGCCCATGCCCGCTTCGTCTTCCTCCCGCGCCTTCTCCGAGATTCTCGCCATGGCCGAGCCCGGCAGCCTCGCGACGGGCGCGATTTTCGTCGGGCGCCTTGCCTCCGGCGCGGCCGTGGAAATTCCCTATGTGATCGCCAAGGGCGCGAAGCCCGGAAAATGCCTGTGGCTGAACGGGCAGGTGCATGGCGACGAGATCAACGGCATCGTCGCCGCCCTCGACTTCGCCCGGGAGCTGGACCTCTCCGAGCTGTCGGGCAGCGTGGTGGTGAGCTCCACCGCCAATCCGCTCGCCTTCGACGGACGCCGCAAGAAGGCGCCGCAGGACGATATCGACCTGGACCAGTCGTTTCCCGGCTCGGCCGGCGGCCTCTCCTCCGAACGCATGGCGAAGATCTTCTTCGAGGCCTGCGCCTGCGCCGACGTGGTGGTGAACCTCCACACCATGGGCACCACTTTCGATGCCGATCCCTACGCGGTCTACAAGGTCCATCCCAATGGTCGGGTGAGCGAGGAGACCCTGCTCCACCTCGTCGCGCCGTTCGCCCCGGCCGTGGCCTGCCGCATGAACGTGGCGGGCGGCACCGGCGAATTGCCCGGCAACCTCGCCGGCGCGCTGGATTTCCAGTGCCTCGACCGGGGCCAGATCGCCTTCATGGTGGAGCTGGGCGGGGGTGGACGCCTGGTGGCGGAGCATGTGGCCCAGGGCATCACCGGCTTCGAGGGTTTGGCGCGCCGGCTCGGCCTGCTGCCGGGCGCGGCGGTGGCGCCCGCCGAATTGCGCCAGGTGACGAAGCGCCGGCACGTCACCTGCGCGGAAGGGGGCATCTTCCGGGTCCTCGCCCGCCCGGCCACGGTCATCCCGGCGGGGCAGCCCCTCGGCGAGGTCATGGATCTGCACGGGGTGGTGCACGAGCAGATCACGCTGCCGTTCGATGCCCTGGTGATCGGCATCCGGCGCGATCCGGTGGTGCATTTCGGTGACCGCGTGGCCTTCGTCGCGGAACACTGGTCCAACGTCCCGGCCTGAACGCGGAAGCATCCACAATGGCGATCCGGCGCTATCCCCATCTCGCCCATTGGGGGGCTTTCACGGCGGTGGTCGAGGACGGCGTGCTCGTCGCCTGCGAGCCGTTTCTCGCCGACCCCAATCCCTCGTCCATGCTGGGGAGCGTCGCGCCCGGGGTCTATTCGGACAAGCGCATCCGCCGGCCCGCGGTGCGCGAAGGCTGGCTGAAGCGCCGCCATGGCGCCGGAGGCGAGGGGCGCGGCCGGGAAAAGATGATCGAAGTGGACTGGGACGAGGCGCTCGACCTCGTCGCCGGGGAAATCCGCCGGGTGGAAGCCGAGCGCGGGCGCGAGGCGCTCTTCGCCGGCTCCTATGGCTGGTCCTCGGCGGGCCGCTTCCACCATGCGCGCTCGCTCATCCGCCGCTTCTACTTTTCTGGCGGCGGCGCCGTCGACCAGGTGGGCAATTACAGCTGGGGCACCGCGCAATTCCTGCTGCCCTATGTGATCGGCACCTACCAGCCGCTCACCGGGCGGGTCACCGCATGGCCCAGCATCCTCGCCCATACCGAGATCTTCCTCGCCTTCGGCGGCCTCGCCCTCAAGAACGGGCAGGTTTCCTCCGGCGGAGCCGTCCAGCATACCCAAGAGCTCTGGCTGCGGCGTCTGGCCGCCAAGGGCATCCCGATCGTCAACATCTCGCCCACCCGCGACGATTGCCCCGACTTTCTCGAGGCCGAATGGCTGCCGATCCGTCCCAATACGGACGTGGCGCTGATGCTGGCCCTCGCCTTCGAGATCCTGCGGCTCGGCGGCGCGGACCAGGACTTCCTCGCGCGCCACACGGTCGGCGCGGAGGCGCTGGCGGCCTATGTGCGCGGCGAGAGCGACGGCGTTCCGAAGTCGCCGGACTGGGCGGAGGGGATCTGCGGGCTGCCCGCGGCCGCCATCGCCGGACTTGCCGCGCGCCTCGTGGGCAAGCGCTCCTACATCACCTGTTCCTTTGCCGTGCAACGCGCCCAGCACGGGGAGCAACCCTACTGGATGGCCATCGCGCTCGCCGCCCTGCTCGGGCAGGTGGGCCTGCCGGGTGGCGGCTTCGGCTTCGGCCACGGCTCCATGAACGGGGTGGGCAATCCACGCCCCGCCACGCCCGGCCCGGAAATGGCGGTGGGCCGCAATCCGCTGAGGCGCGCCATTCCCTGCGCCCGCATCGCCGACATGCTGCTCGCCCCCGGAACGCCCTATGCGTTCGACGGGCGGCAGGAGACCTATCCGGACGTGCGCCTCATCCACTGGGCGGGCGGCAATCCCTTCCACCACCACCAGCAGCTCAACCGCCTGCTTGAGGCCTGGCGGCGGCCCGAGACCGTCATCGTCAACGAGATCTGGTGGACGCCCACCGCGCGCCTCGCCGACATCGTGCTGCCGGTGACCACGACGCTGGAGCGCAACGACATCGGCGGCTCCTCGCGCGACCGCTATGTGGTCGCCATGCACAAGGCGATCGAACCGCTCCACGCCGCGCGATCCGACTTCGACATCTTCCACGACCTTGCCGCGCGACTGGGCCATGCGCAGGCCTTCAGCGAAGGTCGCGACGAGATGGGGTGGGTGCGCGACATCTATGCCCGCTGCGCTGCCGCCAACCGGGCAGCGGACATCCCGTTTCCCGATTTCGAGACGTTCTGGGCCGCCGGGACGGTGGAGTTGCCAGAGCCTGAGGGCGATTTCGTCCTGTTCTCGGACTTCCGCGCCGACCCGGTGTCACATCCGCTGAAGACGCCGAGCGGGCGGATCGAACTGTTCAGCGAGACCATCGCCCGCCTCGCCTTGCCGGACTGCCGCCCGCATCCCGCCTGGATCCCGCCGGCCGAGTGGCTCGGAGCGCCGTCCGTGGAACGCTACCCGCTGCATCTTCTCTCGGTGCAGCCCGCCGACCGTCTGCACAGCCAGCTGGATTTCGCCCCCCTGCCGCTGGCGAACAAGGTGAAGGGGCGGGAAGCCATTGCCCTGAATCCCGCCGATGCCGCCAGCCGCGGCTGCCGCGACGGCGACCTCGTGGAAGTGTCCAACGCGCGCGGCGCATGCCTCGCCGGCCTGCGCATCAGCGACGGCGTGCGCCGTGGCGTCGCGGTGATGGCGACCGGGGCGTGGTTCGATCCCGACTTCGGCGGCAACGGCGCCGAACGGGCCGGCACCGCCAATGTCCTCACGCTCGATGTGGGAACATCGCTGCTGACACAGGGCCCGAACGCCATGGGCTGTCTGGTCGAGGTCCGGCCCGCACAGGACCGGGAAGGGCGGGTCGGTCCGGCAGCCGCGGTGGACCGTCGTGACCGGGGCCTTCAGCGCCCCTGATGGTCCGGCCGAACATCTGGTCGTGGGACAAGCGGAGCGGGTCTGCACGAACGGACGACGACCGTCGGCGTGGATGCCGGACCCCCGAACGCCTTCCCCGGGGCATGGGGCCAGCGAGCTTGACCTCGCCCGGTTCGGACCAGGCGGCGCCCCTGCATAGAAACTGCACGGCAATCCTCGAAATCTCCTCCCGGCCCTCAAGGCCACTGCACAGCCGCCGCTCATCCTGCGCGGCATGCAAAACCTGATCGATCTTCCCTTACGACCCGCCCCGCTGCCGCGCTGCCTGACCCGGGACGGCTGGTGGCTCGTGCCTGTCCCCTCTGCATTCAACGGCGACGCCTTCCGGCCCGCTCCCGGCTCCACAGCTGCCCCGCCCTCTCCCCTTCCCGCCCGCCTCTCACGAGTTGTCCCATGACGCCTGACGCGCACTTGCGTACCCGGCGGGAGGCCCTGTGCTGGCTGGCCCAGCGGACGGGCTTCGCCCTCGCCGCCATCGCGCTGGCCGACTGGCTGTTCTTCAACGCGCACGCCATCGGCATTTCGCTGCCCCTTTTCCTCGGCACCTGCGGCGGACTTGTGGTGGCGGTGAACCCTATCCGGGCGTCCGCCCGGCTCAGGATCTTCTGCGCGCTCGCGTTTCTCCTGGCGCTCGCCGCGCTGGTCGAGGATGTGTCCTGGCTGTCGGTGCTCGTGGCGGGCCTCACCTCCCTCCATCTCGCCGGCCTGCTCGTCGGCGGCGGCGGAGAGCGCTGGACGGTGGGGCTGCTACGTTCCGCTGGCCGGCCTTTCGCCGGTCCGTTCCGACTTGCGACGGACCTCGCGCGTGTCCGCCGCCTTTCGGCATGTGGCCGAAGGGGGTTCAAGGGCGCTGCATCGCTGGCGGCGTGGATCGCCCCGGTGGTGCTGACTCTGGTGTTCCTGGGTCTGTTCGATGCGGCGAACCCTCTGATCCACGAATGGCTGCGCGCGCTCGACCCCCAGCGCCTTCCCGAGCTGATCTCGCTGCCGCGGCTGGGCTTCTGGCTCGTGGCGCTCTGCCTCATCTGGCCGCTCGTGCACCTGAAGCGCGCCCGCAGGCGGGCGGCGCCGGTGACTGCAATGCAGCCACCTGACCTGCCGGAAATGCAGGCCCTTCTCGGCCCGGCGGCCGTGCTGCGCTCGCTGATCCTGTTCAATGCCCTGTTCGCCCTCCAGACCGGGCTCGACGCGGCCTATCTCTGGGGCGGGCTCGCACTGCCGGACGGCATGACCTATGCGGCCTATGCCCATCGCGGGGCCTATCCGCTGATCGTCACCGCGCTGCTGGCCGCCGCCTTCGTGCTCGCCGCCATGCGCCCGGGTGGCCCCGCCGGGGCGTCGCGCCGAATCCGGCCGCTGGTGCTCGTCTTCGTGGCGCAGAATGTGGCGCTGGTGGCCTCCTCCATCCTGCGCACGGCGCTCTATGTGGAGGCCTATGGGCTGACCCAGCTGCGGCTCGCCGCGTTCATCTGGATGGGACTGGTGGGGCTGGGCCTCGCGCTGATCGTGGTCAAGATCCTGTGCAGCAAATCGAACGCGTGGCTGCTCGATGCCAATGCGATTGCGGTCGTGGCGACGCTCTATCTGTGCTGCTTCGCCAATTTTCCCTATATGGTCGCGCGCTACAACCTGACGCACTGGCAGGAAAGGAGTGACATGGGACCTGTGCTCGACGTCGCCTATCTGGCCGCCCTCGGGCCGGACGCGCTGCCGGCCTATGCCGGGATCGCGGTGGGCGCCAATCCGTATCGGCTCGCCGGGTGGCAAGTCGTCAGGCTGCAACGTGAACAGAGTTCCGCCGAGCACATGCTTGAACAGGCGAACTGGCGCAGCTGGACCTTCCGCAACTGGCGCCTGAAGCGCGTTCTCGCGGCCCATCCCCTGGATGCGGCGCCGTCGGGCACCGCGCCCGCATCGGCGAACTAGGCGGCCGCCGTGGCCTACCGCATCCTCGTCGCCGACGACGATCCGCACATCCGCGAGATCATCTGCTTCGCGCTGGAGAAGGCGGGCATGACCGCCCTCCCCGCCCGCGACGGAGCCGAGACGCTGCGCCAGTTCGGGGTAGGCGCGCCCGATCTGGTCGTGCTCGACGTGGGCATGCCGGAGATGGACGGGCTGGAGGTGTGCCGCCGCATCCGCAAGACCTCCGACGTGCCGGTGCTGTTCCTCTCCGCGCGGGACGAGGAGATCGACCGGGTGATCGGCCTGGAGATCGGCGGCGATGATTATGTGACCAAGCCGTTCAGCCCGCGCGAGCTGGTGGCGCGGGTCAACGCCATCCTGAAGCGAGTGCAGACGAGGCCCGCGCCCGGCCCTGCGCCTCTCTCGCAAGGCGCGCTCGCCCTCGATCCCGATGCGCACGCAGCGACGTTCCGCGCCGAACCCATCGCCCTCACCGCCATCGAGTTCGCCATCCTGAGGACGCTGATCGCGCGGCCGGGACAGGTGTTCAGCCGCACCCAGATCCTCGATGCGGCCTATGGCGGGGCGATCCATGTGGCGGACCGAACCATCGACAGCCACGTGCGGAACATCCGCGCCAAGCTCGCCGCCGCCGGCTGTGACAGCGTCATCGACACGGTGCATGGGGTGGGATTTCGCATCGGCCGATGCCGGGCCGAGCCGTGAGCGCGCGCGTATCGGCCCCGAAGGTCGCACGCAAATGGCGGCCGACCATGGGCCTCATCGTCGGCCTGGTCATCCTCACCGCCCTGGCGCTGCCGCTGGCCGGGCTGTTCTTCTTCCGCATCTACGAGAACCAGCTGATCCGCCAGACGGAGGCGGACCTGATCGGCCAGAGCGCGGTGCTTGCCACCGTGATGGCCCGGGAGATCGCGGCGCTGCCACCCGGCGTGCCGCTCGGCAGCGCCGAGCCGCCTGCCCCGGCCGAGGCAGACATGCCCTACCGGCCGATCCTGCCGGCGCTCGACCTGGCGCACGATCCCATCCTCGACCGCCGGCCGCCTGCCGCGGCGGCGCCCGTGCCGGCCGATCCCGCCTTCGTCGCCCTCGGGGCACGGCTCGCGCCCGATCTCGTGGCGACGCAGAAGACCACCCTCGCCGGCTTCCGCCTCTTGGACCCGCGTGGCGTTGTGATCGCCGGGCGCGAGGAGTTGGGCCTGTCCCTCGCCCATGTGGAGGAGGTGGCGGCGGCGCTCGATGGTCGGTTCAGGGCCGTCATGCGCTTGCGGGTCTCGAAGCATGAGCCGCCGCCGCTCTACTCGCTGAGCCGTGGCACCTCGGTGCGGCTGTTCGTGGCCATGCCGGTGATCGTGGCGGGGCGCGTCGCCGGCGTGGTCTACGCCTCACGTACGCCCAACAACGTGTTCAAAAGCTTCCACGAGGAGCGTGGCAAGCTGATAGCCGCCGGGCTGACGATCCTCGCCCTCGCCGCCTTGATCGGCTTCATCTTCCAGCGGGCCATCACCCGGCCCATCCGCGAGCTGATGAAGCGGACGGAGGCCATCGGGCGGGGCGACCGCGTGGCCCTCACGCCGCTGGCCCATCACGGCACCGCCGAATTCGCCGCCCTGTCCCAAGGCTTCCTCGACACCGCGCAGGCCCTGCAGGATCGTTCTGACTTCATCGCCACCTTCGCCGCCCATGTCTCGCACGAGCTGAAATCGCCGCTCACCGCCATCAAGGGCGCGGCCGAGCTGCTGCGAGACGATCTCGACGCGGGCACACCCGGCATGGACCGCGCCGACCGGCGCCGCTTCCTCGACAACATCGTCTCGGACACCGGGCGCCTCACCACCATCGTCCAGCGCCTGCGGGAGCTGGCGCGGGCGGAGGGGGTGCCGACCGCAGGCGCAACCACCCTCACCGCTACCGTCGCCGACCTGCGCTCGGGCTTCGCCACGCTGAAGATCCAGGCTGAGGGCGCCGTGTCCGAGCCGGTCCGCATCTCCCCGGAGAATGCCCGCATCGTCCTCTCCCACCTCGCCGACAATGCCCTGCGCCACGGGGCGCGCTCCCTCGCCATATCCGCCCATCGCGAGGCCGACAGGCTGCGCGTGAGCGTGCGCGACGACGGGCCCGGCATCTCCGCCGCCAACCGCGGAAAGGTCTTCGAGAGCTTCTTCACCACCCGGCGGGACAGCGGAGGCACCGGCATGGGCCTGTCCATCGTGCGGGCCATGCTGGAGGCCCATGGCGGCAGCATCGTGCTGGGAGGAAGCGACGGCGCCGCGGAGGGCGCAACCTTTGTTCTCTCGATCCCGCTTGCTCCTCAATCCAGCGCATCGGCCGCACGAGGGCGCATGATTCCGGCAGAGGGTGAAGGACACCGCGAATGATGCAGCCGTTGCCCTGATCGGGGCGCGGCCCTCATCATCTGGTCCTGAAAGCGGTAGCTTTGATACCGCGATAACCGGTCGGGCATTGCCGGTGGAACGTCGGATGGCGCAAGCGCATTCTATGCTCGTGGTGTCGCCGAGGCTGACTGCGAACGCGCCCGGAGCGCGGGGGAAATCCGGGCCGCAATCGGATTCAAAACCCGAAAGGACAAGCAATGGCAACGGCAAAGAACACGATCTGCCTGTGGTACGACAAGGACGCCGAGGCTGCCGCCCGCTTCTACGCCGAGACCTTTCCGAACAGCTCGGTGAGCGCCGTCCACCGTGCTCCCAGCGATTACCCGTCCGGCAAGGCGGGCGACGTGCTGACGGTCGAATTCACAGTCGCCGGCGTCCCCTGTCTCGGCCTCAATGGCGGGCCCGTGTTCAAACATAACGAAGCCTTCTCGTTCCAGATCGCCACCGACGACCAGCAGGAGACCGACCGCTACTGGAACGCCATCGTCGACAATGGCGGCCAGGAAAGTGCGTGCGGTTGGTGCAAGGACAAATGGGGCATCTCCTGGCAAATCACGCCACGCGTGCTGACCGAGGCGCTGGCTGCCGGCGGCGATGAAGCAAAGCGCGCGTTTGCCGCGATGATGAACATGAAGAAAATCGATGTCGCCGGGATCGAGGCGGCGCGGCGCGGCTGACGGTCATGGGTTGCCCCTTCGCTGCCGCCGGCCATGCCTGCTTCCGGCAAGCTTGCGCGCACGCTGGCGGGCAGGACGGACCCATGAAGCCGCCCAATGGCATCGTCGATGCGAGGGTCCTCGCTCCGCTCGCATTGGCATTGCAAAGGCGTCAGCGGTGAGCGCTCATTCCGCATCGGCCTGATGCGCAGGATGGGCCGTCCGGAAGGCCGGGTGCTCCGCGGCGAGGGCGTCGACGCGCAGGATGCGCGGATAGGCGTCGAGCGGAACATTGAAGCGGCGTGCCGAGAACACCTGGGGAATGAGATAGATGTCGGCGAGGCCGGGCTCCGGCCCGAAGCAGTAGCCCTCGGCGCTGATCCATTGCTCCACGGCCCTGAATCCCGCATGGATCCAGCGGGCGATCCAGGCCGAGACGTCCTCCTCCGTGTGCCCCAGCTCCCGGCGCAGGACATTGAGCGGAGAAACATTGTTCAACGGATGGATGTCGCAGCCAATGATGGCGGCCACGGCGCGCACCTGCGCCCGCCCTTCCAGGGATGCAGGCAGCAGCGGGGGACGCGGGAAGGCCTCGTCGAGATATTCGAGGATGGCGGGGGACTGGATGAGCACCGTGCCGTCGTCGAGCACCAGGGTCGGCACGCGACCCGTCGGATTGAGGGCGAGATAGGCGGGCGAGAACTGCTCGCCGCCCCCCCGCACCAGGTGGATGGGCCACTGCTCGCAGGAGATGCCCTTCAAGGCGAGGGCGATCCGCACCCGGTAGGACGAGGTGGAGCGGAAATAGCCGTAGAGCCGCATGGCCCTCACCGCACCGGCAGAATGGTGCCCCGGCATTCGCCGAAGCCGATGGGGGCAAAGCCCTCGCGCCGGGCGGTACCGCGGATGACCACGGTGTCGCCGTCCTCCAGGAAGCGCCGCGTCTCCCCCGATTCCAGCGCGATGGGTGCCTTGCCTCCCTGCGTCAGCTCCAGCAGGCTGCCGAAGCTGCCCGGGGCGGTGCCGGAGATGGTGCCGGTGCCGAGCAGGTCGCCGGGAGACAGGTTGCACCCCCCCGAGGTGTGGTGGGCGACGAACTGGGCGAAGGTCCAGTAGAGGTCGCGGGTGGAGCCCACCGAAAGGCGGTGCGGCGGCAGGCCCTTCGCTTTCAGCCCCTCGGTCTCCAGCAGCACTTCGAGGGTGACGTCGAGGGCGCCCCGCGCCTGGTCCTCGGCATCGAGCAGGTAAGGCAGCGGCGCCGGGTCGCCTTCGGGCCGCGACGGCTGGGCGATGCGGAACGGGGCGAGGGCCTCGGGCGTCACCACCCAGGGCGAGATCGTGGAGGCGAAGTTCTTGGCGAGGAACGGGCCGAGCGGCTGGTATTCCCACGCCTGGATGTCGCGGGCCGACCAGTCGTTGAGCAAACAGAAGCCGGCGATGTGGCTGCCCGCCCCGGCGATGGGGATCGGCTCGCCCAGCTCGTTGCCCGGCCCGACGAAGATACCCAGCTCCAACTCGTAGTCGAGGTTGCGGGCCGGCCCGAAGGTGGGCACCGCTTCGTCGGGCCGCTTGCGCTGGCCGTTGGGCCGGCGCACGTCGAAGCCCGAAGGGCGGATGGAGGAGGCCCGCCCGTGATAGCCGATGGGCACGTATTTGTAGTTGGGCAAAAGTGGATTGTCCGGGCGGAACAGCTTGCCCACATTGGTGGCGTGCGAGATGCCCGCATAGAAATCGGTGTAGTCGGCGATGACCGCGGGCAGGTGCATCCGGCAGTCTGCAGCCCGATGGAGCAGCGTGCCGGCAAGGGCTTCAACCGCCACGCGGTCGGGGCCCTTCGCATCGAGGATGTCCGCGAGCCGCGCCCGCAACGCCACCCGATGCCCGGTGCCGAGGGCAAACAGCGGATTGAGGCTCGGCCCTGCCGCGGCCTGCGCCGCTTCCTTCGCCAATCCCTCGAACAGCCCGGCCGCAAGGCCGGCCGGCAAGTCGAAGATCTCGTCGCCGATGGCGACGCCCCCGCGGGGTCCCCCGTCCGCCGGACTGAAGATGCCGAGGGGCAGGTTCTGGAGGGGGAAGGCGGGATGCCCGTTGGCCGTGGAGACCCAGCTGGTGCGGTCGGGGGCGTGGGTTGCGTCGATCATGGAGGGTTCCGAAACGGGAGGGGCAGAAAATCGAAAGCTCGCGCGCCGACAAAGGCTGGCGCGGGCGCCGATCAATCTCGAATGCGCGCTACCATGCGTTCCGGCGGGTGGGATCGAAGCGCTTCTTGAGGCCCGCCCAGCAGTCCACATAGTTCGCCTGCAGCTGCGGCACGCCGGCCGCATAGGCGGTCACGCGCTGGGGCAGGCGCGTCTCGAACATGAAGGCGAGTGTGTTCTCCAGCTTCACTGGTGTCTGCGCGCCGGTGGAGGCGTGCTCGAACGCCTGCTCGTCCGGCCCGTGGGGCAGCATCAGATTGTGCAGGGAGAAGCCACCCGGCGCGAAGCCCGCGGGCTTCGCGTCGTACACGCCATAGATGAGGCCCATGAATTCGGACATGATGTTGCGGTGGTACCACGGCGGACGGAAGGTGTTCTCCGCCACCATCCAGCGCTCGGGGAAGATCACGAAATCGATGTTGGCCGTGCCCGGCGTGCCGGAGGGCGAGGTGAGCACGGTGAAGATGGACGGGTCCGGGTGGTCGAACAGCAGCGCGCCCACCGGCGAGAAGTGCCGCAGGTCGTATTTGTAAGGGGCGTAATTGCCGTGCCAGGCCACCACGTCGAGGGGTGACTGGCCGATCTCGGTCACGTGCAGCTCCCCGCCCCATTTCACATAGAGGAGGGAGGCCTCCTCCTTGTCCTCATAGGCGGCGACGGGGGTGAGGAAATCGCGCGGGTTGGCGAGGCAGTTGGCGCCGATGGGGCCGCGATCCGGCAGGGTGAAGGTGGCGCCGTAATTCTCGCACACATAGGCGCGGGCCGGCCCGTCGATCAGCTCCACCTTGAAGATGACGCCGCGCTGGATGAGGCAGATCTCGCCGGGCGCGATGTCGATGACGCCGAACTCGGTACGGAAGCGCAAGGCGCCTTCCTGCGCCACCACCAGCAGCTCGCCATCGGCATTGAAGAAATATTCGTTCTCCATGGAGGCGGTGACGAAGGCCATGTGCGCCGCCATGCCGCCTTGGCTGTCGGCGTCGCCGGCGGTCGTGATGGTGCGCAGTCCGGCAATGAAGGTGAGCTTCTCCTGCGGCAGCGGAATGGCACTCCAGCGATACTGTCCGAGCGCGATGCCGCTTTCGTCACGGGCCATCGGGGCGGTACGGATGAAGCCCTTATCCACCCTGTGATACCGGCCCGAATGCTTCACCGCGGGGCGGATGCGGTAGAGCCAGGAGCGCTCGTTCACCGCCTGCGGCGCGGTGAAGGGCGAGCCCGAGAGCTGCTCGGCATAAAGCCCGTAATTGATCTTCTGCGGAGAGTTGCGGCCGATGGGCAGGGTGCCGTCCAGCGCCTCGGTTTCAAAGGAATTGCCGAAGCCGGACATGTAGCCGGGCACGAGAGCGCTCGACCTTGTTCCTTCGAGAGTGGGTTGGGGCAGAATGTTCATGATGGCCTCCCGAAACTGGTTGCGAGCATGACGGTTGAAAATGTAACTAACAAGCCATGCGCACTCTCGACCTCGAAGTATTCCTGCCCTACCGGCTGAACCGTGTGGCGACTGCCGTCTCCGAGCAGCTGCGGGAGGTCTATGGCCGCAAGTTCGGCCTCACCATTCCCGAATGGCGCGTGCTGGCGACCCTCGCCCAGTTTCCCCGCAGCACGGCGAAGGCGGCGGGCCGGCACGCGCGGCTGCACAAGACCAAAGTGAGCCGGGCGGTCCAGGCGCTCGAGGAGCGGCGCTGGCTCGCCCGCAGCGAAAACCCGGATGACCGGCGCGAGGAATTCCTCGCCTTGACGGCAACGGGCCTGCAGGCCTACGGCGCCATCGTCCCGGACATGACCGCGTTCGAGGCGCGCCTGCTGGCCTCGCTCGGGCCGGACGGCACGCGCGCGGTGCTGCACGCGCTCGACCGGCTGGAAGACGTGCTGGAGCTCGGCGGCGGACGCCCGGGCCCCGCGCCTGCGGGGGGCCCGGAGCAAGAGCCGTAAGCAGGGCTCAGGATTTGCCCAGCGGGCACCCCGTCTCGCCGGCGGGACGGAACACCTCTGCCGCGGGCAGCGTGGTGACCGGCTTGTAATAGTCCCACGGAGCCTTGCTCTCGGCGGGGCTCTTCACCTCGTAGAGGGTGAGGTCGTACAGCACGCGCCCGTCCGCCCGGATGGATGCGGCGTGACCGAAATAGTCCACCGGCAGGCGCCGCATCTCGGCATTGACCTTGCCCGCCTCGTCGGTGCCCGAGGCGGCCACGGCGCTGAGGTAATGGGTGATCGAGGCATAGACCGAGGCCTGCTGCTTGGTGGGCATCCGGCCCATCTTGGCGAAGAAGCGCTTCGCGAAAGCGCGGGCCTTGTCGTTCTGGTCCCAGTAGAAGCCGGTGGTGACGCGCAGGCCCTTGGCCAGTGGCAGGCCGATGGCGTGCACATCGGTGATGAAGACCAGGAAGCCGGCCACCTTCTGCCCTCCAGAGGTAATGCCGAACTCTGCCGCCTGCTTGATGGAATTGGTGGTGTCCCCGCCGACATTGGCAAGGCCCACCACTTCGGCCTTGGAGGCCTGGGCCTGGATGAGGAAGGATGAGAAATCGGCGGCGCCAAGGGGATGGCGCGTGGCGCCGAGCACCTTGCCGCCGGCCGCGGTGACCGCCGCCGACGCGTCGCGCTCCATGGCGTGGCCGAAGGAATAGTCCACGGTGAGGAAGAACCAGGTCTTGCCGCCGGCGGCGGTCACCGCCCGCCCGGTGGCATTGGCCAGGGCATAGGTGTCGTCCGCCCAATGGGTGGAATAGGGTGAGCAGGCCTTGCCGGTGAGATCGGAGACGGCGGCACCGGAGATCAGCAGGGTTTTCTTCCGCTCGCGAGCAATCTCCTGCGCGGCCAGCGCAACGGAGCTGACCGGCAGGTCGGCCACCGCGTCCACGCCGCCCTCGTCGAACCATTTGCGCAGTGTCGCGCCACCGATGTCCGCCTTGTTCTGGTGATCCCCGGCGATGATCTCGATGGGAACGCCAGCGACCTTGCCGCCGAAATCCTCCGCGGCAAGCTGGGCAGCCACCACCGACCCCTTGCCTCCGATGTCAGCGAACTGCCCGCCCATGTCGCCGAGCACGCCGATGCGCACCACGGTGTCGGAGATCTGGGCACGGGCGCTGGCCGGCAACAGAACCGACGTGGCGAGAATGACCGAAGTGGCGAGCTTGCAAAGCCTCACCCGCACCCGGCGCGATTGATCCGTCCGTTGCATGTTCTTCCTCCCTTGGGCGCGCGGCATCGCTCCCTGCGACGCAGCGCGGGTTGGTTCTTTCTTCTTGTCGAGACCTTGGCGCCGCCGTTCGCTGGCGGCGCCCGCTTTCAGCCCTCGAGGGCGCTCCACATCTCGATGTCGCGCTCGGCGGTCCAGATCCGCGGCGTGTCGATGCCCTGCGCCTCGTCATAGGCCCGGGAGATGTCGAACGGCATGCAGTGGTCGAAGATGACCCAGTGCCCGTACTTCGGCCGCATCTGCCGCATGGCCTCGGCATAGACGGTCTTCAGATCGTGGCCGGCCTTCACCCCCGCCTCGGCGATGGCGAAGGCATCGCGCAGGAAGGCGCGGGTCTCGTCCAGCCCCGCCTTGATCTGCGCGGGGGTGACGAGGGCCTCGCCGCGGCCCGGCACCAGCTTTTCGGCGGAAAGCGTTTCCAGCCGGTCGAGGGTCGACGGCCAGTCGCGGAAATGGGCGTCGCCGCAATAGGGCGTGGCGCCGAATTCCACGAGGTCGCCGGAGAACAGCACCTTCTCCTTCGGCAGCCAGGCGACGGTGTCGCCGCGGGTGTGGCCGCGCCCCGCATGGATGATGCGCACCTCGCGCGATCCGAGCCACAGCGTCATTTCCTGGTGGAAGGTGACGGTGGGCCAGGTGAGGCCCGGAATGGTCTCCCGCGCCCGGAACAGGCGGGGAAAGCGCTGGATCTCGGACGCCATGTCCTGCGCCCCGCGCTCGACGATCATGTCGCGGGTCACGTCGCTGGCGATGACGTTGACACGCTCCTCGAAGCCCGCCGCCCCCAGCACGCGCACGGCGTGGTAGTGGGTGAGGAGGATGTGGCGGATGGGCTTGTCGGTGATGGTGCGGATGCGCGCCACCAGTTCCTGCGCCATCACCGGCGTCGCTCGCGCATCGATGACGAGCACGCTGTCGTCGCCGATGACGACGCCGGAATTGGGATCGCCCTCGGCGGTGAGGGCGAAGACGCCGTCCGCGAGCTCGGTGAAGGTTTCCTTCTTCTCGACGAGATCGGCCTGGCTCGCAAAAACCTTGGCCGCAGTTCCTGAAGCGGTGCTCACGCGGTCGTCCTCCCGTTCGGGTGTAAGGCACGCCGGAACGGATCGGACCGGGTCACTTGAACCCGAGGTCCGCCGGACGCTTCCTTGATCCCCAACAGTTTGATATAGCGCAATTGGTTGCGACTGAGACGATGTTATACAGTTGCAACTGCAACAGTCAAGGGCCGGATGGCGGCCCGGATGGAAAGGTGCGGGTCGCGAACCATGTCAAAGCGCAAGGTGGAGCGATTGAACCTGCTGAAATTCATGCCGTTCCGGCTCAACCGGCTGGCAGCGGAATTCTCCAACGCGCTCGCCATGGAATACATGGCCCGCTTCGGCATCGACATTCCCGAATGGCGGGTGCTCGCGACGCTGGGCCTGCACGATGAGCCGCGCAGTGCCCAATATGTGGTCCGCTGCACCCGCACGCACAAATCCCGCATCAGCCGGGCGGTGGGCGCGCTGGTGACGCTCGGCTGCGTCGCCCGCCTGGAGAGCACGGATGACCGCCGCGAAGTGATGCTCGAACTCACGCCCAAGGGGCGGGCCATCTACAACGAGCTCGTGCCGCTGCTGCTGAAGCGCGAGGAGGCGATCCTCGCCTGCCTCACGCAGGAGGAGCGGGCCCAGCTCGATCACCTCATGGACAAGCTGGAGAAGAGCTTCGATCTCGTGCAGTGCGCGGACTGAAGCCGGGCATCAGCCCCGTTCGATCAGGCCCTGGGCCCGGGCCAGGAGCTTGTCCATGGCCTTTTCCAGGACCGCACGTTCTTCCGCATCGAGATCTTCGAGCAGGTAGTCTTCCCGGGCGCGGGCCAACGGCACGATCTTCTGGAACAGGATGCGTCCCGCCGCCGTCAGGGTGAGGATCTTCGCCCTCCGGTCGGTGTCGTCGGGCGCGCGGGTGATGAGGCCGGCTTCCTCGAGGCGGCTCACCGCGCGGCTCACCTGCATCTTGTCGAGCGTGGAATAGGCGCCGATCTCCTTTGCCGCCATGCCGTTGTTGGCGCCGAGCGCCGCCAGCACGCGCCATTCGGCCCGGCTGATGTGGAAGCGGTCGGCATAGAGCTGCGCCACAGCGACGGACACCCGCTCCGCCAGCACCGCCAGGCGGTAGGGGAAGAAGTCCGAGAGCGCGAACGGAACCGGCTCGTGTTTCGACATGCTCGCTCCGCCTTTCCGCCGACCGGCTCATTGATAACACAGGTGACTTATACACCAACCGGAACGGAAAGGTGCCATCGGGATGTGGGTTTGAGGTTGCGGGTATAATTCGTCGCGATCGCAACGGATTTCGCTTGCGCCAATTGGTAACACTTGTTACTTTTAATGCGGCCCCACACAGCCCAACCACTAAAAGGGAGGATCCCGATATGCTCGTCGAGAAGATTCACCACGTCGCCTATCGCTGCAAGGACGCCAAGCAGACGGTCGATTTCTACAAGCGCATCCTCGACATGGACCTGATCGGCGCCATCGCCGAGGACAAGGTTCCCTCCACCAAGGAGCCGGACCCCTACATGCACATCTTCCTGGATGCGGGTTCCGGCAATATCCTCGCCTTCTTCGAGCTGCCCAACTCCCCGCCCATGGGCCGTGACCCCAACACCCCCGAATGGACCCAGCACATCGCCTTCCAGGCGCCGGACTTGGCGGCGCTGGAGACGGTGAAGGCGAAGGCCGAGGCGGCCGGCGTCGAGGTGGTCGGGCCCACCGACCACGATATCTTCAAGTCCATCTATTTCTTCGATCCGTCCGGCCACCGGCTGGAGCTCGCCGCCTGGACCACCACGCCGGAGACCCTGGCGCGGCTGAAGGCGGTGGCCCCTGCCATGGTCGAGGAATGGGCGCAGACGAAAAAGCCGCCGCGCCATGCCGCTTGGCTGCACGAGAAGGAGTTTTCCGCCAACTGAGGTTGCGGAAACCGTGACGCCCCACGTCCGCCGTGGGGCGTGAGACAAAGGCAAATCGAAAGGCCGAACGGCCCGCACATCTTCCGGGAGAGCGCTCCGATGATGAGCACCTACACCTATCCAAAGTACCCCTACCGCATCTCCGCGGAGCAGGAGGCGGGCCGCCTCCTGCTCCATCCGGTGGTGGTGATCGGCGCCGGTCCCGTGGGGCTCACGGCGGCCCTCGACTTCGCCAGCCGCGGCATTCCCACCGTGGTGCTGGACGACAACGACACCGTTTCCATCGGCTCGCGCGCCGTATGCTACGCCAAGCGCCCGCTGGAGATCTGGGACCGCCTCGGCTGCGGCGAGCGCATGGTGGCGAAAGGCGTGAGCTGGCGCGTGGGCAAGGTCTTCTTTGAGGAAGACCTGCGCTATCAGTTCGACCTCCTGCCCGAGCCGGACCACAAGATGCCGGCCATGATCAACCTCCAGCAATACTATCTGGAGGAGTTCATGGTGGAAGAATGCGCCCGTCAGCCGCTTGTAGACCTGCGCTGGAAACACAAGCTGCTCAGCCTGCGGCAGGACGGTGACTTCGCCACCCTTGTGGTGGAAACCCCCGACGGCATCTTCAACATGGAGGCGCAATGGGTGGTGGCCTGTGACGGCGCCAATTCCGACACCCGCAAGATGGTGGGGGCGGAGTTCACCGGCCAGTTCTTCCATGACCGGTTCCTCATTGCCGACGTGGTGATGAAGGCGGATTTCCCCACCGAGCGCTGGTTCTGGTTCGATCCGCCGTTCCATCGCAATCAGTCGGTGCTCCTGCACCGACAGGCGGACGATGTGTGGCGCATCGATTTCCAGCTCGGCTGGGACGCCGACCCCACCGAGGAGAAGAAGCCGGAGAACATCATCCCCCGTGTCCAGGCCATGCTGGGGCCGGATACGCAGTTCGAGCTGGAATGGGCCTCGGTCTATCAGTTCGCCTGCCGGCGCATCGACCGGTTCCGCCATGGCCGGGTGGTCTTCGCCGGCGACAGCGCCCACCAGGTTTCCCCCTTCGGTGCCCGCGGCGCCAATTCCGGGGTGCAGGACATCGACAATCTCAGCTGGAAGCTGAAGCTTGTACTGGACGGGCTGGCGCCCGAGGCCCTCATCGATACCTATCACGAGGAACGGGCGCTGGCGGCGGACGACAACATCGCCAATTCCACCCGCTCCACCGACTTCATCACCCCGAAGAGCCCCATGAGCCGGCGCTTCCGCAATGCGGTGCTGGAGCTTGCGGAGGAGTATCCCTTCGCGCGGCCGCTGGTGAATTCCGGCCGGCTTTCCATGCCCACGCCCTATCTCCATTCCTCCCTCAACTCGGCGGATGACGCGCCGTTCGCCGGCTGCATGATGCCGGGCGCCAATTGCGCGGACGCCCCGGTGGTGGTGGACGGACGGGAGTGCTGGTTCCTCGGGCTCCTCGGCGCCGGCTTCACGGTGGTTACCTTCGGCGCTGCCCCGGTGGCGGACGTGGTGTGGGACGGCATCCGCGCCCCGGTCATCCGCGTGGGATCCGACGTGACGGACGCGAAGGGACGCCTCGCCGAGCGCTATGACGGCGCACCGGGCACCACCTATCTCATCCGCCCCGACCAGCACGTGGCCGCGCGCTGGCGCACGTTCGACGCCCAGAAGATCAAAAGCGCGATCCGGCGCGCCGTGGCCGCCTGAAGGAGGAATGCCCATGTTGCGGGAAGCCCCGAGACACACCAGCCTCGTGCTGACACCGAATATCCCGGACCCCGATGGCTTCTACGAGGAGCTGATCGACAGCCAGCGGAACCTCAGCGAGGAAGAGGCGCAGCTCATGAACTGCAAGCTCATCCTCCTGCTCGCCAACCATATCGGCAACCGCGCGATGCTGACCGAAGCGTTGAAGGCGGCCGGCGGCAAGTTGGAGTGCGACCACCGCTGACTGCAACCTCCTCGCGCGCAATCGCCGTGCCGCCTTGTCGGACCGGCGGTGTTGCGATTGCGCTTGAGGAACGTGGCCGCGGGGCGGCGTCCTTCCGCACCGGACCGCCGCACCGGACCGCCTCACGCCGTTCGTTCCACGCAGCCCGTCTCACATGGCGAGACCGGCGCATTGGGCGAACAGCTCGCCCCGGCTGGTGATGGAGAGCTTGCCGTAGGCGCGCTTGCGGAAGGTGACGACGGTTTCCTCGCTGACGTGCAGCTCGAGCGCGATGGCCGCCACCGAGAATCCGCAGGCGATCAACGCGCAGACCTGCGCCTCCCGCGGCGACAGGCCCGGAAAGCGCTCCTTCAGGTATGATTCCGCGCGCGCCCTGGCGGTACCGGCACCGAATTGCCCGCCGGTGAGAGCATCATGCTTGTGCAACAGCTCGGCCAGCAACGTGCCGCTGGTGTCCGGACCGAGGCCGGGAACGGCATCCGGCGCCGCGTCACGAAAGTAAAAATTCACATAGACGACACGTTCGCCGCGTCTTGAGATCAGCGCCATCTTGCCAGAGAGGTCGGCACCGGAGAAAAATCGGCTTCGATAATGTTCATCGTAGATATCTGTTGAGACAAAGCTGCGCGCCATGAAGTCGCCGCCCTGCCGCCCACCCTCCAGATGGCGCTGCAGCACCGGATCGCGCTCGAACTGGCCGCGCGCGTAGCTGCGGCACAGGGTTTCCACGAGACGCGGCTCCCGCGGACGGTAGGCGAGGGCACAGCGCACCCGCTGCTGTTCCAGAAAGAACGTGGTCACCTGTGCCGCGCCGGTGAGCGCCGCATATTCCTGGGCCAGCTCGTCCATGAAGTTCGCATGGCCGAGAACCGAGATGAGGCGGCAGACCGCTCCGACCTCGCTGCCGCCGGCAAGCGGATCCGGCCGCTGCGGGCCGAGCCGGGGAGGCTGGGCGGTCCCTTGGCCCTGGCGTGCATGAAGCGTCGGCATGGCGGGCGAGCGTTTCCTTTATTTAACCCATGAAAGCATTCCCGCGCGGCGACGACAAGCGGAAGAGGCTTCGAATTCGGCGTGGCTCCGTGCGATCGCATGATCCCGCCCGCTGTCCCCGTTTGAAGGGACAGATCAGCGGCGGCCCAGGGGTTAGTTCGTCGAGGCGTGGAATTGCGCGTCTACCGACGAAATCTCCTCGACGCACAAGAAGAGCCAAGAATGCACACGCCAGAAACGCAGCCGAGAACATCGGTTTTCTACACCTACAAGATCTATCCGTTCCGCCGCCCCGAGGAACTGGTGGGAGGCGCGGCCAGGGCCCCGGTGGTCATCGTCGGCGCCGGCCCCGTAGGCCTGCTCACCGCCATCGATCTTGCCCGCTACGGGGTGCGGAGCGTGGTGCTGGAGGCCGAGCAGCAGGTCTCCCACGGCAGCCGCGCCATAGTGCTCACCCGCCGCTCCATGGAGATCCTGCAGCACGCCGGCGTCGCCGAGCCGTTCGTGCGCAAGGGCCTGCAATGGTCGAAGGGGCGTTCCTTCTTCCGCGGGAAGGAGGTCTACCAGATGGTGATGCCCCACGATTCCAACGACCGGTTCCTGCCCGGCCTCAACATCTCCCAGCAATATATCGAGGAATATCTCGTGGACGCCGCCGAGCGCACGGGCCTCGTGGACCTGCGCTGGGGCTCCAAGGTCACCGACATCCACCAGAACGCCGATGCCGCGCTCCTCAGCATCGACACCCCCGAGGGTGAATATGCGCTCACCGCCGATTACGTGGTGGCGGCGGACGGCGGCCGTTCCACGGTGCGGCGCCTGCTGGGCCTGCGCATGGAGGGCCGGGCCTACGCGGGCAATTTCGTCATCGCCGACATCAAGGCGAACATCGACCTGCCCACCGAGCGCCTGTGCTTCTTCGATCCCGACTGGAACCCGGGCAACAACGTGCTGGTGCACCGCCAGCCCGACGACATCTGGCGCCTCGACTTCCGCCTGCCGGACGGGGAGACGGCGGAGGAGGCGCTGGAGCGCTCCCGCCTCGCCGCGCGCATCGACCTCATCCTGGCCATGATCGGAAGGAAGGTGCCGTGGGAGCTGGACTGGGCCACGGTCTATTCGGCCTCCACCCTGACCTTGCCCGATTATGTGAGCGGCCGTGTCGCCTTCGTCGGCGATGCCGCACATCTCCTGCCCATCTTTGGCGTACGCGGGGCCAACACCGGCTTCCAGGACGCGGGCAACCTCTCCTGGAAGCTCGCGCTCGTGGCGAAGGGCTTGGCGCCGCCGCGCCTGCTGGAGAGCTATTCGCAGGAGCGCGTCACCGCCGCCCGCGAGATCTGCGACGAGGCGGCCAAGAGCACCCGCTTCATGAGCCCGCCAACCCCTGGCTATCGGCTGATGCGCGACGCGGTCCTCTCCTTGAGCCTCAGCCAGGATTTCTGCAGGAACCTGCTCCACTGGCGCACCTCGCGGCCCCACGTCTATGCCCACTCCGCCCTCAACAGCCCGTCCGCGGACGCCTTCATCACCGGTCCCGCGCCGGGCGAGCCGGCGCTCAATGCGCGGATCGCCGAGGGAGACCATCTGCAGGACCACTTCGGTCCCGGCTTCCAGCTCCTGTGCTTCCCCGCGACGCCCGCCGATGTCGCGCCGCTGGCTGCCGCAATGCATGCCAGCGGCCTGCCGGTCACGGTCCTGGCGCTGGGACGGGGCGCTGCCGAGGGGGCAGATGTCGTGCTTCCAGATCCCGATGGCGTGGTGGCGGCCCGCTACGGCGCGGCGCCCGGCACCGCCTATCTGCTGCGGCCGGACCTTCACGTATGCGCCCGCTGGCGCGCCCCCACCCCGGAGGGCGTGACGGCGGCGCTCACCACTGCCATTGCCGGAGAGCGTCCATGATCGAAAGGAACATCACCGACACCGCGCTCGAAGCCGCCTATGACGGCATCGCCGAGGCCATCGACGCAACCCCTGAAGACAAGCGCCCCCTGTTCCTGGCCAAGCTTGCTCTGGTGCTGGCGAATCTGGTGGGTGACGAAGGCCGGATCGCCGACGCGGTGAGCGCCGCCCGCTGCGATCTTTAGGGGTGGCGCCGGCCTGGGGTCCGCGAAGCTCCTCCTCCGCCGATTGGGGAGGCGGCGGGCGCCGGCCTGTCCCCCCTGGGGGGGATGGGCTCCCCTCCGGCCGGGGCAGATGATCCGGCGCAATCAAAAAATCGTCCGCAAATAATCGTATGGAGGACCGCCGTTGCAGGATCTGGCCCAATTCGTCGCCTCGGGCCTCACCCGGGGGGCGATCTACGCGCTCGTGGGCGCAGGCTTCGCCATCATCTACAGCGCCAGCAACGTCATCAATTTCGCCCAGGGTGAATTCGTCATGCTGGGCGGCATGGTGACGGCCTATCTCGTGGTCACCACCGGCCTGCTGCCGCTCGTCCTGGCGGTGCCGCTGGCCGTTCTCGTCACCGTTCTGGTGGGCATCGCCCTCTATCGCTTCGCCGTCGCCCAGGTGGAGCCCTCGCGGCTCGCCACCATCATCATCATCACCATCGGCAGCTCCATCCTCATCCGCGGCGTGGTGGAGGTGGTGCTGGGCAAGCGCGAGTTCGTCTATCCTGCCTTCACCGATACCGGCCCCCTCCACCTGTTCGGCGCCGCCATCGATGTCCAAAGCCTGTGGGTGCTGGGCACGCTGGTATTGGTCGCCATCGGCCTCAAGCTGTTCTTCGACCACACGCTGTTCGGCAAGGCCATGCGCGCCACGGCGCAGAGCCCGATGGCGGCGCAGCTGGTGGGCATCGACGTGCGCAACGTGCTGGTGGCGAGCTTCGCGCTCTCGGCCGCCCTCGGGGCGCTGGCCGGCGCCCTCGTCACGCCCATCACCCTCACCCGCTTCGACGTGGGCCTGATGCTCGGCCTCAAGGGCTTCGCTGCCACAATGCTCGGCGGCCTCGGCAGCGCTTACGGCGCGCTGGCCGGCGGGCTCCTGCTCGGCCTCGCGGAGGCGTTGGCCGGCGGCTACATTTCCTCCGGTTACCAGGATGCGGTGGCGTTCCTGCTCATTCTCGGCCTCCTCGTGCTGCGACCCGCCGGCCTGTTCGGGCGCGTCAAGCTGGAGCGGGTGTGAGCCATGGCGACGACTGAACCCGTCGTCCCCAACCGGGCCGTGACCGAGCCGCTGACCGCCTTCCGCCCGCTGCCGGTGGGGGTGCCGCTGGCGCGCCTCGCGGTGCTGTGCCTGGTCCTCGCGCTGGCGCCCTTGGCCTTCTCCAATGCCTTCCACTATGACGTGGCGGTCAAGATCGCCGTCAACGCCATCGTCTGCGTCGGGCTCAACCTGCTGGTGGGCTATGCCGGCCAGATCAGCCTCGGCCATGCCGCCTTCTTCGCCCTCGGCGCCTATGGCACCGCGCTTCTGCCCCTGCGCCTCGGCCTGCCGGCCATCCCGGCAGCGCTGCTCACCGCCGCCGTGGTGGGGGTGTTCGCCGCGCTGGTGGCGCGGCCGATCCTGAAGCTGAAGGGCCACTACCTGGCCATGGCCACCCTCGGCCTCGGCTCCATCATCTCCATCGTCCTCAACCGCGAGATCGGCCTCACCGGCGGACCGGACGGCCTCACCGTGCCGGCGCTGGTGATCGGCGGGGTGAAGGTGCGGGCCATCGAGACCTGGTACGTGGTGGTGGCGGTGGGCGTGGTCGTCGCGGTGTATCTGGCGGAGAACCTCATCCACTCGCCGTCCGGCCGCGCGCTGCGGGCCCTGCACAGCTCGGAGATCGCCGCCTCCACCTCGGGCATCGACGTGGCGCGGGGCAAGGCGCGGGTGTTCGCCCTGTCGGCGGTCTATGCCAGCCTCGCCGGCTCGCTGTTCGCGTGGGCCGAACGGTTCGTGACGCCCGCCGACGCCAGCTTCCTGCACTCGGTGGAATTCCTCACCATGATCGTGCTCGGCGGGCTCGGCTCCACCTATGGCGCGCTGGTGGGCGCGGGGCTGCTCACCGCTCTGCCGCAGGTGTTCGCCGGAGTGGCGGAATACAAGAACATCGCCATCGGCCTCGTGCTCATCCTCACCATGGTGTTCCTGCCCAGGGGGATCGTGCCGACCCTCACCGGCCTCACCGCACGCGGGAGGCGTCGGCCATGACCGCCGCGACATCACCTTCTTCCGTCCCCCTTCTGGTGGTGCAGAGCCTCGTCAAGGCGTTCGGTGGCGTGCGCGCCGTGGACGACGTGAGCTTTTCCGTCGCGCCGGGCCGCATCCATGCCCTCATCGGCCCGAACGGGGCCGGCAAGACCACCCTGTTCAACCTGGTGGCGGGCGTCGTCACGCCCAGTTCCGGACAGGTGACCTTCGCCGGCGCCGACATCACCCGTCTGCCGCCCATGCTGCGGGCCCGCGCCGGCCTGCAACGCACATTCCAGAACCTGCAGACCTTCGGCGAGCTGACGGCGCTGGAGAATGTGATGGTGGGGCGGCACATCCATTCCAACACCCGTTTCCTGCCCGCCATGCTGGGACTTCCCGGCGTGCGCCGTTCCAACCGCGCGGCGCAGGACAAGGCCGAGGCGCTGATGCGGACGGTGGGCCTTTCCGCCTATCTCGGCGCCCGCGCCGACGCCCTGCCCTACGGCGCCCTGAAGCGGCTCGACATCGCCCGCGCGCTCGCCACCGAGCCGAGCCTGCTGCTGATGGACGAACCGGCCGCCGGGCTCAACCCTTCGGAGACCGTCGCCATGACGGAGCTGATCCGCCGGATCACGGCGGGCGGGGTCACCGTCGTGCTGGTGGAGCACGACATGAAGCTGGTCATGAACCTGTCCGAGCACATCGTGGTGCTCGATCGTGGCAGGAAACTCGCCGAGGGGTCGCCGGAGGCGGTGCGCGCCGACCCGGCGGTGATCGCCGCCTATCTCGGCTCCGGCACCACCAGGCGGAGACGGAAATGAGCGGGGCGCTGCTCGAAATCACCGACCTGTCGTCCGCCTACGGCCATGTGATCGCCCTGTCCAGCGTCACGCTGGAGGTGCGGCGGGGCGAGATCGTCACCCTGGTGGGCTCCAACGGGGCGGGCAAAACCACGCTCCTGCGCTGCATCAGCGGAGTGCAATCCGTCGCCGCCGGCACCATCCGCCTCGAGGGGGCGGACATCACCCGCGCCCGGGCTTCGGCGCGGGTCGCAGCGGGCATCGCCCAGTCGCCGGAGGGGCGGATGGTGTTCGCCGAGCTGTCGGTGGACGACAATCTGGAGCTGGGCGGCTACCTGCGCCGCAAGGCGGAGCGCAAGGCGACGCTGGAACAGGTTTTCACCTTGTTTCCCGCCCTGGCGGAGCGGCGCGACAGCCTCGCCGGCGCCTTGTCCGGAGGCCAGCAGCAGATGGTGGCCATCGGCCGGGCCCTGATGACCGGCCCGAAGCTGCTGCTGCTGGACGAACCGTCCATGGGGCTTGCCCCGGTGGTGGTGGAACAGATCTTCGACGCCATCGACCTCCTGTGCGCGGACGGCATGACCATTCTCCTCGTCGAGCAAAACGCGTCCGCCGCACTCGCTCTGGCCGACCGGGCCTATGTGATCGAGAACGGTGCCATCGTCCTGTCCGGCGAGGGCCCGGCTCTGGCCGCCGACGAACGGGTCCGCGCCGCCTATCTCGGCGCCTGACCCCGCCCAAAGCGCACCCGCCGCACGGCGGGAACAACAACATCACCCATCAACGGGAGGAACACGTGACACTCAAGGCTACCCTCGCCGCCCTCGCTACAGGCTTCGCGCTCGCCGCGGCGCCTGCCTTCACGCTCGCCGCGGGGCCTGCCATCGCGGAGCCGATCCGGATCGGCGCCTATGTGTCGGCCACCGGTCCCAACGCCTTTCTCGGCGACCCCGAGATGAAGACGCTGAAGCTCTTAGTGGACTCCATCAACGCCGCAGGCGGGATCAAGGGCCAGAAGCTGGAGCTCTTCGCCTACGATGATGCGGGCGACGCCACCCAGGCCCGCTCCTTCGCCCTGCGCCTCGTCAAGCAGGATAAGGTGGTGGTGGTCCTCGGCGGCAGCAACACGGGCACCACCATGGCCGCCGTGCCCGTGTTCCAGGATGAGGAGATCCCCTTCATTTCGCTGGCGGGTGCCATCGTCGTCACCTCGCCCACCAAGGAGTGGGTGTTCAAGGTGCCGGCCACCGACCGCATCGCCGCCGAGCGAAGCCTCGCGCACATGAAGGCGCGCGGCCTCACCAAGGTGGCCATGCTCAATGGCTCCGACGGCTACGGCCAGTCCGGCCGAGAGCAGACCCTGAAGGCCGCCAAGGAGGTGGGCGTGGACATCGTCGCCGACGAGATCTATGCGCCGACCGACACGGACATGACGGCCCAGCTCACCCGCATCCGAAATTCGGGGGCGCAGGCGATCCTCAATTTCGGCATCGGCGCAAGCCCCTCCATCATCGCGCGCAACGTCAAGCAGCTCGGCCTTACACAGGCACTCTACCTGTCTCCGGCGGTCGCCTCCCGTGCCTTCCTGGAGAATACCGGCGCTGCCGCCGAGGGCGTGCACATCCCGGTGTCCGCCGTGCTGCTGGCGGGGAAGCTGCCGGCCTCCCATCCCCAGGCGGCCGTCGCCGAGGCGTTCCGGACGGCCTTTGAATCCAGCCTCAAGGAACCCGTCTCCTATGGTGCGGGCATCGCCTATGACGCGCTGAAGATCGCCGTTGGCGCCATCGAGCGCGTGGTCGCGGCGGGCAAGCCCGTGACCCCGGAGGCGATCCGCGCCGAGATTGAGAAGACCAGGGGCTATGTGGGCCTCAACGGCGTGGTCAACATGACGCCGCAGGACCACATGGGCCTCGACAGCTCCGCCTTTATCATCGCGGTGGTGAAGGACGGCGACTGGCAGCTCGCCCCATAGGGCCTCCCCCGAGTGCACAGATTGCGACGGCGCCGGGCTGGCGCCGCCGCATTTTTTGCCACGACAGCAATCGGAAAAAAGGCGGGCCCGCGACGCTCGCCCCTTCGGCGTGCCGATTCGTCCAGGTCACCCACCACCTTGAGGATAGCCGCGCCGGCGATATCCCGCGCGGCATCGCCCCGGTTTCCGCAGTGTCCCGCAGGTCGACGGCCATGCCGCCGCAATCGCCTCGCGACCGGGCGCGCAGCCCGGGAGCCGGTAGCGCCGGAGGCCGGCTCATCTCCCGTGGGTAGCGGGCCAGGAATTCGGGCAGAAGCGGCAGGATGTGGGTGGTGCCGAAAGTGGGGCTCAGGCTCGCCCTCGGCACGCCGGCCGGCTCCGATGCGCCGGACGAGGCGTCGGCGATCGCCGCCTGGCGCATGCCGAGCGTGTCGCCGATGGACGGGAGGAAGCGCTCGCCCGCCTCGGTTAGCACCAGCTTGCGTGTCGAGCGCTGGAACAGCCGGACACCGAGACTGCGCTCCGGCATGGCGACGTTGCGGCTGACGGCGGGGGCGTGAGGGCGAGGCGCCGCGCGGCCTCACGCCCGTCGGCCTCAGTTCTCCGCCGTCACCTCCTCATGCAGGCGCTGGGCGCCCTTGAGCAGGAGGGCGAGGTCGACGCCGGCGGCGACGAACCGGTAGCCCCACCCCAGATAGCGCCGGGCATCGACGGCGGCGGTGGCGAGGATCCCCGGCGCCTTGCCCGCGGCGAGGATGCGGCGGGCGGCATCCTCGAGCGCGGCTTGGACATCGGCATGCCCCGGCTGCCCCAGGTGCCCGAGCGAAGCGGCGAGATCCGAGGGGCCGAGAAAGACCCCGTCAACCCCCTCCACCGCGGCGATCTCCTCCAGCCGCGCCAGGGCCGCACCCGTCTCGATCTGCACCAGAACACACACCTCGCGGTTCGCCACGCGGAAATAGTCCGTGGTGAGGCCGAAGCGGCTGGCCCGGGTGAGGCCGGCGACCCCGCGCACGCCCTCAGGGGGATAGCGCGTGGCGGCCACGGCCGCGCGCGCCTCCTCCGGGGTCTGCACGAACGGCACCAGCAGGGTCTGCGCGCCCATGTCGAGGACGCGCTTGATCAGGACCGGATCGTTCCATGCCGGCCGGACCACGGTGGCGGCGCGGCCTGCAGCCGCGGCCTGGAGCAACGGCTGCACCCCGGCGACGTCCAGCGGCGTATGCTCGGTGTCGAACATCAGCCAGTCGTGCCGGAGCAGGGACAGGGCCTCGGCTGCCACAGGGCTTGCCAGCGTCATCCACAGCCCGTGCAGGACCTCGCCGGCCAGAAGCCTGGACTTGAAGCGGTTTTCGGGAGCGTTCATGCGCGCCTCATACGAACTGGACGGCGACGGAGCCGAGCGGCCCGAAATCCGCATGCAGCGTGTCGCCCTTTCTGGCCCACACCGGACGCGTGAAGCTGCCAGACAGCAGCATGTGGCCGGGCTCCAGCGTCACGCCGAAGGGAGCAAGCTTGTTGGCGAGCCACGCCACGGCCATGGCCGGATGGCCCAGCACGCCGGCGGCAAGGCCCGTCTCCTCGATCTCGCTATTGCGATAGAAGATGGCCCCCACCCAGCGAAGATCGACATCCGTCGGCCGCACCGGCCGGCCGCCGAGGACCAGGCCCGCGGCCGCACCGTTGTCGGCCACGGTGTCGAAGATCCGGCGCGGCTCCCGCACGCGGGCATCGATGATCTCGATCGAGGGCACCACCCACTCGGTGGCGCGCAGCACGTCGACGAGGCCGACGTCCGGCCCCTTGAGCGGCTCCTTGAGCACGAAGGTCAGCTCGGGCTCGACCCGCGGCACGCAGAAGTCCTCGAAGCACACCTTGGCCCCATCCGAGAGCACCTGGTCGTCAAACATGTAGCCGTAGTCCGGCTCGTCGATCTTCGAGGAGGCCTGCATGGCCTTGGAGGTGAGGCCGATCTTGTGGCCGATGATCCGCGCGCCGGCGGCGATGCGGGCCTGCGCCACCGCCGAGGAGATGGCATAGCTGTCGGCGATCTCGATGTGCGGAAACATTTCGGACGGGCGCAGGCCCTGGACCTTGGTCCGGTGGCTTTCCAGCAGGCCCGCGACGGCGCGCGCGCGTTCTTCTTCGGTCAACATGGCGGCAGGCCCCTTACAGCTTGATGCAGACGTTGCGCAGGTCGGTGTAGAATTCCATGGAGTGGACTCCGCCCTCCCGGCCGATCCCCGATTGCTTCGACCCGCCGAACGGCGTGCGCAGGTCGCGCAGGAACCATGAATTGACCCAGCAGAGCCCGACCTCGATCCGCGAGGCGACCCTGTGGGCACGTGCGAGGTCACGCGTCCAGATGGACGCGGCGAGGCCGTACGGATTGTCGTTGGCCGCGGCGAGCACCGCATCCTCGTCGTCGAAGGGCACGAGGGTGCAGCAGGGTCCGAAGATTTCCTCGCGCATCACCGGGGAATGCTCGCTCAAGCCGGCCCAGATGGTCGGCTGGATGAAGGCGCCGCCGTCATAGGGCGCGGGAAGGTCCGGAATGCCGCCGCCGGCGACCACCTCGGCCCCCTCCGCGCGGGCCTGGGCGTAATAGCGCAGCACCTTGTCCCGGTGGGCATGGCTGATCAGCGGGCCGAGGGTGGTGGCGGCGTCGAACGGGTTGCCGGGGCGCAGCGCCTGCGCCGCCAGCCGCAGCCGCTCCGTGAAGGCGGCGAAGATCGGCCTCTCCACATAGACCCGCTCGGTTCCGAGGCACACCTGCCCGCAATTGGCGAACACCGCGCGGGTCACCCCTTCCAGGGCCTTGTCCAGGTCGCAGTCGGCGAACACGATCGCCGCGTTCTTGCCGCCCAGCTCCAGGGAGACCGGTCGCACACCGGTGGAGGCGGCGCGCATGATCGCCTCGCCTGTGCGCGTTTCCCCGGTGAAGGTGATGCCGTTCACCAGGGGATGGCGGGTAAGGTATTCCCCGGCGCTGTCCTCGCCGCGGCCGTGGACCACGTTGTAGACGCCCAGCGGCACGCCGGCGGCGTTCATCACCTCCCCGAGCAGGGTCGCGGTGGCGGGGGTCTCCTCCGAGGGCTTCACGACCACCGTGTTGCCGCAGGCCAGCGCCGGAGCCACCTTCCACGTCATCAGCAGCAGCGGCAGGTTCCACGGGCAGACCACGGCGATGACCCCGCGCGGCACGCGAATGGCATAGTTGAGCGCACCGGCGCCGTCCGGCGTGGCGGTGCGGAAAGCTTCCGTGGACAGGGTGAGCACCTGGTCGGCGAATACGTTGAAGTTCGCGGCCCCGCGCGGAATGTCGATGTGCGAGGCGAGGCTGCGCGGCTTGCCGGTGTCGAGAATCTCCGCTTCGAGGAACGCGTCGAAGCGGGCGAGGATGCCGTCCGCAACCTTGCGCAGGATCGCGGCGCGCTCCTGTTCGCTGCTGCGGCCCCACGGCCCGTCGAGCGCCGCGCGCGCGGCGCGGACCGCCGCGTCCACCAACGCGCTGTCCGCTTCGGGCACGAGGCCCACGACAGCGCCGGTGGCGGGATTGATGTTCTCGAATTCGGTCCGCCCCTCCGGCACGAAACGGCCGGCGATAAAATGCGGGTAACGTCGCGGCGTTGCGCCCGCGCTGGCGGCCGCGACGCTCGAAGCGGCACTGGTCATGGTCTGATTCCTCACGTGACGTCGCTAACGGGTTCGGTGCCGGGCGCCGGGTGGATCGGCGCCGGACGCGCGCGCAAGGCGCGCCAGATGCGTTCGGCGGTGAGCGGAAAGGTGTCGAGGCGCGCGCCGGTCTCCGCGAGGGCCGCGTTCACGCCGTTAAGGATGGCCGCCTGGGCGCCGGCGATGCCGGATTCCCCCGCACCCTTGGCGCCGAGCTGGCTCTGCGCGGTGGGGGTGGACATGTGCACCACCACGATGTCGGGCAGTTCCACGGCCATGGGCGTGAAGTAGTCCGCCATGGTGGCGGTCGCGAGATCACCCGAGGCGCTGTAGAGGCACTCCTCCCACAGGGCGCCGCCGATGCCCATCACCGCCGCGCCACGCACCTGCTCGTCGGCCAGCAGCGGATTGAGCACGGTGCCGCAATCGGCCACCACCCAGAAGCCGGCGAGGCGGACTTCCCCGGTGACCTCGTCCACCTCCACGAGGGCCGCATGGGCGCCGTTGGTGAAGGTGTAGGGAAAGTCCTCGTGCAGATAGGTCTCGGTGGCGGTCAGGCTTTCCAGCGCGTGGCCCGGCAGGGTGTCGGGCCGGTAGTGAACCCGGCGGGCGATATCGGCGAGGCTCGCGCGCGTCTGGCCGTCCCCGTCGACGACGAGACCGTGGGCGATGGCGAGGGCATGGGTCCCGTCCGGCCGATCCAGCGCCGCGGCGGCCACGGCCAGGATGCGGTGCCGCAGGGCGCGCGCGGCAAGCCAGGCCGCTTCTCCGCCGAGCGAGGCCCCGCGAGAGGCCCAGGCGCCGCCGCCGAAGGGAGCGCCCGACGTGCCCCCGTGCAGCACCCGCACCCGCTCCACGTCCACGCCGACACCGTCTGCCACCACCTGGGCGATCACGGTCTCGATGCCCTGCCCCTGGTCGGTGATGCCCACCTGAACCGTGACGCCCCCATCGGGCTCAAGGCGCACCGTGGCCGTCTCGCGGGACGAGATATGGGCGCCGCCGAGGCCGTAATAGCCGACGCCGGGGGAGGTGAGTTCGACAAACAGCGCGATGCCGAGGCCGAGCCGCTTGCGTCCGCCCGAGCCGCGATGTGCCGCGATCCGCGCGCGCGCTTCGGCCGTGACCTGCCGGATCGTTTCCAGCGCCGCCTGCTGGCCCAGCCGCTCGAAGCGGAAGCCCCCGTGCGACTGGTGGGGAAAGGCGTCGGCGGGAACCAGGTTCAGGGCGCGAATCTCGAAGGGATCGAGGCCAAGGGCCAGGGCGGCCTTGTCCATGAGCGCTTCGGTGAGGGCGCAGGCGATCGGATGGCCGACGCCGCGCAGTTGCCCACTCGGCGGCGTATTGAGGAACATGCAGGTTGCGACGGCGCGGTAATGCGGCACGAGATAGGGCCCGCCACACAGGCGGCTGACCTGGTTGGGCTCCAAAAAGCTGGTTCGCGGATAGACCGAGTAAGCGCCGATGCCGGCGCGGATATCCACCGTCATCGCCCGGATCCGCCCCTGGGCATCGACGGCGAGGCGCCCCTGCACGATCTGCCGCCGGGCCTGCGTGTCGCTCATGAACGATTCCAGCCGGTCGGCCACGAACTTCACCGGTCGGCCAAGAAGCACCGACGCCGCAACCGCCGCCATCTCGTCGGGGAAGACATGCAGCTTCAGGCCGAAAGCGCCGCCGACGTCGGGCACGACGACGTTGACGTCGCATTCCGCGAGGCCGAAACACCTCGCCACCACGTCCCGCATCTGGAACGGCGCCTGAGCCGACCAGACGACGTCGAGCCGCTTCATGGCCGCGTCGTAGTCGGCCAGGACGCCGCGGGTCTCCATGGACACGGCGGTGACGCCGGGAAAGTGGAGGGTCTCCTCCACGACGGTCAGGCCCCCGGCTGCGAGCGCCGCAATGGCATCGCCAGCCGCCGTCACACCGTGGAAGGCGATGTTGTCCGGGTGCTCGGGATGGACGCACGGCGCGCCCGCCTCGCAGGCGGCGGCGAGATCGGTCACGGACGGGAGCGGCTCGTAGGCGATCTCGACGGCATCGCAGCCATCCTCCGCACGGGCGCGGCTGGTGGCCACCACCACCACGACCGGCTCGCCCTGGTAGGTCACCCGCCCCCTCGCCAGGGGGCGCTGGGGGGGCGAGCGCATGCCGGGAGGGCGCTCCAGGACGCCGGACCAGGGGGCACAGACCTGGTCCACCTCCTCCGCGGTCAGCACCGCCACCACGCCGGGCATCAGGCGGGCCGACAGCACATCGATGCCGAGGATGCTGGCATGGGCGTGGGGGCTGCGCACGAAGGCGGCGTGGAGCAGGCCGGGGCGGGTCACATCATCAAGGTAGCGGCCGCCCCCCTCCAGGAGGCGTCGGGCCTCGCGCCGGGGCAGCGGGCGGCCGATCGCCGCACCGTGGGAGGGACGGCCCGTCATGGGTTGCCCTCCCCCGCGGCGGCGATGGCATCGACGATCGCCTCGTAGCCCGTGCAGCGGCAGTAATGGCCGGAAATGGCCTCGCGGATCCCGGCCCGGTCGGGGCAGGGCCCGGTCTCCAGCAAGGTCATCGCCGCCACCAGCATTCCGGGCGTGCAGAAGCCGCATTGCAGGGCGTTGCGGGCGAGAAAGGCATCCTGTAGCGCGGTCAGCCGGCCGGCTTGGGTCAATCCGACCACGGTCTCCACCGCCGCGCCGTCGGCCTGCGCGGCGAGGGTGAGGCAGCCACGCACGGCCAGCCCGTCCAGCAGCACCGTGCAGGCGCCGCATTTGCCCTGCTCGCAGCCCACATGAACATCGGTGGCGCCGCAGCACTGGCGCAGGAAGTCGGCAAGGGACAGTCGCGCCTCGACCCGCTGGCGCACCCACTCGCCATTGACCTTGACGGTGATGTCAACCTCGACGCCGCCGCCGACATTCGTGGGGGGATGCTCCATTGCACGGCGATGAGCAGTCATGGGTGATCCTCCCGAACGGACGCGCCCGCCGCCGCGAGAGCGCGCGCCAGCAGGTCCTGGGTTAGGGCAATCCGATACGCGTCCGCGCCGGCGCCGGCGCCGGCACGGGCGGCAAGCTCCACCGGAAGGCCGGCCACCGCGCGAGCGATTGACGGTGCGTCGAACGGTGCTTGCGCGAGGCGCGCCATGGTGTCCTCGGCCAGCACCGCGCGGTCGCCGAGGCCGATGAACACCAACCGGAGCCCAGCAACGGCACCGCCCGCCGGGGTGCCGACCGCGGCGAGCCCGGCAATGGCGAAATCGCCGCGACGCCGGACGTGCTCGTCGAACCACGACCAGGCGGGTACGGGCCGGGGCACAAGAATGGCCCGCAGAAGCTCCCCGGGACGCAGCGCGGTCTGGAACACCCCGCGTAGGAAATCAGCCACCGGCACCTGCCGCACCCCATCCCGCCACGCGAGCTCGAGGCGCGCATCGAGGGCCAGCAGGGATCCCGCCGTCTCCGCCGACGGATCGGCGTGGCACAGGCTCCCGCCCAGCGTGCCGCGATTGCGAACCGCAGCATTGGCGACATGCGGCAACGCCAGCCGCAGCAGCGGAACATGGATGGAGGCGGGATCGGCAAGGAAGGCCGCATAGGTCGTCGCGGCGCCGATGCGGACATGGTCGCTCTTCACCTCGACACCCTTCAGGGCGGCGAGGCGGCTGAGGTCCACCAGCGCGCTGGGGGCGGCGAGGCGCATGTTCATGGTGGGCAGCAGGCTCTGGCCGCCGGCCAGCACCTTGGCGTCGGGACCGAGCGTCGCGAGAAGCTCAAGGGCCTCGGCGAGGTCGGTCGGGCGGTGAAGGGCGAACGGCGCGGGCTTCATGGCCGGCGCGGTCCGCTCGCGGTGGCGCGTGCCATCTCAGCGCACCAGTCCCAAAGCGAGCGCCGCGGCGCCCGTGGCGGCGATGCCGACAGCAATGCCGGTGAGGAACGCCGTCGCTACCCGCACGTGCACGAGCATTTCCCCTTGGTGCACGGATGTGGGAGGGGCCGCAGCCGTGGTTCCGACGGCGGAGGTGGCCGGGGGAGCGGCGGGCCTGGGCGGCGGGACGAGGGGACGGGCGTCACCGCCCAGCTCCCGCGCGAAAGCGCCGAAGAAGTCGTCGGCGAGCGACTTCGCCACCGACTGGATCAGCCGCCCGCCGACCATGGCAACCTTGCCGCCGATGTCCGCCTCGGCCCGATAGGTGAGGACGGTGCGGTCCGGCCCCGCACCGGCGTCGAGCAGGATTTCCGCGCTGCCGCGAGCAAAGCCGGCGAGACCGCCGTTGGCCCGGCCGTTGAGCACGTAGCGGGACGGCGGGTCGGCCTCGGCCCGGTGCAGATCCCCCTTGAAGGTGGCGGAGATCACACCGATGCGAGCGACGACCGTGGCCGCGAAGTGGTCCGGCCCCGTCGCCGTCAGGGCGGTGCAGCCCGGAATACAGCGCGCCAGGACGTCGGGATCGTTCAGGCTCGCCCAGACCCGCTCGCGCGGGGCCGGGATCAGGTAGGAGCCGGTGAAGACGAGCGCCATGGCTAGTTGCCCCCGCCGCGCCGCCAGGGCAGGAAGGTGCGCTCGCACAGCCCCACCAGGCTGGCGAAGGTGAAGCCGAGCAGGGCGATGATGACCAGCCCCACGTACATCTGCTCCACCCAGAACACGGTCCAGGACCACCAGATGCGGAAGCCGAGCCCTTCCGTCGCACCGACGAATTCGGCGGAGACGAGCAGGATCAGCGCCACGCCGGTGGCGAGCCGCAGCCCGGTGAAGATGCCCGGCAGCGCGCCGGGCAGCGCCACGGTGAGGTAGACCTTCCAGCCCGGGATCTTCAAGTTCTTGGCAACATCGAAATATATCTTGTTGATATTCTGGACGCCGCCATAGGTGTTGATCGCCATGATGAAGAAGACGCCTATGGCGACGATGGCGTATTTCGAGGCCTCGCTGAGGCCGAAGATGAGCATGATCAGCGGTAGAAGCGCGATCTTGGGCAGCGGGTAGAGCATGCTGATGAGCGGCGAGATCATCCGCTCGGCCAAAGGCGAGAGACCCATCAGCAGGCCCACCGCCGCGCCCGGCACCGCGCCGATCACGAAGCCGACCATGAGGCGGACGACGGAGACGCGCAGGTCGAGCCAGAACTGCTCGGTCATCACCATCTCGGCGAACTTAGCGAAGATGGCGGAGGGAGCAGGAAAGAAGCGCGTCTCCACGAGGCCGAGGCTGGCCACGGCCTGCCAGACCACGAGCACGATGACGGGAGAGATCCAGGATTGATACTTCATCTGAGTGCCCTACCGGTCTTTGCGCGCGGCCATGACTTCCTCACCCAGGAGGTCCCACAGCCGGCCGTAGAGCTGGCCGAACTCGGGAGTGCTCTTGAGAGTGAGGAGATTGCGCGGACGCTCGAATGGAATATCGATCGTTTCCTTGATGCGGCCGGGGGCCGCCGACATCACCGCAACCCGGTCGCCCAGCAGGATGGCCTCGTCGAGGCTGTGGGTGATGAACAGGACCGAGATCTTGTTGTCCTCCCACAGGCGATCGACCTCCTGCTGGAGCAGCAGCTTGTTCTGCTCGTCCAGGGCGGCGAACGGCTCGTCCATAAGCAGCAGCTCGGGATGGGCGGAGAAGGCGCGCACGATGGAGAGCCGCTGCTTCATGCCCCCCGAAAGCTGGTGCGGGTAGAAGTCGCGGAATTTCGACAGCCCGCAGCGCTCAAGGAAATAGTCCACGCGCCGCTGGCTCTCGGCGCCGTTCCACAGGCCCAGCATGCGCACGGCATAGGTGGCGTTGCGTTCAACCGTGAGCCAGGGAAAGACCGATTCCTGCTGGAACACGATGGCGCTGGTGGGGCGCCGGGAATCCTCCACGCGCACGCTCACGGTTCCGGAAGAGGGCTGGTCGAGCCCTCCCAGCATGCGCAGCAAGGTCGACTTGCCGCACCCGCTCGGGCCCACGAGGCAGAGGAACTCGCCGGCGCGGATCTCCAGGTTGATGTCGGCCAGCGCGTGGAAGACCTGCCGATTGACGGAGAATGTCCGGCACACGTCGCGGATGGAAACCTTGGGGGCGGCTGTGGGCGAGGTCATCCGAGCGGTGGCATCGAGGGGGATCGTCCGGGAGGCCTCAGCGGGCATGGGCGCGCTCCAGGAAGCTGGTGTCGGTCACCGCCGCAAGGTTCGGCATCTTGGGGATCAGTTTTTGTGCGGCGTAGAAATCGAGCTGTTCCTGGAGGCTGGGAAGGTTCACCTTTTGGCCGTCGGTCGTCAGCTGCCAGCTCATGCGCTCGTACATCTTCGGATCCTTCACCGGCAGGCTCTTCTGCATGATCGCGGCGACCTCCACTGTGCGCGCCGGATCGGTGAGGACGCCCCGCATGTACTGCATGGACTTCACCAGGCCGCGCATGAAGCGCTCCCCGAGATCGCGGTCCCTGGTCGCCAGGCGCGGCCCGTAGATGGTCACGCCGAGCTGGAGGTTCGGGAAGGCTTCCGTGTGGTTGAGGAGCAGGCGGGCGACTCCCATTTCCCGGGCCTGGGTGACGAAGGGCTCGGTCATGTTGGCGGCGTCGATGGCGCCATTGGCGAGCGCGGCCACCATGTCCGGATACGGCATGTTGACCAGCCGGACGTCCTTCTCGGTGAGGCCCGCGGACTTCAGGATGCGCACCGCCGCCTGATGCGTGTAGACGCCCACCGCGGTGACTCCGATGGATCGGCCTTTGAGGTCCGCCACGGTCTTCACCTTGCCGCTGGCCATCAGCTCCTCGCGCACCAGCAGCCCGTGCGGCGCGGTGCCCGGCACCAGGGAGATGTAGTCGGCGACGATCTTCATATCGACGCCCGAGGCGATCGCATTGAACAGGGACGCGGTGGCCGAGCTCAGGATGACGTCGACGGTGCCGGTGGAAAGGGCCGGGATCTGCTCCGCCCCCGAGCGGAAGTAGACCGGCTCCACATCCACCCCGTATTCCTTGAAGAAGCCCTTTTCGACACCCACCACCAGCGGGTTGCCGATCATCAGCAGGCCGACCTTCACCGTCTGGGCGGTCGCGGGAGCGGCGAGCAAGACACATGCGGCGAACAAGGCAGCCAGACGGCTCCAGACTCTCATTGGCGTTCCTCCTTGGGCGGGCTTTCGCCTCGTTTTGGCTGGCATGGGCACACGCCGGGGCTCACCAGCGCCCGGCCGGGCGGGCGCGGCTTCCAGTCGCCCGAATGCCGCTCCGCCGGTCCGGTGGCCGGCGCGCAGCGCGCCTATTCGGCGGCGGGTGCGTCGTAGATCTTGTTGATCAGCTCGCCCGCGAGGTTGAAGGCGGGCAAGCCGCGGAACAGGAAGGCGAGCGCGGCCACGTCGTGGAGCTCGCGCTTGGTCGCGCCAGCCCGGATGGCGCCGCGGGCATGGTATTCGGCTGCGGGAGCGACGTGCGACAGCAGGATGCCGAACAGGATCAGCTGGGAAACCTTGGTCTCCATGGATTCGGGGTACATGGCGCGCGTGCGCAGGGCCTCCACCAGATCCAGGAGCTCGGGATCGCACTCTCGCTCGACCCGCAGCCGGTGCTGAATGCGGGGCGGGACGAATCCGATCAGGTCCACATAGATGTCTTCGTAGGCGGGGGCGTTTCCAGACATGACAGGGCTCTTGCCTCGGGCCGGTTGTTGGGGGCGTCGGTGCGCTCCAGGCACGAGGCAAGCTAGAATCACGCAAGATCGATGTAAAGATATTTTATCGATGATTTTTAACTTTATATTATTTATTGATTTTTATCGTGCATGGTGCATGCTCAGGCGAATTTGCCGCATTTCAGGACCCCATGATGGCGAGACCCGAAACCAGCAGTCCCGACACGTCCACGCTGTCCCAGCAGGCGTACAGCCTGCTTCATCATGACATTCTTGTCGGCGCCCTGGCGGCGGGCAGCAAGCTGCGGATCGATGCGCTCAAGACGCGCTACGGCATCGGCCCGACCCCATTGCGAGAGGCCCTGTCGCGCCTTGCCGCCGACGGCTTCGTGGAAAGCGAGGAGAACAAGGGCTTCAGCATTCCCCCCCTGAGCCTGAGCGAGCTGCGGGACGTCACCGATCAGCGCAAGCTGGTGGAATGCACGGCGCTGCGCCGCGCCATCGAGCGGATGGACGATGACTACGAGGCGCGGGTCGTGGGCGCCTACCACAAGCTGAAGCGTCTCGATGAAACGCTCGCGACGTCCGACGACGAGGCTCTCGCCCGCTGGGAGGAGCGCCACCGGGCCTTCCATCGGGCCCTCATCGAAGGCGCCGGATCGCGCTGGCTCTCCAAGTTCCAGAGCGTCCTCTACGATCAGGCGGATCGCTATCGCAGGCTTTATTTCCGCAGCGCGCGCCTACCGCCGCAGGTGGCGACGGACCACCAGGAAATCCTCGACGCGACCCTCGACCGCGATGCCGAGCGGGCCTGCGCCCTGCTCGACCGCCATATCGAGCGGGTGTTTGAGATCGCCTCGAAATCCCCTGTCTTCACCCAGGCGCTCTGCGACTGACCAATCCGCGAGGCCCGTCGGCGACGCCGCCGGGCGCGAGGGGCCCCTGCCCTCCTTGCGCGCCCGCCAGGCAGCGTTCGTACGGGTGGTGACGCAGAAATCCGTCAGCCTCGCCGTTCGCATTGCGCCGTCCGTTTGATCAAGGCCCTGGGTTCGTCGACTCGAAACCCAAACCGCTCTTCCCCAAGCCGGCCTCCCCACGCCGCCTGTCAGATCTTGCTGCCATGCTCATGGCCCGACCAAGTCGGGCACGGCCTTGAGCTAGTCCGAATGTGTCGAGGCGCCGTCGCTCCCGGCGGCGGCCACGGCGACCACCACCAGCACCTCCGCCTGCTGGCCGCCGAGACTGACCAGTTCATGGCGCTCTTCGCCCGCGAAATAGAGGCAATCGCCCTTTTCCATGATGAACTCTTGCGTCCCGAGCTTCACCGCGATGGTGCCGGAGACGACGAACAGCATCTCCTCGCCGCCATGGGACCATTTCGGGCTCGCCTTGCCCCCGCTGGCCATGGGCGGCCGGAACAGGAACGGCTCCATCACCTTGCGCGCGCGACCGGGCGCAAGGGACACGAAACTGCCCGCACCGCCTGCGCCGGTGGCGTCCGCCGCCCGCTGCAGCGTGTAACGTGGGCTGGGCGTCGCATTGAGATCGAAGAGCTCAGCCACATGCACGTCGAGCGCCGCCGCCACGCGCAGGAGCGCCGCGATGGACGGCGTTTTCAAGCCGCGTTCCACAAGCGAGAGGTAGCCACGCGTCAGCTCGCTCATGGCGGCGAGGCGATCCAGCGTCAGGCTGCGCTCGACGCGGAGCTTGCGCAGGTTCTGGCCAAGACGATCTGGCTTTGCGACGTCGAGCACTCAATTCTCCGCTCACCTCTGCGCAACCGCGGCTGCGCGTCCGTCCTTAAACTCGTTCCAGCTGAGCAACGCAATCACCCGAGATCACGGCGCGCGAGCAGGGAAGGACGGCCACGTTAATCCCACTTAGATATAGCTTCTTGATCGGAATACATCCACTGGTAAACATCCGTCTGTGCGGAAATTTCGTGCCCGAAACGCTGAAGGATTGGGCGAAAAGCGTCAAAAACCGTCATTTTATCTAAATTTTTTGACCCATCGCCTAGGAAATAAGCAGCAGGCGGGATCGCGCAAAAATACGGCTATTGATTTCCATCAGTAAACTTGCTTGGCTTTGCGAGTAGCTCGCAACTACGGCGCCAAACAGGAACGAGGGGAATCTGCATGGCCAATTTGAACATCACCCGCCGCGGTCTGCTGGGAGCTGCGGCGATGGGCGCGGGCATCTGCCTGCTGCCGCGCAACGTCCTTGCCGCCCCGCACGTCACGTTCGGCGTGGCGAGCCTCGACGTCTCCTACGCCTTCATCTACGCCGCCTTGAAGAAGGGCTATTTCGTCGAGGCCGGCCTCGACGTGGAACACCTCAACTCCCAGAGCGGTCCGCGCACCAAGCAGATGCTTTCCGCCGGGCAGATCTTCGCCGCCGCGACCGGATCGAGCGATTCCGTCGCGCTGACCATGGCCGGCAAGCCCTCCGTCCTGGTGTGCTCGTTCGAGCGCCGGCCGGCGCTGGCGAATATCGTGGTCAGCAAGGCCGCCTACGACGCCGGCGTGCGCAGCGTGAAGGATCTCGCCGGGCGCAAGATCGGCGTCACCCAGCCCCAGTCGCTCACATGGCTACTGGGCGTCGCCATCACCGAGGCGGCCGGACTGAAGGGCAAGGTGGATTTCCGCCCCCTGGGCGACTTCACCACCATGCTTGGCGCAGTGAAGGCGGGCTCGGTGGACGGCTGCATCGCCTCCTTCTCCATGCTCGATGCCGCCGAGGCCGAGGGCTGGGGCATGCCGATCTTCCGTGCCTATGACGACGCCGACTGGAACTCCGCCTTTAAGGGCGACCTTCCGGGCGTCGGAGTCTACGTGCTCAAGGACACCCTCGAGGAGAAGCGGGCCGAGGTGCAGAAGCTGGTCGACGGCCTGGTAAAGGGCACGGACTGGGTGAAAGCCGCCTCCCCCGAGGAGATCGCCGAGCTGGTGAAGACGGACTTCCTGCCCACGACCCCGCTCCCCGCCCTCGTGAGCGCAGCAAAGAAGTTCAAGGCCACCTGGAATTTCGACAATACCTACACGCCGAAAGCCTATGCCGACCTCATGGCGGTCATGGGCGAGGGGCGCATGTATCCCACGGCCGACCTCGCGGCGCGGGCCAAATTTGCCGACCTCGTGGACAATTCCTTCGTCCTCAAGGCGCGGGGCAAGGCGTGATGCGCGTCATGATCCGCCTCGACGGCGTCGGCAAGACCTACAGCTCCAAGGCCACGCGCCACACCGCCATCGGCAGCGTCTCCCTCGAAATTGCGCAAGGCGAATTCGTCTGCGTGGTCGGCCCCTCCGGGTGCGGCAAGAGCACCCTGCTCAACATGGTCGCCGGCTTCCAGCCGGCGACCGCCGGTGCGATCACCGTGAACGGCGTGCCGGTGCAGCCGGGTGCCGTGCCCCAGGGCTTGGGATACCTGTTCCAGAAGGACACGGTGCTGCCCTGGCTGACCGTGGAGCAGAACGTCGGCCTGGGCCTGCGTTTTGCCCACCTTCAGCCCGACCGCATCGCCGAGAAGGTGCAGGGCCTGCTCAAGCTCGCCAACCTCGAGCCGTATGCGGGCTACTTCCCCTATCAGATATCCGGCGGCATGCGGCAGCGCACCGCGCTCCTGATGACGCTCGCCTGCGATCCCCAGGTGCTGCTGCTCGACGAACCCTTCGGTGCGCTCGATTCACACACCAAGATCAACCTCCACCGCGAGCTGCACGAGATCTGGCGGCAGCTCGGCCAGACCATCGTCATGGTCACGCACGACCTCGACGAAGCGGTAGCGCTGGCCGACCGCGTCATTGTCCTCTCGGGCCCGCCGAGCCGGGTGCTTCTCGACCACCCTATCGACATCCCCCACCCGCGCGATCCTTACGCCGTGCGCGAGACCGATGCCTTCGGCCAGCACCTCAAAGCCATCTGGGCGGTGCTGGGACGCGAATACCAGCGCACGCCCGACGGCACGCGGTCCGTCACCGGAGCCGCCGCATGAGCAGCACAATGGAAAGCCTTCACACGCCGCTGGCGCCCCCGGCGGCCCCGCCCGCCCGCCACGCCGGCTTGAGCGACGATGCTCGCGTCCGGATCTACCAGCTTGTCCTGCTCGCCCTGTTCCTCGGCTTGTGGGAAGGGCTCACGCGCGTGCCTTACCTGATCAAGAACACCTTCCTCGACCCGTTCTTCATCAGCCGCCCCTCGCTCATCGCCGAGCAATTGTGGGCATGGACCTTCGGCGCCCAGGCCGGCTTCCTCATGCCCCACCTCGCCTCGACCCTTGGGGCGACGCTCCTCGGCCTGGCGGTCGCCGGGGTGACAGGCTTCGCCGCCGGCCTGGTGCTCAGCCAGAACCCCATCCTCGCCCGGACGCTGAACCCCTTCATCGTCTGCTGCAACTCGCTGCCGCGCATCGCCATGGTGCCGCTCATCACCATGATGTTCGGCCTCGGCCTGCTGGCGAAGGTGGTCACGGTCTGGTTCGTGGTGTTCTTCCTGATCTTCTTCAACACCTTCAAAGGCTCGTTGTCGGTGGAGAAGCACATCCTGCAATTCTGCCAGACGCTGGGCGGATCGCCGCGGCAGATCCTGTGGAGCGTGCGCGTGCCGAGCGCGCTGGCCTGGACCTTCGCCGCGCTGCCCAATGCCATCTCCTTCTCCCTGGTCGGGGTGGTGATCGCCGAATTCGTCGGCACCACCACGGGCATGGGCTACCTGATCGTCTCCTCCCTCTCCACCCTGAACGCCAGCGAGATGTTCGCCGCCATCACCGTGCTCGGCCTGTGCGGCGTCGGCCTCGTCTCCCTCGCCGAACGCCTGGAGCGACGCCTGCTGCGCTGGTCGCCCCAGTTCAACGAACGCTGAATGCTGATCGGAGCCGCAAAATGAGCGAAACCACGCCGGACGCCATCGACTATTATTTCTGGATCAATTCCGACTGGGCTTACTTCGGCAATCCGCGCCTGAAAGCCATGGGCGAGCGCTACGGCCTGCCGATCAACTACTACCCGGTGGACATCGGCGCGGTCTATGCCCGCACCGGCGGCATCAAGCTGCCGCTGCGCTCCAAGGAGCGGCGCGACTACCGCTTCCTGGAGATGCGCCGCTTCCGCGACATCCTCGGCATGCCCATCAATCTCGAACCAAAACACATGACTCAGTCGGTGGAGATCCCTTCGCGCTTCGCCATCGCCGCCATGCACATGGGCCTTCCGGCCCACGACCTCGTGCACGCCATCATGACCGCCCTGTGGGTGGAGGAGAAGGACATCGAGGACGCGGCGACCCTCGTCGCCATCGCTAACGGCCTCGGTCTCGACGGCGCAGCCATCCTCGCCCGCTCCAAGGGGAAGGAGGCCGCCGGGCAATATTACCTCAACACCGACGAAGGCATCGCCAAAGGCATGTTCGGCGCACCGTTCTATGTCTTCCGCGGCGAGGGCTTCTGGGGCCAGGACCGGCTGGAGATGCTGGACGCGACCATTTCCCGCGCCCTCGGCAAGCCTGCCGCGCTCGCCGACCTGAAGGCGGCGTCGTGATCCGCCGCATCGGGGGCGGCCCCCGCCTTTCCGCCGCCACCGTCCACGGTGGCTTCGTCTACGTCTCGGGGCAGGTGCCGGACGACCTGTCCACCGGCGTCGAGGACCAGGCGCGGCAGGTGCTCGCCAAGATCGACGCCATCCTCGCCGAGGCAGGGACCGACAAGGCCCGCATTCTGACCGCGACCGTGTGGCTGCCGGCCATCGGCGACTTCGCCGCCTTCAACACGGTGTGGGACGCCTGGGTTCCTCCCGGCGAGGCGCCGGCGCGCGCCTGCGTCGAGAGCCGGCTCGCCCACCCGGGCATCAAGGTGGAAATCGGCTGCATCTCGGCTTTGCCCGACGGCTGACGAGACATCGGCCAATGAGAGGAACAGCAACCGCCCGGCCGTGAAGAAGCCGGGTGGAACGGAGCAGTGCGCGCCTGGGCCTTCCAAACCTCCATGGGGATACTCACATGACCGTCACGGAACACATGGGCCTTTCCACCCCGAAACTACAGGCGTCGGAGATGCGCCGGATCGTCTGGTCGTCGGTGATCGGCACGGCCGTGGAATGGTATGACTTCCTCATCTACGCGGTGGCTACCGCGCTCGTCTTCAACAAGCTGTTCTTCCCCACGCAAGACCCTGCAATCGGCACGATCGCCGCCTTCGGCACCTATGCGGTCGGCTATCTCGCCCGCCCGCTCGGCGCCGCCATCTTCGGCCATTTCGGCGACAAGCTCGGTCGCAAGGCCATGCTGTCCACCACCATCATCATCATGGGGCTTGGCACCTTCTGCATCGGGCTGCTGCCCACCTACGAGCAGATCGGCGTCGCCGCGCCCATCCTGCTGGTGCTGCTGCGGTTCGTGCAGGGCATCGGCATCGGCGGCGAATGGGGCGGCGCGGTGCTGATGGTGGTGGAGAATGCCCCGAAGGAAAAGCGCGGCTTCTTCGGCTCCATGGTGCAGGTGGGCAACCCCATCGGCAACCTCGCCGCCCTCGGCGTGTTCGCCATCGCCTCCCAGTTGCCGGAACAGGATTTCCTCGGCTGGGCGTGGCGCATCCCGTTCCTGTTGTCCATCGTGCTCATCGGCGTCGGCCTTTTCATCCGCCTGAAGCTGCACGAAACGCCCGCATTCCGCCAGGTGAAGGCCAGGCACGACGTCGCCGCCATGCCGGTGGCCGAGGTGTTCCGCGACCATAAGAAGACCTTCTTCACCGCCGTGGGCCTCAAGATCGCGGAAATCTCCTACGCGTCCATCGCCGCGGTCTTCATCCTGTCCTACGCCACCCAGCATCTGGGCATGACACGCTCCACCATCCTCAACGGGGTGATGCTCTCCTCGTTCGTGGCGCTGTTCTCCATCCCGGCCTTCGGCTGGCTCTCCGACCGCTTCGGCCGGCGCACCCTGTTCTTCCTGAGCTGCCTGTTCTGCGCCGGCTTCGCCTTCCCCATGTTCGCGCTGCTGGAGACGCGGGACCCGGTGATTGTCTCCCTCACCGTCGTCGTCGCCATATCGTTCGGCCAGATGGTCATGTTCGGCGTGGGCGCGCCCTTCTACTCGGAGCTGTTCACCGCCCGCCTGCGCTACAGCGGCGCTTCGCTCGGCTTCCAGATCGGCGCGGCCATCTCCGGCGGCCTCACGCCGGTGGTCGCGGCCTCCCTGATGGCCTGGAGCGGCGGCGCCACCTGGCCGGTGTCGCTCTTTCTCATCTTCTGCGCGCTCGTCACCGCGATCGCCACCTGGGCCGCGCCCGAGACCGCCGGCAAGGAACTCACCTGACCAAATCCGGGGCGGCCACGAAGCCGCCCCTTCTCCCCAGCCCTGAGGAAAAAGTTCATGGACGTGCAAAGCCTCATCGCGAGCCCGGCCGAGGGGTCCCCACCCGTCTCCCTCAGCTTCGTCGGCGTCGTGCGCTTCCTCCACATCACCCCACGCGCCTTCCTGCCCATGCGCGCCATGCCGGCGATCACCCTGGTGGCCGGCAGAGGCATCGAGGGCGACCGCTACATGCTCGGCCGCGAGGAGGGCTTCTATTCCGACCGCCCCGAGGAGGGCCGGCAGATCACCCTGTTCGAGATCGAGACGCTGGAAGCGCTGAGGCGCGATGCCGGCATCGACCTGCGCCCCGAGGACCATCGCCGCAACGTGACCGTGGAGGGCGTGCCCCTGAACCATCTCGTCGGGCGGCGTTTCCGCCTGGGCGAGACGCTTCTGGAGGCCACGCGCCTCTCGGTGCCCTGCCGTCATATCGAGGAGATCACAGGCAAGGCCATTTTCGACCCGCTCATCAACCGCTCCGGCCTCAATTGCCGCATCCTCAGCGGCGGCGAGGTGCGCGTGGGTGACCTGGTGCAGAACCTGTGATGCCCCCCCGCAACGTCCGCACGGTGGTGACAACCCGCATCCCGGCGGGCCGGGACGTGGTGGCCTTCGTCCTGCAGGATCCTGACGGCTGGGAACTGCCGCCGTTCCGCCCCGGCGCCCATGTGGATCTGTACCTGCCTGGAGGGCTGGTGCGGACCTATTCGCTCGTCAACGCCCCGGCTGTGAACGACCGTTACATGATTGCGGTGAAACGCGAGGCGGCTGGGCGCGGCGGCTCCCGCCTGCTGTGCGACGCCATCGAGGCCGGCGACGAGATCGGCGTCGGGCTTCCGCGCGGGGGTCTGCGGCTGGGGCCAGAGCCCCAGGTCTTCATCGCCGGAGGCATCGGCGTCACCCCGTTCCTGTCGGCGGCATCCGCCCTGCTCCGGGCCGGCCGCAGCGACTTCATGCTCCACGTCATCGCCCGCGGCGCACCGCCGCTTGCGAATCTGATTTCCCCCCTCGTTGCCGCAGGGGTAGCCCGCATCCACGACACGCGCGCGGCTCCCCGCCCCTCGCTCGATGCATTCCTTGCGCCCCATGCGGGGCAGGCCTCCGCCTCCTGCTGCGGTCCGCAGGCGCTCGTCACCGGCTTCGAGGCTGCGACCGCGCATTGGCCGGCGCACAGGGTCCATGTGGAGCGCTTCGTCGCCCCTCCCATGACCCCGCCGCCGGACGCACGATCTTACCGGCTCGTGCTCGCGCGCAGCGGGGAGGAAATCGAGGTCGAGGCGGGCGCGAGCATGCTGGACAAGCTGACGGCCCACGGCATCGCCATCCCCCACTCATGCTGCGGCGGCATTTGCGGCCTGTGCAAGGTGGGCTGGATCGAGGGCGAGCCCCTGCACCGCGATCGGAGCCTCAGCCCGGATGAACGCCGGAAAAGCCTCCTGGCTTGCGTTGCGTTGTCCGCCGGCCCGCGCCTGATTGTAGACCTGTAGCGCGACCGGCTGCCTGCCGCACGGGCCACCCTCATCCTCACCCGGGGGCAGGAGGCGGCGTGCCCCCTGCCCCACCCGACTGGCACCGGGACGTCGGCCTCGCCGATCACGATGGGGACCCGGTGATGATGCGGTCAGCTGGCGCGGGAAGCGGGCCGCGCGGTTCGGCCAAGACGCCGTGCGAAACACCATGCTTCGATCGCGCAGGCAGATCGCCACATCGATGGACGGGCGCTGACGTTACAAGGGAACCCGCTCGAAGCGCGCTGCGAGTTCGGCGTTCTGGCTCACGACCGCCAAGTCCGGCGGTATCGGTCCCTTCATCCGGGCGTCGATGTCTTCGGCACGAATTTCGGGAAGAACCTGCGGAAACACCGGGCCACCGATTGGATCGCCGGCCTTCAGCCCGTGCGGCCAGGGGACCTGCAACTCCTGGCCGGTGGGCGTGAAGCGCGCATCGTCGCCGCACCAGCGCGTCGCAATCGCGCGCCGGTTCTGATTTCCCGCCGGCCGTCCGCGGGCGCCATGGAGCGTCAATGCGTGAAAGATGACCGCGTCGCCCGGCCGCATGTCCCAACTGACGATCTGGTAGTCTTCGCGCGCACCGTCGAAATCGGGCGTTGGGCCGAGCGGCGCGACCGACTTGACGATGCCGCCAACCCCGAGGGGCCGATATCGCTGTGACCAACGATGAGAGCCCACGACGAACTCGAGAGCGGATTCGGCTGTCGTCACAGGGTCGACGGACGTCCACACCGAGGCAATCTGGTCGCCACTCAACGGGAAGAAGGTAAAGTCGTGATGCCACGGCGTGCGTTCGCCATTGTGGGCTTGCTTGACGAAGATCTGGTCGCAGAACAGATTGATCCGCTTCGAGCGCAAGACCTGTTTGACGGCGTGGGCCGTCGGGGCGAACAGGGAAAAGTCCCGCAGCCTGTCGTTCGTATGCCACGTATAGGCGTCCGCGCGAAAGCGCGGGTCTTTCGCTGCTTCCGCACCATCATCCCGAAGCCCGCAGATTTCGTTGAGGGCCTCCCGGACTGTCGAGATCCATTTCTCGGAATAAAAGTCGCGGACGATGATGACTCCATCGCTCCAGAACCGATCGATCTCGGTTTCGGACAACACGCGGGAAGGGGGTTCAGGTATCAGCATTGCTTGCTATCCCAGACTCCAGGAATGGCCCATGGACGGTGCGCCCATGGGCTGTCGTGCAAATCTACCAGCCAGGCTGCGGATCATTCAGCCGAGGCATTGTGGCGCGGCTTCATCGCCAGCACGCTGAGGAACGAAATGAGGGAAACGGCCGCCAGATAGAGGCCAACCGGGACGGCCGAGCCGAATTGGCCGAGCAGGGCGGTCGCGACGATCGGAGCGATACCGCCGCCGATTGCGCCTCCGATATTGGCGCACATCGACAGGCCGGTGTAACGCACCTCGACCGGGAACAAATTGGCGAAAAGGGAGGCCTCCGGCGCGTACATGATCGGGTAGAGGATGCCGAGGGCAAAGACGATTGCCAGCCAGACCAGCTCAACCCTTCCGGTTTCGATAAGCAGGAACAGTGGAACCGCGCTGATCATCAGAAGAAGCGTTCCGGCGTTGAACACCATCCGCTTGCCGAATTTGTCGCTCAGGATCCCGCAGACCGGCATCAGGAGGAACATGATGACGGCACCGACGGTCGTGGCGTTCAAGACCTCGCTGCGGGGCAGCTGGAGCTTTCCGGTTGCGTAGGAAAGGACAAATATCGCAAACAGCCAGAAAAGCGTGATTTCGCCGAGCTTCGCGGCCGTTCCCAGAACCACGGCCCCGAGATGCTTGGAAAAGACGCGGGCGATTGGGATCTGGACAACGCCACCAGTCGCGCTCAGCTTCTTGAAGCTCGGCGATTCATTGACCTTCCTGCGGATGAAAAAACCGACAAAAACGAGGACGAAGCTCGCAATGAACGGCAACCGCCACCCCCATGCCTCGAATTGATCTGCAGGCAGCAGCCCGACCAGGGAGAAGGCGACGCTTGACAGGATCAGAGCGGCTGGACACCCCATCTGCGGCAGGCTTCCAAACAATCCTCCTCGCCGCGAGGGCGCATGTTCGACCGCCATCAGGACGGCGCCGCCCCATTCCCCGCCAAGCGCGACACCTTGGCAAACCCGGATGAGAAGAAGCGCGATCGGCGCCAGAATGCCAATCTGATCATAGGTGGGGAGTACACCAATCACCCCGGTGGGAATTCCCATCAGAAGCAGGCCAGCGACGAGCATTTTCTTGCGGCCGATGCGGTCCCCGAAGTGACCGAAGAGAATGGCGCCGAAAGGTCGCGCAAAGAGCCCGACGGCGAATGTCGTCAAGGCCAACAACGTTCCCACCGCCGGATCGAAAGAGGGAAAATAAACCTTGCTGAAAATCAGGGCGCTGGCAGTTCCGAAGATAAAGAAATCATACCATTCGATGGTTGTCCCGATCATGGTGGAGCAGGCCACCAGGGTTCTCGAAGAAGCAGGCGCCATATCCCGCTCAAGGTCCACTACATGTGAAGCGTTTGACATAAACTTCCCCTTCTGAATGTCATATCGTTGATCGTCTCGGGGCACCGCCCGATGAATCGAGTCGATGCCCCCGTTTTGTTGGTCCGCTTCTTCGAGCAGATTTAGGAAAATTCCGACACGATAAATTTACATGTCAATTTGACATGTCAAAAATTGCCCGACAGGGGCGATTTTTGGCCGCCTTTCTGCCTGTCAGGGCGCTGTCGAGCGAAGTGAATTCCGGTTCGCGCAGCTGACAGGCGTCGAAATAACGAGTTAAGGCGCCTCCGGCGAACAGGAGTCCACCTGAATTGCTTTAGGTGAGCGACGCCAGAAGACTTTCGAGCTCGTCCCGCTCCGCCGAACCCATGGGAGATTGCGGCAGAACTGGTTCGCCGACATCATACCCTTGGATGATCAGGCCCGCCTTGATGCAAGCGGCCAGATTGAAGCGATTGAAGACCTCGTTGACCCGCCAGAGCTTGGCTTGGAGGGCGAGTGCCCGCTCCCAATCCTTTGCCATGCAGAGATCATACAACCGGACGCATTGCTCCGGAATCAGGCAGGCCGGCCCCGCCATCCAACCACGCCCCCCAATCAGCAAAACGGCGGCAGGAATGTGCGAGGAGGCGGCAAAGACGTCGATCTTGCCACGACAGCGCTCCAGGATGGAAAGCAATCGCCCGGTATTCGACGAGGCATCCTTGATGTACCGAATACGGTCGTGCCCGGCCAGACGCTCGATCAGGTCGAGACTGAGATCGGTTCGCTGAAAGCTCGGGTTGGTATAGATGACGATGGGAACCTCGACCGCATCGGCAATCGCACGGAAATAGCCCTCGATCTGCGGTTCGGTCAGGGGAAAGTAAGAGTCGATGACAGCAATGATGCCATCCACGCCAAGCTTTTCGTATGTCCTTGCCATATCGACCGCTTCGTCGGTGGAAGTCGACGATACGCCGGCAATCACCGGGACCCGTTTGGCCGCGGCCTCCACCACCGTTTGCACGACATCGATCTTCTGCAAGCGATTGAGATAGGCAAATTCACCGGTCGACCCGAGGGCGGCGAGACCATGCACGCCTTTGCCAATGAGATCGTCGCTCAGTCGTCCCAGAACCGCGCGGCGAACAGTTCCATCGCCGTCAAGGGGTGACACGATATAGGGAAAGACGCCTTGGAAGTGAAACATTGATCAATCCACCCCAGCCAGTGTCACTGGACTAACGTTTTAAGTTGGAAGGTGACATCCGCCGCGCATGCCGGATCCAACAGTGTCTGCGCGGCGATCAACCGGCGCGCGACCATGTGATCGGCGGACTGATTAACTGATTCGACGGCGATCAGGCGGTCGTCGCGGAAGCTGAAGACCGAGAACGTGTTCTCCTCGGGCGATCCGCGCACAACGTGACGGTCGCTCCCCCCGGTGAGGCCGGCGATTTGAAGCTTGTCCAGACCCTGGTCGCTCCAGAACCATGGCAGCGCCGAATAGGGAAGGGCCTTGCCGGTAAGCTTCCGGGCGACGCTGCGTGCCTGGTCATTGGCATTTTGAACACTTTCCAGGCGAACCGGATGCGACGCATAGGAGGTCGGGAAACGCGTGCAGTCACCAATCGCCGAGATGCAGGGGTCGGATGTCGTCAAATACCTGTCGACGACGATTCCATCGTCGGTGGCCAGGCCCCCGGCATCGGCAAGCTCGGTATTGGCCACAACCCCGATACCGGCGACGATGAGATCGGCTTCAACCACCTCCCCGCTCGCAAGCCGCAGGCCGCACACCGTCCCCTCTTTCCGGAGGATGTCCGAAATCGTGGCGGCAAACCGAAACTGAACGCCCGCCTGGAGATGGCGCCTCTCAAAGTAGGTCGAGATCTCGTGCGACGCGGTCCGTGCCATCGCCCTATCAGCAAGGTCAATGACATGCACGGCTTTGCCGGCGCCGGCCGCAAACGCGGCGAACTCGAGACCGATAAAGCCCGCACCGATGATGACAACCTGCCGGGCCTCCGGCAGGGCGCGCCGTATTGCTTCCGCATCGCTGACAGTCTTGAGATAAAACACCCCCTGATCACCGCTCGGGACCTGAAGGCGCCGGTTGACCGCTCCGGTCGCAAGTATCAGGTGGTCGTAAGGCAGCGGCTTTCCGGTGGCCATCCTGACCTCGCGACGATCGCGGTCGATCTCCTGCGCCGTGTCACGGATGAGCTGGATGCGGCTTTCGGCGAATGCGCTTTCGCCTCGTAGCAGGAGTTCTTCCGCCCAGCCCGACGTCAGGAACGCTTTCGAAAGCGGTGGCCGGTGATAGGGAAGCGCGTCTTCCCCGTTCACCAGCGTGAGCGCGCCCTGATGGCCGCCGGCGCGCAGGGCAAAGGCCAGTTGGCATCCGGCGTGGCCGGCCCCGAGGATGACGATCCTGTCCATTCACCCCTCCCCTGTTCGCGTTCGCGCTTGTTGCTCGACCATGACAAATGAAACCCGACCGGCGCCCACGGGTCGAACTCCAAGTCTTCGATCCGGTGGATCAACTTTTAGAAATGGATGAGCAGCATCCAATTCGATTGATCCATTAGAATTGCGTCTCGGGAACATGCAGAACCAAACCGTCGAGTTGATCGGACAATTCGATCTGGCAGCACAGCCTGCTCGTCGCCTTGCGTTCGGCCGCGACGAGATCCAGCATGTCGCTTTCCTGCTCCGAAGCGACGGCGAGCCGCCCCGTGTCCGCCTCGTCGACATAGACATGGCAGGTTCCACAGGAGAGCGCTCCGCCGCACTCGGCTTCGATGCCCGCGACGCCATGGCTGCGGGCCACCTGCATGGCCGAGGTCGGACGATCGAAGACGAGTTCCTGACGGGCTCCACTTGGTGAAACGAAAACGACACTCGGCATTTGCTTCCTTTCTCAGACGCGTTCCATCACGGCGCCCTGAACCGGTTTGGCGGCGATCTGATCGGCGAGAAGGATGTCTCGGGCTTCGTCGGGATCGAGCCCATGCTCGGCGATCATGTCGCTGCATTCGTCGATCATGCGGTCGATGCCATCCATCATCTTGATGCGCTTGTAGATATCGTCGGCGTGAAGCCCCATGCTCTCGCCGATGATCTCCATGACGTTGATGATCTCGAAAGAGACGTCCTTTTCGAAATGACAAAGCTCGCGGTGGCAGGCGTGAAAGACTGTCGCCAGCGTGGTGACGCCAGCCTCCGCGGCTGCCCGAAACTCCTTTTCGCGAAGCTCCTCCTTGAACCGCGGCGTCACCGTGAGATAGTTCGACATCAAGCCGACGCGGGGCACGTCGAGTTCGACCAACTTGACCCCGGGGATGGCGGAGAGAATGTTTTTGACGGCCCGCGTCACACCGGGAAGACCCGGGCGCTCGTTCAGCGCGACCGTCTTGTTGACGACGCGGGTGAAATGCGGACGCAACAGTTCGAGCCGCTCTTCGAGATATTCGTAAAACGGCTGGAGGCTGAAAGAGCGGTCCTGCGTGATCTTCTCGTAACTGGGGATGATGATCTCATCGAACTGCGACTGGCAGCTTGGGCACCAGGAGACTTTCGTCTCCGCGCCGACCTCCTGGATTTGCGACAGCGTGCTCAAACCGGCCCGTCCGGAGGTCTCGCCATCGCCGGCGCGAAACTGGTTGATCCCGCAGCACGCGGAGGTGCCGCCAATGATCTGGTAGGACGCTCCGATCCGCTCGAGCACATCGAGGCACAGGATAAGGATATGTGGCGTCTTGTGGATGTTGCATCCCGTATAGAGGGCCACATCGGGCCTGACCTGTGGTTTCTGCGAGGGGCCGGCCGGCTGGAGACGTTCGATTTCCCGTTTCGGTAGCTGAAGGCGCGACACAACCCGGACGGTCTTGGCCATGGCACGGAACGACTTCATCGCATTCAATTTAACGGTCTGGCGATCGCGCCTTTGACCATGGGCATAGTTCGCGAGCCTGACGAGCAGGCGCGGATCGACCCCGTAGTCGCAAGCGTCGACACACAGACCACTGCTCGAGCACGCGGCGCCCCAGCGCACGGCCTCCTCGGTTCCGTCGCCGCCACGCAGCAGGTCTATCATCCCCTGCAGCACGCCGGTCGGGTCGGCGGCATGGATGCCGACCGCCTCGGTCATCGGACAGGCGGTGAAGCACTTGCCACACGCTGTGCATGCGTCCGCGATCTCGCCCATGCGCTGACCCAGGGCTTCAACGAAGTCCATATCAGTTCTTCCTTTTCCGACTGACGACAGACGCCTATCGCGCGGTCCAGCCGCCGTCGGCGAACAGCGTCGAGCCGGTGCAGAAAGACGACTCGTCGCTGGCAAGGAAAAGCATCGCCGCGGCGATTTCTTCCGGCCGTCCCAGTCGATTGAACAATTGCCGCTGCTCGAGATGGGCGCGCAGCTTGTCCGGCTCCGGACTGGCGGCGAACAGCCGGTCGTAATAGGGGGATTCAACCGTACCGGCACCAACGCAATTGACGCGAATCTTCTGGTCGGCATGATCGAGGGCCATCGCCCGGGTCAGAGCTGCCACCGCACCTTTAGACGCGACGTAGGCGGCCCGATCGTAGATGCCGACCACCGACACCGCCGAGGCCGTGTTGATGATCGACCCGCCCCCTTGTGCTGCCATGATCGGAATGACGGCCTTGCAGCCGAAGAACACACCGTTGACATTCGTCGCCATCAGCGCATTCCAGTCGGCCTCCGTCGTATCGACAACGGTTCCGCCGATCCCGTAACCCGCATTGTTGACCAGAATATCAATTCTGCCCCAGGTTGCTTGAGCCACGTCGACCATTCTTGCGACGTCTTCGAATTTCGAGACGTCGGCCGTGACGGCGAAGGCATCACCACCAGCCGCCCTGATCTCGCCCACCGTTCGCGAAGCCTCGACGTCATTGCGATCTGCAACGCAGACGGACGCGCCTTCTTTCGCGAAGCCGAGCGCTGCCGCGCGGCCGATCCCTGAACCGCTGCCGGTGATGATGGCCGTCTTGTTCCTCAAACGCATTGCAATCTCCAGGTCACCGGGAAAGGGTCTGTCGTCGCCTGCTCACAGCCAGGCCGGAACGGTATCGCGACGGAGGGGGAAGGCTGAAGTGGACCTCGCTCGCCGACCGTGGCGGCGTTGTCGCCGCGCGCCGCGCATGCCGGTGCTCACGCGGGATCAGGGATCCCGGCGAGCGGTGGGACAAAAGCTTGGAGCAAGAAGGAGCGGCGCGGTCGGCCGTCCGCCGTTTCGGCGGCTGCGACCGGACTACTTGCCGAGAACAGCTCGCTCTGTGGTGCGGATATGTCTTTGAAGAGCCGCCTTGAGGGCTTCTGCATCGCGCTTCGCGAGCGCGGCGAAGATATCCAGGTGCTCCTGGTGGCGGGCCGTCGCCGCGGCAGGATCTGCGCCGCGCTCCGCCAGGTAAATGACCACGTGCAATTGGATCTGCAGCTGCGCGTAAAACCGGATCAGCATCGGGTTGGCGGCGAGAGCGACGATCGAGGAATGAAACTCCGTGTTCGCGCGCACGAAATCTGCGCTCGATCCGGCTTCGCCGAGCTTGTCGACGGCGCGTTTTAGCTTCTGCAGATCCGCGTCCGTCACATTCTGCACCGCGTAATCGGCGGCGAAGGATTCCAAGGTTAGACGCAAAGCAAAGAGCTGGCGTGCCTGGGCCTGGTCGATGGGATTGACAACGGTTCCGCTGCGCCCGGCGACCGACAGGAAGCCTTCGCTCTGCAGGCGGTTGATCGCTTCCCGGACCGGCGTCCTGCCGATCTGCAGCCGATCGACCAGAAGATACACCGAGGTTCTCTCTCCCGGCCGCAGCTCGCGACGCAGGACCAGATCGATAATGCCGTTGTAGGCGAGGTCGACGGCGGAGAGCTCCTTGGCGGCGGTATTCGGCATGTCGTCCATGATCGACCGGTTCGTTGTCAGCCGCTTGCGCGATCGCCGCGGAAACGGCGCCATCCTGCGGGCAGAAAGCTAGCCGAGCATCCGCGATGCGGATACCCGGACATGTTGCTGTCAACGAAAATCTTCCGACGCCCCTGTCGAGCAGCGCCACCCGACCCGGCGTTGGCGCCCTCAGGCGCCAGGTTACGGCACGGTTGCAGCACCCGGCGATGCTCGACCCGAGCAACGTGGCCCGTCCGTCAACGAATGTCTGATGCCGTCGGATCACGTCCGTTCCCTTCTTCTTGCCAAACGCTATCCTTGCCGAATTGACATGTCAATTTAGCATGTCAAAAAAGAAGAGCAATTCGCGGCTGATGGGCAAGCGTGAGTGATCGCCGCCGTCGCCCTTGGCGAAACAGAAGCTCGGATCGTCTGGGCAATCATGACAGGGGGGCAGAATTGCAGGATGGCGTGAACGGCCGCATCCATCGGAAGGGACGCTAGGCGCCCCGGCGTCCTCCCCCCCCGGCAAGGAGATCGCCTGGCGCCCATGCGGCAAGGGCTTCAATGTCCAGGATGGGGGGAAAGTCAGTCCGGGGGCTCGCGCGCAAAGCTCTCTGAGCCGATGCGGCCGCCTGCTCTTCGCACTGCATGTCGGCCCCGTGGCACAGGCCACGACCACAGGCCTGACACACGACCCATAGAAGCGCCAAGCTGCCCAGGCCCCGTCAGAAAATCTCCTTGCAAAGGCGGGGGCATCCACACACGCCCCCGCTTGCCTGGAGACCGAGAGCGACCATCAGTCGTTCGACCCGCCCGGGGACGGCAAAAGCTGCGCCCTCATCGTATCCAGGCTGCGGTCACGAGACTTGTTCCAGAATGCCGGGTGCAAGCTCAATGGGCTGACCATGGGGCGTCGCCTTACCCGCCGCGCGCCAGGCCTCGCGTAGCGCGTCGAGAACCGCACGGTCGGTGGCGGCCCTGGAAATCAGCAGTTCTTCCAGAGTGTCGAGCCACAGCTCGTAGCTGGCCTCACCGCTGGGCGAAGCCTTGGTCCGCGCCACCAGCGCCTCGGTCCATTCCATCCAGGAGAACAGGCCGGCGCGGTTGAGGCAGACGGCAAGCGCGAATACCCGCGCTTGCCACGGCTCCTGAAAGACAGCTCCCCCCGGCGGTGGCTCGGGGTGCGAAGAGGCGTCAGATTGGTGGCTCAAGGTAGCTTTCCCACGCTTCGATGGTCACTGACAAGGTGGGGTCGGACTCTGAGCCCCACAGCTCGCGTCCGTCGAAGCGGACAGTATAGAGCCACTGGGGCTGAGGGCCGATGCCTTGGGCGTTGGCATCGGCGAATACGAAGAAGCCACGCACCGCTTCGATCACGCCGGCCTTGCCGCGCGCGTATCGGGGAAGGCGGGTGTGGTGAGAGGGGTTCATCTGGCGCGTCCGGACCGGGGCACCCGCGGCGAACCTCGCCGGCCGATCCGGCTCGCGGGTGTATTGCGCTCCAGCCGCCAGCGCCGGGAGCACCCGCTCTGCCGTCAGCACGCTGGGCACCGGCCGGCCCGGACCTTGCGAGATGCCGCTTTCCACCTCGGCGCGGCTCACCAACCCCTCGGCGACCAGGCGGGAGACAAGCCCCTTGAACCAGATCTCGAAATAGGAAGAGGTCAGATACTCCGCCGGAGGCAGCTTCTCCCGGCTCGCGCGCATGGCGTCGATGTTCCACACGCCCATCGCCATGCAGGCGAGCGTGTTTGCCAGCACGCGCCGCTCCCAGGTCGAGTGGAACGGGATGTGGACGGGCTCGGGAACCACCGGCCCGAACCCCTCCATGCCACCAAGGTCGTGGGCCCCGTTCATGCGGCGCCTCCAGGCACGGTGACGAGGCCGGTGCCGATCATGGAATCGCGGGTGACGAGGGCGGCGAGGGCGGCGAGGTCCCAGGCCTCCGTGCCGGCGGGGCGCTGGGGAATCACGAGGTAACGCACTTCGGCGGTGGAATCCCAGACCCGGATCTTTTTGTCCGCTGGCAGCGTCACGCCGAAATCCGCCAGCACCGCGCGCGGATCGCTCACCACCCGTGAACGGTAAGCCGCGCTCTTGTACCAGGCGGGCGGCAGGCCGAGCACGGGCCATGGATAGCAGGAGCACAGCGTGCACACGACCACGTTGTGCACGCTGTCGGTGTTCTCCAGCGCCACCATCGTCTCACCCTGGCGGCCGCCATAGCCGAGGGTGGCGATGGCCGCGGAGGCATCGCGGCGCAGGAAATCCATGTAGTCGGGTTCGAGCCAGGCCTTGGCGACCACCCGGGCGCCGTTCCGCGGGCCGATCCGCGTCTCGTAGCTTTCGATGATGAGGTCGAGGGCCGCCGGATCGACATAGCCCTTCTCGACCAGCACCGTCTCCAGAGCCCGGACCCTCAGCTCCATCTCCGAGAGCGAACTGCCCTCGTCATGATCATGTCCGTGCTCATGATCTCCCGACATCTCTCGTCTCCTGGCTCGTGCAGGTGGCGTGTCCGCCCATCACGCGACGGTCGCGAATTCCGGCTTGCTCAGGGCGCTATCCTCGATCCGGTTGATGAGGCCGTAGATGTCGCCGAGCACCCACAGGTCGCGCACCAGACCACCTTCGAAGGTGAAGATCGGTGCACCGTTCCACCACACATGCCGGCCACTGGGCGCGTGCCCGAACAGCGGCTTGCGATGGATGCCGTGGAAGCGCACCTTCGCCGCAACCTGGTTATCCTGCTCGATCATGATCAGGATATCCGAAGTATAGCCCTCCAAAGAATCCGTCACCCAGCGCACATAATCGGCGAACTGGGCGTGGCCCACAAGCGTCGGCCCGAGCGAGCCGCGGAAGGTGAAATCGGGGTGGAAGATCTGAGGGATCAGGCCGACGTCCGCATGGTCCCACATGTCTTTGTAGAACATGCGCACGATCTCCTTCTGCGGGCTGAGGGAGGTGGCGCCGAAGCACATCGGTGCCTCGCCGTCCATGAGCGGTGCCGCTTTTGAGTTCATTTCTGCCTCGTGTTCATGAAAGGTGGGACGGGACCGGTGCGTCAGCTCAACCGCCCTGAGCCGCGGCGGCTTCGTCTGCGCCGAACGCGGGCGTCGGCGCAGCTCCCGCCCCAAGGCCGCGCAGGGTGCCGATGACACCGCGGGCGAAGAAGAGCGAAACGATGATGAGCACGACGCCGACCAGGATCGGCACGTAGACGAAGTAGAGGGAGATAACCTCCGTGATCGGATAGATCAGCAACACGCCGATGAGCGGCCCGAACACGGTGCCCAGCCCGCCGATGACGGCGTAGAGGATGGCATTGATGGACAGGCCGATCTCCAGGCTGGAGGTGCTGACGTGGCGCATCATCAGCGCGTAAAAGGCCCCGCCCATGCCCGCGATGGCCGCGCTCGCGGCGAACATCAGGAGGCGCCACAGCCGCGCATCGAAGCCGAGCTGGCGGGCGCGGTCCTCGTTCTGCGCAACGGCCCGCACCAGCATCCATGTTTCGGTCCGCTGCAAGGCGAGCCGCCCGAGCATGATGGCGACCAGGGGAAGCACCGCGAGGTAGTACAGCGCCACCGTGGGGCCGATGCCGACCTGAAATCCCATGAAGCCGATGGTGCGGGCGTCGATGAGGAGCCCGTCCTCGCCCCCCGTCACACCCGACATGGCATTGGCGGCGAGCAGCGCGATGGAGGAGATGATGACGGTGGCGATGGTGGGATTGTGGTTCTCCATCCGTACCAGGACAGCGGCCACCAGCAGCCCCGCGAGCCCCGCGGCCACCACCGATCCGACCAGGACTGCCGGCAGAGACCAGGCCGCCGCGGAGACCAGCGGAACCGCCAGATAGGCGCCGATTGCAAAGAACAGCGCATGCATGAAGCTCAAGATGCGCGCGTAGCTGTAGCTGAGGTCGAACCCGATCGCGAGATAGACCATCACCACCATCTGGAAGAAGAAGAACCTCCAGTAGTCGCTCGCCAGCAGCGGCGCGATCAACAGCAGGACGAGCGAGGCCGTCTGCAGCGCATCGATGAGGGCGGAAGTCCAATTGCGACGCATCATCACCGCCTCCCAAAAATGCCGTTGGGCTTGAAGTAGACGACGCACAGCAGCGTCGAGAGCGCCGCCACCTCCGACCAGGTCGGGCTGAGGAGCGTGCTGTAGAGGCCCCGGATCAGCCCGAAGGCGACGGCGACCACCACTGCGCCCACCAGATTGCCCATGCCGCCGATGACGACCACGATGAAGCAGGCGGCGATAACCGACAGGCCCATTTGGAAATGCGCGCCGCTGATGGGGGTCGCCAGCGCGCCGGCGAGGCCGACGGTCAGTCCGGCGATGGCGGCCGTGACGGCGTTCACCCGGCGAATGGGGACGCCGGTGACTGCGGCAAGGTCGCGCGCCTGAGGGACCGCGCGCATCCAGAGCCCATATTTGGTGAAGCGCAGGAACAGCGCGACGGCGACGAGCACCAGGAGAGCCAATCCCGCCGCCACGAGGCGGTAGACCGGATAATACACGCCGGCGAACTCAACCACTTCGAAGACCGGCGGCAATACGCTCTGCGGGTCGCCGCCGGCGATGGCGAGCACCATGTTGTCCAGGGTGAGGAACACGCCCGCTGTCGCGAGGAGGCCGATGGCCGGGTCGCGGCTGAGCACACGCTCGAATATGGCGGTGTTCAGCGCGAGCGTGAGCAGCCCGACGCACAGGGCGGCGAGTGGCAGCACCAGCCAGAAGTCGAGCCCGGCGCGATTGATCAGATAGGCCGCGCACATGGCGCCCACCATGTAGAGGGAGCCGTGGGCGAGGTTGATGATGCCCATGAGGCCGTAGATGAGGCAGAGGCCGAGCGCGATGACGCTCAGGATCAAGCCCCACACCACTCCGTTCACGAGCTCGAATAGGATCTGGTCAAAAGCCATCTGAGGGCTGGTCCTTTGGCATGAAGACGCGGATGTTCCAGAAGGGAAAGGCAAGCATGTCGGAACGCCCTCGGCTCAGTGCGCGCCGGCGCCGCTGACGCCGAGATAGCGCTCCAGCAAACCGTTGGAGACGATCTGCTTCGGCGTGCCCTGCGCCACGAACCGCCCCTTCTCCAGGATGTGCAGGCGCGTGCAGACGGCGAGGGTGAGCTCCACGTTCTGTTCCACCAGAAGGACCGCCACCGAACGCGCGGCGAGCGCGCGCACGATCTCGCCGATGCGCGTGACGATGGAGGGCATCAGCCCCTCCGTGGGCTCGTCGAGCATCAGCACCTTGCAGCGAACGGTGAGATTGCGGGCGATGGCGACCAGTTGCTGCTGCCCGCCGCTGAGGCGTCCGGCCGGCCGCCGCCAATGCTCCTTCAGTTCCGGGATCATTCCCAGCACCTCCCCGAGGGGCATGGGGTCTCGCACAGTCAAGGCGGCGGTGCGGCAGTTTTCCTCCACCGTGAGCTCGGGAAACACCCTCATGTCCTGGGACATGAGGGCCAGGCCCGCGCGCGCGCGGGCATCGGTGGGCAGGGAGCGGAGCGACGCGCCGAACAATTCCAGTTCGCCCTCGACCCGCGGTGCAAGGCCCATGACGGCGCGCAGCAGGGTCGTCTTGCCGGCTCCGTTGCGGCCGATCACTCCCACCACGGCGCCGGGCTCCAGCGCGAGGTCTACGCCCTGGAGGATGTGGGCCTTGCCGTAGAAGGCATGAAGATGCTTGAGCTCAAGCGCGACCAAGATAGGCCTCCCTCACGAACGGGTTCTGCATGATCTCGTTCGGCGTGCCATCGGCGAGCACGGCGCCACCTGCGAGCACGCAGATGCGGTCCGCGGTGCCCATCACCACCGCCATGTCGTGCTCGATGAGGACAATTGTGACCTTGCCGCGCAGACGCTCATTGACGAGGTCGATGAAGGCCTTGGTCTCGGCGGGACTCATGCCGGCACTGGGTTCGTCGAGCAGCAGCAGCCTGGGTTGGCAGGCCAGCGCCACGGCCACCTCCAAAAGCCGCTGGTCGCCATGGGAGAGCACCTCCGCCTTCACCTGCGCCGCTGTCGCGAGGCCCACCAGGGCGAGCAGGTCCCGCGCCGTGGTGGCGCCCGCCCGTGCCCGCACATCGGCATCGAGCCGCGCGAGGCGATACCGGCGCGTGCCAGCCAGCGCCACCTCCACATTCTCTTGCGCATCCAGATCACCGAACAGGTTGGTGATCTGGAACGTGCGCGCCAGGCCTCGCCGCGCGCGATGGTGGACGGCAAGATCTGTCACATCCTCTCCGGCGAAGGCGATAGTCCCCCCGGAGGGGGGATGCACACCGGTGATCACGTTGACCAGGGTCGTTTTGCCGGCGCCGTTCGGGCCGATCACCGCATGCACGGCGTTCGGCGCGATCTTCAGATCGACCCCCTTCAACACGCTGTGGGGACCGAACGCTTTGGTAAGGCCGCTGATCTCCAGCAACGCCTGAGGCGCCGAGGCGCGCACCACATATGGATCGTCATCCTGCATCGCCATCGGGCCTCAACCGGCGACCAGGTTCATCTTGGTGGGATAGAGGCCTGCCTCCGGCGGCAGCTCCTGCCGGGAGAGGATACGGCCCTTCTCGATCTGCAACAGGTTGATGGCGGCGAAGGCCTGATGATCCTGCGGGCGCAGGTGCAGCGCGCCCTGCGGAAACAGCTCGCCCGCGGCATAGTCCGGATGGGCCTCGATATATTTGGGGAGAGTGGCGCTGTCTGCACGTGAGCGCCAGTTCGCCCCTTCCACCGCCAGTTTGAGCACCGAGAGGCTTTCCCACACCGGCCAGGTCTCGCCCACCGACACATTGCGGCCAGTGCCGACCTCGCGGCCGTTGGGGTCGATGCCGAGCCGTTCCCGGAATGCCGCCAGGTATGGCGTGTTCTTGTCGGAGAGCTCCCACGGCAGGGTGTCGATGCCCCATACGCCTTCCACATACTTGCCGTTGCTCAGCGGATCGAAGGCGCCGAAGACGTAGTCGGCGGTAACGATCGGCTTGCGAGTAAAGCCGAGCTGCGGCAACGCCACGAACGCCTTGGGCAGATCGGCACCGATCAGCGCGACGAACACCCCGTCCGCAGAGCGGTCGAGCTTCGAGATGTAAGAGATCGGATCGTTGCTGTTCACAGGCAGGGCGATGGACTGCACCACATCGCCGCCGGCCTTGCCAATAGCCTCGGCCCAGCCGGTGTTGTGCGACTGGCCCCACACGTAGTCCGCATAAAGCACGGCCCACTTCTTCCCGACCCGATCTGCCATGGCCCTGCCGGCCGCGAGGTCGGTCTGGCGGGTATTGACGATCAGGCGGAAGACGAAGGGATTGCCGCCCCCCTCGGTCACGCCCTCGCTGCGGCTCATGGACATGTAGGGCACACCCTCGTCCTTGACGATGGCCGTGCTGGCAAGGGCAATGCCGCCGTGCTGCGAGCCGATGACGAAATCCACCTTCTGGTCCTGAATGAGTTGACGCAGCCGCGCGATCCCCACGTCCACCTTCGTTTCGGTGTCTATGCCGACGATCTCGATCGGCCGCCCGGCAAATCCGCCATGCGCGTTGAACCATTCAGCCGCCAGATTGATGGTCTTGCGGTGCCAGTAACCGGAACTCGCAAGGCTGCCCGTCACCTCGCACTGGTGGCCGATACGGATGGGCTCGCCGGATGCGGCGGCATGCGCGCGGGGCGCGGCGAAGACGCCGGCGGACGCCGCGGCGGCGGCACCGAGCAGAACGGAGCGACGGTTTGGATGCCAGTTGGTCATTCATGTGTCTCCAGGTGATGCCCGGCATCATATGAATTGATACAAGAGTTCAAAGATCAAATAATTCTCAATGAATGATCAATAAATATCCAATAAATATTTCTATTATTGATATATAATGCCGACATAGGCGGACAACATGTGTTGCCCACCCCATTTTATGTTTTGAATTTCAGATTACTCTGCCGCCTTCAACTGCTCACGCTGGACGACGACTCCAGAGAGGGCGCGGCAGGCGCCTCTTGATCCCGCAGGTGCAGCCTCGCCATAACAGAACCATATGGCGTGCATGAAAGCCGCTCTATATGTAAATTTGCCCGTCTATCGGGCGAATTTGCCCGACATCAAAGACCTGAAGGCGTGAGCGCATGGCAAAGGCGTTGACACGGTTCGACTGGACCGATCTCCAGACCTTTCTGGAGGTGGCGCGTGGCGAGGGCACCGCGGCGGCCGCCGACGCGCTGAAGATCGACACCACCACAGTGCGGCGCCGGATCGCCGCACTGGAGGCGACCATCGGCGCACGGCTCCTCGTGCGCAACGGGCGCACCTCCCAGCTCACCGTGGACGGCGAGCGGATATTTGCCATCGCCCGCCGGATGGAAGAGCAGGGCAACGAGATCGCCCGCGACGCCACCGATACGGCTCGCGAACTGAGCGGCGTGGTGCGCGTCTCCACCATGGAGGGCTTCGGCAGCAGCTACCTTGCCGCGCGCCTTGGAGAATTTTTAAAGCTGCACCCCAACCTGACGGTGCAACTCGTCAATGCCCAGCATATCCTTAACCTGTCGGAGCGAGAGGCCGACATCTCCATCAACATGATGAATCCTCGGCGAGGGCGGCTGATGGTGCGGCGGGTGGGCCAGTTCGGGGTCGGCCTCTACGGCGCGACAGCCTACCTTGCGCAGGCTGGCCACCCGGAAAGCCTGGAGGACCTCAAGGCCCACACCTTCGTGACCTATGTGGATGAACTGATCGCCGTGCCGCACGTGCGCTGGCTGCCCGACGTGATCGAGGAACCGCGCACCCGCTTTGCTTCCACCAGCCTCATCGCCCAGCAGGAGGCGGCGCGGGCCGGCGTCGGGCTGGTCATGCTGCCGCATTTCATGGGGGAAGCAGACGAGGGTCTCGTCAGGCTGTTGCCGGCCCAGATCAGCCTGACGCGGGATTGGTGGCTTGTCGTCCACCAGGATCTTCAGTCAGTCCCCCGGATTCGGGCGCTCATCGATTTTATCGTCGATGTCATGCGGCGGGATCATCGCATACTGAAACACTGATCTCTCGCCTCCGGAGAGGGGAGCAGCCCATGCGGCAAAAGCAGCCATCGAGCGGGCCCCCTCCTTTCTGGAGGCGTTCTCGGAGGCGGGCCGATGAAACGTCCCTCGCGGCGCGATTGGCTGTACTCCGCCAAGGCCTTCACCGCCGCCATGCTGGCGCTCTGTTCGCGGTGGTGCCCCGGCTCGACGACTTGGTGATGCCCGTGCTGGCGCTGGCACCGCCGTTCCTGCTGGTGGGGCTCCTCATGCCCCGCCCGGAACTCGGCCTCGTCACCCTCCTGCTCGCCGCGACCGGTTCGGGCTCCCTCTCGGTCCAGAGCCATTACAACGCTGATTTCACCGTTTATGTGAAAGAAGGCCTGGCGGTGACCGGCGGCTTCCTGTTCGCCTGGATCTGGGTGTTGGCGACCAAGCCCTTCGGCGCCAAGATCACCGCCCGCCGCCTCGCCAACATCAATCCCACCTTCAACTGGGTGCGCCTCGCCCAACACGTGCCGCCTCCCGGCCGGTCCGGTGAGAGCGATGCACCTTGCCGCCGCGGCCTCGGCGAGGCGGCGTACAATGAATGGACATCACAGGACAAGATCCATGGATATCAAGACGATCGCGGTTCTCATCGACACCAGTGCGTCGCGCGAAACGCGGATGGATTATGCGACCGCTCTCGCGCGGCGCCACGGCGCGCACCTCATCGGAATCTTCCTGCTTCCCCCGGACATCGGCGGGGGGCCGGCCGCCTCCCATATCCGCGGGCAGGCGGCGATCGCCGACTTTCTGCACCATCAACAGGCCGGCAAGGACGAGATGATCCGCGAAGCGCGGGACACCTTCGAAAAGCGCGCCGCCCGGCAGGATGTGCCGTGCGAGTTCCGCGTCCACACGCCCCATGGAGAAGATGAACGCCGCATCAGCGCCCTGCATGCGGATCTCGTCGTCGCGGCGTCTCCAGAAGATTCCTGGCTCGACGACGGGCCGCCAGCCGATGTGGTGCAGCTTGCGACCGGCGTGCCCTTCCTGCTCGTACCGGAGACATGGCGCAACACGGAACCGCCGCAGCGCATTCTCATCGGCTGGAACGCAAGCCGGGAATCGCGCCGCGCCATCGGCGATTCCCTGCCTTTTCTGGCGCTTGCCTCATCGGTGACGGTGCTGATCGTGGATCCGCAGGCAAGCATCCCCGCGGGCGAGGAGCCGGGGGTGGAAGTGGCCATGTTCCTGCTGCGCCACGGTGTGCGCCTGACCGTCGATCCCGTCCAGTCACACGGGCGGGCGATCCCCGATGTCATCCTGGAATACGCTGTGACCAACGCCCACGACATGATCGTGCTCGGCGCTTACAGCCATGCCCGCGCCCGGGAGATCGTGCTCGGCGGCGTGACGCGTTCGCTCCTGGCGCGGTCACCGATTCCCCTGCTGATCTCCCATTGAACGGATGGAGATGTGAGCAAGGGCGCGATTGAGGCCGATCGCCACCCGGCGAAGACGCCGACGTCGCGCTTATCTCGCCTGTCCCGGCCGCGCCGGCCGGCGGGCGGGCATCGCACGGACGGCGTCAGGCCCGGGCGACGAGGGGCCGCGGCTGCCCGGAGGCCCCGCCCCTGCCCCGGAAGTCCGCCGCCGGATGGGTGTCCGGCAGCTTCGGGCCGCGGCCGGTGAACAGCTTCTCGCGCAGCGTGCCTTCGTCATAGGCGACCTTGTACACCCCGCGGTCCTGCAGCTCCGGCACCACGAGATCGACGAACGCCTCCAGCGTCTCGTGGGAGACCAGCCGGTTGAGGTTGAAGCCGTCCACATCCGTATCCCGGACCCAGGAGACGATCTCGTCCGCCACCTCTCCCGGCGCACCGACGATGAAGGGCGCACGGGCGCCGGTGGCGGACAGCGTCGCGAGGTCCTTCACCTTCAGCGGCTCGGGACTGCGCAGGGTGAGGTTTTCGAGAGTGGACTGGATGGCGTTGCTCTTCACGTAGGAGATGGCCTCCTCCGGGTCGAGCGCCGAGAGGTCCACCCCCGTCCATCCGGAGAGCAGGGCCAGCTGCCCGGCCGTGTCCACATATCGCGCATAGTCGGCGAGGCGGTCGAAGGCCTCCGCCCGCGTCGGGGCGACGATCACGGTGGCGCCGGCGAACATGCGGATGTCATGGGGGTCGCGCCCGAAACCCGCTGCCGCCTGCCGCACCGCATGGACCGCCTCGGCCAGGATGGGGCGGGTCTGGCCGTTCAGGAAGATGCCCTCCGAATGCTTCGCCGCGAACAGCCGCCCGCGCCCCGAGGTGCCGGCCTGGTAGAGAACCGGGGTGCGCTGGGGCGACGGCTCGGCGAGCTGGATGCCGTCCACCTGATAGAAGGGGCCGTCGTGGCGGATGCGGTGCACGAGGGTGGGATCGCTGAAGACGCGCGCGTTCCGGTCGCGCCGGACCGCGCCATCCTCCCAGCTTCCCTCCCACAGCTTGTAGGCGGCGGCGAGGAAATCCTCCGCCGCGTCATAGCGCACGTCATGGGAGCGGTTGGCCTTCTGGCCCATTCCCTTCGCGCCGCTGTCGAGATAGCCCGTCACGATGTTCCAGCCGACACGCCCGCCGGTGAGATGGTCAAGCGTCGCGAAGCGCCGGGCAAACTGGTAGGGGTGCTCGTAGGTGAGGTTGGCGGTGACGCCGAAGCCGATATGCCGCGTTGCGTGCGCCATGGTGGGAACCACCAGCGCCGGGTCGATCTGCGGCGTCTGCGCCCCCGACCGGAGCGCGGCGTCCGGGCTGCCGCCATAGACATCGTAGAGGCCGAACACATCGGCGATGAAGATGCCGTCGAACAGGCCGCGCTCGGCGATCCGTGCCAGTTCCACCCAATAGTCGAGGCTGTTGTAGTCCGCAGCGCGGTCGCGCGGGTGCGCCCACAGGCCCGCCCAGGTGTGGCCCGGGGCAGCCATGTTGAAAGCATTGAAGCGGATTTGCCGGGGTCGGCTCATGGCGGATCCTCCGGCGTCAGCTGTAAAGCGGGGTCGGCGTGATGATGCCGTTGAGCGCGAAATTCCCCACCTCCCGCGATTTGTAGGCCACCGGGTCATGCAGGGTGTGGGTGCGGATGTTCCGCCAGAAGCGGTCGTAGCCGTAATGGCCGGCGGTGGCGCGGGCGCCCATCAGCTCGAAAATCTTCGAGGTGACCTCCAGCGCGGTACGGCTGGCATGGACCTTGGCGGCGTAGATGGCGGCGGCGGCCAGGTTGCGTTCGTCAGGCGTGATGGCATCGCCGCGGGCCGTCGCCGCCTCGAAACGCTGTCCGGCCACATCGGCGAGGGCGGCCGAAGCGCGCAGTTCCACATCCAGATCGCCATAGTGCTCGAGGATATAGGGGTCGAGGCTCGCCCTCGCGACACCGGAGGCCTGCCATGGCCGCGAGGTGGTGCGAATGTAGCGGGCGGCTTCCGCAAGCGCGCCCTCCGCCGTGCCGATGTAGAAATTGACGATGAGGAGCTGGTGGAACGGCACCACGAGGCTGGTGCGCGGCGGCGGCGGCGGCGCGGCCGGGTCGCCCAGCACCTCGTCCTTCTCCACCCGCACGTCGACAAAGGTGACGGTGCCGCTCTCCGACAGCCTTTGGCCGAAGGCATCCCAGTCGTTGCCGTGGGTCACGCCGCCGCGATCGCCGGGCACGACGATGACCGCGAAGCCGTCGCCGAGCTGCGCGCGCAAGGTGATCTTGTCGGCCAGCGCGGCGTTGGAGGCGAAGGTCTTGCGGCCGTTCAGGCGAAAGCCGTCCGCCGCCTCCGGCGTGAGCCGCGATTCGGGATCGCGCGGGTTGGAGGCGCCGCCCCAGAACCACTGGCCCGCCACCGACCCGCGAGAAAGCCTTTCGGCCTGCTCCGGCGTCGCCCGCCAAACGGCATTGGTGAGGTGGAGATAGTGGTAGGCCAGGAGCTGGGCGATGGAGGCATCGGCGCGGCCGATGATGCGGGTGGCCAGCAACGCGTCAGCGAAGCTTCCCCCGCCTCCGCCGTGCGCCACGGGATTGAGCAAGGCGAGCAGCCCCGTCTCCCGTAGCAGCTCCACCTCCCGCCGGGGCGAGGCTCCGGCACGGTCGCGCGCGGCGGCATCCGGCGCGAGCGCGTCGGCGACGCCCTGGGCAAGGGCGGTCCAGTCCGGCCGCGGCGACGGACGCGCCGCGGCAACAGGCTGCAGGGAAGAACGGGTCATGGGCGAGGCTCCTGTGGCGCGGATCGACGGCAGCGGGCGAGCGCTCACCAGGCGGGCAGGATGCTCCCCCTGAACTTGGCGAGGGTGAAGTCCTTCACCGGCTGCGAACGATAGATCTCGATGAACTTGCGGATCCGCGGATCATCCTTGCGGTCCTCGCGGGCCGCGAAGACGAGGGTGAAATAGGGCTTGGCCTCCTCCACCGTCGTCTCGGCCACCAGCGCCGTGTTGAGGTCGAGGCCGGCGAGATAGGCATAGTTGGAGGAGACGAAGGCCGCCGCCACGTCATCCAGCGAGCGCGGCAACTGGGCGGCGTCGATCTCGACGATCTGCAGCTTCTTCGGGTTCTCCGCCACGTCCAGCACGCTGGCGTAAAGGCCCGTGCCCGGCTTCAGCTTGATGACCCCGGCCTTCTGGAACAGCAGCAGGGCGCGGCCCCCGTTGGTGGGGTCGTTGGGAATGGCGATCCTGGCCCCGGCGGGGATGTCTGCCGCGCTGGTGAATTTCTTGGAGTAGATGCCGGCCGGCACGAGGAGGGATTCGTCGAGGGCGGCGATCTGGTAGCCCCGCGTCTTCACCTGGTTGGCGAGGTAGGGGCGGTTCTGGAAGTTGTTGAGGTCGATGTCGCCCGCCTGCAAAGCCGCGTTCGGCTGGTTCCAGTCGGTGAACTCGATGATCTCGGCCTTGATTCCCTGCTTCTCGGACAGCCGGGCCGCCTCGCGCAGCACGTCGCCATAGGGGCCGGCGGACACGCCGACCTTGAGGGGCTTGTCTGCCGCCGTCGCGGGGGCCTGCGCATGGGCCGCCGTGCCGACGCAAAGGAGCGCCAGGCCGGAAAGGAGCAGCGCGAAGACGCCGGAGCGGGAGGGGAAAGGTGAGGTCATGTGTCCGTCGCTGTCTCTGGGCCGGGCATGCCGGCGATTGGTGGGCGGTGCGCCCGCTGATTCATTTTATAATTATATCCATTGATTTAGTAAACTATGAATCGGAAAGATGCGGCCCAGTGGCGGCTCCGGGGCATGAGCGGCCGTCTCCCAAGCGGCTTTCGCCCGGGCGTCGCGCCGCCTTCCGCAATTCTCTTCAGCTCTTCTTCACTGCCCGTTATGCATGCTGCGCGGCGCGCGTGAGGGAAGGGACGAGGCGATGGCGGAGAGGCGTTCGGGGGGATCGTGGTTCGCCGATCTATCCATGCAGTGGAAGGCGGGCGGCGTGGTGGCGATGCTCGTCGCCATGTTCCTGCTGCTCCTCGGCGCCAACGCCCTGTTCACGCGGGCCGGCGACCGTGTCCAGGCGCAGGTGGATTCGGTCCGGCGCATCGTCATCCTGAGCGATGCCGCCACCCGCGCGGTGGCCCGGCGCCAGGCGCAGGCGGTGCGGGACGCCCTCACCGATCCGCGCTCGCTGGCCTCGCAGATCCCCGCCGCCTCCGCAGATGTGGCCGAGCGCCTCGCGGTGCTGTCCGCCGCCGCCGGCGCCAGCCCGGCCCTGGCGCCCTTCGTCCAGCGGGCAACCCGCATCGCCACCGCTTGGCCCGACGCGATCGGAGCGCCCCTCCTCGCCGCCTCCGGCGACGCGGCCGCGCTGCCGGCCGCCCTGCGCGGCTTCCTCGCGGCAGAGGCCAGCGAGGCCGGCGCGCGCGGCATCAACGGCGCCCTGGACGAACTCACGGCGACCGCAAACGCCCAGATCACGGTGGCACGGAGCGCGCTTTCGGAGAACGAGGCCATCGTCGGCGCCATCGACCTCATTGCGCTGATCGCTACGGTGGCGGCGGGCATCGGCGGCCTCGTCCTCGGCGCGCGCTTCGTCTCCCGGCCGCTGCGTCACCTCGCCGAGCTGATGAGCCGGCTGGCCGGGCACGAACTCGATGTGGAGGTGCCCTATTCCGAGCGCGGCGACGAGGTCGGGATCATCGCGCGCGCCCTCAAGGTCTTCAAGGCCATGGCCATTGAGACCCGCGACAATGATTGGGTGAAGGGCAGCCTCAACACCATCGCGACGCGGGTGCAGGGGGCCGACGACCTCAAGGACTTCGCCGATTCCCTGCTCGCCGAGCTGGCCCCGCGGGTGGAGGCAGGGGTCGGCGTGTTCTACCGCTTCGACGAGGCGACGGACGAGCTGAGCCTGCTCGGCAGCTATGCCTTCGGCGAGCGGCGGCACCTGTCCACCGTCTATCGGCTCGGCGAGGGACTGGTGGGCCAGTGCGCTTTGGAGAAGAAGACCATCATCCTCTCGCCGGTGCCCGAGGATTATGTGCGCATCCGGTCCGGCATCGGCGAGGCCGCGCCGCAAGCCGTCGCGGCGATGCCCCTGGTGCTGAAGGGCCGCCTGCTGGGGGTGGTCGAGCTCGGCTGCCTGGTCGCCATCGAGGACCGGCGCGCCCGCCTCCTGGACGAGGTCCGCACCCTCGCCGCCCTGTCCTTCGACAACCTTGCCCGCGCCATCCGCACCCGCGAGCTGCTGGAGCAGAGCCAAAGGCAGGCCACCGACCTGCGCGTGGCGGAGGAGGAGCTGCGCACCCAGCAGGAGGAACTGCGCGCCACCAACGAGCAGCTCCTCGGCCAGTCGCAGCGGCTGTCCGCCTCGGAGGAGGAGCTCCGGGTCCAGGCGGAGGAGCTGAAGTCCTCGAACGACGTGCTGCGCCGCTCCAGCGAGGAGCTCACCGGCCAGAAGGAGCTGCTGGAGACCCTCAACCGCCAGATGGAGGCGCGCGCCGAGGAGCTGGTGCGCGCCAACCAGTACAAGTCGCAGTTCCTCGCCAACATGTCGCACGAGCTGCGCACGCCGTTGAACAGCCTGCTCATCCTGTCCCACGACCTCGCCGAGAACCGCTCCGGCAACCTCGACGCCGACCAGGTGGAGGCGGCCACCATCATCCACGCCTCCGGCTCCAACCTGCTGCGGCTCATCAACGACATCCTCGATCTGTCCAAGGTCGAGGCCGGCAAGATGGAGGTGGTGCGCGAGCCGGTGAACGTCACCGCCTTCGCCCAGCGCATCGAGCGCAACTTCCGGCGCGTGGCCCAGGAGCGCAAGCTGCGCTTCTCCGTCACCGTCGCCGACGCCCCGCCGATGGTCTACACCGATGCTGGCAAGCTGGAGCAGATCCTCACCAACCTCGTCGGCAACGCGCTGAAGTTCACCGTGCAGGGCCGCGTCTCCGTCTCCTTCGCCAATGGTGAGACGGCGGACACCTTCAAGGTGGCGGTGACCGACAGCGGCATCGGCATCCCGGACGACAAGCAGGACGCCATCTTCGAGGCCTTCGAGCAGGTGGACGCATCGACCCGCCGGCAGTTCGGCGGCACCGGCCTTGGCCTCGCCATCACCCAGCGCCTCGCCCAGCTCCTGGGTGGCGTGGTGGCGGTGGAGAGCAAGCTCGGCCAGGGCTCCACCTTCACGCTGACCCTGCCGGTGGGCGAGCCGCCGGCGGAGGAGGAAAGCGAGGATGCGGGCGCCCTCGCCCGCGCGCCGGCTCCCATGGCGCGGGCCCGCGGCGTGTCCGGCCTCGCCCCGCTGCCCGCCGTCTCGATGCCCTCCGTGCCCGACGACCGTGAGGCGCTGACCCCCGGCGCCACGGCGATCCTGGTGGTGGAGGACGACCCGGTATTCGCCCGCACCCTGGTCGGCATCGTGCGGCGCAAGGGCTACCAGGTGCTCGCGGCCGGCGACGGGGAGAGCGGCATCGAGCTGGCGCGGCGCTACAAACCCACCGGCATCCTGCTGGACGTGATGCTGCCGGGCATGGACGGCTGGACGGTGATCGAGCGCCTGAAGGCCGATCCGGCCACGCGGCACATTCCGGTGCACTTCGTCTCCGCCCTCGACGAGACGCGGCGCGGGCGCGACCTCGGCGCGGTGGGCTTCCTCACCAAGCCGGTCAGCGCCGAGAAGCTGGGCGAGGCGCTTCAGCTCCTCGCCCATTTCGCCTCCGACCGCCCGCGCCGGGTGCTGGTGGTGGACGACGACGCCGCCGCCCGCCACGCCGTGCGCACCCTGCTCGCCCGCGAGAAGGCGGAGATCGTGGAGGCGGGAAGCGGCGAGGAGGCGCTGGAGGTGGCGGCGAAGACCGAGCTCGACTGCATCGTGCTCGACCTCGGCCTGCCAGGCATGTCCGGCTTCGACCTCATCGAGCGCCTCGCCGAGGGCGAGCACCCGGTGCCGGTGGTGGTCTATTCGGGGCGCGACCTGACGCAGGAGGAGAGCCTGAGGCTGCGCGCCTTCACCGACAGCATCGTGGTGAAGGGGGCGCTCTCGCCCGAGCGGCTGCTCGACGAGGTCAACCTGTTCCTGCACTCGGTGCAGCACGAGCCGAGGGGCGTGCCCGAGCATCCGGACGGCGACCTGGAGGGCAGGAAGCTCCTCCTCGTCGACGACGACATGCGCAACATCTTCGCCCTCGCCAAGGTGCTGCGCGCGCGCGGCATCAACGTGGTGCTGGCCCAGGACGGTGCCAAGGCCCTTGCCCAGCTCGATGCCGAGCCCGATATCGAGATCGTGCTCATGGATGTCATGATGCCGGTGATGGACGGCTACGAGGCCATGGAACAGATCCGCGCCCAGCCTCGCTTCGCCAAGCTTCCCATGATCGCCCTCACCGCCAAGGCGATGAAGGACGACCGCGAGAAATGCCTGGCCGCCGGCGCCAGCGACTATCTGGCCAAGCCGGTGGACGTGCCCAAGCTGCTGTCCATGATCCGCTCCTGGCTGCCCGCGAAATGACCTCCCCCCAGGACGAGCCCCCCGCCGGGGATGGCCGCGCCCCCGGCGATCCCCCCGGCCACGACGCCGCGGACGCGCTGGCCCTGGAGACGATCGAGGTCGACCTGTTCGTCGAGGCGCTCCACCGGCGCTACGGCTACGACTTCCGCGACTACAGCCGCGCCTCACTGACCCGGCGGGTGCGCAACCTCGTCACCAGCCTGAACCTGGCCACCATCTCCGACCTCACCACCCGGCTGCTGCACCAGCCGGGGCGCATCGCCGAGGTGATCTCCGGCCTTTCCGTACCGGTCTCCGAATTCTTCCGCGATCCGAGCGTCTTCCTCACCCTGAAGGAGAAGGTGTTCCCGCATCTGGCGTCCTACCCGCAGATCAACGTGTGGCAGGCCGGCTGCGCCCACGGCGAGGAGATCTATTCGCTCGCCATCCTGCTCAGCGAGGCGGGGCTCTACGAGCGCACGCGCATCTTCGCCACGGACATCTCGAAGAGCGCCCTGGCGCGGGCGCGGGAGGGCATCTTCCCGCTGCGCGAGGCGCCGGACGCGGCGCGGCGCTACCTCGCGGCGGGCGGGGCGCACAGCTTCTCGGCCTACTACCATGCGCGCTACGACCTGATGAAGCTCGACGAGCGGCTGATCTCGCGCGTCACCTTCGCCGAGCACAACCTCGTGACGGACGGGGTATTCTGCGAGGCCCACCTCATCTTGTGCCGCAACGTGCTCATCTATTTCACCACCCCGCTCCAGGACCGCGTCCTGGCGCGCTTCGCCGAGAGCCTGGTGCGCGGCGGCTTCCTCTGCGTGGGCACCCGGGAGAACCTCGAATTCTCCCCGGCCCGCACCCAGTTCCAGCTGGTGGATGCCAACGCCCAGCTCTATCGGCTGAGGACCGGCGCGCCGGGCGGGCCGCGAAATCCCGTCCCGGAGCCGTTCAACCCGCGCCGGCCCGAACGGTGACGGCCTCTCCAAGGCGGGAACGGGAATGCGCGACCCGACCGCCCGGCGATGCAGCCGGCCGGCGCCTGCTCCGGCGGAACCTGCGCCATGACACCGCCGCGTTCCTGAACCAGAAGTGAGTGATCCGGCAGCGGCGTTCGCCTAAACTGTCACCATCCCCATCCGTCGGGCCTTCCCGCGCATGCCGCGCGACATACGGCCCCTTGCCCTGAAGGAGGTAGGACCGTGCCCCACGATACGCCGCTGATCGCGACCCTCGTCGGGGCGTTCGTGTTGGCCTTCGTGTTCGGTGCCATCGCCCAGCGCCTGAAGCTGTCGCCGCTGGTGGGCTATCTGATCGCCGGCGTGATGGTGGGGCCGTTCACCCCCGGCTTCGTCGCCGACTCGCACATGGCGGTGGAGCTCGCCGAGATCGGCGTGATCCTGCTGATGTTCGGCGTCGGCCTGCATTTCTCCCTGAGCGACCTGCTGTCGGTACGGGCCATCGCCATCCCCGGAGCGGTGGTGCAGATCGCCGTCGCCACCCTCATGGGCATGGCGCTGGCCTGGGGCATGGGGTGGGGGGTCGGCGCCGGTCTGGTCTTCGGCGTGGCCCTGTCGGTGGCGAGCACGGTGGTGCTGCTGCGGGCGCTCCAGGAACGGCGCATGGTGGAGAGCGAGCAGGGCCGCATCGCGGTGGGCTGGCTCATCGTGGAAGACCTCGCCATGGTCCTCGCCCTGGTGCTGCTGCCGGCGGTGTCCGGCGCGCTCGGCGGCCGCACGGTGGCGACGCCCACCGTCGAATGGTTGGGCGGCGACAACGTGTGGACCACCCTCGCCCTCACCCTCGCCAAGGTGGCCGGCTTCGTGGTGCTGATGCTGGTGGTGGGCCGGCGCGTCATCCCCGGCGTGATGCACTGGGTGGCGCATATCGGCTCGCGCGAGCTGTTCCGCCTCGCCGTGCTCGCCATCGCGCTCGGCGTGGCCTTCGGCTCGGCCAAGCTGTTCGGCGTCTCCTTCGCCCTCGGCGCCTTCTTCGCCGGCATGGTGCTGAGCGAATCGCCCCTCTCCCACCGCGCGGCGGAGGAAACGCTGCCACTGCGAGACGCCTTCGCGGTGTTGTTCTTCGTCTCCGTGGGCATGCTGGTGGATCCCAGCATCGTGCTGAAGAGCCCGCTCCCGCTCCTGGCCACCCTGCTCATCGTCCTGTTCGGCAAGTCGGTGGCCGCCTTCCTGATCGTGCGGGCGTTCGGCTACGGCAATTTCACCGCCCTCACCATCTCGGCGTCGCTGGCGCAGATCGGCGAGTTCTCCTTCATCCTGGTGGCGCTGGGGGCCGACCTGGAGCTGCTGCCGGCGGAGGGCCGCGACCTCATCCTCGCGGCGGCGATCCTCTCCATTCTCGCCAACCCGTTCTTCTTCCTCATCCTCGACCGCTACCGGGCGAAGGCCGCCGTGCCCAAGCCGGCGGCCTTCGCCCCGGCCGGGCCACCCGGAAAGCCGGACGAGAAGCCGACGGCGAGCCTGCCGGTCACCACCCAGCAGGCCCACACGGTGCTGGTGGGCTACGGCCGCGTGGGCCGGCTGGTGGCGGACGGGCTCCTGGCCGCCGGGGTGCCCTTCCTCGTGGTCGAGGACCAGGAGGACCGGGTGGACGAGCTGAAGCGCGCCGGCATCGAGACCATCGATGCCAACGCCGCCTCCCCCGCCGCCATCGCCGCCGCAAACATCGCCGGGGCGCGGCGGCTGATCCTCGCCATTCCGGACGGGTTCGAGGCCAGCGGCGTGCTGCGCAAGGCGCGGCAGCTGAACCCGAAGCTGGAGATCGTCGCCCGCGCCCATTCGGACGCGGAGGTGGAGCACCTGCGCCAGAGCGGCGCCGAATTCATCATCATGGGCGAGCGGGAGGTGGCGCGCGGCATGCTCGCCCACGTGCTGGGGATCGACGCCGCGGAGGTGGCCGCCGAGGCGGAGGCCGACGGCGTGCAGGCCTATGCGGCGCCGGCCCCGCCCGAGAGCGGATCGGCGGCCGGCGGCGCGAGCGGCACCGCCACCGCGATACCCTCGCAGGCGTCCGCCCCCATCCCCGTCCCCGACGCGGATGCGCCCGCCGGCGCGGTCGCCGATGCCCCCGGCATGCAAACCGCCGCACCGCCGGGCCTGGGCCTTGCCGAGACGCGCGTGGCGGCGCAGAAGGAAAATCCATAGGCCGACCTAAATGCAAATAATTTGCAATTGCATCTCAGATCCCCTATTTTTGCGAATGGCTCGCAATTGGAGCGACTGCCCATGCGCCGTATTTTCCGTTTCCTCGTCGTCCTCGTCGCCGCGCTGATTGTCGTCCCGCTCTCCCACGCCCCTGCCGGGGCGGCGGAGAAGTTCAAGGTGGTCACCACCTTCACCGTCATCGCCGACATGGCGCGGAACGTGGCGGGCGACGCCGCGCAGGTGGAATCCATCACCAAGCCCGGCGCCGAGATCCACAATTACCAGCCCACCCCCGGCGACCTGATCAAGGCCCAGGGAGCGGACCTCATCCTGTGGAACGGGCTGAACCTGGAATTGTGGTTCGAGAAATTCTTCTCACGCCTGAAGCAGGTGCCGAGCGTCGTGGTCTCCGACGGTGTCCCGCCCATGGGCATCACCGAGGGCCCCTATTCCGGCAAGCCCAACCCGCACGCCTGGATGTCGCCCTCCGCCGCGCTGATCTACGTGGACAACATCCGCGACGCGCTGGTGAAATACGATCCGGCCAACGCCGCCGCCTACACCGCCAATGCCGAGGCCTACAAGGCGAAGATCACCGCCGCCATCGCCCCGATCCGGGCCGAGCTGGACAAGGTGCCGCCGGGCGAGCGCTGGCTCGTCACCAGCGAAGGCGCCTTCAGTTATCTCGCCCGCGACTTCGACCTGAAGCAGCTCTTTCTGTGGCCCATCAACGCCGACCAGCAGGGCACCCCGCAGCAGGTGCGCCGGGTGGTGGACCGCATGAAGGCGGACAAGATCCCCGTCATCTTCTCCGAAAGCACCATTTCGGCCGAGCCGGCCAAGCAGGTGGCGCGGGAGACCGGGGCGCAATATGGCGGCGTCCTCTACGTGGACTCGCTCAGCGACGCCGCCGGGCCGGTGCCCACCTATCTGGACCTGCTGCGCGTCACCTCCGCCACCATCGCCAGGGGCCTGGCTCCGGCGCCAGCGGAGGCGGCCGGCAAATGAACGCCCCCCTTTCCCCCACGGCGGCGCGGGTGGACGCCGACGACTCCGGCATCTCCGTCGAGCATGTCACCGTGACCTACCGCAACGGCCACACCGCCCTGCGCGACGCCACCTTCCGCATCCCCACCGGCACCATCACCGCTTTGGTGGGGGTGAACGGCTCGGGCAAGTCCACCTTGTTCAAGACCATCATGGGCTTCCTCGGGGCGTCGCGGGGCACGGTCTCGCTCCTCGGGCTGAGCGTCGCCGAGGCGCTGAAGCGCAACGTGGTCGCCTACGTGCCGCAGGCGGAGGAGGTGGACTGGACCTTCCCCGTCCTGGTCGAGGACGTGGTGATGATGGGCCGCTACGGCCACATGAGCTTCCTGCGCATTCCCCGCCAGGCCGACCATGCGGCGGTGGAGGCGGCCCTCGGCCGCGTCAACATGCTGGAATTCCGCAAGAGGCAGATCGGCGAACTGTCCGGCGGCCAGCGCAAGCGCGTCTTCCTCGCCCGGGCGCTCGCCCAGAATGCCCGCGTCATCCTGCTCGACGAGCCCTTCACCGGCGTGGACGTGAAGACCGAGGACGCCATCATCGCCTTGCTCAAGGCCCTGCGCGACGAGGGGCGGGTCATGCTGGTCTCCACCCACAATCTCGGCTCGGTGCCGGAATTCTGCGACCGCACGGTGCTGATCAAGGGCACGGTGCTGGCCTATGGCCTGACCTCGGAGATCTTCACCCAGGCCAACCTGGAGCAGGCCTTCGGCGGCGTGCTGCGCCACTTCGTGCTGGACGAGAGCCACGCCGCCACCCCCGGCACCCTCGGCGTCCTCACCGACGACGAGCGCCCCCTCGTCCTCTACAAGGACCGCCCCGCGGCCAGCGGCACCGCGGGATCGTCCGAGGGGATCGGGTGATGGCCCGGGACGATCCCGCCCGCGCAACAGCAGCGGCAAGGAAGGGCTGAGCCCATGCCCGCGATGCTCTCCCTTCTCCTCGAACCCTTCGGCTACTCCTACATGGTCAACGCCATGTGGGTGAGCGCGCTGGTGGGCGCGGTGTGCGCCTTCCTCTCCGCCTTCCTCATGCTGAAGGGCTGGTCGCTCATCGGCGATGCCCTGTCCCACGCCATCGTCCCCGGCGTCGCCGGGGCCTATATGCTGGGCCTGCCCTTCTCCATCGGTGCCTTCTTCTCCGGCGCGCTGGCGGCAGGGGCCATGCTGTTCCTGCAGGAGCGCACCAAGCTGAAGGAGGATGCCGTCATCGGCCTCATCTTCACCTCCTTCTTCGGCCTCGGCCTGTTCATGGTCTCGCTGTCGCCCACTTCGGTGAACGTGCAGACCATCGTGCTCGGCAACATCCTCGCCATCTCGCCGCAGGACACGCTGCAACTTGCCATCATCGGCTTCGTCTCGCTGGCGGTGCTGCTGGTGTTCTGGAAGGACCTGATGGTGACCTTCTTCGACGAGAGCCACGCCCGCTCCATCGGCCTGCACCCCACGGCGCTGAAGATCATGTTCTTCACCCTGCTCTCCGCCTGCACGGTGGCGGCGCTGCAGACGGTGGGCGCGTTCCTGGTCATCGCCATGGTGGTGACCCCGGGGGCCACCGCCTACCTGCTCACCGACCGCTTCCCCCGCCTCATCACCCTCGCCGTGCTGATCGGCGCCGGCACGAGCTTCGTCGGCGCCTACCTCTCCTATTTCCTCGACGGCGCGACGGGCGGCATCATCGTGGTGCTGCAGACGCTGATCTTCCTCTCCGCGTTCGTCTTCGCCCCCAAGCACGGGCTCCTTGCGGCGCGGCGGCAGGCGGCGGAAGCGCTCAGGGAGGACGCGGCATGAGCCTGCTCGCGCCGTTCCAGTTCGACTTCATGCTGAGCGCGCTGGTGATCTCCGCCCTGGTGGCGGTGCCCATGGCGCTGCTCTCCTGCTTCCTGGTGCTGAAGGGCTGGTCGCTGATGGGCGATGCCGTCTCCCACGCGGTTCTGCCCGGCGTGGTGCTGGCCTACATGGCCGGCCTGCCGCTGGCGGTGGGGGCGTTCGCCGCCGGCATGGTCTGCGCGCTCGGCACCGGCTACCTGAAGGCCAACAGCCGCATCAAGGAAGACACGGTGATGGGCGTGGTCTTCTCCGGCATGTTCGGGCTGGGACTGGTGCTCTACACCAAGATCCAGTCGGACGTGCACCTCGACCACATATTGTTCGGCGACATGCTCGGGGTCAGCTGGGGCGACATCGCCGAGAGCGCGGTCATCGCCGGCCTCGTCACCCTCGCCTTGCTCGCCAAGTGGCGGGACCTGCTACTCAACGCCTTCGATCCGGCGCAGGCCAAGGCCGTGGGCCTGCGCGTCGGGGTGCTGCATTACGGGCTGCTGGTGATGCTGTCGCTGACCATCGTCGCGGCGCTCAAAGCCGTGGGCATCATCCTCGCCGTGGCGCTGCTGATCGCGCCGGGGGCCATCGCGTTTCTCGTGACGCGGCGCTTCGGCTGGATGCTGGTGGTCTCCGTGGCGGTGGCCGTGGGCTGCGCGCTCGCGGGCGTCTACCTCTCCTTCTTCCTCGACTCGGCGCCGGCGCCGACCATCGTGCTCTTGATGACGGCGGTTTTCGTGGCGGCATTCGTGGGGGTGAGGGTGCAGGCTGGACGGGCGGAGCGGGCTCTGCCTTCCGCTTAGGCATGGCGACCAAGCCTTCGGCACCTGACACCATCTCACCCTTGACGCCCCACCCCCTCAGGCGTAACCCCATCCGCGGGACACCTCCCCCCAACGGGAGGCGCTCATCTGCAAGGATGGTACAATGACTGCAAATCCTGCCCCGGCCACGCGCCCGGAGAATCCCAATTTTTCGTCCGGCCCCTGCGCCAAGCGTCCCGGATGGACGCTGGACGGGTTGTCCGACGCCCCGCTCGGGCGCTCGCATCGCGCCAAGGTCGGCAAGGTCAAGCTGAAAGAAGCCATCGACCTGACCCGCGAGGTGCTCGAAGTGCCCGCGGACTACAAGATCGGCATCGTCCCCGCCTCCGATACCGGCGCGGTGGAAATGGTGCTGTGGTCCATGCTCGGCGCCCGCCCGGTGGACATGCTCGCCTGGGAAAGCTTCGGCGAGGGCTGGGTGACCGACGTGGCCAAGCAGCTCAAGCTGGCCGACGCCCGCACGCTGACCGCCCCCTATGGCGAGCTGCCGGACCTCGCTCAGGTGGACTTCAGCCACGACGTGGTCTTCACCTGGAACGGCACCACCTCCGGCGTCATGGTGCCGGATGCCGAATGGATTCCGGCCGACCGCGCCGGCCTCACCATCTGCGACGCCACCTCGGCGGCGTTCGCGCAGAAGCTCGACTTCGCCAAGCTCGATGTGGTCACCTTCTCCTGGCAGAAGGTGCTCGGCGGCGAGGCGGCCCACGGCATGCTCATCCTCTCCCCGCGCGCGGTAGAGCGGCTGGAGACCTACAAGCCGGCCTGGCCCCTGCCGAAGATCTTCCGCATGACCAAGGGCGGCAAGCTGATTGCCGGCATCTTCGAGGGCGAGACCATCAACACGCCCTCCATGCTGTGCGTGGAAGACTATCTCGACGCGCTGAAGTGGGCGAGGAACATCGGCGGGCTCAGCGCCCTGCAGGAGCGTTCGAACCGCAATTTCGAGGCCATCGCCCAGTGGGTGCACACCACTGCGTGGGTGGATTTCCTCGCCAAAGAGCCGCTGACCCGCTCCAACACCTCGGTGTGCCTGAAGGTGGTGGACGCCGACGTGACCTCGCTCCCGGCGGACGCGCAGGCGGCCTTCGCCAAGGCCATCGCCTCGGGGCTGGAGAAGGGCGGCATCGCCTACGACATCGGCGCCTACCGCGACGCCCCTCCCGGCCTGCGCATCTGGTGCGGGGCGACCGTGGAGCGCTCCGACGTGGAAGCCCTGACCCATTGGCTGGACTGGGCCTTCAATGAGGCCAAGTCGGCGTTACCCAAGGCAGCGTGAGTTCGGGCAGGGTGAGGTTGGACAAGTGGTCCGGCCGGGAACGATGCGTCCCCTCTCCCCTTGCGGGAGAGGGCTAGGGTGAGGGGTAAAGGCCTCACCGCGAGTGCCCCGCCCCCAGCACCCTGAGCCCCCCTCACCCCCGACCCCTCTCCCGCAAGGGGAGAGGGGAGAGCCCCAGGCGGCGCACGATCCCATTTCTCCTCCCCCGCACGCGGGAGAGGTCCACGCCGGTGACGCGCGATCGACCGCGCATGCCCGGCCCATCCCATTCGCGAAACGGAGCCCCCCATGGCACCCCGCGTCCTCATCTCCGACAAGCTCTCTCCCGCCGCCGTCCAGATCTTCAAGGACCGCGGCATCGAGGTGGATTTCCAGCCCGACCTCGGCAAGGACAAGGACAAGCTGGCCGAGATCATCGGCAATTATGACGGCCTCGCCATCCGCTCGGCCACCAAGGTCACCCCTAAGATCCTGGAGAAGGCCGACCGGCTGAAGGTCATCGGCCGCGCCGGCATCGGCGTCGACAACGTGGACCTGCCTGCGGCCACCGCCAAGGGCGTGATCGTGATGAACACGCCGTTCGGCAATTCCATCACCACCGCCGAGCACGCCATCGCCATGATGTTCGCGCTGGCCCGCGAGATCCCGGCGGCGGATGCCTCCACCCAGGCCGGCAAGTGGGAGAAGAACCGCTTCATGGGCGTCGAGGTCACCGGCAAGACCCTCGGCATCATCGGCTGCGGCAACATCGGCTCCATCGTCGCCGAGCGCGGCGTGGGGCTGAAGATGAAGGTGATCGCCTATGATCCCTTCCTCTCGGCGGAGCGGGCGCTGGACCTGGGCGTGGAGAAGGTGGAGCTGGACGACCTGCTCGCCCGCGCCGACTTCATCACCCTGCACACCCCGTTGACCGAGAAGACCAGGAACATCCTCTCGGCCGAGAACATCGCCAGGACCAAGAAGGGCGTGCGCATCATCAACTGCGCCCGCGGCGGCCTCGTCGACGAGGCGGCGCTCGCTGCCGCGCTGGAATCCAAGCACGTGGCCGGTGCCGCCTTCGACGTGTTCACCGTCGAGCCGGCGGAGCAGAACCCGCTGTTCGGCCACCCGAACGTGGTGTGCACGCCGCACCTGGGCGCCGCCACCACCGAGGCGCAGGAGAACGTGGCCCTCCAGGTGGCCGAGCAGATGAGCGACTACCTGCTCTCCGGCGCCATCTCCAACGCGGTGAACTTCCCCTCCATCACCGCCGAGGAAGCGCCCAAGCTCAAGCCCTTCATCGAGCTCGCCGAGAAGCTGGGCTCGTTCGCCGGCCAGCTTACCGACACCGGCCTCAAGACCGTGCGCATCGTCTATGAGGGCGCGGTGGCCGACCTCAAGGTCAAGGCGCTCACCTCGGCCGCCGTGGCCGGCCTGCTGCGCCCGGCGCTGCCGGACGTGAACGTGGTTTCGGCCCCCTCCGTCGCCAAGGAGCGCGGCATCGTGGTCGAGGAGACCACGCGCGCCGCCACCGGCGACTATGAGAGCCTCATCACCCTCACCGTGGTGACGGAGAAGTACGAGCGCTCGGTTTCCGGCACGGTATTCGCCGACGGCCACCCGCGCATCGTCAACATCAAGGGCATCAAGGTGGACGCCGAGTTCGCACCCTCCATGATCTACGTGACCAACGAGGACAAGCCCGGCTTCATCGGCCACTTCGCCAGCCTGCTCGGCGATGCGGGCGTGAACATCGCCACCTTCGCCCTCGGCCGCGACCATGCGGGCGGGGACGCCATCGCCCTGGTGGCGGTGGACGGCAAGGTTCCGGCCGAGGCCCTCGGCAAGGTGCAGGGCCTGCCCCACGTCAAGGCGGCGAAGGCCCTGACCTTCTGAGCCGCCGTCACCGCCCGGCTTCCGGCGGCCGCCCGAAGGGGCGGCCGTTTTCGTCTGTGCGAGGGGGGCGTCCCGGTCCGGCCGCGGACCGGGACGGAGGCATCAGGCCTTCCGGCGCGCCCGGGCGGACACCGTGGCCAGCAGGATGCCGGAAATGACCAGGGCGTAGCCGGCGAAGTGGTACCAGGCGATCTGCTCGCCGAGAAAGACGATGGCGAGCGCCGTGCCGAACACCGGCATGAGATGCAGGAAGGGCGCGGCAGCGTTCGCTCCCACGAGGTCCACCGCCCGGTTGAAGAACAGGTAGGCGACGAGGGAGGGGCCGATCATCACGTAGGCGAGGGTCGCCACCGTGACCCGGTCGAAGTGCAGGATCCGCCCCTGGAGCACCTCCCACAGGGCGAACGGGATCAGCAGCACCGATCCCAGCGCCATGATCACCGCCAGGAAGGACAGCGGCCCCAGGGCCGGCCGGTTGCGCAGGATGGCGGCATAGAAGGCGTAGACCACCAGCGCCGCGATGATCCACACATCGCCGACGTTGGGCTTCAGGTGCAGGAAGGTGTCGAGGTCGCCGTGGCTGATGATGACCAGCACGCCGGTGAGCGAGGTGGCGATGCCCGCCACCTGCCCGAGCCCGAGCCGCTCCCGGAACAGGACGAAGGTCCACACGGCGACGAGCAGGGGCGCGGTGGACTGCACCAGCAGGCCGTTCAGCGCCTGGGTATATTGCAGCCCGTAATAGCTCATGGCGTTGTAGCAGGCGATGCCGGTGCCCGACAGCAGCACCAGCAGCCAGATGTGGCGGCGGATGAGCGGCAGGTCGCGCCGCAGCTGGTTCCATGCGAACGGCAGGAGAATGAGCGTCGCCCCCACCCAGCGCACGAAGGCGAGGCCCACCGGCGGCACGTGGCCGGCGACGAAGCGCCCGACCACGATGTTGATGGCCCACAGGAGCGCCACGAGGGTCAGCAGCAGATAGGGCGCGTCGAAGAGAGCAAATCCCGAGGTGCGCGATGGCCTCACCGACATGTTTCCTCCCGCCGCGCGCCCGCTTCGGCCCGCGACGCCTCTCCCATTTTGGTTTCCGGGTCGGCCTTTGAGGTTGGCCGTTTCCGAGGCAGCCGGCCGCCCCTCTTGCGGCCGGAGGTCCGCTGTACCGCCTCCACGGCCGAAGGGGAAATCTAAAGTCGCGCCCGATCCATCAACAGCCGTGATGGATCAGCGCCCCATCAGCCGCTGCATGGTGCCGTCGTCGATCAGCATGTAGCCGGTCGGACTGTCCGGGCACAGGCCACCGCCGCACTCCAGCACGGTGGACACGCCATTGCCGAGGGCGAGCAGCAGCACCAGCACGATGGCGAGGGTGCCGAGCAGCGGCGCCCGCGGGAGCGTCTCCGGCCCCCGCTCGAACTGGGCATCGAACAGCATCAGGATCGCCGAGCCGGTGACGCAGACGGCGAACAGGATCAGCGCCCAGGCGTAGAAATGCAGGCCGAAGAAGGCATCGCCATAGGCCCCCTCGCCGGGGACGATGTGCAGCAGCGTCTGCCGCACGGACACCGCCCCGCCGGCGAGGGAGGAGAGGATCATCAGGCCGTAATGGGACGGCCTCGGCCCGAACTTCACGTTGAGCGCCAGCCCGACCGCGACCCCGAGGAAACCCGCCCGCTGGAGGATGCAGAGCGGGCACGGCAAATCGTGGAAGGCGATCTGGTCGACGAAGGCGGTGATCAGCACCGCCGCCACCGCGACCAGGCCGAGGGCGTTGAGCAGACGGAAGCGCTCGCTTTCGCTCATGGCCGCCCCCTCACAAGGCGATGTGGAGGGAATCGGTGGCATGAAGGCGGAACAGCGCCAGCATCGCCGCCACCGAGACCACCCACAGGACGAGGGCCGCGCCACGCTGGCCGGCCAGCGTGGCGGAGAGCGCCAGGAAGACTCCGAAAAACGGCAGTGACATCATGGCGCCGCCCCCTTGGGGCGCGCTCCGGGCAAATTGAACCCAATTGCTCGGATCGCGCTCAGAATCGTTGATGGAGAACGCGTGACCCGGTCAGCTTGCACTGCAAGGCGATCGGCGCGTGCTCGAGCGACCGGGGGACGCCGGTTCCATCGACGCATCCCGACTCAGGCCCGCACGGGACGGTAGCGAACCCCGGCCCCCGCGTCATGCTGCGGCGCGGTCGCCGGCTCAGGCGGGGAGCACCACCGCCGTGTTGCCGGAGGGATCCGCCACCTCGAGCCCGCCATCCGCCAGCGGCGTGAAGGCGACGTCCGCCGCCGCGAGCCGCCGCGCCAGCCCCGCCACCGCCGCCGCCGGCAGCCGCACGGTGAAATGGTCGAGCCCGGCGCTGCCGGCCGCTGGCGCCGGGGCGCCGGACGACTGCCAGGTGTTGAGGCCGAGATGGTGGTGATAGCCATCGGCGCTGACGAACAGGGCGCCGGGATAACGCGCCATGATCTTCAGCCCCACCGTGTCCACCCAGAATCGCCGCGCCGCCTCCAGGTCGGAGACCTTGAGATGGACGTGGCCCATGTCGGTACCGGCCGGCGCCTTTCCGAGAACCGCCGGGGCCTCGCGGGCGAGGGCGGCGAGGTCGAGGGGCAGGGTCGCCATGGCGATGCTGCCGTCGGCACTGCGCGGCCATTCGGCCTCCGGCCGGTCGCGATAGATCTCGATGCCGTTGCCGTCCGGATCGTCCACATAGAGCGCCTCGCTCACCAGATGGTCGGAGGCGCCGAGGCGCAGGCCCGTGTGATGCAGCGCCAGGAGGCGAGCGGCGAGGCTGGCGCGGTCCGGCACGCGGATGGCCATGTGGAACAGGCCGGGCGCACGGTGCGGCGCCGGGCGAGCCTGCGACCGGCGAACAATCTCCACCAGCGGCCGGCCACCGGCGCCGAGCACCGTGGTGTCGCCGGTGGCGAGGACGTCGAGGCCCACGGCGTCGCGGTAGAAGGGGACCAGACGGTCCGGGTCGGCGCTGGTCAGCGCCACCGCGCCGAGGGCGAGGTGGTGGGGCTCGGGTTCGGGAGAAAGGGAAAGGGCGGCAGTCACGATGAAGCTCCTCGCGGAGGGGCGGATTCCCATTCGGGGACCGATCTACCCTGGCGTTGCTTCAAATATGGAGGAGCGCCCAAGCCTACGCCATTGCGTCGATGCAAGCGAAAGCCAGCACCCCCGCACGCCCTCGCCGGTGTGTTCCTCAATCGGTGAACCACGCCTCATCGGTCTTACGGAGCTTACCGCGCCGCCATTCGTAGATCTGGGTGCAGCGCATGTAGCGCTCGGGGTTGGACCGCGTGCAATAGGCGGAGTGGGAGAACACCACGAGATGCGGCAGCTTGCCGTGCCCGCCCGGCGCGATCTCGAAGCCGCGCGCGCCGCGATCGAACGCCCGCGTCCAGCGCCCCGGCCCGGTGGAAACGAAGAGGATGTAGCGGAAGCCGTCGGAGCCGACCCAGGGGGTGAAGCCGCCCTCGCAGGCCATGTCGTGGGTGTCGATCAGGTAATCCGGCCGTCCGTCCGGGGAGACGTCGACCACCGTGAAGACGGTCTTCGCCGACCATTGGGGGGTGCCATCCTCGGCCCTGCACGCCGCTTCCAGCCCTTTCACCGCCCCCGCGACCACCTTGGGCAGGCCGGCATAGGGATTGCTCGCCGGTTGGCCCGCAACCGCGGCCGGATCAGGCGCGGGCTGCGCCATCTGCGTCCCAGCTGCCGGAGCATTCGCGGCAGCCCCGGTCGGCGTCTCCCCCGCCCTTGCGGATGAGGTGAACGGGCCGAGCCCGATCACCGCACACAGGGTGACGACGCCGATCCTCATGCCTCTCCCCTCCGTCGCCCGGACCGTGGTTCGAGGGCGGAATAGCGAACGGCGATGGCGCGTGTCTTTCGGCTGCGTTGCGCCCCTGTTTCAACGCCGGCGGGGCGTCGGGCCCCGACCGGCCTTCCCGCCTCAGGCCGCCTTCTGGCACTCCCGGTCCACGATGGTGACGATGTCGGCCATGATGCGGTTCAGCTCGAAATTCTTCGGCGTGTAGACCGCCGCCACGCCGAAGCCCTTCAGCTGCACCTCGTCCTCCGGCGGGATGATGCCGCCCACCACCACCGGCACGTCGGAGAGGCCCTCGGCCCGCAGCCGCTCCATCACGTCGCGCACCAGCGGCACGTGGGAGCCGGAGAGGATGGACAGGCCGATGACGTGCACGCTCTCCTCCAGCGCGGCATTGACGATCTCGGCCGGGGTCAGGCGGATGCCCTCATAGACCACCTCCATGCCGCAATCGCGCGCGCGGACGGCGATCTGCTCGGCGCCGTTGGAATGGCCGTCGAGCCCCGGCTTGCCCACCAGGAACTTGATGCGCCGGCCGAGCTTCTCGGAAACGGCGTCCACATTCTTCCTCACCTCGTCGAGGCCCTGGGTGTCCACCCGCGCGGCGCGGCCGACGCCGGTGGGGGCGCGGTATTCCCCGAACACCTCACGCAGGCAGGTGCCCCACTCGCCGGTGGTGATGCCGGCCTTGGCGCAGACGATGGAGGGCTCCATGATGTTGCGCCCCTCCTGCGCCGCGCTCTTGAGCGCCGCGAGGGCCGCCTCCGCCGCCTTCGGGTCGCGCGCCGCGCGCCAGGCCTGAAGACGCGCGATCTGCTCCGCCTCCACCCCCTCCGGCACGGTGAGGATGGAGCCCTCGCCGGTGGTGAGCGGGGATGGCTCCGTATCGGTCCAGCGGTTGACGCCCACCACCACCTGCTCGCCGCGCTCGATGGCCTCGAGCCGGCGGGTGTTGGATTCCACCAGCTGCTGCTTCATGTAGGAATTCTCGATGGCCGCCACCGCGCCACCCATGCCGTCGATGCGGGCGAGCTCGGCGCGCGCCTCCTGCTTCAGCTCCTCCACCTTCTTCGCGATCTCGGTGGAGCCGTCGAAGATGTCGCCGTATTCGAGCAGGTCGGTCTCGTAGGCCACCACCTGCTGCATGCGCAGGGACCATTGCTGGTCGAAGGAGCGCGGCAGGCCGAGCGCCTCGTTCCAGGCGGGCAGCTGCACGGCGCGGGCGCGGGCCTTCTTGGAGAGGGTGACGGCCAGCATCTCCAGAAGGATGCGGTAGACGTTGTTCTCCGGCTGCTGCTCGGTGAGGCCGAGCGAGTTCACCTGCACGCCGTAGCGGAACAGCTTCTGCTTGGCGTCGGTGATGCCGTAGCGCTCGACGCAGATCTCGTCCCAGAGGTCCACGAACGCGCGCATCTTGCACATCTCGGTGATGAACCGCATGCCCGCGTTCACGAAGAAGGAGATGCGCCCCACCACCTCGCCGAAGGCCGGGCCCTCGGCCTCACCGGACGTCTTCACCGTGTCGAGGACGGCGATGGCGTTGGCCAGCGCGAAGGCCAGCTCCTGCACCGGCGTCGCCCCCGCCTCCTGCAAATGGTAGGAGCACACGTTCATCGGGTTCCACTTGGGCAGATCCTTGGTGGTGTAGATGATGGTGTCCTTGGTCAGCCGCATGGAGGGCGCCGGCGGGAACACGTAGGTGCCGCGCGAGAGATATTCCTTGATGATGTCGTTCTGCGTGGTGCCCTGCAGCTTGGAGCGGTCCGCCCCCTGCTCGTCGGCGGTGGCGATGTAGAGCGAGAGCAGCCACGCCGCGCAGGCATTGATGGTCATCGACGTGTTCATCTCGGCGAGCGGGATGCCGTCGAACAGGGTGCGCATGTCGCCGAGGTGGGAGATGGGCACCCCCACCTTGCCCACCTCGCCGCGGGCGAGCGGGTGGTCTGAATCGTAGCCGGTCTGGGTGGGCAGGTCGAAGGCCACCGACAGGCCGGTCTGCCCCTTGGCGAGGTTGGAGCGGTAGAGCTTGTTGGATTCCGTGGCGGTGGAGTGCCCCGCATAGGTGCGGAAAAGCCAGGGTTTGTCGCGGGCTACCATTCCTTTTCCCCATCCGTCTGATCTTGGAATTTGTCGCGATTGTGCGTCGCAATGCGCGTGACGTCGATGGGAAATTTCTCCACCGGGGGAGGCGCCGCCGGCAACCCGGCGGCGCGCACCCTCAGCGCTTCACCAGCGAGATGATGAACAGCAGGATCACCGCGCCCAGCGTGGCGGAGATGATCTGGCCGATGACGCCACCCACCACGAACACGCCGCCGAACAGGAAACCGCCGATCAGGGCGCCGACGATGCCGACCGCTATGTTGCCGATCAACCCGAAGCCGTAGCCCTGGAAGAGCTGCCCCGCGAGGAAGCCGGCAATGGCGCCGACGATGATCATCCACAAAATGTTCATGTGTTTTCTCCCCATCCCCTGCCGGCTCCGTCATCCCCGGATGCGCGACGCACCCACTTTATCCCTCCGCGAGCGGCACGGAAACGACAACGCGGGCTTGACCGCGCGATCCACCCAAACCCGCCCGGACCGACCCCATGCCCCGAAAGAGGGACTATCGCCTTGGAATTCTTCTCTGCTACGCTGCAATGCGAGATAGCCCCCAAATGACGTGACCGAACGGTCCGCACGAGAGGAGAGGACGAGCGCTATGGCCCAGACGGCAACCGCCGACGCGAGCGATGCACCGGTGAAGGACCTTTACGAGCTGGGCGAGATCCCGCCCCTCGGCCACGTTCCGTCCAAGATGTATGCCTGGGCGATCCGGCGCGAGCGCCACGGTCCGCCCGAGCAGTCCTTCCAGCTGGAGGTGGTGCCGACCTGGGAGCTGGGCGAGCAGGACGTGCTCGTGCTCGTGATGGCGGCTGGCGTCAACTACAACGGCATCTGGGCCGGCCTCGGCGAGCCGATCTCCGTGTTCGACGTGCACAAGCTGCCCTATCACATCGCCGGCTCCGATGCCTCTGGCATCGTCTGGGCGGTGGGGTCCAAGGTGAAGCGCTGGAAGGTGGGCGACGAGGTGGTCGTCCACTGCAACCAGGACGACGGGGACGATGAGGAGTGCAACGGCGGCGACCCGATGTTCTCCCCCTCCCAGCGGATCTGGGGCTATGAGACGCCGGACGGCTCCTTCGCTCAGTTCTGCCGGGTGCAGGCGCGCCAGCTGATGCCACGTCCCAAGCACCTGACCTGGGAAGAGAGCGCCTGCTACACGCTGACCATGGCCACTGCCTACCGCATGCTGTTCGGCCATCCGCCGCACGACGTGAAGCCGGGCGACTATGTGCTGGTGTGGGGCGCCTCGGGCGGCCTCGGCGTGTTCGGCGTGCAGCTCGCCGCCGCCTCCGGCGCGCATGTGATCGGCGTCATCTCGGACGAGACCAAGCGCGACTATGTGCTCGGCCTCGGCGCCAAGGGCGTGATCAACCGCAAGGACTTCAAGTGCTGGGGCCAGCTGCCCAAGGTCAACTCGCCCGAATACACCGAGTGGACCAAGGAAGCCCGCAAGTTCGGCAAGGCCATCTGGGACATCACCGGCAAGCGCGACGTGGACATCGTGTTCGAGCATCCCGGCGAGCAGACCTTCCCGGTCTCGACCCTGGTGGGCAAGCGCGGCGGCATGATCGTGTTCTGCGCCGGGACCACCGGCTTCAACATCACGTTTGACGCCCGCTACGTGTGGATGCGGCAGAAGCGCATCCAGGGCTCCCACTTCGCCCACCTCAAGCAGGCCTCCGCCGCCAACCAGTTCATCATCGACCGGCGCGTCGACCCCTGCATGTCGGAAGTGTTCCCGTGGGAGCGCATCCCCGAGGCGCACACCAAGATGTGGAAGAACCAGCATGCCCCCGGCAACATGGCGGTGCTGGTCAGCGCCCCCCGCACCGGGCTGCGGACCCTTGAGGACGTGATCGAGGCCGGTCCCAAGAAGTAAGGCCCAGAAGCAAGGCCCCAAGGAAACAAGGCCACGGCCGAGGCGCCCCCCTGCCCGGGCTCGGCCCGGGCCTTCACGGGCAAGGGCGGGATGCGAAAGGCCGGGTGAGCCCGGCCATGACCGCCGGGGCCCTTGTTCCAGGGCCAGCCCGGCGGCGGCCGTTCAAGCGGCCCCGCGCCCCCTCACGCCTCTCCTCCCAAGCCGTTCCTTCCCCAGGCAAGCCCACGGCCCGAAGGCCGGCGGCGGCGCCGCCGCGCGTCCGAAGCGGCGCGCGGCCCTGGACGGCGCATGATTGGAGGGGCGTGATTTTGGAGGGACGTGGGATTGGCCCTATGCTGATGCCGCTGCGGCGTCCGCACCATCTACCGTTCGGGGGACGGGCCATCTACCGGAACGATTTCAAGACCTTGCAGCTCTTCGTTGCCGTCTGCGAGCTGAACAGCCTCGCGCGCGCCGCCGAACGCCTCGCCATCGCCCCGTCCGCGGCGACGCGCCGGATCCAGCTGCTGGAGCACGATGCCCGCACGCCGCTGCTCGATCGCCTCCCGCACGGCGTGCAGCCGACCGCCGCGGGCCAGACCTTCCTGCGCTTCGCCCGCGACATCCTCCACTTGGTGGACCGGGCGGACCATCTGCTGATCGAGTACGAATCCGGCATGCGCGGCTATGTGCGCGTGGCCTCGTCGAGCTCGGTGCTGCTGGCGCGGCTCGCCTTCGATCTGTCGCGGTTTGCGACAGCGCATCCGGATATCACCCTGGACCTCGAGGAGCGGGGCACCGAGGCGACGCTGGAGATGGTGCGGAGCAAGCAGGCCGATATCGGCCTCGTCGTCTGCGGCGCCGAAACCCAGCCGCTGGAGACGTTCCCCTTCGGCGGCGACCGGCTGGTGCTCGGCGTTCCGCTGACGCACCGGCTGGCGCAGAAGGACAAGCTGCGGTTCGCCGACTTCATCGCCGAGGATTTCGTGACCCTCGGCCACGGAACCGCCGTGCGCCGCATCCTCGCCGAGCAGGCCCGCCTCCTCGGCGCGCCGCTCAAGGTGCGCGTGCAGGCGGCGAGCTTCGGGGCCATGGCGCTGATGGCGAGCCAGGGGCTCGGCGTCGCGGTGATTCCGGAGCCCGCATTGCTGCCGCTGCAACAGTCCTACCAGCTCAAGGTCATTGAAATCGACGAACCGTGGGCGGGACGAAATTTTGTGCTGTGCGTGCGGACCGTGCCTGAATTGGACCCACCGGCCAGGCGGCTGCTCTCGTTTCTGCTCAAGTGATCACCAATTCGAATTCTGCGAATCCTGGATTGATGTAATTCGCCTTTATCGATCCCGGCACGGGTGACACTCCTTTTCATCCCAACGTCATCGCGCCGCGCAGGTGCTGGGGTGAAATGGTGCAGATGTCTTTTCGGTCCAGTTGGTTCGACCTCCCGCCGGCGGCCCGCTCCGCCGAGATCGGGCGCTGCTTCGCCGCCGCCGCGGTGATGGGGCCGCGCCTGAACGCCACCGTCGCCCTGTCCCCGGCGCCCCCGTCCTCCGTCGCCCCCTCTACCCGCCGCGGTGCCGGCTCCGGTCCGCTGAAGGGCATGCCCTATGTGACCAAGGACATTTTCGACCGGGAGCGGCGCCGGGCGGAATGGGGCGGATGCCGCGCCCCCGGCCCCGCCGGGGCCGATGCCGGCATCCTGCGCCGCCTCGACGCGGCGGGCGGCCGCGAGGTCGCGACGACATCCCTGAGCGCCCTGGCCTACGAGCCCTCGGGCTACAATGCGGCGCTCGGCCGGGCCCGCAACCCCTGGCACCCCGGCGTGGTCAGCGGCGGATCCTCCAGCGGCTCGGCGGTCCTGGTGGCAGCGGGGGCCGCCTATCTGGGCATCGGCTCGGACACCGGCGGCTCGATCCGCGTCCCCGCCGCCTGCTGCGGCCTCGTCGGCCTCAAGCCCGGATGGGGCGCCCTGCCGGTGGACGGCGCCATGCCGCTGGCGCCGAGCCTGGACGTGATCGGGTTCATGGCGCGGTGCTCCACCGACCTCCTGCGGGTCTGGGCGGCGGTGGCGGACGCCGGCGACGACGGCGGCACCATCCGGTCGCTGGCCCTTCTGGAGCATGCCGCGGCCACGGCCGTCCCGGCGGTGCGCCGCGGGCTCGCCGCCGCGCTCGAAACCCTGGCTGCCGCCGGCATCGGGCATCGGCTGGCGGACTGTTCCCACGTGGTGGCGGCGGCCGATGCCGCGAGCCTCACCATCATGCAGGCGGAGGTCGCCCGCACCCATGGCTCCGCCGAGGGTGCCGCCGCACTGGGCGACCGCGCCCTCGCCCGCAGAATCGAGAAGGGGCGGGCCATCTCCGACGAGACCCTCGCCGCCGCGCGCGCCGCGCGGCCCGGCCTGCGCGCCGCCTTCCTGAAGGGCCTCGCGGGCGCCGACGCCGCGGTGCTGCCGGTGATGCCCATGCCGGCCCCCCTCGCCTGCGACGTCGATCCGCGCGACCCGGACTTCAGGCCCCGCCTGCTTTACGCGATGACCAGCCTGACGCGCTTCGTCAATGCGCTGGGCCTGCCGGCGATCGCCGTTCCGGTCGGGTTCGATGGCCGCGGCACGCCGCTGGCGATGCAGGTGATCGGGCGGCCCGGCAGCGAGCCGGCCCTGCTGCGCCTCGTCGCCACCTACCAGCAGCTCACCCGCTGGCACGAGCGCCGGCCGCCGGTCTGTGCCGCCGCGTCGCTCAAGGATCGGTGCGCATGATCCCGGCCGAAAGCCCTCCTCGCCCGCGCGCATCCGCGCATCTTCGACATGTCGCAGGCCGTCGCCGCCACCGCCGACCCCACCGGCGGCATCCCGGAGCTTCCGCCATGGGAAGCCGCAGGCGGGCCGGAATGATTTGAACAATGAAATAAAAGGCGGCGGATTTTCACAAGCCGCCACCTTTTTCTGTCGTCAGGTCTTGATGCCGGTGATGGATGCGCTCACCGCGCGCGGGTCGCGCATGGGCCAGCGCCCGCTGTCCACCTGGGCGAGGAACGCGCCGACGATGCGGTTATATTCCTCCGGCTCCTCGATATTGATGGCGTGGCCGCAATTGGGCATCACCGAAAGGGCCGCCGAAGGAATATTGCGCTTCATCAGGATGCCCGGAAGCAGGCAGGGCCAGTCCTCGTCGCCGGTGATGACGAGGGTCGGCGCGGAGATCTTCTTCATCTCCTCGACCATGGTGTAGAGCGAGGGGCGGAAGCGCTGGACGCCCCGCTGGGTGTTGGCCGACCCCACCGCATCATGGCTCGCGAGAATCTGCTTGAACTCGAGGAAGCCCCGCGGATCCTTGTTCTCGAACTGCACCCGCGTGGGCCCGAAGGCGTACCGCTCGGCGAACGCCTCCATGCCCGCCTCGGCGATGTAGGCGGCGATGGTGTCCGCCTCCGCCTGGAAGCGCGGCTGCTCCTCCAGCTCGGCGCCGTAGCCGCAGCCGCCGATGCACAGGGACAACGCGCGATCATGGTGCCGGACGCCGAAATGCAGCGTGGCGAAGCCGCCCATGGACAGGCCGATCACATGCGCCTTTTCAATGCCGATGCCGTCCATGACGCTGGCGATATCGTCCGCGGCCCGGGCCTGGGAATAGGACGAGACATCCTCCGGCACGTCGGACGGCGGATAGCCCCGGGCATTGTAGGCGACGACCCGGTAGCGCTTGCCGAGATAGCGCAGCTGGGGCTCGTAGCTGCGCAGGTCGCCGGCGAATTCGTGGACCAGGATGACCGGCGTGCCGGCGCCGGTCTCCTCGTAATAAAGCTTCACGCCGTCGTCGGTGGTCACATGGGCCATGGGCCGCTCCCGTTGAGGTCAAATCGTTCGATGCGGTGGGGGCGAGCGACACCGTGCGGCTCAGGCCGGCGACGGCTCGGCGCCGTTGGGGGACTGGGGTTCCGGCGCATCGAGCGCGCCCACCACCCGCGCGATGACACGGTGGGCGTGCCGGATCATCTTGACGGCTTCCCGGCGCGCGAGGTCCGCCTTGCGCGCGGAGACGGCCTCGAACACCTTGCGGTCGCCGTCGAAGGCGAGGTCGACGATCTCGCGCGTGTTCTGGTGCGCCAGGTAGCGATAGCGCAGCGCCTGTTTCTCGATGCCCGAGACCAGGCGTTCCAGGGTATGGTTTCCCGATGCCTGGTGCAGGGCGCGCGTGAACGCCACGTTGCGCTCGAAGAAGGTGTCCACATCCTTCTCCGCCATGGCGGCGCGCATCTCGTCCAGAAGGCCGGACAGCGTGGCGAGCGCTTCTTCATCCGCCGCCCGCGCGGCCTCGGCGGCGACCAGCCCTTCCAGCGCCACCCGGCATTTGTAGACCTCGTCGAGGTCGGCGACGCTCATGGGCGCCACCCGCACGCCGCGCCACGCCGCCCGCACGATCAGGCCGTCCGCCTCGAGGATCTGGAAGGCATCGCGTACCGGCGATCGGCTGATGTTGAAATGGGCGCACAGATCTTCCTCAATCAGCCGCATTCCCGGCGGCCAGCGCAGGTAGATGATGTGATCGGCGAATGCGCGCGCCACTTCCGCCCCGATCACCTTCGGCACCACGAAGTCGGCGGCGCCGCGCTTCATTCGATCGATCACCGGAAAACCTTTCGTACCTTGTGCGGAGGCCGGCCCGCTCCGGCGGCCCGGCAAGACTGCCCGTGCATGGGCCCGGCCGCCGGCGCCAGGCTGGCGCCCGCGTAGAAAAATCGGATACAATATACTATCTTCGATTTGCAGCGCACACCCGCGCGCCCCTCCCGTTCCGAGAAATGCGAGACATCCCATGAGCATGGTCGACGCCGACACGGACCCGGCTCCGACCGGTTCCGCGGGCAAAATCGCATCCGTAGACTGCTTCCCGGCGTGCCTGCCGCTGAAGAAGCCGCTCGTCATGTCCACCTACCGCATCGACGCCGGCCCGGTCCTGTTCGTCCGCGTGCGCACCCACGACGGCGCGGAGGGCTGGGGGGAAGCGGCGGCGAGCCCGATCATGTCGGGCGAAACCCTGGTCGGCATGGTGGCGGCGGTGCGCGAGATGATCGCGCCGCAGATCATCGGCCGCGCGGTCGCGGACCGCTCGGCCGCCTGCGCCGCGATCCGGCGCGGCATGTACGGCAATCGCGGCGCCCTCGCCGCCGTGGACATGGCCCTGCTCGACCTCGCCGGCCATGTGGCCGGCGTGCCGGCGGTGGATCTTCTGGGCGGCGCGCTCCGGCGCAGCGTCGAGCCGCTCTGGCTCATCGGCGGCACCGGCGAGAGCGACCGCGACGTGGCCGATGCCCTCGCCCTGCACGCGCAAAGCGTGCGCCGGTTCAAGCTGAAGGTGGGGATCGCATCGGTGTCCGCAGAGGCGCAGACCATCCGCCGCCTGCGCGAGGCGTTGGGGGAAGACTGCCTCATCGCCGCCGACGCCAACATGGGCTGGGACGTTCAAAGCGCGCTGCGCTTTGCCCGCGCCGCCGCGCCCTTCGCGCTCGCCTTCCTCGAGCAGCCGACCCCCGCCGGCGACCTGGCGCGCCTCGCCGCCGTGGCGGCCGGGTCGCCCGTGCCCATCGGCGCCGACGAGAACATTCACGCCATCTCCGATATCCTGCGCCATCACGAGGCCCGGGCCGTGCGCGGTGTCAGCCTCAAGACCATCAAGCTTGGTGGCGTCACGCAGGTCGTGTCCGCCGGCGGGCTGTGCGACGTGCTCGGGTTGAGCATCAATCTTGCGATGATGATGGAATCGAGCCTTGCGGCCTCTGCCATGGTTCATGCTGCCTGCGCCGTGCCTAATCTGGACTGGGGCCTGAGCCTTGGGAATCTTTGGCTCGCCGAGGACCCGGTGGTGGTTCCCCTGGCGTGCCGGGACGGGCGGGTCCATTGCCCCTCCTCCCCCGGCCTCGGCGTCGTTGTTGACGAGCGCCGCCTCGCAGCGCTCGCCGCTTGAGTGAGCCGAGGGCCCTCCCCCGTCGCTCCCCGTGTTTGGCCCACCACGGCGATTCCGCCGGGGAGGCGGGCTCGGGACTTGGACGTCAGGATTTGGGCTTCGGCAGCTCATAGTTCACGGCGTCGGGCTTTACTTCCTTGAGCAAGTCCGGATAGACGAAGTTTTTCCAATCCACGGGCTTGGCAAGCTTTCCAAGACCCTTGAGCTGGGCTTCCTGGAGCTCGAAATTGTTGATCGAGCCCTGGTCGAGGCGCATGTCGAAGCGCACCTTCTTCACCAGCTCCAGCGTCAGCGCCTTGTCGAGCTTGAGGAAGGTGGCCACATGGCCGGCCGCGGCCTCCGGATCCTTGGTGATCAGGTCGCTCGCTTCCACCATGGAGCGCATGAAGGCCACCGCCGCCGGCTTGTTCTTCTCCGCCCAGCCCTTGTTGACATAGACATAGACCCGCGGGCTGAGGATGCCGTCTGAATTGACCACCACCTTGGTATCGGGAATGGCCTTCACGGCACGGGTCAGCCACGGCTCCCAGCTGGTGAAGGCATCGATGTTGCCGCGCTCCATGGCGGCGATCATCTCGGGGGCTTCCACCTGGACGATGGTGTAGTCCTTCGGATTAAGCTTGAGCTTCTCGACCATCGCCAGCCAGAACACCTCGCTGCCGGAGCCGCGCGCGACGCCGATGCGCTTGCCTTTCAGCTGGTCGATGCTGGTGTAGCCGCGAGCGACCATGCCGTACCACTGGCCCATGAGCGCGCCTTCGGCCGCCACGACCACGTTGGGATCGATGTTGAAATTCTGGATGCCCGCCTGCTCGGCGCCGAAGGCGGACTGGATCTGGTTCTGGATGACGAAGGCCACCATCGCCGAGCCGCTGGGTCCGGTGTTCAGCTGCACGTTGAGGTCGTTCTTCTCGAAGATCCCCGCGAGCTTGGCCACGTAGTATGCGGAGAAGGATGGATCGACGCCGGTGCCGATGGTGATCTTCGTCGGCTCGGCCGAGGCCGGCGCCACGGCGGCGGACAGGGCCAGCACCGCCGCCGTGACCGCGGCGCGGACCGTCTTCTGCAGGATGGTCATGATGAACCCCTCTGGTTGGTCTTGAAGGTCGCGGATGCGGACCCCCGCATCCGCGCGTGCGTGATCCGTGCTCACGCCACCGGGGAGAACCGGCCGGCGAAGCGGAAGATGGCCCAGCGGAACAGGCGGTCGGTCAGGAGGCCGAGCAGGCCCAGGCAGAAGAGGGAGACGAAGATGTCGTCCACCAGCATGAACATGCGCCCGTTCCACAGCATCACCCCGAGGCCCTCGTTGGCAGAGATCATCTCGGCCGCCACGATAGTGGTGAAGGAATTGGCCATGGCGAGCCGCATGCCGGTGAGGATGAAGGGCACGGTGGCGGGCAGGCTCACATAGAGGAAAATCTGCCACGGCCTGGCGCCCAGCGCCTGCGCCGCGCGCACCTTGTTGGGCGAGATGGAGGCAACGCCTGCCGCCGTGTTCAGGATCACGATGAACACGGTGGCGTAGATGATGAGGAAGATCTTGGATTCCTCGCCGATGCCGAACCAGATCACCGCGATGGTGATCATCGCCACCGACGGGATGAAGCGCAGGAATTCGGTCCACGGCTCGGCCAGCTGGCGCACGATCTTGAAGCTGCCGATGGCGAGGCCCACGGGGATGGCGATCATCGAGCCGAGGATGAAGCCGACCATGATGCGCATCAGGCTCGCGGCGACGTTCTCCACGAGCACGCCGCTCTTGAGCAGCTCCAGCGCCTTCAGGAACATCACGTGGGGCGGCGGGAAGAGCACCGACTGGACCAGGAACACCGAGGCCACGTGCCAGGTGACGAGCAGTCCCAGGAAACCCACGGTGGCCGGCCATACGGCGGCGAGGACGTCCGCGGCGCGGCGCAGGAACATGGAGCGCGACCTTTGCATGGGAAGGCGGGTTTCGACGGCGCTCATGCGGCCACTCCCTGGGCCGCCTTTGCGACCTCGTCCCGGATGATGCTGTAGACGACGTTGAAATACTTGGAATACTGCGGATCGGTGCGATCGCGCTCGCCCTTCAGATCGATGTCGACGACCTCGCGCAGGGTGCCGCCCGGCCCCGCCGACATGACGCCGACCCGCGTCCCGAGCAGGATCGCCTCGTCCACGTCGTGGGTGATGAAGAGGACCGTGCTCCGGGTGGCGAGCCAGATCTTGCGCAGCTCGCGCTGCATGATGTAGCGCGTCTGCGCGTCGAGCGCGCCGAAGGGCTCGTCCATCAGCAGCATCTTGGGCTCGTTGACGAGGGCGCGGGCGATCTGGATGCGCTGCTTCATGCCGCCGGAGAGCTCGGAAGGGTACTTCTCGTTCTGGCCGTTCAGGCCCACGAGGCGCAACGCCGTCCGGGCCCGCTCGCGGCGCTCCGCCGCCGGCACGCCGCACATGCGCAGGCCGAACTCGATGTTCTCCTGCGCGTTGAGCCAGGGATAGAGGCTGTCGTCGCCCTGGAACACCACGCCGCGATCGCGCGAGGGGCCGCGCACCGGCTTGCCGTCGAGCAGGATCTCGCCGGAGGTGGCGCTCTCGAACCCGGCCATCATGCCGAGTACCGTCGTCTTGCCGCAGCCGGACGGCCCGAGCAGGCAGAAGAATTCACCGCGCTCGATGTCCAGATTGAAGCGGTTCACCGCGACGGACAGCCGTCCATTGCGTGGCGAGACAAACGATTTGGTGACGTCCCGCAATTGGATGAAAGCCATGGTTCTCACCTCGATGGGGCACTGCGCCCGGCCTGCGCCGGAAAGCGAAGGCGAAGCGGAGATGCCATTGATCCCCGGCGACACGCGTCGTTCGTCACACGACCCAAAATTTATGCAATCGGCATGCCAATATTAAATATAATTCAATCGCGAGCGCTATTATTTTCGCGTCACATCTATAGGAAATTTGAATATCTCCTTGTCATCCAAATTCAATCTCATCTTATTTTCTTATAAAATGCGGAAACATGCTTGGCGTGAACCTCATTTTTCAACCCAACACATAGCCCCCGTCGGCGATGACGGTCTCGCCCGTCACGTAGCCGGCGGCATCGGAGGTGAGGAAGAGCGCCATCTTCGCCACCTCCTCCGCCGTGCCCCACCGCCCCAGGGGCACGCGCGCCAGGCCCCGGTCGCCCGAATAATCGGCACGTGCCGTTTCCGCGGTCATCCGCGTGAGCGCCCGCCCTGGTGCGAGGCACACCACCCGCACCCCGTAAGGCCCCCATTCCACCGCCACCGCCCGCGTCAGCTGGGAGACGGCAGCCTTGGCGGCGGCGTAGACGCCGCGGTTCTCCCCGCCGCAGAAAGCCGTCTGGGAGCTGATGGACAGGATGACGCCGCGCCGGCGCTCCACCATGCCGCGCCCGATGGCCTGCATCAGCGCCATGACGCCGAGGAAATCCACGTTCACGAGGCGCGCCGCATCCGCCATCGGGGTTTCGAGAAGCGGCCGGGCGACAAGGATGCCCGCATTGTTGACGAGCACGTCCACCTCCCCCGCCTGCTCCGCCAGGGCGGTGACGGAGGCAAGGTCGCCCTGATCGAACACCATCGCCTCGGCGCCAAGGCGGCCGGCAATGGCGCGAAGCGGTGCCTCCTCCAGGTCGGCGAGCACGAGGCGCGCGCCATGTTCCGCGTAAAGCTCGGCCATGGCGGCGCCGAAGCCGTTGGCGGCGCCGGTGACCAGGACGCGCCGTCCGGTGAAGTCGAGATCGCGGCCGAGGCTCACGCGCGCCCCCTCTGTTCGACCCATGCGCGCGTACGGCGCGCGCCCTCGGCAAGCGGGGTGGATGGGGAAAATCCGAGATCGCGCTGCGCGGCGGCAATGGAGAGAGGCCCGAGCGGGAACATGTTCCAGACGAGCCCGTCCTCGCGCAGCTCGATGCGCGCGCCCGGCACGGCCTCGCGCACCTCGGCGACGATCTCGTCCAGCTCCTGGGCGCGTCCGGGCCCCACATTGTAGGCGGTGCGGGACAGGGACGGCGCGTCGAGCGCCGCCAGGATGGCGGCGGCCACGTCGTCCACGAAAACGTGCTGGCGGGTCTGGCGCGTCGCCGGCCGCACCGCCGTCACCCGCCCCGCCAGCCCGTCCTCCACCAAGGTGCGGATGAGGCAGGAGGTGGTGCGGCCGGGTCCGTAGCAGGAGGCCACGCGCAGCGCCACCGCATCGACGCCATGCTCCGCCCGATAGGCCTCGATGAGCGCCTCGCCGGCGGCCTTGGTGGCGCCGTAGACCGTATCGGGATGCAAGGGCGCCGCCTCGTCCACCGGATCGAGGGTGGCGCGCGGCCCGTAGGCGTTCACCGAGGAGAACCACACCACGCGGCGCAGGCGATGAATGCGGGCCGCCTCCAGCAGGTCCACCAGCCCGTCGAGATTGATGGCACACACCCGCGCCGGGGTATCACGCATCACCATGGGCCCGGAGATGCCGCCGGCATGAATCACGGCCTCGACGCCGAAGCGGGCGATGGCCGCATGCCAGCCGTGCGGGTCTGGAAGATCGTGGCGCAGGACGGGAAACGGCAGACCGGAGAGCGACACGCTGTCCGTGCCGACCACCCGCCGGCCGGCCGCGTGCAGCCGGCGCGCCATCGCACCGCCCAACAGTCCGCCGACGCCGGTGACGAGAATGGCGCCCGCGCTCATTCCGCCGCCTCCGCCGCCACCACCACCCGCGGGCGGACCGCCGACAGGACGGACCTCAACTCAACCTTCGCCCCGGCGGTGCTCTTCAGGATGGCGAGGCCGCGCGCATCGCACGGCAGCGTGCCCGGCGCGACCCTGGCATCGATGCGCACCCAGCCCCGCAGCGAGGCGGCAAGGCGCGCATCCAGCTCCACCAGTTCGTCCTCGTCGAGACCCGCGGCGCGGGCATCGGCGGGATTGAGCCGCACGATGCGCCGCCGGCTCACCGCGCCCGGCTCGAACGTGTTCTCGTCGGCGACGGCGGTGAGCTTGAAGCGGGACGCCTCCAGCCGCTTGCGCAGCGCCAGGGTGGCCACCGCGTCGGGTTCGCCGCGATTGTCCAGCACGACGCCATAGAGCTGCCGGCAGGCCTCGGCGGAGATGTAACCCTCGGCCGCATCGAGGGCGACCCGCGCCGGCTCCCGCGTCAAGGGATCCCCATAGCCACCGCCGCCCGCCGAGCGCACCACCACCATGGCGCCCGCTTCCACCGGATGGCCGGCGATCTTGCCCGGCGTGTCGAAATCCTCGATCTCCCCGTCCCGGTCGATCCACGACCCGACGGGAAAGCCCGGCAGTCCGCCGCGCACGCCGAAGGCGGGCACCACGGCGCCATCCGAGAGCAGCGAATAGCGCGTCTCGGGCGCCAACACCCTGAGCCCGCGCTGCATGGAGAGGCCGCCGCGCGTGTGCCCGGCGCCGCCGGAATCCACCGCGAGGCGCGAGCTTTCCACCAGCAGCGGCATGCGCAGCTCGATCACCTCGGACGACTGGACGGTGACGAGGTCGCCCCAGTCGATGGGGGCCATGGCGCTCGGCCCGTCATCCTCCAGGAAGGCGCCGTTGCCGCCGGCGGACCATTCGTAGTGCACCCACTCGCGACCGGTGCGCGGATCGTAGCCCCCGAGCAGGTTGTGGAAGGAGGTGCGGCACAGGTCGCCCGCCACCATGTCCGGCACCACCTGCGATAGGGCGCCCACCATGGTGGCGATGACGCGCTTCCTGATCTCGCCATGGGACCCGGCCGGGGCCGGGCGCTGCACGTTGACGATGGAGGCCGGCGGCACGATCACGTCGATGGGCCGGAACGAGCCCTGGTTCAGCGGCGCCTGCGGATCGAACACCGACTTCACGGTGATGAAGACCGAGGCGGAGGTGACCGCTGCCGTCGAGTTCACCGGGAAGGGCACCTGCGCCGATGCGCCGGTGAAGTCCGCAATCATGCGGTCGCCACGGATGGAGAGCTTCAGCGGCAGCAGCAGCGGCTCGAAGCGGCCGCCCATGTAGGTTTCCAGATAGTCCTCGTAGAAGAAGTCCCCGTCCGGCAGCGTCGCAATGCAGGCCCGCATGCGCGCCTCGGCGCGGTCGAGGTCCACCTTCACCGCCGCCAGCAGCAATTCGAGGCCATAGCGATCGCACAGTTCGTGCACCCGCTTCTCCGCCACCCGGCACGCCGCGAAGCTGGCGTTGAGGTCGCCGAGCCGTTCCTCCGGCACCCGCATGTTGGCCAGCAGCAGGTCCTGCGCCGCCTCGTTGGTGCGTCCGCCCTCGATGATCTTGATGGGCGGGATGCGGATGCCTTCCTGGTAGATCTCGGTCGCCTTGCCGGACATGCTGCCGGGCACCATGCCGCCCACGTCCGCCCAGTGCGCGCGCACCGCCGGGAAGAAGATCAGCCGGCCGTCGCGAAACACCGGATAGATCACCGTCACGTCGTTGAGGTGGGTGCCGCCCGTATAGGGGTCGTTGACGAGGATGACGTCGCCTTCCTTCAAGGTGGCGCCCATCTTCTCCATGGCGGTGCGCACCGACCACGGCAGCGGCACCACGTGCGAGCCGATGTCTTCCGACTGGGCGACCACCTGGCTGTCCGGAGCGAACAGGCCGCAGGAGAAGTCCTTGGCGTCGTAGATGGCGACCGAGCTTGCCGTGCGGCACACGGTGGCCCGCATCTCCCGCACGGTGGAAATGAGGGCCTGGGTGAGGATCTCGAGGGTGATGGGATCGATGGTCACGGCCGGTCCTTACGTCTGGCGCATCACGAGGCAGCCGATGGCGTCGAGCGCGACGCTCCAGCCGGGTGGCACGACGGTGGTCGAGCCCGCCTCCTCGATGAGGGCGGGCCCATCGATGGAGACCCCGGGCGGCAGCAGGTCCCGCGCGAGGACCTGCGTCGGATGGGCGACGCCGCCGAACACCACCTCGCCCATGCCCGTGCGGGCGGCATCCAGCGCGCGCGCCTGCGGATCGACGGGGGGCAGGACCGGTTTCTCCGACAGGCCCCAGGCCGCGACGCGATAGCTGACGATCTCGACCCGCGCCGCGGTCGGCGCGCCGTAGCGGGCCGCATAGACGCGGGCGAAGGCCGCTTCGATCACCGCCATGTCCGCCACGTCGAGCGCCACCGGCACCGAAAGCTCGAAGGACTGGCCCGAATAACGCATGTCGAGGCTGGCGGAAAAACGCGTCCGGTCGGGGCCATATCCGGCATCGGCGAGCTCCTCCTGCGCGTCCTCCACGAGGACCTTGAGCTGGTCGCGGACCGCCTCCACCGACGTCTCGTCGGTGCGCACCACTCGGGTCTGCACCAAGTCGCGCCGCAGGTCCGCCACCAGCAGCCCGAAGGCGGAGAAGTTGCCGGGCAAGGGCGGCACCAGCACGGTGGTCATGCCGAGCTCGACGGCCACGTCCGCGGCATGCAGCGCACCCGCTCCACCGAACGGCAGGAGGGCGAAATCGCGCGGGTCGATGCCGCGCATCACCGAGACTTCCTTGATGGCGCCGGCGAGGGACACCGCGGCGATCCGCAGGATGCCCTCGGCCATGGCTTCCACGCCCAGGCCCACCTGCTCGGCGAGGCGCGCGACCACGTCCACCGCCGCGGCGCGGTCGAGATGGATCTCGCCGCCGAGCAGCCGATCGGTGCGCAGCCGGCCCAGCACCACGTTGGCATCGGTGACGGTGGCCTCCAGCCCGCCCCGCCCGAAGCAGGCCGGCCCGGGCATGGAGGTGGCCGAGCGCGGCCCCACCTTGAGAAAGCCGCCCGTGGCGCTAGCGATGCTGCCGCCGGCCACCGCGATGGTGTTGATGTCGATCTGGCGGATCTTCACCGGGAAGGCGCCGACGCGGCCCTCGGTGGTCATCTCGTAGTCGCCGCCGCGCACCAGGCACACGTCGGTGGAGGTGCCGCCCATGTCGCAGGTGATGAGGTCCGGCACGCCGGCAGCGCGGCCCACATGGGTCGCCGCGATCACGCCCGCCGCCGGCCCGGACAGCATGGACAGCACCGGCAGCTCCTCGATCCGCCGGGCCGGCAGCGATCCGCCGTTCGAACTCATGATGGTGAGCGGTGCCCGCATGCCCGCCTTTTCCAGGCGGCCGCGCAGGTCGCCCACATAGTGGCGCATGCGCGGCCCCACATAGGCATTGAGCGCGGCCGTGGAGAAGCGCTCATACTCGCGATATTCCGGCAGTACGGCGCTCGACGTGGTGATGGAGGCTTCCGGCAGCTTCGCCGCGAGGATCTCGGCGCAGCGCCGCTCGTGGGCGGGATTGGCGTAGGCGTTGATGAAACAGATGGCGATGGCGGTGTAGCCCTCGCCGGCGAGGAGATCCCCGAGCTCCTCCGCCTGCCGCTCATCCAGCGGGCGATGGATGGTGCCGTCCGCCTTGATGCGCTCGTCGACCTCGAAGCACTGGGAGCGCGGGATCAGCGGCCGGTTGGGCGGGGCCTTGATGTTGTACATGGCCATGCGGTTGCCGCGGCCCACCACCAGCACGTCGCGATGGCCGCGCGTGGACACCACCGCGAGCCGCGGCCCGTCGCGCTCCAGCGCCGTGTTGGTGGCGACCGTGGTGCCGTGGACCATGCGTTCCAGGCGCGCGGGATCGAGGGCCAGCCGCTCGACGCCGGTGAGGATGCCGTCCGCCTGATTTTTCGGTGTCGACGGTGTCTTCAGAACTTCAAGCCGCGACGTCTCCCGATCGAACAGAACGAGATCGGTAAACGTGCCGCCCACATCGACGCCCAGCCAAGCCATCGCCAACTCCCTCAGCGCCCGACGAAGCGGGGCTTGCGCTTTTCGAGAAACGCGCGGCCGCCCTCGCGGTAGTCCGCGCTCTCCATTGCCTGGTCCAAGAGCTTCAGGATCTCCGCCTCGCGGGCCTCGGCCTCGCCCGCCGCGAGGATCTCCAGCACCGCCTTGGCGCCCTCGATGGACAACGGTGCATTGTCGACAAACTCGTCCGCCAGCGCCCGCGCGCCGTCGAGGGCGGAGCCTTCGGCGCGGACATCGACGAGCTTCATGGCGACGCAGTCGTCGATCTCGAAGAAGCGGCCGGAGAACAGGACACGCTTGGCGTTGGCGAAGCCGACCTGCCGGTAGAGAAGCCCGGAATCGAGCGCGCTGTAGACGATGCCGAGGCGCGCGGCGGGAATGCCCATGCGCGTCGTCGCGTCGCCCACCCGGAAGTCGCAAGTGAGCGCCAGCCCGCAGCCGCCACCGACGCCGAAGCCCGACACCGCCGCGATGGTGGGGCGCGGATAATCGCGGATGGCGATGGCGGCGCGCTCGGTGGCTTCCTCGTAGATGCGGCCGCTCTCGGCGTCGGCACGAACCTCGGAAAACTCGGAGATGTCGGCCCCGGCGCAGAACTGCCCGCCGGCGCCGGTCAGGATCACCGCCTTCACCTCCGGGCGCGCCTTGAGAGAAACGAAGATCTCCTCCAGCCGGCGCCACATGGAAAGGCGGACCGCGTTGCGCCGGGCCGGCCGGTTCAGGGTGACCACCGCCAGCCCGCCAGCCTCGACGGAAACCAGAATGTCCGTGTCTTGGTCTGCCACCGAATTCCTCATTGCGCATTTATTGACCAGGCACAAACACTATGCGGGATTCTGATTTCGTGTACAATGTACAAATTCTCACGGAGACGGAAGATCCATGTCAGGTGCCCTCGAAGGCTTACGGGTGCTGGATTTGTCGAGCCATCTTTCCGGTCCATACTGCGCCATGATGCTCGCCGATCACGGTGCAGACGTGATCAAGATCGAGCGGCCCGGCACCGGGGACGAGGCGCGTGGCATGCCGCCCTACGTGGGGGGCGAGAGCGCGCCCTTCATGCTTTGGAACCGCAACAAGCGCTCCATCACGCTCGACCTGAAATCGGAGCCCGGCAAAGCCGATTTCCTCACGCTCGTCGACAGCGCCGACATCCTGCTGGAAAACTTCCGGCCGGGCACCCTCGCCCGCCTCGGCCTCTCCTACGAAGTGTTGTCGCAGCGCAATCCGCGCCTGATCTATGCCTCCATTTCCGGCTTCGGGCAGTACGGCCCCTACAGTACGCGGGGCGGCTTCGACCTGGTGACTCAGGGCATGTCGGGGCTCATGAGCGTCGCCGGCGCGAAGGACGGGCCGCCCCATCGCCTGCCCATCGCGATCTCAGACGTGGCGGCCGGCATGTTCCTCGCCTTCGGCATCCTCGCCGCCGTGGAAGCCCGCCATCGGACGGGGCGCGGGCAGATGGTGGAGACCTCCCTGCTCGACGCCGCCCTGTCCCTCGGCGTCTACGAGGCGGCCCACGTCTTCGCCACCGGCACGCGGCCCGAGCGCCTGGGACAGGCCCACCGGGGCAGCTCGCCCTACCAGATCATCCAGACCGCCGACGGCTGGCTGACGCTGGGCGCCGCGCAGCAGAATTTCTGGGAGCGCCTGTGCGACATTCTCGGTGCGCCCGCGTTGAAGAGCGATCCGCTCTTCGTCACCAATGCCGACCGCGTCGCCAACAACGATGCCCTCATCGCCCTGCTCCAGGAGCAGTTTACCAAGAAATCGTCGGCCGAATGGCTCGCGGCGCTGGACGCGGCCGGCATTCCGAGTGGCCCGGTGCTCGAATTCGACGAGGTCCTCGCCGACCCGCACATCCTCGCGCGGGAGATGGTGGTGGACACCAACCACCCCAGCGCCGGCGCCATGAAGACCCTCGGCGTGACGGTGAAGCTCTCGGAAACGCCCGGCGCCGTGCGGCGGCCGGCCCCGCTCCTCGGCGAGCATACGAGCGACGTGCTCGCGTCGCATGCGGCGCGCACCGCCGCCCGGGCGTGACACACGGGCAACGTCCGAAAGGGCGTCGATCCGGCACCATCGCCTGAAGTGAAGTCCGAACACCACAGGTCAAGAACCACACGCGCCCTTCCAAAATCCTTCACAGCACGAGGGGAATTCTCATGCCTCGCACGACACGTCTCAGCTGCGCCGTCGCGATCCTGGCTTGCGTGGCCGCTGCCCTCGGTGGCAGTGCGCCGGCCGCCGCCCAGGGACAGCCCGGGATCACCGCCGACACGATCAAGATCGGCACCTTCGGCGCTCTCACCGGTCCGGGCTATCTCTATGGCAAGCTCGCCATGAACGGCATCGACGTGGTGTTCGACGAGGTGAACAAGGCCGGCGGCGTCAATGGTCGCAAGCTCCAGCTCATCCGCGAGGACGACCGCTGCGATCCGGCCACCGCCATCACCACGGTCCAGAAGCTGATCCACCAGGAGAACGTGTTCGCCCTCATCGGCGGCGGCTGCTCCAACGCCACCTTCGCCGCCCGCGAGACCATCGAGCAGGCCAAGATCCCGTTCGTGGTGGTGGCCTCGGTGCATGACGGCATCACCCAGCCGCCGGCCGCCAACATCTTCTCCATGGCGCTGACCTCCAGCATCGAGAGCCAGGCGCAGCTCGAATTCGCACTCCAGCAGGGGGCCAAGAAGATCGCCGTCGTCTCCATGCGCGATTCGTGGGGCCGCGCGCGCTACACGCCGCTGATGGAAGCCTTGAAGACCAAGGGCATCACGCTCGTCGCCGACGAAGAGATGTCGCCCGACGCCAACGACGCCACCGCTCAGGTCCTGCGCCTGAAGCAGTCCGGTGCCGACGCCGTCATCATGGTCCTGTTCCCCAAGCCGGCTGCGGTCTTCGCCCGCGACGCGCAGAAGCTCGGCTTCAAGCCGATCCTGATCGGCCAGACCGGCATCGGCGACCCGGCCGCCTTCGAGGACCAGGTGGGCGTGCCCGGCGCCACCGCGAAGTTCACCACCATCTCCATGGTGAAGTACACCCCCACCGACCCGGCCGTGGACAAGTGGCGGACCCTGATCGAGACCAAGTTCCCCGGCGACCGCCTGTCCACCTTCAACCTGTTCGGCATCGGCGCCGCGCAGGTCCTGGTGGAGGCATTGAAGCGCGCCGGACCCGACCTGACCCGCGAGAAGCTGATCGCCCAGCTTGCCGACCTTAAGAACCTCTCCGTCGACGTCTATCCCGGCCCGATCACCTGCTCGCCGACCGACCACCGCTGCAACAAGTATCCCGCCTGGATCGCCAAGGAGCCCGGCGGTCCAATCAAGGTCCTGAGCATCACCCACGTCCAGTGATCGACAGATGACGATGCTCAGCTACCTGCTCCTGAGCGGCATCACGACGGGGGCGCTCTACGCCCTCGTCGCCCTCGGGCTCGTGGTCGTCAACAAGGCGACCGGCGTCATCAATTTCGCCCAGGGCGAGCTGTTCATGGTGGCCGGCTTCATCGCCTGGTCGATCCACGTGCAGTTCGGCTTCGACTTCGGCATTTCGTGTGCCGGCGCCGTCCTCGTCGGTTTCGTGCTCGGATGCGCCATCGACCGGGTGGCCTTTCGCCCCCTGCTGCGGGCAGACGTGGTGTCCATCGTCCTCGCGACGGTGGGCATCTCCTTCATGCTCAAGGGGATCGGCCGGATCATCTGGGGCGGCAAGGGGGACTACCTCTCCTTCCCGCCCATCACCTCCACCGACCCCATCATGCTCGGCGACATCGTCATCGTGCCGCAGCAGATCGCAGTGCTGGCGGGTGCCCTCGCCATTATGATCGCGTTCGCCCTCTTCTTCCGCTTCACCCGCATCGGCAAGATGATGCAGGCCACCGCCGACAACGCCAAGGCCGCCACCCTTGTCGGCATCCGCATCGAGCGCATCTACACCCTCGCCTTCGGCACCGGAGCTGCGGTCGCGGCAGCCGCCGCCGTGCTCAGCGCGCCCCTGACGCTGCTCTATCCGGACATGGGCTTTTCCTTCTTCATCAAGGGCTTCGCCGCCGCCGTGGTGGGCGGGCTCACCAGCCTTCCGGGCGCCGTGGTGGGCGGGCTCGCCATCGGCATCGTGGAAGCCCTCGCCGGCGGCTACATCCATTCCAGCATGATGGAGGTCTCCGCCTTCATCGCGATCATGCTGGTGCTGCTGATCCGGCCCACCGGCCTCCTCAGCTTCTACAAAGCGCGGAGGGTATGACACCCATGGATATCCTTCGCCGCCGCAATGTCATGGCCGCACTTCTGTGCGTGGCCTTGTTCCTGCCGGTCGCGGCAAACCCCTATCAGCTGTTCGTCGCGAACCTGATCTTCATCTATGTCCTGCTGTCGGTGGGGCTGAACCTGCTGCTCGGCTATGCCGGCCAGCTCGCTTTCGCCAACGCCGCCATGTTCGGCATCGGCGCCTACGGCACCGGCCTCATCCAGGTGCATTTCGGCTGGCCCTTCCTCGTCGCTTTCCCGCTGGGAGCGCTGATCGCCACGGCGGTGGGCCTCACCCTCGCCTTGCCGGCGCTACGGCTGAGCGGGCTGTATCTGGCCCTGTCCACCCTTGCCTTCGCCCAGTTCACCCAATGGGTCTTCCTGCATTGGGAAGGCGTCACCTTCGGCGCCGGCGGGTTCAAGACGCCCCAGGTGTCGTTCGCCCCCCTGCCCGTGGACCAGCGCCACGGCCTTTATTACCTCAGCCTCGGCATCGTGGTGGCCATGGTGTGGTTTGCGCGAAACCTCGTCACGTCCCGGATCGGCCGTGCGTTCATCACCGTGCGCGACAGCGAGGTGGCGGCCGAATCCCTCGGCGTCGACCTCCTGCGCTACAAGGCGCTGGCCTTCGGCCTCAGCGCCTTCTATGCCGGCATTGCGGGCGGGCTTTACTCGCAGATGCTGAACTTCGTCTCGCCCGAAGGCTACGACCTCTTCCAGATGGTGCTGCAGAAGGCCATGGTCGTCGTCGGGGGTCTGGGCTCCATTGCGGGCTCCGTGCTTGGCGCGGGAACCATCGTCCTGGTGCTGGAACTGCTGCGCGAGTTCAAGGGCGCGCAGGAAGTGGTATTCGGCGCGCTGCTGCTCGTCTTCATCATCTTCATGCGCGGCGGCATCATATCGGTGATCAAGCGCCACATCCCCGGCTGGGAGGAACCCTTGCATCGCGCGCCGACCCGGCCCGAGGCGGACCCGCCGGCGGCGAGCCCGCTGACGCCCCCGGCGCAGGAAAGGGGGGCATCATGAGCCGTTCCATGCTCGCCCTCAGGGGCGTCGGCGTCAGCTTCGGCGGCGTCCAGGTGCTCGACCATGTGGATCTCGATGTGGGCGAAGGCGAGATCCGCGGCATCATCGGTCCCAACGGGGCTGGCAAGACCACGCTGCTCAACGTCATCTGCGGCATTCACCCGCCGGACATCGGCCAGGTGGTGCTCGACGGCGACCTCGTCACCGGCCTGAAGCCGAGCAAGATCGCGCGGCGGGGCATCGGCCGCACCTTCCAGACCTCGCAATTGTTCAAGGGCATGAGCGTGCTGGAAAATCTCATGTGCGGCCTGCATCGCCGGACGGTGACCGGGCTCGTCGGCGCCGGCCTCGGCCTGCCGTCCTGCCGTGAGGAGGAGGAGCGGACCGAGGAGGCGGCGCGCCTCGCGCTGGAATTCGTCGGCATGTCGCAATTCGCCGACCGGCCGGGGCACCAGCTCTCCTTCGGCCAGCAGCGGGTGGTGGAGATCGCCCGCACCCTCATCAGCGAACCCAAGGTGGTGCTGCTGGACGAGCCGGCGGTGGGCCTCAGCCTCAACCGCCTCAGCGAGTTCGACCTGCTGCTGCGGCGCATCCGCGACGACAAGGGGGTGACGCTGCTGCTCATCGAGCACGTCATCCGCCTCGTCATGGACGTGTGCGACGAGGTCACCGTGCTGAACTCCGGCCGCATCATCGCCGACGGAAAGCCCGACGTGGTGCGCAACGATCCGTCCGTCGTCGAGGCCTATCTCGGAAAGGAACTCCGTGCTCGTCATTCAGCATCTTAAGGTCTCCTACGGGCTGACCCAGGTCCTGCGCGACGTGTCGTTCGACGTGCCGGAGGGCCGCATCGTGGCGCTGCTCGGCGGCAACGGCTCGGGCAAGACCACCATGCTCAACACGCTGACGGGGCTGGTACGCCCCGTCTCGGGCTCGATCCGCTTCGGCGAGAAGGAGTGCGCAGGCCTCACCGCCTACGATTTCGTGCGCACCGGCATTGTGCAGGTGCCGCAGGGCCGGGAGGTGTGGCCGAGCCTCAGCGTCGACGACAATCTGGAGCTTGGCGCGGCAACCCGCAGCGACCGGGCGCAGATCCGCGCGGATCTCGAGGAGGTCTACGCCCTGTTTCCCAGGCTCACGGCAAAGAAGCGGCGGCCGGCCGGCGCCCTCTCGGGCGGCGAGCAGCAGATGGTGGCCATCGGCCGCGCGCTGATGGCGCGGCCCAAATGCCTGCTCATGGACGAGCCTTCCGCCGGTCTTGCCCCGTCGGTGGTGGGCGACATGGTGGACACCATCCTCGCGCTCAATGCCCGCGGCCTGACCATTCTCCTGGTGGAGCAGAATATCGGCGTGGCCGCCGCCGTGGCCGAGTTCGCCCACATCCTACAGAACGGCGAGATCGCGTTCTCCGGTCCCGCCGCCGGGCTCGTGGACAATCCCGCCGTGCTGCGCTCCTATCTCGGCCGGTAGTCCCTCAGGCGTCGGCGTCCCCCCGCCGCCGGCCCTTGAGACCGATGCCCTTGCCCAGCGGAAAGTTGCGCACCGCCGGGGCGTGCGCCGCGGCCATGGCGGCGATCACCGCCACCTGCTGCGGCGTGAAGACCACGGCGCGGACGGACGGCCCGCTCTGGTCCACCTGCAGGCACAGGAGCTCGTTGGTGGCGACGAGCGCACGCGTGGTGGCGTGGTACATGCGCATGTACAGATGCAGCCGCTTGTCGTCGGCGCCGGCGAGAAAGCTGTGGATCTCCAGCGGATCGGCCTCCTTCACCTCCCGATCATAGGTGAGATGGGCCTCGACCACGTACATTGTCCGGTGGGTGAGCTCACGATAGGAGGGACCAAGGCCAAGGGCGGCGATGAGGACGTCCGAGGCGGCATCGAACGCGCCCACGTAGTGGGCATAGTTCATGTGTCCGTTGAAATCGATCCAGTGCGGCTCGACCACCGCATGGCTCACGACGCATTCAGGGACCGACATAAGCTGCTCCGACATTGACATTTTCGTCTATTGTATACAAATTTGGCCGAGACCATGTCCACTCCCCGCGTCCGGCAAGATCGCTTCCGGCAAGATCGCGCCGGATGCGGGATGTTGCCCCGAGAGCCGGATGCGCCTAGTGGTTCGACCGCGACAGGTGGAACCCCTCTGTCGCAAGCCGGGCGAACCACAAGTCTTTGGTCTGGCGGATCAACTTTTCGAAACGGATGGATACCATCTGTTTTGGTTGATCCACCGGACCTGCCCAGCCCGGGCTGCGCGTCCGTTTCCCTTCCCGAGTGAGCGCGCGGCGCATCAGCAGGAGCTCCCGATGACCGATCAGTCCAACTCGCTGCACGTGCGTGACGTCGCCAACCTGCTTCATCCCAACACCAACGCCCGCCGGCACGAAGCGCAGGGCCCGATGATCATCGCGCGCGGCGAGGGCATCTACGTCTATGACGACCAGGGAAAGGCCTATATCGAGGGGCTCGCGGGCCTGTGGAGCGTCGCGCTCGGCTTCGGTGAAAAGCGGCTGATGGAGGCTGCCGCGCGGCAGATGGCGGCCCTTCCTTATTACCACACGTTCTCGCACAAATCGAACGCGCCGGCCATCGAGCTGGCCGAGCGCCTGGTGGAGATGACGCCGGAGGGACTGACCAAGGTCTTCTTCACCAATTCCGGATCGGAAGCGAACGACACGGTCGTGAAGATGATCTGGTACTACAACAACGCCCTCGGGCGGCGCGACAAGAAGAAGATCATCTCCCGTCACCGCGCCTATCATGGCATCACGGTCGTCTCCGGAAGCCTCACCGGCCTGCCGACGAACCAGCGGGACTTCGACCTGCCGCTCCCCGGCTTCCTGCACGTGACCTGCCCGCACCACTACCGCAACGCCCTTCCCGGCGAGACCGAGGAGGCGTTCGCCACCCGCCTCGCGGACGAGCTGGAGGCGACCATCCTGCGGGAGGGGCCGGAAACGGTGGCGGCCTTCATCGGCGAGCCGGTGATGGGGGCCGGCGGCGTGATGGTGCCGCCCGACACCTATTGGACGAAGATCCAGGCGGTGTGCCGGCGCCACGACGTGCTGCTGGTGGCGGACGAGGTGATCAACGGATTCGGCCGCCTCGGCACGCCCTTCGGCTGCGACCGCTATGCCATCGCCCCGGACTTCATGGTGCTGTCCAAGCAGCTCACCTCGTCCTACATGCCGCTCTCGGCCATCATGCTGAGCGACAAGATCTATCAGGTCATCGCCGACAACTCCGACCGCATCGGGGCGTTCGGCCACGGCTTCACCGCCACCGGCCACCCCGTGGCCACGGCTGTTGCCCTGGAAAACCTCAAGATCATCGAGGAACGCGGCCTGATCGCCCACGCTGCCGCCATCTCTCCCGTCCTGCAGGACGGCCTGCGCGCCCGCTTTGCCGATCACCCCCTGGTGGGTGAGGTGCGCGGCGTCGGCCTCATCGCCGGGGTCGAGCTCGTCGCCGACAAGGCGCAGCGGACGAAGTTCGATCCTCCCGGCCAGGTGGCCGCCTATCTCCATGCGCGGGCGCAGGAGCGCGGCCTCATCCTGCGGGCCATCGAGGATACGCTCGCCTTCTGCCCGCCCCTCATCATCACCGCCGACCAGATCGGGCTGATCCTCGACCGCTTCGGGGCCGCGCTGGACGAGACCTGGACGTGGGTGAAGACCCGCGCGGCACCCGCCGCCTAAGGGCTCGACCGCGACAGGTGGATCCCATCTGTCGCGAGCAGTCTGCCGCGAGCAGGTCGAACCCCGACTCTTTGATCAGGCGGATTCACCGATCAGGTCGAATCCGCCCCTAAGACCAAGGAAGAGCATGCACCGGAGCCAATCCCGCGTCCTCAGTCGTCCGCGGCGGCGCCCAAAGTCATGGGATGGCGGCGCAGCACGCCGCGGATCGTCTTCTGCGCCTGCATCATAGTGCGCACCAGCGCCGCCTTCGCCTTGGCGGGCTGGCGCGCGACCATGGCGGCATAGACCTCGGTGAGGCCCTGGTGGACCAGCGCCAGCATGGTCTCGTCCTCGATATGGGCGAGATAGCGGTAGCGCATCGCCTGCTTCTCGATCACCGAGAGGATGCGCACCAGCATCTTGTTGCCGGCGGCCTCGTGCATGGAGGTGAGGAAGCCCACGTTGTGGAGGAAGAACTCGCGCACGTTGCCCGCCTTCAGGGCGGCCTGCATGGCCTTCAGGTGGCCCTGCATGGTGGCGAGGTCCTCCTTCGTGGCGCGCTTGGCGGCAAGGCCGGAGGCGATGCCCTCCAGCGGCGTGCGGCAGGCATAGATGTCGTCGAGGTCGGCGACGGAGAGCTCCTTCACCCGGATGCCGCGCCGGGCGAGGCGGACCACGAGACCGGTTGCCTCCATCTGCCGGAAGGCCTCGCGCACCGGCGAGCGGGAGATGTTGAACTCGTCGCAGACCTCCTGCTCGGTGACGCGGGCATCGGGCGCGATGTCGAGATAGATGATCCGCCGCTCGAGAATGTTGGCGATTTCCGAGCCGAGCACGTCCGGTAGCGTGATGTCCGGCTCGGGGGTCGCCGGGAGCCGGCTGGCGGGGCGGCTGCGGACCGGCGCCACCGGCTGCAGGTGCCTGCTAGCGCGCATCGGTCCGCCACCGCGCGAGCGCCCGTGCGCTCCACATGGATCCGGCTTGTCCCGACATGGCCTGTACTGGCATGACCTTCGCGCTTCCCCTGCCCGCCCGAATCGCTTTCGGGACCTTCGCCCGCATCTTGCCAGTGTACATCTGCAGTTGAAACGGTCCAGACCGCGCCTCGCCCCCTGGAATCCCCGCGCCGGCGTTGACTCGCACATTGTCGAGTGTATACAATTTTATGGTACGTCGGCATCCCGGAGAGGCGGAGAAGGCAAGCGATGATCGAGAAGATGGCCATGATGCGTTCCATCGGAAACATCCTCGACAGCTGTCTCGCCATCCGGGCGGGAGAACAGCTGCTCGTCCTGACCGACGCCGACAACCTGGCGGTCGGCAACCTGTTCACCCTCGCCGGGATCGAGCGCGGCGCCGACACCTTCCTGATGGTGATGAAGCCGCGCACCCGGCACGGCGAGGAGTTGCCCAAGGTCGTCGCCGACGCCATGAAGGCGGCGGACGCCATCGTCGCCCCCACAACCTTCTCGGTGAACCACACCAGCGCGCGCAAGGCCGCGAGCGACGCCGGCGCGCGCCTCATCTTCTTTCCGGGCTGCCAGGAAAGGATGTTCCTGGACGGGAGCCTCGACATCGACTTCGTCAAGCAGGCGGAGATCATCATGCGCCTGTCCGGCGCCTTCGAGCGGGGGGAGAGCGTGCGCGTCACCAGCAATGACGGGCGCACCGACTTCACCCTCGACATTCGCGGCCGCCACGCGGTGCCGCAGACCGGCATCTGCCACAAGCCCGGCACCATCTCGCCGCCGCCCTGCATCGAGACGGCGGTCTCCCCCGTCGAGCATTCCACCAATGGCATCGCCATCATCGACGGCGCGGTGGTGCCGGGCGGCGAGGTGCTGGATCCGTTCCAGATCACCCTCAAGGACGGGCGGATCGTGGACATCGACACCGCCACGAAAGACGGCCGCAAGCTCGCCGACCTGCTGAAGTCCTATGGCGACGAGAACATGTATTGCCACGTGGAACTCGGCGTCGGCCTCAACCCGAAGGCGCGCATCGGCCGCGGCGTCGAGCTCGAGGATGAAGGCGAATTCGGCACCCTGCACCTCGGCATCGGCAACGGCATCACCTTCGGCAGCAGCATCCGCGCGGTCGGCCACGTGGACCTGGTCATCCGTCACCCCATCGTCACCGTGGACGGCAAGGTGGTGCTGAAGGACCGCGAGGTCCTCGTCTGATCGTCGTCTACACGGGAAATGGCTCGGCCGGCGTCCCTGAGGCGCCCACCGGGCCGCATCACCTCACGCTGCCGGCTTGAGCGCCTGAAGCTCGCCGGGAAGCGCATAGGCCCACTGGGTGATGGAGCCGGCGCCGAGGCAGATCACATAATCTCCGGGCTTGGCCAAGCCAGCCACGATGCCCGCGAGGGCCTCCGGCCCCTCCAGCGCCGTCACCGAGCGATGCCCATGGGCGCGCAGGCCCTGCACCAGGTGGTCCCGGTCCGCCCCCTCGATGGGCGCCTCGCCCGCCGTATAGACGGGGGCCACCACCACGTGGTCGGCATCGTTGAAGCAGGTGCAGAACTCGTCGAACAGCGAGGCGAGGCGCGTATAGCGGTGCGGCTGCACCACGGCGATCACCTGTCCCTCGCTCGCCGCCCGCGCCGCCTTGAGCACGGCGGCGATCTCCACCGGGTGGTGGCCGTAATCGTCATAAACGGTGACGCCGTTCCAGTCCCCGGTGCGGGTGAAGCGGCGCTTCACCCCGCCGAACTGGGAGATCGCCTCGATGATCTTCTCGTCCGGCACCTTCAGCTCGTGCGCCACGGCGATGGCGGCGGTGGCGTTCAGCGCATTGTGCTTGCCGGGCATGGGCAGGCGCAGGCCGCGGATCTCGTGCACCGTCTCTCCCGCCCGGTTGCGGAAGACGACGCCGAACTTGGTGATGCCGCCCTTCAGGTCCACGTCCACGAGGCGCACGTCCGCCTGCGGGTTCTCGCCATAGGTGATGACGCGCCGGTCCTCGATGCGGCCCACCAGCGCCTGCACCACCGGATGGTCGATGCACATGACCGCGAAGCCGTAGAAGGGCACGTTCTCCACGAAGGCCTTGAACGCCTCCTGCACCTTGTCGAAGGTCTTGAAGTGGTCGAGGTGCTCCGGGTCGATATTGGTGACGATGGCGACTTCCGTGGGCAGCTTCAGGAAGGTGCCGTCGCTCTCGTCCGCCTCCACCACCATCCAGTTGCCGTCGCCGAGGCGGGCATTGGTGCCGTAGGCGTTGATGATGCCGCCATTGATGACGGTCGGGTCGAAATTGCCGGCGTCGAGCAGGGTCGCCACCAGCGAGGTGGTGGTGGTCTTGCCGTGGGTGCCGGCGATGGAGACGCAGCTCTTCAGCCGCATCAGCTCGGCCAGCATCTCGGCGCGGCGCACCACCGGCAGGCGCCGGGCGCGGGCGGCGACCAGTTCGGGATTGTCGCGCTTGATGGCGGAGGACACCACCAGCACGTCGGCATCGTCCACGTTGGAGGCCTGGTGGCCCACCACCACCTTGATGCCGTGATCGCGCAGGCGCTTCACGTTGGCATTTTCCGCCACGTCCGAGCCCTGCACCTCGTAACCGAGATTGTGCAGCACCTCGGCGATGCCGCTCATGCCGATGCCGCCGATGCCGACGAAGTGGATGGAGCCGAGGCCGGACGGCAGTTTCATGCCTGTTTTCCCTTGAAGGTTGCGACCGCGCCCTTGCCCACAAGGTGCCGGACGAGATCGGCCAGCCGCTCCGCGGCATCGAGCACGCCCTGGCTTCTGGCCCGATCGGCCATCCGCGTCAATGATTGGGGTTCGCCGGCAAAGGTGTTGAGTTCCAACGCCAGCCGGTCGGGATCGAACTCCACCTGCCGCAGCACCAGGGCGGCGCCGGCCTCCCCCAGCGTGCGGGCGTTGGCCGCCTGGTCCTGGTCGAGGGCGTGGGGCAAGGGGACTAGGATGGACGGCCGCCCGATGGCGGACAGCTCCGCCACGGTGCCCGCGCCGGAACGGGCGATGACGAGATGAGCCGGCGCCATGCGCGCCGGCAGGTCGTCGAAGAAGGGCGCCACTTCCGCAGCAACGCCAAGCCGGGCATAGGTGGCCTTCACCCGCTCCAGGTCCTCCTCGCGCGCCTGCTGGACGAGAAGGAGACGCGCCCTGAGGTCCGCCCCGAGCCGCTCCACGGCTTCGGGCACGACATCGGACATCACCCGCGCGCCCTGGCTGCCGCCGAAGACGAGGACGCGCAGCGCGCCCCCGGGGACCGGTGGGTCATAAAGCGTGGCCGCGGCGGCCACGGCTGCCGGGCGCAGCGGATTGCCAGTCCACACCGCCTTGGGCTCCAGGGCGGGGTTCGCCTTGGCAAGGCCGGGAAAGCCGGTGGCGATGGCGGTGACGCGCCCCGCCAGCATGCGGTTGGCCCGGCCCATGACGCCGTTGGCCTCGTGGATCAGGGTCGGCACGCCCGTGAGGGAGGCGGCGATGAGCGGCGGCACCGTGGGATAGCCGCCGAAGCCCACCACCACGGCGGGCTTCAGCCGGCGCAGCAGCGCGAGGCTCGAGACGAGGCCGGTGGCGAGGGCGAAGCCGGTGCGCGCGAGCGCCACGGGGGAACGGCCGCGCACGGTATCGGCGGGCAGCACGTGCAGCTCGCGGGCGGGAAAGTGCCCGGCATAGCGCGCCGCGCGGGCGTCGGTGGCGAGATCGACCGTCATCCCGCGCGCGGTGAGCACCGCCGCGAGCGCCTCGGCCGGGAACAGATGGCCGCCGGTACCCCCGGCGGCAAGGAGAATAAGCTCGCTCACGTTCCCCCTCGATGACCGCGCGACCGGGCGAATCGCTCGCCGTGCCGCGCGCAGTCACTGCCCTGCCAATGCGGCCGTTCCACGAACGGATCCTGCCCGCCCCGCGCCCGGCGGGCCTCAGGCCGGGTCCGGCACCGCCCCCGACGCCACCGCACGGGCGCTGCCCTCCTGCGCCGGCTTCTCGGTCAGCGCCGCCAGCGCCGCCGCCCCCGGCCGCTTGCGCGACAGGGCGAGCAGCATCCCCATGCCGAAGGCGATGGAGATGAGCGAGGAGCCGCCGTAGGAGATGAACGGCAGCGTCATGCCCTTGGCGGGGGCGATGTGCACGTTGACCGCCATGTTGATGGCCGCTTGCAGCCCGAACAGCAGCGCCAGTCCGGTGATGGCGAAGCGGGCGAAGGGGTCGCTCTCCTTGGAGGCGCGCGACAGCGACCGCAGGATGATGAAGGCGAACAGCGAGAGGATGACGAGGCACAAGATGATGCCGAACTCCTCCCCCGCCACGGCGAAGACGAAGTCCGTATGCCCGTCCGGAAGCAGGCGCTTCATGGTGCCCTCGCCCGGGCCCTGCCCGAACCAGCCGCCGTTGCGGAAGGAGTTGAGCGCCGCGTCGATCTGGTAGGTGTCGCCGGAATCCGGATTGAGGAAGCGGTTGATGCGCTTCTGCACGTGGGAAACGGTCATGTAGGCGAGCGCGCCGCCGCCGGCGCCGACGCCCACGAGGCCCACCATCCAGATCCAGCGCAGGCCGGCGAGGAAGAAGAGCGAGGCCCACACCAGGCAGATGAGCAGGCTCTGCCCGAAGTCGGGTTGCTTCACCAGCGGCGCCAGCACGCTGCCGAGCAATGCGAAGGCGAACAGCTGCGCCGGCATCTCCGGCCGCCGCGTGCTTTCAGAGAACAGCCAAGCGGCGAGGATGACGAAGGCCGGCTTGATGAATTCGGAGGGCTGCACCGTGATGCCGGCGATGGTGAGCCAGCGCCGCGCGCCCTTCACCTCCGGCCCGACCACGAGGGTCGCCAGCAACAGCACGAGGAAGAGGGCGAACACGCCGATGCACAGGCGCCGCAGCGTGCGCGGCGACAGGAAAGACGTGGCGATCATCACCACCACTGCGGGGGCGAGGAACAACACCTGCCGATTCACGAAGTGGAACGGATCGGCGATGGACAGGCGCGCGGCCACGGCCGGGCTGGCCGCGAGGCACAGGATGATGCCGATGACCATAAGGCCGACGAGGCTCGCGAGCAGCGCCCGGTCCACCGTCCACCACCACTCGCTGAGCACGGTGCGGTCGGCGCGCGACATCATGGGGCGACAACTCCGGTACGGGATATTTCCCGCACCATGCGTCCGGGAGGGTTGACGGTCGATTAAGAGCGGCGCCCTGCCCATCGCACAATCGCGGGATGGCACCTATCTTCACGGAGTGGCCAAGGCAAAGCGCAAGGGGGCATCCCCTCTCCCCGATCCGTTCGACAGCTGGTTCCGTGCCCGTGGCTGGACGCCCCGGGCGCACCAGCTCGATCTTGTCGCCGCGGCGAACGCCGGCCGGTCGGTGCTGCTCATCGCCCCCACCGGCGCCGGCAAGACGCTGGCCGGCTTCCTGCCGACGCTGATCGAGCTGCGCGAGGGGCGGGCGAAGCGCGCCGTCCGTGCCAAGGCGGCTCCCGCCCCGGCCGCGGCCGGCGACATCCCCGCCCCGCCGGTGCCCTTCGCCCGCTGGCAGGCGGAGCCGACGGCCTCGCCGCTGCACACGCTCTATATCTCTCCGCTGAAGGCGCTGGCGGTGGACATCGCCCGCAACCTGGAGACGCCCATCGCCGAGATGGAGCTCCCCATCCGCGTCGAGACCCGCACCGGCGACACGCCGTCCTCCCGGCGCCAGCGGCAGCGGCGCGATCCGCCCGACATCCTCCTGACCACCCCGGAACAGATCTCCCTGCTCCTCGCCTCCAAGGACGCCGAGCATCTCTTCTCGGGGCTGAAGCGGGTGGTGCTGGACGAGTTGCATGCCCTCGTCACCTCCAAGCGCGGCGACCTGCTCTCCCTCGCCCTCGCGCGGCTCAGGGCCATCGCGCCGGGCCTGCAATGCGTGGGGCTCTCCGCCACGGTCGCCGAGCCCGACGACCTGCGCCGCTACCTGGTGCCGCAGGATGGCACCGGGCCGCTGGCCGATCTGGTGGTGACACAGGGCGGAGCGGCGCCGGACATCTCCATGCTGGAGAGCCGGCAGAAGATGCCGTGGGCGAGCCACACCGCCCAGCACGCCTTCGGCGAGATCTACGCGCTGATGGCGGCGAACAAGCTGTCACTGGCCTTCGTCAACACCCGCTGGCAGGCGGAATTCCTGTTCCAGGAGCTCTGGCGCATCAACGACCTGAACCTGCCCATCGCCCTCCACCACGGCTCGCTGGCCGTGGAGCAGCGGCGCAAGGTGGAGGCGGCCATGGCGGCGGGAAAGCTCAAGGCGGTGGTGGCCACCTCGTCCCTGGACCTCGGCATCGATTGGGGTGACGTCGACCTCGTGATCAACGTGGGCGCGCCCAAGGGCGCCTCACGCCTCATGCAGCGCATCGGCCGCGCCAATCATCGCCTCGACGAGCCCTCCCGCGCCGTGCTGGTGCCGGCCAACCGCTTCGAGGTGCTGGAATGCCGCGCGGCGCTGGAGGCGGTGAAGGCGGGTGCGCAGGACACCCCGCCCGAGCGCCAGGGCGCCCTCGACGTGCTGGCCCAGCACATACTCGGCATGGCCTGCGCCGCGCCCTTCGACGCGGAGGCGCTGTTCGCCGAGGTGCGCTCCGCCGCGCCCTACCGCGCCTTGTCCCGCGCGGACTTCGACGCCGCCCTCGATTTCGTCGCCACCGGCGGCTATGCGCTCAGGGCCTATGAGCGCTACGCCAAGATCCGCCGCACCAAGGATGGCTTGTGGCGCGTCGCCAACCCCATGATCGCCCAGGCCTACCGGCTGAACGTGGGCACCATCGTGGAAGCCTCCATGCTCAAAGTGCGCCTCGTCTCGGCGCGCGGATCGCCGAAGACCGGGGTGGCGGGGCGCGTGCGCTTCGGCGGCCGGCTGCTCGGCGAGGTGGAGGAATATTTCGTCGAGACCATGGTGCCCGGCGACACCTTCGTCTTCGCCGGAGAGATCTTGCGCTACGAGGTGCTGGTGGAGGACGAGGTCTATGTCTCGCGCACCACCGCCAAGGAGCCGCGGGTGCCAGCCTACGCGGGGGGCAAGTTCCCCCTCTCCACCTTCCTCGCCGCCGGCGTGCGCGCGCTCCTCGCCGCGCCGGAGCGCTGGTCCGCCTTGCCGACGCAGGTGCGCGACTGGCTGGAGCTGCAGCGCGCCCGCTCCCGCCTGCCGGGGCGCGACGATTTGCTGGTGGAGACCTTCGAGCAGGGGAATCGCCACTACCTCGTCACCTACCCATTCGAGGGCCGCCTCGCCCACCAGACGCTGGGCATGCTGCTGACACGGCGACTGGAGCGGGCGCGGCTGAAGCCCCTGGGCTTCGTGGCCAATGATTATGCGCTCGCCGTCTATGCGGCCGACGACATGGGCCTCGCCATAAGACAGGGCCGGCTGTCTCTGGCGGACCTGTTCGACGAGGACATGCTGGGTGACGACCTGGAGGCATGGCTGGCGGAAAGCGCCCTGATGAAGCGGACCTTCCGCCATTGCGCCGTCATTGCCGGGCTCATCGAGCGGCGCTTTCCGGGCAAGGAGAAGACCTCGCGGCAAGTCACCGTCTCCACCGACCTCATCTACGACGTGCTGCGCCGGCACCAGGCGGATCATCTCCTTTTGCGCGCGGCGCGGGCGGTTGCGGCCACCGGTCTGCTCGACGTGAAGCGGCTCGCCGAGATGCTGGCGCGCATCAAGGGGCGCATCGTCCACCAGCCCCTCGACCACGTATCGCCGCTGGCGGTGCCGGTGCTCCTGGAGATCGGCCAGGAGAGCGTGGGTGGCGAAGCGAACGACGCGCTCCTGGCCGAAGCGGAAGAGGATCTGGTGCGCGCTGCGATGGGGTGAGGAAGGGGCGGCGGGCGCCGCATGATCAGCCGTCATGCCCCGGCTTGTCCGGGGCATCCACCCGTCCGTTCGTCCAAACCTCCGGGCACCGCTCCGGCGGCCATGGATCCCTCCGGACAAGCCGGGGGATGACGGCGGTGAGAGACGCTGACGACAGCGAGAGGCGCCCGGTGGCGGCGGGCGAAAGCGCCCCTACCCCGCCCAGTCCAGCCCGATATCAAGGATCGGCGCGCTGTGGGTCAGCCATCCCACGGAGATGAGGTCCACCCCGGAGGCGGCGATGGCCGGGGCCGTCTCCCGGTTGATCCGGCCCGAGGCCTCGGTGAGCATGCGCCCGCCCACCATGCGCACGGCCTCGGCGAGGGTCTCGGGGGTCATGTTGTCCAGCAGCACCGCGTCGGCGTCCAGCGTGAGCAACTCTTCGAGCTGGGCGAGGGTGTCCACCTCCACCTCGATCTTCACCATGTGCCCGGCGCGCGCCTTGACGCGCTTCACCGCCTCGGCGACCGAGCCGGCGATGGCCACGTGATTGTCCTTCACCAGCACCGCGTCATCGAGGCCGAAGCGGTGGTTGGCCCCGCCGCCGGCGCGCACCGCATATTTCTCCAGCGCGCGCAGGCCCGGCGTGGTCTTGCGGGTGCAGACGATCTGCGCCCGGTTGCCGGCGATGGCCTGGACCAGCCCGGCCGTGGCGCTGGCGATGCCGGAGAGGCGGCAGGCGAGGTTGAGGCCCGTGCGCTCGCCGGTCAGCAAGGCGCGGGATGAGCCCTCCACCTCCGCCAGCACCGCACCCGGTGCAACCGCGGCGCCGTCCGCCACGTGGCGGGTGAAGCGCATGCCGGGATCGAGCAGGAGGAAGGCGAGGCGGGCGCAGTCGAGCCCGGCCACCACGCCCGCTTGCCGGGCGGTGAGCACGAGCCGGCTGGTGTGGCCGGGGGGTACGACCGCGTCGGTGGTGATGTCGCCGGCGCGGCCGAGGTCTTCCAGCAGCGCGGCGCGGACGATGGGCTCCACCATCAGCTCGGGGAGCGGATCGAGGGCCGGCGTTTCGGCAAGCATGGGATATCCGTCAGCTGGAGAGTGCGAGAGCAAGATCCGCCACCGCGAAACGCTGCGCCCGTGCAAGCGCGTCGGCGAGCGTGACGCGTCCCGGCCGGGCCACCGCGGCGGTGGCGGGAAAGTCGGTGCGGGCATGGGCACCGCGGCTCTCCTCGCGGGCCAGCGCCGAGACCGCCATCATCAGGCCCACCCGAGCCGGAGCGGCGCAGGGCCCCTCACGCCTCGCCAACGGCAGCAGGCTGGCAATGGCAGTCTCGAGACCCGAAGCGTCACGGGTGACGCCGATGAAGCGGGAGACGATGGGCCGCGCGGCGGCGGGGTCCGATGCCGGCGGCAGGCGGGCGGTCCCGAGCCGCGCGGCGGCGCCGCCCGGGGTCCCAGCGATGCTGTGGGCGACCTCGCGGCCGCATACCACGGCCTCCAGCAGCGAGTTGCTGGCGAGCCGGTTCGCGCCGTGCAGGCCGGTGGAGGCCACCTCGCCCGCGGCCCAAAGCCCGGCAACCGTGCTGCGGCCTTCGGCGTCCACGGCGATGCCGCCCATATGGTAATGCGCCGCCGGACGGATCGGCACGAGATCCGTCGCCGGATCGATGCCGGCCGCCCGACACCCCGCGGTGATGGAGGGAAAGCGCGTGGCGAAGCGCGCGCCGAGGCTGGCGCGGCCATCGAGATAGACGTCCCGTCCCGCGATGATCTCCCGCCATACCGCGCGGGCCACCACATCGCGCGGAGCCAGCTCTGCGCCCGGCACGGCTTCGAGGAAGCGACGGCCGGCGCCGTCCACCAGGATCGCGCCCTCCCCGCGCACCGCCTCACTGATGAGCGCGAGCGGCCGCGCGCCGGTGGCGAGGGCGGTGGGGTGGAACTGCACGAACTCAAGGTCGGACAGCTCCGCCCCCGCCTCGGCGGCGAGCGCGAGGCCGAGCCCGAACGAGGAGGCGGGATTGGTGGTGTGCTCGTAAAGCGCGCCCACGCCGCCCGTCGCCAGCACCAGCCGGCGGGTGCGCAGCACCGCGCCGCCCGACGGACCGGCGACCATGAGCCCCGCCACCGCCCCATCCTGCACCAGGATGCGCCGGGCCTCTGCCTCCACCACGGTGATGGACGGGCAGGCACGCGCCGCGGCGGTGAGCGCGCGCACCAAAGCAAGGCCGGTGGCGTCGCCGTCCGCATGGACGATGCGCCGCCGGCTGTGGGCGGCCTCAAGGCCCAGCGCGAGGGTGCCATCCGGCGCCCGGTCGAAGGCCACGCCGAGCCGCTCCAGTTCCGCCACCGCGTCGGGCCCGGCGGCGAGGATGCGCCGGGCGGCGGCTGGGTCGCACAGGCCGTCGCCCGCCTTCAGCGTGTCGGCGAGGTGGAGGCCGGCATCGTCGTCCGCCCCCACGCTGGCGGCGATGCCGCCCTGGGCCAGCGGGCTCGACCCGTCCGTGCCGAGGAGGGCGCGGGCGACCAGCACCACGGGCTCCGGCGCCAGGAACAGTGCCGTTGCCAGCCCGGCAATGCCGCCGCCGACAATGACGGGACGGCCATCGACGGCTTCGAGCGCCGCGGTCACAGCGCCAGCATCCGCTCCACCGAGGCGCGGGCGCGCCCGGCCACGCTCGCCTCGATGGTCACTTCGTGCCGGTTGCCTTCCAGCGCCGCGCGGATGTTGGCGAGCGTGATCTTCTTCATGTGCGGGCACAGGTTGCAGGGCCGCACGAAGTCGATGTCCGGATAATGCACGGCGACATTGTCACTCATGGAGCATTCGGTGAGCAGCACCACGCGAGGCGGGCGCTTCTCGCCCACATAGTCGCTCATGGCGGCGGTGGAGCCGGCGAAGTCCGCCTCCGCCACCACGTCCGGCGGGCATTCGGGGTGCACCAGCACGGTGACGCCGGGATTGGCGGCGCGCAGCTCGCGCACGTCCTCGGCGGTGAAGCGCTCATGCACCTCGCACTGGCCGGCCCAGGAGATGATCTCGATGCCGGTCTCGGCGGCGACGTTCTTCGCCAGATACTGGTCCGGCAGCATGATCACCTTGGGCACGCCGAAGGACTTGACCACGCGCGCCGCATTGCCCGAGGTGCAGCAGACGTCCACCTCCGCCTTCACCGCGGCGGACGTGTTGACGTAGGCGATGACGGGAAGCCCCGGATAGGCCTGCCGCATGAGGCGCACATCCTCGGCCGTGATGGAATCGGCCAGCGAGCAGCCGGCGCCGGCATCCGGGATGAGGACGGTCTTGCCCGGGTTCAGCAGCTTGGCCGTCTCGGCCATGAAGTAGACGCCGGCGAGGACCATCACGTCCGCGTCCACCCGCATGGCTTCCCGTGCCAAGGCGAGGCTGTCGCCGACGATGTCGGCGACACAGTGGAAGATCTCCGGCGTCTGGTAGTTGTGCGCCAGGATCACCGCGTTCCGCTCGCGCTTCAGGCGGAGGATGGCCTCCACGTCGTCGGCGAAGAAGGCCCAGTCGGCGGGCGGGACCACCCGTCGCACCCGCTCGTAAAGCGGGGCGGTGCGGGCAAAGGCGCCGCTAAGGGCGGCAGGCGCGGCAGCTTGGGCGTATCCAACCATTGTCTATACTCAGTTTGAGCATATGTTGGCCATATGCTTATCCTGAGCATAAGTTCTGTCAAGAGCGTGCGAGGGGCAATTTCGTGCCGGAGAGAGCCCGCTCCTCAAGCACCGCGTGGCGGAAGCGGAAGAGTTTCGCAGGTCGCCCAAGGGTTTCGGATGTGGTCCCCCCGGTTTCCTCGACCAGGTCCTGCTGTTCCATGAGCCGACGAAAATTCTGCTTGTGCAGGGTCCGGCCGGCGATGGCCTCCACGCAGCGTTGCAGCTGCAGCAGGGTGAAGGTGGGCGGCATCAGCTCGAACACCACGGGGCGATACTTGATCTTGGCCCGAAGCCGCGCGATCCCGGTGGCGAGGATCCGCCGGTGGTCGGCGATCATGGGCCGCCCGGCGCCGCCGGCCTCGCCCTTGTCCGCGCGGCGCAGCCGCTCGCAGACGATCCCCGCTTCATAGAGCAGCTCGTAGCGCTGCAGGGTGAGTTCCTCGTTCCACGGTTCGCCGCCGAGCGCGAAGGTCGCCGCCGCCCGCTGCCGCCGCTGGCTCCGCTCCGTCGGCTCCGGCGCTTCGCCGGCCCAGGCGTCCAGCGCCGGCCCCAGCACCTTGGCGATCAGCGGCGGCGGGCCGGCCCGATGGTCCTCCCACGGGAAGTATTCATACCAGCTGCGCCAGCCTGCCTCCGCCGCGCCCTGCTCCCGGGTGAGGCCCAGATAGGAGATGGAGATGGTGCGCGCCCCGCGCTCCTCCCGATCCCTGTCGGCGAAGGTGTAGAGCTGTTCCACATAGCCCAGCGGATGATGGGTCTGCTGCTCCACCCAGTCGCGCAGGCCCTGCTGGAGAGAGCGGTGGGCGAGGGCGAACGGGCCGGACGGGAGGGCGCTCGCCTCCTTCACGGTCATCACCCGCGGTTCGCCACGGGTGACCGCCGCCAGCACGGCGATGAGGTCCACGGCGACGGATCGGCTGGCGCGCGACGGGCTCGTCATGAAGCTCCCGGGGGACTCCACCGGAGGAGGATGCGGTGTGCCTCCCGATAGCACGCCTCGCCGCGCGGACGGAAGCGGCGGGTGAGATGCAGCCGGCGGCCGACGCCCGCCTGGCTCAGGCCTCGACCGCCGGCCGGCGGGGCGTGGCGAACCGGACGCTGGCCTTGCCTTGCTGCTTCACCTCGTACATGGCGGTGTCCGCGAGGCGGATCAGCTCCGCCTCGTCGTCCGCATGGTCGGGATGGAGAGCGATGCCGATGCTGGCGCTGACGTGGAGGGTCGCCGTCCTCTCACCATGGGTCAGCACGTAGGGCTCTCCCAGCACGCTGCACAGCCGCTCCCCCTGGTCGAGGGCCACCGCTGCATCGGTGAGGTCCACCATGATCACGGCGAACTCGTCGCCGGAAAGGCGTACGGCAAAGTCCTCGTGGCGCAAATTGGACCTCAGCCTCTGGGCGATGGCGCACAGAAGCTTGTCGCCCATGCCGTGGCCGTGCTGGTCGTTCACCTGCTTGAAGCCGTCGATGTCGATGTAGAGCAGGGCGAAGGCGCGGTTGTGCCGCACCGCCTGGGAGCGGGCGCGGGAGAGGTGCTCCACGAACAGGATGCGGTTGCCGAGGCCCGTGAGCGCATCGTGGGTGGCCATGTGGCGGATCTGCTTTTCCACCCGCCGGCGCTCGTCGATCTCCACCTCGAGCTGGCGGTTGCGCTTCTCCAGTTCCTCCATGGCGGCCTTGAGGCGCAGCTTGGAGATGTGCAGATCGAGGAAGACCGTCACCTTGGAGAGCAGCACGGCGTCGTTGATGGGCTTGGCGATGTAGTCCACCGCGCCGAAGGTGTAGCCCTTCAGCCGGTTGATGTCGTCAAGATACGCCGCGGTGACGAAGACGATGGGGATGTCGCAGGTGGAGGGGTCGTTGTTGAGCAGGGACGCCACCTCGAAGCCGTCCATGTCCGGCATCTGCACGTCGAGCAGGATGAGCGCGAACCGGTGGTCGAGGCACAGCGCCAGCGCCTCGTTGCCCGAACGGGCCTCGAAGATCTCGGCCTTCACCGAGGCGAGCAGGCGGCGCATGCTGGCGAGATTCGCCTTCACGTCGTCTACCACGAGGATTTTTGGCAGATCCTCGGTGCTCATCGCCGCCCGAATCCATTGATCCGCGCCGCCAGCGCGGCAAGCGGCGCGCACAGGTCCGCGCCCGCCTGTTCGAGCGCCGCACGCGGCATGGTATCGACCTCCGCCTCTGCCGGTTCTTGAATCAGCGCCAAGCCTCCAAGCTCTCGGATCCGCTTCAATCCCTGGGCGCCGTCGCTGCTCGCTCCCGTGAGCAGGACACCGACGACGGCTCCTCGATACGCCTCGCCCGCGCTCTTGAACAGTACGTCGATGGAAGGGCGCGAGAAACACACTTTCTCATCGACCGAGAGGGCGAAGCATCTGTCCTGCCCGACAAGAAGATGATAGCCGCTTGGGGCGATACAGACGATACCCGATACAACCGGAAGACGCTCGGTTGCAAGTTTCACCGGAAGCGCCGACGTTGCCTCAAGGATGGACGGCAGCAGGTCCGGACTGTCGGCGCCCACATGAATCACGATGGCAATGGCGGCGTCGAGTTCCGGGTCGAGCGCGGGCAGGAGCCGCAGCAAGGCGGCGGGCCCTCCTGCCGAGCCGCCGATCACCACCAGCCGCTCGGCTGGCGCGGAGGGGCGGACCGCGTCACGGCTGCCGGGGCTTGCCGTCCAGGCGGCAACCGCCCGGGACGGCTCCGCCGCTGCGCGCCCGGTCACGGCCGGACCTCAGAGCCAGGGGCGTTCGGCGCCCTTGGCGGTCTCATAGGCGGCGATGGACGGCGCCTTCTCAAGGGTGAGGCCGATGTCGTCGAGCCCCTCGATGAGGCAGCGCTTGCGGAACGGGTCGATCTCGAAGTGCACGACGCCGCCGTCCGGGCCGCGGATTTCCTGCGCCGGAAGGTCGATGGTCAAGGTCGCGTTGGCGCCGCGCTCGGCGTCGTCGAACAGCTTGTCGAGGTCGTCCTTGGACACCACGACGGGCAGGATGCCGTTCTTGAAGCAGTTGTTATAGAAGATGTCCGCGAACGACGTGGAGATCACGCAGCGGATGCCGAAGTCGAGCAGCGCCCAGGGTGCGTGCTCGCGCGACGAGCCGCAGCCGAAATTGTCGCCGGCCACCAGGATCTTCGACTGACGATAGGCCGGCTGGTTGAGGACGAAGTCGGGATTGTCGGAACCGTCGTCCTTGTAGCGCATCTCGGAGAAGAGGCCCGTGCCGAGGCCGGTGCGCTTGATCGTCTTCAGATACTGCTTGGGGATGATCATGTCGGTGTCGACATTGACCAGCTTCAGCGGGGCGGCGACGCCTTCAAGGACGGTGAACTTCTCCATGGGACCCTTCAGCCTCGGCTTGTCTTGAATGGCTTCCTGCCTCGGACAGCAGTGGCGCGAACCGGCCGGGGGCCGGGGAATGCGCCTGTTTCACCTTCCATAACAGGCGTATCCACGCTTGCCCAGACACGAAAGCCGGCGCCGCGGGCGAAACGCGGTGCCGGTCGGGGCCGAGAATCCGGCGTCATCTCATCGCGCGAGACGCTCCGGCAGCATGCGCTTGAGCACGTCGTCCTTCAGCACCACATGGTGCACCGCCGCCGCGGCGGCGTGAAGCACGGCGAGGATGACGAGCCCGTTCGCCAGCCATTCATGCACCTCCTGCACCTGGCGGGCCGTCGGCCGGTCGACCGGGATGGGCGAGGGAATGGTGAAGAGCGAGAAGAAGCTCACCGCATTGCCGCGCAGGAAGGCGAGATAGATGCCGACGAGCGGCGTCGCGATCAGCAGCAAGTAGAGCAGCCCATGCATCACATGGGAGGCGGTCTGCACCGGACGGCTCACCTGCGCCGAGGGAGCGGGGTGCCTGCCGAGGATGCGCACCGGGATGCGCGCCGCCACCAGGGCGATCAGCAGCAGGCCCACCGAGATGTGCGTCCACCACACGGCCGCGCGGCCCGGAGTGCCCCGGGCGAACAGGCTCTCCAGATAGGTCACGCCGAAGACGACGATAATGGAGAGAACGGTGAGCCAGTGCAGGGCTCTCAGCGATGCGCCGTAGCGCGACAGTTGGGGATCGGTGGGCATGGGGGCCTTCCTTTGTTTTGAGTTATTCTAAAAAGTTTGCCCCTCGGGTCCAGCGCGAAGGCCCAGCCTTCCCTGCGGTTAATTGGCCCGCTCCTCGATCTCGGCCATATCGTCGTCGGACAGACCGAAATGATGGCCGATCTCGTGCACCAGAACGTGCGTGACCAAATCGCCGAGGGTCTCCTCGTTATCGGCCCAGTAGTCCAGGATCGGCCGCCGGTAGAGGAAGACCATGTTGGGCATCTGCCCGGTGTGGGTCACCGCCCCCTGCTGGGCGCGGCCGATGCCCTGGAACAGGCCGAGAAGGTCGAACGGAGTCTCGGCATCAAGGGCGTCCAGCACGTCGTCGGTGGGAAAGTCCTCGACGCGGATCACCACGCCCTCGCAAAGCGCCCGGAAGGATGCGGGCAGCGAGGCGAAGGCCTCGTCCGCGAGACGCTCGAATTCGGCGATGGTCGGCGCTTCCAGGTCGCGCCAGTTGGTCCGCTCGCCGCCATTGTTTCCCGACATGCCGCCGCCCTCCCCGAAGACGCTCATACCACCACCCCATCCCGCGCCGCACCAACACGGCGCCGTGACCGCGCCGCCCTCGCGCCGGACCCTTTCAGTCGTCACGCAGCCGTGAGTTTCCTGAACACTTTCTGAACACAAGCATCAAGCGGGGTTCAGAAGGTCTTGGTTAAGGAACTCTTAATGGGTCTGCATCGTTAACCACGCAGACTACGACTTGGGAGAGTGGCCATGCTGCGGAAGCTTGCAGTCACCGGTGCTTTGGTGACCATCCTTGGAATTGCTGCGTTTTTCGCGCCTCACGAGGCGAATGCCGCCACCACGGGCGCGGTGATCGGCCTCATCTTCTGATCCGGCGCCCCGGCGGCGTGCGCTCTGCACGCCGCTTGATCACGCGATTGTGAAAACGACACCAGCCCTTTCGGCTGGCCCGTTTCCTTCCTGCCACAGGCGCCCGTCGCTTTCGCAAGCGCGAAATGCAGGCCGGCGCTGGTCCGGGCGGACGGCGCGAGCTGACCTGTTCCGGGCTTCGCTGCGCGGCGACCCGGAAGGGACCTAGCCCCTCCCGGATACCGTTCGCGCCTTCCGCTCAAACCCGCCTCAGGCGCCCTTGGGCCATTGGCGCACGTCCACGAAGCGGCCGGCGATGGCCGCCGCCGCGGCCATGCTCGGCGACACCAGGTGGGTGCGCCCCTTGAAGCCCTGGCGGCCCTCGAAATTGCGGTTCGAGGTGGAGGCGCAACGCTCCTCCGGCGAAAGGCGGTCGGCATTCATGGCGAGGCACATGGAGCAGCCGGGCTCGCGCCACTCGAAGCCGGCGGCGAGGAAGATCTTGTCCAGCCCCTCCGCCTCCGCCTGCTCCTTCACCAGCCCCGACCCGGGCACGACCATGGCGGACACGTTGGGGTTCACGGTGTGGCCCTGGACGATGGCCGCCGCCTGCCGCAGATCCTCGATGCGGCCGTTGGTGCACGAGCCGATGAACACCCGGTCGAGGGTGATGTCGGAGATCTTCGTCCCGGCGGAAAGGCCCATATAGCCCAGCGCCCGGATCTTGGCGGCACGCTTGCCCTCGTCGGCGATCAGGGCCGGGTCGGGCACCACACCCTCCACCGAGACCACGTCCTCCGGGCTGGTGCCCCAGGAGACGATGGGCGGCAGGTTGGCGCCGTCGATGTGGATCTCGCTATCGAAATGCGCGCCCTCGTCGGTGCGCAGGGTCTGCCAGAAGCGCATCGCGGCGTCCCAGTCCGCGCCCTTCGGCGACTTCGGACGGCCCTTGAGATATTCGAACGCCTTCTCGTCCGGCGCCACGAGGCCGGCGCGCGCGCCACCCTCGATGGACATGTTGCACACCGTCATCCGCCCTTCCATGGACAGGGAGGTGATGGCGTCGCCCGCATACTCGATCACGTAGCCGGTGCCGCCGGCGGTGCCGATGGTGCCGATGATGGCAAGCACCACGTCCTTGGCGCCTACGCCCTCGGGCAATGGCCCGGAGACGGTGACCCGCATGTTCTTCGCCTTCTTCTGGATCAGCGTCTGGGTGGCCAGCACATGCTCCACCTCCGACGTGCCGATGCCGTGGGCCAGGGCTCCGAAGGCGCCGTGGGTCGAGGTATGGCTGTCGCCGCAGACGATGGTGGTGCCGGGCAGGGTGAAGCCCTGCTCGGGGCCGACCACGTGGACGACGCCCTGGCGCTTGTCGAACCCGTCATAGTATTCGACGCCGAACTCCCGCGTGTTCTCCGCCAGCGCCGCGATCTGCGCGACGCTCTCGGGATCGGGGTTGGGCAGGGTGCGGTCGGTGGTGGGCACGTTGTGGTCCACCACGGCGAGCGTCTTCTGCGGCGCGCGCACCTTGCGGCCGGTCATGCGCAGCCCCTCGAACGCCTGGGGGCTCGTCACCTCGTGCACCAGGTGGCGGTCGATATAGAGCAGGCAGGTTCCGTCTTCCTGCCGGGAAACCACGTGCTCGTCGAAGATCTTGTCGTAGAGGGTGCGGGGGCCGTTCGCGGGTGCGCTCATGATGTCCTGTCCTGAGGAGAGGCCGGCGCGCGCATGGCGCGGGCCGGTCCGATGTCGATGATCCGATGGCGATGAAAGGCGTCGAAGCGGGCGCGTCCGGCCTCAAAGCACGGCTGATGCGGCCGTGGTGAAGCGGCCGAAGAAGCGGCCCGGCAGGCGCACGTGATCCGGCACCGCCGCAAATTCCATCGTGGTGCGCGCGAACGGCCCGGCGGCGCAGAAGGCCACCCGGCTCAGGATCGAAGAAGGCACGCGCGCATCGAACATGGCCGGTTTTTATCAGTTCCACGCTGCCGCGACAATCCGGCGCGCGGAACCGTGAAAACGTCTTCGCGCCATCTTTTCCCTTGCTCCGCCGCGGCCGCCCGGCGAGGTAGGGGCCGGGTTCGGCAGGATGGCGGGGGACGGCGTGCGCTTCATCGCGACCTTCGATGCGGCTTCTTTTCTCGACACGGTGCTGAGCCTCGTGGCCGCCTTCGTGCTCGGCACCCTCATCGGTGCCGAGCGGCAATACCGCCAGCGCACGGCGGGCCTGCGCACCAACGTGCTGGTGGCGGTGGGGGCCGCCGCCTTCGCCGACCTTGCTTCGCGCCTCGGCGGGCCCACCGACGCCATGCGCGTGGTGGCCAACGTGATCACCGGCGTCGGCTTCCTCGGCGCCGGCGTGATCATGAAGGAAGGCCTCAACGTGCGCGGGCTCAACACGGCGGCGACGCTGTGGTGCTCGGCTGCCGTGGGCAGCTGCGCCGGCACGGACATGCTGGCCGAAGCCGTGCTCATCACCTTCATCATCATCGCCGGCAACACCATCCTGCGGCCCGTCGCCAATGCCATCGACCGGATCCCGCTCGACGAACGCCGCTCCGAGGTGAGCTACGAGGTGCGGCTGACCGTGGAGACCTCCGCCCTCGCCGATCTGCGCGACCTGCTCATAGAGGCGCTGGAAGCCGCCAAGTACCCGGTGGGTGACGTAGAGGAAGGCACCGGCACCGACGGAACCTCCCTGCTGGTGGCGAAGCTGGTGAGCACGGCGGTGAACCCGGCCGAGCTCGACGCGGTGACGGACCGCCTCGCCGCCGTGCCCGGCGTGCGCCATGCCACCTGGGAGAGCACGACCGAGGAGTGAGCCCCCTCACACCCCCGCCAGGTGATGCAGGACAATGCCGCTGGTGGTCGCCACGTTGAGGCTGTCGAATCCCGGGGCCATGGGGATCGCCACGGTGCGCGCCTGCGCCATCACCGCGGCCGGCAGCCCCGGTCCCTCGGTGCCGAACAAGGCCGCGACGCGGGGCGGCCGCACGAGGCGGGAGAGCGGCTCGCTTCCGGACGGGGACAGCGCCACCACCTCGAAGCCGCGCGCGCGCAGCAGGTCCAGCAGCCCCGCCGCGTCCGGCATCCGGGCGAAGGGCACCACGAGGCTCGCCCCCACCGAGACGCGGATGGCCTTGCGGTAGAGCGGATCGCACGAGGCCTCGTCGATCAGCACGGCGTCCGCCCCGAAGGCGGCGGCGTTGCGGAAGATGCCGCCCATATTGTCGTGGTTGGTGAGGCCCAGCGCCGCCACCACCAGCGCCCGCGGCCCCAGGGCGTCGAGCAGCGCGCCCGGCTCCGGCAGCGGCCGGGCCTGCCCGAGCGCCAGGATGCCGCGATGGATGGGAAAGCCCACCACCGCGTCCATCGCCGCCTGCCCCGCGACGAACACCGGGACGTCGTCCGGCAGGCGCGCCACCAGGTCCGGGAGCCGCTCCGCCTGCGCCTGCGACAGCAGCACGGACAGGAGGCGGTGGCCCCCCGCGGCGCCGAGACGGGCGGCGAGAAGGCGGAGCACCACCTCCCCTTCCGCCATGAACCGGCCCTGCCGGCCCACGAGGTCGCGCTCCCGCACGGCCCGGTAGTCCGCGATGCGCGGGTCGTCGGCGTCGGCGACGGGCACGATCATGGGGACGAGGTCATAGAGGCCGCCGCTTCACCGGCACCGGCGGCGCGGTGGTGGCGCGCACCACCAGCTCCGGCGCCATCTCCACCCGTTCCACCGGCCGGCCGGGGTCGGCGATGCGCTTCAGGGCAAGGCTCGCGGCGGCGCGGCCATATTCGGGAATGAAGGTGTGCACGGTGGTCACCGGCGGGTGCCAGACCTTGGCCTCGGCAATATCGTCGTAGCCGACGAGGGAGAAGTCCCGCCCCGCCTGGAGCCCCGCCGCCTGAAGCTCCATGAGGGCACCGAAGGCGGACAGGTCGTTGAAGCAGACCGCGGCGGTGGGCGGCTCCTCCAGCGCCAGCAGCCGGGCCATGGCCCGGCGGCCTTCGTCGCGCAGGCCCGGCCCTTCCATGATCAGCGCGGGGTCCAGCGGCAGCCCGGCCGCCGCAAGGCCCGCCTTGTATCCGGCAAGGCGCTTGCGGCCGGTGGAGATGGCGGCAAAGCCGCCGATCATGCCGATGCGCCGATGGCCCAGCGCCACCAGATGCGCCACGCCGAGCGCCACGCCCGCCACATCGTCCGAGCCAGCGAAATCGAAGCCGGAGCCCTCGATCTCCCGCGTCACCTGCACCACGGCGATGCCAGTGGAGGCGAGGGCCTTCAGGTCGGCGACGGTGGTATGGGCGGCGGGGGAGACGAGGAAGGCGTCGGGCCGGTATTCGGCGAGGGTGCCCAGCGTCCGCGTCTGGCGCGCCACATCCTCCTGGCTGACCCCGAGCAGCACCGTCTTGCCGGCGGCGGTAAGCGCATCCTCCACCGCCGCCAGAAGCTCGGTGAAGGAGGGGTTGACGATGTCATGCAGGCCGAGGGCCACGATATTGGTGCGCGCGGTGCGCAGGGCCGCGGCGCCGCGGTTGGCCACGTAGCCGCGGGCGCGCGCCACCTCCTGCACCTTGAGCCTGGTCGCCTCCGCCACCATGGGGCTGTCGCGCAAGGCGAGCGAGATGGTGGCGGTGGACAATCCGAGCTCGCGGGCAAGGCCCTGAAGCGTGACCTTGCCGATGGAAGCGGTGGCCTGAGCGGGAGAAGTCTCGTCCATGGGCCTTCCCTATAACCGGATCTGTCGCGTCTCGCGCCGTCCTTTGGTTCATGCTAAACGATTTAACGCCATCGACCAACGGCAATCGGTTCTGGGAGGGACGGTCATGAACAAGGCGCGCGTGGGCTTCATCGGGGTCGGCCTGATGGGGCACGGCATGGCGAAGAACATCCTCGCCAAGGGCTTCCCCCTCACCGTCCTCGGCCATCGCAACCGGGTGCCGGTGGAAGACCTCCTCTCCCGGGGCGCCACCGAGGCGAAGTCGCCGGCCGAGATGGCCGAAAGCTGCGACATCATCGTCCTGTGCGTCACCGGCGCGCCGCAGGTGGAGGAGCTGCTGCGCGGCGAGAACGGCATCCTGAAGAGGGCGAAGGCCGGCCTCCACATCGTGGACACCTCCACCTCCGAGCCGACGCTGACCATGGCGCTGGCCGCCGAGCTCGCGGCGCGCGGCATCTTCTTCTGCGACGCGCCCCTGGGCGGCACGCCGGTGCAGGCGGAAGAGGGCACGCTGTCCGCCATGGTGGGGGCGGACGACGCCGCCTTCGCGGTGATCGAGCCCGCCATCGCCGCCTTCGCCAGCCGCATCGTGCGGGTGGGCGCGCCGGGGGCGGGGCACACCATGAAGCTGCTCAACAACTTCCTCTCGCTCGGCTACGGCGCCATCTATGCCGAGGCGCTGGCGCTGGCGGCCAAGGCCGGGGTGACGCCGCAGGTGTTCGACCATGTGATCCGCGGCGGACGCATGGATTGCGGCTTCTACCAGACCTTCATGGGCTACGTGCTGGACGGCGACGTGAACGCTCACCGCTTCGCCATCTCCAATGCCCACAAGGACATGCGCTACGTCACCAACCTCGCCACCAACACCGGCGCAGCGGCCTTCATCAGCGCCACGGTGAAGAACATCTACGCCGCCGCCGAGGGGCTCGGGAACGGCGGCAGGAACGTGCCGCAGATCGTCGACGTGGTGGCGCAGATGAACGGCGTGCCCACGGTGCCCCAGCGCATGGCGGCGGAATAGGCTGAGGCGGACGCGGCGACGCGCGCTCCTTGCGCCGGCCGACATGTCGGCCGACATCCGCGTGTCAGCCCGGTGTCGGTGTCGCATGAGGGCGGCGGCACCTAGTCGACGCCGAAATCCATTTTATAGAAATTCGAGAGCATTTTATTGTGATAATATTTTAATACGATCACATTAAGACCGGCACATTCTTTCTCAATAAGCTTAAAAATCATGATCTCCACCACTAAGTTGTAATATATCTTATAATAACCATAAGCGCGGGATCGGCGCCAACGCAGCGCGGGGCAAGACGCGAACAGGTGCACTCGGCGCGGTCAACTCTCCCCTCCCCCTTCACCCGCCCTTAACCCCTTGCCGCCATTCTGCGTCTCGTGCGTAAGCGTTGCGTAGGGTTGCGTCATGCGTAGTGTGGCCAAGGGGGCGGCCGGGCGGCCGGTGCGCCGGTTCGGCGTCCGTCCTGAGTATCCCGAATCCGCCCCCTTGGCGGCCATCGCTCCGGCGACGGCCCTCGTGCCCGAGGCCGCCCTCCCGGCGCCTGCGCCGGCCCGGCGCCCCGCGTCCGGCCGGCCGGCTTCCGGCGCGCCGGAAGCTCCGCCGCAGCTGCCCCTCGACCAGATCCTCCTCGGCGACAGCGTCCATGAGATGTCGGCTTTGCCGGCCGGCTGCGCCGACCTCGTCTTCGCCGATCCCCCCTACAACCTCCAGCTCGGCGGCGAGCTGAAGCGGCCGGACGAGAGCCGGGTGGATGCGGTGGACGACGCCTGGGACCAGTTCGAGAGCTTCCAGGCCTATGATGCCTTCACCCGCGCCTGGCTGCTGGCCGCGCGCCGCGCGCTGAAGCCGAACGGCACCCTCTTCGTCATCGGCTCCTACCACAACATCTTCCGCGTCGGCGCGATGATGCAGGACCTGGGCTTCTGGATCCTCAACGACATCGTCTGGCGCAAGGCCAACCCCATGCCCAACTTCCGGGGCCGGCGCTTCACCAATGCCCACGAGACCCTGATCTGGGCCGCCCGCAGCGCGGACGCGAAATACACCTTCAACTACGAGGCGCTCAAGGCCGGCAACGACGACGTGCAGATGCGCTCGGACTGGCTGTTTCCCCTGTGCACCGGCCAGGAGCGGCTGAAGGACGGCGCCGGCCGCAAGCTGCATCCCACGCAGAAGCCCGAGGCGCTGATCGCCCGCATCCTGCTGTCGGCCACCAGGCCCGGCGACGTGGTGCTCGACCCCTTCTTCGGCTCCGGAACCACCGGCGCCGTGGCCAGGCGCCTGCGCCGCTCCTTCATCGGCATCGAGCGGGAAGAGAGCTACGCCGAGGCCGCCCGCGCCCGCATCGATGCGGTGGAGCCGCTCCACGAGGATGCGCTCCTGGCCCCGCCCAGCGCGCGCGAGGCCCCGCGCGTCGCCTTTTCCGCCCTGGTGGACCGCGGCTTCGTGACGCCCGGCGCCGAGCTGACCGATGCCAAGGGCCGCTTCCGCGCCGTGGTGCGGGCGGACGGCACCATCGCCCTCTCGGGCGGGCAGAACGTGGGCTCCATCCACCGCGTGGGTGCCCTCGCCCAGGGGGCTGAAGCCTGCAACGGCTGGACCTTCTGGCATGTGGAGCAGGAAGGCCGCCGCCATCCCATCGATACGCTGCGCGCCCGCCTGCGCGCCGAGATGGGCATCGCGGCGGAATAGGACCAGAGCCGGCGCGCCCGCCGCCCGGCCCTGGTCAAGCCCGCGCGGCACCTGAGCGAAACTCCGACGTCCCTCAGCCCACCCGGCCGTGCGCCAGCACCTTGCGCATCACGGAAGGCAGGGCTTCCGCATCGAACGCTTGCGGCCGCACCCAGCGGTGGTCCGCCGGCGCCGGCGTGCCGGCCGGCAGGTCCGCCCGCAGCACGGCGAGTGTCAGCGCGAAATGGGTGAAAACGTGCTCCACCGTCCCCGGCAGGGGCCGCCAGACGGCGGCCAGCGGCGCGTGGTCCTCGGGGCGCTCCGGTTTCCCGCCCCATGGGGTCGAGGGCACTTCCGTCATCTTCGCCAGCAGCCCCTTGTCCGGCCGGGTGCGCAAAAGCACCGCCCCGTCGGCCCGCACGGCGAGGAAGGCCACGCCCTCCCGCCGGGGCTTCTCCCCCTTGGGCGCCTTCACCGGATAGCGGGCGGGATCTCCCTGCGCCCGCGCCACGCACGGCGCCATCCACGGGCACAGGGAGCAGGCGGGGGATTTCGGCGTGCAGATGGTGGCGCCGAGATCCATCATCGCCTGGGCGAAATCCCCCGGCCGCGCATGCGGCGTCAGCGCCGCCGCATGCGCCTTGATGGCGGCCTTGCCCTTGGGCAGCGGCGTGTCGACGGCGTAGAGGCGCGAGACCACGCGCTCGATGTTGCCGTCCACCGGGCTGGCCTTCGCATCGAAGGCGATGGCGGCGATGGCCGCCGCCGTATACGGCCCGATGCCGGGCAGGTCGAGCAGCGCCGCCTCGTCCCTGGGAAAGCGTCCGCCATGGCGCGCCACCACCGCCTTGGCGCAGGCGTGCAGGTTGCGGGCGCGGGCGTAGTAGCCGAGGCCGGCCCAGGCCGAGAGCACCTCCTCCAGCGGCGCGGCGGAGAGATGCGACACCGTGGGCCAGCGGGCGAGGAAGGCACCGAAATAGGGCCCCACCGCCTTCACCGTGGTCTGCTGCAACATGATCTCGGACAGAAAGACGTGGTACGGGTCGGAACGCTTCCCCGGCTCCGCCCGCCACGGCAGCCGGCGGCGGTGGCGGTCGTACCAGGCGAGCAGCGCGGCGGGATTAGGACGGGCGCCGGCGTCGGCGGCCGGCGCGGGGCCCCTTGCGGCGGGGCGGGCGGCGGGGGAGGATGTCATGCGGCCAAGGTGGCCGCGCTCAGGCCCGAGGACAAGGGGCCGCAGGCCCTGGACCAGCATTCCGTGACGCGCCCCTTCAAGCCCCGCCGGCCCAACGGCCCCCGTCCCCTCGCCGACTTCGTGGCGCCGGGCATCGGCGAGCTGTGCGGCAAGGCCGGCTTCTCGGTGGTGGAGGTGGTGATCCACTGGGACGAGATCGTCGGCCCGGACCTCGCCCCGCGCTGCGTCCCGCTGAAGCTGCAATGGCCGAAGGAGGAAGGCGCCGCCGCCACCCTGGTGGTGCGGGTGGAGGGCGCCTATGCCATCGAGCTGCAATATGCGGCCGGCGTGGTGGTGGAGCGCATCAACGCCTATTTCGGCTGGCGCTGCGTCGGCCGGCTCGCCTTGCGCCAGGGGCCGGTGCCCCAGCGCCACGCCCGGCCCGCGCTTCCGCCGCCCCCGGATGGAACAAGCGTCGCCGCCATGCGCCGGGAGATCGGCCCGTTCGAGGACGAGGCGCTGGCCGCGTCCCTTGCCCGGCTCGGCGCGCTGGTGCGGCGCGAGCGGGGCGGCCAATCGGGGTGAGAACGCTGGCGCGCAAGCGGGACCGGTGCTGACCAAGCTGTGATCGGAGCGATGTTTGCCGCCATATCCCCGACATGCTAGAGCGCGAAACATTGCCCTGGCGCGCGCAAGCGGGCCGCCCCCATCCTCGAACGCGCCTCGGTTCGATGCTGCGACGATCCCGGTGATGCGACCCTTCCGCTCCCGCGCCCGCCCGCAGCGCCGGCCCTTCCGGAGATGACCATGATTCTCGATCGCCGCCGTTTCCTGGCCGGAGCCGGCCTTGCCGCCCTGGCCGCCGGGCTCGGCCTGCCTTTGTCGTTCGAGCCGGCCCGCGCGCAGTCGGCGGATCAGGTCAAGCTGATGGCGCCGGCGGCGAGCCCCCTGCCGGAGCGGGCCATCGGCAGCCCGACCGCGCCGGTGACCGTGGTGGAATACGCCTCCATGACGTGCAGCCACTGCGCCCACTTCCACACCACGACGTTTCCGGAACTGAAGAAGAAGTACATCGACACGGGCAAGGTGCGGTTCATCTTCCGCGAGTTTCCATTCGACGAGGTGGCCACGGCCGCCTTCATGCTCGCCCGCTGCATGCCGGATGACAAATACTACCCCATGGTCTCCGTGCTGTTCGAGCGGCAGATGAGCTTCCTGAAGACCAGCGCCAGCGATCCGGCGGACAAGCCCTATCAGGGCCTGCTCGCCATCGCCCGGCAGGCCGGCATGAGCCAGGCGGACTTCGAGAAGTGCCTGACCGACAAGGACCTCGCGAAGAAGGTGCAGGAGAGCGCCCTCTACGGCAACGCGCAGCTCGGGGTGAATTCCACGCCCACCTTCTTCATCAACGGCAAGAAGGAGTCCGGCGCGTTCCCGATCGACTGGTGGGACAAGCAGCTGGAGCCGCTGCTCGCCGGCAAATAGGCCGCACGCGTCTGGAGCCAGACCGCTGAATGCCCGGCCGCGTGCCGGGCATTTTCGTTTCGGGACGCGGCCGCCGCCCCTTTCAGGCCGCCTTGAGCTTGCGCTCCACGTAGCGGCTCTCCTGGGTGCGCCCGCCATAGCCATAGGCATCGGCCTTCACCTCGCGCACCAGGATGTAGCTTTCCGGATCGAGGTCGGGCAGCAGCGTGGCCATGGCGGCGAAGACCGCGTCCAGGTAGGCGGCCTTCTCATCCTTGGTGTTGGTGCCGTCCACCACCTGGATGTCGAGGGAGAAGGACGAGCGCTTTTTCGCCGCCAGCGCCTGCCCGCCCACGAACCAGTGCTCGGCGGGGATGAAGGCGACCGCCACCGCCGTCACCCGGGGATCCTTGCGCAGGATGCGGGCGGTCAGCTCGTTGAGGGTGGCCGCCACCGTGGCGGCGAGGGCGGCATCGGGGGCTCCGGAGAGCTTCACTTCGAGAAGGGGCATGACGGCCTCCGTCGGGTTGGCGACAGCCTCACCCTACGTCCGTCCATCTCATGAGAAAATTTGAATTCTAAAATCCGAGAGATTTGCTAGGCTCATAATATGATCCGCAATCTCGATCTCGACCTGTTGCGCTCCTTCGTGGCCGTGGCCGACCTCGGCTCCATTTCGGCCGCGGCGCGCAAGGTGGGGCGCAGCCAGTCGGCGGTGAGCCTGCAGATGGACCGGCTGGCCGAGTCCCTGGGCTTCGCGGTGCTGGAGCGGCGGGGCCGAGCGGTGATGCCCACCGCGCGCGGCGCCGCCTTCCTGGAGGATGCCCGCCGCCTGCTCGACCTCAACGACCGGGTGCTCACCCAGCACGTGCACGGCACCTTCGCCCAGCCCCTGCGCCTCGGCTTCGTGCAGGATGTGGGCGAGGACGTGATGCGGCGCATTCTTCACCGCCTCTCGGCGAGCTTCCCCCAGGCGCCCATCACCGTGCGCGTGTGCGCCACCGCCACCATGCTGAACAAGCTGCGGGCGGAGGATCTCGACCTCGCCGTGGGCTTTCGCGCGGAGACCGACCTGCCGGCCATCCTCCTCCTGCGCGAGCCCATGGTCTGGATCGCCGCGCGCCAGCTGCGGCTCGAGCGGGACGTGCCGGTGCCGCTGGTGATGTTCGAGAACCCCTGCGTCTGCCGCAGCGCGGCGCTTTCTGCCCTCACCGCGGCGGGCCGCGCCTTCCGCGTCGCCTTCACCAGCCCCAGCCTGCCCGGCCTCATGGCGGCGGTGAGCGCCGGCATCGGCGTCACCGTGCGTTCGCCGCGGGCGCTGCGGCCCGACCTCGCGGTGGTGGCGGACCTCGACGGCACGCGGCTGCCGGACATGGAGCTGATGCTCTACGGCCGCCCCGGCGCGCGGCTGCCGGCGCTGGTGAAGGTGGAAGAGATCCTGGTCGAGGAATTGCGGCGCGAGCATCCGCTCTACGCCGTCGCGTGACCCGGGCCCGGCCCCTTCGGGGGGGCCGCGCACCCCTCGCTCCGGAACGCCCACGGACCAAGGGTCGGATCGAGGCGCTGTGCCATCCGATCGGCAGGCACCCCCCTTCTTAAACGGATAGTCGAATCCGCTTGGCCCAAGGTAACCTGGGCCGGTCGGCTTCCATTGGGGGAAAGCATGGTCTTCTGGGTACCCATCCTGTCCTATGCGGCGGTCATTCTGCTGACGGCGGTCGCCGTCCTGCGTGCGCCGGCGCCGCGCCCGCCGCACCTCGCCGCGAACGCCCTGCTGCGCTACCTCAATCTCTTTCCCGTGGGGCTCATGGGGCTGTGGGGAGCGCTCGGCCACATCGTCTTCCCCGCCCGCTCGGCGGCCGCCATCGGCTGGGCGACGAGCCCGTTTCAGACCGAGGTGGGCGCGGCCAACCTCGGCATCGGCCTCGCCGGCGTCGTCGCCGCGTTTTACCCGAACTGGGGCTTCCGCGCCGGAGTGGCGGTGGTCACGGCCGGCTTCCTGGGCGGGGCGGCCATCACCCATGTGGTGGAGATCGCCGAGACCGGCAATCTTGCCGCAGGCAATTCGGGACCCATCCTCTACACGGACGTGCTGACGCCGCTTTTGCTGCTTATCCTCCTCGCCCTCACCTACCGATCCGCGCGGGGCCCCGCCGCGTAGCACAGGCGGATCCAGCGAGCGCGAAACAGCATGGTCGACGAGGAGAGAAACCGCTTTTCCGCCCGCGCGGCGCGCTATGCCCGCGTCGGCGCCAATGTGGGGGGTGTCGCCGCGCGCATCGCCGGGACCCGCCTCATGGGGCTCGACCGGGACGGAGGCAACGCCGCGGCGCTGGCGTCCGCCCTCGGCGGGCTGAAAGGCCCGCTGATGAAGGTGGCCCAGCTCATGGCCACGGTCCCCGACGTGCTGCCCCCCGAATATGCCGCCGAACTGCAGAAGCTGCAGAGCGACGCCCCGCCCATGGGCTGGTCCTTCGTGCGCCGGCGCATGATGGCGGAGCTGGGCCGCGACTGGGAAAGCCGCTTCGCGCGCTTCGAGCATGCCCCGGCCGCCGCCGCCTCCCTCGGCCAGGTGCACAAGGCCGAGACCCTCGACGGGGAAGCGGTGGCCTGCAAGCTCCAGTATCCGGACATGCAGGCGGCCGTGGAGGCCGACCTCGCCCAGCTCGACGTGCTGTTCTCCATCCACCGCCGCATGAACGGCGTCATCGACACGCGGGAGATCGCCCGCGAGATCGGCGAGCGGGTCCGCGAGGAGCTGGACTACCACCGCGAGGCGCGTCACGCCGCGCTCTATGCCTTCATGCTCCAGGAAGAGCCACGGGTGCGGGTGCCTCGGGTGCGCGCCGACCTCTCCACCGGCCGCCTGCTGACGCTCCAGTGGCTGGAGGGCGAGAAGATCCTCACCTTCACCGAGCATCCGCTGGAAGAGCGCAACCTCTTGGCGCGGGCCATGTTCGCCGCCTGGTGGATGCCCTTCAGCCGCTTCGGCGTGATCCACGGCGATCCCCACTTCGGCAACTACACGGTCTTTTCCGAACAGGGCCGGCCGGCCGGCATCAACCTGCTCGACTATGGCTGCATCCGCATCTTCCCGCCGCGCTTCGTCGCCGGGGTGATGGATCTTTATCGCGGCCTCAAGGAAGGCGACGAGGCCCGCGTGGTGCACGCCTACGAGACCTGGGGCTTCAAGGGACTGAAGCGCGAGCTCATCGACGTTCTGAACATCTGGGCGCGCTTCATCTACGGCCCGCTCATGGACGACCGGGTCCGCACCATCGCCGACGGGGTGGCGCCGGGCCAGTACGGGCGCAAGGAAGCCTTCACCGTCCACACCGCCCTGAAGCAATTGGGGCCGGTGACGGTGCCGCGGGAGTTCGTGTTCATGGACCGGGCCGCGATCGGCCTTGGCGCGGTGTTCCTGCACCTGAGGGCGGAGCTCAATTTCCACCGCCTGTTCGAGGCGGCCATCGCCGACTTCTCGCAGGACGGGGTGGCCGCTCGCCAGTCCGCGGCGCTGGCGGCGGCGGGGCTCTGAGCCGGATCGGCTCCATTCAACAAGCGCGAGGGCGAATCACCGGTCAGAGCGGCCGGCCCTCGATCACCATTCCGCCGTCCGCCGCGCGGGCCACCGGCAGGGGCGCGATGCGGCGGTGGAAATGCACCATGAAGGCGGTGCCGAACACCGGCAGGATCAGGTTGAGCACCGGCACCAGCAGGATCGGCGTGATCAGCAGCCCGGCGAGGAACACCTGGACCGCATGCGCCTGCCGGAGCCGGCGGGCCTCTTCCGGCGTGCGGTAGCGCATGGCCGCGAGCTCGAAATATTCCCGGCTGATGAGATAGGCGTTGGCCACGTAGAAGACGATGAGGTTGACCCCCGGCACCAGCAGCAGGAGCAGGGCCGCAAGGTTCACCAGCAGCACCAGCCCGAAGAAGCGCACCGAATAGAACAGCGCGCGCAGCACCGGCTGGGGCCGGCCCGGCGGATCGGCGGGATAGCTCGCCCGCTCCACCTTCTCGGCCACGTCGTCGAGGAACAGGCCGGCCACCAGGGAGGAGACCGCCGGCATCAGGTAGACGACGCCGAAGACGAGGCCGAGGCCGGCGACGACGGCCAGCGTCGTCTCCACCCACGGATAGGACGGTACATCGACGAAATGCGCGAGCGCCGCCTCCAGGCCGATGGCGAGCACCACCAGCAGCAGCAGCGCGAGCGCCATGGACTTGAGCAGCACCCCGCGCAGCAGGGGCGAGAAGGTCTGGCGAAGGGCGTCGAAAGCAGCCGCGAGCATGGCACCGTCCACAGGTTGGGCGTGAGCGACAGGTAGGATGCCGCGCCGCGCGCCTCAAGGGGACGGGCTCACAGGGTCACGCGGACGGCGTTGGTCACCTGCAGCACGCCCCACTGGTGGAAGCGCTCGGAATAGAGGCGGCGGATCTCGTCGAGGCGCCGGGCGGCATCGGGCGTGTCCGGATGGTAGATGAGGACGAGGCGCATGTTCTCCTGCACCACCTGCGCCGTGCCGTGGGCCTCGCCCTTCACCTGCCCGTAGGCGGCGACCACGGTGAGGCCGTCGGGGAAGCGGGAGGTCACCTCCTCGGCGAGGAAACGCGTCCATTCCTGCTCGCTCACCCCGCTGCCGTCGGCGCTGGCGAGCCCGAACAGCAGCTTGGTCTCGATCATCACCACGCTCGTCCCCGGCTTCAGCACGGCGGGTGCCGCCTCTTCCGCGCGGGCAGCCGGCAGGGCGACGAGCACCGCGAGCGCCGCGGCGACGAGCAGCCGGAACGGAATGGAACGCGCGGCCTGCGGCATGGGGGCTCCGGGCGGACGGTCAGGGCGCTTTCGAGCGAATCGAGGACCGGTTGGCGGGACGACGGCGCGTCGCGACAGGCGACTGGGGCCTTCCCCCGCGTCGGCGAATCGCGAAAGCGCTCCCATTCGCCGATTGAAGCTGGCACCGCGCGCGTTGCAAGGGGCGACGGCCGTGGAATGCGCGGCGCCCCGCCAGCTTTCGGGCGCAAACGCAGGGCGGCGCGCCCGAAAGTCGCGAACGAATGTTCGCTCTTGCGTCAGGCGCGCCATTCGGGATAATGCGAACGAACATTCACTCTCGAATCCTGACGGGCCACGCCGCATGACGTCCTTCCCCCTGGCATCCGCCCGGACATCGAAGTCCGGGCCCGCGGACGCATCCCGCACCGGGCCCGACCGGCGGGCGGGGCAGCGCCAGCGCATCCTCGACGCGGCCATGGCATGCTTCGCCCGCGACGGCTTCCATGGCGCCTCCATGCAGAAGATCTGCGCCGAGGCCGGCATGAGCCCGGGGGCGCTCTACCGCTACTTCCCCTCCAAGGAATCCATCATCGCCGCCATCGTGGAGAGCGAGCGGGCGGAACGGCTGGCCTTCTTCGACGCCGTGGCCAAGGCCCCCTCCATCCTCGCGGCGCTGACCGACTGCATGCGGCAGATGCTGGCGGAAGAGTCGCTTCCCACCGCCCAGCTCGGTCCGGAGATCATGGCCGAGGCCATCCGCAACGCCGACCTTCGCGCCGCGGTGGAACCGCACGAGGAGGAGGGCCGCGCCCAGCTGAAGGCGGCCCTGGCGGAAGCCGTCACCCGCGGCGAGATCGATCCCGGCCTCGATCTCGAATCGGTGGTGATGCTGCTGCAGATCATCGGCGATGGCGTCGTCCTCCACCACCAGCTCCACCCGAACTGGGGCCTGGAGGGGCGCCTGCCTGCCTTCGAGGCGCTGGTGCGGCGCATGCTCGCGCCCCGGCGCGCGCCCGAGGTGTGACATCCATGCTGCACCGCCACGCTTTCACCAGCGTTCTTCCGCTCCGTCACGGGAAAGCCGCGGTCCGCGGTCACCGTCCCGCGCCGTTTTGCATCGAGGTTTGCGTCATCATGCCTGGCCCCGTCCGTTTCGCCCTTCGTGCCGCGCCGTCCGCCCTGCTGGCGGCGGCCCTGCTGGCATCGACCCTGGCCCTCGGGCCGGTGGCGGCGGCCGCCGAGACGGCGCCGGCGAAGGCCGCGCCGGCCCTGACGGTGACCGTCGTCGCGCCCCGGCCCGACACCCTGAGCGACACCCTCCTCGTCACCGGCACGCTGAAGCCGCGCGAGGAGATCGAGGTGGGCCCCGAGATCGAGGGCTACCGGCTGATGGAGATCCTGGTGGAGGCGGGCGACCGCGTCGAGAAGGGGCAGGTGCTCGCCCGCCTTTCCCGCGAGGTGCTGGAGACCCAGCTCGCCCAGAACACCGCGTCGGCCGCCAAGGCGCGCGCCGCCATCGCCCAGCAGCGCGCCGCCCTCGACCAGGCGCTGGCGCAGGAGACCGAGGCGACCTCCGCCGTGGAGCGCACCCGCCAGCTGCGCAAGACCGGAACCTCCTCCCAGGAGCAGCTCGACGAACGCGAGCGCGGCGTGAAGGTGGCCACCGCGCAGGTGGCCGCAGCCCGCGAGACCCTCGTCGCCGCGGAGGCGGAGGCGGTGTTCGTGCAGGCCCAGCGCGACGAGATCGAGGTGAAGCTGAAGCGCACCGACGTGCGCGCCCCCGCCGCCGGCCTCATCCTCTCCCGCGAGGCGCGGCTCGGCGCCATCGCGCTGTCCACCCGCTCCTCCCCGCTCTTCCGCATCGCGCAGAACGGCGCCATGGACCTCGAGGCCGAGGTGCCCGAGGGCGCCATGCCGCGCATGAAGGAGGGCCTCGTGGCCCAGGTCACCCCCGCCGGTTTCGACGCCCCCATCGAAGGCAAGGTGCGCCTCGTCTCCGCCGAGGTGGATCGCGCATCCCGCCTCGGCAAGGCCGAGATCGCCCTGCCGGACGACCCGCGCCTCAAGTCGGGCTCCTACGGCCGCGCGGTGATCACGCTGGGCGAGGTGAAGGGGCTGAGCGTGCCCCAGTCCGCCGTCATGTTCGACGCGGACGGCGCCTATGTGCTGACGGTGACCGAGGGTCTCGTCGGGGTGCGGCGGGTTCTCCCCGGCCTCAAGAAGAGCGGGCGCGTCCTGGTGGTCGATGGCCTTTCGGCCGACGACGCCGTGGTCGCCCGCGCCGGCAGCTTCCTCCGCGACGGCGACCGGGTGACCGCGGTCACCGCCCCGGTGTCGGTCGGCGAGGTGCGCTGATGGCCCTCAACGTCTCCGCCTGGGCCATCCGCCGGCCCGTCCCCTCCCTCGTCTTCTTCTTCATCCTCACGGTGCTCGGCATCGTGCATTTCCGCTCGCTCCCCGTGACGCAGATGCCGAACGTGGACGTGCCCATCGTCATGGTCACCGTCACCCAGGCCGGCGCGGCGCCCAGCGAGCTTGAGACCCAGGTGACCAAGAAGGTGGAGAACGCCATCGCCGGCGTCGCCGGGGTGAAGCACATCACCTCCTCCATCTCCGAGGGCACGAGCGTCACGACGGTGGAGTTCCACCTGGAGACGCTGGTGGACCGCGCCGTGAACGACACCCGCGACGCGGTGACCAAGATCCGCCAGGACCTTCCGCGCTCCATCGACGAGCCGCAGGTGCAGCGGGTGGATATCGAGGGCCTGCCCATCGTCACCTATGCCGTCTCCTCGCCCAACATGAGCGCGGAGGAGATGAGCTGGTTCGTGGACGACACCCTCGCCCGCGCGCTCCAGGGCATCCGCGGCGTGGCGCAGGTGAAGCGGCAGGGCGGCGTCGATCGCGAGATCCGCATCTCCCTCGATCCCGACCGGCTGATGGCCCTCGGCATCACCGCCGCCGAGGTGAGCCGGCAGCTGCGCGCCACCAATCTCGACGTGTCCGGCGGCCGCGGCGAGGTGGGCACCCAGGAGCAGTCCATCCGCACCCTGGCGGGTGCCGCCTCGGTGGAGGCCCTCGCCGAGACCCGGATCGTGCTTTCCAACGGGCGGTCGGTGCGCCTCGGCGACCTCGGCCGGGTGGTCGACGGGGCGGCGGAGCAGCGGGTCTTCGCCCGGCTCGACGGCAAGAGCGTGGTCGCCTTCGGCGTCTATCGCGCCAAGGGCTTCTCGGACGTGACCGTCTATGACCGGGTGACGGCGGAGCTGGAGAAGCTCAAGGCCGCCCATCCCGACGTGACCATCACCGAGATCGACACCACGGTCCGCTTCACCAAGTCGGACTACGAATCCGCCATGCACACGCTGGTGGAGGGCGCGATCCTCGCGGTGATCGTGGTGTTCCTGTTCCTGCGGGACTTCAGGGCCACCCTCATCACGGCGCTGGCCATCCCCTTGTCCATCCTGCCCACCTTCTGGGTGATGGACATGCTCGGCTTCTCGCTGAACGCGGTGAGCCTGCTCGCGATCACCCTCGTCACCGGCATCCTGGTGGACGACGCCATCGTGGAGATCGAGAACATCGTCCGCCACATGCGCATGGGCAAGTCGCCCTACCGCGCGGCCATCGAGGCGGCGGACGAGATCGGCCTCGCGGTGGTGGCCACCACCCTGACCATCGCCGCCGTGTTCGCGCCGGTCTCCTTCATGGGCGGCATCGCCGGGCAGTATTTCAAGCAGTTCGGCCTGACGGTCGCCATCGCCGTGCTGTTCTCGCTCGCGGTGGCCCGCCTCATCACGCCTTTGGTCGCGGCCTATTTCATGCGCGATACCGGCCACCGGGAAGCCGGCGACGGGCCGGTGATGCGCGGCTATGTGCGCCTGCTCTCCTGGTCGGTGCGGCACCGCTTCGCCACCATCGGCATGGGCCTTGCCATCTTCGCCGGCACCATCTGGCTGTCCACGCTGCTGCCGTCGGGCTTCCTGCCGGCCAACGACATCTCCCGCGCCCTCCTGTCGGTGGAGCTGCCACCGGGCACGACGCTGGCGGAGACGCAGAAGGTGTCGGACGAGATCACCCGCACCCTTCTCAAGCTGCCGGAGGTGAAGAGCGTGTACGCCACCGCCGGTTCCGGCGGATCGGGCGGCCTCTCCCTCACCGCAGGCGAGATCCGCAAGGCGCAGATCGTCATCAACCTGAAGCCACGCGCCGAGCGCGACATGGACCAGAAGACCTTCGAGACGCAGTTCTCCCGGACACTCGCGAGCCTTCCGGACATGCGCTTCTCCTGGAGCCAGAACGGGCAGAACACCCAGCGCGGCTTCCAGGTGGTCCTCTCCGGCAATGACGGGGCGGCGGTGGAAGGCGCGGCGGTGGCGCTGGAGAAGGAGATCCGCGCCAAGCTGCCGGAGCTCGCCAACGTGGTCTCCTCCGCCGCCCTCGACCGGCCCGAGATCCGCATCGTGCCCAAGCTCGACGAGGCGGCGCAGCTCGGCGTCTCGGTGGACACCATCGCCGAGACGGTGCGCATCGCCACCATCGGCGACATCTCCGCCAACCTCGCCAAGTTCTCGGCCAAGGACCGGCAGATCGACATCCGCGTGCAGCTGGACGAGAAGGCCCGCACCAACCTCTCCACCTTCGACGCCCTGAAGGTGCCCACCGCCGCCGGCGGGGCCGTGCCGCTCTCCGCGGTGGCGGACGTGCGCTTCGGCAAGGGCCCGACCGCGCTGGACCGCTACGACCGGGCCCGGCGCATCGCGGTGGAGGCCGACCTCGTGGGCGAGGCGCCGCTGGGCGATGCCCTCGCCAAGGTCAAGGCGTTGCCCAGCGCGCAGAACCTGCCGGCCGGCGTCACCCTGAAGGAGGCTGGCGACGCGGAGATCATGGAGGAGGTGTTCTCCGGCTTCGCCATGGCCATGGCGGCCGGGCTCATGCTGGTGCTGGCGGTGCTGGTGCTGCTGTTCCACGACCTTTTGCAGCCCATCACCATCCTGGTGTCGCTGCCTTTGTGCGTGGGCGGCGCCTTCATCGCGCTGCTCATCACCGGGCATTCGGTGTCCATGCCCGTGGTCATCGGCTTCCTGATGCTCATGGGCATCGTCACCAAGAACGCCATCCTGCTGGTGGACTTCGCCATCGAGGCCATGCACCAGGGCGTGGACCGCTTCACCGCCCTCATCGAGGCCGGTCGCAAGCGCGCCCAGCCCATCGTCATGACCACCATCGCCATGGTGGCGGGCATGGTGCCCTCGGCGGCGGCCCTGGGGGAAGGCGGCGCCTTCCGCGCGCCCATGGCCATCGCGGTCATCGGCGGCCTGCTGACCTCCACCGTGCTGTCGCTGGTGTTCGTGCCGGCGGTGTTCTCGGTGATGGACGACGTGAGCCATATTCTCGGGCGCCTCCTCGGCCGCTTCATCGGCGGCAAGGACGAGCCCGGCGACCATGGGCACGCCGCTCCGTCGCACGCGCCGGGCCTGCCGCGCGCCGCCGAATGAGCCTTCAGCCGGGCGGGAGAGATCCCGTCCCGCTTGACTTGGAACCCGATCTGTACCAATCGGTAAATTATTGACTGATTGGTACAGACAGGAACGCCCATGACACAGCGTCCGCCGCTTCCCCCCTTCACCATGGAGACCGCTGCGCGCAAGGCGCGCATGGCGGAGGACGCCTGGAACACGCGCGATCCCGAGCGCGTGTCTTTGGCCTACACGCCCGACAGCCACTGGCGGAACCGCTCCGAATTCCTCACCGGGCGCCCCGCCATCGTCGCCTTCCTCACCGCCAAGTGGCGCAAGGAACTGGATTACCGGCTGATCAAGGAAGTGTGGGGCCTCCACGAGAACCGCATCGCGGTGCGCTTCCAGTATGAGTGGCACGACACGGACGGGGCGTGGTACCGCTCCTACGGCAACGAGCAGTGGGAGTTCGACGCGGACGGCCTGATGCGCCGGCGGGAGGCCTCCATCAACGACGTGGCGATCCGCGCGGCCGAGCGCCGCTTCCTGTGGCCCCTGGGTCCGCGGCCGGCGGACCATCCGGGGCTCACCGAACTGGGGATGTGATGGCCAAGACGGTGGCGGAGCGCTCGGACATCCTGCCCGCTCTGGGCGAGGTGTTCCGCGAGCACGGCTTCGAGGGGGCGAGCCTCGCCCACATCACCGCCCGCACGGGGCTCGGCAAGGGCAGCCTCTATCATTTCTTCCCGGGTGGGAAGGAAGAGATGGCGGCGGCCGTGCTGGCCGAGATCGACGGCTGGTTCGAGACCCACGTCTACGCCCCCCTGCGCACCGGCGCCGATGCGGCCGCCGGCGTGCGGGACATGCTGGCGCAGGTGGACGCCTATTTCCGCTCCGGCCGCCGGGTGTGCCTCGTCGGCGTGTTCGCCCTCGGCGAGGTGCGCGACCGGTTCTCGGACGCCGTCCTCGGCTATTTCGTCCGCTGGCGGGACGCGCTGGCACAGGCGTTGGGGCGCGCCGGGCTCGACCCGGACGCGGCGCAGGGGCGGGCGGAAGATGCGGTGCTCGCCATCCAGGGCGCCCTGGTCCTCGCCCGGGCCCTTGACGACACCGGCGTCTTCACCCGCGCCCTGGCGCGGCTGGAGCACAGGCTGCTGGCGCCGGGTTGAAACCGCCACATATAGAACTAAATTGATCATGTTAATTGGTCTTGACGCGTTCGTTTAAACGAACGATATTGGCCTATCACTGCCCCAGAACGGACGGGCCGCCGCTATGATGATGTGTCGCTGAGACCAGCCAGAACGTCGCCGAACCTGAGCCTTATCAAGGTCGAGCAGGTTCGAAGCCGCCACGTCGTCCCTGAACCGCGCCCCTCGCCGATTTTCCCGGACTGCCCTCGCCCTCGTTTTGAGGCATAATGCGATCCGGTCTGGCGAACAGGCGACACGCCCGGAGCCACCCGTGAACGCCCCACTGACCTTATCGGCGAACGCCTTGGACGCCCCCTCCCCCCTTGCCGCCACCGCGCGGCCGATCATCCGCTTCGAGAAGGTGGCCAAGACCTATCCGGCGCGCCAGAGCAACGCGCAGGTCGCCGCCCTCTCCGACATCTCCCTCGACGTGCCGGAGGGCGCCATCCTCGGCGTGATCGGGCGCTCGGGCGCCGGCAAGTCCACGCTCATCCGCCTCGTCAACGGGCTGGAGAAGCCTACCTCCGGCCGCATCACCGTGGACGGGGTGGACATGGGCGCGCTGGACGAGACGGCGCTGCGCAAGGAGCGGCGCTCCATCGGCATGATCTTTCAGCATTTCAACCTGCTGGCCCGCCGCACGGCGTTCCAGAACGTGGCGCTGCCGCTGGAAATCGCCGGCGTTCCCGCGCGCGAGATCAAGGCGCGGGTGGAGCCCCTGCTCGACCTCGTCGGCCTCTCCGACAAGCGCGACCGCTATCCGGCCGAGCTCTCCGGCGGGCAGAAGCAGCGCGTCGGCATCGCCCGTGCGCTCGCCACCCGCCCCCGCGTGCTGCTGTCCGACGAGGCCACCTCCGCCCTCGATCCCGAGACCACCAACCAGATCCTCGCCCTGCTGCGCAAGGTGAACGCCGAGCTCAACCTCACCGTGCTGCTCATCACCCACGAGATGACGGTGATCAAGGCGGTGGCCGACCGGGTAGCGGTGATCGATGGCGGGCGCATCGTCGAGGAGGGCGCGACCTACGACGTCTTCGCCCGCCCGCAGCATCCCACCACCCGCTCCTTCCTGTCCGCCCTCACCGGCCAGAGCCTGCCGCCGCAGGTGGCGGACCGGCTGACCCGGGAGCCGGGGAACGGACGCCAGGCGGTGCTGCGCATCGTCTTCACCGGCTCGCATGCGACGGACCCCGTTTTGTCGCGTGTGTCGCGCCTCCTGTCGGTGGACGTCAACATCATCCAGGCCCAGGTGGACGAGATCGCCGGAGCGCCCTTCGGCGTCATCGTCGTCTCCATCCCGGGCGACGACGCCACCGTCGCCGCCGTGACCAATGCGGTGGAACGGCTTCATCTTTCGGCGGAGGTGCTCGGCTATGTTTGACCTCAGCTTCGGCCTTTTGCCACCGGCCATCGTCGACCTGATCATCGACGCCACCCGGCAGACCCTCTACATGGTGGCGGTGTCGGGCATCGTCGGGACGATCGTCGGGTTGCCGCTGGGCGTCTTCCTCGCCACCAGCCGCAAGGGCGAGCTGTTTGCCGCCCCCCTCGCCAACCAGGTCCTCGGCCTGGTGGTGAATGCGGCACGCTCCACCCCCTTCATCATCCTGGTGGTGGCCATCATCCCCTTCACCCGGCTGGTGGCCGGCACCTCCATCGGCACCAACGCCGCCATCGTACCCCTGACGGTGGCTGCGGCCCCGTTCATCGCCCGCCTCATCGAGGCGGCGATCCGCGAGGTGGACCAGGGGCTGGTGGAGGCGGCGCGGGCCATGGGGGCGAGCCCCCTGCAGATCGTCGCCAAGGTGCTGCTGCCGGAGGCGCTGCCGGCCATCACACTCGCCCTCACCCTCGCCGCGGTGTCGCTGCTCGGCTACTCGGCCATGGTGGGCGCGGTGGGCGGCGGCGGGCTCGGCGACCTGGGCATCCGCTTCGGCTACCAGCGCTTCATGCCCGAGGTGATGGCGGCGGTGGTCATCGTGCTCATCCTTCTGGTGCAAAGCGTGCAGACGCTGGGCGACCGCATCGCCCGCCGCCTCGACAAGCGCAGCCGCGGCTGAGCCTCACACTCTCACGCTCTTCAGGTTCAAGGAGACTTCCCCATGAAAGCCCTCGCCAAAGCCGGCATCAAGGCCGGCATTCTCGGCCTGGCGCTCGCCGCCGGCCTGATCCCGGCGGCGAGCGCCGAGACCATCAAGGTCGGCGTCACCCCCGGCCCGCACGCCCAGATCCTCGAGAAGGTGAAGGACGAGGCGGCCAAGAAGGGCCTCGACATCAAGGTGATGGAGTTCTCCGACTATGTGGTGCCGAACGCCGCCTTGGCCTCCGGCGACCTGCAGGCGAACTCGTTCCAGCACCAGCCCTATCTCGACAACCAGATCAAGGACCGCGGTTACAAGATCGTGCCCGTGGGCCTCACCGTGAACTTCCCCATCGGGATCTACTCGCAGAAGTTCAAGAGCTTCGACGCCATTCCCGCCGGCGCCTCGATCGGTATTCCGAACGATCCGACCAATGGCGGGCGCGTTCTCCTGCTGCTGGCCGACAAGGGCATCATCAAGCTGAAGGACGGGGTCGGGGTGAAGGCCTCGGTGGTGGACGTGGTCGAGAACCCGAAGAAACTGAAGTTCGTGGAGATCGACGCCGCCCAGCTGCCGCGCTCCCTGCCGGATCTCGCCGCCGCCGGCATCAACACCAACTATGCCAAGGAAGCCGGCCTCGACCCGGTGAAGGACCCTATCCTGCGCGAGGACCCCAAGGGCCCGTACGTGAACATCATCGCCGTGCGCGCCGAGGACAAGGACAAGCCCTGGGTGAAGACCTTCGTCGAGACCTACCAGTCCCCCGAGACCAAGGCCTTCATCCTGGAGACCTTCAAGGGCGCGGTGCTGCCGAGCTGGTGAGCCGGTGCGGGGCAGGCCCTCTCACCTCGCCTGCCCCCTCACCTCACCGCCACCATGAACAGGCGCGGGAAGGCCAGCAGCACCTTGCCATCCACCCGCGGCGGATAGGGATCGACCAGGCGGGCGGCATATTCCTCCAGGAACTGGACGCGCTCGTCCCCCTCCAGCGGATCGACGAAGGGGCGCAGGCCCGTGCCCTTCACCCATTCCACGATGGCGGCCACGCCGTCCAGCGGATGGTTGTAGATGGTGTGCCAGATGTCCACCCGGCCCGCATGGGGCGCCAGCATGTCGTAATAGGCGCCGGGCGCGGGCAGCATGGTGCGGGCCCGCGTCGCCCGCTCAAGCTTCTCCGCCCAGGGGCCGGCCATGGCGGTTTCGCGCATGGCCACATGGGAGGGCTCGTCCAGATTGTCGGGCATTTGCACCGCCAGCACGCCGCCGGGGGCGAGCAGGGAGAGAAGGCGCGGCAGCAGCGCCGCATGCTCCGGCACCCATTGCAGCACCGCATTGGCGAAGATGAGGTCCGCCGGCTTCGGCAGGGTGAAGGTGGAGGCGTCGGCCAGCTCGAACCGCGCCTGCGGCAGGCGCGTGCGGGCGGCGGCCAGCATGTCCGGCGAGGTGTCGAGGCCGAGCACCTCGGCGGCCGGGAAGCGCGCCGCCAGCAGCTCGGTGGAATTGCCCGGCCCGCAGCCGAGATCCACCACGAAGGCCGCGTCCGTACGCGGCACCTGCGCCAGCAGGTCCCGCGACGGGCGGGTGCGCTCATCCTCGAACTTCAGATACTGGCTGGCATTCCAATCGGCCGGCATGAACGGCGCTCCCTGGGCGACGGCCCTTCGGCGGCGGGCGGGCGAAGGGACGGCCGAGCATTACACGAGCCGCCGCGCCCGCGCACCGGCGCCGGGGCATGCATTTGGCAAAAACGCTGCGCGGAGGGCGGCCCACGGTCCGGCGGCGCAGCCCGTGCCGGAGCTTGAGAACCGGCGTCGGCCGGCGCCGGGGCGAGACCGCCCGCGCCGGCGGAACAACTCCGGGCAAGGCCGGACACGCCAGCGCCTTCGGCGCACTCCCGTTCCATGCAGAGGTGTTTCAGGCAGAGGTGTTTCAGGCAGGGCTGTTCCGGGCCGTATTCGTGCCGGAAGCCGGCGGTCCGTCCACGCCGCGGCGCGGATGCCGGCGCGCAGCGGGCATGCGACAGCCGTGCGCGGCTGATCCACCCGGACGGCGAGGAAGAGCGAGGAAATCGAGGAAAGAAAAGCAGCGAAGGCGGCAGGAGCCGGCCGGAAGGGGTCGCGGCGCGGGAAACCCGCGCCGCGACGATGGGTGATCAGGCCGCGGCCGAGACGTCGGTGGAGACCGACGCGATGGTCTTCAGGATCTGCGAAGCGATCTGGTAGGGGTCGCCCATGGAATTGGGGCGGCGATCCTCGAGATAGCCCTTGTAGTCGTTCTTGATGAAGGAGTGGGGAACGCGGATGGAAGCCCCGCGGTCGGCCACGCCGTAGCTGAACCGGTTCCACGGCGCGGTCTCATGCTTGCCGGTGAGGCGCATGTGGTTGTCCGGGCCGTAGACCGCGATGTGGTCGTCGAGGTTGGCCTCGAACGCCGCCATCAGCGCTTCGAAATAGGCCTTGCCGCCCACTTCGCGCATGAAGGACGTGGAGAAGTTGGCGTGCATGCCCGAGCCGTTCCAGTCGGTGTCGCCGAGCGGCTTGCAGTGGAACTCGATGTCCACGCCATACTTCTCGGTGAGGCGCAGGAGCAGGTAGCGCGCCATCCAGACTTCGTCGGCCGCCTTCTTGGAGCCCTTGCCGAAGATCTGGAATTCCCACTGGCCCTTCGCGACTTCTGCGTTGATGCCTTCGTGGTTGATGCCGGCCGCCAGGCAGAGGTCGAGGTGCTCCTCGACGATCTGGCGGGCGATGTTGCCGACATTCTTGTAGCCGACGCCGGTATAATACGGACCCTGGGGCGCGGGATAGCCGTGCTCCGGGAAGCCGAGCGGGCGGCCGTCCTTGTAGAAGAAGTATTCCTGCTCGAAGCCGAACCAGGCGCCGGCATCGTCAAGGATGGTGGCGCGCTTGTTGGTCGGGTGCGGCGTGACGCCGTCGGGCATCATGACTTCGCACATGACGAGGGCGCCGTCGGTGCGGGCCGGGTCGGGATAGACCGCGACCGGCTTCAGCACGCAATCGGAGCTGCGCCCCTCGGCCTGCATGGTGGAGCTGCCATCGAAGCCCCACAGCGGCAGTTCCTCGACGCTCGGGAACACGTCGTATTCCTTGATCTGCGTCTTGCCACGCAGGTTCGGGACCGGCGTGTAGCCGTCGAGCCAGATGTACTCGAGTTTAAACTTTGGCATTGCAGTCTCTCATAAGCCGATGACGTGGGTTTTTGGAACTCGTGAATGAGCGTCCGGCCGTGAAGAATCCACCGGCCGCGAAGGGCCGCGAGACTACAAGCAAGGAGCGTGCCGCCCGGCCGGCCAACGCCGGACTCGGGGTTGCGGCGCCGCGCAAGGGGGCCCTGCGCCTATCTATGCATCATGATTAGGCCTTACCCTTGGGCGTCACGCTTATAACATAGGCAGTATCTGGACTCCGCGTGAATAAATTCCACCGAAGCGGGCGCCAGCGGAACAATTGCGCGCCACGGGTGCTTGGTTCAGCAGCGCCTCGCTGCACTGCGAAAGACGCACCCGGGCCATGCGCTGTGCGTGCAAATAAATCGCGGTTCTGACCTCAATTTATATGTGCCTATAAATTAGGCTTACAACTAATTTTTTGGGCATCTGATGTATATCTGGAAAATAAAATCTGCTATGAACGGCCCAATGGATGGTGCCCAGGAGGCTCATCGACCGGAGTTTAAGTGATGACTGCGAACCAGAAGCCTGAGACGGCGAAAATCTATATCTTCCCGGTGAAGAATGGCGCGACGTTCGGCATGCCCGCCAAAGAGGCGAAATGGGCGGCCGAGCTCGCGGCGGTCGGCGCCGCCCACGCCGCCATCGGCAGCAGCTGGTATCACGAAGAAGCGGTAAAGGCGGACGATCGGCCCCGGCGCCGCTGAGATGCCGCGCCGGCCCGTTCACCGGAACGGGCCGCGCGGTCACCCCGGCACCGAACGCGATCAACCGAACCGGATGGCCTCCATCCGGTTCTGAATGATGATCCACCAGGCCAAAGACCTGCGGCTCGCGCGCCCTCCGGTTTCCCGGAGCCCCGGCGGATGGCGGCGGCCCTCGCGCGTGGAAACGCGCGCAGGAACGAAGCGGCACCGCCCCGCTCCACTGCCATGGACCGCTTCTTGCCTCTGCCTGCCGCGGACGGATTCACCGGTAGGAAATGCGACATGGCTCTCGATCTCAAGGGCGATTGGACCGATGCGGACCTCGCCGGGCTCATCGGCTCGGTGGTGGACGACCGCGACTGGCGGCTGGAAGTGTCGAAGGACGGCATCGCGACGCTCGCCGACAAGACCGCCAACCCCACCGGCGCGGACTATGACGAGGGCCTGCACTGCCATTTCGAGACCTGGATGTCGGGAACCGACTTCGTCGGTCCCTCGGCGGCGGAGGACAAGACCCTGGTCGGCAAGCTCGCCACCGCGCTTCGGGCCAATTATCCGGCGCTCGCCGGCGAGAAGTTCATCTATGTGAGCCTGTAGGATCGGCGCCCGCGCGTCCTCGATCTGCGACGGCTCGCGGGCGCAGGGTTCTGGATTCGCGCCATTGGAGTCGGGGACGTCGGCGGCGGCTTCGCGCTCCGCCGCCCCGGCGTTCCCCCTCCCCTGCGCTCCCCGCCCCCGCCCCCGCGCTCCCCCCTCCCCCCGATTGCTCGCGGCGTCGCCCGGTTGACCCCCGGGCCGCAAGAATGCCAGCGTGACGGGAAAGCCAGCGTCCAGGGACGTCCGCCGCAAGAGCGGGGCGCAACGTGGCTCGGGAGGAATGCGTATGGTCACCGCGAGGCTGCGCTACGACCTGAAGTCCAGCCCCCCGCCGGCCGTGCTCCTCGCTTCCGCCGCCCAGCACATGGGGCTGATGGCGGTGACGCTGGTCTTCCCGCTGCTGGTCGCCCAGGCCGCCGGCGCCGACGCGGCCACGCAGACCCGCTACCTCGCCCTCGCCATGCTCGCCATGGGCATCTCCACCCTGCTCCAGGCGTGGGGCGGACGGGTCTTCGGCCTGCCGCAGATCGGCAGCGGCTTCCTGCTGCCTGCCGTCTTCACCGCCGCCTACCTGCCCGCCGCCCTCGCCGCCGCGCGCACCGGCGGGCTCGAGGCGGTGGCCGGCCTGACCATCGCCGCCGGGCTGACGCAGATCGTCTTCAGCCGCGTCATGGGCCGCTTCCGGCCCTTCCTGCCCATCGAGATCGTCGGGCTGGTGGTGATGATGATCGGCATCATCCTCGGCATCGTCGCATTCAAGCTGATCGTCGGCTTCGACGAGGCGCACCCGCTCAGCCTCGCGGGCACCGGGGCGGCGCTGGCGGCGCTCGCCACCATGATCGTGCTGGCGGTGTGGGGCAGCCCGCGCCTGCGGGCCATGGCGGTTCTGGTGGGCCTCGCCGCGGGAACCGCCTTCCATTTCGCCGCCGGGCTCGGCGCGCCGCCGACCGGGGTTCCGCCCGCCGGACCGCCCGACCTGCTCGCATGGCCGCTGACCTGGCCGCTGGTCTGGCCGCTGGTGACGCCGAGCTTCGAGGCGGCGCTGCTGCCCGGCTTCCTCGCCGGAGCGCTCGCCTGCACCCTGCGCAGCTTCGGTGACATGGTGGCCAGCCAGCGGGCCAACAACCGCGACTGGAAGCGGCCCGATTATGCCAACATCGAGGCCGGCGTGCTGGCGGACGGGCTCGGCACCTTCTCGGCCGGCCTCATCGGCACCATGGGGCTGAACACCTATTCGGCGAGCGTCGGCCTCTCCGTCGCCACCGAGGTGCTGGCGCGCCGGGTGGCGCTCGCAGTGGGGATCGGCTGGATCGCGCTCGCCTGCCTGCCCGGCTCGACCGTCGTGGTGATGGCCATTCCGCGCGGCGTGCTGGGGGCGGCGCTGCTGTTCGCCTCCGCCTTCATCGTGCTGTCGGGCGTCGCGATCCTCGGGCAGCGGCTGCTCGATGCGCGGCGCACCATCGTGGTGGGGCTCGGCTTCCTGGTGGGCGTCTCCTTCGACGAGCTGCCGGCCTTCTACGCGCAGAACCTCTCTCCGGCGCTGCAATCGGTGGTCAGCTCGTCGCTGATGCTGGGCCTGTTCACCGCGCTGGCGCTGAACGCGCTGTTCCGCATCGGCGCGCGCAAATCCAACCGCATGGCGTGGGCGCCGGCCGCCGGCTTCCCGCCGCTGCGCCAGTTCCTGCTCGACGCCGGCGGCATCGACGGCGCCCGCGCCGATGCGGTCGCCCGCCTCGTGCAGCTGGCGGAGGAATTCGCCACCGCCGCGCGCTCGCTGGTGGGAACGCGGGAGGGCGCACAGGAAGGCGCGCAGGTCGCGGTGACGACGCGCTTCGACGAGTACGTGCTGGAGCTCGCCTTCGTCTGGCAGGGTCGCCCCCTGCAGCCCGGCCCGGCGCCCACCTTCGACGACGGGGTGGACGAGGACGCCATGCTGAACGGCATCACCCTGCTGCTCATGGAGCGCATCGCCGACCGCCTCACCCGGCGCACGCTTTCGGACGGGCGCCACGAGCTGGTGTGCCAAGTGGACCAGTAAGGTGGACCAGTGGCAGGTGGACCGGCAGGGAGCATCGCCCGGGCGCGAAAATCGCTGCTGCGCCGGGAGGCGATCCATGGTGGTATCCACCGCGAGGATGGCGGGCCCAAACGACCCGTATCGAGGGGGCGGGGGAACGCCATGGTCAAGGCCCGCGGAGCGCGCCGATCTCGCCTGAGCACGTCCGCGGCGGTGCTTGCAGCAGCCCTGGCGGGCGACCTTTCCGCATCCTCCGCCCGCGCGCAGACCGACCCGGCCAAGTTCCGCGCCTTCCTCGCCTCGGACCTCTACAAGGCGGCCTTCGCCGTGGCCCGCGACGCCATCCCGCCGGCGGTGCTTCCACCCCGCTCCGATCTGTCGTCGCCGGACTCCACCGTGACCATCGCGAAGGACGTGACGTTCGCAAAGAACGGCCAGCCCCGGTCGGGCGCCTGGTGGTCGCGATCGCCGGTGTCCGGCTGCGGCATCGACACGGTCATCAACATCTTCTTCTCGGTGGGCGAGCGGGGACGCATCATCCCGGTGGTCGCCTTGCCCGGCACCACCCATGCCGACCTGGTGCTGCAGCGCGATGCGCTCCTCTACGCCTTCACCGGCGTGAAGCTGCGCATGGAGAGCTGCCCGGACCTCACCGTCACCAACACGCGGTTCGAGGCCTACGGCCTGCACGGCAGCCCCCCGCGCGAACCGGCGACCGAGGCCGAGGCGCGCGGCCCCTGGTGGGAAACCTGGACCGTCCGCGGCTGCGGCCGCGCCTTCGCCGTGCCGCTGGAATTCATCCCCGACGCCACGGGCACCACCATCAACCAGAGCCCGGCGCGGATCCGGGAGGGGTGAGCAGGCCTTGCGGGCCCTTGCGCTGGCCCCGGCTCTCCTTTCCCTGCGTGGACGCTCCGTTGCAGTCGGCCGGAGCGCGCGGGTGGGACAACCATCGCGGGCCGATCGACCGCCATGCCAGCCTCCTCTTCATGTCAGGCTTCGCCGTCTACATCCTCGCCAGCGGCCGCAACGGGACACTCTATGTGGGCGTCACGAACGACATCGCCCGCCGCCTGTCCGAACATCGCTCCGGCGCGGTGCCCGGCTTCACCCGGCAATATGGCGTGCATCTCCTCGTGCATGTGGACCTGTTCGACGACCTCGACGCTGCCCGCGCTCACGAACGCCGCCTGAAGAGATGGCACCGCGCCTGGAAGCTCGCCCTCATCGAGCGCGACAATCCCGATTGGCGCGATCTCGCGGACGACTGGCTGCCTTGAGCGCCCCGCTCCCCGGATCAGCGACGGCGAGCCGGCGCCCGTTCCCCGGACAAGCGACACCGCAGGTGGAGCGCCGATCCGGGGTCCAGCGCAGGACTCCCTCGCAGCGGGCAAGACCTGAGTGTGGTGGGCTGAAGAAGTGCGTCCGGTGCGCGCTGCCGTTCCCCGGACAAGCGACGGCGCAGCCGGAGCGCCGATCCGGGGTCCAGCGCAAAACCTCCGCGCAGCGGGCGAAACCTTAGAACGGCTGGTTTCGGAAGCGCTGCGGCGATTCCTTGCAGTCGGCCGGGGCGCGCGGGTGCCCCCCCCCGCCCGGCGACGGCATCGCCGGCACCGCGCCCCGGACAAGCGACGGCGCAGCCGGAGCGCCGATCCGGGGCCCAGCGCAGAACGTCCGCGCAGCGGGGCAAAACCTGAGGGCGGCTGGTTTCGGAAGCGCCTGCGGCGGGCCGTTGCGCTGGGCCCCGGCTCTCCCTCCACTGCGCTGCGCTCCGTTACAGTCGGCCGGGGCGCGAGGGTGGTTTGGGCGCGGGGCTTGCGGATGGGGGAGAAGGTGGCAAGCTGGGGCGGTGCAACTTGCGCCAGCTGCCCCGCGGCTGGGCCGCATCAAGGTGGAGGAGAAGGAGCGGGACGCGCCACATCAGCCGTTCACCCAAGTATTACTGAAGTAAAATTTAGGGTGATGTAGAAATGTATTTCACTGAAGAGGCGTTAGAACAACTTTCCAAAAGTTACTCAGAAATCGAAATGATGTATAATGATTTAATTATCAATTTCACGTATCTAGACTTGAAAAATTTGCGCGCCAGGGAATTTGCGCACCACGGGTTTCCGCGGCGCGTGAAGATCATGCACAGGTGTATCACCAACGTGTTCGATCAGATCCCACCAGAACGCACGGAAATCCCGTCGCGCGATGAACTTTCAGACGCAACCATTAACATTCAAAGCTTTATATTCAATACATTTGGAGCCATGGATAACTTGGCCTGGATTTGGATAGCCGAGAACGGCCAAAAACGGGCTGATGGCACACCAATTCCTAAAGAGCATATTGGCTTAGGGCCGAAAAACACTTCTGTTAGGGCGACGCTCTCACATGACTTCAAAGGCTATCTAAATAGGCTCGACCCGTGGTTCGAACATCTCACCACTTTACGGCACGCATTGGCACACCGAATCCCCCTCTACATACCGCCTTACGTAATCCAAAAGGGAGATGAAAGCGCCTACCGCGACCTTGAGACGAGGATGTCTGAAGCTATTAAGCGACGAAATTTTAATGAATATGACAAACTTTCGGTAGCGCAACTTAGCTTAGGCAACTTTCGTCCGTGGATACAACACTCATTTGGCGAGGGTGCGATTCCTGTTGTTTTTCATGCCCAAATGTTGGCAGATTTCAAAACAGTCGATGAGGTGGCAAAAAAAATGCTTAAAGAAATCAAAGAACGTTCATGATCAAATTGATTAATACATTCTCGCCGAAAATTGCTACGCTGTAAGGTAGAGAGGGGCTCCCGCCCCTCCCCTCGCATCCCTCCCCTCACCTCGAAAACTTCTTGTACTGAATCCGCTTCGGAATAACCGAATCCGTGCCCAGCCGGCGCTTCTTGTCTTCCTCGTAGTCCGCGAAGTTGCCCTCGAACCATTCCACGTGGCTGTCGCCCTCGAAGGCGAGCATGTGGGTGGCGATGCGGTCCAGGAAGAAGCGGTCATGGGAGATGATGACGGCGCAGCCGGCGTAGTCCTCCAGCGCCTCTTCCAGGGCGCGCAGGGTTTCCACGTCGAGGTCGTTGGTGGGCTCGTCGAGCAGCAGCACGTTGCCGCCGCGCTGGAGGACTTTCGCGAGGTGGACGCGGTTGCGCTCGCCGCCGGAGAGCATGCCCACCTTCTTCTGCTGGTCGCCGCCCTTGAAGTTGAAGGCCGCGCAATAGGCGCGCGAGGGGATCTCCTTCTTGCCGACGTAGATCACCTCGTTGCCGTCGGAGATCTCCTCCCACACGGTCTTCTTGTCGTCGAGCGCGTCGCGGCTCTGGTCCACATAGCCGAGCTTGACCGACTCGCCGATGGAGATGGTGCCGCCATCCGGCTTTTCCTGCCCAGTGATCATGCGGAACAAGGTGGTCTTGCCGGCGCCGTTCGGCCCGATGACGCCGACGATGCCGCCCGGCGGCAGCTTGAACGACAGATCGTCGATCAGCATCTTGTCGCCGAACGCCTTGCTGAGGTGGTCGAAGGCGATGACGTTCTGCCCCAGGCGCTCGGCCACGGGGATGACGATCTGCGTCGCCGACGGCTGCCGCTCGGAGGCCTTCGCCACCAGATCGTCATAGCGCTGGATGCGGGCCTTGTTCTTGGCCTGCCGCGCCTTGGGGCTGGCGCCGATCCATTCCTGCTCGCGGGCGAGCGCGCGCTGGCGGGCCTCGTCCTCGCGGCCCTCCTGCTGCAGGCGCTTCTGCTTCTGGCCGAGCCAGGAGGAGTAGTTGCCCTCGTAGGGAATGCCGCGGCCGCGATCCAGCTCCAGGATCCAGCCGGTCACGTTGTCGAGGAAGTAGCGGTCGTGGGTGACGATGAGGATGGCGCCGGGATAGGTGCGCAGGTGCCCTTCCAGCCAGTTCACCGTCTCGGCGTCCAGATGGTTGGTGGGCTCGTCGAGCAGCAGCAGCTCCGGCTGCTCCAGCAGCAGGCGGCACAGGGCCACGCGGCGGCGCTCGCCGCCCGAGAGGCGCGTCACCTCCCAGTCGTCCGGCGGGCAGCCGAGCGCGTTCATGGCCTGCTCCACCTTCGAGTCGAGATCCCACAGGCCCTGCGCCTCGATCTCGTCCTGGAGCTGCGTCATCTCGTCCGCGGTCTCGTCCGAATAGTTCATGGCGAGCTCGTTGTAGCGCTCCAGAATGGCCTTCTGCTTGGCCACCCCGTCCTCAACGTTCTGGCGCACGTTCTTTGTGGGATCGAGCGGCGGCTCCTGCGGCAGGTAGCCCACGCGCACGCCCTCGGCCGGGCGCGCCTCGCCGGAGAAGTCCTTGTCCATGCCGGCCATGATGCGCAGCAGGGTGGACTTGCCGGAGCCGTTGGCGCCGAGCACGCCGATCTTGGCGTCCGGGTAGAAAGACAGGTGCACGTTGTCGAGCACCTTCTTGCCGCCCGGATAGGCCTTGGTCATGCCGTGCATGTGGTAGGCATACTGATAGGGCGCCATGGGCCGCCGTCTCCTGAAAAGGGATGCGTGAGAGTTGGCGCCGTTCTAGCCTCGCCGGAGGGACGCGGCAAGGGAACGGACGTCCGGGATCTGGAGGAAGAAATGGGCTTGGATCACGCGCACGACAAGGTGGACTGGCGCGAGCACGGGGTGAAGGTGATCCCCGGCGACAGCCTCGACCCCAACACCGCCCAGACGCCAGGCATGAACCGCGCCACCGCCATCAACGCCGCCCGCGCCGGGGCGGAGAAGATCTGGGCCGGCACCGTGCACATCCACCCGGACGCCAAGACCGGCGCGCACCACCACGGCGACCTGGAGAGCATCATCTACGTGGTGCGGGGCCGGGCGCGCATGCGCTGGGGCGAGAACCTCGAATATGTGGCCGAGGCCGGCCCGGGCGACTTCATCTTCGTGCCGCCCTTTGTCCCCCATCAGGAGATCAACGCCTCGGCCGACGAGACGCTGGAATGCGTGCTGGTGCGCTCCGGACAGGATCCGGTGGTGGTGAACCTCGACATCGAGCCGGTGGAGAAGCCGCAGGCCGTGAAGTGGATCGACCCCATCCACCGCACCTGACGCGCCGGGCCGGGCGGGCGCGCGCGCCAGGTGCGGCGGATCGCGCCTCTTCCTCCCTGCGCCCCCTTCCCGCCCGCGTGGACGGGCCGGCCTCTGCCAAGGTGCCGGCTCAGCCAAGTCGCCGGCGATGCGCGCACGCGCGATCGCCCGCCGCGCGGTGCCCCCTCCCCTGGAGCCCCCCGCCGATCCCAGCGCCGCAGCCGGTCGGATGGGTGCCGGCGTCGCACCGGACACCGGGGCTGTGGATAGTCGGCACGAAAGCCTGTTGCATTCCCCGCCGGCTTTTGGCATAGACACGCACCTGCCGCGACGCACTGCGCCGCCGGCAGATGGATGCGGGTGTAGCTCAGGGGTAGAGCACAACCTTGCCAAGGTTGGGGTCGAGGGTTCGAATCCCTTCGCCCGCTCCAAAAAATCTAAATAATCCGGTGAGTTAAAGTTTTCCGCCGACTGGCGGAGAACGCCGTCTTTGGCTGGGGCTACCACAGGGCTACCACGGAATGCGCCACTGAATCTGTGAGGCGCGGTGCTGCCGAAGAAAGTGTAGCACGCTTGTATCGAAGCTTGCTTGCTGCAGCGCTCGCGCTTTGCACTCGACTCACATCAGCTGCAAGTCAAGCCCCGAATCCCCTCCCCCGAGAGTGAGAGGTTGGCCGAGCCGGCCGTGACGGGTTGAAGGCTGGAGGAGAGGCTTCCGGCGCCCGTCATGGAGGTTGGTCCCATGATCGAGGTGGAGATTCTGGACGCGACGCCCGCAGGCGCCGGCGGCGCCTACAAGGTGGAGGCGAGCCGCGGCGCGCGGATCGGCCGCGTGTCCTCGGAGTGGTTCTCCCGGCCCGACGACGAGCGATACCTATCCCTGTCGGAGCTCCACGCCGCGGTGCGCGGCCGGGCGGAACGCAGCCGGACCCGGACAGTGGAGAGCGCCGCCATCCGGATGGAGGCGAGCCGCGACGATGCCGAGCGACTGGCGCTGATGCTTCCGGGATCGGACATTCCCGTCGCGCCCACCCACTGGAGCTTCAGCCAACTCGCGAGCCTGGTCGGGGCACCCGCGGCCTATCTGCGCCAGCTCCCGGCCCCCCTCGCCGGCATCAACCTGCAATATGGCCTCACCTCCCATCGCGCCGAACAGGTGAAGACGCTGGAGGTCGAGGACGGCCGGGTTGAGCTCCGGGCGGTAACCGGCCCCGACTACGGTCGCATCTTCGACCACGAGCTGGTGGACGCCGTGTGCCGCATCGCCGGCAATGGCGCCGGCGACACCCGCTGGAAGGTGCCGGGCGTCCTGGACTGGTCGACTGGCATCTACAATCCGCGGGTCGACATCACCAGGGACACCACCACCCTTTATGCCTCCGACCGGGACGTCTTCCTGTTCCTGGTGGACGATCTCAATCCCATCGAGGCCGGCCGGCTGCCGGATGGCTCACCCGACCTCTTCTTCCGGGGCTTTTATTGCTGGAACTCAGAAGTCGGGGCGAAGACCCTCGGCATCGCGAGCTTCTATCTCAGGGCCGTGTGCCAGAACCGCAACCTGTGGGGCGTCGAGGATTTCGAAGAGATTACCATCCGCCACTCCAAATACGCCGCTTCCCGCTTCGCCCGTGAGGCAGAGCCCGCTTTGATCCGTTTCGCCAACTCCTCCCCCCTCCCCTTCGTCAACGGCATCAAGGCGGCGCGGGAGAAGATCGTGGCCCGCTCCGACGAGGACCGCAGCGACTTCCTGCGCAAGCGCGGCTTCTCGAAAGCCGAGACCTCGAAAATCATCGAGACGGTGCTCGCTGAAGAGGGGCGCAAGCCCGAGAGCGTCTTCGACTTCGTCCAGGGCATCACCGCGGTGGCGCGAGACAAACCCCACCAGGATGCGCGCCTCGACCTGGAGGCACGAGCGAAGAAGCTCCTCGACCGGGCTTCTTGATTCCCACAAAGCCGGAGACACGTAGAGCCGTGTCTCCGGCTTTGTGCCTTCCCGTGCTCCCGGCTTTCCGGATCGTCGGTTTTGCGGCGCCGTCCTCCAGAGTGAGAGGGCGGCGCTTCGCTTCGTGACGGGCTTGGGACTGAGAGAGAGGCTCTCGGCCGCCCGTCGCGGAGATCATACCGATGGCCATCGCGAAGAAGAAGATCACCTTGTCGCCCTCGCGCGACATTCCCTTCCATCAGCTCGTGCTCAGCCAGGCGAATGTCCGGCACGTGCGAGCCGGCGTCTCCATCGAGGAGCTGGCCGAGGACATCGCCCGCCGAGGCCTCCTCCAGGGCCTGAGCGTCCGGCCGGTGGTCGATGCCGACGGCGTCGGGACCGGCATGTACGAGATTCCCGCCGGCGGCCGCCGTTACCGGGCGCTCGAACTGCTGGTGAAGCAGAAGCGCCTTGCCAGGAGCGCGCCCGTGCCGTGCGTGGTGCGCGAGGATGGCATCGCCGAGGAGGACTCCCTCGCCGAGAACGTCCAGCGCGCGCCGTTGCACCCGCTCGACCAGTTCCGGGCCTTCCTCGCCTTGCGCGAGAAGGGCCAGTCCGAGGAGGAGATCGCGGCGGCTTTCTTCGTCTCGGTGGGCGTCGTGAAGCAACGCCTGAAGCTCGCCTCGGTGTCGCCAAAGCTCTTGGACGCCTATGCCGACGACGGAATGTCATTGGACCAGCTTATGGCCTTCACCGTGTCGGGCGACCATGCGCGGCAGGAGCAGGTGTTCGAGCGGCTGCAGCAATCCTATGACAAGCAGCCCCATACGATCCGCCGTATGCTGACCGAAGGCGCCATACGGGCCTCCGACAAGCGGATCCGGTTCGTCGGCGTCGAAGCCTATGTGGAGGCTGGCGGCACGGTGCTGCGTGATCTCTTCCAGGGCGATGATGGCGGCTGGCTGCAGGATGTGGCCTTGGTGGACCGGATGGTCGCCGACAAGCTGAAGGCGGCCTCCGAGTCGATTGCCGCCGAGGGGTGGAAGTGGATCGAGGTCGCGCCCGACTTCGCCTATGGCCACACCTTCGGCCTGCGTCAGTTGCGCGGGGAGCCGATTCCCATGACCGCCGAGGAGCAGATGGAGCGGGATGCCGTGCAGGCGGAAGTCGACCGCCTGTCGAAGGAGTATCAGGACGACGACGAGCTACCGGACGACATCGACGCCCACCTCGGCGAGCTGGAGGCCGAGCTCGAAGCCTGGGAGGATCGGCCGCTCGCCTTCGATCCGTCCGACATTGCCCGCGCCGGCGCCTTCGTCAGCATCACCCATGACGGCAGCCTGCGGGTCGAGCGCGGCTATGTCCGTTGCGAGGACGAGACGCCGGCCGAACCGGAGGCTGACCTGGGCGCGGGCGACGGCGGGCGTGTGGTCGCCGCGGACAGCCACGATGCGGATCCCGTCACCACGGACGCCGAAGCACCGGAGCCCGAGGAGGATGACGGCCTGTCGCCGCTTTCGGACCGGCTGATGACGGAGCTCACCGCCCACCGGACGCTCGGCCTGCGCCAGGCGCTCGGCGAGCAACCGGACGTGGCCTTCCTCGCCGCGCTCCATGTCCTGGTGCTGAAGGCCTTCTATCACTATGGCTCGGACAGCTGCCTCGAGCTCGACTTCAAGAGCGTCGGCTTCGGCACCCAGGCGCCGGGGCTGAATGACAGCTTCGCGGCCGAGGCGATCCGTGTCCGGCACGAGCGGTGGGCAAAGGCCTTGCCGAAGGAGTCGGCGGAGCTGTGGGACGCCCTGGAAGGCTGGGATGCCGACAGCCGGTCCGCCCTCTTCGCCCATGTGGTCAGCCTCTCGGTGAATGCGGTGTATGAGGCCTGGAACCGGCGGCCGCGGGCGCTGGCCCATGCCGACCGCCTCGCTGAGGCCGTCGCTCTCGACATGGCGGCACTGGGATGGCGGCCGACCGTGGACACCTTCCTCGGCCGGGTCACCAAGGCCCGCATCCTGCAAGCCGTCTCGGAGGCCAAGGGCGAGCACGCCGCCGAGCGGATCGCCCACCTCAAGAAGGGCGACATGGCCACCGAGGCGGAGACGTTGCTCGCGGACACTGGGTGGCTGCCCGAGCCGTTGCGCACGGCCGGCATGAAAAGCCCCGAAACCGGGAAGACGACGGCGCTGGACTCCGTCGTCGAGAAAACGGCGGAAAACGACGGCGAAACGGCCGTGGTCGAAGGCGACGGCTTCGACGACACTGACGAAGCCCCGGACGCATCCATCGCGTCTGCCGCTGAATAGCACCTGCGACCTGCGCGACTGGCCCACCGGCGACGGTGGGCCTTTTCTTATGGAGGTCCATCATGGCGCAATCGCCCCATGGTCTGGCGCGCCGTCTCGCCGAGCGCGCGGAAGCGGTGTGCCGCCACTATCTCTCCAACGGCCGGCGTAAGGGCCACTATTGGCTCGTGGGGGATGTCCGTAATACGCCCGGCCGCTCCCTGTTCGTGCGGCTCAAGAACTCTCCGAAAGGCCCTGCCGGCAAGTGGACCGATGCCGCCACCGGCGAGCATGGCGATCTCCTCGACGTCATCCGCGAGGCCCTGGGCCTCGTCGACTTCCGGGACGTCGCTGAGGAGGCCCGCGCATTCCTCGCTTTGCCACGGACCGAGCCAGAACCGAGGAACGCCCGGCGACCCGTCGCCTCGGCGCCGGCCGGCTCGGTGGACGCAGCACGTCGGCTCATCGCCATGACGCAGCCGATCTCGGGCACAATCGTGGAAGCGTATCTGCGCAACCGCGGCATTACGGCTCTGCACGGAACCAGCGCCTTGCGCTTTCACCCGCTCTGCTACTACCGACCCGACCTGCATGGGCCCACCGAGGTCTGGCCGGCGATGATCGCCGCCGTCACTGATCTCGATGGCAAGCTCACCGGCGCCCACCGCACTTGGCTCGATCCCGGCGGTTTCGATCCCATCCAGCTCGGCAAGGCACCCATCCACACGCCGCGGCGGGCCATGGGCGACCTCATCGGCAACGCCGTCCGCTTCGGCGGGCCGGGCGATGTCATGGCGGCCGGCGAGGGCATCGAGACCGTGCTCTCGTTGCGCTGTGTCCTGCCCGGCATGGCGATGGCGGCAGCGCTTTCGGCCGCCCATCTCGCCGCGCTCCTGTTCCCGGACACGCTCCGCCGGCTCTACATCGTGCGCGACAACGATCCGGCCGGCGATGGGGCGCGGGACCGCCTTATCGCGCGGGCAGAAGCGGTCGGGATCGAGGCCATCGTGCTGTCGCCGGCGCTCGGGGACTTCAATGAGGATCTGCGCACCTTTGGCGTCGAGTCGCTTCGGGCGGGCACGCGGATCCAACTCGCCCCGCAGGACGTCGGCCGCTTCCTGGCAGCGGCGGCATAGCCGGAAAGGGATCAAAGGGGCCGCAAACGCCGTCAGTCCCGCCCGGATGCATCCCGCCGCCGGAGAGGACCGCGCCGTGGCCTTCTGAAAGGGCGATCGGGCCCACAAGCGGGCCGGCCCGGCAATGGCGGCGGCCGACGATTTTCCGGTGCGCCCCTTAGAGTCATCGCGCGAGCGCGATGTGTCCCCCGATGCAGGGGCGCTTTCCATCGCGAAACAAAATCGCCGGCCTTGGCCATCAGGGCCCTCGCGCAAGCGCGAGGGCTGCCAAACCGTCCCGCCTGTGGCTTCCCGCCGCCATGAAGGCCGCGACGGTCGCGGTCCAGCCGACGGAGCATCCCATGAGCGAGCATGACGACGAGCCGCACCACGCCTCCTCCCCAACCGACCATGTCCTGACCGAGCTTCAGCTTTATGGCTATCGGCCCCTCCCCGACGAGCCAGACTCGCGGCCCGTGCCCGAGGACACCCAACTTCTCGGCGCCGTCGCCGATATCTTCGATGCCCTGATCGCCACCCTCGCCGACACCTGCGTCGAGCCCGACCTCGACGAGGTGCTGTGGTCTGAGGTCAACCTCTTCCACCGCGCCATCGGCCGGATCGTACGCGGACTCGACGACAACGAGCAGGCCCAGCGCCGGTCCCAGCAGGAGCAGGACGGCAGCGAGGTGCGCTCAGTGGAACTGGAGCGGCTCATCGCCGAAGGGCAGACGCTCATCGAGCGGCGCGACGCCTTCGAGCTGATGCGCGACGCGGCTGCCGAGCACTACGAGCGACACACCGGAACGCCCTGGCGGGCGCGCACCGGGTCCATGGTCAACCACAAGGCCATGACCGCCGCGATGATCGACAGCCGCGACTTCCTGATGGCGAGGAAGCGCGCCGAACAGGAGGTGCTCTTGCCGCCGGGGCCGAAGGTCGCCTTCACCGGCGGGCTCGACTTCAACGACCACCGCCTCATCTGGGACGCCCTCGAAAGGGTTCATGCCAAGCATCCCGACATGGTGCTGATGCACGGCAAGTCGCCGAAGGGCGCCGAGAAGATCGCCGCCCGCTGGGCCGACCACCGCAAGGTGCCGCAGATCGGCTTCGCCCCCGACTGGACCAAGCACGGCCGCGCCGCCCCCTTCAAGCGCAACGACCAGATGCTCGCGGTGCTGCCCATCGGCGTCATGGTGCTCCCGGGCACCGGCATCCAGCAGAACCTCGCCGACAAGGCAAGGACCCTCGGTATCCCGGTCTGGCGGTTCCGTGGCGCATGAGCGCCACGTCAGTCGAGCATTTCTGGGCGGAACAGCGACCGGCGGCTGATGATCTTGCCCGAGACCATGAACACACCGTCGCCGGTATAGTGCAGCGTCTCGGGATGCCTGGGCGAGGCCGCCACATGCGCCTTCACCACCTCGAAGATGAAGAAATTGTAGCGGTCCACCAGGGCGTCGTCATAGAGGCGGCATTCGAAACCGGCATGGCATTCGCGGATCAGCGGCGCGTCGACCTTGGATGCCGCCTCGGCCGTCAGCGCGAACCGGGCGAATTTGTCGATCTCGGCACCGGATGTGTTGCCGATGCCGACGACCGTGTCGGTCAGCGCCGTGGTCGGCAGGTTGATCACGCACTCCCGGCTGCCCCGGATCATCTGGAAGCTGTGATTGCCGGCCGAAATCATCAGGCCGACCAACGATGGCGAGAACTCCAGAACCGTGTGCCAGCCGAGCGTCATGATGTTGGTCTTGCCTTGCCACCGTGACGAGACCAGCACGATCGGGCCGGGCTCCAGATAGCGGCGCACCTGGCTCATCGGGAAATCGCTCTTTTTCGGATAGCGCGCCATCGCCGGTCCCTTCGGCAGTTCTCGAAAGCAGCTTATCGGCCGATGCCGGCGGCCGTACAGCCATCGGCGCGGCGGAACAATACGAGCGCGTGAAGATCGCCGGCTCCCCGTCACAGAGCGCCACCCCCGCTTTCTTTGCGCTGATCCTTGGTCGGACCGATCGCCTCGGGCCATCAACCCACAAGGGGTCGGCGACGCGGTGCGTGCCGCCGCATCGGCTGACGCCTTCGCGGTGACTGCGGCTCTCGGCCCGACACGTCGGGCGCCTGTCAGCGGGGGATGGCCCTCCGCTCGGAACAGGAGCCGGACCATGTCCCTCAACGATGCTCACGCCTTCGCCTTCAGCCTCGCCACCACGCTGATGGTCGCCATCGTCATCTTCGAAGCCGGCGACGGCAGCCTCTCGGCCATGCCCGCCAACGAGTTCGATGGCGATGCCACCGCGATCCTGTGCGAGATCGATCCCTTCGCCCCTTGATCGGGGCGGCCACTTCGGTGAGCGGGGATCGCGACGATCTCCGCTCCCGGAACGGTGCGATCTCGGCTATCATTCTGGCTGCGCCGCGGTGGTGGTGGAAGGCGCAACCGTCAGCTTTTTTGCACGGGAGACCACCACCATGATCGTCCTGTCCATCCTCGGATCGCTAGCGGCCATCGGCGTTCTCTGCCGGCTGCTGTTCACGCTCGCCGTCTTTGCCCTGCCGTTCTTCTTAGGGCTGACCGCCGGCACCTTGGCCTACGGCTCCGGCGCAGGCTGGCTCGGCGCCGTCATCGTCGGCCTGGTCGCCGCCGGCGCGACATTCGGCATCGGTCAGCTCATGCTCGTCCTCGTGCGGCCGCTCTGGCTGAAGCTCATCGTCGTGCTTGCCTTCGTCGCTCCCGCTGCCGTCGCCGGCTACGCCGCCACCCATGGCATCGTCAAGCACACCATGCCTTTGGAGACCTGGCAGTTGGTCTTCTCAGGTGTCGGCGCAATTGCCGTGGGCATCGTGGCATTCGTGCGGTTGACGGCGCTGATCCCGTCCGAACCGTCTGGGCGGGGCATCACCAGGGCCTGATCCTCGTTCTCGGCTGGGGCGGCGGACGCAAGGCAGCTTCGGCTCTGCCGTCATCGCCCGGTGTCGGGCGACGACGAGGTGTTCAAGCTCGGCTCGAAGCCGGCTCCGCCCGGCAACCGGCCCGTCGGCGTTGACCGGAAGCCGTCCCGTTCGATCGTCCGGGGACCTCGGGAGGGCTCGAACCCCTGGGCCGTCGGGGACATCGAGGACGATACAAGCCGTGCCCGGACCTGGGTGAGCATCCGCCCCCGTGAGCGTCACGCCGATCTTGGGGCGGTGGAGTAAGCCTCGCCACGTCTCCTTGATCGATCCCTGTCGGTCCGAGCGCACCGAAGCGGCCTCTGCGATGGGCGGATCTGGCCAGACGCCGGCTGTGCCTCGATCGCCTGTGCCGCAATGGCGCCGATCGACTTTCTTCCCCTGGGCGACCACCCCACACGGCACGCCGCGCGGGGACCCCGGATCCCCCATTCCTCGCGGGCCAAGAAAGTCGCCTGGCTGCCATCCTTCGCTGGCGCTGCGGCCCCAACGCCACCCCGTTGCGCAAGCGCAGCGGGGACCCGGCGGGGTGCGGCGTCGATCGCCTCCGGCCCTTTGATCCCCATCGAGGCCGCATGGTGCGGGCTCGGGACAGACATCAAGGAGACGTAACATGGCGACCATCGGCACCTTCAAGAAGACCGGCGCGAACGAGTTAGGTTGCGTGCACGGAAGTGTCCTTTAGCGGGGCGCTTGTGATTTTGGCACGCAGACGTCCGGGTCAAGTGTTCCCGCAGCGTAGCGAG